>Ga0209026_1000050_pt1 | contig 254994 bp, 221 predicted proteins | sample AraplaCL_Col_mCL_FD_184262 | JGI IMG/M metagenome (GOLD analysis project Ga0209026, IMG submission 184262) | Arabidopsis root microbial communities from the University of North Carolina, USA - plate scrape CL_Col_mCL (SPAdes) (version 2) | ecosystem: Host-associated > Plants > Roots >... | reverse complement strand
TTTCGGCGACTGCGCTTGGGGCACCGGCTTCCCCCACTCCGTCGCCGCTTCGCGGCGCCACCTCTCCCCCCTCCGGAGGGAGAGGAAGGGAGCGCCGGCATACCTACTTCAGCACCTTCCCGTCAGCGCCAAACCGATAGGTCTTTCCCGGTTCCGGCGTCGCATACAACGTCGCGCCGGGCTCCGCGTCGTACACCCCGAAAATCCGCACCGTGATCAGTCCGGCCTTCTCGCAGTCGAGATAGAGGTTGGTGTCGGCGCCGAGATGCTCGGCATGCACCACCGTGCCCTTCCAGGCGCCGGAGTTCGTATCGACCGTCAAATGCTCCGGCCGCACGCCGATGGTCTTGGCCGTCTCGCCGAGTTTGGCGCCGTCGATAAAGTTCATCTTCGGCGAGCCGATGAAGCCGGCGACGAACTCGTTTGCCGGCGAATTGTAGAGTTCCATAGGTCCGCCGATCTGCTCGATGCGGCCCGCGTTGAGCACGACGATCTTGTCGGCCAGCGTCATCGCCTCGACCTGGTCGTGGGTGACATAGATCATCGTTGCCTTGAGCCGCCGGTGCAGCTGGGCGATTTCCAGCCGCGTGTTGACGCGCAAGGCGGCGTCGAGGTTCGACAGCGGCTCGTCGAAGAGGAACAGTTTCGGTTCGCGCACCACGGCGCGGCCGATGGCGACGCGCTGGCGCTGGCCGCCCGACAACTCGGCCGGGCGCCGCTCGAGATAGGGCTCCAGCGACAGCATGGCTGACGCAATGCCGATGCGGCGCTCGATCTCGGCCGCCGGCGTGTTTGCCTGCTTCAGGCCCAGCGCCATGTTGTTCTTCACCGTCAGGTGCGGGTAAAGCGCATAGGTCTGGAACACCATGGCAATGCCGCGTTTTGCGGGTGGCGTGATCGAGACGTCCGCGCCATCGATCAGCACGCGGCCGGAGGTCGAATCTTCCAAGCCGGCAATGACCCTGAGCAGCGTCGATTTTCCGCAGCCGGAGGGGCCGACGAACACGACGAACTCGCCGTCCGTCACGTCCAGGTCGATGCCTTTCAGCACCTCGACCGGCCCAAAAGCCTTCTTCACATTCTCGATCTTCAGCGAGCCCACGGCGTCGTTCCTGTTCTAGAGTTTCACGGCGTTGCCGCTGCGCACGCTCTCGTCGGCGGCAAGGCAGACGGCGAGCGATTTCACGGCATCGTCCATGTGGCGGGTGAGGTCGATATCCTCGCGGATGGCTTTGAGCAGGAAGGCCTGCTCGGCATCGCAGAGTTCCTGATGACCGGGTTCGCCTTCCATCGACAGCAGCTGGTCTTCCTTGGCGAACTTGCCGTCAGGCCCGATAGCTGCACTATGCAGGCGGATGGTCGAGGTCTTGGTGTGGGTGTCGATGTCGTCGGACTTCACGCCCTCTTTCATCACAATCGACACACAGCCCTTGGGCGAGATCACGTCCTTCACGAAGAAAGCCGTTTCCGAAATCATCGGCCCCCAGCCGGCTTCGTACCAGCCGACCGACCCATCCTCGAACAGCACCTGCAGGTGGCCGTAATTGTACATGGTGGGCGCGATCTCGTCGGTCAGCCGCACCCCCATGCCGCGCACCTCGACTGGCCGCGCATCGGTGATCTGCAGCATGACGTCGAGATAATGCACGCCGCAGTCGACGATCGGTGACGTCGTCTGCATCAGCTGCTTGTGTGTCCCCCAGGTATGGCCGGAGGATTGCTGGTTGAGGTTCATGCGGAACACGTATGGGCCACCGAGCTTGCGCGCTTCGGCGATCAGCCGCATCCAGGACGGATGGTGGCGCAAAATATAGCCGATCACCAGCTTCCTGCCGTTGGCCTTGGCGGCGTCGACGACGCGTTGCGCGTCCGCCACCGTCGTTGCCAGCGGCTTCTCGACGAAGACATGGCAGCCTGCCTCGAACGCTCGCACCGCATAATCGGCATGGCTGTCGGAATAGGTGGCGATCGCGGCGACATCCGGTTTCTCGTCGCGCAGCGCGTCCTCGAACGAGCGCCTGATGCCGTAGCCGCCGAGTCCCTCAGGCAGCGGCACGTCGGAACGATTGATCAGCGCAGCGATCTCGAAGCCCGGATTGTTGTGATAGGCGAGCGCATGGCTGCGGCCCATATTGCCGAGACCGGCGACAACGACGCGAAGCGGGTGAGCCATCCTTCAGTTTACCTTTTCTTGCATGCGAGCGGTCAGCGCCACCAGCACATGTGGTTGGCGTTCATCCGCGATTTTCAGAGCAGTCAGTTCGCTTTCGCAACGCGCCAAAAGCCCGAAGCCATAAATGTTGGCGCCGTCCTGGATGAGCGACAGCCTTTGGTCGTCAGGCAACGGATGCTCAAGATCGAGCGCCTGGGTGAACGCCTTTGACTGTCCGTTTTCCATCAGGGAGCTGACTCGCCAGCGAATGTGGCACTTGTGTTCCTTCGGTCTGCGCTCTGGCCCTAACCGAACAAACCACACGGCGGCGTTGAGATGGAACTGCGGCCCCCAGGCAGATTTCTGCAGGTTCAGCAAGCAGACCGTCTCAGGCCACTCCCGATAGAAATTCGTGGCGCGAACGCCTCGAAATCCGTGGGCGGCCGCCGTCTGGGCAAGAGCCTGAACGATAATGTCCCGGCCCTCGCTCACTTGACGGCTCCCGAAGTGATGCCGCGGATCAGCTGCCGCGAGAAGATGACATAGAGGATCAGCACCGGCAGGATCGCCAGCGACAGCGCGGCCAGGATCGCGTTCCAGTTGGTGACGAACTGGCCGAGGAAGAGCTGCGCGCCGAGCGTCACCGTTTTGGTTTCTTCCGAAGGCGCCAGGATCAGGGGAAACCACAGATCGTTCCAGATCGGGATCATGGTGAAGACGGCGACTGTCGCCATCGCCGGCCGCACCAGCGGCAGCACCAGCCGGAAGAAGATCGTGTATTCCGACAACCCGTCGATGCGGCCGGCATTCTTCAGATCGTCGGACACCTGCTTCATGAATTCCGACAGGATGAAGATCGCCAGCGGCAGGCCTTGCGCGGTATAGACCAGGATCAGCGACGTCAGCGTGTTGACCAGCCCGCTTGCCACCATCAGCTGCAGGATGGCGACGGTGGCGAGCCGGATCGGGATCATGATGCCGAGCGCCAGGTAAAGCCCCATCAGCGTGTTGCCGCGAAAGCGATATTCCGAAAGCGCAAACGCCGCCATCGCGCCGAACAGCAGCACGAAAAACAGCGATCCGACGGTGACGACGAAGCTGTTCTGGAAATAATGGATGAAGTCGCCCTGGCCGATCACCGTGGTGTAGCCGATCAGGTCGAAGGTCTTCGGCGTCGGCGGCGTCAGCGGCGCGCTGAAGATGCCAGCGCGCGATTTGAACGAGTTCATGATCACCAGGATCACCGGAAACAGCGCGATCGCCGTGTAGGTCAACAGGATCGCGTGGGCGCCGATGGTGCGGGGAAGGGAGCGGGTCGCAGTGCTCATGGCGCGCCTCAGAACTGGTAGCGACGCAGGCGCGTCTGCACGAGGAACAGGTAGACGCAGACGCCGCCGAGGATGATCAGGAACATCATCGTGGCGATCGCCGCACCCATGTTGGGATCGCCGACCTGCAGCTGGAAGCCGAAGAAGGCGCGGTAGAGGAATGTGCCGAGGATGTCGGTCGAGTAATTCGGCCCGGCGAGCGCGCCTTGCGCGGTGTAGATCAGGTCGAAGGCGTTGAAATTGCCGACGAAGGTCAGGATCGAGATGATGCCGATCGACGGCAGGATCAGCGGCAGCTTGATCTTCCAGAACTGCGCCATGCCGGTGATGCCGTCGCATTCGGCGGCCTCGATGACTTCCTCGGGGATCGACAGCAATGCGGCATAGATCAGCATCATCGGGATGCCGACGAACTGCCACACAGAAATCAGGCTGAGCGCGGTCAGCGCATATTGCTCCTTGCCGAGCCATGGCGTGAACAGGCTCTTCAGGCCGACGAAGTCCATCAGATGCGGCGCCACGCCCCACAGCGGCGACAGGATCAGCTTCCAGGCAAAGCCGACGATGACAAAGGACAGGATTGTCGGCACGAAGATCGCCGTGCGGTAGAACACGGCAAAGCGCAGCCGAGGGCTGGAGAGCAGCGCGGCCAGAAGCACCCCGATCGGGTTCTGCACCAGCATATGGATGATGAAGAACCAGACATTGTTCCTGAGCGCGTTCCAGAAATTCACCGACCAGTTCGGATCGCCGAACAGCGTGCGGAAATTGCCGAGCCCGACGAACACCTGGGCCTGCTCGACATTGCGGAACAGCGAAAGCTGCAGCGTGCCGGCCAGCGGCAGGATCATGATTGCCGTGTAGACCAGCACCGCCGGCGCCAGGAAGACTGCGATATGCCAGCGAAAAGGTCTTTTCGGTCGTATTTCTGCGGCCATGAGTTCGGTCCCCGCCGTCTCTCGGTTCCAGGTCAAGATGATGCTAGCTGACGCCTCGATGCACGGCCTGATTGTCCCCGCCAGGTGAGGACAAGGCCCCTGCGACTGTCCGGCTTCGTCTTCCCCGCCAAATAAGGGTAGGACCGAGAGGCTGCGCCGACAATCGTTATCTCAAAACGGGCAATGCGCCGGCCGGGCGATTGCCCGGCCAGCCTGTTGTCGAGGTCTTACTTCGCCGGCTTGTACCAGCCATCGAGACCGGCCTGCAGCTTCTTGGCGGCAGCTTCAGGGGTGTCGGTGCCATTGATCACGTTGGCCGATTCAACCCAGGTCTCGTTTTCGAGGTTCGGCGTGCCGCGCGACAGGATCTGGTAGGTCGAGCGGATCGTCGATTTGCACTTGCCGCGCCAGGACACGAATTCCTGCGCCAGCGGATCCGCCATCTTCACCGGCGCGGAGTTCAGGCTGAAGAAGCCGGGCAGCGCGTTGGCATAGATGGTGGCGAAGTCCGGCGAGGCCACCCAGGACAGGAAGGTCTTGGCCGCATCCGCATGCTTGGAAGCCGCATTCAGGCCCATGCCGATATCGGTATGGTCGGAGATGTAGCAGGTGTCGCCGGCCTTCTCGACCGGCGGTGGGAAGGCGCCCATCTTGAACTGCGCCTGGGTGTTGAACAGGCCGATTTCCCACGAGCCGGCCGGGTAGATGGCGGCGCGGCCAAGCGTGAACAGGTTCTGGCTGTCCGGATAGGTCTGCGCCTCGAAGCCGTCGCCGAGGTAAGGTTTCCACTTGGCCAGTTCCTCAAAGGGAGCGACCCAGTCCTTGTCGGTCAGCTTCTGGTCGCCCTTGATCAGAGCGGCGCGGCCTTCCTCGCCCTTCCAGTAGTTCGGGCCGATGTTCTGGTAGCCCATGGTCGCGGCTTCCCAGAGGTCCTTGGTGCCCATGGCCATCGGGATGTAGGTGCCGTCGGCCTTGATCTTGTCGAGCACGGCGAAGAATTCGTCGCGCGTCGTCGGCACTTTCAGGCCGAGCTTATCGAAGGCGTCCTTGTTGTAGATGAAGCCATGGATGACCGAGGCCATCGGCACGCAGAAGCTCACCTTGCCGTCGTCGGTCTGCCACGCGGACTTGGCCACCGGCGAGAAGTTTTCCATGCCGGGCAGTGCGGAGAGATCGGCGAGATTGCCCTTCTTGTAGAGTTCCAGCGACTTGTCGAACGGGCGGCAGGTGATCAGATCGCCAGCCGAGCCGGCAGCGAGCTTGGCGCCGAGCGCGGCGTCATACTCCGTCGGAGCCGATGGCGCGAACACCACCTTGATGCCGGGATTCTTGGCTTCGAAGGCCGGGATCAGCTTGTCCTTCCAGATCGAAAGGTCGTCGCCGCGCCAGCTCTCGATGTTGAGCGTAACGTCATCGGCCAGCGCCATTCCGGTGGTGCCGAGAATGCTTGTGCCGAGCAGCAGTGCCGTCAGTAGTTTGGTCGTCATGTTCAGTCTCCCTGTTGACCTTTTTCAGGTTCGGTTTTGATGAGAACAGGAGCTATTGCCCCTTGCTCCCCTCGATCGCCGAAAGCGCCGGCCTGAGCTTCTGGCCGGTCCCTTCCAGTATCTTCTCGGCCGTATCGGCATTGGCGGCGCCGGCGGCGAGCAGAATGGCGGTTTTGACAACGCCGCCGCTCTCTTCGAGCAGGCGGGCGGCGTCGTCGCGGCTCTTGCCGCTGATGGCGGCGACCATGCGCACGGCGCGGTCGCGCAGCTTGACGTTGTCGGCGCTGAGATTGACCATGTAGCCGTCATGAACATGGCCAAGATGGATGGCGGCAAGCGTCGACAGCATGTTGAGCGCGATCTTCTGCGCCGTGCCGGCGCCCATGCGCGTCGAGCCGGCGATCAGTTCCGGCGGGGTCTCGAGCAGGATCGCGACATCGGCCTGCTTGAACAGCGGTGCGCCCCGGTTGTTGGCGATCGCGATGGTCGCCGCGCCCCGGCGCCGCGCATCGTCCAGCGCCCGCACCGCGTAAGGGGTCGAGCCGCTGGCGGAAATGGCAATAAGACAGTCGCCCTTGCCGATATCGGCGGCGGCAACAGCGGCGGCAGCCTCTTCGGTATCGTCCTCCGGCCCGCCGGCCAAAGTGCGGAACGCCTCGTCGCCACCGGCGATCATGATGGCGATGCGGTCACGCGCGATGCCGAAGGTGCCGGGCAGTTCGAGCGCGTCGGCCACCGCCATCAGGCCGGAACTGCCGGCCGCCGCATAAGCCAGCTTGCCGCCGGTCTTTAACTGCTTGGCGATGAGTTCGGCGGCTGCGGCAATCGCCGGGATGGCGCCGTGCACGGCCTTGGCGGCCTCGATCTGGGCGTTGGCGAGGAATGAAAGGACGGCTTCCGGGGCCTGGACATCCAGCCCCTCGGCGTTCTGGTGAAGCGCTTCTGTGCGCGTCTCGGCCATCCAACGTCCTCCAATTGCGGGAACAATACCAAAAAAATACCACTTGTCCACATCCATTAACACTTTTCGAGCGCCGCAGGTGCGTTGCCGGCAAATTATCATGGATTTTCAATAAAATACGCCATAATCTTTTTTGAAACGAAAATTAACGCTTGGCTATTGGTATTTTATTGGTATTATCCGCCGCGAGGAGAAATCGCGTGAATTTCGTGCTAGGCATCGATGGCGGCGGCACCAGCTGCAGGGCGGCCCTTGCGGCCGTTGACGGCACTGTCGTCGGGCGCGCCAGGAGCGGCGCGGCGAACATCCGCACCGATCTCACCGGCGCCCGCGCCAACATCGTCGAGGCGGCAAGGCAGGCCTTCGTCGCCGCCGGCAAGGATCCCGAGCTGATCCCGCACACCCCCGCCATTCTCGGCCTCGCCGGCGCCAATGTCGGCACTTACCGCCAGCAACTCGAGGCGATCCTGCCGTTCAGCCGCAGCCGCGTCGAAACCGACGCCGAGATCGCGCTCGAAGGCGCGGTCGGCTCAGGCGATGGCGCCATGGCCATTCTGGGCACCGGCACCGCCTATATGGCGCGCAGAGAGGGCAAGTCGCGCGCTATCGGCGGTTGGGGCTTCCAGGTTGGCGACCAGGGCAGCGGCGCCCGCATCGGTCGCGACCTGCTCGAGCAGACGCTGCTTGCCTATGACGGTATCCGTGCCGGCTCGCCGCTGACCGATGCCATGCTTGCCGTCTTTCGCAACAATCCCGAGGACGTGGTCGAGTTCACCACCAACGCCAAGCCTGGCGATTTCGGCGGCTTCGCACCCAAGGTCTTCGATCATGCTGAAAAGGGCGATACCGTCGCCAACTGGATCCTCGACAAGGCGGTCGCCGATGTCGAGGCCTCGCTCAACGCTCTCGATCTCGCCGACGATGCCCCGCTCTGCCTGCTCGGCGGCCTGGCGCCGCTCTACGCGCCGCGCTTGTCGGCGCGCTACCAGGCGCTGCTGAAAGCCCCGCTCGACGATGCGCTCGGCGGCGCGGTGCAGATGGCCGTACGCATTTTCGCGCACGGCTCGGAGGCGCCGCGATGAGCGCCGGCGACCAGATATTCGCCATGCTGAAGGAATCTTCGCAAAGCGGCGCGCCGCTTTATCTGCAATTGAGAAAAAGCATCGAGGAAGCGGTCAATCGCGGCCTGATCGGTCCGGGCGACGCGCTGCCGTCGGAACGCGACATCGCCAGCAAGGCCGACATCTCGCGTGTCACCGTGCGCAAGGCGGTGCAAGACCTCGTCAAGGGCGGCATTCTTGTTCAGCGCCATGGTTCGGGCACGTTCGTGGCGCCTCGCATGGAGCGCGTCGAGCAATCCCTGTCGCGGCTCACCTCGTTTACCGAAGACATGGCGCGTCGTGGCATGAGCGTGCGCTCCGTCTGGCTCGACCGCGGATTGTTTGCGCCGTCGCCCGACGAGATGATGGTGCTCGGCCTGTCCTCGACCGAGCTCGTGGCGCGTGTTTCGCGCCTGCGCGTCGCTAACGATACGCCGCTGGCGATCGAGCGCGCGGCGCTTTCGGCAAGCGTGCTGCCCGATCCCGAGGCGATCGGCTCGTCGCTCTATGCCGCGCTGGGGCTGACCGGCAATCGCCCGGTCCGCGCCGTGCAGCGCATCTCCGCCACCAATCTCGGCGACTCCGATGCTCGCCTTCTGGAAGTGCCGCCCGGGGTTGCCGGTCTGCATATCGAGCGCATTTCCTATCTTGCGAGCGGCAAGGTGATCGAATTCACCCGCTCGGTCTACAGGGGCGACGCCTATGATTTCGTCGCGGAACTCCGGCTGACCGGGCCGGGAGAGGAGAGCCGGCCATGAACGCCAACACCACTCATATGCGGCGCGAGATCGACGAGATCCCCGAGGCCGCCGCCCGTCTGCTCGACGGGTCGTCCGCCGTCCTTGCCGAGGCCGGTCGCGGCCTGCGCGAGCGCGACCCGCATTTCGTCGTCACCGTGGCGCGCGGCTCATCGGACCATGCCGCCACCTTCATGAAATACGCGGTCGAGCTGACGGCAGGTCTTGCCGTTGCTTCGGTCGGCCCGTCGATCGCCTCGATCTACGGCGCCAAGCTCCGATTACGCGGCTCAGCCTGCCTGGCGATCTCGCAATCCGGCAAAAGCCCCGATATCGTCGCCATGGCCGAGACGGCGCGGGCCGGCGGCGCGCTGACCGTTGCCATCACCAACACGGCCGACTCGCCGCTGGCGCGCGCTTCGGATTACGCCATCGACATCCTCGCCGGACCGGAGCGCAGCGTCGCGGCGACCAAAACCTTCGTCAATTCGGCTGTTGCCGGTCTGGCGCTGATGGCGCACAGCACCGGCGATCAGGCGCTGCTTGCCGCGCTCGCCCGGCTTCCCGAGCATTTCGAGAAAGCGATCGCCTGCGACTGGATGGCGCTCGCCGCCGCGCTCGAAAACCCGCAATCGCTGTTCATCCTCGGCCGTGGCCCGTCCTTCGCCATCGCCAGCGAGGCGGCGCTGAAGTTCAAGGAAACCTGCGCCATGCATGCCGAGGCCTATAGCGCCGCCGAGGTCATGCACGGCCCGCTGGCGTTGGTCGGGCCGGGCTTCCCGGTTCTGGCGCTGGCTGCCCGCGATGCGTCCGAGCCGTCCGTTGCCGAGGCCGCCGACAGCGTCGCGGCCAAGGGCGCCGCGGCCTTCATCACGTCGGACAAGGCAAAGACGGCGAGACTTCTGCCGCATGTCGCCACCGGACATCCGCTGACCGATCCGCTGCCGCTGATCGTGTCCTTCTACGGCTTCGTCGAGGCCTTCGCCCGTCATCGCGGCCTCGATCCGGACACCCCGCGCAATTTGCGCAAGGTGACGGAAACCGTATGAGCGGCCGTTTCGCACTCACCGGCGCCCGCATCTTCGACGGCGACGATTGGCACGACAATGCCGCCCTCGTCGTCAATGGCGACGTCGTCGAGGCCATTCTGCCCGCCGGTGCGCTTCCATCCGGCGTGACGCCTGTCGACACCGGCGGCGGTCTGCTGGCGCCGGGCTTCGTCGACATCCAGGTCAATGGCGGTGGCGGCGTCATGCTCAACGACCATCCCGATGTCGCCTCGATCGAAACCATCTGCCGCGCCCACGCGCCCTTCGGCACCACGGCGCTGCTGGTGACGTTGATCACCGATACGCCGGCGATCACCACTGCGGCCATAACAGCCGGCACGGAGGCCGCCCGGGAAAAGGTGGCGGGCTTCCTGGGTCTGCATCTGGAAGGACCGCATCTCTCCATAGCCCGCAAGGGCGCGCATGATCCGGCGCTTATTCGGCCGATGACCGATGCCGATCAGGCGGCGCTTATCGCGCTGCGCCGGGATCTGCCGGTGCTGCTGACCACGATTGCGCCGGAATCGGTTGACGTATCCCGTGTCACGGCTTTGGCCAAGGCCGGCGTCATCGTCAGCCTCGGCCATTCCGACACCGGCTACGAGACGGCCAGCGCCTTCGCCGAGGCCGGCGCCACCGTGGTCACGCATCTGTTCAACGCCATGAGCCAGATCGGCAATCGCGAACCGGGTCTGGCCGGCACGGCAATCGATGTCGGCAGCCTCTCGGCCGGCATCATCGCCGACGGCATCCACGTCCACCCGGCGACGATGATCCTGGCGCTGCGCGCCAAGCAGGGTCCGGGCAAGATCGTGCTGGTCACCGACGCCATGGCGACGATCGGCACCGATATGACGTCCTTCACGCTCAACGGCCGCACCGTCTATCGCAAGGATGGCAGTCTCAGGCTTGCCGACGGCACGCTGGCCGGCGCCGATCTCGACATGATCTCGGCGGTGCGCTTTGTCCATCGCGTTGTCGGGTTGGACCTTGCCGAAGCCTTGCGCATGGCCTCGCTCTATCCGGCGCAAGCGATCGGGCAAGCGCATCGGCTGGGCCGCTTCGCCAATGGCACAGCGGCCGACATCGTCGGCCTGTCGGAAGGACTGGACGTCAGAGGCGTTTGGATCGGTGGCAAGAAGGTGTTTGGCGCGTAGACCTTCGCGCTTTCGTCATCCTCGGGTCTACGCTTCGCTCCTTGCTTCGCCCTACGATGCCGACTCCGTATTATTAGCCGGCTTTGTTCGTCGCGTAGATATCCTTATAAGCCTCGCGCAAAAGGTTCTTCTGCACCTTGCCCATCGTGTTGCGCGGCAATTCGTCGACGAAGATCACCTGCTTCGGATGCTTGTACTTCGCCAACCGCTCGGCGATGGCCAGGGCAATGTCGGCGGCGCTGATCGCGGATCCTGGCTTGCGCACCACGACCGCGGTGACGCCCTCGCCAAAGTCCGGATGCGCAATGCCGATCACCGCGCTCTCGCTGATGCCGTCGAGCGCGTCGATCTCGCTTTCGATTTCCTTCGGATAGACGTTGTAGCCGCCCGAGATGATCAGGTCCTTGCCGCGCCCGACGATGTGGACATAGCCGTCGGCATCGATAAGGCCGAGGTCGCCGGTGATGAAGAAACCGTCGCCGCGGAATTCGGCTTTCGTTTTCTCAGGCATGCGCCAATAACCGGCAAAGACGTTCGGGCCTTTCACTTCGATCATGCCGATGTCGCCCTGAGCGAGCGAAATGCCCGTTTCTGGATCGGTGATGCGCAACGAGACACCCGGCAGGGGAAATCCGACCGTGCCGGCGCGCCGCTCGCCGTCATAGGGATTGGACGTGTTCATGTTGGTTTCGGTCATGCCGTAACGCTCGAGGATGGCGTGGCCGGTGCGCTCGCGCCACGCCTTGTGCGTTTCGGCCAGCAACGGCGCGGAGCCGGAAATGAACAGCCGTACGGAACTGGCGGCCTGCTCGTTCAAGCTATCCTGCCGCAGGAGCCGCACATAGAAGGTCGGCACGCCCATCAAAACCGTGGCGCGCGGCAGCAGCGAGATAATGCGGGCCGGGTCGAATTTGCGTTCGAACAGCATTCTGGCGCCGGCGATGAGGACGACATTGGTGGCGACGAACAGGCCATGCGTGTGGAAGACCGGCAATGCGTGGATCAGCACGTCATCAGTGTTGAAGCGCCAGCAATCGGCGAGCACCCGCGCGTTGGAGGCGAGGTTCTCGTGGCTGAGCATGGCGCCCTTGGAACGCCCTGTTGTGCCGGAGGTGTAGAGGATGGCGCAGAGATCGTCCGGTCCCCGTGCCACGTCATGGAAATCAAAGGGCAAGCGCGACCCCTGTTCCATCAGCGAGCCCTCACCGCTGCTGCCCAGCGTTACGGTGGCGGCGCCTGTCGTTTGCGCCAGCGCCTCGATCTCCGTTGCCCGCACCGGATCGCAGACGATCAGCCGTGGCTCCGCATCGCCGAAGAAATACGCCAGTTCGGAGAGCGTGTAGGCGGTGTTGAGCGGCAGGAAGACGGCGCCGGCGCGCACGCAGGCGAGATAGAGCAACACCGCTTCGGGGCTTTTCTCGACCTGGACGGCGACGCGATCGCCGGGCTGGACGCCCATCTGGAGCAGCGCATGCGCCAGTTGCGCCGATCTTGCCAGCATGTCGCCATAGGAGATCGTACGTCCGTCGTCCGTCTCCATCAACAAACGGTCGGGCGCCGGCATGCGGTCGCGAAAGGCGTCGAACAAGTGGTTGGTCATGGTCGTCCCTGGCATATCGACGAAGCCTTGGCCGCCTCATCATATTTGCCAGAGCAAATAACAGATTTGCCGTTGGACGACAGCTACAGCGTTCACCGTTTCACGGAAACGGCGAACCGCCTTAGCTCGTTGTTCTGACGCAACTCCGGACGGAAAACCGCTTCACACTTTTCCTGGAATTGCTTTATTTGCGGGCGCGCCGGGCTTTGCCGGTAGAGACCATCGGCGCATAGCCCTGGTTGAAGCGCTCCATGCACAGCGCCGCCGTCATGCGGTAGTGATTGAGCAAGGCTTCAACAGCGCCGTCGGCGTCGCCGTCCAGCGTGCGCTCGGCAATCGTTCGATGCTCTCCGATATCGTCACGGTCGGTTCCGGGGCCGCGCTGCGAGATCAGCCGGTATCGCGAGGCCTGGTCGGAAAGCTGGTCGCAAAAGCCGATCAGCCAATGCGACCGGCAGGCCGAGATCAAGGCGCGGTGGAAGGCGCGGTGCAGCTTCTCCCATTCCGGATTGTTGGTCGCGGGATCGTCGGGCAGGCGCCGGTCCGCCCGCGCCAGGCGATGCAGGGCGAGCACGAGCTGTTCTTCCCATTCGGCGGTGCGGTGGGCGATGGATTCGCGCAGCGCGCGTTCCTCCAGCCAGCAACGCGTGCGCGTCAACTCTTCGAGCTCGGTCGCGCTCACCGGCATCAGGAAGAAGCCGCGCTGGTCATGGCGCCCGAGCAGGCCTTCGGCGGCCAGACGGTTGAGCGCCTCACGCACCGGCGACGCGCCGGCTCCATAACGGGCGACGACCCATTCGACGCGCAGCTTGCTTTCGCTTTCCAGAGCTCCCCGTAGAAGATCATCGCGGAGCTGATGGTACACCGAGCTGGCCAGCGTGCTTTTGGCACCCTTGTCTTCGCCCGGATCGCCGGTCCCGTATGTCAAACTGGCTCCTGTCCCTGGCCTTGCCTCGTCAGGGCTTTATGGCGAAGCAATATCCCGTACATGTATCATACCGTTGGGCTTTTCCGCCTCAAGCGGAAGATGACGATATTCGACTTTAAGACGAGATGAGTGGTCCAATTACCGAATGAAGTAAAGCGCGGTCAGGAAAAGATGAGATTTATCGACAAGTTGATATATTGAACAGTGGTTCAACAACAGGTGCGTTTGTACAGCTGCCCCGGGAGAGTGGAATCGAGCACGTTTAACTGACAGCCCTGTCTGCCGCCGAGCGGATCGCTTCGATGTTTGCCCGATAGGCTTCGACACTATCGCCCTTGAATACAGCGGCGCCCGCCACCAGCACGCTGGCGCCGGCCGCGGTCACCAGCGGCGCCGTCTCCGGTGAGACGCCGCCATCGATCTCGATGCGGATAGGGCGGTCGCCGATCAGCGCTTTCACGCGCTTCACCTTGTCGACGATGGCCGGAATGAAGGCTTGCCCGCCGAAGCCCGGATTGACGGTCATGATCAGGATCAGGTCGAGCCGGTCGAGCACATATTCGATCGCCGTTTCCGGCGTCGCCGGATTGAGGGCGACTCCCGCCCGCTTGCCGAGGGTCTTGATGGTCTGCAGCGAGCGGTCGAGATGCGGGCCGGCCTCGGCATGCACAGTCATGCCGTCGCAGCCGGCTTCAGCGAAGGCCGCCAGATAGGGGTCGGCCGGCGTGATCATCAAATGGCAGTCGAAGAAGGCTTTGGTGCGGTTGCGAATCGCTTTGATCACCGGCGGGCCGAAGGTGATGTTGGGCACGAAATGGCCGTCCATCACATCGAGATGGATCCAGTCCGCGCCCGCCGCCGCGACCGCTTCGACTTCATCGCCGAGCTTCGAGAAATCCGACGCCAGCACCGACGGCGCGATCAGGGTTTTCTTGCTCATGGCGCAAATTCTCCTGGCAGTCTCGCGCCTGCGGCGCTGTCAGGCGTTTGCCTAGACCATGATCCAGCCAAGGGGAAGCATGTTTTCGATGGCGTCCTGGTGTCCTTGGCCGATCGGCCATCTTCGATGTGGAAAAGAAAACCCGCCGGATCGCTCCGGCGGGTTTCGTCTTCAGCCGACAAAGAGTTACGGCTTGAAGTTCTGGATGTTGGCGCCGTTCGGGTCCTGCAACAATTGGCGCGGCTGGCGCGGTTCCCGTTGCGGCAACTGACGCAGCATGTTCGGGTTGAGCAGCAGGCCGGGGTTGATCTCGATCCCCGGCCGCCGACGGATCGGCGTGCAATCCGGGAACCGTCCGGTGGTGCCCACCGGGCAGCGCCGCTTGATGAACACCGGCTGGCACTGTCCGTCGATGTACCGCGAGCCAGGAGCGCATTCCTGCTGCGGCTTGCGGCAGGCGCCGTCGCGAACCTCGGTTCCACGCGGGCAGACGCAGTCGCCCCGCTTGTTGTGGACCTGACCGCGGATCGTGCACTGCTCCTGGGTCGGCTTCGGCCGCTGGCAGGCCTTGCCGCGCACTTCCAGGCCGTCCGGGCAAGCGCAGTTGCCATTGCCGTCGCGCACCTGGCCACGGATCGGGCACTGCTTGCTCAGGATCGGCCGGCAGGCATTGCCGCGCACCTCCATGCCGCTCGGGCAGACGCAGTCGCCGTTGCCGTCGCGGGACTGACCTCGAATACGGCACTGTACGGGCGGCTGCCCGTCCGGCACGCAGGCCTTGGCCACGCGGTCAAGATGCGTGTTGTCCGGGCAGGTGCAGCCATTGCCGTTCGAAGTCGGCACGGCGCCACGCACCGTGCATTTCGGCCCGACCTGGCAGACGCCGTCCACCAGCTCGCCACGCCGGCACACGCAATTGCCGTCCTGATCGCGGTACTGTCCAGGCCGCAGTGTGCACTGCGGCTCCTGAGGCTGTTCGCCCTGCACGCATTTGCCGTTTTCGAGATCCGTGCCGCGCGGGCAGACGCAACGTCCGTCCTCGGTCCGGATCTGGCCCTGCAGCAGCACGCAACGCGGCGGGATCGGCAGCGGCAACAGGTTGGTGCCGCCACCCGAACACTGGCCGTTGCGGAAGGTGGTGCCCTCCGGGCAGGCGCAGCGGCCGGCCGAGTTGAGCACCAGCCCATTCGAGCACTGCCTCTTCACCTCATGCCTGATGGAGAAGGGGTGGCACGCATAGGCCTTGCCGCGATCGCCCTGAGCAGTGGTCAGGTCACGCGACAGCACCTCCCCACCGCCTTGCACCGGCGTGTTTGGTGGCAGCACGCCGACGCAGTTCTGGCCGTTGACCGAACCCTGCAGATTGGCGAGACGCCCATCCTCGGGAAGGATCACGGTGACGTGGTGAGTGTGGCTTTCGCCGGCGCCCAGCGTCAGATTGGCGATGCAGGACGCTGGCAACGTCGTCGGTTCCGGCGAGCAGCCGAAAGGTGGATCGATCGAGGTGATCTCGACGCCTTCCAGTCGGCCAAGCGCTTCCACGCCGATCGCATCGCCGATGCGGACCGGACCGGAGAAGGGGTTTTGGCCGTCGTTCGTGATGGTGATCTCGAACGAGCAGGGCTGACCCGGCTGGCACTCGGCGTCGCCGGTCTTCTCGACACGCAGCGTCGAGCCGCCGCCACCCTTCGCGCAGGCCTGGTTGATCGGGTAGACGATGTCGTCGCCCGGCGCCGGCCCGTAAGAGCCGCGCGCGCAGTTCTCGAACGCGCCCTGGTCACTGACCGTCACGTCGAAGTGCCGGCTGGTTCCGGGCGTCAACACGGCGCCGGGAATCTGGCAGGACAGCGCATTGGCAGGCACCGGACCGCAGTTCCAGTCGGCACCGTCAGGAGTGACGGTCTGGACCTGCACCGGAGCGCCGCCGGACACCAGCGTCGCGGCGTCGTTCACCCGCACCGGTCCGGTGGGGGCGGCGGTGCCAGCATTGGTGACCGTTATGCGGCAGGCAGTCATTCCGGCGCGAACGAGCTGTTCGCCGCCGCACACCTTGGTGATGCGCAGGCCGGGCTGGCCGCCATTGGGATGACGGATGCGTTCGGTCGCGCAGGCCCTGTTGTTGGTGAGGTCGACCTCACCGGGAACGGCCTTCACCTCTGCGCAGTTCTCCACCGTGTCCGGCCGGTAGTTCGCTGGCATCACCGCCTTGACGACGATCGATGTCGTGGCGCCAGCGGGCAGCGAGATGCCGGCGTTGTCGCAGTGGAACTGTCCAGGGCCGTTCGGGCCGCAGGTCCAGGGCGGGCTCGGCCCGAAAGTCGAGGATGTCGGCGCACCGCCGGGGTAGTTGTCGGTCACCGACAGCGGCCCGCTGTAGGTGCTGGTGCCGTTGTTGATGATGTCGATCACAAAGTAGCACACGCCGTCGGCCGTGCAGACCGGAATGCGGGCGCGCTTCTTCAGGATCAGATCGACCTTCTTTTCGACCGGCGGATTGCACTGCGGGTCGCGATCGCCACGGCGGCAGATCGGGATCGAAGCACAGCCACGGTCATTGTACTGGCTGCCGAACAGCGGCTTACCGCTGGCGTCATAGTCATAGGCGGCGCAGTTGCGCAGCACGCTGCCTTGCCAGCCGCCGGCCGGCTTGAAGCCGAGCTTGAGATTGACGGAGGCGCCGGGGTTGAGCGTGGTCACCGGATAGGTGCACGTCATCGGCGTCGTTGCGGGCGCGCAGACCCAGGGCGCGTTCGGCCCCGAGGTCAGCACCGAACCGGCCGGCAGCGTCACCTCGTCGAGCACGATCTTGCCGTTGTAGGGCGCGTCGCCGACATTGGTGACCGTGATGGTGAAGTCGCAGCCGCCGGCCATCGTGCAACGTGGCACGTCGGCATGCTTTTCGACCTTCAGATCCGGTTCCTTGTCCTTGGGCGGGCACCTCAGGTCACGCGGGATGACGATGTCGATGACCTGCGTGCAGCAGAGCCCCCAGCCTTCTTTCGGCCCGGCATAGGTTTCGATGCCGGTGACGATGAGATGGATGGTCTCGCCGGGCGAGGCTCCTATGATCTTCCAGTTCAAGACGCCGCCGCCGACCGGTACTTTCTGCGTGTCGGGAACGATGCTGATGCCGGGGGTCGTCGTCGACACCTGCACCCACTTGCCGCCCATCTCCGGGCCGACCGGCATGTGGTAGATGAAGGCGCCGCCGCCAGGCACGCAATCGACCGTGCCGCGCTCGACCTTGAAGCATTCCTTGCCGGGCGGTGGCGGGGGCGGATTGCATTTGGTGACGTCGATATGGATCGTTGTCTTGACGCCGGTAAGCAGATTGCCGTCATCCGGCTTGCTCGGATCCTGCGACGGGATGATGGTGCCCGTGCCGGTCCCGACCGTCACCTTGATCAGGCCCTGGTTGTCGACATTGGCCGGCGCGGGAAACGCCGACCGGTCGATCTTGGCCAGGATGCGGAAGGTGATGCTGCGTTCGTTCGGCGCGCCCGAACCGTCGAGGTCGGAGGCAGAAATCCGGAAGTCGGAAACCGTCGCCGTATCGTCGGGATTGGCCGAGCTGCTGATCGCGGCCGCCGGCAGCGGTCCGCCGGAAGCGTCCGTGCCGTCGCCTGTCACATTCACGTTGACGATCTTCAGGCCGTGCGGAAGCTGGTCCTTGAAATCGATCTTGGCGTTCTTGAGCGCATTGACGAAGGCAGGATTGCCGAAGGCTTGCTCATTGCCGCGCAGGCCGAAGGTCAGCGTGTAGTAGGCATAGTCGCAACTCCGTTGGCCGCCCGTCTTGGTGAAGAAAGGCACGATGCGGCCGGGTTCGGGATTGATGACGCGCGGATTGTCCAGGTCGAGCCTGGGCTCCGGTCCTGCGACTTCGGTGAGTTTGGCCGGCGCTGTGTCTTCGGCAAGAGCCGGCAAGGCCGGCATGATGGCGACCGCGATACCGGCCGCCATCAGCCAGCGCGCGCCGCGCCTGGCGTATGACAGGGGTTTCATGATCGTCTCCATGAGGGTTTCGCTCGAAGCGAGGCGGGAAAGGGTGAGATTGTTCATCTGTCCCTCCCTCAACGTTCGCAGCTGACGGCTGGCGTTCTGAGCGGCAGCGTCACCTTGCAGCAAGGGTAGTAGCCACCCTTGTCCTGGTCGGTCTTGCGGTAGAAGCAGAGTCCGACATTGACGGTGTCGCCAGGATTATGGCCGGTGATATCGACCGTGTAAGGCTTGCCGGGCACATGCGACATGGGGGTTGTCACCCCGACGCCTGGCGTCCTGGACTGCGCCTTGATCGAATCGCCGCCAAAGCCGGCGTGGTCATGGAGGGTGAGATCGGCCCGCAGTCCGCGCGGCGTGCAGTAATAATGCACATCCTCGACGTCCACGCAGGGCGGCAGATTGCCGGGCGGTGGGAAGTCCGGCGGATAGAAGGGAGGCAGGTAGCCGCCGGGGATTTCCTCATAATAGCCGGCTCGGCCCTCGCAGGGGCGCCAGACCCTTATGTCGCCGACATGGCCCTCGACCTCCGGGTCCTCGAAATAGCCGTCGAAGTCGGCGAACCACGAGCCGAAGGGTGGAACGTTTGCCGGCTTGACCAGCGCGCTCGGCGTCAACTGCACGCCGTGCACCGCAAGCGGCCCGCCGGCGGCGAGGCGCTCGGCAAGCTCGGGATTGTCGCGCAATTTGTCGCCTGTGTTGACGACGGTATCGGTGCACACGCTGGTGTCGAGATTGCCGTCGGCATCATAGCCATATTGCAGATCGACGCCGCCGGCCGACTGCCGATTGCCCTGCGGGAAGCCGACCGCATATTCCTGCGGCACCTCGACCCAGGTCGATTCCGTCGCTGGATCGTCCGGGTCCTCCTGCCAGTAGCGGATCAGCTCGCCTTTGCCGGAATCGGCGAAGCGGCTGTAATCGTAGCGGTTTTCGACCGGGCCGCGTTGGGCGAGATACATGAAGCCCTTGTTGTCGAAAGCGATATCGGTGACGGCGTAGTCCTTGTCGGCCTTGACCGTCAGCTCCCAGCGCGGATCGCCGGCAAATGAGCCGTCGCGCGCGATGCCAACCGACCAGATCTCGGATTTTTCGCCGACCGAATAATAGAGCCGGCCACCATGATAGGAGACGGCCCAGACGCGGCGTTCATCCTGCGTGTAGCCCCAGGTCTCGGGATCTTCCGTGTCGAAGGCGGCGCCCTGGACATCCATGACGGCGCCGTCGTCGGCGACCGGGGCAAGGCCATGCGCCGGACGCCCGGCAACGCCATGATCGAATGTGTCGATGAGCTTGCCGGTGGCATCGATGCGATGGATCAGGCCGGTGTCGAGATCGGAAGCGAAGAATTCGCGGTGGATGGGATCGAAAGCGAGGTTGCCGATGCCGGGTCCGCTGTTGGTGTCGATGTCGGCGAATTTGGAGACCGCGCCTGTGATGCCGTCGATCTTCCAGATCGTGCCTGGACCGCCGCCATTCTTGGTGCCGAACTGGCCGTCCATGAAGGTGGCGCCCGCGGTGCCGCGACGCTGCCGCTCCGGACGCCCGTCGCTGTCGGCGTCGGGCGTGACGATCTCGATGCCGTGCAGCGAGGTCGCCGCCGCGTAGAGGTTGGGGATGCCGGACGGCACGCCGTCGCGCACACCGTCGTCATAGGTGAGGCCGAAGACCTCGCCGATCTGCCCGGCGGTCACCTCGAAGGGTGGCGGAGTGAAGACGAGCTGGCCCGAGGCGGGGCCGCCGAGATGCGAAACGTCGAAAACGCGCAACGTGGCGCGTGAGGTGTCGATAAAGGTCTCGTCGACCGGATCGACCCCGGGCGGCAGGCCCTGGTCGAAATTCGGGATGATGGTGCCGGGGAAGCCGGTCACCGCCATCGATCCGGGATAGATGATCTGGGTGTCCTGCGCCTCGGCGGCGCTTGCGAACCACAAGCCAGCGGTCAATGCCAGGGCAAGGATTCCGCCGGTGGCCTTGATGGCGCGACGCAAATGGAGCGCGCGCGAGGGCACGAACGAGCAAGACATTGAACTCCCCCCGAAGTCTGCGGAAGGGACGTCCCGCCTTGCCGCGCCAATCAGGGCAGGGCGCGGCTTTCCGGCACGTTCTTCCCCGATCGAATTGTCTGCTTTCCTCTGCGTGACGATACGCCTGCTCCTGGGCAGGGTCAACGGAATCAGCGGAAAGCCCAGCGCGTCGATCCTCTCCCGAAGGCGATGATCGCGCTGGGCTCCTGTTGTTCCCGGAGACCGCGGAGCCTCTGGGTTTCTGGTCATGGGGCTTTCCTTTTCCGGGCCGCACCATTGCGACGCCTGGCCGTCAGTCGCGGGCTGGAGAGGAAAGGTTCATGCAAAACGGTGGCCGGAACTGTCCGCCGTTTCACAGAAGCGGCGAACTGCACGGTTTTCACATCATGGGAATGCGGGAGAACGCGAGAGGCGTCGCCCAGGAGGGTTACTCAGACCGACGCGTCCGCCGGCAAACAATCACCAGGTCCAGTCACCTTTGCCCAGCATCGAAACCGCGTCGACGATCCGGCTGAAACTGGCGCGCGCCCGGCCGACGGTGTGCCGGGCTCTCAGATAACCGTGCACCAGGCCGGGCTCTTCGAACCAGTAAGCGCGCCCGCCGGCGGCAAGGACGCGGTCGCGGTAGGCTTCACCGTCCGATGACAGCGGGTCACATTCGGCGGTGATCAGCACCGTCGGCGGCAATTTGGCGAAATCGGCGTCGGCCAGCGGATAGAGCGTGATATCGCCACTCCGGTCGACGCCGCCGGTGCGGATATGCTTGTAGAACTCGAGGTCGCGCACCGTCAGCATCGGTGCGTCCGCGTGCCTGAGATACGAGCCCTTGGAACGGTCGCCGCCAAGGCCGGGATAGATCAGCACCTGTCCGATCGGTCTTTTGGCATGGCCGCGCGTCGCGTGGGCGACCGCCGCGCAGAGATTGCCGCCGGCGCTGTCGCCGCACAGCACGACAGGGCGGTCATACGTCCCGGCCGCCCATTCGAAGGCGGCGAGCGCGTCGTCGAAGGCCGCCGGATGCAGATGTTCCGGCGCCAGCCGGTAATCGACGGAAACCACGTCATAGCCGGTGCGGCCGCAAAGCTCGGCGCAGACGTCGTCATGGCTGTCCAGCCCGCCGAGGATAAAACCGCCGCCGTGGATGTAGAGCACCATGGCGGCTTTGTTCGGGGTGGCGTTGCGATAGACGCGGATCGGGATGCTGTTCGTCGCCGCGGGTATCGCGGCCGTCTCGGCGCTCACACCTAGCGGATAGCCGGCAAAGAATTCGCGGCACATACGATCGTAGATCGTCCGCTGCTGGCTGATCGTGTAGTCGATCGTATCGGGTGGATAATAGGAGTTGGTCTTCTCGATGAAGGCCCAGGTCTCGGCGTCGATCAGGGTTTTGTGGTCGGTCATGCTGGCTGGGTCGTCCGCGAGACTATCTGCCCTTCCAAACCGGATCGCGCTTCTCGGCAAACGCCCGGAATCCTTCCATATTGTCTTCCGATCCGTAGAGCGCATCCACCGTCGCCAGCTGCCTGCGCGTCACGCGGTTCATTGCGTCCTGGAAGGTCAGCGATTCCGCAACCCGCGCCGTTTCCTTGATGGCCGCGAACACCAGCGGTGGGCCGCTGGCCAGAAGCCGGGCGATCTCCCAGACGCGGTCTTCCAGCTTCTCCTTGGGCAGCACCTCGTTGACCAGGCCCCAGCGATGCGCCTCGGCGACATCCATCCAGCGGCCGGTGAGCAAAAGGTCCATCGCGACATGGTAGGGAATGCGCTTCGGCAGCTTGATCGTCGCCGCGTCGGCCAGCGTGCCGGCGCGGATTTCGGGTAGCGCGAAGGAGGAATGGTCAGACGCGAAGATGAGGTCGCAGGACAGCGCCAGTTCGAAGCCGCCGCCGACCGCCATGCCGTTGACGCAGGCGATCACCGGCTTGTTGAGGTCGCGCAATTCCTGCAGCCCGGCAAAGCCGCCGACGCCATAGTCGCCGTCGACCGCGTCGCCCCCGGCCGCGGCCTTGAGGTCCCAGCCGGCGCAGAAGAACTTGTCGCCGGCGGTCTTGACGATGGCGACACGTAAGTCAGGATCGTCACGGAACGCCTTGAAGGTCTCGCCCATCAGCCGCGAGGTCTTCAGGTCGATGGCATTGGCCTTCGGCCGGTCGAGCGTGACTTCGAGGATTGTGCCTTCGCGGCGGGTGGTGATGACGTCAGCCATTCTTCTTTTCTCCAAGCACCAGCAGCGCGTCCGCGATCCAGGCGCCCTTGCCTTCGGCGCAAACGATCAGCGGATTGATGTCGAGTTCCTCGATCTCGCCGGCATTCTTCTGCACGAAGGCGGCAATGCCGGCGATGGCTTCGATGGCTGCCGCGACATCGGCTTTCGGCCTGCCACGATAACCCTCGAGCAACGGGAATAGTTTCAGGCGGCGCAGGGCCGCCTCGATGTCGTCGCGCGTCGCCGGCAGCATCAGGGTGACGCTGTCGCGCAACAGTTCGACCAGCACGCCGCCGGTGCCGAGCGTCATCACCGCGCCGAACATCGGATCGCGGGTGAAGCCGACGATCAGTTCGGCGACACCGTCGCGCACCATGCGCTCGACATAGAGCCCGGTGCCAAGCGGCAGCAGATCGTGCGCCGCGGTGCTGACGGATTCGGCATCCTTCAGGTTCAGCCGCACGGCGCCGACTTCCGACTTGTGCGTGACGCCGAGCGCCTTCAGCGCCACCGGGAAGCCGAGCGCCATCGACGAGATCACGGCGTCGACGGCATTGGCGGCGCGTTCGCCCTTCGGCACCGGCAAGCCGGCCTTGATCAGCCGCTCCTTCGCCTCGGCCTCGTCGGGCGTCACATGGCCGCCTTCGGAAGCGCCCGCGGCAGACGTGTCGATGGGCTGCGCCTGCGGCTCAGCCCAGGCCCAGCCGATGAAGGCTGCTGCCCCGGCGGCGTCCATGGCTTCTGAGATGCCGAACAACGGCACCATGCCGCGCGCCATCAGCTCGGCGGTGTATTCCTCCGGCAGGTTCTCCGGCAGCGAGGAGACGATCGCGCCGTGTGCCTTGTTGGTCTTCAGCGCCGCCTCGAAGGCGCGCAGCGTCGCCCACCAGTCGGTGACAGAGCAGCGGTCGGGGCGCGGGAAGTCGAGCACCAGCATGTTCAAGTCGAAGCCGCCCGACACCATGGCGGTGAAGGTGGCGGTCATCGCCGGCTCGTTGTTCCAGATGAAGGTGTGATAGTCCAACGGGTTGGCGACAGCCACCAACGGCCCGAGCGTCGATTTGACATGAGCCCGATGCGCGTCGGTCAGCGCCGGGAAATTGACCCAGCGCCCTTCGGCGCTGTCGGCCATAACCGAGGCTTCGCCACCGGAGCAGCTCATCGACGACAGACGATAGCCGGGCAGCGGCCCGGTGATGTGCAGAAGCTTCAGCGCCTCGATGAAGGCGGGAATGGAATCGACACGCGCAATGCCGAGCCGCCTCAGGAAAGCACCCGAGGCGGCGTCGGAGCCGGCGAGCGAAGCGGTGTGAGAGACGGTCGCCTGCCTTGCCTGCTCCGAGCGGCCGACCTTCATGGCGATGATCGGCTTCTTGAGTTCGCGCGCTCGCGCCGCCAGCCGTTCGAAGCCGGCTACAGAGTCAAAAGCCTCGATATGCAGGCCAAGGGAGGTGACGCGCTCGTCTTCGATCAGGCCAAGCGCCATTTCCGAAAGGCCGGTCTGCGCCTGGTTGCCGGCCGTCATCAGGAAGGCGATCGGCAGGCCGCGCTTCTGCATCGTCATGTTGATGGCGATGTTGGACGATTGCGTGATGATGGCGACGCCCTTGCCGCCTTCGTCCAGCCGGATGCCGCCATGCTGGTCGGGCCACAACAGCGCGCCGTCGGCATAGTTGATCAGGCCGTAGCAGTTCGGCCCGATGATCGGCATCTGACCAGCGGCGGCGACGAGCTCGGTCTGCAGCCGCTCCCCGTCTTCATCGTAGGCCTCGGTCTCGAGGAAACCGGCGGCGAAGCAGACGGCGCCACCGGCGCCGCGTTCGGCCAGCGCCTTGATGACCTCGATGGTCAAATGCCGGTTGACGCCGACAAAAGCGGCGTCCGGCGCGCCGGGAAGCTCGGCGACGGAGCGGTAGGCCTTGCGACCGGAAACCTCGTCCTTGGTCGGATGCACCGGCCATATTTCGCCGGCAAAGCCCATCTTGATCGATTGCGCGACGACAGCGGCGGCCTGCGCCCCGCCGAACACGGCGATCGATTTCGGGCGCAGGAGACGTTCAAGCTTATGCATAGTCCCGTCTTTTCTTGTTTTGCTGCATGTCGTCTCCCCAAAACCGCCTCGCGCCTTCGGGCGGCATGCTTAGGCTCCGAACGGGCGCAGCAGCGCCCGCGAAACGATGTGGCGCTGGATTTCCGACGTGCCTTCCCAGATGCGCTCGACGCGAGCGTCGCGCCAGATTCGCTCCAGCGGCAGGTCGTCCATCAGCCCCATGCCGCCATGGATCTGGATCGCCTCGTCGGCAACGTATGCCAGCATTTCGGTAGCCTTCAGCTTGGCCATCGCCATGTCCTGATCCGTGACGGTGCCCTGATCGTACTTCCAGCCGGCTTCGAACACCATCAGGTCAGCTGCCTTCAATTCCGTCGCCATGTCGGCGAGCTTGAACGACACGCCCTGGAACTTGCCGATCTGCTGGCCGAACTGCTGGCGCTGGGCTGAATATTCGATGGCGTGCGACAGCGCGCGCTCGGCGCGGCCGAGGCAAGTGGCGCCGACCTGAAGGCGTGTGGCGCCAAGCCACGAGTTGGCGACGTCAAAGCCCTTGTGGACTTCGCCGAGCACCTGGCTTGCCGGCAGCCGGCAATCGTCGAACTCAAGGATGGAGTTGGTGTAGCCGCGATGCGAGACGTTGCGGTAGCCGTCGCGCACCGAAAAACCCTTGGTGCCCTTGTCGACGAAAAAGGCGGTGATCTTCTTGCGCTTGCCGCGCGGCGTCTCTTCCTCGCCCGAAGCCATGAAGCAAATCGCGAAATCGGCAAGATCAGCGTGCGAGATGAAGTGCTTGGTGCCGTTGAGCACCCAGTCGTCGCCATCCTGCACCGCGGTTGCCTTCATGCCGCGCAGGTCCGACCCAGCACCCGGCTCGGTCATTGCCAGGCAGTCCCACTTCTCGCCACGGATGCACGGGAAAAGATACTTTTCGCGCTGCTCCGGCGTGCCGGCAAGCAGGATGTTGGAAGGGCGCGCCACGCAGGTCCAGTGCAGCGCGTAGTTGGCGCGGCCAAGTTCCTTTTCGTAGAGCAGCCAGCTCACCGTATCGAGGCCCGCGCCGCCGACATCGGCTGGCATGTTGGCCGCATAAAGCCCGGCTTCGATCGCCTTGGCCTTCAATTCCTCGATCAGTTCGCGGCGCAGCACGCCGGTGCGCTCCACCTCGCGTTCATGCGGATAAAGCTCGTTCTCGACAAAGGCGCGCGTCGTCTCGACGATGAGTTTTTGTTCTTCCGAAAGACCGAAATCCATCGCCTCAGCCCTTCTTCTTGCCGCTCTTCTTCTTCGGCTTTTCGACCTTGACTGCCTTCGCCGGCTTCTCGGCCTTTGCCGGCTTGGCCGCTTTCTTCGCCGGCTTGGCGGCTTCTGCCTTGTCTGCGGGTTTCGCCGCCAGCTTGGCGAGCTGCTTGGTATAGTCCTTGTGCAGCGCGCCGGCGCCCCAGCCCTTGCCTTTGTTCTGCTTCGACAGCGCGTCCATGATCGCGACCAGATTGTCGTCGCGGATGCGCTCCAGCTCGCGGATCGACAGGCCATGCGCCTGTTCGTCCGACTGGGTGGCGATCAGGTCGACCAGCTCGTCGTTGAACTCCGGCACATCCATCAGCTTGGTCCACGGCCATTTCAGACAAGGCCCGAACTGGGCCATGAAATGGCGCATTCCGGCTTCACCGCCGGCGACGCGGTAGACCTGGAACATGCCCATCTGCGCCCAGCGCAGGCCGAAGGAATAGCGCATGATGTCGTCGAGTTCCTCGACGGTGCAGATGCCGTCCTTGACCAGCCAAAGCGCCTCGCGCCAGGCGGCCTCGAGCAGGCGGTCACCGACAAAGGCCTCGATCTCCTTGCGCACCACCACCGGCTTCATGCCGATCGAGGCATAGAGTTCCTTGGCGACTTCGATCGCTTCGGGAAAAGTCTGTTCGCCGCCAACGATCTCGACCAGCGGCAGGAGATAAACCGGGTTGAACGGATGGCCGACGACCAACCGCTCCGGATGCTTCTTCATCGCCACCTGCATGTCGGTCGGCTTGATGCCGGAGGTCGACGAGCCGACGATGGCGTTGGCCGGCGCATGCGCGTCGATCTCGGCCAGCACCTTGTGCTTGAGGTCGAGCCGCTCCGGCACGCTTTCCTGGATGAAGTCCGCATCGGCCACCGCTTCGGCGATGGTCTTGGCGAAGGTCAGCTTTCCTTCCTTGGGCAGGCCGCCGGGCAGCATCTGCTTGTAGGCGCGGCGTGCGCCCTTCATCACTTCCGAGACCTTGCGCGACGCCTCGGGGTCCGGATCGAAGATCGACACATCGATGCCGTTGAGCAGAAGCCGCGCCACCCAGCCGGCGCCGATGACACCGCCGCCGATGGCGGCCGCCTTGTTGATGATGCTCATGGTCAGGCTCCGGTTCTTGTCTTGGCTGTTTCGGGGTCGATGAGGGCCACGCGCTCGCCGGCGCGGATCACCGCCGGGTCATAGGCCTTGCGGGCGAAGATTTCGAGCACGAAGGGCCGGAAGAAGTCGATCGGCAGTGTCTCGTAGTCGGGGTCGAAGCTCGACTGGTCCCAGCGCTCGCAGAACTGGTCGCAATCGTCGAAATAGGCATGGCCGGCGAAGCGGTCGCGCGCATGCCGGTTACCGCCGACATGATGCGCGTAATAGAGGCGCTGGAAGTCGCCGTGCTTTTCCACCACCCAGGTGCATTGCTCGCGCACAAAAGGCTTCAGGATCGAAGCGGCGTATTCGTCGTGGTTGTAGGGCGCGTAGATGTCGCCGATGTCGTGCAGCAGGGCGCAGGCGATCCAGTCGGTATCGGCGCCGTCGCGCCAGGCGCGCGTCGCCGCCTGTAGCGAATGGCCGAGCCGGCTGATCTTGTAGCCGGACAGGCCCTCGTCGAGCTGAACGAGGGCGTCGAGCAGCCGCTCGCCGGTCTTGGCGGCATAGTCGATCTCATGGGCGGTCAGGAACTCGTAGTCGTCCTTGTCGCCCTCCTTCATCGCGGTGAATTTGACGGTATCCGCCATCTCAACCTCCGCTTTATGCCGCGGCTGCGATCGGTGCCCGCTTGGTCAGGTTGAGCTTCTTGCGCACTTCCTCCGGCCCGAGGATCCGGGCGCCGAGATTGGTGACGATATTGGCGGCACGCTCGACCAACTGAGCGTTGGTGGCCAGAACGCCCTTGTCGAGCCAGAGATTGTCCTCGAGCCCAACGCGCACATTGCCGCCGGCGAGCACCGCCGCCGCGGCATAGGCCATCTGGTTGCGGCCGATCGAGAAGGCCGACCAGTTCCAGGTCGACGGCACGTTGTTGACCATCGCCATGAAGGTGTTGAGGTCGTCCGGCGCGCCCCATGGCACACCCATGCAGAGCTGCACCAGCGCGTCGGCGTTGAGCACCTTTTCCTCGACCAACTGCTTGGCGAACCACAGATGTCCAGTGTCGAAAGCTTCGATCTCCGGCTTGACGCCCAGCGCCGTCATCATGCCGCCCATGGCGCGCAACATGCCGGGCGTGTTGGTCATCACATAATCGGCTTCGTTGAAGTTCATCGTGCCGCAATCCAGCGTGCAGATCTCGGGCAGGCACTGCCGCACATGTTCCATGCGGTTGGTGGCGCCGCCCATGTCGGTGCCCTTTTCGTTGAGCGGCAGCGGCGCCTCGGTCGAGCCGAACACCATGTCGCCGCCCATGCCGGCGGTGAGGTTCAGGATGACGTCGACATTGGCATCGCGGATGCGCTCGGTCACTTCGCGGTAGAGATGCACGTCGCGCCTGGGCTTGCCGGTCTCGGGGTCGCGCACGTGGCAATGGACAATGGCGGCGCCGGCCTTGGCGGCGTCGATTGCCGAATCGGCGATCTGCTTGGGCGAGCGCGGCACATGCGGGGAACGGTCCTGCGTGCCGCCGGAGCCGGTGACGGCACAGGTAATAAAGACCTCACGGTTCATCGCGAGCGGCATGAAACTCTCCTCCAGTCGGAAACAGAGCACAACATTGCGCGACTTGCCGAGACCTGCTTTGCGTTTTACGAAGGAGATATGACTAAAAACGAAAAACCGACAATCTTTCGCGCCGAGCAGTCACCGCTCAAGGTGACGTTGCTGGTGTTTTCCGGGGCGTCCATCATGTGCGTGGCATGCACCGTCGATCCGCTGCGCGCCGCCAACCGCATCGCCGGCGAAACCCTGTTCGACTTCAAGCTCGTTTCGGTCACCGGCGAAGCGCCGGTCACGACATGCGGCCTGCCGATAGCGGTCAGCGGCCGCTTCGATGCGACGGAAGCAACCGATGTCCTGGTCGTGGTCGCGGGCTTCGGCACGCAGAACTATGCCACATCGGCATTGCTTGCCGGCCTGCGCCGGTCGGCCCGGGCGGCGCGCGCCTGCGGCGGCGTCGAGGCCGGCACCTGGCTGGTGGCGCGCGCTGGCCTGCTGGAAGGTCGCAGCGCCACCACCCATTGGGAGGACATGGAGGATTTTTCGGCCGCTTTTCCCGGCGTCGACGTGCGTCCAGACCGATACATCATCGACGGGCCGGTCTTCACCACGGGCGGTGCGTCACCGACCCTGGACCTGATGTTGCACCTGATTCGCACCCGGCTCGGCATGGCCGTCGCGCTCGATGTGGCAAGCGCGTTCATCTACGACCAGGCGCGCTTGGCGACAGATGCGCAGCCGCTGGTCTCGCTTGGCCGGCTCGACGGCTACGATCCACGCCTGGCGCAAGCCGTCCGGCTGATGGAAGCGCATGTCGATCAGCCGCTGACCATCGAAGCCATTGCCAAGCGTGCCGGGGTGACGGCGCGCACCCTGGAAAGCATCTTTCGCAAGTCGATCGGCGAGACGCCGGGCGCCTATTATCTGAGACTGCGCCTGGGTGCGGCGCGCCGGCTGGTGGTCGACACCAGGGTGGCCATGGCCGACATCGCCGGGCGGACGGGATTCTCGTCCGCCGCGGCATTTTCCAGGGCATTTTCGAGGGCTTTCGGCGAAGCGCCGGTCAGGCTGCGCCGGGGTTAAGCGGCATTCTTGTCCAATTGCGAGCGCATCTGCCGCGCCAGACGGATTTCAAAACGGTTGCTGACGGCGCGGTCCCATTCGGTTTTCACGTCGTCGGTTGGTCTCGGCAACGCCATCAGCCGATCGATGATAGATCCGGTCTCGCCGGATGAGAGCAGGGCGTCGATTTCGCGTTCGTGCTGCATATCGGTTCGCCTCCTTCCTTTTCACCCGCCACAGGCCCCTCTTATACGAGCTACGTGACGGCAGTTTGAAGGCAGGAGCGAGGTGATTGAGGGGCGGCGCGGGGCAAAGTTTTGTCCGCCGGGCGCAGTTTGTGGCAAGCGCGTTTCCGGCGGAGCCCGGGATCAGCCAGCCACGCTTTCAAGCGGCTTGACGAACAGCACGGTGGTGAAGCCACTGTCCCATTCGTCGTCGGGATAGCGGTCTTTCTCGACATAGCCGGTCGCGCGATAGACGCGTTGCGCCGGCATGTTGAACGTGTCGGTCTCGAGCCGCGCCTGCTCGAAACCTGCGGCGGCGATCGCCTGCTCTGCATGCGAAAGCAAGGCGCGGCCGACGCCCTGGCCCTGGCGGTTCGCCCGCACATGCACGGCCTCGATGAAATCGCCGCGCCAGTGGATGAGCCCCGCGACCTCGCCGTCGATCTCGGCAATTGTAAAGTCGCGCCAATACTGGTCGACATAGCGGCCGCCGATATCCGTCTCGACATAGCGTTGCGCCGAAGCCGCGCTGATATGCGGCAGCCAGGTCCCTTCAAACGTCTCCTGCAGCACCTGCTTCAACGCTGGAATGTCGCCGTCCCGGGCCTTGCGTATGGTGATCTTGCTCACTCCTGGTCTCCATGCAAACGCGCACAAATTGTCCTTTGAGCGCATAAAGAGCATTCGAGCTAGCAGAAGTCGCCCAAAGTGGCTGTCAGCCACTTTGGGCGGATATAGGTCCAGAGAGCCGTTTCTGTGAACCGGGAACGTCTCAGACGTAGCGGTTGACGATGTTCTCGAGCAATTCCTGCCGGCCGGAGCGCGGCTGCGGCTCGATCTTCTTCTTCACCACGCGCTCGGCGATTTCCTCCAGCGTGCGCTTGCCCGAAAGCATCGCCTTGCCCTCGGCCGTGTTCCAGCCGGCATAGCGCTCGGCGAGCGGGCCGGACAGCGCCTTGTCCTCGACCATCTTCGCCGCCGCCTTGAGGCCGCGCGCGCAGGAATCCATGCCGCCGATATGGCCGATCAAAAGGTCTTCCGGATCGAGCGACTGGCGCCTAAGCTTGGCGTCGAAATTGGTGCCGCCGGTTTTGAAGCCGCCGGCCTGCAGCACCTGGTAATAGGCCAGGGCCATTTCCGGCACATTGTTGGGGAACTGGTCGGTGTCCCAACCGGACTGGTAGTCGTTGCGGTTCATGTCGATCGAACCGAAGACACCCAGGGCGTTGGCCAGCGCCAGCTCGTGCTCGAAGGAGTGGCCGGCAAGGATGGCGTGACCCTGCTCGATGTTGAGTTTGACTTCCTTCTCCAGCCCGAAGCGCTTCAGGAAGCCGTAGACGGTCGCGACATCGTAGTCGTACTGGTGCTTGGTCGGTTCCTGCGGCTTGGGCTCAATCAGGATCGTGCCCTTGAAGCCTATTCTGTGCTTGTAATCGACGACCAGGTTGAGGAAACGGCCGGCTTGTTCCTGCTCGCGGCCAAGGTCGGTGTTGAGCAGCGTCTCATAGCCCTCGCGCCCGCCCCACAGCACATAATTCTCGCCCTTCAGCCGCTTGGTGACGTCGATGCAGCTCTTCACCGTCGCCGCCGCATAGGCAAACACATCGGGATCCGGATTGGTGGCCGCGCCCGACATGAAGCGGCGGTTGGAGAACAGGTTCGCCGTGCCCCAGAGCAGCTTGACGCCGGTCTGCTTCATCTTGCCGGCGAAATAGTCGGCGATCTCATCGAGCCGCGCCGCGCTCTCGGAGAAATCCTTGCCTTCGGGGCGCACGTCGGCGTCGTGGAAGCAGAAATAGGGCGCGCCGAGCAGCGAGAACATCTCGAACGCGACGTCGGCCTTGAGCTTGGCCAATTCCATTGTGTCGACGCCGCCCGGCTTGGCGAACCATGGGCGATCGAACGTCTGGCCGCCGAACGGGTCGCCGCCTTGCCAGGCGAAGGAGTGCCAATAGGCGACGGCGAAGCGCAGATGGTCTTCCAGCCGCTTGCCGGCGACGACCTCGTCGGGGTTGTAGTAGCGATAGGCCAGCGGATTGGTCGAATCCGGCCCCTCATACTTGATCTTCTTGATGTCGCCGAAAAATCCGCTGCTCATCGTCGTCCTTCCTCTCACTCGGCCCGATTACCTCAGGCGTAATTGGTTTCGCTCTGTCGTGGGGCGAAAAGGGTCATGTCAAAGCCACTCAACGAAGGAGACAGACCATGACCGACCTCAACACGATCGCCCGCAACTACATCACTGCCTGGAACGAGAGCGATGCGACGAAGCGCAAGGCGCTGCTCGATGCAGCCTTCACCCGCGACGTCAGCTATCGCGACCCGGTCATGCAGGGCGACGGCCACGACGGCATCGCCGCTCTTATCGACGGCGTGCAACAGCGCTTTGTCGGCTTCCATTTCGCGCTGAAGGGCACGCCGGACGGGTTTGGCGACAGCATCCGCTTCTCGTGGACCCTCGGGCCTGAAGGCTCGGAATCCTTCATCGAAGGCACCGACATCGGCGTCATCGAAAACGGCCGCCTGAAGAGTGTTACCGGGTTCTTCGACAAAGTGCCTGCGCAATGAGGCGCGATGTTGCGGCGTGGGCGAGGAAACGCTCACGCCGTGACACTCCTGATCGCCGGATATAGCGCCCGGTACCGCTGATAGGCATCCGCATACGCCCCACCAAGCGCGGCATCCGGTTCAACCGTCGCATCCGTCCTCGGCGCCGTGCACACCGCCAGCGGATCAGCACCGGTCGCGGCAATCAACCCAAGCCGCGCCGCCCCAAACGCCGCGCCGAAATCGCCATCGGCGGGAATATCGACCGGCACCTGCAGCGCGGTGGCGATCGCCTTCAGCCAGTAGCGCGAGCGCGAGCCGCCGCCGATGGCCGTCACCCGCGTCAGCGCCGTGCCGGCTTTCTTCAGCGCTTCAAGGCTGTCACGGAAGGCGAAAGCAACGCCTTCGAGCACGGCCTGCGTCAGCACGGCCCGGCTCGATTCATGCGCAAGCCCGGTGAACGAGCCACGGATGGCCGAATCATTGTGCGGCGTGCGCTCGCCCGAGAGATAGGGCAGGAAGCTGACGCCCGTCGGCGCCTTGAGCGCATCGCCCAACTCGCGGGTCAGGTCGCCGGCGCTTTTTCCGGTGATCTCCGACAGCCAGTTCAGCGAATCGGTCGCCGACAGGATGACGCCCATCTGGTGCCAGGTCGCGGGCAGCGCATGGCAGAATGTGTGCACCGCGCTTTCCGGGTTCGGCAGGTAGGACGCATTCGCCGCAAACAGCACGCCCGACGTGCCGAGCGAAACGAAGGCATGGCCGGCGCCGACCGTGCCCATGCCGCAGGCCGAGGCGGCGTTGTCGCCCGCGCCGCCGGCAATCGGGATGCCGGCTGCGATGCCCCATTTTGCTGCGAGCTCGCCGCGCAAGCCGCCCGCCTTCGCCGTGCCTTCGACCAGCGATGGCATATGTTTTTCGTCAAGCGCGGTGGCCGCAAGCAGCTCGGGGGACCAGCGGCGTTGGCCGACATCGAGCCAGGAGGTGCCGGCCGAGTCCGACATTTCCGACATATGCTCGCCGGTCAGCCACAGCCGCAGATAGTCCTTGGGCAACAGCACCTTGGCAACCTTGGCGAAGATCGCCGGCTCGTTGGTCCTCACCCAGGCGAGCTTTGGCGCGGTGAAGCCCGGGAACACGATGTTGCCGGTGAGTTTGCGGAAGCGCGGGTCAGCGTCGAGCGCGGCGGCTTCGACATGGCTGCGTGTATCGTTCCACAAGATGCAGGGGCGCAGCACTTTGTCAGCGGCATCGAGCAGGGTCGCGCCATGCATCTGGCCGGATAGGCCGATGCCCTTGACCGCCGCGAGCTCCTTCGGGTGCGCCGCCTTGAGCTCGGCGATCGCCGTCTCGCAGGCCTCGACCCAATGCGCCGGATCCTGCTCCGACCAGCCGGGATGCGGCCGCGAGACGTCGAGGGAACCATGGCCGGAACCGATGACCTTCTGGCCGTCATCGATCAGCAGCGCCTTGACGCCCGAGGTGCCCAGGTCGAGGCCGAGATACATGATATCCTCCCATTGCCATTAATTTTTTCGGATCTCGAAAAAATCTGGCTTGGCCAGTTTTTAAGGCAAGATCGGCTTCGGGTCAATTCTCTGACAAATCGGCCGCGCGTCGCGAAAACAGCGCCGACAGCGGGCTGTCCGGCCGCGCCATCGAACGCTCTGCAGTGAGCGCCCTGGCCAGCGCACCATCACCGGCCCGCAAGGCGGCTTCGATCAGTGTCAGATCGATGACATCGCGCTGTGCGTGGCTGCCGCCGAAGCGGTTGGCGATCGCCCGGATCGGCCTGATCAGCTGCACGACCTCGGTGTATTTGCCCTCACCGAACGCCTTGATTGCCCGCGTCAAGGGATAGCCGACATCCCTGGTAAAGACGACGTTGTCGCCGCTGCCATGCATCGCCTCCCGCTGCGCCTCGAGCAAGGCAAAGGCGGGTCCGTCGAGGCCTGCGCCGACGAAGGCCATCATCGCGTGCGCATCGTTGAAGGCGTAGTCGCCGAGACCGGCCTTGGGCCAATTGGCGGCGACCGCGGCCCAGCGGTTGCCGAGGTCGACGCCGCCGAGATGCAGCCGCCACAGGATGGCCGACGCATCGACCATGTTCAGCGCCATCGCCGATGGCGTGCCATAGATTGGTCCGTCATAAAGCGCCAGCACCTGGTCGGTCTCGCCGAGATCGTAGTGGAACAGCGCCAGGTGCCACCAATTGTGCACCTGCAGGAAGCTCTCCTTTGTCCAGGCTTCGGGATTGGCGCGCATCCAGGCAATGCCGTCCCTTTGCCGGCTCTGCATTTCCATGACATGGGCGACCGCATGCTGCGCCCAGCCGTCGCGCGGTTCGACCTCGACCGCTGCGCGGCCAAGCTTTTCGGCCCTGGCATAATCGCCCATTTCCTCCAGCCCGAAGGCCTGCATGCCGAGCATGGCATGGTAGCCCGGCATGTCGCTCTGCCAGGACGGCAAGGCGCGGGCGATTCGGTCGCGCAACATGCGGGCATTGCCGGTGAAGAAGTCGATCTGGTGCCCGACCTGCAGCGCCACCGTGTCGAGCGGGGTCTCGATGGCGATATCCTCGAGGATCCTGGCGGCGTCATGCCAGCGCCCATTGGCGAGGTGGCCGAGGGCCAGGACATGCGCCTGCTCGCGCGTCGTCGCGGCAAGCGGGAGTGCCGCCTCATGGCAAGCCTTGGCCACCGCTGTCGCGTCGCGCTCGGTGGCGAGGCCGAAGAGATAACCCTTGAAGACATGCGCCATGATGAAACCGGGATCCTCCGATATAGCGCGGTCGACGGAGGCGACGGGATCGCCGATGAAGCACAGCAGTTCACGCACGGCCTGGCTGTAGGATGTGAACCCCGCTTCGCTGGCGCCTGAAAGCGTTAGGCCGAATGCGTCCCTGATTGCCATGCAACGTCCTCCGATCGACCTGGGATAGGCCCCAGCCCTTCAGGCCAAACCATCTTAAAGCATGGGCCACGGACGTGCCAATCATGCACTGTACAAGGTCTATCCAGTAGCCTTGGCAGTTCATCAACCATGGAAGAAAGATTAGGCTTTGTAAAATCTGTGCAATTGTGTCTTCATTGCGGCGCCGGGCGGGGAGCTTGAAATCGCGAATCGAGAGGGACGCGATGCGGCACCTGAAGAACAGGCTTCCGAACAGTCGTTTCGGGAGATCGATGGCGATAGTTGCTTTGGCGAGGCGGAAGGCTCAAAGCCAATATCCATGCCTTATTAGCTTGCTTGCAAGTACAGCGCTGGGGTTGTTGCCCAGTTCCCCGTCCTTCGCCGCATGCGTGCTCGGCTCACCCGCCGGCAACACCGCCTACATCTGCGACAGTGGCAATTCAGGCGGCAGCCTCACCGATACCGATGGCAACAACACACTGACCTTCCCCGCCGGCGGCACGGGGCAGGTGAGCGGCAACGTCACCTTCGGCACCGGTACGGATCGCATCGATATGCAGTCCGGCACCATCACCGGCGCCGTCGACCAGGGCGGCGGCACGGATTTCTTCGCCATCGGCGCCGGCACAGTCACCGGCAACGTCCAGCAGGGCGCCGGCATCGATGATTTCAACATGAGTGGTGGGCAGATCGGCTCGCTCAACCAAGGCGATGGGCTCGACACCTTCACCATGAGCGGTGGGCGCATCGTCGATTTCTTCGACGATGGCGATCATGCCGTCATGACCGGCGGCCGCATCGGCCGCGTCAACATGAAGCTCGACAAGAACTACTTCAACATGTCCGGCGGCGTCATCGACCGCAACCTCGTCACCGGTTTCGATCAGGACACCATCATCCTCTCCGGCGGCACGATCGGCGGCAACATCAGCGTCAGCGGCGGCGATGACAGCGTCACCATCACCGGCGGCACCGTCGGCGGCGATGTGCTGATGAGCTTCGGCGCCGACAGTTTCGTCTGGGATGGCGGCGGGATCATCTACGGCGGCGTCGATCTCGGCGCCGACAACGACACCGCAAAGCTGAGCAACCTCACCAAGGCCAATCTTGGCGGCGCCGATGCGCTGAATGGCGGCCTCGGCACCGACGCGCTCACCCTGGACAACGTCAAGCTCGACGGGATCGCCCGGGTGCAGAACTGGGAGACGATCGACGCCACCGACGACACGGAATTGACGTTAGACGGCAATCTGGTGCTGGGCGACTCGGGCACGGGCACCGGATCGCTCACCATCGACCGGTCAAGCACGCTCTATGGCGGCGGCTTCAACGCTTCGATCCAGGCCTTCACGGCCGGCCAACTGGCCAATGTGGTCAATGCCGGCCGCATCGATCTGACCAATGGCGCAACCGGCGCCACCGACCGGCTGACGATCAACGGCAACTACACCGGTCTTGGCGGCCTGCTGCTCATCCAGACCGAGCTTGGCGACGACAATTCCGCTTCCGACAGGCTGGTGCTCTCGGGCGGCACAGCGTCCGGTTCGACGGGCATCACCGTGGTCAATGTTGGCGGCGCCGGCGCTGAAACGACGGCGGACGGCATCATGGTGGTGCAGGCCATCAATGGCGCCACCTCCGGCGCCGGCACGTTTGCGCTTGCTTCGCCGGTCGCGGCCGGTGCCTTCGAGTATTTCCTGTTCAAGGGCGGCGGCGGTGTCGGCAGCGAGGAAAACTGGTACCTGCGCTCGACATTGACGACGCCCGCGACGCCGGCCCCGGCGCCGCCGGTGCTCGAACCGGCGCCGGAACCCGAACCGAAGCCGCCGCAGACCGAGCCGCCGCCGCCGCCGTCCGAATTGCCGCCGGTGCCGGTGCCGACCGATGGCGACAGCAACAACCCGCCGGTCGATCCGACGCCGCCGGTGCATGCCGGCGATCCGCCACCCGAGGCGCCTCCGGCCCCGCCCGAGGCGCCGCCGCCCGACCCGCCGCCACCGCCGCCGTCGATCCCGACCGAGGCGCCCAGTCTGCCGACGCCCGCGCCGGGAGAGCAGATCCTGCTCTACCGCGTCGAAGTGCCGGTCTATTCGGCGGTGCCGCCTGTCGCCCAGCACCTCGCAATGACCACGCTCGGCACCTTCCACGAGCGCCGCGGCGAACAGAGCTTGTTGTCATCCGACACCGATCTGCAGCCGGTCTGGGGCCGCGTCTTCGGCCAGGATGCCAAGATGGACTGGTCGGGAACCGTCTCGCCTTCTTTCGACGGCACACTGTTCGGCTTCCAGACCGGTTTCGATGCGTTCGGCCGCGAAACCGCGTCAGGTGACGTCGATCGCGCCGGCCTGTTCATTGCCTATGCCAACACGACCGGCGACGTGCGCGGCCAGGCGCTCGGGCAGGATGATCTCGCCGTCGGCAAGATCGATCTCGGCGGCACCAGCGTTGGCGGCTACTGGACACGGCTGGGAAAGGGCGGCTGGTATGTCGATGGCGTGCTGATGGCGACCTTCTACAGCGGCTCGGCCACGTCGGCGCGCGACATCGGCATCGACATCAAGGGCACCGGCGTCACCGCTTCGCTCGAAGGCGGCTATCCGATCGCGCTTGGGCAGGGTTGGACGCTCGAGCCGCAGGCGCAGCTCGTGTGGCAGCATGTCTCGCTCGACGATGCCAAGGACAGGTTCTCGTCCGTCTCCTTCGACCTCGACGACAGCGTCAACGGCAGGATAGGCCTCAGGCTGCAAGGCGAGACAGAGCTGAACGGCATGGCGCTGCAGCCCTATCTCAAGGCCAATATCTGGCACGATTTCGGCGGCACCGACCATGTCGATTTCGAGGGCACCGACATTACGACCGAGGGCAGATCGACGTCGTTCGAATTCGGCGGCGGTGTGGTCGCCAAGGTTACCGACAAGGTCAGCATCTTCGCCACCGGCGACTACACCACCAATCTCGGCGGCGACAAGCGCCGCATCCTCGAAGGCAATCTCGGCCTCAGCGTCAAATGGTGAAGGTATGTTGATATTCAGGTGAGGCCGGCCTGCAAATGCCGGCTCCCTGCGCTTCCGGTGCTCACGTACTTAAGTACGCTCCGCACCGGTTCTCGGGACCCGCCATTTTCGACTCGGCCTGACCCGAATCTCAACACACCTTGGGCAGACGCTAGCTTCCCGAGCGTATCGCCACCGTGGCGATGCCGGCGCCGACCAGCAGCGTGCCGCCGGTGCGGTTGAAGATGCGGATCGCTTTGGGATTGCGCACAATGGCGCGGGCGCGCGACGCAATTAGCGCATAACCGAAGGCATTGGCGAAAGCCAAAGTCAGGAAGGTCGTCTCGAAGATCAGCATCTGCGTCCAGAAATCGGCATGCCGGTCGAGGAACTGCGGCAGGAAGGCGACGAAGAAGGTGATGCTCTTCGGGTTGAGCGCCGTGACCAGCCAGGCATGCGCCATCATCCTTGCGGCCGACACCGCGTCGGTGCGAGGCTCGGCCTTCAGCGCGCCGCCGGCGCGGAACAGCTTGATGCCGAGATAGATCAGATAGCCGGCGCCGATCACCTTCAGGACGGTGAAGACGGTGGCGGACGCCGCGAGCAGCGCGCCGATGCCGAGCATCGACAGCGTCATGGCGGTGAAGTCGCCAAGCGCGACGCCGACCGCCATCGGCAGCGCGGTGCGCCAGCCCTGGCCCAGCGCATAGGAGACGACCAGCAGGATCGTCGGGCCCGGAATGACAAGCAGGATGGAAGAGGCAGCGGCAAACGCGGCCCAGTTTTCGAAGGACATTTCCTTACTCCTTGAGCGCAAAGAACAGGATAAATCCTGGGGTCGCCGAAATTGTAAAGAGGCCGTTGAAAAAATCTGCAGCGGTGGACTCTTTCCGGCCGGCTGCGGCCTACCGGACGGTTAGGGTTAAGCCTGATCCGGCGCTTTCACGCTTTTTCAACCATGAATGACGAAAATGCCTCGATCCGGCCGGACTGTGCTTCCCGCCGGCAGCGTAGGGTTTGGGTTGATGCGTGAGTTGCCGCAAACGCCGCCGTCGAACGGCGAGATGATCGATACCGAAATTCAGCTTTCCCGCCGCGCCGTGCTTTCCGGCGCCGGCGCCTTGGCGCTGCTCGGCATGGCCGGCTGCAGCACCACCGACACACTCGACCTGCCGCAAATGCAGCTCGACAACACCGTCACCGGGTCCGTGCCGCCGATGCGCCCTGCGATCAGCGTCGACAAGAACATCACCGGCCCCGATGTGATGTACGCCTCGCTCACCGATGGCGGCTTCGAGGTGCCGGCGGTGCCTTATCAGAAGGTCAAGCCGCAGTTCCGCCGCCAGATCGTCGTGAACCAGACCGGCGAGGCGCCGGGCACCATCGTCGTCCACCTGCAGGAACGCATGCTCTATCTGGTCCAGCCGGGCGGCGACGCCATCCGCTACGGCGTCGGCATCGGCAAGGACGGCTTCCGCTGGTCGGGCCGCGCCAACATCCAGTATGGCCGCGAATGGCCGGTATGGACGCCGCCGCCGGAGATGATCCAGCGCAAGCCGGAGCTGGTGAAGTGGCAAGGTGGCCAGCCCGGTGGCCTTACCAACCCGCTCGGGGCGCGGGCGCTCTACATCTACCAGGACGGCAAGGACACCGGCTACCGCATCCACGGCTCGCCGGAATGGTGGAGCATCGGCCAGGCGATGTCGTCGGGCTGCGTGCGCCTCATCAACCAGGACATTATCGACCTCTACAACCGCGTTTCGAAGCGAAATCCGGTCGTCGTCGTCTGATCTTCGGGCCGCGGTTTTTTCGCGGCCATTCTCCCGTTGCGCGATGCCGCAAGACAGGCGAAGGTGCCCTGAAAACCTTTGTCTCGGGAGAGAATAGCATGGCCGGAACTTTCGTCATCGCGCAGGGCGGCGGCCCGACCGCCGTCATCAACCAGACGGTCGTCGGCGCCACGCTGGAGATTCGCAAGCGTCATCCCGGCGCCAAGGTGCTGGGTTCGATCCACGGCGTGCGTGGTATCCGCGACGGCAATTATGTCGACCTCTCCGCCATCCCCGAGGATCGGCTGCGGCTGATCGCCGGTACGCCGAGCGCTGCCCTCGGCTCGACCCGCGACAAGCCGGACGCCGCCTATTGCGAGGTCATCCTCAACGGGTTGAAAAAGGCCAGCGCCGACGCCTTCATCTATATTGGCGGCAACGACACTTCCGGCACGCAGCAGATCCTGACCGATGCCGCCGGCGGCTCGATCGCCTTTGTGCACGCGCCAAAAACCATCGACAACGACCTTGAGGAAAACGACCACACGCCGGGCTTCATCTCGGCGGCCGAATTCGTCGCCGGTGCCTTCCTGTCGGTCGATCTCGATTTCCGTGCGCTGCCCGGCATCTATGTCGGCATCGTCATGGGCCGGCACGCCGGCTTCCTCACCGCCGCCGCGGCTGCGTGGCAGCTCGACCCCGACAGCGGTCCGCACCTGGTCTATGTCCCGGAGCGCGCCTTCTCGGCCAAGCGCTTCATCGATGAGGTGCGCGAAACCCTCGACCGCCACAAGCGCTGCATCGTCGCCGTCTCGGAAGGCGTCAGCACGGCTGACGGTAGGGCGTTGGTCGAAAGCCTGGTGCCGCCTGAGAAGCTCGAGCGCGACCAGCACGGCAACGTCAAATTGTCGGGCAGCGACCTGCCGGCCGCGCTCGAACGGGCGCTTGCCGAAGGCCTGCCGGGCAAGCGTGCGCGCGTCGACGCGCTGGGCTACATGCCGCGTGGCTACGTCGGCGCGATCAGCGCCGTCGACGCGCAAGAAGCCTTCGATGCCGGCGCTTTTGCCGTCGGCGTTGCCGCCGAGGGCGGCGGCTCGGTCGCGCTTCAGTATGACGGGTCCAAGACGGTGCTGAAGAAGGTGCCGCTGAAGGCTGTCGCCGGAAGGACGCGCCATATGCCGGACGATTTCATGAAGCCTGACGTCAACAAGTTGTCGGAAGCCGGCATGGCCTATCTGAAGCGGCTGGTGCCGGAGAAGTACAAGGTCGGGAAGCCATTCGTCTGATGGGCGGCGCCCATATGGCCGACCTTGTGGTTGGCGACTGGTTCGGCAAGGCAGCCGTCGATGCCAAGACGACAATGCTGACCGAGCCCTTCGTGCATGATTTCGTGCGCGCCAACATGTGGCATCTCAAGGGTCGCGACGCCGACCTTCTGGTCGATACCGGCATGGGGATCTGTCCGCTGGCGCCTGAAATCGACACGCCGGCCGGCAAGCCGCTCTTCGTCGTCGCCACCCACATCCATCTCGATCATGTCGGCTCGCTGCACGAATTCCTGCTGCGCCTGGGGCCGAAGGCGAGCGCGGCACGGTTCGAAACCATGGATGACGCCGTCACCTATGGCTACATGTTCCACCATCTTGACGGCGCCGTCTCGAAGCTGCCGGCGCCGGACTGGAAGGCTGCTGACTACCGCATTGCGCCAGCGCCGCTGACCCGTTCCCTCGACGAGGGCGACATCGTCGATCTCGGCGACAGAAAATTCCGGGTGCTGCATCTTCCTGGACATTCGCCGGATTCGATCGCGCTTTTCGACGAGGCCGATGGCCTGTTCTTCGCCGGCGACGCCATCTATGACGGCACGCTGATCGACGACCTGGACGATTCCGACCGCACCGCCTATTGCCGCACCATGCAGCGTCTGCTCGACCTGCCGATCCGCGTCGGCCATGGCGGCCACGGCCCGAGTTTCGACCGGACGAGGATGCGCGAAATCGCGTCAGCCTATCTGCGCCGCAGGGAGCGTTTCGCGAGCGCCCTGTGAATTAAATCTTCGTAAGGTCGGCCCAAAACCCTAATTCGGGCGATTCCGCGTCCTAGATGCATGTCTGTCGAGACGGCCGGCTGCCATGCACGGCGAGACGGGCTGCCCGGTCGTCGACAAGCCATTGGGTGCTTCGCTGGAGAACCACCCTCTCGGCGTTGGATCAATTCTCGCCCGGACAGAACGACCATGTCACCCACAAGCATTCTTCGCAGACATCGCGTCGCCGCCCTGCTGGGCGCCGCGCTGATCATTTCGCCCGTCGTCGTCTCCTTCGCCCAGAGCAATGCCGGCCTGAGCACCGTGGCCGCGACGACCCAGACGCCTGTCGCCGGCATCACGGCCCCGAACGGCTCCTTCGCGCCGGTCATCGCCGTTACCAAGCCGGCGGTGGTCACCATCACCTCGGTCATGAAAGCGCAGCCCGGGATGGGCGACGACGGTTCGCCCATGGGCGGCAATGCGCCCTTCGACCAGTTCTTCCAGCAGTTCTTCGGCGACCAGGGCATGCCGATGCCCAAGGCGCCGCCGCAGCAGCAGGCGCAACGCGCCGAGGCTCTGGGTTCCGGCTTCATCGTTGGCTCGGACGGCACCATCGTCACCAACAACCACGTCATCGACGGCGCGAGCTCGATCAAGGTCACGCTCGACGACGGCACGGAGCTTCCGGCCAAGCTCGTCGGCCACGACGCCAAGAACGATCTCGCCGTGCTCAAGATCAAGGCCGACAAGCCGCTGCCGACGATCAAATGGGGCGATTCCGACAAGTTGATGACCGGCGACCAGGTGCTGGCGATAGGCAACCCGTTCGGCATCGGCACCACGGTCACTGCCGGCATCGTCTCGGCGCGCGGCCGCGACCTGCACAGCGGGCCGTTCGACGATTTCATCCAGATCGACGCGCCGATCAACCACGGCAATTCCGGCGGTCCGCTGGTCGACGTCAACGGCAATGTCATCGGCATCAACACCGCGATCTATTCGCCCAATGGCGGCAGCGTCGGCGTCGGCTTCGCCATCCCGTCTGACCAGGCGCAGAAGGTCGTCGCCAAGCTGATGAAGGGTGGCGACATCGAATACGGCTATCTCGGCGTGCAGATCCAGCCGGTCACCCAGGATGTCGCCAGCGCCATCGGCCTCGATCATCCGGGCGGCGCGTTGGTTTCGGCGGTGACGCAAGGTTCGCCCGCCGCCAAGGCAGGCATTGAGACCGGCGACGTCATCACCGGCTTTGCCGGACAGGAGGTCAAGGGTCCGAAGGACCTGTCGCGGGCTGTCGCCGATGTGGCACCGGGCGCCAAGGAGACGCTCAATGTCTGGCGCAAGGGCAAGGCGATCCAGATTTCCGCCGATGTCGGCCGCAACACCGATGATCAGCAGACCGCCTCGAACGGCAATGAAGGCGGCAAGCCGTCGGCCGAGCAGGGTCTGCGCGTGCCTTCGCTTGGCCTCGGCCTGACCGACCTCACGCCCGACCTGCGCGACCAGCTCAACCTCGCCAGCAACCAGCGCGGCGCTGTGGTCGAGCGCGTCAATCCGGACAAGGCAGCCTCGGCCGCCGGCATCCAGCCGGGCGATGTCATCGTCGGCGTCGACCAGATGCCGGTGAAGACCGCCAGGCAGGCCAACCAGGCGATCGCCGAGGCCGGAAAATCCGGCAAGAAGTCGGTGCTCTTGCTGATAGATCGCGGCGACGCGCAGATCTTCGTCGCCGTGCCCTTCGCCGCCGGTTGAAGATACAAGGGCCTGTCGGATATCCGACAGGCCCTTGCCAAAATTCCTGTTGCCCGCACCGACATCTTCGAGAACACTGCCTACATTGGCTGTGCTGTGCAGGAGGCGTCTCGATGGTCACCCGCGGCTTCTTTTCCGGACGGCGTCCTCCTTCCGACACTGATGCGCGCATCCCGCCTGGGCAGTATCTGGAGCAGGGTTTCCCGGTTCTGTCCGCCGGGCCGACGCCCCGCGTGCGCACCGAGGATTGGTCCTTCACGCTCAAGCATGGCCCCCGGCCGATCAAGAAATGGGACTGGGCCGCGTTCAACGCCCTGCCGCAAAGCAAGATGACCGGCGACATCCATTGCGTGACGGCATGGACAAAGTTCAACACGCCCTGGCAAGGCGTCATGATCGACGACATCCTCGCCGATGCCGGCATCGAGCCGCCCACTGCCTACACGCTTGCGCTGTCGTTCGACGGCTATTCGACCAATGTGCCGGCCAAGGACCTTGTCACCGGCAAAGCGATGGTGGCGCTGCTTTACGAGGGCAAGCCGATCACGGCCGACCATGGCGGTCCAGCCAGGCTTTTGGTGCCGCATCTCTATTTCTGGAAATCGGCCAAATGGGTGAACGGCCTGCAGTTCACCGAGCGTGACGAGCCGGGCTTCTGGGAACTGCGCGGTTATCACATGTATGGCGACCCCTGGCGCGAACAGCGCTATTCGAGTGATCCATAAGGGCCGATCCACAGGGGGCAATCCATGAGCGCCGAACCGCAGTCGCCATGGCAGATGGCCACGATCACGCGCATCGAGAAACGCACGCCACGCGTCACCAGCTTCTGGTTTCAGCCGTCGCGGCCGTTTGTCCATCTCGCTGGACAGCATGTCGATGTCAGGTTGACGGCGCCGGACGGCTATCAGGCGCGCCGCTCCTATTCTATCGCGTCGGCGCCGCAAGCGGGCGCCGCCATCGAACTGGCGATCGAGCGGCTCGATGATGGTGAGGTTTCGCCGTTCTTTCACGACGTCGCGGCCGTTGGCGACGAGATCGAACTGCGCGGCCCGCTGGGCGGGCATTTCATCTGGGAGACGGATGACGGCGGTCCGATCCTCCTGGTCGGAGGCGGCTCCGGCGTCGTGCCGCTGATGGCCATGCTGCGCCACCGCACCCTGCAGAAATCGGCCGCACCGATCGCACTGGTGTTCTCGGCGCGGATTTGGGACGAGGTGATCTTCCGCGATGAACTGATCCGCCTTGATGATCGACGCGACGGCTTCGACCTGGTGCTGACGCTGACCCGTGAACAGGCCCGACGCCCGGCGGACTATTCCCGGCGCGTCGACGCCCAGATGATGATGCAAGTGATCGAGCGGTTGCCCAAGACGCCCAGGCTTGCCTTTGTCTGCGGCTCCAATGCTTTCGTGTCGACCGCTGCCGAAGCGCTGATCGATGCCGGTGTTGCGGCAGGGCTCATCCGCACGGAGCGCTACGGGGTTTAAAAGCAATTCGAGGAAAGGGTGCTGCGGTTTTCCGTCGGGAATTGCGCAGGCCAGGAGGTCACCTCAGTCGGCTGGAGAAAACGTCGCCGAAACGAGCTGGAAAGGCAGCGCACCATAAGTCGCGACGGCCTGCTCATTGTCCCAGACCCGGAACTGACGTGACGGCCGCGCTTCAAGCACCAGGGTTTGCTCGGTGCCGCCCAGCCTCACTTTGCCATGAAAGCGCAACGTCCGTTCGCCGCCGCTCCGGCTAAGCACCATCGAGCGCAGCCGGGCAACGTGTTGATCTCCGGAGTTGATCTCCATTTCGATACGCCGCCTGACTGGTGGCACCGCGATGCGCACAACGACGTCGAGCATCACCTCCCTGCCATCGCCTTGCCGGTGCTCTATGCGATGCGAAAGCGCGGGCGGCGTGGCCGCATGGGCGGCCTTTGTCGTCACGGATTTGCTCCGCCAGACGACATCCGGCTCGATCTGCTTCAACCGCCCTTTCTTGCGCTGCAGTCTGAGCTGCTTGGCAAATCCGCGCGACAGCCAGGTCAGCGCGCCGAAGTCGGTGCGCGGCTTGGCTTGCAGGACGGACGACAGGCGCGACGCACCGCGCCGATCGGCCATGTCCACCACCTGCTCCAGAACGGCCTCCGGCAACGCGACGCCGATCTCCCGCGCGAGATAGGAGAGCGCGACCGCCGCGGCGACGGCGAGGTCGCGCTTGGCGGTGACATCAAGGAATATGCTCCAATCGACGTCGCCGCCCTCGATGGCGACAGTGCAGTCGACCAGCCAGTCGCTATGCGTATGCGCGTCGAGGCCGCCATGCGCGATGGCCAGGGCGATGCGGTCGGCAGGCGAGGGCACGAGAACCGGGATGCCGCTGAATTCTGCGGTTACCGCGCGCCGCCAGATCGCGATATCGTCCGCGACGCTCTGCTGCGAGCCATCATAGGCAAGCTGATGGAGGTCGATATCGCCGTAAGTGCCCTTGAAGAAATTCATCGAGCGCAGCGACGCCAGCCGCGTGCGCAGATATTGCGGACTGACGCCGGTGGCGATCTGCCAGTCGCGATCACGCAACACGTCGAAAGCTGGCTGCATATCCTGCGGCCGCACCAGTATGTCGATGTCGTGCGCGACGCGGCCACGTTGCGCCGCGGCATCGAGCGCGATGCGGCTGGCGCCCTTGATCAGCATCACCTTGCAGCCGGCGTCGACCATCGCCTGCAATGCCGGCTCGGCCTCGCGCATAGCCATGCGCGATTTGGTCCACAGCATCTTCTGCAGGCCGGCAAGCCGTGGATAGGCTGGTTGGGCGGCCAGTTTGCGACCAAAACGATCGCAAATCGCGGCAAGCAGCCGGTGCTCGCGGAAGGAGACCTTGTCGATATCGTTCTCGTCCAGCCAGCGTGTCGCGCAAAGGCTGGCTGCTTCTTCATCGGGCAGAAGTGCCGCTTTCAGCAATTGGTCGAGCGACCCCGTCGGCCAGGACCAACCATAATCCGGAAAACGCCGGCCGATGCGACGCGTCTTCGCCATCAGTTGGAGCCGGCCTTGCTCTGTGCCCGCCGCAGCATGGCAAGCCGCGCGACCTCCAGATAGCCGCGATCGCGCGCCGCGTCGCGCCCGTAAGACAGGCTACCCGGCCTGATGCGCCGCAGCGCCAGCACTTCCGCCATCATGTCCAGGACAAGACCGGCTTCACGCGCGCGGGCGATCCAGTCGACCATTTCGCCGCGGCCGCCCGGTGGGTCGAATACAGGCCCGACCGCATCGGCGACCGCGCGACGGATCAGCATCGTCGAACGCGACCAGCCCGGCGTGGCGGTAGGGGCCATCGCATCCGGCTCTCCGTCGCGGAAATTGCGTATGTGGGTGAAGACGCCGGCTGCACCTGGAAGCCGTTCCAGATGTGCGAGCTGAGCTTCGATCTTGCCTTGCAGCCAGAGGTCGTCGGCGTCGAGCGTGGCGATGAACGGCGTCGAGAGTGCTGCAATGCCGCGGGTTGTCGCGCTGCCCGGGCCGGCATTGTCCTGGCGCAGCAGCTCGAGCGGCAGATCGATGCCCTCGATCGCGGCGGCGAGATCGTCGCTCGATCCGTCATCGACGACCACGACGCGTTCGGGGCGCAGTGTCTGCGATGCTACAGATTGCAACGTTTCGCGGATTGTTGCGCTTGCGTTGAAAGCCGGAATGACGACGCCGTATCTGCCCATTACATGAACCGCCAGTCCGCAAGTTTCTTCAGTTCGAAGATGCCGTCTATGGGCCTGAGCGACGGATCGGCCCTGCGGCGTTTCATGGATTTGTAGATGGCACGCATGAACTCGCGCGACTGGACATCCTCCTGGCGCGTCATGTTGCCCGGATGCCGCCGGTAGTAAAGCGCCAACGTCTCCGGCAGCAGAAATCGCGGTCGGATTTCGAAGCATCGCAGCAGGTAGTCGGTGTCTTCGGCCTGGATGAAGTCCTCGTCGAAGCGGCCGATGCGCTCGACCAACTGGCGCGACAAGATCGCAGCCGACAAATGGATGCCTCGAACGACGATGGTGCTGTTGCTGTCCGTTGCCGGCTCCAAGGTCTGGTCGTCGATCTTGTCGACCAGCATCATCCTGGAATAGGTGAGCTCGAGGCCGGAATCCTGCCGGAATAGATGCAGGTCGGCTTTGAAGCGCCCGGCCGGCGAGATGTCGTCCGAATCGAGAAAGGACACCAGTTCGGTCTCCGGTCTGAGTTGCCTGAGCCCGCTGTTGCGCGCCCGGGTCACGCCTGTGTTTTCCTGTTGGAACAGCCGGATGCAGGGGCTCTGGTTCATCATAGCGCGCACCGCCTCGGCCGACCCGTCGGTCGAGCCGTCATCGATGACGATGATGTCGAGGTCGGCGCAATCGCGCTGCCTGAGCAGTGAGCGGAGCGCCGCGCCGACAAAGGCTTCGCGGTTATGGACAGGCATAATTATGCTAACCCGCATCCGCGACCCCACCGCGGCGCCATGAACAACCCCAAGCGCCCTGCATCACATCATCTGCCATTCTGGCGGGCTTTTGAGCTCGAAGATACCGCTGACCTCATGCAGCGACGGGTTTGCCCGGCGTCGGCGCATCGATTTGTGGATTGCCCGCAGATGATTTTGCAGCCTGGCGCCGCGCTCCTTGGTCATATTGCCGGCATGGCGCCTGCAATAGATCGCGACGGTGTCCAGCAGCTCGTAGTTCGGGCCCGATTCGAAAACACGCAGCAGATAATCCGTGTCTTCCGCCTGCTCGAACTCTTCATCGAAACCACCGATGCGCTCGACCAGCCTGCGGGCGAACAGGGCGGTCGTCAAGGAGATCCCCCGAAGCGTCATGAGACGGCTGTCGGCTGTTGGCTTGAGCGTCTCGTCGTCTATCCGATCCGCCATCGTCATCAGCGAATAAGTCAGGTCGAGGTCCGGATCGGCGCCGAAGCGGGCAAGGTCGGCCTTGAAGCGGTTGGGAAGCGAAATGTCGTCGGAGTCGAGGAAGGACACGAAAGCCGCATCCGGTGGCAGGCGACGCAGTCCTGCATTGCGCGCCTTGGCGACGCCCATATTGGCCTGCTGGAACAGCCGGATGAACGGATATTCGGCGATCATCGAACGCACCGCCTCGGCCGATCCGTCGGTCGAGCCGTCGTCGATGACGATGATGTCGAGATCGGCGGCGTCGCGCTGCCGGACCAGCGAGCGCAACGCCGAAACGACATAGCGTTCGCGGTTGTAGACAGGCATGATCACGCTCAATTTCATCAGGCGACCCGTGCGAGGAAATGCGCAAGCGTGCCGGCGATTTCCTCGGGATGTGGCCCGAGCGAAAGCCGGTAGCACGGCAGCAGCCGGGTAAGATCGCTGAAGAAGCGAAAACCGCTTTCCCGCTCGCCAGGCATTTGCGCGATGCCCGAGGGCGCCAAGGCGATCATGGCATCCCTGCGCGACATCGGCATGATCGAACTCGTCTCGCCGCCGCCGATATGTGGCACCATCAACGCGAAAATGTCCAGACTCGCAGGCACCGGCTTCGGCGCAATGGCTTCGATGTGGAAGGTATGCTTGCCCTGCCAGTTGAGAGGGCCGTCGGTTCCCAGCCGGTGCTTCAGGCCGAGCCGCGCAAACCCCTTGGGATCCTGTTTGAGCGTCGAGAAAAGCGGCCGGGCGCTCACACCGCCGTCGAGATCGATCAGCACATAATCGTCGCCGACGCTGTCCAGCCCATGGAGCAGGCCGGCAACGACGGTGCCGGATTTCCCGGCGCCACCGGCGCCGGCCAAAAGCACACCTTTGCCGTCAAGGCCGAGCGTGCCGGCATGGGCAAGCCGCATGCCACGCGCGGCATACTCCCAGTGCAGGAAGGCGCGCAGCGGCGAACCCGGCTCCCAAGGCGGAAACGCCTCGGCGGATCGCATCAGCTGGACGCCGGCAAGCCGGTCCGGGTCGTAGAACTGCCAGAAATCCAGATCGTGGAAATGGTGGCCGCGCAATCCGGCCTCGGCGAGCGTTCGGGCAAAGCCGTGCTCGGTGAAATGCCCATCGCCCCAATGTGCCGGCTCCGGCAGGTCGCCGATGCCGGGATGGCCGATGAAAATACGGAGTTGACGGGCGTCCGACCGATCGTCTCCGGCTTCGATGAAAGCCTGACCGAGGGCGTCCGCGAGCGGGCCCGGACTGAGATGCGCGGTCATCTCAAGTCCAGGCAGGCGGACGGTTTGCTTCACCGGAAAAAGCGACGCAGCGCCTTGCGCGGCCGCAAACAGGTAGCGCGCGTAGTCCGGTAGGGTGGCCATTGTCACGCGCGGCATGGTCTGTCCCGGCCTGGTCCCGTCTGCACGCGGTCCGCCCGGCGCCGCTTTCTCAGGAAGCCTGCTTGACCGCCGGCCAGCCGAGCGGTTCCTCGACCTCGTGGATCGGGTCGACGATGATCAGGTCGGCAAGGTCGTCATGGACGCTGACATTGAGTGGCTCCTTTGCCGCTGCGAGCACTGCCGGGAAATCGTCGGGTAATGGCTGTGGCGTTGCATCGGAAGGCGCCAGCAGGCCGAGTTCGACGAGCTGCGCAACGAAGGATTCGAGCGCGGCGGCGTCGATCGCTGCCGCGCCTGCGGCCGATCCGATCAGGGCTTTCGTGCCGACGCCTGAAGACAGCGCCCGCCAGACCGCGCTGCCGGAATCGGAGAAGCCGAAATATTTGCCGTTGGAGAGATCGAGCACGACAGCTTCACCGTCGAAGGACTCGAAGACAATGTCCCTGCTCGCAACCGCATAGACATCAAAACGATGCATTGGTCCTGACCCCGCGCTCCGCAAACCCAGCCCGGACGCGCTGGTTGCCGCCTATCCCTCGATAACGCCTGTAAACTTTCGGGCATCCACTGGCAAGGTGATCGCCATTCACGTCTTGCTGACGATTTTCGGGATCAAGTTCCTGGTTTGGTATGGATCAGGCCTCGATCTCCAGCGCCGACAATGGCTTCGAGCAGCAGGCGAGGATGAAGCCGTCATCGATCTCGTGGTCGAGGATACCGCCATTGTGGCCCATCTCGACGTCGCCCGATACTTTCTTCACCTTGCAGGTGCCGCAAAGGCCGAACTCGCAAGCCGCCGGTATGCGTACACCTGAGGCACGCGCCGTCTGCAACACGGTCTGACCGGCAACGCAGTCGGCATCGACGCCCGACAGCGCGAAGCGGACGGGCGTCACCGCCTCGACCGGCGCGCTTTCGCCATCCGCCGGCGCGAACGGCGGCGAGATTTCCTCGACGACCGGCGCGGCGAAGCTTTCCTGGTGGAAGCGGCGCATGTCGAAACCCGAGGCTTCCAGCATCTGGCGCACGGCGCGCATGAACGGATCGGGGCCGCAGCAGAAAATCTCGCGCTCGCGGAAATCGGGAGCGAGCAGCGGCAGCCGGATGGCGTCGATGCGACCCATATGGCCGAACCAGCCTTCGCGGCTCGACCGTTCCTCGATCATGAAGCCGAGCGACAGGCCGGGCATGCGGGTGCCGAGCAGCTCGAGCTCCTTGCGGAAGATGATCTCCTCTGGCCGGCGTGCGCAATTGACGAAGCCGACATCGGTCCATGGCGCGCAGTCGTTCAGCCAACGCAGCATCGACATCATCGGTGTGATGCCCGACCCTGCCGAAATGAACAGATATTTCGCGGCTGGGTGGCTGTGCAGGGAGAAATCGCCGGCCGGTCCGTAGGCCTTTACCCGCGCGCCTGGTTTCAGATTGTCGAACATCCAGCGCGTGCCGATGCTGCCGCCTTGCGCCTTCACCGTCACCGCGATCGAGAACGGCCGCGACGGTGACGAGGACAGCGTGTAGGTGCGCATCAGCGGGCCGTCGGCGGCCGGCAGCTCCAGCGTGATGAACTGTCCGGGCTTGTAGCGGAACCATGTCTGGTTGTCGGAGCGGAAGACGAAGGTTTTTACATCGGGCGCCTCGTCGGTGACGCCGATCACCTCCAGCACTTGCAGCCGGTCGTTCCAAGGCGTCATCTCGTCGAGATGACGGTAGAGGCCGAGTTCGGTCATGGCGTTCATCCTCTCGGCCCTCAAGCGACGCTGCGCAGCGCCGGCCGGCCATCATCGGCAAGGCGTGGGCCGATGAAGGAGGCGTACCATTCGACGAACTGGATCACCCCGCCCTCATGCAGCTCCGAATACGGACCCGGCTCATAGGCCGGCGACAGGATGCCGAAGGCGTTTTCCTCGACGATGCGGCGATCCTGGTCGTTGGTTTCGGTCCAGACATGGGTGAGTTCGGCGAGGTCGTAGTCGACGCCTTCGACCGCGTCCTTGTGCACCAGCCATTTCGTCGTCACCGCCGTTTCGGTGGGGCTGACCGGCAACACGTGGAAGGTCACCGCATGATCGATGAGGATGTGGTTCCACGTCGTCGGGTAGTGGTAGTGCATCAGCGTGCCGATGCGGTCGGCATTGACATTGGCCGACAGGTTCTTCTGGACGGCGCGTTTTCCGGTCATCGTATAGCTGACGGCGTCACGCAGCAGCGGCGCGCGCGTGGCGCGATACTGGCCGGCCGGGTCGATACGGAATTTGCTGGGCAGCCCCTGAGCCTCGCATTTCGCCCAGTGGGCGACCATTTCCGGATCGCTCTCGGCGCCGTTGACGCCGGTCACGGTCGGCGCTTCCGGGAAAGTTTTGCAGAGTTCCGGATGGTTGCCGGCGCAATGGTAGCACTCGCGGTTGTTTTCCCAGACCAGCTTCCAGTTGCCCTTCTCGATGATCGTGCTCTCGAAGGCGACCTTGGCCTCGGCAAGGCGATGCGGCAGAAGGTAGGGCTCGATCATGGCGCGCAGCGGCGCGAAGTCGGCCGGCTCCTTTGCCAAGCAGATGAAAATGTAGCCGCCGACACTTTCGCAGGCGACAGGCTTCAATCCGAACTGGCTTTTGTCGAAACCGTCGGCCATCTGGCGGGCGAACAGCAAACGTCCGTCCAGCTCGTAAGTCCACTGATGGTAGGGGCACACAAGCTTCGCCGCTGTGCCCTTGTCGGTGTTGCAGACGCGGCTGCCGCGGTGGCGGCAGGAATTGTGGAAGGCGTTGATGTTGCCCTTCTGGTCGCGCACCAGCACGATCGGATAGTCGCCGATCTGCGCGGTGATGAAGCTGCCCGGCTTCGGCAACTCGCAATCATGGCCGATGAACAGCCAGTCGCGGTACCAGATCAGCTCCATGTCGAGCTTGAAGAAGTCGGCGTCGGTGTAGAAAGGTTGTTCCAGCGAATAGCCGGGCTTGCGGCTCTGCAAGAGCCTCAGCATGTCGTTGCGCGCATCCATGTCCTGTCCTCATCATCAAGGACTGAACTGGTGGAGATGGAGAAGAAGGGCGACCGCCGGCAAAAACCGGCACGCGCCATCCGCCTCTTGATCGCCCACCGCGATCAGTCGAGTTCAAATGTCTCGGGCTGGTTTCCGGGCTCTGGAGCTGCCCTTGCGGGCGATCGCGACACCTTCCCAGGCCAATGGCCCAGTGGTCTCCCGTTGCGATTTTCACTCCACCACCGTTGCGGGGGCAGCGCCGGAATTCGACCGGCTTCCCAATTCTCCGCTTCGTCACGACGAGGCGGCACCTGAGATGGGATGATCTAACCACGACACGCCATGGTCCCGCCGGTATGAAAACGACATCGCATCCATGCGGCGCGACACGGCTACCGGCTTGTCGTGCCGATATTCGGTTCCGCGACCAGGCAAGCGAATCGCCGCTCTGAAAATGACGTCGCGCCGATCGGTAACCGGCTTCAAAGTGGTTAATAGTATCGAAAAGTGACTATTAGGAGGTTCTAAAATCGAACCGAACGGTTCGTTTCTGTTGACGGTGCGTGCAGGACGGGGTGAACGTTGGCACCCTGACACACTTGGTGAGCCAAATGAGCAATCTGTATAAACTATTGGATTAATTACATAAAGATATGATGATGGGCATGCTTATGAAAATTTCAAGATGTGGATTCATGGTCCAGATGGAAAAACTTCGTGATTGGAATCCGGCACCCGCCTCACCCACATGGCGAATGTCCGAACGACGCGATTTCATTCCCAAGACACGCCGCTAGACGGACTGCATAAAGATACTGGAGTAGCAAAAATGAAAAAGATTGTTCTCACTGCCGCCGCCCTTCTGGCGATTTCCGGCAGCGCCTTCGCTGGTAGCGACAATTACGGTTCGAAGGCTGCCAACCCCCCGGCCGTTTCGGTTGACTCGTCCTACACCGCCTCGGTCCGCAACGCCGAGCCGGCCACTCAGGTGCCCGTCAAGACGGGCGCTGACCACAACCTTTTCGGCAACAACTAACAACCGACTTTGAACCGGCGGCGGGTTTGCCCGCCGCCTCGGTCGGATCAGAAGATTGAGGAGCACCAAAATGAACAAGATCATTCTCGCCGCAGCCGCCCTTCTGGCCGTTTCCGGCAGCGCTTTCGCCGGCAGCGACAACTACGGTTCCAAGGCTGCCAATCCGGCCGTTTCGGTCGACTCGTCCTACACCGCCTCGGTCAAGTCTGAGCCTGCTCAGAAGCCCGTCACCACGGGCGCTGACCACAATCTGTTCGGCAACAACTAATTGCCGAATCTGGACTGGCGGCGGGCTCGCCCGCCGTCTCCGTCCGACCAAGAAATTCAGGAGTTACTAAAATGAAGAAGATCATTCTTGCCACGGTGGCCGTTTTGGTCGTTTCCGGTTCGGCTTTTGCTGGTAGCGATAACTACGGCAACAGCGGCGTCAACCAGCAGGCTCCCGCCGTCGACACCACGCGCACATCCTCGATCGGCACGGACTCGGCGGTCTACAAGCTGCTGAACTCGTCGGGCAATGTGCAGAAGTCCGCCCCTCAGGGCAGCGACCGCGATCATTTCGGCAACCACTAAGCGCCGACAGTCGCACGAAAGAAAGCGGCGGGCTTTGGCCCGCCGTTTTTTGTTGCCGGTCAGTGAGTGTCAGGCGGCCTTCGCCTCAACGCGCTGCAGGCTGAACGAGTGGCCATCCGCGTCGAAAATATGCAGGTCGCCGGCATCGGCATTCAGTCTAAGCGTCTCGCCGCGCTTGACCTCGACATTGCCCGGCAGCTTGGTCACCAGTGGCAGATCGGTGCGGCCGATATCGACATAAACCAGCTGCACCTCGCCGAGTTGCTCGACGTAATCGACCTTGCCTTCGAACAGATAATCCGTGCCGGTTGCGATCGACAGGTCCTCCGGTCGCACGCCGAAGCTCACTGACGCGCCCGTCGCGGAAGCAGGCGTGGCAATCGGCACCGTCGCCTTGCGGCCGCCGACATGGCTGACCACGGTCGGGTTGCCGGCCTTGTCGATCTTGGCCGGCAGGATGTTCATGGCCGGGGAGCCGATGAACTGCGCGACGAACAGATTGCCTGGTCGCTTGTAGAGCTCCATCGGCGTCCCGACCTGCTCGATATGGCCATCTTTCAGCACCACGATGCGGTCGGCCAGCGTCATCGCCTCGACCTGGTCGTGGGTGACGTAGATCATGGTCGTGTTGGGCATCGATTCCTTGAGCTTGGCGATCTCGATGCGGGTGGCGACACGAAGTGCCGCGTCGAGGTTCGACAGCGGCTCATCGAACAGAAACACCTTCGGGTTGCGCACGATGGCGCGGCCGATGGCGACGCGTTGGCGCTGGCCGCCCGACATCGCCTTGGGCAAACGGTCGAGATATTTGGTGAGCTGCAGGATTTCAGCCGCCTGCCGCACGCGCTTGTCGATCTCGGCCTTGCTTTCCTTGCCGATCTTCATCGAGAACGCCATGTTGTCGTAGACCGTCATATGCGGATAGAGCGCATAGGACTGGAACACCATGGCGATGCCGCGCTTCGACGGCGGCACGTCGTTCACCACCTCGCCATCGATCTTCAACTCGCCCGAGGTGATTTCCTCCAGCCCGGCGATGGACCTCAGTAAGGTCGATTTCCCGCAGCCCGACGGCCCGACGAAGACGATGAACTCGCCCGATTTGATGTCGAGGTCGATGCCGTGGAGAATGTTGAGGTTGCCGTATGATTTCTTCACCTGGTTCAGTTTGACATCGGCCATGATTTCGTCCTCCCAGTGCCTGTTAGTTCCTAGAACGCGATTGTCCGTTCCTAAAATTCAGTCGATACGTCCGAACCAGGCGCCATAGCCGCCAAGGCGGATGGGGCCATCGCCAGTCTGTGCCGAAAAGCCATGCCCCGGCAAGGGTTGAAGCGAGCCCTGGCCGAGATCGATATCGGCCGGCCTGCTGCCGAGGTTGAAGACGCAGGCGATGCGCTCATTGCCCTCGCGGCGCGTGAAGGCGACGGTGTCGCCATCGCTTTCGATGAAGTCGATGTCGCCCTTGGAGAGCGCCGGATGCTGGCGCCGGAAGGCGAGGAAGCGGCGATAGTGCTCGAGCAGCGAGCTGGCGTCGCCCTGCTGCACATTCACCGCTTGCGCCAGGTGCTTGCCCGGCACCGGCAGCCACGGCCTGGCGGTCGAGAAACCGCCATTCTTGGCCCCGGCGTCCCACACCATCGGTGTGCGGCAGCCGTCGCGGCCCTTGAACTCCGGCCAGAAGCGGATGCCGTAGGGATCCTGCAAATCCTCGAACCGCAAGTCCGCCTCGGCAAGGCCGAGCTCTTCGCCCTGATAGATGCAGACCGAGCCGCGCAGCGACATCAACAGCGCCGAGATCACCTTGAGATAAGCGGTCGGGTCGGCCTCGCCGGCGGCCCAGCGCGAGGCCGGGCGCACCACGTCGTGATTGGAGAAGGCCCAGCAAGACCAGCCGTCGCTGGCGACCTTGCCGAAGGTTTCGAGCACCGCGCGCACCTTGGCGGCGCTGATTTTCTCTGGCGCCAGGAAGTCGAAGGAATAGCACATATGCACGCGCTTGCCCTGGGCGGTGTAGGCGGCGACCACTTCCAGCCCGCGCTGCGAATCGCCGACTTCGCCGACAGCGGCTTGCGCCGGATATTCATCGAGCAGCGCACGGAAACGCTCGAGGAAGGCGAGGTTTTCCGGCCGGCTCTTGTCGTAGATGTGGTCCTGGTAATTGTAAGGGTTGACCGCGGGTGCGGTCTGGTCGTTGCGCTCTTCAGGCAGCAGCGGCGGGTTGTTCTCCAGGCCCTGGCTGTGGAAGTAGAAATTGATGGTGTCGAGACGGAAGCCGTCGACGCCGCGTTCCAGCCAGAAGCGCGTGATGTCGAGCAGCGCGTCCTGGACTTCTTCGTTGTGGAAGTTGAGGTCCGGCTGCTCGGCCAGGAAATTGTGCATGTAATATTGCTGGCGGCTGGTGTCCCATTGCCAGGCCGAGCCGCCGAAGATCGACAGCCAGTTGTTGGGTGGTGTGCCATCGGGTTTTGCATCGGCCCACACATACCAGTCGGCCTTGGCATTGGTCCGGCTGGAGCGGCTTTCCTTGAACCAGGGGTGGATGTCGGCGGTGTGCGACAGCACCTCGTCGATCATCACCTTGAGGCCGAGCCGGTGTGCTTCGGCAACGAGCGCGTCGAAATCGGCGAGCGTGCCGAACATCGGGTCGACGTCGCAATAATCCGACACGTCGTAGCCGAAGTCCTTCATCGGCGACTTGAAAAAGGGCGAAATCCAGATGGCATCGACACCGAGCGCCGCGATATAGGGCAGGCGCCGCACGATGCCTTTCAGGTCACCGATGCCGTCGCCGGTCGAATCCTGAAAGCTGCGCGGATAGATCTGGTAGATCACCGCGCCCCGCCACCAGTCGCGGTCGACGGCGGGGTCCGGTTTCGAGGTCACCTTCAGTGCCGATTGCATTATGTCAGCCTCCTTTCACCGAGCCGGCCAGCAGCCCGCGGACGAAATAGCGCTGCAGCGAGAAGAAGACGATCAGCGGCACGATGATGGTGATGAAGGCCGATGTCGTCAGGATCTCCCAATTGCCGCCGCGCGAACCGAGCAGCGCGTTGAGCTGCGCCGTCAGCACGATCTGGTCGGGCGCCGTTCCAAGGAAAACCATCGCCACCAGGAGATCGTTCCATACCCACAGGAACTGGAAGATGGCAAACGAGGCAAGCACCGGGAAGGACAGCGGCAGCACGATCTTGACGAAGATCTCGAAGTCGCTGGCGCCGTCGATGCGCGCCGATTCCATGATCTCGCGCGGCAGACCGGCAATGTAGCTTCTGAGCAGGTAGATGGCGAAGGGCAGGCCGAAGCCGGTATGCGCCAGCCAGATGCCGAGATAGGTCTTCGACGGCACGCCGAAGAAAGCGCCGACGCCGTTGTACAATTTGAGCAGCGGGATCAGCGACATCTGCAGTGGCACGACCAGCAGGCCGATGATGACGGCAATCAGCAGGGCCCGGCCCGGAAAGCGCATCCAGGCCAGCGCGTAGGCCGCGAAAGCCGCGATCAGGATCGGGATCACGGTCGCCGGGATGGTGACCGTCAGCGAATTCATGAAAGAGCGGCCGATGCCCTGGGACAGCAACACATTTTGGTAGTTCTCGGTGGTGAATTTCGGCGGTGCCGACGAGGCGTAGTAGAGGCGCTGGCCGCGATCGCCTTCGAACGCCTTCGGCGATGCCATGACGAAGCTGCCGTCGGCATTGACCTGCAGGGTCACGCCGTCGCCAAGGTCGGCCGATGTACCGGCGGGATACTGCGTCGGGGCCGCCGCCTTGACACCGAAGGCGCTGATCGCGCGATGGGCGCCATCGCCGAAGATGTTGCCCTCGAGGACATACTTGCCGTCCTTCTGCGTCTGCGCCGAGGCGGGCGGCAGACGCCCGGCCTCTGTCTGGCTGGAGCTGGCGAACGAGTTCCACCAGCCCGAGGCGACGATCTGGTCCTTGTCGCGCAGCGACGAGACGAGAATGCCGAGCGTGGGGATGGTCCAGATCGCGACGAAGACGAGCACCGCGATATGGACGCCGAAGCGGCTGGCAAAGGATTTTCCGGTTGCGACGGCCATCTCAGTGCCCTCCCGTCTCTTTGTTGGCCTGGCGGATGTTCCAGACCATGATCGGAATGACCGCGATCATGATGATGATCGCGATGGTCGCGCCGCGGCCGAAGTCGCCGCCGCCGCGGAACATCCAGTCGAACATCAAATTGGCGAGCACTTGGCTGTTCCACTGGCCGTTGGTCATCGTCAGCACGATGTCGAACACTTTCAGCACCAGGATGGTGATGGTGGTCCAGACCACGGCGATCGTGCCCCAGATCTGCGGCACCATGATCTTCCAGAAGATCTGGAACGGGTTGGCGCCGTCGATGACCGCGGCTTCGAGCGTCTCTTCCGGTATGCCGCGCAGCGCCGAGGATAGGATCACCATGGCAAAGCCGGTCTGGATCCAGATCAGGATGACCATCAGGAAGAAATTGTTCCAGAACGGCAGCGATATCCACACCTGCGGCTGGCCGCCGAAATGCTGGATGATCGCGTTGAGCAGGCCGATCTGCACCTGGCCCTCGCCGCGATACTCGTAGATGAACTTCCAGATCACGCTGGCGCCGACGAAGGAGATGGCCAGCGGCAGGAAGATCAGGCTCTTGGCGATCGTGCCCCACCAGATCTTGTCGGTGAGCACGGCGATGATCAGGCCGAGGAAGGTGCAGGCCGCCGGCACCACCGCCAGCCACAGCACGTTGTTCAGGATCGAGTTGCGGAAATCATGGTCGCCGAACGCCCATTGATAATTGGCGAGGCCGACGAAATGCGCGCCGCCGCGGTCGAGGAAGGAGAGCCTCAGCGTCTCGATCACGGGATAGATCAGATAGACGGTGAGAATGATCATCGCCGGGCCGACGAACAGCCAGGGCCGTATCAGCCCCTGCCGGCGCAGATTGTCGACGGCGGCCGTGCCGGAGACCCCACGCGAGGGAAAGGTCAGGTCGAGCAGTTTGTTGGCGCCCCAGAAATAGGCGACACAGCCGCCGACGCCGATGATGATGACGAATATGGCCGAGAAAATCTGAGCCGCCATGGGTCCCTCTCCCTGCGCATGACCGGCCAGGCAATGCCGGCGGTCGGATGCACTGACTTTTTGAGTTATTTGGAACGCGAAGGCTTCCGGCGTGCGCCGCCGGGCGGATCCGGGCCGTGGCCCGGATCCAGTAGGAGGATCAGGAAAATATCAGGTTGCGAAGCGACCTGTTTGCCGGCTGCCTACTTGATGGCATCCCAGCTCTTCTGGATGTCGGCGGCGACGTCCTGGGCGGATTTGCCGCCGACCAGGTCGATCATGCCGGTCCAGAACGAGCCGGCGCCGACCTTGCCGGGCATCAAGTCAGAGCCGTCGAAGCGCACCGTCGTGGCGTTGACCAGGATCTCGCCCTGCTTCTTCAAGGCGTCGCTGCCATAGGCATCCTTGTTGGCGCCCTTGAAAGGCGTGACGAAGCTCTTCTGCGCCATCCACAATTCATGCGCGAGCGGCATTTCGAGGAACTTGATGAACTCGCGCGAGGCCTTGGAATCCTTGGTGATCATCACCAGCGTTCCGGCGACTTCCTGAGGATTGCCCAGTTCCGGCTTGGAGGCGTAGGGCGGGTAGGGGAAGAAATCCGCGTCCTGGCCGAGCTTCACGTTTTGCGGGAAGAACGAAGGGATGAACGACGCCTGATGGTGCATGTAGCATTTCGGCGGCACGGTGAAGAGGCCCTTCGGGCTGTCGCGGAAGTCGGTCGCTGCAACCGCCTTGGCGCCGCCATCCACCATCTTATCGTCGGTGGCGATCTTGCCGAAAATGTCGATGGCGTTGACCACCGCCGGATCGGTGAACGGGATCTCGTTCTTCACCCATTTGTCATAGACTTCCGGCGGCTGCGTCCGCAGCATGATGTCCTCGACCCAGTCGGTCGCCGGCCAGCCGGTGGCGCCGCCTGAACCAAGCCCGATGCACCAGGGCTTGCCGCCATCGGCGATGATCTTCTTTTCGAGCTCGGCCAGTTCCTCCTGCGTCTTCGGCACCTTGTAGCCGGCTTCCTGGAAATTGTCGGGCGAGTACCAGATCAGGCCTTTCACGTCGATCTTGTAGGGGAAGGCGTAGAAGCCGGGCTTGCCGTCCTTGCCGTTATAGGTGCCAAGCTTGGCCCAGGAGTCGCCGGCGGCGTAGTTTTCCTTGATCCAGGCGGCGACGTCGTCGCCGAGCGGCGTGAGCACGCCCTTGGAAGCCAGATCCTGGATGAGGCCCGGCTGCGGCAGCACGGCGATGTTGGGCGGGCTGCCGGCCTGCGTGTCGATGACGATCTGCTGCTCGTAGTTCTCGGACGAGGAGTACTTCACCTCGGCGCCGGTGGCTTCGGCGAAATAGTCGAGCACCGAACGGGCCAGGTCCTCGTCCTCGCCGCGCCATGGCCCGAAGACGGTCAGCGTTTCGCCTTTGAGGTCGACTTTCTTGAGGTCGTCATAATTGGCCCAGTGGAAGCGCGGGTCCTCGCCCGGCTTGAACTTGAGCTCGGCATGCGCCGGCAGGCCAAGGGTCAGCGCGGCAAACGCTGCACCCAGCAAAAGCACTTTCTTCATCGCAATCCTCCCAGTGGTCGTGAACTGTTCGGACGAAACCTCCATCTCGTCCGCCGACGCCGTGGAACTGTGACTCAGCGAGAAGGCAACCGCAACCTTTCGAAGAGTATCCCAAAGCGCTTTGGCTAACTTGATCTCGCCATCGAATTGGCGGGAAGTCAAGAGGGCTTCTACTCTAACCGATTTAAATTATGCTCTGAAGGCCAAGAATTCGCACTGCAATATGCATTTCCCGCAATGCAACAGCGTTTTCTGCTTCAAACTAGCGCTTGCCGACACTATGGTCATTTGTTCGGGCGATGTCATCGGGCTGACATCAGATCGATTCAATTTGAAAGCGCTTTGAGGCTTGGAGGCCCCGATGAACCTCAAACAGCTGTCGCATATGCTGTCGCTCTCACAGACCACGGTGAGCCGCGCGCTGAACGGCTATCCGGAAGTCAACGAGGAGACGCGACGCCGTGTCATGGACGCAGCCAAGCGCCATGGCTACCGGCCGAACCCGTCCGCGCGGCGTCTGGCCACCGGCAAGTCGGGCATGATCGGCTACGTGCTGCCAACCGGCAATGCCGTTGACATCGATCCGCACTTCGTCGAATTCCTGTCCGGTCTCGGCGACTATGCCCGCGCGCACGAACTCGATCTTGTGCTGTCGCCGGCCGATGCCGACGACGAGGAGACGACCTACCGCCGCATCGTCGCCAACCGGCAGGTCGATGCGGTCTACATCTCCTCGCCGCGGCCGGCCGACCGACGGCTGGCGCTGGTCAACACGCTGGGCATACCTTTCATCGTCCATGGCCGCAGCGAGGGTTTTGACTTCGACTATCCCTATCTCGACATCGACAATGAAGGCGCCTTCCACGAGGCGGCCAGGCTGCTCCTCCAGCTCGGCCACAAAAGGCTGGCGCTGATCAACGGCACCGACCGCGAGACATTCGCCATCCACCGCGAGCGTGGCATGCGCCGGGCTCTTGCCGCGAGTGGATTGACACTCGGCGAGCGGCATATCTGCTCGGTGACCATGACGGAGGAAAATGGCTACCGCGCCGCGCGCCGCCTGCTCGAGGACAGCGAGCCGCCGACGGCGATCGCCTGCTCCAGTCTCATCATGGCGCTGGGTGTCGTGCGTGCCGTGCGCGACCTTGGCCTGACCATCCCCGGCGACCTGTCGCTGGTCGCCCATGACGACGTCTTCCCCTGGCTGCGCCCGGAGAATTTCCCGGTGCCGCTGTCGACGACACGCTCCTCGATCCGGCTCGCCGGCGCCCGCGTCGCCGAGCGCCTGGCGGCGCGCATATCGGGGCTGGAGGAGGGCGCGCGCGGCGAAATCTGGCCGGTCGATCTGGTGGTTAGGGGATCCGTGGCCGGGGCGCCGGTGTAGGGGTCAAGATCCAACAGATTCGTCGGCCGCCGCCTTTCACAGGCGCCCTTTTGCTGCCGTGGGACAACGGTCCGCCGGTGCCGGCTCTTGATCTTGGAAGGTGGCAACCCGTAAGCCTGAGCCGTCAACAAGTTCTGCAGGGTGCGCCACTTGCCCACATTCCCGTTCTCCGAATCGGATCCAATCCAACATCCCGGCCCGCCGCCGAAGAATGCGGAGGTGGTGATCGTCGGTGGCGGTGTTATCGGCGTAACGACGGCGCTTCTTCTTGCGCAGCGCAACATTGCGGTGACGCTGCTCGAAAAAGGCCGCGTCGCTGCCGAGCAGTCGTCGCGAAACTGGGGCTGGATCAGAAAGCAGGGTCGGGACGCGGATGAACTGCCGATCGTCATCGAGGCTATTCGTCTGTGGCGGCAGCTGGCTGAGGAATGCGGCGAGGACATCGGGCTGACCGAGACCGGTGTGACCTATCTGGCCGAGACCGATAAGGACATGGTCGGCTTCGAAGAATTCATGAAGATCGCGGCGCTTCATGAACTCGACACGCGTCTTCTGGATGGAGACGAAACCGCAAAACTCATCAAAGGCATGTCGCGCAAATTCAAGGGCGCGATGACGACGCCCTCCGACATGCGCGCCGAGCCTTGGCTGGCGGTGCCCGCGCTTGCCCGGCTTGCCGTCCGCAAAGGCGTCAGGATTATCGAGAACTGCGCGGCGCGCACCCTCGAAATCGCGGCGGGCAGGATCAAGGGCGTGTGGACCGAGGCGGGATACATCGAGGCCTCCAGCGTGCTGGTCGCGGGCGGCGCCTGGTCGTCGCTGCTCCTGAAAAGACACGGCGTCTCCATCCCTCAGCTCAGCGTCAGGGTAACCGTGGCGGCAACGGAACCCTTGCCTGAGATCTATGCCGGCGCGGCCGCTGACGACCACATCGCGTTCCGGCGCAGACAGGATGGCGGATATACGCTCGCCGGGGGCGGCAGCCACCTGCTTTACCTCGGACCCGACGCGTTCCGTCACGCCGTCAAATATCTCCCCGCCCTCAGGAATGATCCGTTCGGTGCCCGCTATTTCCCGTTCGCTCCCTCAGGCTACCCCGATGCGTGGTCGACGCCGCGCGATTGGGCGCCGGATAACCAGAGCCCTTTCGAAAGAATGCGGGTGCTCAATCCAGCCCCCGAACCGGCCCGGCTTCGTTCGATCGAGCGCAATTTCAAACAGCTTTTTCCACAGCTGGAGAATGTTCGCTTGAAGATCGGCTGGGGCGGCATGATCGACGCCATGCCGGATGTCGTTCCGGTCGTGGATCGGGTAGAGGCAATCGGCGGTCTGTTCGTCGCGACGGGAATGAGCGGCCACGGCTTCGGCATCGGGCCTGGTATCGGTCGTGTCGTTGCCGACATGATCCAGGGAAACGAGCCAGGGCACGACCTCAGCCGTTTTCGACTGCCGCGCTTCTATGATGGCAGTCCCGTCCGGCTGGGCCCGGCCCTCTGAAATAGGCCGTCGACGGGCAGCCTCACTATTTCGCCGCTTCGGCCGCCTTGAGGTCCAGTAGCCCATAACCGAAATCATTGTCCCGCCCCTTAGGGCCGAGATCCTTGGCGGTTGCGGCCAGCGCCTTCTCGATGTCGTCGGCCGAGCGGTCGGGCGCGGCATGGATCAGATTGGCGATGGCGCCGCTGACGATCGCCGCGGCGAAGGACGTGCCGGTGACCACGTCGGAGCCGGCGCCGCTCGGCGCCACCATCTCGACGCCCGGCGCCGAGATGAAGACATAAGCGCCGCGATTGGCCTGCGGCATCAGCCCGTCCTTGGCGTCGGTGGCGGTCACCGCGATGACGCCGTCGAAGGCGGCGGGATAGCCATAGGGCGCCTTCGGTCCGTTGTTGCCCGCGGCGGCGACCAGCACGATGCCCATGGCGCGCGCATTGCGGCAGGCGGTGCCGAGCAGATCGTTCTCCGGGCCGACGAAGCTCATATTGATGATGCGCACATCCTGCTCGGCCGCCCAGTCGAGCGCCGACAGGATGACATCCATGGTCGACTTGCCGCCTTCGAAGGCGCGCGCGTGATAGATTTTGGCGCCCGGCGCCATGCCTTCAAGCGGCCCGACGCCGGCGATCAGCCCGTCGACCGAGGTGCCATGGTCGCGCTTTTCGATGGGCACGTTCGGCATGGCGTCATACTGTTGGGCGATGACGCCGGCGAGCACAGGATTGGTGTCGTCGATGCCGGTGTCGATGACGGCGACGCGCACATCCTCGCCGCTCGCCTGCTTGGAATCCAGTTCAATGCGGCCGAAGGCGTAGTTCACGATGCCGGCGGCCTGCTGCAGCGTATAGATATGGTTGGGTTCGCGCCGCTGCGTGCGGCCGTCCGCGGCAAGCTGCGCCAGCACGACGCCGACCGGACGCCCGTCGGTGATGCCGAAGCGCACCAGCGTGGTGCCGAGCAACCGCGACTGGCGCTGCGAGCGCACCTGCAGGCCGAAGGAATTGGCGATCTGCTGGACAACGCCGGCATCGCCGTCGACGGTCACCAGCACTTCATCGGGCACGAACTCGCCGGTGATCGCGCGCGGCGGTTCGGCCAGGTTGAGACCTTGCGGCGCCGTGACGGGTCCGCTCGGCGTCGGCGGGGGTGTCGGCGTGTTGGCAGAACCGCCAGATGTCCCGTTCAAGGGCGCAGGTGTCTGCGGGCTCGCGCCCGCCGGCGGGTTCGGGAAAAGGTCGACGATCAGCGCCGGCAGGGACACCGCCCCGCCCGTTGCGTTACCGGCGCCAGGCGTCCCACCGCCGTTCTTGGCGCCGTTGTTCTTGTCACAGCCGGCACCGGCCGCGGTCGTGCGATTCAGGCAGTCGACCTGCGTCTGGTTCAGATTTGGATCGTTGGTTTGCGCAAAAGCGGGCGCGGCGACAAAAGCCGCCGCGAGGAGTGCCGCATGAAGAATGACCGCCTTAGCCGCCATCAACCGGTTTCCTTCCCTGGATCACTGTATCCGCGAAAGGCTGGGCGGCAATAAGGCCGACCGTTTTGTCGTAATCGGCGGCGCTCTTGGCCGGAATGGTCAGATGGAAGACGCCGTCAGCGGTCGGCCCGCTGGCGATCTTCAGCCCGTTCTGGCCAAGGAAAGCGGCGATATCCGACATCTTCGCGTCAGGCTTGAACTTGACCAAGGCGAACGGCAGTTTCGCCAGATCGTCCTCAGCGCCCGCAACCTCGAAATCGTTGCCCTTGCCGCCTGGGCGCTCGAAAGACTGCACCAGGACGAGCGCCAGCAGCGCCGCAGCCGCGGCCCAGGCGACGCCGGCGGGCATCGTCGTCAACCGGCCAAAGGCCTTGGCGAGCCAGGACTGGCCGGCGGGCGAGCGCGCCGGACCGGCCTCGGCGTCAAGCGCCTTGGTGAAGCGGCTGAGGGCGTCGGCGGGCGGGCGGATCGCCTCATTGGCGGCGGCCGTGCCAGAGAACTCGGCTTCGGCTTCGCCAAGCGCGGCAAGCGCTGCAGGATCGGAGGCGAGCCACTCCTCGACGGCTTCCAGTTCGGCGCCCTCCAGCGAGCCGTTCAAATAGAACGGCAGCAGCGTTTCCATCTCGTCGCGGCGCGACATCTTTTCAGCGGCGCTCATGGCCACCCCCTGTCGTAACCGGCGGCCTTGAGAGCCTCGCCGAGTTTCTTGCGCGCGTAGAACATCCGGGTCTTGACGGTGGCGACCGGAATGTCGAGCACCTCGCCGATCTCGGTCACCGACTGGCCATGGTAATAGGCAAGGTCGATCACCACGCGGTGTTCTTCGGGCAGGGCGTTGATCATGCGGCGCAAGGCGGCGGCCTTGTCCTCCTTCATGGTGACGACTTCCGGCGTATCGGCGCCATCCGCGATCTCGGCGGCATCGTCGTCGTCGATCCACTCTTCCTTTTTCTTGCGCAGCGATGACAGCGCCTTGAAGCGGGCGATGCCGAGCAGCCATGTCGAGACCTCAGAGCGGCCCTCGAAGCCGGGGGCTTGCTTCCACAGTTCGAGAAAGACCTCGTTTGCGATATCGTCGGCCATCATTTCCGATCCCGTCTGGCGCACCACGAAGCGGTAAACCCGCGCGTGGTGACGCATGAACAGGAGCCGAACAGCGGCACGGTCGCCTTTCGCGACCCGGTCAACAAGCGCGCGATCGGTTTCCGTCGCCGCCGTCATGGCCGGTCGAGCCGCCTGGCTCCTCGTGGCTTTGTCGCTGATCGGTCCAAAAAGGTTCATCCTCCGCCAAGGAATTTTCGGAGGCTAACCGAAGAAAGCGGAGGTTGCCAGTAGGGGAGAACTCACCCCAAAAACGGCTCCGCCCTCATCGTCTCGGGTATCGCCACCCCAAGCCGGCTCAGGACCGTCGGCGCCAGCTGCAGCTGGTCGAGCAACGTGCCGGCGTCCGGTCCTTTCGCCGGGCCGAAATAGTAGAGCGCGAAATCCTGCATCTCCTCGTCATGACCGCCGTGATGGCCGCGGTCGGTCTGGCCGTGGTCGGCGGTGACGATCACCTCGTAGCCGGCCTGGCGCCATTGTGGCAGGAAGGCCGCCAGCATGGCGTCCATGGCGTAGCAGGCATAGTCCATCTCGTGGCAGTCATGGCCGAAGCGATGCCCCATCGAATCCAGCGTGCAGGTGTGCAGGATGCCGTAGTCAATGCCGTGGCGCTTCGCCAGCATGGTCAGCGTCGCGAACAGGTCGACATCGCTCGGCGTCATCTGGTTCTTGAGATTGTAGCCGGTCATGGTGTGGAAGCGGCCATGCGTGATCGGCCCGCCTGGCTCGTCGAACTCCATATCCTCGACAAGATCGAACGGAAAGCTGCGGAAGAATTCCGACCAGTAGGAATGGGTGACGGCGCCGGTCTTGCCGCCGGCCTTGCTCACCTCCGAGAAGATGTCCGGCTGAGCGACGCGAAAGCGGTTCTCGTTGGAAAGGATGCCGTGCGTCTGCGGCGTCACTCCAGTGTGGATCGAGGCATAGCAGCAGGCCGAGGTCGACGGCAGCACGGACCGCATCTTCCAAACCTGCGCTTCGCCGGATTGCACCCAGCCCTCGAGATTGCCCATCAGCCGGCGCCAGTTTCGGTAGGGCACGCCGTCGAGGACGATGAGCAGCAGTTTGGATGTGAGCGGCACGGCAGGGTCCTGTGCGTTATGGTCGAAACAGAAACGCCGCGTGCCCGGCGACACGCGGCGCTTGGTGTAGGATTAGAGCAATTCCGGGAGAAGTGTGAAACGGTTTCCTTGGAATTGTGCCCGGCTAAATATCAGGCGTTCAGCCAGCACTCGTTGAGCGCGTAGCCGTCCATCATCTCGCCATTCGGGTTCTTGGCGTAGCCGCTGATCTTCTTGGTGTTGGCGGCGTCGACGAACTGGTTGAAGAACGGCACGATCAGGCCGCCTTCGTCACGCATCAGCACCGCCATGTCGCGGTAGATCGCCTTGCGCTTGGCCTGGTCGAGCTCGGCGCGAGCCGTGTAGAGCATCTTGTCGAATTCAGGCCGCTTGAAGCGCGTGTCGTTCCAGTCGGCGGTCGACAGATAGCCTGTGGAATACATCTGGTCCTGTGTCGGCCGCCCGCCCCAATAGGAGAGCGAGAAGGGCTGCTTGTTCCAGACTTCCGACCAATAGCCGTCGCCGGGTTCGCGCTTGATCTCGATCTTGATGCCGGCCTTGGCGCAGCTCTGCTGGTAGAGCTGGGCCGCATCGACCGCGCCCGGGAAGGCGACGTCGGACGTGCGCAGCAGGATCGAGCCGCTGTGGCCGGACTTCTTGTAAGCCGCGGCCGCCTTTTCAGGATCGAATTTGCGCTGCTCGATGTCGGAGGAGAACAGCGGATAGGCTTCGTTGATCGGAAAATCGTTGCCGGCCGAGCCGTAGCCGCGCAGGATCTTCTCGACCATTTCGTCGCGATCCATGGCGAGCTTCAGCGCCATCCTGAGGTCATTGTTGTCGAAGGGTGCGGTGTCGCAGAACATGTTGAACGGATAGTAGCCGCGTCCGGCGACGTTCTCGATGCTGACGCCCGGCATGCGCTTCACCAGATCGACCACCTTCGGCTCGACGCGGTTGATGAGATGCACCTGGCCGCCTTGCAAGGCCGCGAGGCGAGCCGTCGGATCGTTGATGACGACAATCTCGATCTGGTCGGCATGGCCGGCCTTGTCGCCGCGCCAGTAATTGGCGAAGCGTTCGCCGCCATGCTTGACGCCGGGCTGGTTGACGGTGACCTTGTACGGTCCGGCGCCGATGCCGGCATTCGGATTGTCCTTGCCGCCATTCGGCTGGATGACGAGGTGATAATCGGCCATCAGATAGGGGAAGTCGGCATCGGCATCGCCAAGCGTGACGATCACTTCCTTGCCGCTCGCCTTGATGCCCTTGATGTTCTTCAGGATACCGAGCGCGCCGGATTTCGACTTCTCATCGGCATGGCGCTCGAGCGTGGCGGCGACGTCGTCCGCGGTAACCGACTTGCCATTGTGGAACTCGATGCCGTCGCGGATCTTCATCGTCCAGGTCTTGGCGTCGGCGGAAGGGCCGATCTCCTGCGCGATCAGGTTCTCGACACCACCGTTGGGCGTCAGGCGCACCAGGAATTCGCCCCACTGCTTGCAGAAGCTGAAGGTGACCTGGCTGAGGTTCAGCGCCGGGTCGAGGCTGTTGGTCGATTCACCGCCCTGCAGGCCGGCCTTGATGATGCCGCCCTTGACCGGTGTCGCGGCGAACGCTCTGCCGGCAAGCGTCGTCGCCAGCGCCGCCGAGACGCCGAGTGCGGCGGCGCGTCCAAGGAAATCACGGCGCGATATCCTGCCCTTGCCGGCGAGTGCGGCGAGATGGTCGAGTTCCGTCTGCATTGTCCTACCCCCGTTTTTGAAAGATTTATCCGGCGCGAGCCCCTGGCCGCCCGCGCCATTCTTTCCCGCTCCGCATTGCAGCCGGATGACAGAGCCCGCCCGAAGGGTCGACTTTTTAAGAGGCTAATTTCTTCGTCTGGCGCAATTCCGGACGGAAACCGCCTGGAATTGCTCTAGTTTCCGGCGCTCGCCATGCGCCGGCCCTTGATCGCCTTTTCCAGCCAGCCGATCTCCATTTCGGGCACGGAGGACAGCAGCAGGTCGGTATAAGCATCGAAGGGCGGAGCCAGCACCTGGCTCTTCGAGCCATAGCGCACCACCTCGCCGCGATACATGACGGCGATGGAATCGGCGATCGACTTCACCGTCGCCAGATCATGGGTGATGAACAGATAGGCGACATTTTCAATCTGCTGCAGGTTGAGCAGCAGTTTAAGGATGCCGTGGGCGACCAGCGGATCGAGGGCCGACGTCACCTCGTCGCAGATGATCAGTTTCGGCTTGGCGGCGAGCGAGCGCGCGATGCAGACGCGCTGCTTCTGGCCGCCGGACAGTTCGGCCGGATAGCGATCGACAAAACCCTTGCCCATCTCGATCTCTTCGAGCAGTTCGGCGACGCGCTTGTCGCGCTCGCGTCCTCTTATGCCGAAATAGAACTCCAGCGGCCGGCCAATGATGGTGCCCACCGTCTGGCGTGGGTTCATCGCCACATCCGCCATCTGGTAGATCATCTGCAACTGGCGCAGATCTTCCTTCGGCCGGTCGGCCAGCCGGTTGGCGAGCGGCCTGCCGTCGAAGGTGACGGTGCCCTGCTCAGGTGGCAACAAGCCGGTGATGGCACGCGCCAGCGTCGACTTGCCGGAGCCGGACTCGCCGACGACGGCCAGCGTCTGTCCGGGATAGATGTCGACCGAGACGTTCTTCAGCACCTTGACGTGGCCGCCGCCATAGGCGGCGGTGACGTTCTTCACCGACAGGAACGGCGTCGCGCCAGGCTGCTTTTCCTGATGTTCGATCTCATGCACGGAGACCAGCGCGTTGGTGTATTCCTGGCGCGGCTCCTTGATGATTTGGCGCGTGCCGCCCCATTCGACCAGCCGTCCGTGGCGCAGCACCATGATCTCGTCCGACACCTGCGCGACGACGGCAAGATCGTGGGTGATGTACAAAGCCGCGACATGCGTGTCCTTGATGGCATCCTTGATCGCCGCCAGCACGTCGATCTGCGTCGTCACGTCGAGCGCCGTGGTCGGCTCGTCGAAGACGATCAGGTCGGGCTCCGAGCAGAGCGCCATCGCCGTCATCACGCGCTGCAGCTGGCCGCCGGAGACCTGGTGCGGATAGCGTTCGCCGATCGTCTCCGGATTGGGCAGGCTGAGCTTCTTGAACAGCGCCACGGCCCGTTTCTCGGCCTCGGCGCGGGTCGCCGTGCCATGCAACAGGGTGGCCTCGACCACTTGGTCGATCAGCTTGTGCGCCGGGTTGAAAGCGGCGGCCGCCGACTGGGCGACATAGCAGACCTCGCGCCCGCGCAGCGCTCGCACGCCCTTCGCGCCGGCCTTTAGGATATCGCGGCCGTTGAGGATCACTTCGCCGCCGGTGATGCGCACGCCACCACGGCCATAGGCCATCGACGACAGGCCGATGGTCGATTTGCCGGCGCCGGATTCACCGATGAGGCCGAGCACCTTGCCCTTTTCCAGCGTCAGCGAGACGTCGTGGACCAGCGTGATCGTCTTCGGCGCCTCGCCCGGCGGATAAACGGTCGCCTCGATGCGCAGATTGCGGATGTCGAGGAGCTTGCCCGGCTCTGCATGGCCCGACTTTGCCAGATCAGCCATCAGCCGCGTCCTCCCTTCAGGCTCGTCGTGCGGTTCAGCACCCAGTCGGCAACGAGATTGACCGAGATGGCGAGCACCGCGATCGCCGCCGCCGGAATGAGTGCGGCCGGAATGCCGAAGACAATGCCGTCCTTGTTCTCCTTGACCATGCCGCCCCAATCCGAATCCGGCGGCTGCACGCCGAGGCCGAGGAAGGAGAGCGCCGACAGGAACAGCACCGCGAAGATGAAGCGAACGCCGAGCTCGGCGACCAGCGGCGACAGCGCGTTGGGCAGGATCTCGCGGAAGATGATCCAAACCTTGCCTTCGCCGCGCAGCTTCGCCGCTTCGACGAAGTCCATGACGTTGATGTCGACGGCGACCGCGCGCGACAGGCGGTAGACGCGCGTCGAATCAAGGATGCCCATGACCAGGATCAGCGTCAGCGCGTTGGTCGGCAGCACAGAAAGCACGACCAGGCCGAAGATCAACGTCGGGATCGACATCAAAAGGTCGACGAAGCGCGACATCAGCGTGTCGAACCAGCCGCCGAACACCGCCGCCGTGAAGCCGAGGATCGAGCCCAGCGAGAAGGATAGCGCCGTCGCCGCCACCGCGATCTCCATGGTGATGCGGGCGCCGTAGATCATGCGCGAGATGAGATCGCGGCCGAGATTGTCGGTGCCCAGCCAATGGGCGGCCGACATCGGCTCCCACACGTCGCCGACGATCTCGCCATTGCCATGCGGGGCGATCCAGGGCGCGAAGATGGCGCAGAACGCGAAGAAGCCGGTCAGGATAAGCCCGACCCAGGCGGTTATCGGGATTTGTCTAAGCGCCATTCGCCTCGGTTCCCCCTCTGGTGGTTCTGTATCCGGCCGTCACTTCGGATGTCTCAGTCTCGGATTGGCCAGGATGGCGGCGATATCCGCGATGATGTTGAGCGAGATGTAGACGGCGGCAAAGATCAGACCGACCGCCTGCACCACCGGCACGTCGCGCTTGGCGACATGGTCGACGAGATACTGCCCCATGCCCGGATAGACGAAGATCACCTCGACCACGACGACGCCGACGATGAGATAGGCGAGGTTGAGCATGACGACGTTGACGACCGGCGCGATCGCATTGGGGAAGGCATGTTTGCGGATGATGTCGAAGGCCCTCAGCCCCTTCAGCTCCGCAGTCTCGATATAGGCCGACTGCATGACGTTGAGGATCGCCGCGCGCGTCATGCGCATCATGTGGGCGAGCACCACCAGCGTCAGCGCGGTCGCCGGCAGCACCACGGCCTGCAGCCTGTCGAGGAACGGTGTGGAATCGTCCACCGTCGAGATGCTCGGGAAGATCTGCCATTTCACGGCGAAGAAATAGATCAGAACATAGCCGATGAAGAATTCCGGGAACGAGGTCGATGCGAGCGCCAGGCCGGAGATCAGCTTGTCGACGAAACCGTTGCGGTAGCGCACAGCAATCAGGCCGAGGATGATCGCCAGCGGCACCGCCACGATCGCCGCGCATGCGGCGAGAAACAGCGTGTTCTTCAGCCGGGTGCTGATCGAGGTGGCAATATCGAGCCCGCTCGACTGCGCTGTTCCGAAGTTGCCGTGCAGGATGCCCCAGAGCCAGTGCACATAGCGCAGCCACGCCGGATCGTTGAGGCCGAGCTGCTCGCGCAGATTTGCCAGCGCTTCCGGGGTCGCCGACTGGCCAAGGATCGCTTGCGCGACGTCGCCGGGCAGGATCTGCGTGCCGGCGAAGATCAGCACCGAGACGGCCAGCAAAAGAACTATGCCCAGCAGCACGCGCTGAGCGATCAATCTCAGGATCGGAGACGACATCGGCAACCTGCAATGGTGAAGAAGGGACGCCCGCCTTTCGGGCGGGTCATGAGAACGGGAAAGGGCCAGCTTGCGCCAGCCCTCGCCCTATCCTTCATCAGGCAGCCAGCCAGCACTCGATCAGGGCGTGGCCGTTGCTCAGTTCCTGCGCCGGGTTGTCGACCCAGCCTTCGACGCCCTTGCCGGTCGCGTCGACGAACTGGTTGAAGAACGGCACGATCAGGCCGCCTTCGTCGCGCATGATCTCGCCCATGTCGCGATAGATCTTCTTGCGCTTGGCTTCGTCGAGCTCGCCGCGCGCCGAAAGCACCATCTTGTCGAAATCCGGACGCTTGAAGCGCGTGTCGTTCCAGTCCGCAGTCGACAGATATGCGGTCGAGTACATCTGGTCCTGCGTTGGCCGGCCGCCCCAGTAGGAGAGCGAGAAGGGCTGCTTGTTCCAGACTTCCGTCCAGTAGCCGTCGCCCGGCTCGCGCTTGATCTCGATCTTGATGCCAGCCTTGGCCGCGCTCTGCTGATAGAGCTGGGCGGCATCGACCGCGCCCGGGAAGGCGACGTCGGAGGTGCGCAGCAGGATCGTGCCGCTATGGCCGGACTTCTTGTAGGCGGCGCCCGCCTTATCCGGATCGAACTTGCGCTGCTCGAAATCATCCGAGAACAGCGGATAGGCGGCGTTGACCGGCATGTCGTTGCCGACCGAGCCGTAACCGCGCAGGATCTTCTGCAGCATCTCCTCGCGGTCCATCGCGAGCTTCAGCGCCATCCTGAGGTCATTGTTGTCGAAGGGTGCCGTGTCGCAGAACATGTTGAACGGATAGAAGCCACGGCCGGAAGCGGCGCGGATAGTGACGCCAGGCAGCCGCTTGACCAGGTCGACGATCTTCGGCTCGACGCGGTTGATCATGTTCACTTGGCCGCCCTGGAGGGCCGCCATGCGGGCCGTCGGGTCGTTGACGACGACGATCTCGACCTGGTCGGCATGGCCGTATTTGTCCGGCTGCCAGTAATTGGCGAAACGCTCTGCGCCGTGCTTCACGCCGGGCTGGTTGGTGGTGATCTTGTAAGGCCCGGTGCCGATGCCGGCGTCGGGCTTGTCCGTGCCGCCGTTCGGCTGGATGATCAGGTGATAATCCGCCATCAGATAGGGCAGGTCGGCGTTCGGATCCTTGAGCGCGATCACGACATTGCCGCCATCGACCTTGATGGTGTCGATGCTCTTCAGCACGCCGAGCGCGCCGGACTTCGACTTCTCGTCGCTGTGGCGCTTCAGCGTCGCCGCCACGTCGTCGGCGCTCACTTCCTTGCCGTTGTGGAACTGGACGCCCTTGCGGATCTTCATCGTCCAGGTCTTGGCATCCTTCGAGCTGCCGATCTCCTCGGCGATCAGATATTCGATGCCGCCGCCCGGCGCGAGCTCGACCAGCGTTTCGCCCCAGCACTTGCCGAAGGCGAACGGAACCTGGCTAAGGAAGGTCGCCGGGTCGAGGCTGTTGGTGGATTCACCACCCTGCAGGCCGGCCTTCAGCGTGCCGCCCTTGACCGGACCGGCAGCGCGCACGGCGCTGGACAGCAGCGAATTGGCGAAGGTGGCGGTGACGCCGAGTGCCGCGGCGCGGCCAAGGAAGTCGCGACGGCTAAGCTTCCCAGCGGCGACACGTCGGCTGAGATAGTCGAGTTCGTTAGACATTGTGGTTCCTCACTCTGATGGTTCGACCTTATGGTCGTTTTTTGTTCGTTATTACCGAAGGGATATTGACCGGAAGCCAAAGCCGTAAGCAAGACGGATTGCGACATGCCGTGGCGTAAATCGCACGTCGCAACTGGACCAGTCGATTCGGGTATCAGAGCAGGGCGCGCGGAACCCGATCTTCGAAATCGCGCTCAAAAATCAGCGTTTCACCTTCATAGGCTTCGATTCTGGCGCTGATGATGAAGTTTTGCGCGTCGCAGCGCATTTCCGCGGACGTCTCGGTGCGAACCGACCATCCATTTCGCGACAAGGTCTGCGTCCAGTGCGTCTTTCCTGACGCTGACAAAGGATTGTCAGGATGGATCGTCCAGCTTTCACGCGCGATGCTGCCATTGGCCAGGCCATGGGCAAGATCGCGCACCTCGCCGAAATCATCCACTATGGTAAGCGTGACGAGCCCGGTCTTCTCGTCGCGGTCGATATGCCGTTCCGAGTTGGTCGGCCGGATCGTTTCGGTTGCCCAGGGTGTTGCGCCTTCCGGCTCGGCGAAGGAGACCTCGTCGCCTTGCGCGAGAGGCCGCAGCGGCAGCCTGAGCGTCGCCTTTGATAAGTCGAGTGTCACCGGCTCCGGCGAAGGCCAGATCATCGGCCAGTAGGCGGTCGAAACGGCAATGCGCAATTTGTGGCCGGCCGGCACCCGGTAGGCGCACTGGTCGACCACCACACGCGCCGACACGATCTCGCCCGGCTTGAGAGCTTCCGGGAACTCGTGCGAGTTGCGGTGGGTGAGGTTGAGCACGCCATAGGAGATCAGCTCCGAGGCGCCGTCGGGGTGCACGTCGCAGAGCCGCACGGCAATGTTGGCCTGAGGCCGGTTGGGGGCCACCAGCACCTCCACCTCCGGCGCACCGACGATGTCGATCGCATCAACGAGTTCGGGCTGGTCGAAGCATACAGACAGCGCGTCGTCGGGGCGCTGGTCGCCCGGTAGTTCCGGGCCGAAGGTGAAGGGAAAATATTCACCGCCGGCAAGGCCGCAGGTCTGCGGCGAAGCGACGATTGCCGGCTTGGCGTTCCCGGAAATGAGTTCGACGGCTTCGACCCTGATGTTGGGCGACGGCCATTCCTGCTCGGCCACCCAGCGTCCCAGCCGCTCCGGATGCCAGCGCGCCGGCCGCACGCTGTCCATGACATAGGCGCGGTAGGCCGGGTCGGCTTCGACGCCGGTCTCGGTGTTCTTCAGCCAGCGGTCCCACCAGCGCAAAGCCTCCTGCAGGAAACCGATGGCCGGCCGCGGCCCCGCGTAATGCGGGTATTTATGGATCCACGGGCCGACGATGCCTTTGACCGGCGACTTTATGCTGGTGACGAGATTGGAGATCGTGTTGCGGTAGCCGTCATGCCAGCCGCCGATCGACAGCACGGCCGCCTTGACGGCTGAAAAATCCTCGCAGATCGAGCCGCGCTTCCAATAGGCGTCGCGATGCTGGTGCCGGAGCCAAAGCGACAGCAGGAAAGCCTGGTTCTCCAGCCGGCTCAGCCACAGATCGCGCCAGCGGTTGCCTCCGGCAATCAGCGGATCAGGCGGCCGCGACGAATAGGACAGCATCGTCGAGGCCCAGCCGAAATTTTCGGTGAGCAGGCAGCCGCCTTTGTAATGGATGTCGTCGGCATAGCGGTCGACGGTGGAACACAGGCTGATCACCGCCTTCAGCGCCGGCGGCTGTTTGGCCGCCACCTGCAGGCAATTGAAACCGCCCCAGGAAATGCCCATCATGCCGACATTGCCGTTGCACCAGGGTTGCGAAGCCGCCCAGGCGATGACATCGCAGGCGTCCTGCAATTCCTGCTCGGAATATTCGTCGTCCATCAGCCCTTCGGAATCGCCATTGCCGCGCATGTCGACGCGGATCGAGGCGTAGCCGTGTCCGGCGAAATAGGGATGGGTGAGCTGATCGCGAAAAATGGTGCCGTCACGCTTGCGGTAAGGCAAATGCTCGAGGATCGCCGGCACTGGATCATCTATTGCGTCCTCCGGCATCCAGACGCGCGCCGACAGCCGGCAGCCGTCAGGCATGACGATGCCCATATCGGGAAATTCGACGACCTTGCGGGGAAATTCAGTGACGGTTTTCATGGCGGCGCTCCAAGCGTCGCCACATGATGGAGTGACCGGCGGTGCGTCGTGAGCCAGCCGGCGAAATCGGCTGGTCAATCCGCGTCAGTTCAGCGGAATGTCGTTGTCGGTCTTGCTGGTCTGGTACTCCCCGGAGAGCTCGTCGTAGCGCGCTGAAATCTTGCCGATGCGCGCCTCCAGCCGCTTGCGCTCGGCTTCGGGCAACGCCCGCACCAGCCGGCGGATCGAAAAGCTTTTCCAGTAGGCGTTTTCGGCATTGTAGCCGCCGGGATCGAGGGTGAAGACCTCTTTGAGGATCTTCAGGTCATGCGGGATGGCAAAACTGTCGCGCGAATCCTCGTGGCTGAAGAGATAGTAGAAATTGTCGAAGCCGGTCCAGGTGATTGCCGACAGGCAAAGCGAGCAGGGCTCGTGCGTGGCGATGAACAGCGCGTCCTTGGTGTCGACGCGCTCGGCTTTGGGCAGTTCATAAAAACGCTTCAGGCAATGCACTTCGCCGTGCCAGAGCGGGTTTTCCATCTCGTTGTTGGTCTCAGCCAGCACCAGCGAGCGATCGTCCTTGCGCAGGATCGCGGCGCCGAACAGCTTGTTGCCATGGGCGACGCCCTCGGCCGTCTTCGGCACGATGTCGTGCTCGATCACATCGAGCAGGCGGTTGATCAGTGAAATGTCGGTCATGATGAAAATCGCAAATGGTCAGGGAAGGTGGATCTCGTAGGGATGCGAGAAATGAAATTCCTCGAGATTGGAGCCGTCGCCGCCCCGGTCGACGATAAGGAAATCCTGCGCCTCGCCGATCGGCGTCAGCACGCCGTGCCACAGGTTCCGGCGGTAGTTGATGCCTTGCCCCGGCGAGGTGATGAAAGCTTGTGGCTCGCCGGGGCCGTCCTTGGTGTCGTGGCAGACGACGACGAGGAAGGGGCGCGGCGACAGTGGGACAAAAGCCTGGCTGCCGAACGGATGGCGCTCGACCATAGTGAGCGTCAACGGCAGTTCGTAGGGCGTGCCGCGCACCATCGAGATCAGCACGCGGGCATTCGGTCCGGTGGCCTCGGCGGTGGCAAGATCGTGGTAGCGCATCGCCCTTCCGCCATTGATCGGGTAGCGATTGTCGCCGCCCATGTCGATGACGTCGCCGAAAGGCGCGAAAGTCTCACGGGTCAGCTTCTGGGCGATGATGCGGGTCACCGCGCGCGGCCTCCGAGATAGCCGCCAAGCTTGGCGTGGCGGTTGACATCCTTGTAGAGCAGATAGCGGAATTTGCCGGGACCGCCGGCATAGCAGGCCTGCGGGCAGAAGGCGCGCAGCCACATGAAATCGCCGGCCTCAACCTCGACCCAGTCCTGGTTGAGCCGGTAGACGGCCTTGCCTTCGAGCACATAGAGCCCGTGCTCCATGACATGCGTCTCGGCAAACGGAATCACCGCGCCCGGCTCCAGCGTGACGATGGTGACGTGCATGTCGTGGCGCATGTCGGCCGGGTCGACGAAGCGCGTCGTCGCCCAGCGGCCTTCCGTACCGGGCATCGCTGTCGGCGCCACGTCCTGGTCGCTCGAGAAGAAGGCCTCCGGCGCATCGAGCCCGTCGACGGCCTCATAAGCCTTGCGCACCCAGTGGAAGCGGACGGCAGCCCTGCTCTCGTTACGCACAGTCCAGCCGCTTGCCGGCGGCAGGAAGGCAAAGCCGCCGGCGGCAAGCACATGCTTCTTGCCGGCCAACCAGACCGTAAGCTCGCCCTCGACGACAAACAGCACGCCCTCGGCGCCGGCATCGAGCTCCGGCCGGTCGCTGCCACCGCCGGGCAGAACCTCGACGATGTACTGCGAAAACGTCTCGGCGAAGCCCGACAGCGGTCTTGCGATGATCCAGGCCCTGGTTTTGTCCCAGAACGGCAGCGGGCTGGTGACGATGTCCTGCATCACCCCTTTCGGAATGATGGCATAGGCTTCTGTGAAAACGGCGCGGCCGGTCAACAGCTCATTCTGGGCGGGATGGCCGCCTTGCGGCGCATAATAGGTTCGCTCGGGCGTCTTGATCATATCCATGGGGTCCTGACCCTCGAAAACATTACAACGGGAGCATGTCTTTCAGCCGAAGCAGCGCAATGCGCTCGACCTGTTTGCAGGCGGTGGCGAATTCGGCGCCGCGGCTGTTACCGATGCGCGCCTCGAACTCCGCCAGGATCTCGTCCTTGCTCTTGCCCTTGACCGCGATGATGAAGGGAAAGCCGAAGGTGGTGACATAGGCGGCGTTGAGCTTGGAGAACAATTCGCGCTCCTTGTCGGTCAGCGCGTCGAGGCCGGCGGAGGCCTGTTCCTTGGCCGATTCCGGCGTCAGCCGCTTGGCCTTGGCGAGCTTGCCGGCAAGATCGGGATGGGCGTTGAGGACGGAAAGCCGCTCGGTGTCCGTCGCCGACCGGAAGACGCGGCAGAGCGCATTGTGCAGGCCGACCGCGCTGTCATGCGCCGGGCCGAGCTCCAGTTCATAGGCACGCTCGGCAATCCATGGCGAGTGCTCGAACACGCCGCTGAAGGCATGCACGAAGCTTTCAAACTCCATCCGCGATGGGCGCAGCACAGGCGCTTCGTAAGGATGTGTCTCGCGCCAGTGCCTGGCGATATCGATGCGCCGCGTCAGCCACACCTTGTCGTGAGACTTGACGTAATCGACGAAGCGTTTCAGCGCCGCGACGCGGCCCGGGCGGCCAACCAGCCGGCAATGCAGGCCGATATTCATCATGCGCGGCCGGCCGGCCTTGCCTTCGGCGTAGAGCGTGTCGAAACTGTCCTTCAGATAGGCGAAGAACTGGTCGCCCGAGTTGAAGCCCTGCGGCGTCGCGAAGCGCATGTCGTTCGCGTCGAGCGTGTAGGGGATGATGAGCTGTGGCTTTTCCAGCCCGTCGCGGTCGAACCAGTAGGGCAGTTCGTCGTCATAGGTATCGGAAACGTAGTCGAAGCCGCCTTCTTCGGCGACGAGGCGCACCGTGTTGATCGAGGTACGGCCGGTATACCAACCGGTCGGCCGTTCGCCGGTCACCTCGTAATGCAGCTTGATCGCTTCATCGAGGTCGCGCTTTTCGTCCTCGGCCGCATGGTCGCGATAGTCAATCCACCGCAATCCGTGCGAGGCCATCTCCCAGCCGGCCTCCTGCATGGCGGCCACCTGGTCAGGCGAGCGCGCCAGCGCGGTGGCGACGCCGTAGCAGGTCACCGGCACCTCAGCTTCGGTGAACAGCCGGTAGAGCCGCCAGAAACCGGCCCGGGCGCCATATTCGTAGATCGATTCCATGTTCCAGTGGCGCTGGCCGACCCAGGGAGCGGCGCCGACGATCTCGGACAGGAAGGCCTCGGAAGCCTTGTCGCCATGCAGCACGCAATTCTCGCCGCCTTCCTCGTAGTTGACGACGAACTGCACCGCGACATACGCGCCGCCCGGCCATTTCGGGTCCGGCGGATTGGCCCCGTAACCGCGCATGTCCCTGTCGTAACGCATCGCCACTCCTGCCCAATGGGTTGAAACGAAGATATCGAAAGGGATGCCACTGCATTCCCCTCAAAATTTTTGAAAGTGCTTTTTGCCGCACTCCGCTCGACCTGGGCTTATGCATCGCCTTTAATTGGCGCACAATTGAGCAGAAGTTGATCTATACCGGGATGGGAGGCGGCCAGTGGCAGAAACGTCGAAAGCCGATGGCGGGCGCCTGACGACCCATGTGCTCGACACCGCGAGCGGCCGGCCGGCAAAGGGCCTTTCTATCGAGCTGTTCCGCATCGAACGCAACGTGCGCACGCATCTCAAGACCGTGACCACCAACGATGACGGTCGCTGCGATGCGCCGCTGCTGGCCGGCGCCGATTTCCATAGCGGCGAATATGAACTGGTCTTCGCCGCCGGCGACTATTTGCGCGGGCAGGGCATCAGCCTGCCGCAGCCGGCTTTCCTCGACATTGTGCCGATCCGCTTCGGCATGGCGGAGCAGCGCCATTACCACGTGCCTCTCTTGATTTCACCTTATGGCTACTCGACCTATCGGGGAAGCTGAGCCATGGCCGAGATCAAGATCCGCAACGAAATCCGCTTTATCCTGAACGGCAGCGATGTCGCGCTGACGGAAATTGCGCCCGACGCGACCTTGCTCGACTGGCTGCGGCTAAACCGGACGCTGCGCGGCACCAAGGAAGGCTGCGCCGAGGGCGATTGCGGCGCCTGCACGGTGCTGGTCGGCAAGCTTTCCGCCGACGGCCTGGTCTATGAAAGCGTCAATGCCTGCATCCGCTTCATGGGCTCGCTCGACGGCACGCATATTGTGACCGTGGAGCATCTGCGCGGCGACGGCGAAAAACTGCATCCGGTGCAGCAGGCGATGGTCGATTTCCACGGCTCGCAATGCGGCTTCTGCACGCCGGGCTTCATCATGTCGCTCTACGGGCTCTGGATGAAGACGCCCAATCCGTCGAACGGAGCCATCGAGAAGGCGCTGCAGGGCAATCTCTGCCGCTGCACCGGCTACGAGGCGATCATGCGCGCCGCCCACGCCATATCGAGCTACGGCAAGGCGGCGAAAGATCCGCTGGCGGTGGAGCGCAAGGCGGTCACCGCGCGGCTTAAAACCATGCATGACGGCGCGAGGGTTGAGATCGGCTCGACCAAGAAACGGCTGATCGTGCCGGCAAGCGCCGATGATTTCGCCGCTGTGCTGGAAAAAGAACCGACAGCAACCGTGGTCGCCGGTTCGACTGATGTCGGCCTCTGGGTCACCAAGCATATGCGCGACATCTCGCCGGTGATCTTCATCGGCGGCATCGAGGATCTACGCTCCATGTCGGAGGCCGACGGGGTAATCACCATCGGGGCCGGCGTCACCTACACCGAAGCCTTCAAGACGCTGTCGAAGCGCATTCCTGCGCTCGGCCCGCTGTTTGATCGCATCGGCGGCGAGCAGGTGCGCAACATGGGCACCATCGGCGGCAACGTCGCCAATGGCTCACCGATCGGCGACACGCCGCCGCCGCTGATCGCGCTCGGCGCGCAACTGACGCTGCGCAAGGGCAAGATTCGCCGCACCATCCCGCTCGAAACCTTCTTCATCGCTTACGGCAAGCAGGACAGGCAGCCCGGCGAGTTTGTCGAGGCCGTCCACGTACCTGTGCCGGCTAGGGGCGAAAAGTTCGCCGTCTACAAGATCACCAAGCGCCGCGACGAGGACATCACCGCGACGCTCGGCGCTTTCAATCTGAGCTTGGCCAAGGATGGCACGGTTGCCGACATCCGCATCGCCTATGGCGGCATGGCGGCGACGCCGAAGCGCGCCAGCGCGGTAGAGAAGGCGCTGATTGGCAAGCCGTGGACCGAAGCGACCGTGGAGGCTGCAATGGCCGAATATGCCAACGATTTTTCACCGTTGACCGACATGCGGGCGACGGCCGAATACCGGGCGCTGGCGGCGAAGAACCTTTTGCTGCGCTTCTATGTTGAGACGACCGGCACCAAAGCGCCCTTCCAGGTATCACGCGACGAGGCGGCCTGATGAACAAACACGCCAGCCCGAGCCTCAAGGCCGACAAGATCGTCGGTGGCGTCGCCACCGAGCAGCGTCACGATTCCGCGCACAAGCATGTCAGCGGCACGGCCGTCTATATCGACGACATGCCCGAGCCCGCCGGCACGCTGCACGTCGGGCTTGGCCTGTCGAAAGTCGCGCATGGCATTCTGAAAAGCGTCGATCTGTCGGCGGTGCGCTCAGCGCCCGGCGTCGTCGACGTGCTGACCTATGCCGACGTGCCTGGTGAGAACGACGTGTCGCCGAGCGGCATGCATGACGATCCGGTGCTGGCCGAAGGCAAGGTGCAGTTTCATGGCCAGCCTATCTTCGCGGTGATCGCCGAGACGCGCGAAGCCGCGCGTCGCGCTGCCCGGCTGGCCAAGATCGAATATGACGAACTTCCGGCCATCCTTGGCATCTGGCCGCTCGATCCGATCAAGGACAGGCTGGTCACCACGCCGTTGACCTTGCGCCGTGGCGACGCCGCTGCCGCCATCGCCGCGGCGCCCCGTCGGGTCAAGGGCCGTATGAAGCTTGGCGGACAGGACCACTTCTACCTCGAAGGCCAGGTGTCGCTGGCGGTGCCGGGCGAAGACGACGAAGTCACCGTCTATTGCTCGACCCAGGGGCCGAGCGAGACCCAGCATCTCGTTTCGCATGCGCTCGGCGTGCCCAGCCACGCGGTGACGGTCGAAGTCCGGCGCATGGGCGGCGGTTTCGGCGGCAAGGAAACGCAGGCCAACCAGTGCGCGGCGATCGCCGCCATCGCGGCCAAGAAGCTGAATCGCGCGGTCAAGGTCCGGCTCGACCGCGACGAGGACATGACCGCCACCGGCAAGCGGCACGACTTCGCCATCGACTATGAGGTCGGCTTCGACGACGAAGGCAACATCCTCGGTGTCGACTTTATCTTCGCGCTCAATGCCGGCTTCTCGGCCGACCTGTCGGGTCCGGTCGGCGATCGTGCGCTGTTCCATTGCGACAACGCCTATTTCTATCCGCATGTGCATGCGAAGTCGGCGCCGCTCTACACCAACACGGTCTCGAACACCGCCTTCCGCGGCTTCGGCGGCCCGCAAGGCATGGTCGGGGCCGAGCGCGTCATCGACGAGGTGGCCTTTGCCGTCGGCAAGGACTCGCTCGAAATCCGCAAGCTGAATTTCTACGATCCGATGGAAGCGATCGGCAGCCGCAACGTCACGCCCTATCACCAGAGGGTCGAGGACTGCATCATCCGGCGCATCGTCGCCGAGCTCGAGGAGAGCGTCGACTATGCCGGGCGGCGGCAGGAAATAAGGGCCTTCAACGCCAACAGCCGCTTCATCAAACGCGGCCTGGCGCTGACGCCGGTCAAGTTCGGCATCTCCTTCACCAAGACCGAGTCCAACCAGGCCGGTGCGCTGGTGCATATCTATGCCGACGGCTCCGTGCACATGAACCATGGCGGCACCGAAATGGGCCAGGGCTTGCACCTCAAGGTGGCGCAGGTCGTGGCGGAAGAATTCCAGATCGATCTGGCCAGGGTGAAGATCACCGCCACCACCACCGCCAAAGTCCCTAATACGGCGCCGACAGCGGCATCTTCGGGCGCCGATCTCAACGGCATGGCGGCGCAGGATGCGGCGCGGCAGATCCGCAAGCGGCTGACCGATTTCGCGGCCGAGAAATACCAAGTGCCGGTCGACCAGGTGGTGTTCCTGCCCAACCGCGTTCGCATCGGCAACCAGGAGGTTTCCTTCAACGATCTGGTTAGGCAGGCCTTTGTTGCACGCGTGCAGCTCTCGGCCGCCGGCTTCTATAAGACGCCAAAAATCCATTGGGACCGCAGCAAAGGCCAGGGCCACGCCTTCTATTATTATGCCTATGGCGCGGCCTGCTCGGAAGTGTCGGTCGACACGCTGACCGGCGAATATGTCGTCGAACGCACCGACATCCTGCACGATTGCGGCCGTTCGCTGAACCGGGCGATCGATATTGGCCAGGTCGAGGGCGGGTTCATCCAGGGCATGGGCTGGCTGACCACGGAGGAACTCTGGTGGGACGACAAAGGCCGGCTACGCACCCACGCGCCGTCGACCTACAAGATTCCGCTTGCGTCCGACCGGCCGAAGATTTTCAACGTGGCGCTCACCGACTGGTCGCAGGCCTATGAGCCGACCATCCATCGCTCCAAGGCGGTCGGCGAGCCGCCGCTGCCGCACGGTATGTCGGTGCTGCATGCGCTGTCCGACGCCGTGGCGAGTGTTGCCGATCACAAGATCTGCCCGCGCCTCGACGCGCCGGCGACGCCGGAACGGGTGCTGATGGCGATCGAACGTTTGAAGCAGGAAGCCGCCAGGCCGGCTTGATTCCGGCTAAAACGTGCAAGTCGAGGCGAGAAACGCTATATTTCCGATGTGGAAATGCAGACGATGAACTCGAAAGTGCAAGGTCTGAAGGAATTTCTCGGCCATTCCGGCCGGACCGCGCTGGTCGAAGTCGCGGCGACGAAAGGCTCGACGCCGCGCGAAGCCGGCGCCTTCATGCTTGTCTCCCTGTCGTCGATTTTCGGCACCATCGGCGGCGGCCAGCTCGAATATATGGCCATCGACAAGGCCAGGCAGATGCTGGGGGGCGCGCGGCCGCGCTCGCCTGCCGCTGAGGCCCGCATCGAGGTCGATGAGGTCTGCGCCACGCTCGACGTTCCGCTCGGGCCGGAAATCGGCCAGTGCTGCGGCGGCCGGGTTGAGGTTCTGATCCGCATCATCGACAGGAGCATCGAACAGAGGCTGATCGCCGAGGCTGAATCGGAAGAGGCGCATCTGCCTTATGTCTATGTCTTCGGCGGCGGCCATGTCGGTCAGGCGCTGGCCGCGTCGCTGGCGCTGCTGCCCGTCCACGCCGTCGTCATCGAGACCCGCGCCGAGGCGCTGGAAGGCATGCCCGACACGGTGGAGATGAGGCTGACGCCGATGCCCGAGGCCGAGGTGCGCAAAGCGCCCGCCGGCACCGCTTTCGCTATCCTCACGCACGACCATGCACTGGATTTCCTGATCGTCGCCGAAGCGTTGAAGCGCGACGACGCCGCCTATGTCGGCATGATCGGCTCCAGGACCAAGAAGGCGACGTTCAAGAGCTGGTTCCTGAAATCCGCCGAGGGCAGCGAGACGGAGTTCGATCGCCTCGTATCGCCGATCGGCGGCAATGCCGTGAAGGACAAGCGCCCACCAGTCATTGCCGCATTGGCCGCGGCGGAGATCATGACCGCGCTGGTATCGCACGCGGCGGAAGCATCGGGGTCTACGACACCCGAAAGGGCGATGGCCGTCTGATCGAGCCACTTTGGTTCGTAGTTGTGATCGAGGCTCACAGCTATTCGTTCCTTTCGTCATTTCCCAAATCGCACGAGCCGTGTTTTCTGCGCAGCTGACAAAACAGAGGCGGACCCGATGGACGTTTTGAGAATTGCAGCTTTTTCCGACGGCGATGGCGGCGGCAACCCGGCCGGCGTGGTGATCGGCGAGGCCTTGCCTGATGCCGCCGAAATGCAGCGTGTCGCCGCCGAAGTAGGCTTCTCCGAAACCGCTTTTGCCGCGCCCGAGGACGGCAACTGGCGCGTTCGTTATTTTTCGCCGGAATCGGAAGTGCCGTTTTGCGGCCATGCCACCATCGCGCTGGGTGCGGCACTGGTGAGGCAGTTCGGCGACGGCGTTTTCAAGCTGGCCCTCAATCAGGCCAACATCACGGTCGAGGGGTTTCGCGATGGCATCAATGTCGCCGCCGCGTTGCAGTCGCCGCCGACGCGCAGCCGTCCGGCGTCAGCGGAATTGGTCGCCGAAATGCTGGCGCTGTTCGGCTACCAGGCAGGCGATCTCGACCCGGCCATCCCGCCGGCGCTGATCCATGGCGGCGCCGACCATCTGGTGCTGGCGCTGAAGTCGCGCGAAGCGCTGGCCGCCATGGCTTATGACCTCAAGCAAGGCCAGGCGCTGATGCGTCGCAATGGGCTGGTGACGATCCTGCTTGCTTATGCCGAAACACCGCGTCTGTTCCACACCCGCAATCCATTCGCTTCGGGCGGTGTCTATGAGGATCCGGCGACGGGCGCCGCGACAGCCGCCTTTGCCGGCTATCTGCGCGATCTCGGCTGGCCGCATGGCGGCGCGATCGACATCGTGCAAGGCGAGGACATGGGTATGCGCTCGCGGTTGCATGCCGACATTTCGCCGGCGCCCGGCAGCTCGATCAGGGTCTCCGGGACGGCTCGGTTAATGGCTTAGAAAGGCCGCTTCAGGCCGAGATGGGCGCGCAATGTGCGGCCTTCATAGTCCTTCCGGAACAGCCCGCGCCGCTGCAGTTCCGGCACCACCAGCGTCGCGAACGCATCAAGCTCGCCCGGAAACCAGGACGGCATGACATTGAAACCGTCGGCGGCGCCGCCTTCGAAGCGCGCCTGCAATTCGTCCGCGATCTGCGTCGGCGTGCCGACCAGGCGCCAGTGACCGCGGGCGCCGGCAAAATAGCGCGCGAGCCCGCGGATAGAGAGGCCGTCGCGGCGCGCTTGCTCGACGACCAGCGCCTGCCGGCTTTTCATGCCTTCGCTTTCCGGCAGTTCGGGCAACGGCCCGTCGATCGGATAGCGGCCGAGATCGGAAATGCTGAGATAGCTGGAGAGCAGCGCCACGCCGACATCGTCGGGGATCAGCTCCTGCAATTCATCATGCTTGGCGCGCGCCTCGGCTTCGGTCGCCGCCACCACGGGCGCCACGCCGGGCATGATCTTCACGTCGTCGGGCTGACGTCCATAGGCGGCCAGCCGCCCTTTGAGGTCGTCATAAAAAGCCTTGGCGTCCTCGAAAGTCTGCGCGGCTGAGAAGACGACATCGGCGGTGCGCGCGGCAAGGTCCTTGCCGTCGTCGGAGGCGCCGGCCTGGACCATCACCGGCGCGCCCTGTGGCGAGGGCGGGATGTCGAGCGGGTCGCGCACCGAAAAGCTCTCGCCGTCATGGCCGGCGGCGCGCCGGTTCCACAGGCCGGCGATGACGGTGGCGAATTCGCGTGCCCGCGCATAGCGGTCGGCATGCGGCCTGAGGCCCGTCGCGCCGAAATTCGCGGCTTCGATCGGGCTCGCCGACGTGACGAGATTCCAGCCGGCCCTGCCGCCGCTCAGATTATCGAGCGAGGCAAAGGTCCGCGCCAGCCCATAGGGTTCGTTGTAACTGGTCGATGCCGTCGAAACGAGGCCGATGCGCTCGGTCTGCGCGGCCAGCGCCGACAGCAGGCTGATCGGCTCGAAGCCGATCGAGCGCGAGGTCTGGCTGGCGATGTTCACGTTGGCTTCACGCAGGCCGGCCGCGTCCTCGCAGAAGATCATATCGAACTTCGCCGCTTCCGCCGTGCGGGCGAGTTGGATGTAATGGTCGATATCGATGCCTGCCGTCACATGGGCCTTCGGATGACGCCAGGCGGCGATATGGTGGCCGGTCGCCCACAGGAACAGGCCGAGCTTCATCTGGCGCGGGCTCACTTTGCGCCTCCAAGCCCAAGATGTGCTCGCAGCATCGCGCCTTGCTGGCCCTGGCCGGCGATGCCATGGCGTCGAAGTTCCGGCAGAACGCGGTCGGCAAAATTCTCAAGCGCCGCAACGTCAGCCGGCAAAGCAAGGGTGAGGCCATCGCAGCCGTTCAAGCCGAGCAGGGTTCGGAGCCTTGCGGCATCCGGCTTGGATCCCATGGCGACCGTCAGCAGCGCCGTCAGGGCTGCTGGCTTGCGGCCGGCAGCAAGCGCGCGGCGTTTCAACTCGGCGCAAGTGGCCTCGGCGGCCTCGGCCGACTGTTCCTCGATCAGGATGACGTCGGCGGCGCGGCTCGCGAAATCGAGGTCGGCTTCAGCAAGGTCGGACATGACCAGCACCGGCGCGTCCTGCGGCGAGCGCGCGACATTGAGCGGCCCGCGCACCGAGAAAAACTCGCCCTTGTGATCGAGCAGATGCATCTTGTCGGGATCGTGGAAGCGGCCGGCTTTCTGGTCGAACAGCAAGGCATCGGCGTCCCAGCCTTGCCACAGGCCCTGCACGATACCGATAAACTCCTGCGCACGGCGGCGGAAATCATCGTCCGAAAAGCCTTCAGGCCGACTGAAATTCGCCGCCTCCCGTAAGTTCTGCGCCAAGGTCGCGTTCCAGCCGATGCGGCCATGGCTGATGATGTCGAGCGAAGCAAACCGACGCGCCAGATTGTAGGGCTGATGCGCCAATGTCGAGGCGCCGGCCACCAGCCCGATCCTGTCCGTCACCGTCGCCAACGCCGCCAGCAGCGTCGTTGCTTCGAATGGACTGCTCGATGGCCCATCGGAGGAGTCGGAAAAGACGACCATATCGACGCCGGCCGCCTCCGCCTGTCCCACGACGCTGCTGATCTGGCCGAAGTCCAGGATGGTCTGTCCGTCGGTGGCGGCGATGTTGAGCGAAATGGCGAGATGCATGCAGGCGCCCCATTCGGCTGCGACCGGCATCGTGCAGCCATCCGGCTACCAACCTAGGCTCGCTTTCGCGCAAGGCAACGGGCTTAAGTGGGCCACCCGGCTGTCACTTGCCAGCCAGCAGATCCTTGATCAGTCGTTGGCAGCGTTCGGCCATGAAATCGAGCAGCAGGCGTACTTTCGGGTCCTGCAGCTTCTTGTGCGGATAGACGGCGGCGAACTGTACCGGCGTCGGCGGCGCGTTGGGCAGGATCACCTTAAGCCGGTGGTCGCGGATGAAGGGCTCGACCTCGAAGCGCGGCTTGTTGATGATGCCGCGCCCCGATAGCGCCCAGCCGGTCAGCACGTCGCCGTCATCGGTGTCGTAGGGGCCGTGCACTTCGTATTTTTGCACGCCGTTCGGCGTCTGCAGCGTCCAGACGAACTCGCGCGCGCCGGCATAGCGCAGCATCAGGCAATCGTGCTTCTTGCCGATCAGTTCCTGCGGCTCGGTCGGTTCGCCGCGCGCCTCCAGATATTTCGGCGCCGCCACCAGCACGCGTTCGCATTCCATGATGCCGCGCATCCGAAGGCTGGAATCCTCGATGATGCCAAGCCGGAAGGCGACGTCGATGCCTTCCTTCATGATATCGACATTGTGGTCCGAGAGCCGAAGCCGCACCTCGATGTCGGGATAGCGGTCGTGGAAATCCGGAATGCCCGAGGCGATCAGCCGACGGCCAAGACCGAGCGGCGCGGTCACCCGGATGGTTCCACGCGGCTGGCCGGACAGCGCCGAGACCGCCGCTTCCGCCTCGGTGATCGCATCCAGCACTTGCTTGGCGCCGGTGTAGAACACCGTGCCATGCTCGGTCGGCATCAACTGCCTCGTGGTGCGGTTGAACAGCCGCACACCCAGATGCTTCTCCAACTCCTTGATGCGGTTGGAGGCGACAGCGGGCGAAATGCGCATGTCGCGCCCCGCGGCCGACAGATTGCCGAGCTCGACGACGCGGACGAAGACGGCGATGTTGTCGAGATAGGCCATGCGGTTTCCGTGGCTTCATGCAGCTGCGTGGAACAAGCCTAGTATTTTCCATTTTTTTTTGAAAGTCATCGCGCACCTCGCCTCTTTTCGTTTGCGCTGCACACCGTAAAGTCCGCCTGATCGGCAGGGACGAGTGCAATGACGGATTTCGCGATTTTCTGGGACTGGCTGAGCTTCGCCGTCCGCTGGCTGCATGTCATCACCGGCATCGCCTGGATCGGCTCGTCCTTCTATTTCGTCGCTCTCGACCTTGGCCTGCGCCAGCGCCCCGGCCTGCCTGCCGGCGCCTTCGGCGAGGAGTGGCAGGTGCATGGCGGCGGCTTCTACCACATTCAGAAATATCTGGTGGCGCCGGCCGAGATGCCGGAGCATCTGACCTGGTTCAAATGGGAGTCCTACGCCACCTGGATGTCGGGCTTCGCCATGCTCTGCATCGTCTATTACGCCGGAGCGGACCTGTTCCTGATCGACCCGAACGTGCTGCCGATGTCGGTTCCGGTCGCCATTCTGTTGTCGATGGCGACGATCGTCTCGGGCTGGGTGGTCTATGATCTCTTATGCCGTTCGCCGCTTGGCAAAAGCGATACCGGGCTGATGCTGGTGCTCTATGGCGTGCTGGTGTTCATCGCCTGGGGGCTGACACATCTCTTCACCGGCCGCGCCGCCTTCCTGCATCTGGGCGCCATCACCGCCACGATCATGTCGTGCAACGTCTTCATGATCATCATTCCCAACCAGAAGATCGTCGTTGCCGACCTGATCGCCGGCCGCAAGCCGGACCCGAAATACGGCAAGATCGCCAAGCAGCGCTCGCTGCACAACAACTATTTGACCTTGCCGGTCCTGTTCCTGATGCTGTCCAACCACTACCCGCTGGCCTTCGGCACAGAGTTCAACTGGGTGATCGCCTCGCTGGTGTTCATCATCGGCGTCTTGATCCGGCACTATTTCAACACCGTGCACGCGCGCAAAGGCAATCCGACCTGGACCTGGCTGGGTGCCGCCGTGCTGTTCATGATCATCATCTGGCTGTCGACCGTGCCGAAGGTGCTGACTGGCGAGCCGAAGACCTCGGCGGCGTCCTCTGCCGCTCAAGTCTATATCGCGTCAGCGCATTTCCCGGCCGTGCGCGACACCGTGCTTGGCCGCTGTTCGATGTGCCATGCCGAGGAGCCGGTCTATGAAGGCATCTACCATGCGCCGAAGGGCGTGCTGCTCGACACCGACGAACGCATCGCCGAGCACGCCCGCGAAATCTACATCCAGGCCGGCCGGGCGCATGCCATGCCGCCCGCCAATGTCAGCCACATAACAGATCAGGAACGGGCCCTTCTGGTGGCCTGGTTCGAAGGCGCCGGAAAATAAGCATGACCTTGAAACTGTTGCGCGGTCGCACGCTGTCCTTCCTGCGTTGGCCCGAAGCGATCGACGACCATTCGGCCTGGCGCTACGAGGAGGATGGCGGCCTGCTGATCGACGGCGGCAAGATCATCGCCGCCGGCCCCTATGCCGAAGTCGCGAAAAAGGCTGGCGCGGGTGTCGCGGCCGTCGACCATCGCCCGCACCTTTTGTTGCCGGGCTTCATCGACACCCACGTGCATGTGCCGCAGATGCAGATCATCGCCTCTTACGGCGCCGAGTTGCTCGACTGGCTGAACACATACACCTTCCCGGAAGAGTCGAAATTCCAGAACACCCAGCACGGCCGGCGCATCGCCCGGTTGTTCCTTGACGAGATGTTGCGTCACGGCACGACGACGGTCGTCGCCTATTGCTCGGTGCACAAATCGTCGGCGGAAGCCTTCTTTGCCGAATCGCATGACCGCAACATGCTCAACATCGCCGGCAAGGTGATGATGGACCGCAACGCGCCGCAAGGCGTGCTCGACACGCCTCAGACCAGCTATGACGACACCAAGACGCTGATCGCCGAGTGGCACGGCAAGGGCCGGCAGCTCTATGCTATCACGCCGCGCTTCGCCATCACGTCCTCGCCCGAGCAGTTGGAGATGGCCGGCGCGCTCTGCCGCGAACATCCCGAATTGCACATGCAGACGCATCTGTCGGAAAACCACGCCGAGATCGCCTTCACCCAGCAGCTCTACCCCTGGTCGCGCGACTACACCGACGTCTACGAGCATTACGGGCTGCTGGGCAAAAAGAGCCTGTTCGGCCACTGCATCCATCTGTCGGAGCGCGAGGCCGATGCGCTGTCCCAGTCCGGCTCGGTGGCGGTGTTCTGCCCGACCTCGAACCTTTTTCTCGGCTCGGGCCTGTTCGACTACCAGCGCTTCCGCCGACGCGAGAAGCCGCTTCGGATCGCCGCCGCCACCGATGTCGGCGGCGGCACCAATTATTCGATGCTGCGCACCATGGATGAGGGCTACAAGGTGATTGCGCTGAACGGCGAGAAGCTGAACCCCTTCCAGTCCTTCTGGCAATTAACGCGCGGCAATGCCGAAGCGCTGTCCGTGGCCGACAAGGTCGGCACGCTGGAGGAAGGCAGCGATGCCGACATCGTCGTGCTCGACGCCAATGCTACGCCCGGCATGCGGCTCAGGATGGAGACGGTTGAAACCCTGGCGGAAGAACTCTTCCTGCTGCAGACGCTTGGCGACGATCGTGCCGTGCGCGAGGTCTATGTGGCGGGGCGGCCGGCGAAGAGCGTCATTGTCGCGTGAGCTTCGATGCGCTCTTCGCTTGACCCGGCGTCAGTCATCGGCCACATCGTGCGGCGACGCTGACAGGGGAACGCCATGGCCGCCGCCGATGACATCGCACTGATCAAGAAACAGGAAGCGACGCTGGTCTTCCCGGCGTTCGACGAGGCCGTTGCCTTTAAGATCGGCTCGGCCATCCGGGACCGGGCGCTGAAGGAAAACCTGCCGATCATCGTCGACATCAGGCTGTGGGACCGGCCGCTCTTCTATGCTGCCATGTCCGGCTCGAACGCCTCCAACCCGGATTGGGCGCGGCGCAAGATCAACGTCGTGAAGCGCTATCTCGCCAGCACCTATCGACTGGTGCTGGAGCAGCAGCGGCCCGACCGCACCTTCAAGGTCGGCGAGGGGCTGGATATTGCCGACTACGTGCTGGCTGGCGGCGGCTTTCCTGTCACCGTCAAGGGCGCCGGTGTCATCGGCGTCATCGCCGTTTCGGGCCTGCCTGAGCGCGAGGACCATGGCGTCGTCGTCGATGCGCTCTGCGCGCATTTTGGCGTCGACGCAAACGGGCTCGCGCTGCCGCCGGAAGAAAAATGACCGATCCAAAATCCTTCCTCATTTCGATCTTCAACGCCGCCGTCGCCGCCGCCGACCCGGAAAAGACGATCCGCAATCATCTGCCGGCAAAGCCGAAGGGCCGCACCATCGTCATTGGCGCCGGCAAGGGTTCGGCGCAGATGGCGGCTGCCTTCGAGAAAGCCTGGGACGGGTCGATCGACGGGCTGGTCGTCACCCGCTACGGCTACGGCACCAATTGCGAGCGCATCGAGATCATCGAGGCCGCACATCCGGTGCCGGATGCCGCCGGCCTCGAGGCCTCGCGCCGCCTACTGGAGAAAGTGCGTGGCCTGACCGCGGATGATCTGGTCGTGGCTTTGATCTCCGGCGGCGGCTCGGCGCTGCTGCCGTCTCCGGCTTCCGGCCTGACGCTTGCTGACGAGATCGCCGTCAACGAGGCGCTGCTTGCCTCCGGCGCGCCGATCGCGGCGATGAACACCATCCGCAAGCATGTCTCGACCATCAAGGGCGGTCGCCTGGCCGCCGCCGCCCATCCGGCCAGGGTCGTCTCGCTGGTAGTCTCGGACATACCCGGCGACAATCCCGCCCTGGTTGCTTCAGGGCCGACCATTCCCGACACCGGCAGCCGCGCGGAAGCGCTGGCCTCGATCGCTGCCTACGGCATGAAATTGCCGGCCTCGGTGATGGCGCACATCCAATCCCCGGCGGCCGACGCGCCAAGCCGGGACGATCCACGCTTTGCCGGCAACGAAGTGCATCTCATCGCCTCGGCCGGCGTGTCACTCGAAGCCGCCGCCACTGAGGCCAGGCGGCAAGGCATCGAAGCCGTCATCCTGTCGGATTCGATCGAGGGCGAGGCGCGTGAGGTCGGCGGCGTCCATGCCGCGATCGCCCGCGAAGTGGCAACGCGCAACCGGCCGTTCGCCAAGCCGGTCTTGATCCTCTCCGGCGGCGAGACAACGGTCACGCTGCGCGCCAAAGGCAAGGGCGGTCGCAATTCCGAATTCCTGCTCGCCTTCGCGCTCGGTATCGATGGCGTTGAGGGCATTCATGCTTTGGCCGCCGATACGGACGGCATCGATGGCTCCGAGAACAATGCCGGCGCCTTCGCCGACGGTTCGACCGTATCACGTATGCGCGGCGCCGGCGTCGATGCCAAAGCGATGCTGGCTGGCAACAACGCCTGGACGGCGTTCAACGCTGTTGAGGATTTGTTCGTGCCTGGACCGACCGGAACGAATGTGAACGATCTGAGGGCGATCCTGATCAGGTAGAGCGCGTCTAAGCAGCCATCAGCTGCTTCACCTTGCGCATATCCTTCAAAAACCGTTCACGCTCGGCCTCTTTCTCCTCCTGTTCGCGGAGGCGCAGGATGAAGGAGGGATGGATCGTCAGGAACACGCGCAATCCGTCCTCGCGTTCGACCACGTCACCGCGCATCTTGGTGATCGGCACTGCCTTGCCGAGCAGCGACTGTGCGGCCGTCGCGCCCAGCGCCACCACGAGATTTGGCTTAATGAGGTCGAGTTCCTTGTCCAGCCACCAACGGCAGGCCTGGATTTCGCCGGCATTGGGCTTCGAGTGGATGCGCCGCTTGCCGCGTGGCTCGAATTTGAAATGTTTCACCGCATTGGTGACGTAGACCTTGTGACGGTCGATATCGGCGTCGTCCAGGATGCCGTCGAACACTTTGCCCGCCGGGCCGACAAAGGGTTTGCCGGCGAGATCCTCCTGGTCGCCGGGTTGTTCGCCGACGAAGACGACATCGGCATTCTCCGGCCCTTCACCGAACACGGTTTGCGTCGCGTCGCGCCAGAGCGGGCAGCGATGGCAGCCTTTCGCCAGGCCGCGCAGCTCGGGTATCGAATCGACCCTTTCCGGTTCCCCGACATCGCCAGGCTGTGGTGCCGGCCAATGTTTGGCCTGGACCTTGGCGTGATGGGGTGCTGGGGTGGTCGGCATTCTGGCGATCATGGCTGACGCGGCTTTGTCCGCTCCTGCTATCAGATCTGGAATGAGCGAGGCCTCGGGAAGGTTCCGCCAATATTTCTTCGGCATCTCCTTCTGCATGGCCTTCACCTTGAGGCGCGCCGGATTGAAGATGTTCTCGAAATAGGTCCGCCACAGCGCCTCGGCGCCATCCTCGGCCGGCGCATCGCGCTTCTCGGCGCCTGGGCCGATTGCCAGCCGCTCGCCGTCCCAATCGGCGGAAGCGTGGGGCGTCAGGATCGTCCAGCGCATGCCGGTGAAGCGCCGCACGAAGAAATCGGCATTGCGCTCGACGATGAAATGCTCCGGCTCGAACCAGGCGACGTAGCGCTCGTCCGCGCTCTCGCCGATCTTGCGGAAGCGCACGAAAGCCCGCATCTTGTGGATGTCACGGCCTACCGCCTTTTCCATTGCCTCCAGCCGGCGGATGTCGGGATCGGTCGCGATCGACAGCAACTTAGGTTCGTCGCGCAGCCGCCACAGAAGCCGGTAGAGAAAGCCGAAACGCTCGGGGTCGGCATGGCAGATGGCGGTCTCGGCGCGCTCGATGAAGTCACGCGGCACGACGAGGCGCGCGTCCACTCGCCAAGCCGGCAAATCATTAACGCGCACGCCCGCGTCCGCCTCAACCTGCCACGCCGTATCCTCCGGCAAAATATCGTTGGTCGCCAGCCGGCGCGCGGCGTCCCGCCATCCCATAAAATCGATCTCGCTTTCGAGCCGGACGAGATGGTTTGCGAGGTTGAGTCGGCCCATGGTCAAAACAGCGACAGCTGCTCGCAGGTGATGGTCTCGCGCAGGCCGGCCTTGTCGGTCAGCACACCGGGCGACCAGCCTTCTGCTGTTATGAAGGGCCGTACCTTGGCGACCGAGTGGCAGATGCGCCCGACATCTTCCAGCCGCAGCCGGCGATAACGCCGCGTCGCGATGATCCTGTCGATCACCTTGGTGCCGAGCCCAGGCACGCGCAGCAGCGCCTCGCGTTCAGCGCGGTTGACGTCGACCGGGAACCGGCCGCGGTTGCGCAGCGCCCAGGCAAGCTTCGGATCGATGGCAAGGTCGAGCATGCCGTCATGGCTGCCGTCCAGGATTTCCGGCTGCGAGAAACCATAGAAGCGCATCAGCCAGTCCGCCTGGTAAAGCCGGTGCTCGCGCATGAGCGGCGGCTTCTGCAGTGGCAGTGATGAGGACGAATCCGGGATCGGGCTGAAAGCGGAATAGTAGACTCGCCGCAGGTGATAGCTGCCATAGAGCCGGGCGCTGGCGCGCAGGATGCCGTCATCCGATGTCTTGTCGGCGCCGACGATCATCTGCGTCGATTGCCCGCCCGGCGCAAAACGCTCACGCTTCTTCGTCCGCAGCGTCGGCTCGGCGTTTTCCTCGATCTTGCTGCGCAGCTTTGCCATCGACAGCCGGATCGTCTCCGGCTTCTTTTCCGGCGCCAGCTTCTTCACGCCCTCATCGGTCGGCAATTCGACGTTGATCGACAGCCGGTCGGCATAAAGGCCGGCCGTTTCGACCAGCTCGGCCGAGGCTTCGGGTATGGTCTTCAGGTGAATATAGCCGCCGAATTTTTCATCGACGCGCAGCCGGCGCGCCACCTCAACCATCTCGCCCATCGTTTCGTCCGGCGAGCGGACGACGCCGGAGGACAGGAACAGGCCCTCGATATAATTGCGGCGATAAAAATCCATGGTGAGCCGCACCACCTCGTCGACGCTGAAGCGGGCGCGCCGCACGTTGGAAGACGAGCGGTTGATGCAATAGCTGCAATCGTAGATGCAGAAATTGGTGAGCAGGATTTTCAAGAGCGAGATGCAGCGCCCATCCGGTGCGTAGGAATGGCAGATACCCGAGCCTTCGGTCGAACCGATGCCGCCCGATTTCAGCGAGTCGCGTTTCGCCGAGCCGGAGGAGGCGCAGGAAGCGTCGTATTTGGCGGCATCGGACAGGATCGCCAGTTTTTCACGAATGGAAAGGACAGCCATTTGTTCATGATATGTTCCAAAAATGCAATTGGCTATAACTTTTGATTGCCAGCGGCAGAACGTGATCGCCGCGACGGCAAGGCAGCGGCTCAGACCTCGTGCAGATAGAGGTGATAGTCCAACTCGCTGACCGTGCGGGCGACGCGCAGATATTCTGCCTGCTTGATCGCCACGAAGGTGCGATGCAGATCGGCACCAAGTGCTGATTTCAGGAAGTCGGAACCTCTGGCGGCTTCGATCGCGGCGCGCCAATCGACGGGCATCGCCGATGAGCCGGAAGCCTGCTCGTAGCCATTACCGGTCGTCTCAAGCCCCGGGTCGAGTCCCTCGTCCAGGCCCTTGATGATCCCCGCCAGGACCGTCGCCGCGACCAGATAGGGGTTGGCGTCGACACCGGACGGCCGGTGCTCGATGCGCCGGTTCTTGGCGTCACCAGCCGGCACGCGTAGCGCCACCGAGCGGTTGTTGACGCCCCATGTCGGCGCCACCGGCGCGTAGGATTGCGAGACGAAGCGCCGCCAAGAATTGGCATGTGGCGCAAACACCAACATCGATTCCGCCATGGTGTGGATCAGGCCGCCAAGCGCGTTGAGCAGGCTGAGAGACCATTTTTCGCCGCCAGCTTCGGTGAAGACATTGCGGCCCGCATCGTCCAGCAGCGAAACATGGAAATGCATGCCGGAGCCGGCATGGGTCTCGATCGGCTTGGCCATGAAACAGGCGGTAACGCCGTGCCGGCGCGCCTGCGCCCGCACCAGCCGCTTCAGCATGACGAGGTCGTCGGCCGCCCGCAGCACGTCCTTGCGGTAGTTGAGCGTCAGCTCGTATTGGCCCGGCGCGTATTCGGAAATGACGGTCTCAGCCGGAATGCCTTGCGCTTTGGCCGCAGCATAGATGTCGGAAAACAGCGGCTCCATGCCGTGCAGATGGTCGACGGAATAGACCTCGGTCTTGGCCGAGCGACGGCCGTCGAGCACCGCGCGCGCCGCTTGCACCTTGCCGTCGGCATCGCGCTCATTAGACAGCAGGAAGAACTCGAGTTCGAAAGCACCGGCCGGATGCAGGCCCCTGGCCGCCAAAAGGTCGACCTGGCGCGCCAGCACCAGCCGCGGGTCCGACGGCATCGGTTGGCCGTCGAGATGGTACATCGCCATCAGCACCTGGCCGCGCGCCGGCTGGGTGCCATAGAGCGGCACCAGCGTGCCGGGGATCGGCCATGCGCGCAGATCGCCGTCGCCAGTATCCCAGATCAGTCCGGTGTCGTGCACATCCTCGCCGGTGATGTCGAGGCCAAGGATCGAGATCGGCATATGCCGCCCGCCCGTAAAGATGCTCATCAGCTCGTGCCGGCGCACGATCTTGCCGCGGCCGATGCCGTTGGCGTCGGTCAAGACGATGTCGAAGGCCTCGATCTCGGGGTGCGCATCGAGAAAAGCCCTGGCCTCGGCAGGCGTCGAGCCGGAAGGGGAGGTCGCAACAGCGCTCGGATTGTCCATGGCAGCTTGTCTCATGCCGCAAGCCTGGCCGCAACCGCGCCGAAGGCGCTGACCAGTCGGCTCACTTGCGCGGCTGTGGTCACCGGCGAGATCAGCATCATGTTGTGGAACGGCGCGATCAGCACGCCGCGATTGACCAGCGCGACATGGATAGCGGCCTCGAGCTCCGGCGCATGCGCGGTTTCCGCTTCGCCGCCGTTGCTCAGCGGTCCGGGCGCGCAGATGAACTCGACGCGAGCGCCGACCCGCGCGACATGCCAGGGCAGCTTGTGACGCTTGATCGCCGCCGTTAGCCCGGCATCGAGCCGTTGCGCAAGCCGGTCCATATGGGCATAGGCCTCCTCGGTCATGACCTCTTCGAGTGTGGCGCGCATCGTGGCGAATTGCAGCGGATTGGCCGACAGCGTCGTTCCCATCCCGGAATAACCGGGCTCTTTGGTGCGATTGTAGGCGCCGTAGCGGGTGGCGACCTCTTCGCTCATGCCCCAGATGCTCGCCGGCACGCCGCCGGCAACCGGCTTGCCAAGCACGAACAGGTCGGGCTCCAACCCATGCTTCGTGGTATAACCACCGGGGCCGGTCGAGATCGTGTGCGTCTCGTCGATCAGAAGCAGCGTCCCGGCCGCGCGGGTCAGGCGCCGCAGCGCGTCGTGGAAGCCTGGCTGTGGCAGCACCATGCAGGAATTGGTCAGCACCGGCTCGGTGATGACGCAAGCGATATCGCGGTCCGCAAGCGCTGCTTCCAGCGCGGCGACGTCGTTGAACTCGACGATCTTCGTCGCCCGTGTGAGGTCGCGAAACTCGCCGGCCAGGCCGGGCCGATTGACCGGCCTGCCGTCGACTAGCCGCACCATCGTCTCGTCGACCGAGCCGTGATAGCAGCCGTTGAAGATCAGGATCTTCTCGCGCCCGGTGACCGCGCGGGCGACGCGCAGCGCGAAACGGTTGGCGTCGGTGGCTGTCGTGGCGATCTGCCAATAGGGCAGGCCGAAGCGCTGCTGTAAGAGCGGCCCGATCGCCAGCGCATCCTCGCTGGGCAGCATATAGGTCAGGCCGCGCCCGGCCTGCCGGCGGATGGCGCGGGCAACCGCCGGCGGCGAGTGGCCCAGCATTGAACCGGTGTCGCCGAGGCAGAAGTCGTCGAGCCTGTTGCCGTCGATGTCGGTGATGGTGGCGCCCTTGGCAGCCTCGACCAGGATCGGAAACGGCGTCGGCCAGTCGGTCATCCAGTGCATCGGCACGCCGCCGAGGAAGCCGGCGATGCCGTTGCCGACCTTGGCCTCGGATTTCGGCCGCGCCTTGCGGAAAACCTCCGCCTCCGTCTCGCGCAGCATCGCGATGCGGGCGCGGCCGATGCCGCCGATCGAAGGCTCTGAGTGATCGACTGAATGCATGAAGGCTCCTTTGCCCGGGCACTCTAGTCAATCGCTGTTCGCAACCGCAATTGGCCGCCTGGTCGCCCTGCATTGGTTCAGCGATGGCCGCCTCCGCTTGACCGCGAGGCAAAACCCGGCGCCAATGCGCTCGGGTTTGTTGGGGGGAAAGATGCGGGCGACCATCTGCGCTGCGACATTGCTTCTTTCGACCGGCGCTGCCTTCGCGTCGGGCGGCCTGTGGTGTTCCGTCGAGGACAAAGCGGTGAAGTTCGAGGTCGAAGCCGGCGTCACCAGAGGCATGGGTGGCCCGACGTTCAATTTTCGCGGCGATCTCGAAATTCTCGGCAGGCCTGCTGGCGACAGCCTCCGCAAGACCGTTTTCGAGAATTCGAACCTCACGCAAATATTGGCTCGACGACAAGGAATTGCGGCTGAACATCTATCGCGAGCATGAGGTCGCGCCGACCTACAATTCGGTCGAGCTGAGGATCCTGACCAAGGCCAGCGACGAAGGCGTCTATGACGGGCGCTACACGCTCGCCGTCTACGATGCCGCGACGGATACCGAGAAGGACGGCAAACCGCTTGAAGTCACCGGCAAAGTATCCTGTGGGGCCGAGTAGGCGCGTTCAGGCCGTGATGTCGATGACGCCGCAATCGCCGGCCGCACTGCCGAAGACGATACGGCGCTCTTCCTGGTCCCACATCATCGCGGTGATGGCGCCCTTGCCTGGGCGGCGCAGCAGCACCTCCTTGGCGTCGGCAAAACGCGCCGCGATCACCATGCCGTCCTCATAGCCGATGGCCACGACATCCTGGCTCGGGTGGCAGGCAACGCAGGTCACCATCGTGTTGCCGCGCGTGCCGAGTTCCAGCGGCGCCTTGCCCATCGGGCCGTCTTTGCTGGCGAACGGCCAGACGATCGCGGCCGGCGCACCGGAGCTTGCCAGCCATTTGCCCTTGACGCTCCAGGACAGGCTTTTCACCTTGCCGGGATAGCCGCTCATGCGCATGTGCTTGCCATCGGCGAGCTTCCAGCCATGCAGCGCGTTTTCCTGCATCGTGGTGACGAGGAAAGCGCCGTCCGGCGAGAAGGTGATGCCGGTATGGGCGCCGGCCCATTCGAGCTCGACCGGCTTGCCCTCTGCGGCCGGGAAATGCAGTGTCGCGCCATTGTAGCGGGCGACCCCGAAACGCATGCCCTTGGGCGAGAAGCTCAATCCTTCGACCGAGCGCGGATGGGCGAATTCCTTGATCTTGCCGTCGGCGAAACGCACGAAGGCGGTCTTGCCCGAGGCATAGGCGATCGCGCCTTGCGGCCCGGCGGCAACGCTGGTGATCCACTTCTTGCCGGCGCTGGCGAGTTCGCTCACCTCGCCGCCGGCCTTGACAGCAAACACCTTGCCGTCCTCGCCGCCGGTGATCAGCCTATCGTTGGCGGCATCATGGAAGGCGGCAAGCAGGCCGTCATTGGCCTGCGCTGTCTTCTGCCCATTATCGAGCCGGTGGATCGCGCCATCGGCCAGGGCGAAATGCGGTACGTCGTTGAGGAAGACGGCGGCGACGCAATGGCCTTCGAGATCAAGCGGGGCGACTGTGGGCAAGTGGATGGTCCATTCGGGGATTCTGTACACAAAGCCGGCGCGGCCAGGTGCGACCTGGCCTTCTCCCACAAGGGGAGAAGGGAGAAGCGCAGCGCTAGCGCCTGAAAGTCAGGAAATCAAGCCGCCTGGCAGGCGTCAAAGCTCTTCTTGAGCCGCTCGGCATCGAGGTCGCGGCCGATGAAGACCAGACGGCTCTCATGCTTCTCGCCGTCCTTCCAGGCGCGCTGGTGGTCGCCTTCGAGGATCATGTGCACGCCTTGCAGCACATAGCGGTCATCGTCGCCCTTGAGCGCGATAATGCCCTTCAGCCGCAGGATGTTGGGGCCTTCCATCTGGGTCACCTTCTCGATCCAGGGGAAGAATTTCTTCGGGTCCATTTCGCCGCCGCGCAGCGACACCGACTTCACCGTCACGTCATGGATGTCGGAAGCATGGTCATGATGGTGATGATGATCGTGCCCGTCATGATCGTGATGATCATGGTCATGATGGTCATGATCATGGTCGTGCGCGTCGAGGAAATGCGGATCGTTCTCCAGCGCGCGCGACAGGTCGAAGGCGCCGCGGTCGAGCACTTCGTTGAGCGCCACGCCGGAGCGCTGCGTACGATGGATTTTTGCCGCCGGGTTGATGGCGCGGATCGTTGCTTCGACCTTGTCGAGTTCTTCGGGCGTGACGAGGTCGGTCTTGTTCAGCACCACGACGTCGGCGAAGGCGATCTGGTCCTCGGCTTCCTTCGAATCCTTCAGCCGCAGCGGCAGGTGCTTGGCGTCGACCAGCGCCACCACGGCATCGAGCTTGGTCTTGGAGCGCACGTCGTCGTCCATGAAGAAGGTCTGCGCCACCGGCACCGGGTCGGCCAGACCTGTCGTCTCGACGACGATGGCGTCGAAGCGGCCGGGCCGTTTCATCAGGCCCTCGACGACACGGATCAGGTCGCCGCGCACCGTGCAGCAGACGCAGCCATTGTTCATCTCGTAGATTTCCTCGTCGGATTCGACGATCAGGTCGTTGTCGATGCCGATCTCGCCGAATTCGTTGACGATGACGGCGTAGCGCCTGCCGTGGTTCTCCGACAGGATGCGGTTGAGCAGCGTCGTCTTGCCGGCGCCGAGATAGCCGGTGAGGACGGTTACGGGGATTTGCGTTTGTGCATCGCTCATGGCTTGCCTCGAAAATCTGGGATTGTCGGCCTCATATAGGATGGCGAGGCGGCTTTTGCACGCCGCAAAAGGCTGGGCCAGGAATTCCGACCGGATGGGCTGCTGGCCGGGCTGTCTGGCCGATTTCTTGCCGACAGGAATCTCGCTGAATTGCCGGCTCCCGGGCGCTGCGCTTCACGCCGTGGTCATCATGCCGATCAAGACTGTTTGAACGCCATGGCGCGATGCTGTCCGGTCCTGTAAAACAAGCTGTCCAAAAGTCGTTTGTCATCTAACTGAAATAAACATCTGGCATCACCACGCCGGGCACCACAATCCTTGCCGGCAAAGCTGTTCTGCAAGCGGATTCTTTTAGATCGTCATTTGCCAACCGCCAGCCAGCCTCGAAGCTGGCCGTCCCGGTTCGGCCGAAGAGGGGATGACCATGGCCAAAGCGGATAAGACAGCGACAATGAGCCGGCTGCATTCGGCGGCGCGGCTGGCGCGCACGGCGCTCGCGGCGCGGCTGCTGGCGCACGGCTTCTACGCCGGCCAGGACCAGATCATGCTGGCGCTCGACCGTGAGGACGGCCAGACCCCCGGCAATCTCGCCGGCCGCCTCGGCGTGCGCCCGCCGACCATCACCAAGACCATCAACAGGTTGCAGGCGCAGGGCTTCCTGGAAAAGCGCGCCTCTTCGGCCGATGCCCGCCAGGCGCATATCTTCCTCACCGAAAGCGGCCGTGAAACCATCCGCGCCATCGAGAAGTCGGTCAAGAAGACCGAGAAACAGGCGCTGAAGGGCCTCGACAAGAAGGACCAGAAAGCGCTGTTCAAGCTGCTCGCCCGCATCGAAGCCAATCTTTCCAACGACGAAGACCTGGCGCTGATCGACGACGACGCAGAGCTGGATGATTAAAGCGCGACGCGCAGCGTCGTCGCTCAACCCCGAGGCGTTTGTTATCCAGCTTAAGCGCGATGCGAAGCATCGTCGCTCAACGCACCGCGTTGTTGCACTAACGAGCGACGCGTAAGCGTCGTCTCGGGCGCGTAAGCGCGACGCGTTAGCCCCGTCGCCCTTTCGTCCTAAGCCGCCGCCCCCGCCCCGCGCACCAGCGCCGCCCAGCGTCCCGGCGTAACCCCGAACGCTTTCTTGAAATGCCGGTTGAAATGGCTCTGGTCGCTGAATCCCGCGTCGGCTGCGATCTCCGCCAGCGGCTCTCCCACCTCGATCATGCGCCGCGCCCGCTGCAGCCGGCGCATCAGCAGGAAGCGGTGGGGGCTGGTCGAATAGGTGGCGCGGAAATGGCGCGACAGCGCATAGCGGTCGAGACCGGTGACCGCCTCCAGCTCGCCGGATCGCACCGGACGCTCGGTATTCTCCTCCAGATAATCGCGAGCAAGCGATGCGGCCCGCCAGGCGGTTTTGCCAGCCGGCTTTGCCGGCTCTCCGGCATGGCGCCCCAGATGTTGCGCCAGCTGTGCAACGAAGTCCGCCACGAAAAGATCGTCGAGTTCCTCGTCGAGCGGGCCGAGCGCCGACAGCAGCGTGTCGCGCAAGGCCGGATCGCTCACCACGGCATCGGCAACGAAGGGCAGCGGCGCGCCGCCCAGGCAATCGAGCAGCAGCGACGGCTCCAGGTAGAGGATCCTGTAGCGCAGGCCGTCCTCGGTGCCGGCGCCGCCATCGTGCAATTCGTCGGGGTGGAGCGCGATCACCTGTCCAGGCAGGCTGTGCTGCACGGCGCCGCGATACTGGAAGCGCTGCACGCCGGAAAGCGTCACCCCCAGCGCGTAGGTGTCGTGACGGTGCAGGTCGAAAGCGTTGCCGTGAAAATGTGCCTCGATGCGTTCGATTCCAGATCCGCCCGGCGCCGAGACGATCCGGTCCAACGTCGTGGCGGAATCCGCGCACGAACGTTCAAGACCTTGCGCTGCCTCACCGCCTAGACCCTGCGCCATCGCCCTGTCCTTGCCCGCCGCGGGCTGTCTCCCGGAGTTTTGAATCTTGGTGTTCGATACGAAAATTGCAATTGTCCTCAAGGATGATCTGCCGGTCTGGCAGAAACTCAACGTCACCGCGTTCCTGACCAGCGGCATCGTTGCCCGGTTTCCCGAGATCATCGGCGAACCTTATCGCGACCGCGCCGGCAATCTCTACAACCCGATGTCCATCCAGCCGGTCATCGTCTTGTCGGCTGATGCGGCGACGCTGAGTGCGATCCACCGCCGTGCGTTGGAGCGCGGCGTGACGACATCCGCCTATATCGAGGAGATGTTTTCGACCGGCCATGATGTAGCCAACCGCGCCGTCTTCGCCGAATTCGCGCCGGAGGATGCAAAAGTGGTCGGCATCGCGTTGCGTGCCGAGAAAAAACTGGTCGACAAGATCACCAAGGGCGCCCGCATGCACGGCTAACGATCGCGCTTTGTTGCAGTGGCCGGTTTTGGTCCGGCCACAAGGGACAATTGGCTTGCCGGCAAGCGATGATTGCCGCAAAGGTGGACCCTCCGCCTTTGCTCCCTTTTGGCTCGACCTTGACCATTTCCCGAACCCAGGATGACAGCGCCACGCCGCCGGCGGCGATGGTGTTGATGCTGTGCGTCTACGTCTGCTTCACGTTTCTCGACACCTCCAGCAAATATCTGGTGCTGGCTGGCGTTTCGGCGCTGATCGTCGCCTGGGCTCGCTTCACCGTTCATGTCCTGCTTGTCGGCATCTTCCTGCGCGGTTGGCGCGAGCCGTCGCGCTTTCGCGCCAACAACCTGCCGGCGCATATCCTGCGCGGACTATTTCTGTTCGGCTCGACGATGTTCAACATCCTGGCGTTGCGCACGCTGCAGCTTGCCGAAACCACCTCGATCTATTTCTTCGGCCCGATGGTCATAACCGCGCTTGCCGGGCCGCTGCTCGGCGAATGGGCCGGCTGGCGGCGCTGGCTCGCCATCCTCACCGGCTTTGTCGGCGTCTTGATCATCACCCGCCCGGGCATCGGCGTGTTCGGCATCGGCCATCTCTTCGCGCTGGGCTCGATGCTGTCGAACAGCTTCTACGTCATCATGACGCGCCGCATGTCGGCCTCGGAAACGTCGGAAAGCCTGATCCTGTTTTCCGCACTGGCGCCGTCCGTGCTGCTGGCGCCGCTGCTGGCCTTTTCGCATGCGCTGCCGCATGGCGGCTTTCAGTGGTTCGTCGTGCTGATGCTGGGGGTCTTCGGCGCCGGCGGCCACTATCTGCTGGTCCGGGCCTATCGCCTGGCCACCACCACGCAGCTGGCGCCTTACCCCTATTCGCAGATGGTTTGGATGATCATTTCCGGATGGCTGATCTTCCATCAATTCCCGGACCGCTGGACGCTGCTCGGCGCTGCCATCATCGTTGCCAGCGGGCTTTATATCATCCATCGTGAGCACCGGCTTCGCGTGCGCAATTCGGCCTCACTGGATACAGAAGCCGAGGCCTTGGCGAAAAAACTTTGATTTGCTCCAGAACCGGTGGCATAAGGCCGTTTTAAACAATTTAAAGACAGCAAAGACCCTGGGGAGCGAAGGGCACTGGCACAGAAGATCAAGCTTTCGACGATCGCGGATGCGCTGGGCGTTTCCACGGCAACGGTATCGCTGGCGTTGCGCGACAGCCCGCTGGTGGCCGGCGCCACGCGTGAGCGCATCAAGGAGCATGCCCGCGCCATCGGTTACATCTACAACCGCCGCGCCGCCTCGCTGCGCACCTCGCGCTCGGGCATCGTCGGCGTCGTCGTGCATGACATCATGAACCCGTTCTTTGCCGAGATTCTGCGCTCGATCGAGAGCGAGCTCGACCGCAGCCGGCAGACCTTCATTCTCTCCAACCACTACGACCAGCTCGAAAAGCAGCGCACCTTCATCGACACGCTGCTGCAGCTCGGCGCCGACGGCGTCATCATGTCGCCGGCCATCGGCACGCCAGCCGAAGACATCATCATGGCCGAGGAGAATGGCCTGCCGGCAGTGCTGATCGCCCGCAGCGTCGCCGGCGCCGATGTGCCGGTGTTCCGCGGCGACGATGCCTATGGCACGGCACTTGCCACCAACCACCTGATCTCGCTCGGCCACAAGCGCATCGCCATGATCGGCGGCACCGACCAGACCTCGACCGGCCGCGACCGCTACCAGGGCTATGTCAACGCCATGGAAGCGGCCGGGCTGGAAGTCAGGCCGTCCTGGCGCATTCCGGGGCCGCGCACCAAGCAGGCGGGCTTCGAGGCGGCAGGACAATTTTTGGCGCTGAAAGACAAGCCCACCGCGGCCTGCTGCTGGAATGATCTGGTCGCGATCGGGCTGATGAACGGTATCGCGCGCGCCGGTCTTGTGCCGGGCGTCGATATCTCCGTCACCGGCTATGACGATCTCGAGGAGGCGGCAATCGCGACACCGGCGCTGACCACGGTCTGGAACGGTCAGCGCGAGGTCGGCCGCCGCGCCGCCAGCGCCTTGCTCGACAAGTTGAACGGGCAGGCAGTGCGGCCCTCGCAGGAACTGATCAAGCCGGAGCTGCATGTGCGGCAGTCGACCGGCAAGCCGGTGGAGCGTGCATGACCAAAGCCGAACGGACACTGCCGGTCGCCATCCTGGTGCCGGGCAATTTCAACGACCATGCCATCGGTCGTATCGACAAGACGTTCCAGCGCGTCCGCGTCGAGCGAGCAGACCCGTCGCTGGTTACCGATGAGATGCGCAAATCCGTGCGCGGCATCGCCTCCTTCGGCGGCATCAGCGCCGCCATGATCGACGCTCTGCCCAATCTCGAAATCATCGCCAATTTCGGTGTCGGCTACGACTCTGTCGATGCCCGCCACGCCGCCACGCGCGGTGTCATGGTCACCAACACGCCCGATGTGCTGACCGAGGAGGTCGCCGACACCACGATCGGCCTTTTGATCAACACGGTGCGGGAATTCTATCCCGCCGAGAAATATCTGCGCGACGGCGACTGGGTCAGGAAAGGCAACTACCGCCTGAGCCCGCTCACTTTGCGTGGCCGCCGCGTCGGCATTTTCGGCATGGGTCGCATCGGCCTCGCCGTTGCCCGCCGCATAGAAGCCTTTGGACTGCCTATCGCCTATCACAACCGCCGCAAGGTCGAAGGTCTCGCCTACGAATACCATGCGACGCTGAAGGGCCTCGCCGAGGCCGTCGACACGCTGATCTGCGTGGCCCCTGGAGGCGCCGCGACTGAGAAAGCGATCAATGCCGAAATCCTGTCGGCGCTGGGCTCAAACGGCGTCTTCGTCAACATCGGCCGTGGCTCGACAGTGGATGAGGCAGCCCTTGCCGTCGCTCTCAAGAACGGCACCATCGCCGCCGCCGGTCTCGATGTCTTTGCCGACGAACCGAATGTGCCCAAGGCGCTGCTCGACGCGCCCAACACATCGCTCCTGCCGCATGTCGGCTCGGCGTCGGAGCATACGCGGCGCGCCATGGCGGATCTGTGCGTCGACAATCTGATTTCCTGGTTCAGCGAACGGCGGCCGCTGACGGCGGTGCCGGAAACGATCAACGTCAAGGCGCGGGCGTAGAGTCTGATCTCGAACCGAAGGTCGGCGAAGCAAGGGAGCCGATTTTCGGGAAGATCATGCCCCAACAGAGAGCATCATCGCCACATTCGTTAATGCTTTTGTCGCGCGTTAACTTCCACTTAACCCTTTGAAATCATTTTCCATATCTGAGTTCGTATGGAGAAGCAGGGTGAAACTGGTAGCGGGTCTGATCGCGTCGGTAGCATTGTTCGGGAGCGTCCAGCTCCTGCATGGCAACAATAGCCAGGACGCGATTGCCGGCGCTGCCCCTTCCAACACCTATTTGTTGACAGCCAATGGCGACGAAGCGGCCTGCGCCATCCATCGCGGCGCCGAGATGTCGGACGGTCTGTTGCTGCTCTCGGTTGCCCCCAACTGCCGCAAGCTGATGCCCGGCATAGAGCGGGCGAAGTTCTGGCGCGAAGGATCGGACGGCACGGTCGCGTTCAGCGAGAACGGCATTGATCCGATCGTCACCTTCTCTGTCGCCGATGGCGATGGCTACGAATCCTACGCGCCGGCCATGCCCTTGCTGGCACTCAACAGCGACACCAACGACTGAACCAGGATCGAGGCTTTACTCGGCCGCGGCGCGCGCGCCCGCCTTCGCTGCCGCATGCAACCGCACGGCATCGCCGAAAGCGCGGAAAATCTTAGCGGAATTGCTGTCCGACTTAATCCAATATTCAGGGTGCCACTGCACGCCGACGGCGAAGGCGCGGGCATCCTTCACCGAGACAGCCTCGACCGTGCCGTCGGCGGCCAGAGCCTCGACCTGAAGCTTTGATCCGAGCCGGTCGATCGCCTGGCGGTGCAGTGAATTGACTTTGATGTCGCCGGCGCCGAACACGCCGGCGAGGCAGCTGCCGGCCTTGATCGAGATCGTCTGATGGATGGCGAAGCGCTCGTCCTGATTGTCGCTGACCGGCGCGCGGTGGTCGAGCGAGCCTTCACGTTCCTGGATCTCGGTGCCGAGCGTGCCGCCCAGCGCCACGTTCAGCTCCTGGATGCCGCGGCAGATCGCAAGCAGCGGCACGCCGCGCTCAAGCGCCTTACGGATCAGCGGCAGGGTGGTTGAGTCGCGCGCCGGGTCATAAGGGCCATTGGCTTCGCTCGGATCGCCATCGTAAAGCGACGGATGCACGTTGGACTTCGATCCCGTCAACATGACGCCGTCGACCGAGGACAGCAATTCGTCGAGGTCGAGCCGGTCGCCGAACGAAGGCACCAGCAGCGGGAACACGCCGGCGCCGGTGATGGCCGCTTCCAGATATTGCTGGGGCGCGGCGTGCCAGGTGTAGTTGTCGAACTGGCGGACGTCGGTCGAGACTGCAACGAGCGGCTGCTGCATTTTGGGTCTGGTTTCCATCAAAAAGGCCAAGGAACTGTTCTGCCTGCAAAATAAGCGATCCGTCGCGGCTTTTCCATGGCAAGTTTCACAGCCTCGCATAGGCCACGGTGACGCACGTTAGACTATAGTTGCAAACGCCGACGGGATTGGCGCGAAGCCCGCCGGCAATGCTGGACTCAATGTCTTGCCCGTGTATGTTCTCCCCAGCCGGGCGCGGACGTGGAGGATATTGTCCGCGCCTCGGTCAGCTGATCCACGATGGGAGGAAACTGCATGGATCGTCGTTCATTCATCCGCAAGGCCGGCGCATCCGGCGTAGGCGTTGCGGCAGCGGCCGCCGCTTTGGCCACACCGGCTATCGCCCAGTCCAATCCGAAAGTGACTTGGCGGCTGGCGTCGTCCTTCCCGAAGTCGCTCGACACGATCTATGGCGGCGCCGAAGTCTTCTCCAAGATGCTGTCGGAAGCGACCGACGGCAATTTCCAGGTCCAGGTCTTTGCTTCTGGCGAACTGGTGCCCGGCCTGCAGGCCGCTGACGCTGCATCCGCCGGCACGGTCGAGGCCGCCCACACTGTGGCTTACTATTACTGGGGCAAGGACCCGACCTGGGCGCTGGGCGCCGCGGTGCCGTTCTCGCTCAACGCGCGCGGCATGAACGCCTGGCACTATCATGGCGGCGGCATCGACCTCTTCAACGAATTCCTGGCCAAGCAAGGGCTGTTCGGCCTGCCCGGCGGCAACACCGGCGTGCAGATGGGCGGCTGGTTCCGCAAGGAGATCAACAGCGTCGCCGACCTGTCCGGTCTCAAGATGCGCATCGGCGGCTTCGCCGGCAAGGTCATCGAAAGGCTCGGCGTCGTACCGCAGCAGATTGCCGGCGGCGACATCTACCCGGCGCTCGAAAAGGGCACCATCGATGCCGCCGAATGGGTCGGCCCTTATGACGACGAGAAACTCGGCTTCTATAAGGTCGCGCCCTATTACTATTATCCGGGATGGTGGGAAGGTGGTCCGACCGTCCACCTGTTGTTCAACAAGGCGAAATACGAAGAACTTTCGCCGGCTTATAAATCGCTGGTGCGCACCGCAGCACAGGCCGCGGATGCAAACATGCTGCAGAAATACGACTATGTGAATCCGCCGGCGGTCCGGCGGCTGGTCGCCGGCGGCGCCAAGCTCAGACCCTTCAGCCAGGATATCATGGCCGCCTGTTTCGAGAAGGCCAATGAGGTCTATGCCGAGATGGAAGCCAACAACGCGCCGTTCAAGAAGATCTGGGAATCGATCAAGGCCTTCCGCAAGGAGCACTATCTGTGGGCCCAGGTCGCCGAATATAACTACGACACCTTCATGATGGTGCAGCAGCGCAACGGCAAGCTGTAAGGCATTCGACCGGAACTGCTGAAGACCCCGGGTTCGTCGCCCGGGGTCTTTTGCGCGGCGGCACAGCCAGCGATCAGCGTCTGCGCCGCCCCTCATTGCCCGGCTGGCGCTCCTTCGGCGCTCATTCTGCAACGATGGCGATTGGTGGAAGCGGCGATGAGGGCTCCCTTCTCCCCGTTCACGGGGAGAAGATGGCGGCAGCCAGATGAGGGCAGCGCCGACGTCGCGGTAAAAGGGATTTAAGGTCGCGAGTAGTAGTTTCCCAGAACGTCCGCGCCTTCGGCCTCAGCCAGGCACCACCAGCACCTTGACCTCGCCTGGCGCGGGCGGATTGGCGATCACATCCGGCGCCTCTTCAAGGCTTACTTGTCTCGAGATTAGCTTGTCGACCTCGATCGCGCCCGAGGCGATCAGTTGCGCCGCCCGGCCATGCGTGAACGGATTGAGGAAGGAGCCCAGCACCTTCAACTCCCGAAACAAAAGGTCGAACGGCTCGATTTCAACCTTCATGCCTTGCGGCACGACGCCGACGATGACGACGGTTCCGCCAGATCGCGCGATGCGCATCGACTGCTCGACCGTGTCGCGCACGCCGGCGCATTCGAGCACCACGTCGACGCCGCCGGGCACAAGCCCATTCGGCCCGGTTATGGCTCCGATCGGGTCGCCCGCACTGGGATCGATCGTCGCCGTTGCGCCGAGTTCCTCGGCAAGCGCCCGACGCGAGGCTTGCCGGGTCGACAGGATGATGGTCGTTGCACCCGCCAGTCTCGCCAACTGCACGACGAGCAGCCCGATCACGCCGCCGCCCAGCACTGCCACGCTCGCTCCCGGCTTGATCGCGGCGAGGTCGACACCATGCAGGCAGCAGGCCAGCGGCTCGCAAAACGCGCCATGTGTCGGCTTGAGGTCCGCCGGCAGCTTGAACGCCTGCTTGTGCGGCATCAGGACATAGTCGGCAAAACCGCCGTCGCGATGGATGCCGATGGCGCGCAGATTGCTGCACAGATTGACGCGGCCGGCATGGCAATGGGCGCAGCGGCCGCAGGCAATGTTGGGATCGCCGGTGACCCGGTCGCCGACGGCGATGCCCCGCACAGCGGCGCCGACGGCCTCGACGATGCCGGCGAATTCATGACCGAGCGTCACCGGCGGCGTGCAGGGAAACTCGCCATGAAACAAATGGCGGTCGGTGCCGCAGACGCCGCACGCCTCAATCCGGACGAGGATGTCTTCAGGCCCGCAAACGGGCTTGGGCAACTTACGCAGCGCAATCTTACCTATCGCTTCCAACCGCACGGCTCTCATGGCTTGTGACCTCAGTTGAAGTTCGGCGGCTGCGACAGGTCCGGCGCGGGTGCGGCCGGCTTGGCCGGCGCATCGCCAAAGCTCGGCGGCTGCGATAGATCGGGTGTGCCGGGCGCAGCCGGCGCGCTGCCGTTGGCTGGCGCCGAGCCATTGCCCGGAGGCGCAGTGCCGAGCGGCGAGAGTCCCGGCGCTTGCGGCACCTTGTAGTCGATCGTGCCCTGATCGACGGTGGCGCTCTTGTAGCGCATGACCATTTGCGGAAAGGCGATGGTGAGCCCGATCATGATCACCTGGATGCAGACGAAGGGCACGGCGCCCCAATAGATCTGGCCGGTGGTGACCGGGGCGATCTGCTTGCCGGTGATGCGGTCGAGATAGGGCACGCGCGCGGCCACTGAGCGCAGGTAGAACAGCGCGAAGCCGAAGGGCGGATGCATGAAGCTCGTCTGCATGTTGACGCCAAGCAGGACGCCGAACCAGATCAGGTCGATGCCAAGCTTGTCGGCGGCCGGCGCCAGAAGCGGCACGATGATGAAGGCGAGCTCGAAGAAATCGAGGAAGAAGGCGAGCACGAAGACCAGAATGTTGACACCGATCAGGAACCCGGTCTCGCCGCCTGGCAGCGAGGTCAACAGGTGCTCGACCCAGATATGGCCATTGACGCCGTAGAACGTCAGCGAAAAGACGCGCGCGCCGATCAGGATGAACAGCACGAAGGAGGAAAGCCTGGTCGTCGAGGCCAGCGCCTGGTTGATGACGTCCCTCGACAGCCGGCCCTTGAGGCCCGCCATGATGAGCGCGCCGACGGCGCCCATGGCGCCGCCCTCGGTCGGCGTGGCGATGCCGAGGAAGATGGTGCCCAGCACCAGAAAGATCAGGGCCAGCGGCGGGATCAGCACGATGATCACCTGCTGCGCCAGCCGCGACATGAGGTTGAACTTCAGCCGCTGGTCGACGATCGCCACCACATAGATGATGATGACGCCGACAGCGAAGCCGAGGATGTCGGCATTGTCGCCCTGGGTTGGCGCGAGATAGCGATAGGCGCCGTAGGAGATCGCGCCCGTAACCAGCAGCGCCACGATCAGTGACAGCACGCCGTGACCGAGCGTTCGCGCCTCCAATGGCAGGGCCGGCATCGAGTTCGGCCGGACGATCGACAGGATCAGGATGTAGAGCATGTAGAGACCGGTGAGCACGAGGCCCGGGATCAGCGCACCCGCATACATATCGCCCACCGAGCGTCCCAGCTGGTCGGCAAGCACAATCAGCACCAGCGAGGGCGGAATGATCTGGGCGAGCGTTCCAGAGGCCGCAATGACGCCCGAGGCGACCCTGCGGTCATAGCCGTAGCGCAGCATGATCGGCAGCGAGATCAGTCCCATGGCGATTACGGAAGCCGCCACCACGCCGGTCGTGGCCGCAAGCAGGGCGCCGACGAAGATCACGGCATAGGCAAGCCCGCCGCGGATCGGCCCGAACAGCTGGCCGATCGTGTCGAGCAGGTCCTCGGCCATGCCGGATCGTTCCAGCACGATGCCCATGAAGGTGAAGAACGGGATCGCCAGCAGCGTGTCGTTCGACATCACCCTGGTGCCGTAGAAATTGTCGGGCAGCGCGTGCAGCAGCGGCCAGGCGAGATTGATCGAACCGCCCGAATAGGGCGACAGCACCACGCCGATGAAAAAGAACATCAGCCCGTTGGCGGCGAGCGAGAAGGCGACGGGGTAGCCGATCAACAGGAAGATGATCAGCGAGGCGAACATGATCGGCGCCATGTTCTGGGCGATAAATTCGATCACGAGCGCACCTCGCCGGCAATCGCCTTGGCTTCCTCGGCCAGCGCCTTGGCCTCGAGCTCGGCCTGTTCATGCGCAGAGATGAAGGGATTGGGATCGTCCATGTCGCCGCGCATGATGGCGATCTTCTTGATGATCTCGGAGATCCCTTGCAGTGCCAAAAGAAAGAAGCCGACAAGCAGGATCGCCTTGGCCGGCCAGACGATGAGGCCGCCGGCATTGGTCGACATTTCGCCGCTGCGGAACGACTGCGACACATAAGGCACGAAATAGATCACCATCAGGACCACGAACGGCATCAGGAAGAAGAGGTGGCCGAGCAGGTCGATCCAGTGCTGCACGCGCCTTGAAAACATGCCGTAGACGATGTCGATGCGGATATGGTCGTTCTGCTTCAGCGTGTAGGCGGCGGCCAGCATGAAGGCGGCGCCGAACAGGTACCATTGCAGCTCCAGCCAGGCGTTGGAGGAGGTGTCGAACACCTTGCGGATGACGGCGTTGCCGGCGCTGACCAGGATCGCGAACAGGATCAGCCACGATATCCAGCGGCCGATGAATTCATTGACGCGATCGATCGTTCTGGAAAGAGCGAGCAGCCCTGCCATGCATTTTCCTCCCTGATGCCCATGGCGCGCCGATTCCCCCTTTTATCGTCGCGCCGGCTGGCCCAACGATATGCAGTGCGTGGTCCGGCAGGTCAACATGACAAAGCCTCGCTCGCGGACGTACGCCCTCGGCAAGGCAGTCTGAACCGCCAAGTGACGAGACGTCATGCAACCAAAGTCTGAGGATCAGGCGATCTTGGCCTGGTCGCGGTTGGCGCCGGCCAGCACCAGCATGGCGACGAGGAAGAGATAGATCCAGGCATCGCGCCATTCGAGCGGGAAATAGCCGGCCCACAGCGATTCGGCCATGCCGAAGGCGGCCGCGCCCAGCGCTGCCTTGAGCGGCGACAGATAGCCGCCGACCGCGGTCACGAACAGGATCTTGAGGCCGTAGACCAGGCCGGTGCCGAAGCTGACATTGCCGTAGTAAAGGCCGGCAAGCACGCCGGCAAAAGCCGCGCAGAAACCGCCATAGAGCACAGCCCGGCGGAACACCGCGCGCACGTCGACGCCGCACATCGCCGCCGCCTTCGGATCGTCCGAAACGGCGCGCCAGGCGCGGCCGAAGCGCGAATGCGAAAACAGCCAGGCGGCCAGCGCGACCATCGCGATAACCGCCGCGCAGTCGAGCAGCTGGATGACGGTGAGCGTGACCTTGAAGCCGTCGCCTTCGGCGAAGACCACCGGGTCGGCGAGCATCGGCGGCAGCCACAAATCATGCGTGTCGGCGGCGATGCGGCTTGCCTCCGACAAAAACAGCAAAATGCCGAGCGTCGTCACCACGATGGCGTTGGGCGAGCGATCGGCCAGCCTTTCGAACACGCTGCGCGACAGAATGTGGCTGAGCAGCGCGGCATAGAGAAGGGCGGCGACCACGCCAAGCGCGACCGCGGCGGGCAATGTCAGCCACAGCGCCTGATAGCCGAAGGCCGCGGTCAGGATCATCGTCTGGCCGCAAAAGGCAAACAGCGCGCCATAGGCGAGATTGGTGCGATGCAGGATGCCGTTTGTCAGCACATAGCCGAAGGCGAGCAGCGCGTAGAGCGCGCCCGAATGCAGCCCGTTCAGCACCTGCTGGAAGAAATAGAGCATGCAATACCCCTCGGGCGGCGCGATGCGGCCCAACCGGGAAGGTTGCACTCGGAATCTAACTTGTCAAATGCGTTTTATAGGTTAGATTCTCGCCATGGCAGTCTCCTGGACCCCGCATCGCTTTACCGGCGGCATTCTCGCGCTCGACACCGCGAACACTGTCGTGCTGCGCAATGACCCCGAAAAGACTTTCGACCGCTTCGACGATCCGGTCGAGATCGCCCGCTTTGCCGAAGCCGCAAGTGGCTTTCGCGCCGCCGAGCTTGGCGGCCGGCCGCTCCAGGCGCCGGAGCCCGACACCATCAAGCCGGCCGTCATAGCGATCCGCGAAACGACCGATCGGCTGTTCCGGCATGCGGTGTCGAAAGGCGCGGTTGCAACGGCTCATTTGCCGGACTTTCTGACCGCCTGCGCGAGGGGGCTGTCCGCCTGCGTCGTCGAAGTTGGCGCACCGGGCCAGCCTTTCGGTGATCCGGCGACGCCGGTCGCGTTCGAGGCAGCGCTTGCTTTGTCGGCACTGTCGCTTCTGCGCGACGAAATCGTCGCAAGGCTCCGGATCTGCCCCAATTGCAGTTGGCTGTTCGTCGACCGCAGCCGCAACTCCAGCCGCCTCTGGTGCGATATGGCGGTTTGCGGCAATCGCCAGAAGGCCAATCGTCACTATCGCCGCCGCAATGCGGCCAGGGAGGTTCTCAATGCCTAGCAGATTCTCGCGCTCGATCGCCCTTGGCGCTGCCTTGATTGCGGCGATAACGCTTGGCGCCTGCCGTGACACCGGCCAGGACCAGCTTTTCGCGATTTCCGGCAAGCTGTTCGAATTCAACTACAGGCTGGCGATCGCCACCTATGTCATCACGCTGAAGCCGCTGCGGCCGATGGTCGACGGCCAGGTCGCGGTGGTCAGTTTCCAGAATCCGGCCGGCGGCGACCCGCTCATCGTCAACCAGAAGATCTGGCCGAAATTGCCGCATATCACGCTCACCAGCCCGCCGCTCACCTGCGTGGTCAAGGACAAGCCTTATTCCGTCTCGATCCGCATCAAGGACGCGAACGGCGCGCTGCTGCAAAGCATTGACACCACGATGACGTCCTCGGAGGATCAGACGATGCTGCCGGACCGGCCGCTGGTGATCGGCCCGGTCTACGAGCTCAACCCGGACCTTGCCGGCCATCCTGACGGCAAGCTGCCCGGTGCGGCGAAGCCGGATTGCTCCAAGGCCACGTGAAAACGCGCGCCTTCGCGAAATTTTTGTTCATCACGAACGAGTTAGCATGATCTTGAATGCGCTGGCGGCATCTCGCCAGACCGTTTGTTGCGTGTTACCTGGCTCCTGCGATTTTGTTTGACCTCTCCCGCAAGGGAAGAAAGACTGCGGCGTCCCACTCCGACGTTGGCCGCTCTTTGAAGCGCCTCCGCAGAGGAAATGCCTGATGACGCTGCACGACGTCGCGCTCGACGACAAGTTCGACCTTGGCAAGGAGCGCGTCTTCCTGTCGGGCGCGCAAGCTGTGGTGCGCATGCTTCTGATGCAGCGCGAGCGCGACCGCCGTGCCGGCCTCAACACCGCGGGCTTTATCTCCGGCTATCGCGGCTCGCCGCTCGGCGGTCTCGACATGCAGCTGTGGCGGGCGAAGAAACAGCTCGCCGCGGCCGACATCGTCTTCCAGCCCGGCCTCAATGAGGAGCTTGCCGCCACCGCCTGCTGGGGCTCGCAGCAGACCGAATTGCTGGGCGAGGGCACGCATGACGGCGTGTTTTCGGTCTGGTACGGCAAGGGGCCGGGTGTCGATCGCTCGGGCGACGTCTTCCGCCACGCCAATCTCGCCGGCTCGTCGAAACATGGCGGCGTGCTCGCGCTCATGGGCGACGACCACATGGCCGAATCCTCGACCAACGCGCACGCCACCGAATTCCTGTTCGTCGACACCATGGTGCCGATCCTCAACCCGGCCGGCGTCCAGGAGATCATCGACTACGGCCTTTACGGCTTTGCCATGTCGCGTTTCGCCGGCACCTGGGCGGCGATCAAATGCGTCAAGGACAACATCGAATCGACGGCTTCGGTCGACGCCTCGATCGGACGCCTGAACATCGTCATTCCCGAATTCGACATGCCGCCGGGCGGCTTGAACATCCGCCACGAGATCGACATGCTCGGCCAGGAAGAGCGGCTGCATGAATACAAGCGCGCCGCCGCTTCCGCTTTCATCCACGCCAACGGGCTGAACCGCATCGTCTACTCGGGTGGACGCAGCCCCAGGCTCGGCATCATCACCATCGGCAAGAGCTATCTCGATGTCCGCCAGGCGCTGGAAGATATCGGTATCGACGAGGACGCCGCCGGGCGCATCGGCATTCGCCTGTTCAAGGTCGGCTGCCCGTGGCCGCTCGACCTGCGGCACATTGCCGAGTTCGCGCGCGGCCTCGACACTATTGTCGTCGTCGAGGAGAAGCGCTCGCTGATCGAGGTGCAACTGCGCGAGAGCCTTTACGGCACCGCCATGCAGCCGACGATCGTCGGCAAGAAGGACGAGCGCGGCGACTGGCTGTTCCCGGCCAAGGGCGCGCTGGACCCGAACGAGATCGCCATCGCGCTGGGTGAGCGGATCCTGCGCACCATCGGTCCCTCGGAAGAGATCGCCGCGAAGGTCGCGAAGCTGCGCCAGTTCCAGGCCATGCTTGCCGACACCGCCGATATCGGCTCGCGCACGCCCTTCTTCTGTTCGGGCTGCCCGCACAATTCCTCCACCAAGGTGCCGGATGGCTCGATCGCCGCCGCCGGCATCGGCTGCCATTTCATGGCGCTGTGGATGGACAGGAACACGGTCGGCTTCACCGCCATGGGCGGCGAGGGCGCGCAATGGGTCGGCCAGGCGCCGTTCTCCAAGCGCGACCATATCTTCCAGAACCTCGGCGACGGCACCTACAATCATTCCGGCGTGCTGGCGATCCGCTTCGCGCTGTCCTCCGGCGCCAACATCACCTACAAAATCCTCTACAACGATGCCGTCGCCATGACCGGTGGCCAGCCGCATGATGGCGGGCTCACCGTCGACATGATCGCCAGACAAGTGCGCGCCGAAGGCGTCGACCGCATCGCCGTCGTCACCGACGAACCGGACAAATATGCAGGCAAGGCCGATTTCCCCGCCGGCGTCACCATCCATCACCGCGACGATCTCGATCTCGTCCAGCGCGAATTGCGCGACGTGAAGGGTGTCTCGGCGTTGATCTACGACCAGACCTGCGCCGCCGAAAAACGCCGCCGCCGCAAGCGCGGCACGTTCCCTGATCCCGACAAGCGCGTCTTCATCAACGAACTGGTCTGCGAAGGCTGCGGCGATTGCGGCGTGCAGTCGAACTGCGTCTCGATCCAGCCGGTCGAGACCGAGTTCGGCCGCAAGCGCCGCATCGATCAGTCGAGCTGCAACAAGGATTTCTCCTGCGTCAACGGCTTCTGCCCGTCCTTCGTCACCGTGCATGGCGGCAAGATCAGGAAGGCTGAGGGCATTGCCGGCAGGGCCGATCCGCTCGAAGGCGTGCCCGCGCCGGCCGAATTCCGCCTGGGCGACCAGGGCTGGGCGGCGATCATCGACGGCGTCGGCGGCACCGGCGTCGTCACCGTCGGCGCCGTGCTCGGCATGGCCGCGCATCTCGAAGGCAAGGGTTGCGGCATGATCGACATGGCGGGCCTCGCCCAGAAGGGCGGCTCGGTCTTCACCCATGTCCGCATCGCCACGACGCCGGAGGATATCCACGCCATCCGCGTTTCGGCCGGCAAGGCCGATCTCGTGCTCGGTTGCGACCTCGTCGTCTCCGGCGCCAAGAAGGTGCTGGGCGCGGTGCGTGAGGGCCACACGATCTTCCTCGCCAACACCGCCGAAATCATGCCCGGCGAATTCACCCGCTCGGCCGACTTTTCACTGCCCGTCGAGCGGCTGAAGAAGGCGATCCGCGCCGCTGCCGGCGAGGACAAGGCGCATTTCTTCGACGCCACCCGCACAGCGACCGCGCTGTTCGGCAATTCGCTCGGCGCCAACATGTTCATGCTGGGCTTCGCCTTTCAGCATGGCGGCCTGCCGCTGTCGGCGGAAGCTGTTGAAAAAGCTATAGAATTGAATGGCGAAGCAGTGGCGATGAACATTGCCGCCTTCCGCTGGGGCCGCCGCGCCGCGCATCAGCCGGACTTCGTGCGCGATCTGGTCGGCCAGACCGGCAAGCCGGTACCCAAGCTTTCAGAAACGCTCGACGATGTCATCGCGCGTCGTGTCGCGTTCCTGACGGCCTACCAGAACGCTGGCTATGCGCGGCGCTATGCCGACAAGGTGGCCGCGCTGCGCGCGGCTGAAACCAAGGCAGCGCCCGGCTCGACCGTGGTCACCGAGGCCGCCGCCCGAAACCTGTTCAAGCTGATGGCGATCAAGGACGAGTACGAAGTGGCGCGCCTCTACACCGACGGCTCCTTCGCGGCTGAGTTGTCGAAGCAGTTCCAGGGCTACGACAAGCTCGAATTCCATCTGGCGCCGCCGATCATGGGCCGGCGCGGCAATGACGGTAAGCCCAGGAAATCCAGCTTCGGCCCCTGGATGATGAAAGGGTTTCGGCTGCTGGCGGCGCTGAAAGGGTTGCGCGGCACCGCCTTCGACCTCTTCGGCTATAGCGAGGAGCGGCGCAGCGAACGCAAGCTTCTGGCGCAATATGAAGCCGATCTCGACCTGATTGCCGCCGCGCTGGCGCCGGACAGGATCGAAGCCGCCGCCGCCCTTGCCTCCGTGCCGGCGCTGATCCGCGGCTACGGCCATGTCCGGCAGGCCAGCGCCGCGAAAGCGGCGGGGGAACGTTCCAGGCTGCTGGATCGCCTGCAAAAGTCTATGGCGGAGCCGGTGCTGCGCGCGGCCGAGTGATCGCGCCAACTGGTTGCCCAAAGGTTAATTTTCAGCGGTTGGTTTGCGCCCCGTCCTCGATCTATCCGCCGCCGCGGGGGGTCTGCGCCCCTGTTCTAAGCCTTTCTTAAGAGCAGGTGTGTCATGACACGGCTTAGCGTTGGGCCGACGACATGGGCAGAACAAAGACCGAAAGCATCCCAGCGGATGTTTATATCCAATTTGTGCGGTCGTTGTTCGACAACGCGCACATGTTGTTGATCGGCGGCGCGTGCTACTCGATCCTCGGGATCATGATCTATCTGCGCACGGCCAACCCCCTGTTCCTTGCATTCTCCTTTGCTTTGCTTTCCGTCAGCCTTATCCGGTACTTCGGCATTCGCGGTTTCCTGAGGACCGGCGGCGTGATTGCCGATGTCGAGCACGCGCAGAGATTGGAGCGCAGCTACATCCTCAAGGGCTGCTTGCAAGGCCTCGGCTTGGGTGCGCTGTGCTTCGTGTCGATCTATGTGTATCCCGATCCCTTTGCCGAGTTGGCGGCGATGTCGCTGACCCTGGCGACCCTGGTCACGGTTGTCGCCCGCAACTACGGGTCTCCGCGCATGGTGCGGATTTTTTCCGTCACCTTCATCGGACCGGCCGCCCTTGCGCTCCTGCTGCGCATGGACGCGCCCTCCATCGTCCTCGGCCTGATGATCATCCCTATGACGTTCATCACCATTACAGGCGCCGACCATGTCCGCAATGTGCTGTTCTCGGCGGTCATCGGTCACAAGCAGGCCAGGAACCTGACGCGCCGGTTCGATCGCGCTTTGAACACCATGTCGCATGGCCTCGTCATGCTCGGCCCTGACGGGCGCGTCGCGGTGGCCAACGCCGAAGCCGCCCGCCTGATGTCGCTGAAATCGGGCGACGCTTTGCTTGGACGCTCGATCCATGGTCTTTTGATGCGCGGCGTTGCCGGTGGCATGCTGGCGCCGAAAGACTGCCGCTACATCGAGGCGCAGCTGACGCGCGCGCTACGCGAGGGTCGCGATCGTAAGGTCCTGGTCTCGCTCGCAAACGGCCAGCACTATGAATTTTCCGCCCGCGAAGGCAGCCAGGAACTGGGCGTCATCACCTTCGAGGACGTGACCGCCCGCGTCGAGGCTGAGGAGAAGATCCGCTTCATGGCGCGCTACGACAGCCTCACCGGTTTGCCGAACCGGGCTTATTTCCACGAGCTGGTCGGCGAGGCTATGGCCTCGGGCGAGCAAGAGCGTCTCTGCGCCCTTGCCGTGCTCGACCTCGACGATTTCAAGAGTGTCAACGACACGCTCGGCCATCCGGTCGGCGACGGACTGATCTACGCCGTCGCCGAGAGGTTGGCGGCGATCGCCGAACCGGGCATCACGGTCAGCCGCTTTGGCGGCGACGAGTTCATGATCTTTTTCGACCGGGTGGAAGACGAGAGCCATCTGACCAATCTGCTCGACCAGCTCTTCGTCGACCTGCAGGGCGAGGTGGACGTCGCCGGCCATGGGTTGCGCATCCAGAGCAGCGGCGGCGCGGTATTGTCCAGAGTCAAGGACACTGACGCGGACGCCATGATCGTCAAGGCGGACCTTGCCCTCTACAAGGCCAAGGAACTCGGCAAGAACAGCTGGCGGCTGTTCGAGGCGTCCATGGACGCCGCTTTCCGCAGTCGCCAGTTGATGAAGGCCGATCTTCGCAATGCCGTGCAAGCCAAGGAACTGCGTGTCGTCTATCAGCCGATCGTCGCTGTAGACACAATGCGCATCGCCAGTTGCGAGGCGCTCTGCCGTTGGGATCACCCCGATCTTGGCCCGATCTCGCCTAGCGTCTTTATTCCCCTGGCCGAGGAGATGGGCATCGTTTCCGACATAAGCACTTTCGTGCTCGAGGCGGCGTGCGCCGAATGCGCCAAATGGCCGGCTCAGACCAGCGTGTCGGTCAATCTCTCTGCGAAGGATTTCCGCAGTCGCGAGATCGTCCAGAAGGTCGCGAGCGCCTTGGCTAGGTCGGGCCTGGCGGCGCACCGGCTTGAGATCGAGGTCACTGAAACCGCGTTGCTCGACGACAAATCGCTGACGCGCGAATCGATCGAGGAGCTGAAGGCGCTGGGCGTGCGCATTGCGCTTGACGATTTCGGAACCGGCTATTCGAGCTTGAGCTATCTTCACAAGCTGCCGCTGGACAAGATCAAGATCGATCGTTCCTTCCTGGTCGATTTGAACCAAAATCGGCAGTCGCTCGACCTGCTCAAGGGGATTGTTGGCCTGACCCGTACACTGGGCCTTTCCGTCACCATTGAAGGCGTCGAGACCTTCGAGCAGTTGAAGACACTTGTGCATTCGATCAAGCCGGACTTTGTCCAAGGCTTTCTCTTCGGCGCCGCGCTCAGCGCGTCGGGCATCGAAACGATGTCGAGCGTCACATGGCCGTTTGCCGCGGACCTGCGTGTCGCCGGCAAACGGACAGCCAGCTAAACGCAATGCCAGGAAAAGTGTTAAACGCTTTTCTGTTCGCAATTGCGTTTAAAAAGATGGCGCGACAACGTATTTCGTGGCGCGTCTAAGCGTTGATTTCCGATTGATCTTGATGACCGCCGTTGGATCGGATCAGGCAACCGCCGGCCACGGTGTTTGCTTTTGTGCGCAAGATCGGCGAAACAGCCGCAGCCATTAAGGTTAACAAGCGGTAAATCAGCAATATCGAATTTTCAGCTTGTGTCCCATTTCAACTCGAATAGCCTAGTTGCAGGCGGAATTCGAGGAATGACAATGGATGTTGCGAGGAACCGTGCGTCGGCTGGCGCCAGCGCGAGAATGGACTCGGCGCTCACCCAATCCATCATGCAACTACTGGACCATGTCGAATATCGTCTCATCACCGGCGGCGAAGATCTGGAGGCGATCTATCGGCTGCGCTACAATTCCTACCTGCGCTCGGGCATGTGCGGCCCGATCGCCAGCAGGATGTTCGAGGACCGCTGGGACAATCTGCCGAATTCCTACCGGTTCGGCGTCTATTTCGATGGTCACTTGGTCAGCACGCTGCGGCTCCACTACATTTCCAGCGAGCACCCCTATTCTCCCTCAGTCGATGCTTATCCGGAGATATTGGCGGAGCGGCTTGCCCGCGGAGAGACTTTCATCGACGGAACCCGCTTCGCAACCGATGCCGACAGCGCGCCTGCGCCGGGGGTCTTGCCTTTTCTGACGCTCAGGCTCGGCATGGTGGCCTCGAGCTACTTTGGCCAGACCGCGGTGCTCACGCCGGTCAAGGTCGAACATTCCGCTTACTATGCCCGCATCTTCCATGCCGTGCAGCGGACCGAGGGTAAGCTGTTCCCGGGCGTTCTTGCGCCGATCGCCTTGTTCGAAATTCCCTGCGGTGAAAACTTGCGCCAGACACTTGAACGGTTCCCATTCTTCAAGTCGACTCCGGTGGAGCAGCGGATGATGTTCGGCAACCCGGCGATCAACCGGCTGACGCCGCTGTCGATCGTGCCGACGGCGAAATATTACCGCGCCGCTGCCTGAGCGGCCATCTTCCGTGATGAACTTTTCTGGCGCTGCGCCGTTTTAAGGCGGCGGCCCATCCGGCTGCTCCAGGCCGTGATAGGAAGGATACCGACATGACCATCCACTCGCTCGCACTCACCCCGCTGATCTCGCTAATCGCCGGCGTGCTGATCCTGGTGATGCCGCGGCTGCTCAACTACATTGTCGCGCTCTATTTGATCGTCGTCGGCATCCTTGGCTTGTTCCCGCATCTCGCCGGCTGAACAGCCTGTCAGGCGGCGAAGAAGCGAAGCGCGGCGGCGACGATCGCTTCCGGAGCGTCTTCCTGCATGAGATGGCCGGAGCCTGGCACCAGCGTCAGGGCGCAATGCGGCAGCATGGCCGCCAGCTTGTGGCCGCTGTCCGGCGGTATCCAGCGGTCTTCTTCGCCCCACAGCAGGGATACCGGGCAGCGCAGCGCACCATAGAGCGGCTCGACCTCGTCGGTGAAACGCTGATCCATCTGGGCGATCTGGCGATAGAAGGCGGGCTGGCCGGCGGGCCCGGTCCATGGCGCGATGTAGGGTTGGAGATCGCTGTCCGACAAAGGCCTGGCCGCCGCGCCCGAGATATACGCCTTCAGGATCGCGGCCTGTATGTAGTCCGGTACGCCGGCGAAGGCCGCCTCATGCTGTCGGACATGCTGGACAAAGGGCGAGCCCCAGGGACGGACCGCTACCGGGTCGATCAGCAGCAGCTTGTCGTAATCGCAACCGTCGATCAGATGCGCGCGCAACGCCGTGGCGCCGCCGAAATCATGAGCGATGATTTTGGGGCGCCCGAGTTTCCAGAAGGAGAGCATCGCCGCAAGCGCCTTGTTCTGGATGCCCAGCGAAACATCCTGCCCCGGTCGTTTGTCGGACCGCCCATATCCGGGCAGGTCATAGAAATACAGCGTATAATCGCGCGCCAGCTCCGGCGCGATGCGGTGCCAGACATGCGAGGAAAACGGCGTGCCGTGCACGAGCACGAGCGCCGGGCCTGAGCCGGCGGTTCCCCAAGCGATAGTCGTGCCGTTCCAGTCAAATGTCTGTGTGGTCATGGTGCCGCGCCAATCGGCTGTTCGCCCGCGACGATAGTCCCTCGCGGCAATGCCCGGAAACGCGAAATTCTCACAGCAGCTTCAATGAAGCCTCGGATGACGCCGGCAAGTGGTTGACCGGGGACCGGCCGGCAATTTCAACTTTCCTTTGAGGCTGTTGTCGCCGGCCGTGCGGCAATAGCGCCATTGCTCTGTGTCCAGCTTTTCGCTATGTGCCTCAAAGGCATTTTCGAAGGGGTATTCCTATGGCTGATCACTCGCCGACCGGTCCTGTCGAACTGGGCGCGCAGATGGACTACGCCGAGCATGACCGCACCTATCATGGCTTCCTCGCGCTGGCCAAATACGGTTCGCTCTTCTGCGCCGCCATTCTCATCGCCATGGCCTTCGGCTTCTTTGTTGGCGGCTTCTTCTCGGCGACCATCGTGTTCATCCTGATCATGGCGGTCGGCGCACTCATTCTACGGTAGTCTCTTCCAGCCCATTGCCCTCGACGTCGCCGGACGTCCGGTCGACGCCTTGCGCAATCAAGGTTCCAGCCGAAAGGATCATCCGGTGGGACAGATAATATTCATCCCTCGTGAGCTTGACCCGAACGAGCCGCGCGTCGCGGCCTCGCCGGAGACGGTCAAGCGCTTGGCGGGTTTCGGCTTCGACGTCATCGTCGAGAAGGGCGCTGGCCAGGGCTCGCGCATCATCGACCAGGACTTTGCCGGCGCCGGTGCCGCGATCGGCTCGGCCGCGGACGCCAGGAAGGCCGATGTCGTGCTGAAAGTACGCCGGCCGACCGATGCGGAGCTGAAGACCTACAAATCAGGCGCCGCGGTCATCGCCATCATGGATCCCTATGGCAACGATGCCGCTGTGGCGGCTCTTGCCAAGGCTGGCGTCACCGCCTTCTCGATGGAATTCATGCCGCGCATCACGCGCGCCCAGTCGATGGACGTGCTGTCCAGCCAAGCCAATCTCGCCGGCTACCAGGCGGTCATCGACGCGGCCGCCGAATATGACCGCGCGCTGCCGATGATGATGACGGCGGCAGGCACGGTGCCGGCGGCCAAGACCTTCATCATGGGCGTCGGCGTCGCCGGCCTGCAGGCGATCGCCACGGCGCGTCGCCTGGGCGCGGTCGTCACCGCCACCGACGTGCGCCCGGCGGTGAAGGAACAGGTGCAGTCGCTCGGCGCTAAATTCCTGGCGGTCGAGGACGAGGAATTCAAGGCGGCCGAGACGGCCGGCGGCTATGCCAAGGAAATGTCCAAGGAATACCAGGCCAAGCAGGCGGCGCTCACCGCCGAGCACATCGCCAAGCAGGACATCGTCATCACCACGGCGCTGATCCCGGGCCGCCCGGCGCCGAAGCTGGTCTCGGCCGCCATGGTCGCCTCGATGCGGCCAGGCTCGGTCATCGTCGACCTCGCCGTCGAGCGCGGCGGCAATGTCGAGGGCGCGGTGCCGGGCAAGGTCGTGACGACGGAAAACGGCGTCAAGATCGTCGGCCATCTCAACGTTCCCGGTCGCGTCGCCGCCTCGGCCTCGCTGCTTTATGCCAAGAACCTGTTCGCCTTCCTCGAGACGATGATCGACAAGGCGGCAAAGACGCTTGCCATCAAGCGCGACGACGAACTGGTCAAGGCGACCATGCTGACCGATGGTGGCAAGGTGGTGCATCCGAACTTCGCCAAGGCAGCGCAAGAGCCGCGCACCGAGCCGGCCGCCATCCCGGCGACGACCATGGTTGCCGACGCGAAACCGGCGCCGAAGAAGAAGGCCGCCGCCAAGTCGCCCTCGTCCAAGTCAGAAGGGACCGCGTGATGGACGCCCTGCAGAAAGCCCTCGACCAGCTCGATCAGGCGACCGCCGCCGTACGGGTCGCGATGCATGACCTGGCGGCCACGCCGGCCGCTGCCGACGCGGCGCACGCGCTCTCCGGCGGCGCCGTCGATCCCTTCGTCTTTCAGTTCGCCATCTTCGTGCTGGCGATCTTCGTCGGCTATTATGTCGTCTGGTCGGTGACGCCGGCGCTGCACACGCCGCTGATGGCCGTCACCAACGCCATTTCCTCGGTCATCGTCGTCGGCGCGCTGCTTGCCGTCGGCATCTCGGCCTCGGGGCTCGCCGCTGGCTTCGGTTTCGTCGCCCTGGTGCTGGTCTCGGTCAACATCTTCGGCGGCTTCCTGGTCACCCAGCGCATGCTTGCCATGTACAAGAAGAAGGACAAGTGACGTGAGCGTCAATCTGGCTTCCTTCCTCTATCTCGTCTCCGGCATCCTGTTCATCCTGGCGCTGCGCGGCCTGTCGCATCCGACCACCAGCCGCCGGGGCAATCTCTTCGGCATGATCGGCATGGCCATCGCCATTGCCACCACGCTGGCGCTGGCTTTGCCTTTGGCGCCCTCGGCCGGCCGTTTTGGCCTGATCGTGCTTGGCCTGGCCATCGGCGGCGGCATCGGCGCAGTCACCGCGCGCCGCATCGCCATGACCTCGATGCCGCAACTGGTCGCTGCCTTCCACTCTCTTGTCGGCTTTGCCGCCGTCATGGTGGCGGCCGCCGCCATGTATGCGCCGGAAAGCTTCAAGATCGGCACGGCAGGCGATATCCATGCCGAGGCCTTGATCGAAATGAGCCTTGGCGTCGCTATCGGCGCCATCACCTTCACCGGCTCGGTCATCGCCTTCCTGAAGCTTGACGGCCGCATGTCCGGCAAGCCGATCATGATCGGCGGCCGCCATCTCATCAACATCGCGCTTGGCGTGGCCCTTGTGGTGCTGATCGTGCTCCTGGTCACCACCGAAGCCAAGCTGGTCTTCTGGCTGATCGTGCTCGCTTCGCTGGTGCTCGGCGTGCTTCTGATCATCCCGATCGGCGGCGCCGACATGCCGGTCGTGGTGTCGATGCTGAATTCCTATTCCGGCTGGGCGGCGGCGGCCCTTGGCTTCACGCTCGGCAATCTGGCGCTGATCATCACCGGCGCGCTGGTCGGCTCTTCAGGCGCGATCCTGTCCTACATCATGTGCAAGGGCATGAACCGAAGCTTCATCTCGGTCATTCTTGGCGGCTTCGGTGGCGAGACCGCGGCTGTGGCCGACGACGGCATCGAGCGCACCGTCAAGCAGGGTTCGGCCGAAGACGCCGCCTATCTGATGATGAACGCGCAGAAGGTCATCATCGTGCCGGGCTACGGCATGGCGGTCGCCCAGGCGCAGCACGCACTGCGCGAAATGGCCGACAAGCTCAAGGCCAATGGCGTCGACGTGAAATACGCCATCCACCCCGTCGCCGGCCGCATGCCCGGCCACATGAACGTGCTGCTCGCGGAGGCCAACGTGCCTTATGACGAGGTGTTCGAGCTGGAAGACATCAACTCCGAATTCGCGCAGGCCGACGTCGCCTATGTCATCGGCGCCAACGACGTCACCAACCCGTCGGCGCGCGACGACAAGTCCTCGCCGATCTATGGCATGCCGATCCTCGACGTCGACAAGGCCCGCACCTGCCTCTTCGTCAAGCGCTCGCTCGGCTCCGGCTATGCCGGCATTGACAACACGCTGTTCTACAAGGACGGCACGATGATGCTGCTCGGCGACGCCAAGAAGATGACCGAGGAGATCGTCAAGGCGATGGATCACTGATCGGCCGCTAGACCCGTAAAACGGAAAAAGAGCCCGGCTTGTGAAAGCCGGGCTCTTTCCATTTTAGCGCTTGATATCGTTCAGCGCGTGGTCAGATAGGCGGCTTCCTCGTCGTCGCGCTGCCGGCCGCCCAGCGCCGCTGCCGCGCTGGCGATAAAGGCGCCGATGACCAGCGACAAAGCGCCGAGCAAGGCAAAAGTCGCGCTGCCTTTCCGGGCGGTGTCGGCAGCCTGCTTTGCCTTGACCTTGGCGTCCTCGATCTTGGCCACCATGGCATCGACACGGGCCTTGGCGTCCGCCGCGGACAGACCCGTGCGGGTGGCGACCAATTGCGAGAGATAAGTCTTGTCGTCGGCCGAAATCTCGCCTGCCGCGGCACTGGCGATCAGGATGCGGGAGGCTTGGCCTACGGCTGCTGCATCGCCGTCAGCACCGGCAGCAGGGACCTTGCTCGGATCGGCCGGCCTGAACAGCGAATCCACCAGATAGGAGGTCGCGTTGTCGGTCGATCCGCCGCCGGCGTTGGCGGAAGCGCCGGCCGATGCGCCTATGGCGGCGCCCGATGCTACGCTGGACACTGCCTGCACGCCTGAACCAAGGGCTGCCGACAGCGCCGAGCCAAGCACGCCGACGACAATCAGCGTCGCCAGAGCCCAGGCAAGGAAGCCATGCGCGGTGTCACGGAAATAGACCTCGTCGGTGTGGACGCCGACCCATTTGGTGCGCAGGCGCCCGGCCAGGTAGCCGCCGACGCCGGAGGACAGCCATTGCACGATGACGAGCCAGATAGCGGTCGACACCGCGAAGGTGGTGACCGAAGCGCCCGAACCCGACCATGGTGAAACCATGCTCAGCCCAAGCCCGGAGCCGAGCAGCATGAGGATGAAAGTCAACGTCGAGGCGGCGAAGGCACCAGCGATGATCGGCCCCCAACTGACAGCTGTGGCGGACGATTCTTCTGAAGCGGACAGGTCGATGGCCGATACGGTGGACATGGACATCCCCTATCGCACGAAGAGCATGATGAGGATGATGATCGGGATCGGAATGCCGAGCAACCAGAGCAAAATGCCACGTCCCATGGAAGTCTCCTTGCAAGAAATTGTGATCGATGCTGTCACAATGTCTCGCGCAGACTTCTGTTCCGGCGGCCTTATGAAATGATTTTATCTGCCTTGGACGGAACAAATCGGCGCCGCGCTACACCAAGTTCGAAGCGCGGCACCACGTCGTCGCTGGAACGGTTTCCGTAGATCGCGCCCATGGCCTGCGTCGACGCCCCCGGCTTCGACCGGGCCGCGTTTCATCAGCGTCTGAACGCCGCCCTGGCAAACGTCTTCAGCACATCGCTGCAGTCTCAAAGCGCGTCGCATTGAAACGGTTTCAGCCGTCGCGCTTCTAGCTATTTTGCATCTCGTTCGCCAAACCGTCACGGTATCGGCCGACCGGCTTCAAATATCCAGATTGGCGACCGACAGCGCATTGTCCTGGATGAACTCGCGGCGCGGCTCCACCTCGTCGCCCATCAGGCGGGAGAACAGCGAGTCGGCGTCGGTCGCGTCGTTGACCTTGACCTGCAGCAGCGAACGCACATTCGGATCGAGCGTGGTTTCCCAAAGCTGCTCGGCATTCATCTCGCCAAGACCCTTGTAGCGCTGCATGGTCAGCCCCTTGCGGCCGGTGGCGAACACCGCGTTGAGCAGCGCCAGCGGCCCGGCGATCGTCTCCGAGACCTCCTTGCGGCGCAGCACGGGCGGCTCGTCATAGACTTCGGCAAGGCGCGGCGCATAACGGTCGAGCTGGCGCGCATCGGCCGAATTGATCAGCCCGGCATCGAGCTGGGCGAATTCCTTCACGCCGCGCACCGTGCGCTCGAAGACATAGCCGCCGACGCCTTCATTGGAGGTCGACAGGCGACCGGTCCAGCCGCGCTCGGTCTCTTCGGCAATGATGTCGAGCCGCTTGGCGACGCGTTCGGCCATGGCGTTGGCACGGCCGAGATCGTTCAGCACGTCGGCATTGAGCGCGCCGGCAATCGCCGCCTGCTCGACGACGCTGCGGTTGTAGCGCGTGTGCAGGCCGTTGATCAGCTGGCGTACGGCTAAGGCGTCATCGATGGCGCCGCGCAGATCCTGGCCGGTTCGCACTTCGCCCGAACCGAGCGAAAGCGATGCCTCTTCCAGTCCCGAACCGATCAGGAATTCCTCGAAGGCGCTTTCATCCTTGATGTATTGCGAGCTCTTGCCGCGCGTCACTTTGTAGAGCGGCGGCTGGGCGATGTAGAGATGGCCGCGCTCGATCAGCTCCGGCATCTGCCGGAAGAAGAAGGTGAGCAAGAGCGTGCGGATGTGGGCGCCGTCGACGTCGGCGTCGGTCATCAGGATGATCTTGTGGTAGCGCAGTTTGTCGGCGTTGAACTCATCCTTGCCGATCGACGTGCCGAGCGCGGTGATCAGCGTGCCGATCATGTCCGAGGATAACATGCGGTCGAAGCGGGCGCGCTCGACATTGAGGATCTTACCGCGCAGCGGCAGGATCGCCTGGTTCTGGCGCGAGCGGCCGCCCTTGGCCGAGCCGCCGGCCGAGTCACCCTCGACGATGAAGATTTCGGACTTGGCCGGGTCGCGCTCCTGGCAGTCGGCGAGCTTGCCGGGCAGCGAGGTGACGCCGAGCGAGCTCTTGCGGGTGATGTCGCGCGCCTTGCGCGCAGCCTCGCGTGCCGCCGCCGCCTGGATCACCTTCTCGACCACCACCTTGCCTTCGGCCGGATGCTCTTCGAGCCACGTGCCGAGCGCTTCGTTGACCAGGCTTTCCACCACCGGACGGACTTCGGACGAAACCAGCTTGTCCTTGGTCTGCGAGGAGAATTTCGGGTCGGGAACCTTGACTGACAGAACGGCTGTCAGGCCTTCACGGCAGTCGTCGCCGGTGAGCGAGACCTTTTCCTTCTTGGTCAGGCCGGAGGACTCGCCATAGCCGGTGACCTGCCGCGTCAGCGCGGCGCGGAAGCCGGCCAGATGCGTGCCGCCGTCACGCTGCGGGATGTTGTTGGTGAAGGCCAGCACATTCTCGTGGTAGCTGTCGTTCCACCACATCGCCACTTCGACGGTGATGCCGTCCCGCTCGGCGCGGATCGCGATCGGCGCCTCGATCAGCGGCTTCTTCACCCGGTCGAGATATTTGACGAACTCTTCCAGGCCGCCGTCATAGTGCAGCTCATGGCGCAGGACGTCGGCATGGCGGGCGTCGGTCAGGATGATGCGCACGCCGGAATTGAGGAAGGCAAGCTCGCGCAGCCGGTGCTCCAGCGTGCCGAAGTCGAACTCGACCATGGTGAAGGTCTCGGCCGACGGAAAGAAGGTGATCTCCGAGCCGCTTCGGCCCTCATTGGTGCCGGGCTGCTTGTTTTGCACATAGCTGCCGGTGACCTTCAGCGGTGCATCGGCGTTGCCATGCGTGAAGCTCATCTCGTAGATTTCGCCATTGCGGCGGATCTTGAGCTTCAGCCAAGCGGACAGCGCGTTGACCACCGAGACGCCGACGCCGTGCAGACCGCCCGAGACTTTGTAGGAGTTCTGGTCGAATTTACCGCCGGCATGCAGCTGCGTCATGATCACTTCGGCCGCAGAAACCCCTTCTGAGGAGTGGATATCGGTCGGAATGCCGCGGCCATTGTCGATGACCGTCACCGAACCGTCGGGGTTGAGCGTCACCGAGACGAGGTCGGCGTGTCCCGCCAGCGCCTCGTCGATGGCGTTGTCCACCACCTCATAGACCATGTGATGCAGGCCCGAGCCGTCATCGGTGTCGCCGATATACATGCCCGGCCGCTTACGAACGGCATCCAACCCCTTCAAAACCTTGATGGAATCGGCGCCGTACTCGGCTTCCGCGCCATTGGCGCCTTCGATCTGGTCGCTCATGAATACCTATCTGATTGATGCCGCTGATCCGGCGCGGGAACGTGCCCCCGAATCGCGCCGTTTTGATGTCCTAGATATAGGCGCAAACGGCCGGTTTTCCAAGGTTTGCAGGCATTTTGCCGGCTTGGCGAAAGGCCTTCTCAGGTCCGTCCGGACATGGCGGCAGGCGCGATCGGGCAATGGGACCCGTGGAAAGCCGAAAGCCGCGCCGAAGCGCGGCTTTGACAGTCATGCTTTGGGGCAGATTTCGCCCCTATTTCGGCAAGCCGGCGCGCAGCCCTTTCAGCGCCTCGCTCCAGCGGAACAGCTCATCCAGCATGGTCTTTGCGCCTGCCTGCACCTGTTCGCTCGGATGATACGCGCGGCTGGAATCAAGCAGCGTCTGATAGGCCGGCAGCGCCACGCCTTCCGGGATTGGCATCACGCCGACCGAGGTGAGCAGCGGCTTCAGGGCCTGGGCGGCGCGCAACCCGCCGGAAACCCCGCCATAACTGAAGATGGCGGCGGGCTTGTAGCGCCATTCGCTGAGCAGGTAATCGATCGCGTTCACGATCGCCGGTGCGACGAAGTAATTGTATTCCGGCGCCACGAAGACGAAGGCGTCGGCGGCCTCGATCGCTTGCGACCAGGCTTTGGTGTGGTCGTTCTGATAGTTGCGCAGCCTGGGATGGTGCGGTTCGTCCAGGATCGGCAGCTTGAAGGCGGCGATGTCGGTCAGCACCGGTTCGAACTTGCCGTGTTCGCGCGCGAACCCTTCCAGGCATTCGGCGAAGATCGGCCCGGCGCGTCCGGGCCGCGTGCTACCGATGATGATGCTCAACTGGTGCTTCACGGGTGGCTCCTCAGATTGACAGTATCCGTTGGTGACTAGAGCAAGCCGCTGCCCTCAACAAGCAGCTATTGGTCGGCGCCGGTCACTTTCCGGCGAGGCGTGCCGGTTGCGGCCTGCCGTTCGGTCACATGGACGCCTGCTTTGGCGGGCACTACATTCAGCGCTGTCAGCGGAGCATGCCATATGGACACCCAGCCCGTCCCTTTCGTGCCGCCGGCCCCCAAGCCGCGCACCACGCCGCCGTCGACGCTGGAGATGATGCGCATCGTCTACCGCAACCCGCTCGAATTGTGGGGCGAGCACACCTACAACGAACCCTGGATTTCAGCGAATGGCGTTGGCGGACATCTGATCGTCGCCAACGACCCCGGCCTCATCCGCCACGTGCTGATCGACAACGCCAAGAACTACAAGATGGCGACCGTGCGCCAGCTGATCCTGCGGCCGATCCTGCGTGATGGCCTGCTCACCGCCGAAGGCGAGGTCTGGAAGCGATCGCGCAAGGCGATGGCGCCGGTGTTCACGCCGCGCCACATCTTCGGCTTTGCCGGGCCGATGCTGAAGCGCACGTTGGAATTCGTCACCCGTTACGAGTCTGGTGGCGAGACCGATGTCGCCCATGACATGACGCTGCTCACCTACGACATCCTGGCCGAGACGTTGTTTTCCGGCGAGATCGCCGGCGAGCCGGGCAGCTTCGCCAAGGAGATAGACCGGCTGTTCGAGACCATGGGTCGCGTCGATCCGCTCGACCTGTTGCGCGCGCCGGCATGGCTGCCGCGCCTTACCCGCATCCGCGGTCGCAAGACCATGGCCTATTTCCGCGATATCGTTGCCGGCACGGTCAGGATGCGTGAAGAGCGGATGAAGCGCGACCCCGATGGCGTGCCGCAGGATTTCCTGACGCTTCTGCTCAAGGCCGAAGGCCCGGACGGGCTGACGCGCCCGGAAGTCGAGGACAACATCATCACCTTCATCGGCGCCGGCCATGAGACGACCGCGCGGGCGCTCGGCTGGACGATCTACTGTCTCGCCGAGGCGCCGTGGGAGCGCGACCGGGTCGAGGCTGAGATCGACGCGGTGCTGGCGCGCGAGCCCGACCCGACGAAATGGCTGGACGCCATGCCGTTCACCCGGGCCGCTTTCGAGGAGGCGCTCAGGCTCTATCCGCCGGCGCCGTCTATCAACCGCGAGCCGATCGAGACGGAGACGTGGAACGATCTGGTGCTCCCCAAGCGCGCCGCCGTGCTGGTCATGCCCTGGGTCGTGCACCGCCACCGCAAGCTGTGGGACCGGCCGGACGCCTTTATGCCGGAGCGCTTCCACCCGCACAATCGCGACAAGATCGATCGCTTCCAGTATCTGCCGTTCGGCGCCGGCCCGCGCGTCTGCATCGGCGCCAGTTTCGCCATGCAGGAAGCAATCATCGCGCTGGCGATCCTGTTGTCGCGGTTCCGTTTCGACGCGACGTCGCAGACCCGACCCTGGCCGGTGCAGAAGCTGACGACGCAGCCACAGGGCGGCCTGCCGATGCAGGTCTCGCGCCGCGCCTGATCAAGTTGACGGAGCAATTTCAGGAAAAGTGTAACGCGGTTTTCCGTCCAAAATTGCGCGAAAACAAAAGGAGCTTACCGGTCGGCGACCGGCCGACGCTGCTGGAACTGGCCGGCGGCGCGGAAGCGCCACAGATAGCTGGGCAGGATCGTCGCGATCGCCTGCGGCTGGATGCCGAGGTCGGCAAGCGTCCTGTTGGCCTTGGCGGCTTCGTCCGAGACGATGTTGTGCTCGCGCAGCAGCTCGACCTGGTCCCTGGTCAAAAGCGGGCTGGGCAAAAGCTGGAGGATCGAGGCCTGGATGTTGGCCATCCAGAACGGCACCGGCACCAAAAAGCGACGGCGCTCGATGACCGTCAGCAGTTCCTGCATGCATTCCTTGAAGGTCAGCACCTGCGGGCCGCCGAGCTCATAGATCTGGCCGCCCTTGACCTTGCCGTCGACCGAGCGCGCCACCGCCTCAGCGACATCGCCGACATAGACCGGTTGGAATTTGTTCTGGCCGCCGCCGATCAGCGGCAGCACCGGCGAATAGCGCGCCATGTTGGCGAAGCGGTTGAAGAAGCCGTCTTCCGGTCCGAAATTGATCGATGGCCGCAAGATCACGGCATCGGCGATGGTCTCGAACACCGCCTTCTCGCCCGCGGCCTTGGTGCGGGCATAGTCCGACGGCGAATTCGCGTCGGCGCCAAGCGCCGAGATGTGGGTCAGGCCGGCGCCGACCGAGCGGGCGGCCTCGGCGACGGCGCGGGCGCCGAATTCATGCACGGTGTTGAATTTCTGCCGCCCGGTCTCGTGCAGGATGGCGACGAGGTTGACGACATGATCGGCGCCTTGCACGGCGCGGTCGACCGACCAGCGCACGCGCACATTGGCCTGCACCGGCTGGATCTGGCCGACATTGCCGAGCGGCTGCAGATGGCCGGCAAGATCGGGCCGCCGGCAGGCGACCCGGATGCGGTAGCCGCGCTTGGCGAGCGCGCGCACGACATGGCGACCGACGAAGCCCGAGCCGCCGAAGACGACGACGAGCTTGGGGGTCTGCAGGATTTCGGTCATGGACTGGCTCCGCGCGCGAGTGCTTGGCTGAAGCCGTTTCTTAATCCGTTTCTCGCCAAAGGCAAAGAGCGACCAGAGGTCGCCGCCGCCTTGTTTTGCGTCGCGGTCGGAACCGCTCAGAAAGCCCTGCCGATGTGCGCGTCGACCGACTGGCGGTTGCCGCCACGAATGACGAAGAAAACCAGGATGGCGGCCCACAGCAGCGACTTCTCAGCGCCCGAAAAGCCCTGGCCCATGGTCACCCAATGGAACCAGACGGTGACCAGGAGCACGATCAGGCCGGCCAAGGCGGCGGGGCGGGTGAGGAGGCCGATGGCGATCAGGATGCCGCCGAAGAACTCGGTGCAGGCCAGCAGCGGCGACCAGAAGACGCCCGGATAGAAGCCCAGCCCTTCGACCATTTCCGTGGCGCCGAACGGATTGACGATCTTCTGTGAGCCATGGATGGCCAGGAAGACGCCGGCAATGGCGCGGAGCAAGGTTTCGCTGACATCGTGGAGCGCCGAATAGAGGCGGCCGAGAGCAGGGACGATCAGGCGGGAGCGGCGAGGGTCGGTTGTCGCGAGCATGGTCTCTCCTTCTTGGGACGATCCCGCAAACGCCCGACGGTTCCGGGCAAGTCAAGTTAACAAAAGTTAACTTTTCTCATCATGTTTTTGGGTCGCAGGGACAAACGCAGAAAACCCCGCCGAAGCGGGGTTTTCCGGGCAATGCCAGCACCGAAACAAGGCTCACGAGGCAGCCTGACCTGAGACGGTATCAAGGCGGCGTGAAGCAAGCACGCCCACCTCGGCCCTGAACGCCCGGCGCGGCCCGCCAGCCGCGAGCCGGACGAAGCCAACCAAGCGGCTCGCGGTGTGGGTGCCGAGGATGGGTCGCGGCCAGACGGGAAAAGGTTCAAAGACTTAGTGGAACCTGCGCCATGCCGACCCGCTCAGGCTGAATAGCGCTCGGCGAATTCCGAGATGCGCTGCACGATGGCCTTGGACGTCGTGATGCCGCGCGCTTTGGCCTTCTCGGCGGCCTCGGCCCGCGAGCGTCCGGGGATGTGCACGCCGTAGCGCCGCCGCAACCGGTCGAGCTGGTCCTTCATGCGCAGTTCGAAATCCGGGTCGAGCAATTTCGGCTCGATGGCCAGGACAAAAAGGCCGGTGCCGGGGCTGTCCGGCCCGCCGGTGAACCAGGGCGCGTCGAGCGACCAGTTGGCGCCGGAAATGCCGGCCGCCAGCACCTCGACCATCAGCGCGATGTTAGCGCCGCGCTGGCCGCCGAAGGCCAGCATCGCGCCTTTCATGGCGGCGGCCGGATCGGTGGTCGCATTGCCGTTGGCATCCAGCGCCCAGCCTTCGGGGATTTTCTTGCCGTCCTCGGCTGCCTTGCGGATGTTGACGAAGGCGGTGGCGCTCGACGACTGGTCGATGACCAAGGGCGGACCGTCGGCGGCGGGCGCCGCAAACGACATCGGGTTGGTGCAATAGACCGGCTTGATCGAGCCGGAGCCGGCAAGCACGGCCGGGCCGTTGGTGGCGGCGAAGGAGACCAGCCCCTGTTCGGCCAGGCGTCCGGTGAAATAGCCGAGCGCGCCGCAGGTATAGGCGTTCTTCTGCGAGAAGATCGAAACGCCGAATAGCTTCGCCGCCTTGGCCAGATCTTCGATCGAGCGGTCGAAACCGGTATGGGCAAGCCCGCCGCGCGCGTCCGAAAGATAGACGGCGAGCGCCGGCCTGGTGATCACCGGATCGGCATTGCCGTCGATGCGCCCGGCCTCGAACGCTTCGAGATAGTCGATGAAATGCGACAGGCCGACGGTCGACAGGCCTTCCGCTTCCGCGGCGACGATCGAGGCGGTGAGCGACTGCGCCGCTTCTTCATTGGCGCCGGCGCCGAGTGCGGCCATCCGGCATAGGCCTGTCGCCTGGTCGAGACTGAGTTGCATCATGGGTATCCTGGGAACGCGATCGTTGATTGCTCTAGCAGCAGTCTAGGCGGCGTTTGTGCTGAAAATCGTCCGCCACTGCAAGAAAAGCGGCTGGCATGCAGGAGCGCCTTCGTCGCGGCGCCGCCTCTAGCCGATCTTGACCGGGATCCGCGCCTCGATCCGACTGAAGACAAGAACCAGGATGCCGGTGATCGTCATATAGATCAGCGCCAGCAGCAGCAGCGGCTCGTAGGTCAGGTAGGTGTCCTGGCGCACCTTGGACGAGACGGCGAAGATGTCGATGACGCTGATCGTCGCCACCAGCGGCGTCGATTTCAGCTGCAGCACGGTTTCGCCGGTCAATGTCGGCAGCGCCCGGTAGAAGGCCTGCGGCAGCCAGATGCGGCGAAAAATCTTCCAGCGGCTCATGCCGAAGGCCCGCGCCGCCTCGAGCTGGCCGCGCGGCACGCCGGCGAAGGCACCGCGCATCACTTCGCCCTCATAGCCGGCGAAGGACAAGGTCAGCGCCACCACGCCATAGGGCCATGCCTGTCTCAGATACGGCCATATCCACGATTCGCGGATCCACGGATATTGTGGAAACAGCGAGCCCAGCCCGTAATAGAGCAGCCACAGCTGCAGGAGCAGCGGCGTTCCGCGGATGATGGTGCAAAAGACCTTGGCCGGTATGGCGAACCAGAACGGGCCGCCGGCCTGGGCAAGCCCGAGCGGCACGGCAAGCGCGAAGCCCAGCACGCAGGTGACGGCAAGGATCCAGAGCGCCCGCCACAGGCCCATCAGACCCATTTCCCAATATTGCGGCAGCCAGTCCCAGCGCATGAAGAAGGCGGCGCAAAAGACCAGCGCCAGCGCGATCAGGATCAGCACGATGCGGTGCGGTTGAAGCCACAGCGAGGCGCGCGCGACGACGTTGATTACAGCAGCCTCTCCAGCCATCAGCGCGCCTCCTTGACCGAGGGCATGCCACGTCGCGACCACGCCTCGATGCGGCCGATGATCAGGTTGGAAAACAGCGACAAAGCGAGGTAAAGCGCGCCGGCCGCCAGGTAGAACAGAAGATAGGCTTTGGTTACGCCGGCGGCCTGGCGTGTCGCCAGCGTCAGCTCGAAGAAGCCGACGACGGCGAGCAGCGCGGTGTCCTTGGTGGCGATCAGCCACAGATTGGCGAGGCCCGGTATGGCGAAGGGCAGCATCGACGGCAGCGTGATGCGCCTCAGCATAAGACCGGGCGACATGCCGTAGGCACGGGCGGCCTCGATCTGGCCTTGCGGGATGGCCAGGATGGCGCCGCGGATCACCTCCGTCGAATAGGCGCCCTGGACGACGCCGAGCACGAAGATGCCGGCGGCCAGTCCGCTGATGTCGACGCGCTGGTAGCCCATCGCCGTCAGCACCTGGTTGATGAGGTCGGTGCCGGCGTAATAGAGCAGCAGGATCAGCACCAGCTCCGGCACGGCGCGGACCACAGTGGTGTAGACGGCAAGAAGATCGCGCGTGACAGGGCCGCCATAGAGCTTGCCGAAGGCGCCGCCGGTGCCGATCAAGAGCCCAAGGCAAGTGGCGCCGATGGCGATTTCGATCGAATGCAGCAGGCCGACCAGCAGCGTACCGCCCCAGCCGGGCGCCACGGGCGACAGGAGTTCCATGATGCCGGCCGCGGAGGCCGGAAGAAAGGCGTCGATCAGCTTCGCCCCCGGATTGCTGGCAGACCGCTTGGCTCAGCGGCAAGCGTGCGTGGGAAGGTTGGGGCATGGCGCCGAGCGCCATGCCCTCACGCGTTTTGCGAAAGCCTCAATTCGACTGCGGCGTGCCGCCGTAGATGTCGAAGTCGAAGTATTTCTTCGAGATCTCGTCATACTTTCCGTTGGCGCGGATGGCCTTGATGCCGGCGTTGATCTTTTCCTTGAGCGCGGTGTCTTCCTTGCGCACCCCGGCGCCGACGCCCGGTCCCAGCACCTCGTCGTCCGGCGCCACCATGCCCTTCAGGTCGCAGCAGGCCTTGCCCTGGTCGGACTTGAGGAATTCGCCAAGCGCGATCGAGTCGGCCTGCACCGCGTCAAGACGGCCGGCGGCCAGATCGTTGTTGGCTTCGTCCTGGGTCTGGTATTCCTTGATTTCCTGCGCGCCGGTGAAGTGCTTCTTGGCATAGACGGCATGCACGGTCGACACCTGGACGCCGATCACCTTGCCCTTGAGGTCGTCGGGCGTGGCGCCGAATTTCTGGTCTTTCGGCCCGATGATCGCCGTCGGCGTGTTGTAGTACTTATCCGAGAAGTCGATCGTCTTCTCGCGCTCGGCGGTGATCGACATCGACGAGACGATGAGGTCGATCTTCTTGGTGGTCAGCGCCGGGATGATGCCGTCCCAGGCAACCGGCGTGATGACGCAGTCGAGCTTCTCCTCGGCGCAGACGGCGTCGATGAAGTCGATTTCCCAACCCACCCATTTGCCCGAAGCGTCCGGCGAGGTGAAAGGCGGATAGGGCTCGGCGGCGACGCCGATCTTGACCTGGTCGGCCTTGGCTATGCCGCCCATCGCGGCAACGCCGAGAAGCAGCGCCGCGGCGAATGTCTTGATAACAGTCTTCATGTCAGAACTCCCAGTTTGTTGTTGTTCCCGGTTTCTTCGCCCCGCTTGATGTCGGCCCTAGCCGACATTGCGGAGGAATTGCTTGAGCCTTTCGGATTTCGGCGCGCCGAACAATTGTTCCGGCGGGCCTTCCTCCTCGACCAGCCCGTTGTAGAGGTAGACAACATGCGTCGCGACCTCGCGGGCAAACTTCATTTCATGCGTCACCAGCACCATGGTGCGTCCCTCGCGCGCCAGGTCGCCGATCACTTTCAACACCTCGCCGACCAGTTCAGGATCGAGCGCCGAGGTCGGTTCGTCGAACAGCATGACGCGCGGGTTGATCGCCAGCGCGCGGGCAATCGCGGCGCGCTGCTGCTGTCCGCCGGACAGGTAGGCCGGGTAGACGTCGCGCTTTTCGGCAAGGCCGACGCGGGCGAGCAGCTTCTCGGCCTGCTTGATCGCCTCGTCGCGCTTGACGCCCAGAACATGCACCGGAACCTCGATGACGTTCTCGATCAGCGTCATGTGGCTCCACAGGTTGAAATTCTGGAATACCATGCCGAGCTTGGAGCGGATCCGTTCGATCTGCCGGCGGTCGGCCGGGACGGTGTGGCCATGGCTGTCGGCCTTGAGCTTGATCTCTTCGCCATTGACCCGGATGATGCCGCTGGTCGGATTTTCCAGGCAGTTGATGCAGCGCAAAAGTGTCGACTTGCCGGAACCTGAGCCGCCGATGATGGCGATCACCTCGCCGTCGCGCGCCGACAGCGACACGCCCTTCAGCACATGCAGCAGGCCGAATTTCTTATGCAGGTTTTCAACATGGATGGCTTCGGCGGCGCCGTCCTGCGCCTCGCCGGATGAGACTGCGGCAGCTCCCACCGCGCTCAACGGGTGACCTCTATGTGATCGACGTTAGGTCGTCGAACGGCTATCCGGCTAATCAACATACGCTGTACTGTCCCGCTCCAGACTTCAGCATGGACCCAGCACCGCGAGCCCGTCAATCCCGCTCATTACGGCACTTGCGGGCTTGTTATGCAAGTGTATAAATAGCCCTCCATGAAATTTTCTCCATTTTTTTCAGCTTAAAAAAAGGGCATCGATGAGCGCTTTCGGAGCACAGTCCATGGCGGCGCCACTCAAGCGCGTGCTGATGCGCTCGGCGGCCAACGCCATGCGCGACGCCGACAGGGCGGCCTGGCACTATGGCCCGGGGTTCAATCCGGGCAAAGCGGCCTCGCAGCATGCGGCCCTTGCCGAGCTGGTGGCGGCATCCGGCGCCGAAATCGAATGGATCGAGGACAAGGCCGACGGTCTTTCGGATTCCGTGTTCACGCACGATCCATCGCTGATGACCGACCGCGGCGCGCTGATCCTATCCATGGGCAAACCATTGCGCGCCAAGGAGCCCTCGCTGCATGAGGAAACCTATGGAAGGCTGGGCATTCCGATTCTCGGCCGTGTCGAGGCTCCCGGTCAGGTCGAAGGCGGTGATTGTGTATGGCTGGATGCCCACACGCTGGTGATCGGGCGCGGTGTCCGCTCCAACCAGGAAGGCATCCAACAGGTTTCCAACCTGCTGACGCCGGCGGGCATTTCCGTCTACGGCTTCGATCTGCCGCTGTGGCAGGGCGAAGAGGCGTGCCTGCATCTGATGTCGGTGATCAGTCCGCTGGCCGACGATCTTGCACTCGTCTATTCACCGCTTCTGCCGGCCCCGTTTTATCAGATGCTGAAGGCGCGCGGCATCCGGCTGGTCGAAGGCGACCCGCAAGAGTTCGCGGCTTCCAACGGCCTCAGCCTGAACGTGCTGCCGACCAGCCCGCATAAGCTCATCGCCGTTGCAGGCTTCCCCAAGACCAAGGCCGCGATGGAAGCAGCCGGCTGCACGGTCGAAATCTTCGAGGCGGATGCGCTCTGCATCGCCTGCGAAGGCGGGCCGACATGCCTGACGCGGCCGATCCTGCGCCAATGAATGCGCCGTCGCGCCGCAGGTTTCGTCGCGAGGGCGAGGAGCGGCGGCGGCAGGATCTGATCGAAGCCACTCTGGACAGCGTGGCGGAACATGGCCTGCAGGGCGCCAGCCTGCGCACCATCGCATTGCGCGCCGGCGTCACCGCCGGGCTGATCCGCCACTATTTCCCCAGCAAGGAAGAATTGCTGCAGGAAGCCTATGCGACGCTGATGGGCCGCATGACCGAGCAGGCGAAAGCGTCATTGGTCGCCGACGATATCTCGCCGCGCCAGCGCCTCGCGGCATTCGTCACCGCCAATCTCAACCCGCCCATCATCGACCAACGGGTGTTTTCGCTCTGGGCGACCTTTATCGGTCGGGCCGGCGCCGATCCGGCATTGGCTCGCGCTCACCGCGAAGGCTACCTTGGTTTTCGCAACGAGGTGGAAGCGGTCGTGGCGGAGGTGCTCGCCGCCGAACAGCGCAAGCCGGACGCAAGCCAGTTGCGCCAACACGCCATTGCGATCAACGCCATCATCGACGGGCTCTGGATCGAAGGTTCGCTGGCCGGTGAGATGTTCTCGCCTGGCGAGTTGGCGGCGATCGGTATCAGAACTATCGAGGCGGAACTCGGCCTCGCGCCGCTAGAGCAATTCCGGGAAAAGTGAGATGCGGTTTTGCGCCGGGAATTGCGTTGAAAACAAAGGGAGTGAGCCGATCGCTGTTTGCAAACAGAGATAGGCTCTAACGGGAGAAAACCAATGACTACGCTCGGCGAAGCGCTCATCACCTTGCTCGAGGCGCATGGCGTCGACACCGTGTTCGGTATTCCGGGCGTTCACACGGTCGAGCTCTATCGCGGTCTGGCGCGCTCGAAGATCCGCCATGTCACGCCGCGCCACGAGCAGGGCGCCGGCTTCATGGCCGATGGCTATGCTCGCGCCAGCGGCAGGCCGGGCGTGGCTTTCGTCATCACCGGGCCCGGCCTCACCAACACCATCACCGCCATGGGCCAGGCGCGCGCCGATTCGGTGCCGATGCTGGTGATCTCCGGCGTCAACGCCACCGACACGCTCGGCAAAGGTCTCGGCTTCCTGCACGAACTGCCCGACCAGCGCGGCATGATGGAGAAGGTGGCGTTGTTCTCCGAGCGCGTCACCGAGGCTCATGAATTGCCGGGCGCTCTCGCCCGCGCCTTCGCGCTGTTCTCGTCCGCGCGCCCGGGGCCGGTGCATATCGAGATCCCCACCGACGTCATGGTGAAGACCGCCGACGGGCTTGCGCCAACGCTCAGCAATGTCGCGCCGCCCGCTCCGGATGCGGCGGCGGTTGCCGAAGCCGCAAAGCTCATCAAGGCAGCAGGCCGCCCGCTGATCCTTGCCGGCGGTGGCGCCAAGAACGCCGATGCGGCGATGCGGCGCCTGGCAGAGGCGCTCGGCGCCCCGGTCGTCGAGACCACCAACGCGCGTGGCCTGATGCATGGCCATCCGCTTTGCGTGCCGGCTAGCCCCGGTCTCAAGGCGGTGCGCGCGCTGATGGCCGACGCCGATCTGGTGATTGCCGCCGGCACCGAATTCGGCCCCACCGACTATGACGGTTATGGCGATGGCGGCTTCGTGCTGCCGAAAAACCTGATCCGCATCGACATCGGCGCCGACCAGCTGGCGCGCCGCCCGGTGACGGTCGGCATCCAGGCCGATTGCGCCGAGGCGATTGAGGTCTTGCTCGCTGCGATCGGATCCGGTCACGCGGCGGCAAAGGATGGCGTGGCTCGCGCGGCAGCGGCGCGAGACGCCGCGCGGGCGGAGCTGAAGCCTGACTATCTGGCGCAGGTGCGCGCGGTGGAGATGATCCGCGACGCGCTGCCGGGCGCGATCATTGTCGGCGACTCCACGCAGCCGATCTACGCCGCCAATCTCTATTACGACCACGACCGTCCGGGCGGCTGGTTCAATGCCGCGACCGGCTTCGGCGCGCTGGGCTATGGCCCGCCGGCCGCGATCGGCGCGGCACTGGCCGTGCCGGAGGCGCCGGTCGTCTGCCTCACCGGCGACGGCGGCTTCCAGTTCACCTTGCCGGAAATCGGTGCCGCGCTCGATGCCGAAACACCGGTGATCTTCGTCGTCTGGAACAATCGCGGCTATCGCGAGATCGAAACCTCGATGCTCGATGTCGGCGTCGAGCCGGTTGGCGTATCGCCGGCGCCGCCGGATTTCTGCAAGCTCGCCGAGGCCTATGGCATCGCGTCCGAGCGGCTGACCGGCGTCGGCGGCCTTGCCGAGGCGCTGAAGCGCGCCCGGGCCGCCGGCAAGCCGCGCGTTATCGAAATCACCGTCGACTGATTGCCATGCTATAAATATCATCGACCAAGGGGTGATCTCTCATTGAACGAACCGGCGCCGGATCCACTGGCATCTCCGCATCTTGCCCCGTTGCGCTGGGCGGCCTCGTCATCGGCCTTGCCTTGGCGGTTGCGTGGCGGCGCCGCGAAGCTCCACATGAGCTGGTCCTGCAGAGAGCATCGTCGCAAACGCCACGTCGCGGTCGACCACTGCCAATGGTCTTCGGCCAGCGCCCCGACCGGTGAGCTCGGTCCGATCTGGCAATACTGGGCGCAGGGCGTGGAGCGGGCGCCGCCGCTGGTCAAGGCGTGTCTGCGCTCCGTCGAACGGCACAAGGCAGACCGGAAGCTGTTGGTGCTCGACGACAGCAGCGTCGCGGATCATGTCGACCTGCCGGGCCATGTCTGGGACAAGTATCGGCGCGGGTTGATGATCAATCAGCACTTTTCCAACTTCATCCGCCTGAGCCTTCTGCACCGTCATGGCGGAACATGGCTCGACGCCACAATCCTGTTGCGGCAGCCGGTCCCGGTCGAAGTCGAGCAAGAGGACTTCTACATCCTGCGCGAAAACACGGCCCATCCGCGGCTGGTGGAGACCTGGTTCATCCATGCCCGCAAAGGCCACCCGCTGGTCGAAACGGTGCTGCACGGTCTGTCCGGCTATTGGAGGACGTATGACAGGCTGCATGACTACTTCATGTTTCCCTATCATTTTGAGGCATCGTTGCTCCTGCATCGGCAGCTTCGACGCGATTTCCTGCGCATGCCGCAGGTCGACGCGGGCCGGCCGCATGAATTGCAAGGGCAGCTCTTCGCGCCTTTCGACGAAGCAACTCATCGCGCCGTCTTCGACGGCTTCTGGCTGCACAAGCTCACGCACAAATCCGAGCGGCCGGCAACGACCGAGCGTTTGCTATGGGATGCGATCGTCGCTGGCTGGCCGGCAGCCGATGCATGCAAAGACGTGACGGCTGCCATGTCGAGATAGCGGTTGAGTGATCGTGCGAAAGGCGCGACGCTTCGCGTCGGCGCGGCGCAACAAGCGACATAATCATAAAAGACGACAGGAGCGGTCCAGGATGACGGAAACACTAGAGGGCAGGCATATCGTTGTAACCGGCGGCACTGGCGCGCTCGGTGGCGCGGTTGTCGGCCGGTTGCTCGAGCAGGGTGCGATCTGCCACGTGCCCAACGCCCATGCCGCTGCCCCGCCGCATTTCCCCTACGCGGCGCACGCCAGTGTCCACCTGGCGCATAATGTCGACCTGTCGGATTCCGCCAAGGTCGAGGCTTTTTATCACCAGGTGCCCGAGCTCTGGGCGTCGATTCATCTGGCCGGCGGCTTCACCATGGCGCCGATCGAAAAGATCGAGTCGGCGTCCTTCGCCGAAATGATGGAAACCAACGCCCGCACCGCCTTCCTGTGCAGCCGTGCCGCTGTGCGCTCGTTGCTGGCGTCAAACACCGCCGGCCGCATCGTCAATGTCACCGCGCGGGCAGCGCTTGAGCCGCGCAAAGGGTCCGGCATGGTCGCCTATGCCGCCTCCAAGGCTGCGGTCGCGGCCATGACGGTGGCCATGGCCGAAGAGCTGAAGGGCAAAGGCATACTGGTCAACGCCGTGGCGCCCTCGACGCTCGACACGCCGGCCAACCGCGCCGACATGCCCGATGCCGATTTCGCCAAATGGGTCAGTCTCGAAGCCGCCGCCGAGGCGATCGCCTATCTTGCCTCGCCCGCCAATCAGGCGATGAGCGGCACGCTGGTGCCGCTGTACGGCCGGGCCTGAGTTTCTCCGAGCTGGCAGAGCCGCTGGCTCCAGCTTCCGCCTCGCTAACCAAATCCGTGAGACGTCAGAGCGGTTCTTCGCATGAAGAGCCGCTCTGTCATTAGGCCGGCCTTTGTTCTTTCAAGCGTTTCGCAGCCGTCGGCCGGGCAAGCGTCAAGCCCGCGGGTGGTGCCGCTTTATGAGCGGGCCGGAGAAGGTGAAACGGGGCAGCCGGCGTCCGATCCGTCGGCGTTGCGATAGGCGTAGATCCGCAGCGGCGATGAGGCATCGGTGGGGCATTCCCGCAACCATGGCGGCGGCCTGCCTTCCATCAGCGCCGCCGCGAATGGATAGCGGGCTCCCAGTTTCGGCAAAGGCGGGTCTCGCCAGGCGCAAAGCGCGACATGCGTGGCTTTGGACGCATCGAGATAGACGCGCGGATCGGCGGTGGCGGGATCGAGAAACCGATAACTGCGCTCGATACCTTGCGCCGAGCGATGATTGCCGATCGTCACCACTTTGGGACCCGAGGCGAGGATGACAAAACGCTCCCCCACCTGAGGCGGCCCAAGAATAACCGCGCCTGGCGGCCAGCTCTGTGTCGGCCAATAATCGCTGAGGTCACAGCCTTCCGCCAATTCGGCTGCAGGAACGGCGCCTTGGGAAGGACGAACCGACAAATGATACAGCGCCATTGCCATGGACAAAGCCAGGCCGGGCAGGATCAACGCGTAGTTTCGCGATGTCACCGGGACCTTCGGCGTCAGCAATTGTGCCAGCCTCGACCCTGCCGGCAGGAAACTCGCGACCACCAACGCCATGCCGATACTGGCCAAAACCGCAACGTAGCGGAAATAGCGCAGATAACCGATGCCGAGGACCAGCGCGAGGATCGAGAACAGGGCAAGGATGACACGGGCGCGCGTTCTGCTCCGCGCATCGACGCAGATCACGGCTGGCGCCAGCGCCCCGATGAAGATCAGCACTGCCCCGGGTAAAACAGTCGACAGAAAATGCTCATAGCGAAACATGCTCTGTTCTTGGACGATTAGGTTGATCATGTTGTCGCGGACATAGGTGTCCAGCGCAGCGTAAGGACCATGCAGGCATTGCGGGAACAACAGCACCAGTGCTGTCAGGCTGGCGGTCGCGAACACCAGCAGCAGCGCCGCCCTCATCGTCCACCCGCGGCGACCGGTAAGCAAAGGCACGACGGCAAATGAAAGCCCGGCAGCGACCAGCGCCATGACGTGTGGCGCCGAGTAGATGTCGCACTTGGCAATTGTATAGGCTGAAGGCGGCTGCACGGCGGCAAGCAGGCCGATCGCGCCGGCCGCCAGGCTGAGCCCGAAACGAGTGATCCTCGCTGCGCCATCGTCATGGCCGTTGATCCAGTCAAAGGCATAGATCGCCATGACCAGGGCGTAGAACGGCGCGAACTCGGTGCTGATCGCAAATGACAGCGCCGCAAGCAATCCGTTGATGACAGGAGCGGCTCGCCTCTGCGAAAGCAACAGAACCAGAGCCGCCATCAGAAGCAGGATCTGCAGATTGTGGTAGTCGATCCGCCCCGGCGCGTATTCGAAAAAGCTGCCCGTCGAGAAGATCAGCGCCAGCGGCAGGGCCGCCGCCGTCTTGCCGATGTCCATTGCGGCCACCAGCCTGGTGTAGAAATAGAGCGCCGGCGCGAACAACAGCAAAGGGACGACGGCGCTCGCCGCCGCCAAAGCCGGCTCCATGCCCACAAACGGCATGAGCACGCGCGCGAAGACGGCATATGGCAGGTCCACGATCCCCGGCCAATGCGAGACATAAGGCTCCGGCTGGACGATGCCGGGCAGCGTGCGGTCGAAGATATCGCCGGTATGAAGCAAGGTGCGGATTTCGTGCAGCTTGATCACGTCGTCCATGTCGCCGTTGAGCTGGACGCCGAAGGAGCGCAGCACGATCATGATGAATGCCATGCCGCAATAACAGAACAAGGCAGGCGATCTGGCGTAAAGCTGCAGCGCCCGCGATGATGGTATGGCGGGACGATCGTCGCCGTTGCTCATGGAAAGCCCTTCCCTCGGGCTACAGCCAATACGCCAGGAAGCTTATATTGCCGTAAAGAAAAACCCCGCCGGATCGCTCCGGCGGGGTTTTTGTTCGGTGCGCTAGGCAATTCCGGGCGGAAAACCGTGTAACGGCCTTCCCGGAATACTTAGCTGCCCTGCTTCTTCAGCGCGGCGCCCAGGATATCGCCGAGCGAAGCGCCGGAGTCGGTCGAGCCGTACTGCGCGACTGCTTCCTTCTCCTCGGCGATTTCCAGCGCCTTGATCGAGACCTGCAGCTTGCGGGTCTTCTTGTCGAAGGCGATGACGCGCGCGTCGACCTTCTGGCCAACGGTGAAGCGCTCGGGGCGCTGCTCGTCGCGGTCACGCGAAAGGTCCGAACGCTTGATGAAGGTCTCGAGGCCGCTGTCGACCAGCCGCACTTCCAGACCACCGTCCTTCACGCCGATAACCTCGCAGGTGACGACGGCGTTCTTGCGCAGCTCGCCTGACGTCGCTGCTTCGCCGACGGTGTCGCGGGCCAGCTGCTTGATGCCGAGCGAGATGCGTTCCTTCTCGATGTCGACGTCGAGCACCTGCGCCTTGACCATGTCGCCGCGATTGTACTCTTCGATGACCTGCTCGCCCGGACGGGTCCAGTCGAGGTCGGAAAGGTGCACCATGCCGTCCACGTCGCCTTCCAGGCCGATGAACAGGCCGAACTCGGTCTTGTTCTTGACCTCGCCCTCGACCTGGCTGCCGACCGGATGGTTGCGCGCGAAGGCTTCCCACGGGTTCTCCAGCGTCTGCTTGAGACCGAGCGAGATGCGGCGCTTGGCCGGATCGACCTCGAGCACCACGACGTCGACTTCCTGCGTCGTCGACAGGATCTTGCCGGGATGCACGTTCTTTTTCGTCCACGACATTTCCGAAACGTGGATGAGGCCTTCGATGCCCGGCTCCAGCTCGACGAACGCGCCGTAGTCGGTGATGTTGGTGACGGTGCCGCGGATCTTCTTGCCGATCGGGAACTTGGTGCCGATCTCGGACCACGGATCCGACTCGAGCTGCTTCATGCCGAGCGAGATGCGGTGGGTTTCCTGGTTGATGCGGATGATCTGCACCTTGACCGTCTGACCGATGTTGAGGATTTCGGTCGGATGGTTGACGCGGCGCCATGCCATGTCGGTGACATGCAGCAGGCCGTCGATGCCGCCGAGATCGACGAACGCACCGTAGTCGGTGATGTTCTTGACCACGCCTTCGACAACCTGGCCCTCTTCGAGGTTCTGCACGATTTCCGAACGCTGTTCGGCGCGGCTTTCCTCGAGCACGGTGCGGCGCGACACGACGATGTTGCCGCGGCGGCGATCCATCTTGAGGATCTCGAAGGGCTGCGGGTTGTGCATCAGCGGGGTGACGTCGCGGATCGGGCGGATGTCGACCTGGCTGCGCGGCAGGAACGCCACGGCGCCGTCGAGGTCGACGGTGAAGCCGCCCTTGACCTGGTTGAAGATAACGCCTTCGACGCGCTCACCCTTGGTGAACTTCTCCTCGAGGCGGACCCAGCTCTCCTCGCGACGAGCCTTCTCGCGCGACAGCATGGCCTCGCCAAGCGCGTTTTCGATGCGCTCGACATAGACTTCGACGGTATCGCCGACCTTGAGGGAGGATTCCTTGCCCTTGGCGCCGAATTCCTTCAGCGGCACGCGGCCTTCGACCTTGAGGCCGACGTCGATGATGGCCATGTCCTTTTCGATCGCGGTGATCGTGCCCCGGACAACCTGGCCTTCGCCGGAATGGCCGGCGGTGAATGATTCTTCGAGCATGCTCGCGAAATCGTCGCGAGACGGATTAGCTACTGACATTGTTTCTCCTGGAGTGCTCCGCATGATAGCAGAACGGGCGCCGTGGGTTAGCGTTGCGTGAGCCTGCCGGCGTTCCGGGCTACAAAAGCCCTGGGCCGCTGTTTCTAGCGGCAAGTCCGGCGCATGAAGAATGCTGGCAGGCTGGTTCTTGCCCGATATGGGTATTTTCGGCGCCAACGGCAAACGAAAATGCCCGGATCAGACCTTGTTTCTCTTGGCCAGGACATCGTCAACGATCGCCATGGCCGCCAGGAACGCGGCCTCTATAGCCATTTCGCTGGTATCAAGCAAGTGCGCGTCTTCCGCCGGCTTCAGCGGCGAGTCGGCCCGGCCCATGTCGCGCTCGTCGCGGCGCTCGATATCGGCGAGGATCGTGGCGAAGTCGGCGCTGCCGCCGATGGCCTCGATCTCGGCCAGCCGGCGTCGCGCCCGCACCTCCGCGCTCGCCGTCACATAGAGCTTGATGTCGGCGTCGGGGCAGACGACGGTGCCGATGTCGCGGCCGTCGAGCACGGCGCCCGGCGGCGCCTTGGCGAACGCCCGCTGCTTCTCGACCAGGATGCGCCGCACGGTTGGGATGACCGCGACTTTCGAGGCGGCTTCGCCCACGGCATGTGCGGAGAGGAGGGTGCGATCGAGGTTCGAGAGATTCACCTGGCGCGCCGCGGTTTCCGCCGCCGAGACATTGTCGAGCGGCAGGCCGAGCTCCAGCAACTTATGGGCCGTTGCGCGGTAAGTGAGGCCAGTGTCGAGCAGGTTCAGGCGGTAGTGGTCGGCAAGCCGGCGGGCGAGCGTGCCCTTACCGGCGCCAGCGGGTCCGTCGATGGCGATGGTGAAGGTCATGCACGGGCCAACGAATAGCTCAGGCGCTGTCCCGCTGCCGTCTCAGTTTGGCTCGAACCCATCACCCGTCACTCGATCTCCGCGCCCAGCCCCGTCATCAGCCCCATGAACTCCGGAAAGCTCGTCGCGATCATGTTGGCGTCGTCGATCGTCACCGGCTTTTCCGTCGCCAGTCCCATCACCAGGAAACTCATGGCGATGCGATGGTCGAGATGCGTCTTCACCGGAGTGTCCGCGCCATTGCCGCCCAGACCCTTGCCGCCGGGCTTGCCGCGCACGGCAAGCGAAGCCTCGCCCTCGGTGCAGTCGACGCCGTTGAGCTTCAGCCCGCTGGCAACGGCAGCCAGGCGATCGGATTCCTTCACCCGCAGCTCTTCCAGCCCCTGCATCAGCGTCTCGCCTTCGGCAAAACTCGCCGCGACCGCCAGCACCGGATATTCGTCGATCATCGACGGCGCCCGCTCCGGCGGCACGACGACGCCCTTGAGCTCGGAGGCGCGCACGCGCAGATCCGCGACATCCTCGCCGCCGGCATTGCGCGGGTTGAGGATGTCGATCTTGCCGCCCATTTCCTGCAGCGTCAAAAGCAGGCCGGTGCGGGTCGGGTTCATCAGCACGTTTTCGATCGTAATGTCTGAACCCGGCACGATGAGCGCTGCGACCAGCGGGAAACCGGCGGAGGAGGGGTCACCCGGAACCGCGATCGTCTGTCCGGTGAGCTTGCCTTGGCCTTCGATGAAGATATGGCGCACGCCGCGCTCGTCGGTCTCGACGGTCAAATTGGCGCCAAAGCCCTTCAGCATCTTTTCAGTGTGGTCGCGCGTCATCACCGGCTCGATCACCGTGGTGATGCCTGGCGTGTTGAGGCCGGCAAGCAGCACCGCCGACTTCACCTGGGCGGACGCCATTGGCACGCGATAGGTGATGGGTGCTGCATGTTTGGGGCCGCGCAGCGTGATCGGCATGCGGTCGCCGCGCGCCGCCTGCAACACCTGCACGCCCATCTGGCGCAGCGGTTCCAGCACCCGGCCCATCGGCCGTCCCGACAGCGACGCGTCGCCGATGAAGGTCGTCTCCATGTCATAGGTGCCGACCAGCCCCATGGTCAGCCGGGAGCCGGTGCCGGCATTGCCGAAGTCGAGCGGGCCTTCCGGCTGCAGCAGCGCGCCGTTGCCGGTGCCGCGGATCACCCATTCGGCGTCCTTCTTTTCGATATGCGCGCCCATCGCCTTCATCGCCGCGCCCGTGCGCATCACGTCTTCGCCCTCGAGCAGGCCGGTGATGCGGGTCTCGCCGGAGGCAAGACCACCGAACATGAAGGAGCGATGCGAGATGGATTTGTCGCCCGGCACGCGCGCGACGCCGCTCAGCCCTTTCGATAGGCGGGCCGTGGCCTGCTTCGGGGCGGCAAAGTGAGACATGGTCTGTTCCAAATGATAATGCCGGCTGGCCGGCTCGGTTCGTGATGTTGCGGCGGTCTCGTATCACGGCGAGCGACAATGGTCATCCCCTTGCGCGGGCCTTTGAAAGCCGCCTTTTCATGAGGCGGCTTTAGGCTTTGACAGCGGGGTAAACTGCGGCTAAGGGGTCCATTCTTTTTTTGACGAGGCTTGCTGTGGCGAAAGCTGAACTTGGCACAAAGCGTATCGACCCCGAAACGGGTCGGAAATTCTACGACCTGAACAAGGATCCGATCGTCTCGCCCTATACGGGCAAGAGCTATCCGCGGTCTTATTTCGAGGAAGGCAAGATTGCCGCCCTCGAAGAGGATGAAGAGGTCGCCGAGAAGGAAGTCGACGCCGAGGAGGAAGAAGGCGCCGAGATCGTCTCGCTGGAAGACGCGGACGAAGAGGCCAAGGGCGGCGCCGACGATCTTCCCGATCTCGGCGACGATGAGGAAGATGTCGATCTCGGCGACGATGACGACGACACCTTCCTTGCCGACGAGGAAGAAGAGGATGACGACGTCGCCGACATGATCGGCGTCGGCGACGACGAGGACGAAGTTTAATCGTTTGCCGGCCATTTTCGCCTGTGACGAAAAAGCGGTCCTTGAAGGCTTGATCTTGACCGAAGGCGGCGCTAGAAGCCGCCAGCACTAAACAACGGCGCGGCTTAAAACCGCGCCGGATCTCTTCGCCGGAAACGGCGCCGGCTGACTGCCGGGAGTGGGGCCATAGCTCAGTTGGGAGAGCGCTTGAATGGCATTCAAGAGGTCGTCGGTTCGATTCCGATTGGCTCCACCAAACAGTCTCTAGCATTTGCAGTCTGTTCAGGGCTTCGGCCCCTTGCCGCATGATGGCCGAATGCAAGACGCCGCCAGGCTCGGCAGATCAGGACGCAGGCGGGTTGGGTCGATGAGTGGCTTCGACCAAAATGGCCGCAGCCTTCTCCACCTTTTCGGCCGCCTCGTCCGCGAGGTCGATGTGGTAGATCGCCTGATGGGTCAACATGGCAATCCGCGCCTCGCGAAACAGGTTGGTTGTCTTGGCGTTCGTGACGTCGAAATTGGCGATCATGGCTCAGCACCTCAATTCGTCCGTGAAATGCCAATCCTGCAGAGGCGAGCCTTTGCCTCGACAACCCGCCGCTGGGCGCCTCGAATGGTACAGCACAAAGCCGTGCCAACCACCGCGCCGCAATTTTGAGCGAGCATTTCCTCGGCGTTTTCGAGAGCGCGTTCGGCACGATTGAGCTGAAGCCTGCCCCTCGCGTGCTCGATGTTTTGGAGTTCAAGCATTTTCCCGCATCCTTCGCGTTTGCGGTCCCTTCATGGGGCAAACCGTTGCCCACCAGTTTGGTTCCTGCGACGGAGGCGCGCAGGGCAGCCGCCGATAGGACAACAGCCCGATAAGAATGAAACGGTGTAGCTGTTTTGTATTGGAAACAATAAGCTTCCGAAAAGTCAGCCTGGCAAACGTCGGCGGGGCGCAGAAAGGTCCGGTTTATGGCATTCAACAGGTCGCCTGTTCGATTTGGGTTGGCTTCACCAGGCAGTCTCCTGCCGGTGCTTGGCCTCGCGGCATTCGCGCTCGTCGCCTGCCAGTCCACCCCCGAGACGCAGCCTGTCGCCGAACCGCAACCTGCCCCGGCTGCCGTTGCGGTGCCTGCCGCGTCGAATTCGGCAGCTTTGGATCCGAATGTCTCGGTCACGCCGCCCGGCAAGGGCGTTCCGGCCAAATATGCGGCATTCTCCGGCATCTGGGCCGGGCAGCTCAACGGCATGTATGACGGCAAGCTGGCGGTGCTGACGGTGTCTTCCGGCGGGCAGGTGACGGTCAGCTATGCCTGGGGCGATCTCGCTGACAACAAGCCAGGCGTCGCCGACGGTTCCGGCCGGATTGCCGGAAACACCATGAAGCTTGGTCGCCTGCCGAATGGCGCAGACATTACTGCCACGATGGTGTCGCAAGGCACGCTCGACGTTACCTACGCGCTTGCCGGTCAGACCTATACCGGCCGGTTCGCTCGGGTCAGTCAATAAACCATCAGGATCGCAGCGGATCGTGCACGATCCGCACGCACATAGGCGTTCCGATTTCGATGGCCCGTCCGGTGTCGGTCAGCCGGCCGCTCATCTCATCGCGTGCGAAGATGGAAATGCAGTCGGCGTTCTGATTGGCCGAAAACAAATGCCGGCCGGACGGCGTGAGCGCCAGGTTGCGCGGCGTAGCACCCCCGCAGGGCGTGAAGTCGACCAGGTCGAGTTTCCCCGATTGCTGATCGACGGCTAAGATGGCGACGCTGTCATGACCGCGGTTTGAGCCGTAGAGGAAGCGGCCGTCGGGCGAGATCTGGATGTCGGCGCAGTGATTATGCGCACGTGCCTCCTCGGGCACGGCGGGCTTGGTGTCGATCATGGACAGCTTGCCGGAGGACTGGTCGAGCGCCAGCGAGACCACCGTCGAATCGAGCTCGTTCATGACGAAGACGAACCGGCCGTTGGGATGCAGTGCAACGTGGCGCGGGCCGGCGCCTGGCTCGAGTGAAGACGAGGCCAGTTTGAGCAAGCTGCCGTCGGATTCGATCCTGTAGGAGACCAATTGGTCGATGCCGAGATCGGCGACGATGGCCACGCCGCCCTGGATAATTTCGGTGACGCTGTGGGCATGCGGCCGCTCCTGGCGCTCGGCATTGGGGCCGGTGCCGTAATGCGCCACGCTTGCCAGCGGCGCGGTCAGGCCGCCGTCAGCCTGCAGTCCGAACACCGAGACCGCCTTGTCGGGGCCGCCGCTTCCCATCCCGTAATTGGCCACCAGCAGCTTGGTTCGATCGCGGATGATGGTGTTGTGCGCGGTGATGCTGCCGAGCGACGGCTGCTTGTTGATATAGGCGAGCGTATTGGTTGAGCGCTCGAAGCGATAGGCCGAGACCGTGCCCTCGCGCCAGGCGAAGACTTCCGAATTGGCGTAGATCAGCGAGCCGTCCGGCGTCACCGACAGGAAGGTCGGATTGTCGACCTCGTTGGTCTCGGCAAGCTTCTGCACGGCAAGTGTGGCCTCGTCGAAAGCGTAGACGCCGAGCCCGACGCCGCGCGCGCCCTGAAAATAGGGCGCCTCGCGATTGAGGCTGCCGACAAACACAAGACAGGCGCTCTGCATCGAATTCCTCCCATGAGCCGGCGACCTCCACGCGTGCCGGTTACCAAAAATTTCGCCCATCGTCGCTTGCAAGGCAATCCCATATGTGAAAATATTATTCACAAAAGAAAATTGACGGGAGGAAAGCGATCATGCGTCTCGCCATCCGGCATCATGTCCGGCGCTGCTCTGCGGCCGCCGTCCGGCAGGATTGGTGCGCGGCATGAGCGTGTTCTCGCCAACCGTCGGTGTTGCCTCGACAAACCCGACCGACATGCCGCAAGACCATGCCGATATCCCTGTGTGGAATTCGGAAAACTGGTTCTACGAGGACTGGCAGCCGGGCCACAAAATCCGCTCGCTTCGGCGCACCATTGCCGAGGGCGAAAGCCACGCTTTCAACGCTCTGGTGCTGGATATCCACCCTTACGTGCAGGACCAGATGTTCGCCGAGCGGGAGGGCATCTTCGGCAAGCGGCTGGTGGCCGGCGCTTTCGTCTTTTCAGCCGGGCTCGGCTTGGTCGCCACCAACTGCGTCAACGCCTTTTCCTATGGCTATGACAAGCTGCGCTTCATCAAGCCGGTGTTCATCGGCGACACCATCTATTCGATCCGCAGCAACCTCGACAAAAAGCCGCGCTACAAGGACATGGGCCTGATCCGCGCCAGCTATGAAGTCTTCAAGGGTGAAGGAGAGCTGGTGCTTTACTGCGAGCATCTGCAGACGGTGAAATACAAGAACCCGGCCGATTTCGCCGGCAAGACCGAGAAGTGAATCGTGGCCGCTGACACCGAACTTCCGCTGACCGGCCTTGTTGTCGTCGACATGAGCCAGTTCCTGTCGGGTCCCTACTGCTCGCTGCGCCTGCTCGACCTCGGCGCACGCGTCATCAAGATCGAGCGGCCCGATGGCGGCGACCTGTCGCGACGGCTTTATCTGAGTGACACCGAGATCGGCGGCGATTCCACCATTTTCCACGCCATCAACCGAGGCAAGGAAAGCCTCGCCGTCGACTTGAAGAACGAGGCCGACCTCACCGCGCTGCGCGTTCTGATCGGCAGGGCCGATGTGCTCATCCAGAATTTCAGGCCTGGTGTCATCGAACGCCTCGGCCTCGACTATGAGCATGTGAAGACCATCAACCCGCGGCTCGTCTATGCCTCGATCAGCGGCTATGGCGAGGAGGGCCCTTGGGTGAAAAGGCCCGGACAGGACCTGCTCGCGCAGTCGCGCTCCGGTGTTATGTGGCTGAATGGCGATGAGGAGCAGGGACCGGTGCCGTTCGGCCTGGCGATCGCCGACATGCTGGCGGGTGCTGCCTGCGCGCAAGGCATTCTCGCCAAGCTGGTGCGCCGCGGCATCACTGGCCAGGGCGGCCATGTCGAGACCAGCCTGCTCGAGGCGCTGATCGATTTCCAGTTCGAGGTGCTGACCACGCATCTCAATGACGGCCGCCGCCTGCCGAAGCGCTCCTCCTTCCGCAGCGCGCACGCTTACCTCTCGGCGCCTTACGGTGTTTATCCGGCAAAGGATGGCTATCTGGCGATCGCCATGACGCCGATTCCGAAGCTCGCCGATCTGCTGGAATTGCCGGAGCTTGCGCCCTTCCGCGACAAGCCGGCGACCTGGTTCACCGCGCGCGACGAGATCAAGGCGATCATCGCCAGGCGCATCGCCGAGAGAACCATCGACGAGTGGCTGGCCATTCTGGAGCCTGCCGATATCTGGTGCGCCAAGGTGCTGACCTGGCCGGAAATGATGGCGAGCGACGGCTTCAAGTCGCTCGACATGCTGCAGACCGTGACGCGCGAGGACAATGTCTCGATCCTCACCACCCGCTCGCCGCTGCGTGTCGACGGCGTGCGCCCGGCAGTGGATCGCGCCGCGCCGCGGATTGGCGAGCACAGCGAAAAAATACGCGTGGAGTTCGGTCTGTGAGCGGTATCTCGCTGAAAGGCATGACCTGGAGCCATCCGCGCGGCTACGACCCGATGGTGGCTTGCTCGGCGCTGTGGAAGGACAAGACCGGCGTCTCGATCGAGTGGGAGAAACGCTCGCTGCAGGATTTCGAGTCCTTTCCGGTGGAAGAACTCGCCCGGGCCTATGATCTGATCGTCATAGATCATCCGCATGTCGGCCAGATCACAGCCGAAAAATGTCTGGCGCCGCTCGATGTACCGGGACGCGAGGCCGAGCGCGAAGCGCTGGTGAAGGCAAGCGTCGGTCGGTCCTATCCGAGCTACACTTGGCAAGGCCGGCAATGGGCCTTTCCGATCGATGCGGCGACGCAGGTGCAGGCCTGGCGGCCCGATCTGATCGAGGCCGCGCCGACGGTCTGGACCGAAGTGCTGGACCTTGCCGAGCAGGGTCGGGTGCTTTTGCCACTCAGGCCGCCGCATTCGCTGATGTGCTTCTATACTTTGGCCGCCGATCTCGGCCGGCCTTGCGCCGTCGATGGTCTGGGCGATCTGATCGATGCCGATACAGGCGAAATCGCCTTCGAGATGCTGAGTGAAATTGCCGCGCTCGTCGCTCCAGAATGCCTGACGATGGATCCGATCGCGGTGTTCGAAAAGATGGCCGAGCCCGGCTCGACCATCGCCTGCGCACCGCTGATCTACGGCTATGTTCCTTACGCCGTGGCGGGTTTCAGGCCGCATCGCTTGGCCTTCGCCGACATGCCTTCGGCCGGATCGCTCGGACCTGTCGGTTCGGCTTTGGGCGGCACCGGCATTGCCGTATCGGCCTTTTCCACCGAACGCGAGGCGGCCATCGACTTCGCCTATTGGATCGCCAGTGGCGACGTGCAGCGTGGTCCTTATGCCGCCGCCGGCGGCCAGCCCGGCCATGCCGCGGCCTGGGAGGATGATGCGGTCAACGCTGCCACCGGCGATTTCTATCGCGCCACGCGCGCTACGCTTGAGGGCGCCTGGGTCCGTCCGCGCCATGACGGCTATATGGCGTTCCAGCAGCAGGCGTCCGACCGCATCAACGAGGGTCTGGCCGGCATGCAGGACGCACGCGTCGTCGTCGCCGACATCAATCGTCTTTTTCGCGAGAGCTTCGCGCCGGCCGTCGCGGCCGGTTAGTTCACTGCAACCAAGGGAGGAAAAAATGACCAGCCTGATACGCGGCCTTCTCGCCGCAACAGCCTTCATGTCGATCCCGCTCGCGGCGCACGCCGCCGACGTGAAATCGGCAATCGACGGCCTGCCGGATGTGCTCAAGGCGCAATATGACGGCGCGCCGCAAAAGGTGTTGCCGTCGGCCTGGGACAATTTCACGCCGCCACCCAAGCCGTGGAAATGGTGCCACTCGGAAAGCTATCAGGGCAATCCGTGGCGCGTGTCGGTGACCAAGGAATTGAAGCGGCTGGTCGACGGGCTGATTGCCGACGGCACGGTGTCGAGCTTCGAAATGTCGGATTCCAACAACGATCCGAGCCAGCAGATCAACCAGATCCGCGCCTTCATCGACAAGAAGTGCTCGATCATCACCTCGATCCCCGGCTCGGCGACGGCGCTTGACGACGCGGTGGACGCCGCGGCCAAGGCCGGCATTCCTTTCATCACGGCGGCTGGTTCGATCACCAGCCCCAACGCCATCAATGTCGATTCCAACTATGCCCGCTGGGGCTATGACATGATGACGGCGATCGGCAAGGCCAAGCCTGACTCCAGCGTGCTGGTGGTTGAAGGCATCGCTGGGCATCCGATCGTGGTCCAGGAAAAGCAGGGCGCCGACAAGGCGCTTGCAGAGAACAAAGGCCTCAAGGTCGCGCGCACCGTCAACGGCAATTGGACGGCCAACGTCACCAAGACGGTGGTGCTGCAGGCGATCGCCACCAACCCGGCGCCGATCGATGCCGTGTGGACCACCGGCAGCGAGAGCCGCGTCGTCGCCGAAGCCTTCGCCGAAGCCGGCCGTCCGGCGCCGCTGATCACCGGTTCGATTACCGGCGACGCGCTGGGTTACTGGAAGGCCAATCCCGACAAGTACCGTTTCGAGGGCCATGCCGTGCTGCCGGGCTGGACGGCGCAGACGCTGTTCCGCGTCGGCGTGCGCATGCTCGACGGCCAGAAGCCGAAGCTCAACACGCTGCTAATCCCGATCCCGCCGGTGCATGCCGCCGAACTCGACAAATGGTACAAGGACTGCATGACGCCGGACGCCATTTCGGTCTTCCCGGTGCCACCGACGGATCCGATGCCGGAGGACGTGCTCGGCGCCTATTTCAGCAATCCTGCGCCAACCAAAGGCTGGGACTATTCCAAGGTGCCGGACGCCTGCGCCAAGTGATGCCGTGCGAAGCCGGCGCTTCTTGAAGGCCGGCTTCTCTGTTTTCGGAAACAAACATGCTCGAAGTCCAAGGCGTCTCGAAGCGCTACGGCGAGACGGTCGCGCTGGCCGAGGCATCCATCGCCTTCCGGCCCGGCACGATCCATACGATCCTCGGCGAGAACGGCTCGGGCAAGAGCACGATGGTCAAGCTCTTGTCCGGCATCGTGCAGCCCGACGGCGGCGCGATCCTGCTCGACGGCAAGCCGTTCCCCGGAACGCAGCCGGCCGCCTTCCAGGCCGCCGGCTTTGCCACCGTCTTCCAGGAGGTGCTGCTCGCGCCGGACCGGTCTGTGACCGACAACATCCTGCTCGGCCTAGACGGGTTGTGGCGACGGGCGGTGCCGCGCGGCGAGCGAAAGGCCTGGGCGCGAGCCGCGCTTGGCCGCTTCGCGGTGACGCCTATCGACCTTGACCGGCCTTGTGGCGAACTGCCGCTCGCCGCGCGGCAGCTCGTCGTGCTGGCCCGCGCAATCATCCGCGCGCCGCGCGTGCTGATCCTCGACGAGGTGACCGCCGCGCTCGACTTCGCCGACCGCGAATCGGTCTTTTCGCTGATGCGCGCGTTAGCCAAACAGGGGACATTGATCCTGTTCATCACCCACCGCATGGACGAGGTGATGGAACTGTCCGACAGCATATCGATCCTGCGCGCCGGCCGCGTGGTGAAAACCGAGGAACGCGGCATTTCCACGCCGGCGGAACTCCTGGCGGCCATGGCGCCGCAAACCGCGGCGGAGCTGGCGCATGACTGATGCCAAGGCCCTTCGCGTCCGCGACCTGGTGATCGCGCCCGGCGTCGATCCGATCAGCCAGGCCATCGCTCCCGGCGAGATCGTCGGCCTTGCCGGGCTGGACGGCCATGGCCAGGAACGCTTCCTGCGCGCGCTCGCCGGGCTGGAGCGGCCGGTGGCCGGTGCAGTCGCCGTCGAGGGCAAAGCCGGATCGATCACCAGTTTCCGCAAAGCCGTCGCCAGCGGCATCGCCTATCTGCCGCGCGACCGGCGCGCTACAGGCATTTTCCCGACGCAGTCGGTGCTCGATAATTTCGCCATTTCCACGGTGTCGAACGACCGCCGTTTCGGGCTTCTGAGCTTCGCCGCGCGGCGCCGGCGCTATGACGCCTATCGCGACAAGCTCGGCATCGTCGCGCCGCGTCCCGATGCGGCCATCACCACCCTGTCCGGCGGCAATCAGCAGAAAGTGTTGTTGGCGCGCGCTCTGGCGCTTGAGCCCAATTTCCTTCTGCTCAACGACCCGACGCGCGGCGTCGACGTGGCGACCCGCCAAGTGCTCTACGAGGTCTTCCGCGGCCTTGCCGCCGAGGGCATGGCGCTGGTGATCCTGTCCAGCGAGATTGAGGAGATACTGCTGCTTTGCCATCGCGTGCTGGTGTTCCGCGAGCAGCGCGTGTCGGCCGAGTTTTCTGGCGGAGAGATGACAACTGACGCGGTGATCGCCGCCATGTTCGGACGCGCCGCATGATCGAGATCTTTCGCAAACTCAGCGGCGTCGGCTTTGCCGTGGTGATGCTGGTCATCCTGCTCGTGCTCAATGTCACGCTCAATCCCGCGCGCTTTCAGCCTTCCGGGTGGGGCACGCTGCTCGGGCTCGCGGCCCCCTTGATCGGCGCGGCGATTGCCTCGGCGCCGGTCATCCTGGCCGGGCGCGGCGGCATAGACATCTCGGTCGGACCGCTGATGGGTTTCGTCAACGCCCTGGTCATCCAGGTGCTGTTCCTCAATCTCGGCATTTCGTCGCCATGGATCGTCGTTCCCGCGGCGCTCCTGGCTGGCGCCGCGGTCGGCGCGGCGAATGGCGTGCTCGCCACCATTGTTCGCATCCAGCCGATCGTGGCGACGCTCGGCACCTATCTCATCCTGACCGGCGTCACGGTCACCATCCTACCCGCGCCGATCGGGCCAGCGCCGGATTGGCTGAAGGCCATGTCCGGCCCACTCTCGATCCTGCCGTTGGCGCTGATCTGTCTTTGCTGGCTGCTCATTCGCCGCACGCCTTACCACGATCTTCTGATGGCTGTCGGCAGCGACGACCGCGCCGCCTATACCGCCGGCGTGCCGGTGACCAAGGTGCGGCTGATCGCCTATGTCCTGACCGGGCTGTTCGCGGCGGCGGCCGGCTTGATGCTCACCTCGCTGATCGGCTCAGCCGATCCCAACATCGGCGCGACCTATACGCTGATCGCGATCGCCGCGGTGGCGCTTGGCGGCGTCAGTCTTGCGGGCGGACGCGGTGGGCTTGGCGGCGCCGCGATCGGCGCCATCGACATCTTCCTGCTGCAGAGCCTGCTCACCACCTTCAACGTCTCCACTTATGTGCTGCAGATCGCCTATGGCCTGATCCTCGTCCTTGCCGTGGTGTTGACGGCGCTGCAGGAGCGACTGTCGAGCCGGAAAGGTAGGTTGTGATGACCGGCAACTGGTTCCAGTCCACCAACGCTCGCATCGCTGGCGCCTTCCTGATGGCGCTGCTTTTGCAAATCATCGGCACGCTGCTCATCCCTGGCTATTCAACGCCCTTCGCCATCCGCGCGCTGCTGGTCATCGCCTCCCTGCTGGCAGTCGCTTCCATCGGCCAGACGCTGGTCGTCATCCTCGGCGGCATCGACCTGTCGATCCCCTTCGTTATCGGCTTTGCCAATGTCGTGGCGGCCCAGCTTTACGGCCAGGGCTGGAACTTCGCCTTGGTATGTATCCTGGTCGGTATACTTGCCATCGCCATCGGCGCGCTCAACGGCCTGATCGCGCGCGGGCTGAACATCCATCCGCTGATCGTCACGCTCGGCATCGGCATGATCGTGCAGGGCGCCGTGCTGTTGTGGACGGGCGGCTTCCCGTCCGGCTCCGCCCCCGAAGCCGTGTCCAGCTTCGTCTCGATCGGCGGCTCGGTCGGACCCTTGCCTGTGCCCTTGCTGGTGCCGTGTCTTGTCGTGCTGACGGCGCTGATCGTGGTGGTGCTTGCGCGCACCCCATACGGGCGCCGCCTCTACGCGGTCGGCAGCAACCCGGAGGCGGCACCCCTGGCGTTGATCGATCCGCTGCGCATGTGGGTCGTCACTTACGCGGCCAGCGCCTTCTTCGCCGCCGTCGCCGGCGTGCTTTTGCTCGGCTTCACCGGCTCTGCCTATGGCGATGTCGGCCAGCCTTATCTGTTCCAGACCATTGCCGCTGTCGTCGTCGGCGGCGCAGCCCTTGTCGGTGGGCGCGGCAGCTATCTCGGCACCATCGCCGGTGTCCTGGTGCTTACCGAGATCAACACGCTGCTGATCGGGTTAGGGTTCCACCCATCGACGGTGCAGGCCGCGCTCGGGTTAGTCATCCTGTTGCTGGTCTCGCTCTACGGCCGCGAGCGCCACGTTCGCACGACGATCTAGATTGAGCGGCTAGCTGTTGATCCTGATAGCATCGTTCTGGAATCATCAAGCCAGACGTGCTATATGACCATCTACATGGTCAGGAGCGTCACATGAATGCGATCAATCTGGCTGATGCCAAGGCCCACCTCAGTGAACTGGTAGATCGGGTCGAGGCGGGCGATTCGATCGACATCACTCGTCGCGGCAAGCCGGTCGCGCGGCTCACTGCCGTAGCCAGACCGCGCAAACCGATCGATGTCGCGTTGCTTCGATCGCTGACGGCAGCGATGCCGGCGCAGTCTCAGAGCGCCGCCGATCTCGTGCGGTCGATGCGAGATGGCGATCGCTACTGATGCTCTATCTCGATACGTCGCTGATCGTCGCGGCGCTCTCCAACGAGGCGATGACGCAACGTGTGCAGGCTTGGCTGGCGGAGCAGGAGCCGGCGCAACTTTTCATTAGCGACTGGACAGTCACCGAGATGTCGTCCGCCATGGCGATCAAGCTGCGCACCGGACAAATCAGCCTTGACCAGCGTGCCGCAGTGCTCGCCATGTTCAATAGGCTGGTCGCCGAAAGCTTTACCGTCCTGGGCGTGACGGGCGGGCAATTCCGGGCGGCAGCGAAGTTTGCCGATCGACACGAACTCGGGCTTCGCTCGGGAGACGCGCTGCATCTCGCCATCGCATCGGAGCATGGCGCCACGATATATACGCTCGATCAGCGGCTTGCCGACGCCGGGCCAGAGCTCGGTGTGCCGGCGCAAATGCTTGCTGAAAGAGATTAGTTTGCAGGCGAGGTTCTTATAGCCTAGCCAAGACGCCACAGCCGGCGAGCGTTGCCGGAGAGCAGCCGCGTCCGCTCCGAGTCGCTCGTGCCGGCAAGCAGTGCATGTGTGGCAGCGATCCAGGTCGTCAGCCCACCGCCCAGCGTGCAGACCGGCCAGTCGCTGCCCCAGATCACCCGATCCCAGCCGAAGCATCGTATCGTGTGTTCGACATAGGGCTTCAGCGTATCCACCGTCCACGTCGCCGGGTCGGCATAGGCGACGACGCCAGAGATCTTGGCGGTGACGTTGGGCCGCCTGGCGATGGCTTCCATGTGCTCGCGCCAGGGATGCTCGGCATTGGCCTTGATGTCGGGCACGCCGCAATGGTCGAGCACGAACTGCACGTCTGGCGCCAGATCGGCGAGCGCAATGGCTTTCGGGATCTGGTGCGGCAGCACCACCAGGTCGAAGGTCAGGCCGGTGCCGGCAAGCCGCTTGATGTTCTGACGGAACCGGGCCCCTTCGGAAAGGTCGTCGGGAACGACATGCAGCACGCGCCGGAACCCTTTGACGAACGGCTCGGCCTTGACCGTCTCCAGATAGGCTTCGAAACCGGACTCTTCGGGCCGGCAGGACGCGATCGTGCCCCTCAGCAGGCTGCCGGGCTGGCTGGCCAGCGATTTCACGAAAGCGGTCTCGGCGGCGATGTCGGCAGGGTCGACGTCGACCTCCATATGCAGCACCGCTTCGATGCCGCAACGCCGCGCATCGGTGGCATATTCGGCATAGGAGAAATCGCGGTTCAGCGCCGGCACGCCGGCCAGCCAGGGATAGCGCAACGCGGCCTGATCGATGAGGTGCAGATGCGTGTCGATGATCATGGCGGCGTCTCCTCCGTGTGTCGCGACACTATCTCGCCTAAAAATCCATTATTCAAATAAGAAATTCAGGACGATTGCGGCACGTCGGATCCGGCCAGCTGCGACAATCTGGACGCCGCGCCCTGCAGATGTTGGATGGTCAATGTGATGTCCGGTGCTTTAGGCGCGTTGACGAGGGTGATGTAGGGGATGGTGAGCGCCGCGATCGCCCTTCCGTCGGGTCCGAGCACCGGTGTCGAAAGATTGTAGACGCCGGCGGTCTGCAGCGACGCCATCATCTCGTAGCCACGATCGCGCACCTGGTCGAGCCGGGCGAAGAAGTCCGGCTGCAGCTTCAGATCATCCGTGCTCTGCAGATGTTCGGCGATCATCATCTCGCGCTCTTCCGGCGAGCGGAAGGCGAGCAGCACGTGGCCCGAGCCGGTATCGAACAGGCTGATATGCGAGCCGACGCGGATCGAGATACCCCAGTAGCGCGGCGCTTCCTGCTGGGCGATAACCACCGCGGCGCCGCGGTCGAACACCACCAGCTGGTTTGCCTGCCACGACGTTTCGGCCAACTCGCGCATGATCGGCGTCGCATAGGAGACCAGCCGGCGCACCGGCGCGTGCAGTTGCGCCAGTCCGAAAAGCTTGAGCGTCAGCGAATAGCGGTCGCCGTCGATCTTGGTGACGTAGCCGCGCCGCACCAGCCGGTCGAGCATCCGATAGAACTCGTTCGGGCTGCGGTCGAGCCGCTTGGCGATCTCGGCCTGCGTCAGCCCGCCATCGACGCTCGACAACAGCTCGAGGATGTCCAGGCCCTTGTCGAGCGCCGGTGCGCGATAGCGGTCCCCGTCTTCGTCCTCGGCCACCAGCAACCCCTCCAGTGAATTTCGATCTGCATATATGCATGACTTTGCCGCCGCTGGAAGCACAATCGACTTGACCCGGGAATGAAAATGCTATTTGCATATGAATGAAGCTTAAGCGACCGGCTGCGCATTCGGCGAACCGTCGCTGTGAGCTGTTGGGAGGAGAACATGACGAGACTGCTTCTAGGCATTTCCACCGGCCTGGCTGGCCTGCTGTTGAGCGGCACGGCGTTTTCGGCCGATCTGCCCGGCAAATTTCCGGGCGTGACCGTCGACGTGAAACTGATCGGCGGCCAGCAATATGAAAAGCTCTACGAGCGCATTCCCGAGTGGGAGAAGGCGACCGGCGCCAAGGTCAACATCCTGACCAAGAAGAACGGTTTCGACATCGACAAGGAACTCAAGTCCGACATCGCTTCGGGCAGCACCAACTGGTGCGTCGGCTGGAACCATTCGTCCTTCGCGCCGCAATATACCGGTCTCTACACCGACCTCAGCAAGCTTTTGCCCAAGGAAGAGATCGACGCCTTCGTGCCGTCGACGATCAAGTCGGCGACCATCGACGGCAAGCTCGAAATGCTGCCGCGCGCGCAGTTCGACGTTTCGGCGCTCTACTACCAGAAGAGCCTCTACGAGAACGCCGACAACAAAACCAAGTTCAAGGCGAAATACGGCTATGATCTGGTGCCGCCGGACACCTGGAAGGAAGTCACCGACCAGGCCGAGTTCTTCGCCAACCCGCCCAATTTCTACGGCACGCAATTCGCCGGCAAGGAAGAGGCGATCAACGGCCGCTTCTACGAAATGGTCGTCGCCGAGGGCGGCGAGTATCTCGACAAGGACGGCAAGCCCGTCTTCAACTCCGAGGCCGGCATCCGCGCGCTCGACTGGTTCGTCAACCTTTACAAGGCCAAGGCGGTGCCGGCTGGAACGACCAACTACCTCTGGGACGATCTCGGCCAGGGCTTTGCCTCGGGCACCGTGGCGATCAACCTCGACTGGCCGGGCTGGGCCGGTTTCTTCAACGATCCGAAGTCGTCCAAGGTCGCCGGCAATGTCGGCGTCAAGGTCGCCCCGAAGGGCTCCTCGGGCAAGCGCACCGGCTGGTCCGGCTTCCACGGCTTCTCGGTGACCGAGAACTGCCCGAACAAGGAGGCCGCCGCTTCGCTCGTCTGGTGGCTGACCAACGAGGACAGCCAGAAGCTCGAGGCCGCCGCAGGCCCATTGCCGACCCGCACCGCGGTCTGGGATTGGGATCTGAAGCAGGCCGAGAACGATCCTTACAAGAAGGAGGTTCTCTCGGCTTTCCAGGAGGAGGCGAAGAATGCCTTCGCCGTGCCGCAGACGCCGGAGTGGATCGAAATCTCGAACGCCGTCTATCCCGAGCTGCAGGCGGCGATCCTTGGCGACAAGACCTCCAAGCAGGCCTTGGATGACGCCGCCGCCAAGGCGACGCAGATCCTCCAGGACGCCGGCAAGCTCTAACAGCCGTCTCCCAAGGCTGCCTCCCCTGTTCGGCATTGGGGAGGCGGTCGCGTCCCGCGAGGCGGGCGCTGTCTGATCCGCGATAAGTTTCCGCTTTGCCCGGGTCTCGACGCTCAAGAGCGCCCATCGAACAACACTTCACAGGACTCCGATGAAGGGCTTCAAGCCATCCGCGCCATTCCTGCTGTTGCTTCCAGCCTTCATCGTGCTGGCGGCGGTCGTCGTCGTGCCGTTGCTGTTGTCGCTCTATTCGAGCTTCACACCGTTCCGCCTGACGCGGCCTGAGACATTTTATGTCTTCATCGGTCTCAGGAACTATGTCTCGATCCTGTCCAACGCCGATTTTTGGTGGGCCTTCGGCCGCACGGTGCTGCTGCTGACGATCGCGCTCAATCTCGAAATGCTGCTTGGTCTCGGCCTGGCCATGCTGGTGGAAAAGGCGACGCGCGGCCAGCGCATCCTGCGCACGCTGATGATGTTCCCGATGATGTTCTCGCCGATCCTGGTCGGCTTCCAGTTCAAATTCATGTTCAACGACAACATCGGCCTGGTGAACAACGCCTTGCAGTCGCTGGGCATCACGCAGGACGCCATCCCGTGGCTGATCGAGGGGCACCTCGCCTTCATCGCGATTTCGATCGCCGAAATCTGGTCGTCGACCGCGATCTTCGCCATCCTGATCCTGGCCGGCCTGCTCGCCATGCCCAAGGAGCCGATCGAGGCAGCCCGCGTCGACGGTTGCACGCCGTGGCAGACATTCCGCTATGTCACCTGGCCATTCGTCATGCCTTTCGCCTATATCGCCATGACCATCCGCTCGCTCGACGTCGCGCGCGCCTATGACATCGTCAAGATCATGACCGATGGCGGACCGGCCGGCCGCACCGAGCTGTTGTGGACGCTGGTGGCGCGCACCGCCTACAGCGATGGCCGCATGGGTGTGGCCAACGCCATGGCCTATGTCTCGATCCTGCTGTCGATCGCCTTCACCGTCTATTTCTTCAACAAGCTCGCCGCGGCGCGCACGCAGATCGGCGCGGAGTGGTGATGATGGACGAGAATTCCTCCGCCCGCCTGAAGCGCCGGCTGACCGGCATCGTCTATCGCATCGGCCTGTTTCTGGCGATGCTGACCATTTGTTTGCCGGGCCTGTGGATCGTGATTTCGTCGCTGCGGCCGACCGTCGAGATCATGGCCAAGCCGCCGGTCTGGATCCCGCAGGAGATTTCGTTCGACGCTTACATCGCGATGTTCAGCGGCATCGGCAAGGGCGGCATCCCGGTGATCGAGTATTTCCGCAACTCGCTCATCATCTCGGTGACCTCGACGTTGATCGCGGTGGTGATCGGCATGGCTGGCGGCTACGCCTTCGCGCGGTATCGTTTTCGCGGCAAATCCAGCGTCTTCCTAGGCCTGATGCTGACGCGCACAGTGCCGGGCATCGCGCTGTCGCTGCCGCTGTTCTTCCTCTATGTGCGGCTCGGCATCATCGACACGCATTTCGGACTGATCCTTGCCTATGTCGCGCTCAACGTGCCGTTCACGATCTGGCTGATCGACGGCTTCTTCCGCCAGGTGCCCAAGGACCTCGCCGAGGCCGCCCAGATCGATGGCTGCACCCGCTGGCAGGCATTCTGGCAGGTCGAGTTCCCGCTCGCCGGCCCGGGCATCGCGTCGGCCGCTATCTTCGCCTTCCTGACCTGCTGGAACGAATTCGCGCTCGCCTCACAATTGACCCGCTCGGTCAGCGCCAAGACGCTTCCGGTCGGCCTGCTCGATTACACGGCCGAGTTCACCATCGACTGGCGCGGCATGTGCGCTTTGGCCGTGGTGATGATCATCCCGGCGCTCACCCTCACCTACATCGTCCAGAAACACCTTGTCGGCGGCCTGACCTCCGGCGCGGTGAAAGGCTGATCCCCATGGCAACGGTTTCCCTCAAAAAACTCGCCAAGCGCTACGGCAACATCGACATCGTGCACGGCATCGATCTCGACATCGCCGACCGCGAATTCATCGCGCTGGTCGGCCCGTCGGGCTGCGGCAAGTCGACGACCTTGCGCATGATCGCTGGCCTCGAGGAGATCAGCGGCGGCACGATCGATATCGGCGGGCGCCTGGTCAACGACCTGCCGCCGCGCTCGCGCAACATCTCGATGGTGTTCCAGTCCTACGCGCTCTACCCGCATATGACGGTGCGGGAAAATCTCGGCTTTTCACTCAAGATCGCGGGCGCGGCCAAGGACGATATGGACCGCCGCGTCGCCGAGGCCTCCACCATCCTCGGCCTCGACGAACTGCTGGAACGCCGCCCCTCGCAGCTTTCCGGCGGCCAGCGCCAGCGCGTCGCCATGGGCCGCGCCATCGTGCGCGACCCGGATGTCTTCCTTTTCGACGAGCCGCTGTCGAACCTCGACGCCAAGCTGCGCACTCAGATGCGCACCGAGATCAAGAAGCTGCACGCCAAGGTCAAGTCGACGGTCATCTACGTCACCCACGACCAGGTCGAGGCGATGACGCTCGCCGACCGCATCGTCATCATGCGCTCAGGCTATATCGAGCAGGTCGGCACGCCCGACGAGGTGTTCAGCCGGCCCGCGACCCGCTTCGTCGCCGGCTTCATCGGCTCACCGCCGATGAACCTGCATGAGGCGACCGTCAGCGATGGACGACTGGTCTTCAGCGGCGGCGACAGCCTGCCTTTGCCTGGGCAGTTCAAGTCGAGGACGGCTGCCGGCGACAAGGTCGTGTTCGGCATCCGTCCCGACGATTTCTATCCGACCGGTCACGGTTTGAGTTCCGGCGACGAAAGCGAGGTGCATCGCGTCGATCTGCCGGTCAGCATCACCGAGCCGCTCGGTAACGAAACGCTGGTCTTCGCTGAATTCAACGGCACAGACTGGGTGTCGCGCATGCTCAACCCGAAGCCGCTGAAAACCGGCGGCAGGATCGGCATGAGCTTCGATCTGAGCCGCGCGCATCTGTTTTCCGCCGAAACCGGCAAGTCGCTGAGGAACTGACATGGCGAAGATCGAAAAAGTCGAATTGCGCATGGTCGACCTCGTGCCGAAGGTCAAGCGCACCGACGCCATCCAAAGTTTCGTCAGTCAGGAAACGCCGATCGTCACCATCACAGACGCCGACGGCGCGACGGGCACCGGCTACAGCTATACGATTGGCACCGGCGGCTCATCGGTCATGCGGCTTCTCGCCGACCATCTCGTGCCGCGCTTGATCGGCCGGGATGCGGACCGGATCGAGGCGATCTGGCACGAGCTGGAATTCGCCACCCACGCCACCACCATCGGCGCCATCACCGCGATCGCGCTGGCCGCCATTGATACCGCGCTGTGGGATCTGCGCGCCAGGAAGCAGAACCTGCCGTTGTGGAAGCTTGCCGGCGGCGCCAAGGACCGCTGCCCGCTCTACACCACAGAAGGCGGCTGGCTGCACATCGAGACGCAGGCTTTGGTTGATGACGCGCTTGCCGCCAAGGCCAAGGGTTTTACCGGCTCGAAGGTCAAGATCGGCAAGCCGCACGGTTCCGAGGATTTCTCGCGGCTGTCGGCGGTGCGCAAGGCGGTCGGCGACGGCTATGAGATCATGACCGACTGCAATCAGGGCTTTTCGGTCGACGAGGCGATCCGCCGCGCCGAGCGGCTGCGCGAGCTCGACCTCGCCTGGATCGAGGAGCCGCTGCCGGCCGACGACATTGACGGCCATGTGCGCCTGTCGAGCTCGACGGCGACACCGATAGCCGTCGGCGAATCGCTCTATTCGATCAGGCATTTTCGCGAATACATGCAAAAGGGCGGGTGCAACATCATCCAGGTCGATGTCGGCCGCATCGGCGGCATCACGCCCTGGCTGAAAGTGGCCCATGCGGCGGAGGCCTTCGACATGCCGGTCTGCCCGCATTTCCTGATGGAACTGCATGTCAGCCTGGCCTGCGCCATCCAGAACGGCAAATATGTCGAATATATTCCCCAACTCGACGAATTGACGGGTAAGAAGATGCGCATCGAGGACGGCCACGCCTTGGCACCCAGCGATCCAGGCATCGGCATCGACTGGGACTGGGACGCCGTGAGGGCCAGAAGCATCGCCGAGTTCACCACGGTGATCGCGAAATAGGGAGGTGAAGATGCAGCGCATGGGAATGGTGCTGGGCTTGAAGCCCGAGAAGGTCGAGGAATATGTCCGTCTCCATGCCGCTGTATGGCCGGATGTTCTCACCATGATCTCGGCCTGCAACATCAAGAACTATTCGATCTATCTGAAGCGGCCGGAAAACCTGTTGTTCTCCTATTTCGAATATCATGGCAGTGATTTCGCCGCCGACATGGCCAAGATGGCCGCCGACCCGAAGACGCAGGAATGGTGGGCGGTGTGCATGCCGTGCCAGGAGCCGCTTGCGACCCGCAAGGAAGGCGAATGGTGGGCGACGATGGACGAAGTCTTCCATCATGACTGAGGCTTTCGATCCCGCATCGCTGGCGCAGTCCTGGCCAAAGCCGGCGAAGCCGCGCCGGATCGTCACCTTCGGCGCCGGGTCGATCGTCGGCGATGCGCATTTTCCGGCTTACCGCAAAGCCGGCTTTCCGACTTCGGGCCTCTACGATCCGGATCAGGCCAAGGCACAGGTCCTGGCCGACAAATGGGGTGTGACGGCGTTCCGTTCGGTCGAAGAAGCAGCAGCGGTGAAAGACGCGATCTTCGATCTCGCCACGCCGCCCGGCCGGCATGCGGAGGTCCTGAAGGCGCTGCCGGACGGCGCGGTGGCGCTGATCCAGAAGCCGATGGGCAATTATCTCGGCGAGGCGACAGAAATCCTGGAAATCTGCCGCGCCAAGCAGCTCAAGGCCGCGGTCAATTTCCAGCTCCGTTTCGCGCCGATGATGCTGGCGCTGAAGGATGCGATCGCCTGCGGATGGCTTGGCGAGGTCGTCGATTTCGACGCGCTGCTGGCGCTCGACACGCCGTGGCAGCTTTGGGAATTCCTGCTCAAGGCGCCGCGCGTCGAGATCGCCATGCATTCGATCCATTATCTCGACCTGATCCGCCAGCTTCTAGGCAATCCGCTTGGTGTCCACGCCAAGACGCTCGGCCATCCCAACCACAAGGTCGCGCAGACCCGCACCAGCGCCATCCTCGACTATGGCGATACGGTGCGCTGTGGGCTGTCCATCAACCACGACCACAAATTCGGCCGCCGCTACCAGGCTTGCGAATTCCGCATCTGCGGCACCGAGGGCGCGGCTTATGTCAAGCTCGGCCTCAACCTCGACTATCCGCGCGGCGAGCCGGACATATTGGAAATTCATCCTAGGGGAGGATCCGATTGGGTTGCCGTGCCGCTTGCCGGCGAGTGGTTCCCTGACGCCTTTGTCGGCCGCATGGCCAATGTCCAGCGCTTCGCGTCCAGCGAAGATGCCGAGCTGGTCAGCTCTGTCGAGGATGCCTGGCACACCATGGCGCTGGTCGAAGCCGCCTATAAGTCGAGCGCTGCGCCGGCGACGCCGCTCGCCGCAAAGCCTTAAGAAGCGCCATGGAACAGATCATCTATTTCGAGGACTATGAGATCGGCTCCTCGCGCCTGACCAGCGGCCGCACCATCACCGAGACCGATTTCGTCGTCCATGCCGGCCACACCGGCGATTTCTTCCCGCACCACATGGACGCCGAGTTCATGAAGACCACGCCATTCGGTCAGCGCATCGCGCATGGCACGCTGGTGTTCTCGGTCGGCGTCGGCCTGACGGCGAGCGTCATCAACCCGGTCGCCTTCTCCTACGGATACGACCGGCTGCGCTTCATCAAGCCTGTTTTCATTGGCGACACGATCCGCACCCGCACCACGATTGCCGCGAAGGAGGACGATCCGAAACGGCCGGGATCGGGCCGCGTCATCGAACGCCTCGAGGTTTTGAACCAGCGCGACGAGGTCGTGCTGGCGGCGGACCACATCTACATCGTCGAGCGACGGCTCGCCTGAAATAGGGAGACAGGAACATGGCGGATATCACAGGCAAGGTCGTGGTCGTCACGGCGGCCGCGCAAGGCATCGGTCGGGCAAGCGCTCTGGCCTTCGCCAAGGCCGGCGCCGTGGTCCATGCCACCGACATCAACGAGGCGGCTCTGGCCGAACTGGCCAAGACGTCCAGCATCACGACGCGAAAACTCGACGTGCTGAACGACGATGCGGTGAACGCCGCTTTCGCCGAGATCGGTCGCGTCGACACGCTCTTCAATTGCGCCGGCTTCGTCCATTCAGGCTCGATCCTCGAGATGAAGGACGAAGATCTCGACTTCGCTATCAATCTCAATGTGCGCGCCATGATCCGCACCATCCGCGCCGTGCTGCCAGGCATGCTGGAGCGAGGCGATGGCGCCATCATCAACATGTCCTCGGTCGCCGGCGCGCCCAAAGGCGTGCCGAACCGCTTCGCCTATGGCGTCACCAAGGCCGCCGTCATCGGCCTGACCAAGTCGATTGCCGCCGACTATGTCGCCAAAGGCATCCGCTGCAACGCCATCTGCCCCGGCACGGTGGAAAGCCCGTCGCTCGAAGGCCGCATGCGCGCGCAAGGCGATTACGAGACCGCTCGCGCCGCCTTTATCGCCCGCCAGCCTATGGGCAGGCTGGGCACGGCGGAGGAGATCGCCGATCTAGCGGTTTATTTAGCCGGCGCAACATACACGACCGGTCAGGCCTACAACATCGACGGCGGCTGGTCGATTTGACGGCGTTCCGACGACCAAGGCAGACGGCAATTCAGTTGCGAGGCAGAGAATGACCAGGATCACGGACCTCAGGACCTTCGACTTGCGCTTTCCGACGTCGCAAAGTCTCGACGGCTCGGATGCGATGAATCCGGATCCGGATTATTCGGCCGCCTATGTCATCCTCGACACCGATCATGACGGGCTCAAAGGCCATGGCCTGACCTTCACCATCGGTCGCGGCAACGAGATCTGCTGCGCGGCGATCGAGGCGCTGCGCCATCTGGTCGTCGGGCTCGAGCTCGACTGGGTCAAGCAGGATCCGGGCCGCTTCTGGCACCACGTCACCGGCGACAGCCAGTTGCGCTGGATCGGACCGGACAAGGGCGCCATGCACCTCGCCGTCGGCGCGGTGGTCAACGCGGTTTGGGATTTATGGGCAAAGGAAGCTGGCAAGCCGGTCTGGCGCCTTGTCGCCGAGATGAGCCCGGAGGAGATCGTGCGCATCGTCGACTTCCGCTATCTCACCGACGCGATCACGCCGGCCGAGGCGCTGGAAATCCTGAGGAAGGCCGAGGCCGGCAAGGCCGGGCGCATCGCCGGGCTCGAGCGCGAAGGCTATGCCTGCTACACCACCTCGGCTGGCTGGCTCGGCTATCCCGACGACAAGCTCAGGCGGCTTTGCCAGGAAGCGGTCGACCAGGGTTTTGACCACATCAAGCTGAAGGTCGGGCGCGACCGCGCCGACGACATCCGCCGGTTGCGGATCGCCCGCGAGGTGATCGGCCCGGACCGTTACCTGATGATCGACGCCAACCAGGTCTGGGAGGTCGACCAGGCGATCGACTGGCTCGGTGACCTGGCTTTCGCCAAGCCCTTCTTCATCGAGGAGCCGACCAGCCCGGACGATGTCGCCGGCCATGCCAAGATCCGCAAGGCCGTGGCGCCGATCAAGGTCGCGACCGGCGAGATGTGCCAGAACCGCATCATGTTCAAGCAGTTCATCGCCGGCGGCGCCATCGATGTCGTGCAGATCGATTCCTGCCGCATGGGCGGGCTGAACGAGGTTCTGGCGGTGCTGTTGATCGCCGCCAAGTTCGGCCTGCCTGTATGGCCGCATGCCGGCGGCGTCGGCCTGTGCGAATACGTCCAGCATCTGTCGATGATCGACTATGTCGCGATCTCAGGCACCAAGGACGGGCGCGTGATCGAATATGTCGACCACCTGCACGAGCATTTCCTAGAGCCCTGCGTAATCCATGGCGCAGCTTACATGCCGCCGGCAGCGCCTGGTTTCTCCATCGAGATGAAGCCGCAGTCGATCGAGGATTACCTGCACCGCGCTTGAACTATCTGCTCGCAAGAAATCCCGCCGAAACAAACACTCGGAGCGATTCGGTGTTTCCGTAAGACGGCGAACCGCCGTAGAGCGGTTCAGCGTTTCACGGAATCGCTCCAAGTCTTTGTTTTCACGCAATTCCGGACGGAAAACCGCTACGCACTTTTCCTGGAATTGCTCTAAGCCGCACTCACTTGGTCGCTTCGAGCTTGTCGATCGCATTGCCGAAGCCCTTCAGGGAGACGGGGATCGTGACCGGTTTGCGGGTGACCGTTTCCATGCCGATGTTCAACGTCGCCCCGATCCGCATCGCCTTGACCAGCTCGGGCGCCAGCGGCACCGCGGCGTAGGCGCCATTCTGGTCGCTGGTCTGGATGGCGACGGTGAGTTTCTTGCCGCCGTCGATTTGATAGGAGGCGCCTGAGGGCAGGAACAGGCCATGCGGCAGCGCAAGCAGCATGGCAAAACCGGTGCCGGTCTGCTGGCGCACCGTGACGGTCAGCACGCGCTGGCCGGTCTTTGCTTCGGTGAGATTCTGCGAAACCTGGCATTGCAGATCGGTGCCGGACGATCCCGACGAACAGTTTACAACCCAGGGGTTGGCGTCGGCAGGCTTTGTCTCGGCGGGTTTGGCATCTTCGGCCATGGCCGTGCCAATCGCAAACAGCACAGTGGCGCCGGCCGCCAGTGCTAAACTGCTCACTTTTTTGGCTGCATTACAGATCACTAATATAACCCTTCAATATTTTTTCTGAACTTTCGACATCTATAGCCGGCTGAATGGAGTCTGAGTAGGGCCAAGAAAAAATGCTGTTGCATTGCCGCAACAGTCATTTGTTTTCTGTTAGGATAAGCTATCGCAACCATGAATTGTCTTGCAACGCAATAATATTGGCCTAGCCAATCAAGTACGACAGCTCCAGCCAAGGTGGGGAGATGCGTTCGCGCAAAGGGCTGACTGACATGCGGAGGATCGCGGGACGGTCGGTCGGGCAAAGCGGGAGGTCTTCCGCCGCCCGGCGCGCCGGCGTTCTGCTCAGGACGTCGGCATTGTCGAGCGTGGCGCTTGCTCTGTCGGGCCTTGCCGCGCATGCCGAAGATGCCGGCCTATGGCAGCCGCAGGTCCGCGCCATCATCGGCGCCAACAGCAACAGTGGGTTCTCGGCGCTCGAAGGCTTCCTGCCGATCAAGCAGAATCTGGAATCCGTCCTCTTCCTCGACGTTCGCTCGAAATATGATTTCGACGGCGGGTTCGGCCAGGATGTCGGCCTGGGCATCCGTCGCATCGTCAATCCGGACCTGATGATCGGCGGCTACGCCTATCTCAACGTCCAGAACAGCGACAGCCACCAGTTCGTCGCCACCACGCTCGGCCTCGAGGCAATCACCTCGAAATACGACGCGCATGTCAATGTCTACCTGCCGATCAGCGGCGACCGCAATTCGGCCGGGCAGGGGTCGAGCCTGTCGCTGGTCGGTAATCAGCTGCTTGAGGAAATCTCGGCGATCGACCATCGCACCTATGCCGCCTGGGGCATCGAGGGCGAGGTTGGCATCCAGGCGCCGATCGACCTGCCGGAAAACCAGTCGCTGCGCTTCGACGTCGGCGCCTATCATTTTGCCGACCCTGATGGTGACGACCGCTCTGTCACCGGCGCCAAGGCGGGCATCGAATACACATTCGGCGATGTCGTCGGCAAAGGCACCTCCCTGACCTTCACCGGCGAGGTGCGCAACGACAATCGCGACAACACCCAGTTCGCCGGCAGCGTCCGGCTGACGGTGCCGTTCAACGTGCCCGGCAGCGGCAGCGCCGCCGGTGATGACCCAGACCCCGTCTCGACGGTCAGCCCGGGCCTGCGCAAGAGGCTCAACGAGCGCGTGCGCGGCGATATCGGCGTCAGGCTGCAGGACCAGGACAAGGTCACCGGCATGACGACGCGCGTCGCCATCAACGCCGCCACCAACGCGGCCTTCGGCAGCTTCTTCTTCACCGACGGCCACAACAATGGCGCGAACGACGGCACGATCGACCACCCGACAACGCTGGGCAACGCCATCGCTGGCGCCGGCGCGAACGGCGTTATCGTCGCACTCGGCGGTAGTGGCAACATCACGACGGCCGGGGCGACACTGCAGGGCGGCCAGATCGTCGTCGGCGGCGGCGGCAGCGTCCAGGCCCGGCTCGCCAATGGCAGCATCGGCACTTACAATTTCGGCGGCAGCAACGGCACCATCCAGGGCACCAATCCCGCCAACAACGTCATCACCCTCGCCAACAACAACACGCTGAGCAACATCACCATCACCGGCGGCAAGGACGGCATCTTCGGCAACAACGCCACCGGCACGAAGCTGACCGATGTCACCGTCGCCGGCGCCGGCGGCAATGGCGCCGACTTCACCGGCAATTCGACGACTGTAAGCGCCTCCAATTTCACCGCGACAGGCAACGGCCTCGACGGCCTGCATATCGAGGACAACGGCACCTACAATTTCACCGGCACGACGACGCTCAACAACAACGCCGACGACGGCCTCGATATCACCGGGCAGGGCACCTACACCTTCGCCACCGTCAATGCGCAGAACAACACCGATCGCGGCATAACGGTACAGGGCACATCGAGCGGCGGCAGCTTCACCACCACCGGTGGCACGATTTCGGGCAATGGCGGCATGGCCGTCTTCATCGATCCCATCACCGCCCATGTGGTGCTCGATTCAATCACGCAGGACGGCGGCGTGTCGGGCGTCGTTCTCGACCAGGTGTCGGGCAGCTTCACCGTCACCGGCGCGACCAATATCTCGAACACGACCGGTCCGGCCATCGAGATCACCAGCTCGCCGGCAACGATCCGCTTCGGCGACATCGACATCACCAACCCGGGCGGCGACGGCATGTCGTTCACCGGCGTCAATGCTGCCGTGATCGCCGGCAATATTGTCATCTCCGGCATCGGCGTTGGCCAGGCAGGCCTCGATTTCTCCGGCAGCCAGACCAATTTCACCGCGCAATCGCTTAACATCACCGGCCCCAGCATCGGTGCCGCCGGCTCGATCGGCATCGACCTCGCCGACACCACCGGCGATGCCTCGATCACCATTACCAATGGCGGCAACATCTCCGGTGTAGACACCGGCGTCCGCTTCGGCATTTCCGGCTCGCTGACCCATTCGGCCAATGCCGAATTCACCTTTGGCGGCACCAACAGTTCGATCACCGGCACCACCGCTTCGCTTGACGCGCGCGGGCTGAACCAGACGCTCGGCCACTACGCCTTCGGCTCGACCACCTTCCACGGCGACCAGCTCTTCGACCAGCAGAATGTGATCTTCGTCGGCGCGGTCGGATCGTCGGGTGACGGTTCCTCGACATCGAGCCTGCTTGCGATCGACCAGGCCGATCTCAACACCCAGAACACTGCGATCTTCGTGCTGGTCAACGAAGGCTCGCCGATCGACGACGCGGGCGGCTTCTCGCTCAGCGCCGGCCAGACGCTGGCTTCCTTCGGCAATGGCCGCACCTTCTCGCTGGGCGGCGTGCCGATCAATGTGACCGGCGACAACATCCAGCACGATCAGGTTATCTCGGACCCGGGCGGTGGTGCGGCGACGCTGACCAATTCCGGCGCCGGCGATGTCGTGACGGCGGGCAGCGGAAGCTCTCTGCTCGACTTCAACATCGCGGGCGGCAGCGGAGCGGGGATCAACGCAACCTCGATCAACGGCCTGACGGTCCAGGGCGTGTCGGTCAGCAACGTCGCAGTCGGCCTCGTCCTCGACGGCGTGACCGGCACGGTCACGGCCGACGATCTGACCGTCCAGAATGCGAGTCAAACCGGCATTGCGCTTGTCGGTTCGAGCGCGACCGTCAATTTCACCGGCAACACGAACATCACCAGCGCCACCAATGTCGCGTTGTTCGCCAACAATTTCGACGGCATCGCCACCTTCGACGATCTTGATATCACGGGCGGCGGCATAGGCGTCGGCATCGTCGGTGGCTCGAGCGGAAGCTTGACGTTCGGGACCGGGAGTTCCATCGCCGGCACGACAAGCAACGCCTTCTCCATCACCAATTCCACGCCCAACGTCACCTATAACGGCACTATCAGCCAGACCAGCGCGGCGAGCGGGGTGAAGATCTCCAACATGACCGGCGGTAGCGCCACGTTCGGCGGCAAGATCACCGCCAATACGGGCGCGGCCAATGCGATCGACCTGACCGGCAATGCCGGCGGCCAGATCAACTTCACCGGCGGCCTCGACCTGACCACCGATGGCGGCTTCGCCTTCAGCGCCGTCAACGGCGGCACGCTGACGGTGACCGGCTCAGGCAACACGGTCAACACCGGTGGCGGCGCAACAGAAAACGGCATCCAGCTTCTCGGCGGCGCCAGCGGCCTGACCATCGGCGCTGCCGGCGTGACCTTCGCCAGTGTAACGGTCGATGGCTCCGGCGGCGCGGTGCCGACCGGCATCGTCATCGACAAGACCAGCGGTGGCAATGTCACCTTCGGCAATGTCAACATCAGCCGCGCCAATGGCGATGCCATTCGCCTCAGCAACATCGCCAGCGGCATTTATACGTTCAACGGCACCACGACGATCGCCACTGTGGGCGGCCCGGGACCGGGATTCGTCGTCCAGAACAGCGCCGCGACGGTCAGCGTCACCAATCTCGTCACGACCAGTGTGTCGGGCGCCGACGTCAGCCTGACCAACAACACCGGCACGATCGGTATTGGTGGGACAATCACCAATTCCGGCGCGAGCGACGGCGTCGTCGTCTCCGGCGGCACCGCCGCGATCACCATCAGCGCGGCCATCAACAGCTCCGCGACCACTGGCGGCACCGCGGTGAAGGTCGACGGAACCACCGGCGGATCGGTCATCTTCAGCGGCGCGGTCACTTCGACCGGCACGGGCGATCTTTTCGCCATCGGCTCCAGCAGCGCGCCGACCAACACCCACATCAGCTTCACGGGCTCGGCGCTGACCGCGACGGGCGGCGGCGGCGCTGTCATAACCAGCATCGGCAATGGCTCGGTGTTCAATGCCTCGGCGCCGCTCTCGGTCACCAATGCGACCGGCAACGGTGTGTCGGTCTCCAACGTCGCCGCCGGCGGCAGCGCCACCTTTGGCGCGGTGACTGTCTCTGGCGCCGGTGGCAATGGCATCGACATCGGTGGCAATGGCGACAACAATGGCGCCGTCACCTTCGGCACGACTAATGTGACGCTGGGCTCGACCGCCAGCACCGCCGGCATCAATTTTGCCGGCAACAATGCCGACGTCACCTTCGGTGCCGCCACCGTCAGCAATGTCGGCGCCAACCAGACCGGCATCGACTTCAGCGGCTCGGCGACGACCGCCGATTTCGGCCTGACCACCATCACCGGCACCGGCAGCCTCACCTCGCGCGGCATCGACCTGTCGTCGACGACAGGCAACAAGACCATCACCTTCCTGCGCGGCTCCAGCATCTCCAATGTCGGCGTCGGCGTCGAACTGGCGTCGGACGGCACCACGGCGACTTCGGCCAACGCCAACTTTACCTTCGGCGACGGCACGTCCGCCGACGGGCTTCAGTCCTCGATCACAGCGGCGGCCGGCGGCTACACCGTCAACACGGTCGGGCTCGATCCGACGCTCGGCAACTACAATTTCAACGACGTTGACTTCCACGGTGGTGCCGCCCATCTGGCCACCGCCGTCGGCGGCGTCATCATGATCTCGCAGACGGGTGGTGTCATCCATGCCGGCACGGACGGGCTCAGCGCCGATGTCACCACGGTGACCGCCGCTGAGGCCGATGCCATGACCGGCACGCTGAGCTTCGCCTTTGTCGGCACCGTCGATCTCAGCGGCGCAGCGTTCACGCTCGATTCGGGCCAGTCGATTGTCGGTTTCGGCAACGGCGCCTCGATCCTCATCTCCGGCACGGTCCAGCCGGTCAATGTGCAGGGCAATCTCGGCGCCACCGGCGGCAACGTCACCGGCGATGAGGGTGTGGTCAAGAGCACGGGCAGCGATACCCTGCAGTTGCTTGGCAGCAACCAGGTGAAGGATACCGCCTTCGACTTCACCGGCGGCAGCGGCTCGGTCTTCCTCATCGACCAGAATGCTGCCGGCTTCAGCAACGCCGGCGGCATCTTCATCGATGGCGTGGCAGTCAGCAATGTCGCGGCCGGCGAGACAGCCTTCAAGGTCGTCGATGTCGATACCAATGTGTCGATCACCAACAACAACATCAACGTTGCCGGCACGCTGCTCGACGCCAATGGCGGCAACGGCAACATCACGCTGACGCGCGGCAATCTGCCCAACAGCGGGCCGGTGGGCACGCTGACCGGCGGCGGCATCTCGATCGCCAACCGCACCGGCGGCACGGTCGACTTCCATGATCATGTCACGGTTGGCGGCAACGGCGTCTCGCTGACCAACAATACGGGCTCCACCGTCACCTTCGCCGATGTGGACATTTCCACCAACAGCGTGACGGCATTCACCGCCACCGGCGGTGGCACGGTCAATGTCACGACCGGCACCATCAACGCCACGTCGGCACAAGCGGTGGCGCTCGATGGCATCACGGCCGGCATCAACTTCGCCTCGACCAGCGCGACGTTCAGCTCCGGCAACGGCATCGACCTGCAGAACATCGGCGGCACGGCCGCCTTCGGCACAGGCACGCTGACCAACACCGGCCCCGGCACCTCGTTCAATGTCGGTTCGTCGACAGCGGCAAGCGGCGGCAATGCCGACATTTCCTATGGCGGCACCATCGCCAGCAACGGTTCGGGCGCCGCGGTCTCGATCCAGGGCATGACCGGCGGTTCGGTGGCGCTGTCGGGCGACCTGACCGATGGTCTCGCGGATTCCGGCGGCAACATCGTCGTCGCCGGCAACGATTCGGCCGCGATCACCTTCTCGGGATCGACCAAGCAGATCGATTCCGGCGCCACCGACGGTGTCGATATCGGTATTGTCGGCGGCTACCCGGCGGGCACTCCGGTCGGCAACACCAATTCCACCGTCGACTTCAGCAATGGCGGCCTTGATATAAAGACGACGACAGGCGTGGGCTTTGCCGCGGTCCTGGGCGGCAGGGTCAGCGTATCCGGCACCGGAAACAAGATCGTCTCCGGCAGCGACGGCTTGGCCATAGCCTACGTTGACGTTGGCAGTGCGGGAGTCAATTTCGACAGCATCTCGGCCCACTCCAGGGCTCCTGCCTTTGTCGGCGACCCCGGCGGTGCCGGTGTATTCCTCACGGGGTCCAGCCTGGGTGGCGACGTCAACATCGGCGGCTTGAGAGACACCGGATATATAGGCGCCTCGCTGAGCGACCTGAGTGGCACGGGCAAGGTCAACTTCACGGGGACGACCGATCTCGACGTCAGCTATGCCGGGTTCGACATTGGCGGTCTCCAGGTCGGCACCATAAACATCGCCAATGTCGCGGGATCGACGCTGACCATCGATGGCGGCCAATACGGCATCATCCAGACCTCGCAGGGCGGGACCGTCAACATCGGCGTCGCCGGCAACGCCAGCATCACGAACACCACTCTTGCGGCCATCAGTCTCGGCGGCGGCAATGACCTGGCCTTTACCACGCTGACCTACAAAGGCTCCATCACGGTCGGTGCGGGCGCGGTGTTGAGCGCCAGTGGCGACGGAACCCGTCTGAACATGAGCGGTTCAGTCAATTCCACCACGTCGTCGACGGCCTTCAACTTCTTTGGCCACGCCGACGGCATATACAATATTTCGAGCACCATCGATCACAGCGGTGGCCAAGGTGTCGCTATCGGTGGCTCCGCTAACGGCACGGTCACCTTCTCCGGTACGTCGAAGGTATTCAACACCGGCGCCAACGATGCCATCGTCAAGGCACCCGCGTACGTGCCGGATCCGCAGACCAAGGGCACGCTCAACTTCACCAATGGCGGCCTCGTCATCACCACCACCAGTGGCGCCGGCTTCACCGCCAGCACCTTCGGTCCGGGCACGATCAGCGTCACCGGCGCCGGCAACACCATCACCACCAGCACGGGCACCGCGCTGAAGCTGGGCGACGCGACGGCGATCCTGGCGGGGGCGACTGGCGCGACAATTGGCGTCGATGGCATCACCTTCGATACGATTTCAGCCAACGGCGCGGCGACCGGCATCTCGCTCAATGATGTCAGCGGCGGCGCCCTCAATCTCGGCGCGGTTGACCTGGAAGGCATCACCTCGCGCGGCGTCGATATTTCCGGCACGCTCGGTTCGGCGCTGAGCTTCGACAGCCTGAAGATTGGGCTCGGTGCGGCGAACGCGGTCGGCCTCGACCTCAACGGTGCGGCGCTCGGCGCAAACAACATCACGGCGGGCGACTTCGACGTCGATGGCGGCAGCTTCGCCGGCACGATCGGCATCGACATGGCCGGCACGACGGGCACCGGCACCATCCAGCTTGGCGATACCGTCAACAACAACCCGGCCGGCCAGATCTCGACCATCGCCAATGTCGGCTATGGCGTTCAGCTCTCCAGCGCCACCAACGCCAAGCTGGTGTTCGGCGACGGCCAGGGACCGGCCGAATCGTCGATCGCGACCACGGGTGGCCAGGTTATCCACGCCACCGATAGTTTGCCGACCAATGGCGACTACAATTTCAACGACGTCAATTTCACCGGCGACACATCGAACCTGTCGGCGATCAGCGTCTATTATGTCGACCTGGACGGCAACATTTCGGGAACCGGCGACGGCAGCCTCGCCAATCCAGGCAGCTTGGCGCAAGCCCAGGCCTCCACCGCCAATGTGGTGGTGCTGATCGACAAGCACACCGGCGGCACGCAGGAAACGCTCGACCTGACTGGCGGCACGTTCAACCTCGATGACGGGCAGGTGCTGCTCGCCTTCAAGAGCGGCGATGCGGCGATCGATGTCTCGCAACTCGGCGTCGACACCAGCAGCGGCGCGTCTGGGGTGTTCCACTTCACCACGGTGCAGAATTCGCCGATCATCTCGGCGCCTGGCGGCATCGATTCGCTGCGGCCGGTGCTGCAGAGCAACAACGCCAACTCGGTGATCAACTTTGCCACCAGCGGCACCGGCGTCTTCACCGGCGGCATCCAGAACCTGATCGTCCGCAATCTCGGCAGCGGCACCGGTGTCGCCGTCAACGCGACGGGCGCCTCCAGTTTCTTCCTGAGGAACAACGACATCGCGGCCGGCGGCCGGGCGCTCGACTTCTCCACGACCGGTGCGCCGGCCAACACGCTTCTTCTTTCGATCGATGGCAACACGCTGCAATCGACCGGATCCGCCTTGGCGGCGTCCTTCTCCGGCCAGAACATCAGTGCGACGGACAACTCGATCGCGATCAGGTCCTTTGCCGGCAATAAGGTGACCGGCGGCACCGGCGGCGGCGTCGCCTTCACCAATGTCCGGTTCGATTCCGACGGCGCCGGCGGCACCGTCAGCGCCGGCACGCTCGGCGTCGGCAATCCCGGCGCGCGGGTCCAGGGCAACGGCCTCAGCTTCACCAACACCAGCGGCACCCTTGATCTGGGCACGCTCAGCCTCGCCAACAACGGCGGCACTGGTGTCATCGCCAACACCAAGACCACCACCTTCACGCTGAACACCAGCGCCGGCGTGGTCACCACCACCAACGGCGCGGCATTCGATCTCGATCCGCTGACTGTCAACATGACGTTCAGCAGCGTGACCGCCAACGGCGGCGCCAGCGGCATCATCTTCGACGGCGTTGCCGGCACCTTCACCGTCACCGGCGCGACAAGCATTACCAACACGACGGGCTTCGGCATCAGCGCCATCAACACCAACACCGGCACCTTCAATTTCAACACGCTGACGGTGAACAATGCCGCGACGGCCGGCGGCGGCATCGGCTTGGCCAGCGGCACGCTGAACATCTCGGGCGTGGCCAACATCGACACCACGACCGGCGCCGGGCTTTCGCAAACCGGCGGCACGACCAGCTTCACCGGCGGCGTGACGGTCGATACGACCAGCGGCGACGGCATGCTCGTCATCAATGGCAGCGCGATAACCGTGACCGGCGCCAACAACACCGTGACGACGGCCACCGGGCGCGTCGTGTCGATGCAGACCGCGACCATCGGCGCCAGCGGCGTCACGTTCAAAACGCTGCAAGCGACCGGAACGGTCGGCAACGGCGCGGGTGTCCAGATCTCGAATGTCAACGGCGGCGTCTTCAACGGTGGCGATGTGTCCATCGTCGGCGCGAGCAACACCGCGATAGCGATACAGAACGGCACCTCTTCGACCGTCAATTTCGCCAGCGCGACGATCGCCAGCGCCAGCGTCAACGGCATCGATGTCGACACTGGCGTGACCGGCGCCGTCACCTTCAACACGGTGACGATCGACAATACAGGCTCGTCCGCGGTGCGCCTGCTGAACACATCCGGCACGGTCAACATCAACGGCGGCTCGATCGGCGCAACCAACGACCCGACCGGCAGTGCCGTAGAGGTCTCAGGCGGCGCCGCGACGTTGAACGTCGCCGCTTCGCTCACCAAGACCACAGCCGGCAAGATCGTCGACATCTCCGGCGTCACCGGCGGCACGGTCACGCTGTCCGGCGCGCTCAGCGCCAATACCGGCGGTGACAACGGCATTTTTGTCCACAGCAACACCGGCGGCACCTTCAATTTCAACGGCGCCATGACGCTTTCCACGGGCGCCGCCACGGCGGTCAATCTGGCGACCAATGCCGGTGCCACCGTCAATTTCGCTGGCGGCATGGGGATCAGCACCACCTCCGGTCTCGGCTTTGGCGCCACGGGTGGCGGCACGATCAACGTCACCGGCACCAACACGATCACAACGACCTTGGGCGGCCAACTGCTGGCCTGGAATGGCATGACCGTCGGCGCCAGCGGCGCCACCTTCAGCACGATGACGGTCACGGGCATCGTCACCGACGGCGATGCGGTCAATTTGACCAATGTTGGCGGCGGCGTCTTCAATGGCGGCACGCTCAGCCTTTCGGCCGGTACCAACTCCAACGGCATCTTCCTCAACGGCACCGCCTCAACGGTGAACTTCGCCAAGGTAACGATCGGCAATCAGCTGGGTACGGCAACCGGCGGCGGCATCAGGATCGACAACAACACCGGCGCGGTCACGATCAGCGACAATACGAGTGCGATCGGCGGGTTCGGCGCTGTCCAGGGTATCGGCATCGACATCAATGGCGGCTCCGGCAACGTCACCATCGCGGCGTCGGTGTCGAAGGGAGCCGCTGCCAACAACGTTGTCCAGATCAGCAGCCGTACCGGTGGAACCGTGGCGCTCAGCGGAACTTTGAGCGGCAGCGGCAACAACGGCATCGATGTCAGCAACAACACCGCCGGCACGGTAACCTTCTCCGGCGCCGGCAGCACGCTGAGCACCGGAGCCAACACCGCCGTCAACCTCACCGGCAATGGCGCCGCGACGACGATCAATTTCAGCGGCGGCGGGTTGAACATCGACACCACCAGCGGCACCGGCTTCAACGTTACCGGCAGCGGCACTATCACGGTCAGCGGCGGCGGCAACACCATCGACACCACGACCGGAACCGCTTTCGCCAATCTGGGTGGCAACGCGACCATCACCAGCGACGCCGTGCTCACCACCAGCGGCGCCGGGCGCGTGGTCGACATCCAGAACCGCACCGGCAACAATGTCACGCTGTCCGGCAACATCAGCAACACCGGCGCCGGTGCGCTCGGCCTGCGCGTGCAAAGCGTCACCGGTGGCACCGTCACGTTCTCGGGTACGAGCAAGGCGCTGACCACCGCAGGCAACACCGCCGTCACTTTGGCCAGCAACAATGGCGGGACGATCGCCTTCACCAATGGCGGTCTGGTCATCAACACCACCAGCGGCGCTGGCTTCAACGCTACCGGCGCGGGTCCCGCGGCGACCACCGGCGGCACGGTTACGGTGGAGGGCGCCGGCAACACGATCACGTCCACGACCGGCACCGCACTCAACGTCGTCAACACGACGATCGGCGCGAACAATGTGACGTTCCAGAGCGTTTCCGCCAACGGCGCCGTGAACGGCATCGTGCTCAACAACACCGGGACGAGCGGCGGGCTCATCGTTACGGGCAATGGCAACACTGCCTTGGGTGGCAACAGCTCCGGCGGCACGATTCAGAATACCACCGGCGATGCCATCCTGCTGACGAATACCAAGGGCCCGTCGTTCACCAACATCAACATTCAGAATGTCGCCAACAGCGGTATCAAGGGGACAACTGTTACAAACTTCACGCTGGCCAACAGCACGATCAACAATGTCAACACCGCCCACACGACGACCGACGGCAACGTCACGTTCAACCTGAGCGCTGGCGGGTCGACCGAGACGAACTTGTCCGGCGCGGTTTCCATCACCGGCAACGTTCTGAACAATTCCTGGCAGGACGGCATCAGCATCAACAATTACGCCGGTACCATCAGCAGTCTGACAATCACCGGCAACAGCCTTACCAGTGCCTCCGCGTTTGCCGCTGGCTCCTCCGGCACCGCGATCAAGGTTCTTGCCCAACAAGGTGCCTCGGCAGCGGCCCAGATCACTGGCGGCAGCATCAGCGACAACACCATCAACAATTTCCCGGGCGGCGGCGGCATCATGGTTCATGGCGGCAGCACTGCCGCCCTTCCGGCTGTGAACATCGGAAGCTCTGGAAATCACTTCAAGATCGATGGCAACGTCATTACAGGATTTGGCACCGGCCTGGCCGGTATCGGCACCAATGGCATCGAAGTCACCATCGGTCATCTGAGTTCGGGTTACTTCACCATTGGTGAAGCCGGGCACGGCAACACCATCACCAATGTCGCAGGCAATGGTATCGCGGCCAGCCTGTTTGGCACCGGAACGGCATCTTATGATATTGGATACAATACGATCGACGCCAACAACACTGCTGGCTCCGCCGGCATCAACACCGGTGCGGACTCAGCCACAAGCAACACGGACACGCCGACCCTCTATCTCAATATTCACAACAACAATGTCCAGCACACCCAGGGCGCCGGCATCCTGTCGACGATCCGCAGCGCCGATGGCACGGGCTACTTCAAGATCGAGAACAATTCGGTGACCAATCTGACGGCGCCGGGGCTCCAGTACGGCATTCGTGTCGACTCGGGCAACGGTTCGGAAGCGACCGGAGCCCACGTGATCCTTCAGATCGATGGCAACACAGCGGTTGGCCACTCCAACGCGAGTGGTACGATTACCGATCCGGGCATCGGGATTCGCCAACAGCACACTGGTGTCACCAGTACTTTCCAGATCGTTGGGCTTGCACCTTCGCCGGCAAATGATGGGCAGATGGAGGCGTATGTCAGTGCGCAGAATCCGGGCAGTGCCGCAGGTACGTTCGGCACCGGTGGAACCGCCTCGATCGCATCTGGCGCTACCTACACTGTTGGCATTCTGCCAGTCTTCCCATAGCTTTTGCGCGCCGCCTAAACACGTCTGATACAGATCTGTTCAGCCGGCTTTACAGTTTTGCCATGAATGTTGTTTCCCCACTTGCTCACCGCCGGCGTCGATAACAGTAAATTAAAAGAAATTTCCGGCCTTCCGTCAAAATGCAGATTGTATTTCGTAGCACATGACGTAAGGTGAGGTGTAGCCGACAGAGGTGGCGTATGGCGGACCCCTTTCTCTCCGAGATCAGAATAATGTCCTTCGGGTTCCCTCCCAAGGGGTGGGCGTTTTGCGATGGACAATTGTTGCCGATCAATCAAAATCAGGCGTTGTTTTCGTTGCTTGGAACGACATTTGGCGGCGACGGGCGAGTGAACTTTGGACTTCCCGACCTGCGCGGTCGCGTGCCGAACCATACCGGGGGTAGCGGCCATTTCCTCGGCGAGCGTGGCGGCGAACAGGCGCATACGCTATCAATCGCCGAGATACCCACCCATCTCCATGTCTTGAATGGGTCGACATCCCAGGCAACGACCATTTCGCCGGACACGAACACGGTTCTTTCGGGGTCGACCCCACAAAACATCTATGCAGGTGCCGCCCACCTTGTCGCCATGGCGCCGAGCGCCATCGCGAATGTCGGTGGAAGTCAGCCGCATCTCAATATGCAGCCATTCCTGACACTTAGCTTCTGCATCGCCCTGCAGGGCATCTTCCCCTCGCAGAATTGACGGAGACGCGTCGTGGCACAGCCTTACGTTGGCGAGATCCGAATGTTTGCCGGCAACTTCGCGCCGGCTGGCTGGATGTTTTGCGAGGGACAGCTCCTGCCGATTTCAGAAAATGAGACGCTGTTCCAGTTGATTGGCACCACCTATGGCGGCGATGGCCAAAGCACCTTTTCGCTGCCTGATTTGCGCGGCCGCGTGCCGATCCATCAAGGCAATGGGTTCGTCTTGGCGGAAGCCGGCGGCGTGGAAGAGGTCACGCTTGCGATCACGCAAATCCCTTCGCACTCGCATCCCTTGCTGGCAACGAACGACTTCGCCACCACAACAGGCGTCCAAAGCAATGTGCCGGCCGCGGCAAGTGTCGTGAACATTGACTCTTATGGCACCGACCAGCCAACCACACCTATAAGTTTTCAGTCGATATCCGCGACTGGTGGCAGTCAGCCGCACAGCAATTTCCAGCCGTATCTGTGCGTGGACTTCATCATCTCGTTGTTCGGCATATTCCCGTCACAGACTTGAGAGGACGCCATGGCTGATCCGTTCGTCGCCGAAATCCGGATTTTCCCGTTCAATTTTGCGCCCAAGGGCTGGGCGTTCTGCGATGGACAAATCTTGCCCCTGTCGCAGAATACGGCGCTCTTCTCACTGCTCGGGACGACCTATGGCGGTGATGGCAAGTCGAATTTTGCCTTGCCGGACATGCAGGGCAATTCGCCCATGCATCCCGGCCAAGGGCCGGGTCTGTCGCTCCATGACCTGGGAGAAACCGGCGGCTCGGAAACCGTGACATTGCTGGAAAGCGAAATTCCGATGCATTCCCACGGGCTTGTGGCGTCAGCGTCGGACGGAATTAATACCAAGCCAGCGGGTCAGTTGTTTGCCCAAGGCGCTGGCGTTTCGATATGGGGGACAAACCAGCCAAATGCGCAATTCAGTCCTTCGGCAGTCGCTCCCGCAGGAGGCGGCCAGCCGCACAACAACATGATGCCGTATCTCACCTTGAGCTTCTGCATCGCGCTGCAAGGCGTTTTCCCGCCGAGAACCTGAATTCCGAGCCAGCAGGGCAGGACCGATCATGGCCAACGAAGACGCTCACTTGCCACCACAGGCCGTGCCGCACGGCCAATTGCCTCCCGGCACGTCCTTCTTCGAACTGTCTCGGCTGATGGTCGTCGGCATCGATTCCGCCAGGGGCCAGTTGATCCAGAAGGCGCAGACGTCGCCGAATGGCCCGTGGGCGCAGGACTGGTCGCCGATTGCACCCGGCGCCTTCATGACCATGACGGCGGGCATAACCAAGGATGGTCGTGTCGCGGTGGTGGCTCAGCTCGCGGGAAGCCCCGCCCTCTACTTCATAAGCGAAGACCCAAATCAGGCCGGCCCGGTCGAGAAATGGAACCCGCCAGTCAACATCGGCGCGCCGCCCGGGGCGTCCCTCTATCAGAAGCTCACCATGGCGCGCGATGCCGATGGTCGTATCGAAGTCTTCCTCACCGACAATGCGGGCCGCGTCTGGTGGATCTATCAGAACCCTGACGTCATCGTTCAGGTGCAGAAGACCATCACGCCGCCCGGCACCACGACGCCGATCGTCGTCACCGTCGATGAACTCGCGCCACCCGCCAAGCCGTGGAGCGACTGGATACAGCTCACCGGCCAGCTCGTGGCGATCACATCCGTCCGCCAGGCCGACGGCCGCATTGCGCTGTTCGGCATCAACTCTGTCCTCGCCCTCTACCGCTGCCAGCAGGCCAAGGCTCAAGCGCTGACCGTCGCCGACTGGACGCCTTGGGTGCAGATCGACGCCGGCTCCAAATTCACGGAAATGGCCCCAATCGTCGGCCCGCTTGGCGCCACCAATCTATTCGCCATGACGCAGCAAGGCCAGGTCCTGCACACCAAGCAGAAGCCGGCCGGCTCCGACACCTGGACTGTCTGGGCGACGCCCGGCTACAGCCGGGTCCCAAAATACACACTCTGTGCCGGCATCCAGGGCGACGGCGACATCATGCTGGCGGCGTCCGATCAGCAGCATGTGCACTCCTTCAACGCCCAATATGATGCAGCCACCCAGAGCTGGTCGGGCTGGCGCGATTTCAATTTCTCGGCGGCCAATACAAGGTTGTCGCTGGACTACAATGCCGATGGCCGCCTCGCCTTGTTCAGCATGATGATCCAGAACGACGGCACGAATGCCCTATGGACGATCAATCAGATGGCCATGGACAGTTCCGAGTGGGAGTGGAACTGGACGATGCTGGCTGCCAGTAATCTAAAGCAGGTTGTCGTGGTGCGCGATCTGACGCCGCCGGCCTAAGACGGTTGGCGCCAAGGATGATAGCCGGCAAATCTTACAGGCGAGCCGCAGCATTTGGGCTGGTGCCTCGACCCGAGACGGATGCCGATATCCCGTTCCTCGGCGCCCTCTATGCCTCGACCCGCATGGCGGAGCTCGCCGTGACCTCCTGGGGCGAGGCGCAGAAGCATGCGTTCCTCGACATGCAGTTCCAGGCGCAGCGTGCGCATTACCGGCGCCATTATCCCGAAGCCGACTGGTTCGTCGTCGAGCGCCGGCATGAGCGGATCGGCCGGCTTTATCTCGAGCGCTGGCCAAGCCAGCACCGCATCATCGACATCGCGTTTGTGGCTGAACATTGCGGCAAGGGTTTCGGCACGGCTTTGCTGCAAGACCTGATCGACGAGGCGGCTAGCGTCGGCAAGGCGGTGTCGATCCATGTCGAGAAGCACAATCCGGCGCGTCGGCTTTATCTGCGGCTCGGCTTCGAGGTTGCCGAAGACAAGGGCGTCTATGACCTGATGGCCCGGCCGGCCTTTGTGCAGACGAGGGCGGTCAGTTGAAGACGGCCTCGTAGGTATAGCTCAACTGGTCGCCAAAGATGGGCACGATGAAGATGTCATGCGTGATGTCGCTGCCGACGAAGCGATAGGTGGCTTGCGGCAAAAGCATCTCGCGTGGTCCCTTGAACTGCAGCGAGAAGCCGCCGCCATCCCGCGGGCTGTTGGCGATCTGTTTCACTGCGCTCAGCTCCAGCGCCACCATCTTGCCATTAGCCTCGACGATGAATGTCTGCCCGACCGCACTGTCGAAATCCGTAGCCGACACCATTTTGTCCGCCTTCGATCCACTTGCCATGGCCGCCGATATCCTCGGCCGGCACCATGCTGTTCATAGCGTGCCGGCAAGACGTTGCGCCAGTCCTTGCGCTGGCCTAAACCCAGTACAGGCAGCGTTATTTCTTGGCTTTCGAAGTTGCCGCGGGAGGATTTGATACCATGGCTGAAGCAAGGAGCGAAAAGGCGCCAGCGCCTGGCGCCGCCGGCAATGCGCTGCCGCTGTTCTACCTGAAGCCTGAAGCGCTCAATCCGATCCGGCACGGTTCGCTTGGCCTGACCGCGCGGGCCGATTTTGGCTTTGCCCGCACGGCGCATGCGATTCCTATTGTGGCCTCGGAAATGCCGGCTGCCATGCGCTCTTATCCGATCGTCTTCATCGGTCCGACCAAGGCGCCGGTGATCATCACCGGGGTGCGCCAGAACGAGAACCTGTTCGTCGATGCCGACGGCCGCTGGACCGAGCCGCATTACATCCCGGCCTATGTCCGCCGCTACCCCTTCATCCTTGCCGACGAGTCGGCGACGTCGGGCCGGCTGACGCTTTGCGTCGACCGCGGCAGCGACCGCGTCGTCGACCAGCTTGCAGCGCCGTTCCGCGACGATGGCGGCAAGATCGCGCTGTTTTTCGACGGCACCGAGCCGAGCGAGGCGACCAAGCAGGCGCTCGCTTTCTGCAGCCAGTTCCAGAACGATTTCAACGCCACCCGCGCCATGGTCGAAAAGATCGACGCGCTCGGCCTGTTCGCCCCGCGTCAGAGCAAGGTGACGCTGGAGGGCGGCGAGATACTCAACCTCACCGATTTCCAGGTCATCGACGAGCAGGCGTTGAACAAGCTCGGCGACGCGGCGTTCCTCGATTTGAGGAAGTCCGGCGCGCTGGCCCTGATCTATTGCCACCTCGCCTCGTCCAACAGCTGGTCGTCGCTGGTCTACCAGGCATCGCTGCGCAAGCGAGCGTAACCCGCACAGCCACCTGGATTTGTTGGGATGGGCCGCATAGCCACGAATCGGCTATGCGTTGCCCATGCAGGAGACATCCCTCTACGAACCGGTGAAGCGGTTCCTCGAGAGCCTGGATTTCATCGTCAAGGGTGAGATCGGTGGTTGCGACGTGGTTGGCGTGCGCGACGGCGAGCCGCCGGTGGTGGTGATCTGCGAGTTGAAGCTGCAGTTCAATCTCGAGCTCGTCCTCCAGGCCGTCGATCGCGCCGCGGCTTGCGATGAAGTGTGGCTCGCCGCATGCATGTCGGCGCGCGGCAAGGGCCGCGAGCATGACCGCCGGTTTCGCGCGCTGTGCCGTCGGCTCGGCTTCGGCCTGCTCGGCGTCGGCAAAAAAGGCGAAGTCGAGCTGTTGCTCAGTCCGGCCGCCGTGCCGCCGCGTCGCGACCCCCGTCGGCGCTCGCGCCTGGTCGAGGAACATCACCGCCGCAAGGGCGATCCGTCGATCGGCGGCAGCACACGCAAGAAGCCGATCATGACCGCCTACCGGCAGGAAGCGATGGCCTGCGCCGTCGCCATGGCGGACGGGCCGAAGCGGCCGCGCGACCTCAAGGCCGTCGCGCCGCGCGCGGCCGCCATCCTGCAGCACAATTACTATGGCTGGTTCGCTAGGGCCGAGCGCGGCATCTACGCGCTGACCGAAGCCGGCATCGCAGCAATCGAACCCCGGCCGGCGGCGCTGTAGGCTATTGCCCCGAGGAAATCCCCCGCCCTACCACTCCGCGAAGGAGCCGTCCTTGTGGCGCCAGATCGGGTTGCGCCAGCGATGGCCTTCCTTGGCGCGTTCCTTGACGTAGTCCTCGTCGATCTCGACGCCCAGACCGGGGCCGTCGGGGATAGCGACATAGCCGTCCTCGTAACGGAAGACGTCCTTGTTGGCGGCATAGTCGAGCAGGTCATTGGCGGCATTGTAGTGGATGCCGAGGCTCTGCTCCTGGATGAAGCAATTGTAGCTGACGGCGTCGAGCTGCAGGCAGGCGGCGAGCGCGATCGGGCCGAGCGGGCAGTGGGGTGCGACGGCGATGTCATAGGCTTCCGCCATCGCCGCGATCTTGCGGCATTCGGTGATACCGCCGGCATGCGACAGGTCCGGCTGGATGATGTCGATAGCGCCCTGTTCGAACACCGACTTGAAGTCCCAGCGGCTGTAGAGCCGCTCGCCGAGCGCGATCGGCGTCGAGCCAAGGGCTGCGATCTCCTTCAGCGCATCGCGGTTTTCGCTCAGCACCGGCTCCTCGATGAACATCAGCCGGTAAGGCTCCAGCTCCTTGACCAGCATGCGCGCCATCGGCCGGTGCACGCGGCCGTGGAAATCGACGGCGATGCCGATGTTGGGGCCGACCGCCTCGCGCACCATGGCGACGCGCTCGACCGCGGCGTCGATCTTGTCATGGCTGTCGACGATCTGCAGCTCCTCGGTGCCGTTCATCTTCAGCGCCTGGAAGCCGCGCGCGACCACTTCCCTGGCTCCTGCGGCCACTTCCGCCGGCCGGTCGCCGCCGATCCAGGAATAGACCTTGATGGTGTCGCGCAATTTGCCGCCGAGCAGTTCATGCACCGGAACGCCGAGCGCCTTGCCCTTGATGTCCCACAGCGCCTGGTCGATGCCGGCAATGGCGCTCATCAGGATCGGCCCGCCACGGTAGAAGCCGCCGCGATGCATCACCGTCCAATGGTCCTCGATCAGGCGCGGGTCCTTGCCGATCAGATAGTCGGCCAATTCCTTGACCGCCGCCTCTACCGTCAGCGCCCGGCCCTCGACCACCGGCTCACCCCAGCCGGTGACGCCGGCATCGGTCTCGATCTTCAGGAACAGCCAGCGCGGCGGTACGATATAGGTGGTCAAAGACGTGATTTTCATGCTGGTCTCAGTTTTTCTTGAGTTTCTTGGCGCTGACGAGGTCGCGCGCCGCCAGGTCGAGAATTTTGTTCGCAGCGCCACCCGCCGCCTCGGCGTCGCGCATGCGCAGCGCCTCGACCACTTCGCGGTGGGCCGCAACGGCTTCCATACGCCGGTCGAGCGAAATTACCGCTGTTGCCTCGAGCGAGAATTTCAGCCCGGTGTCGATCAGGTTGCCGATCTGCCGGAAGATCGGATTGTGGCTCGCCGCATAGAGGATCTGGTGGAAGGCGATGTCGTTGCGCGAGAAGGCGGCGAGATCCTCACCGGCGCCCGCCATCCCCCGCCACGCCGCTTCGAGATTGGCGATCTCCTGCAACGTCGCTCTTGTGGCGGCAAGCTCGGCGACCAGCGGCTCGATGGCGCGGCGCGTTTCGAGGATGGCGTCGAACAGCTTGTCGTCCAGCGCATGCGGCGCATGCCAGGCCAGCACCTGCGGGTCGATGATGTTCCAGTCGTCCTCATTGCAGACGATGGTGCCGACACGCGGCCGCGACAGCACCAGTCCCTTGGCCGCCAGCACCTTCAGCGCCTCGCGGATGACGGTGCGGCTGACGCCATATTCGACGCCAAGTTCGTTTTCGGTCGGCAGCGACGAGCCGGCCGGATAGCGGCCGGAAAAGATGTCCGAAGCGATTGCCCTCGTCACATCGGGCATGACGCGCGGGCGGCGGGTCGCTGCGTCGCCTGAAGCCTTCTTAGACGTTTCGGTCACCTCAGCCCTCCTCCAAGGCGGCGAACCTGCTGGTGTCGCACAACCGGCCCGGCCTTACCGGATGCGGATGATTTGCGCCAGCGATCCTTGGTCAGAGCATGTAGCTTAATTATCATACCAGATCAATTGACGAGTATGATAAAAGCGAATACAGACTCCGACACCCGGGCCTGGTCGCCCGGCTATCGCTGGGAGGTAATCATGCGACTTTTGAAGACCGCGCTCGTCGCGGGCGCGCTTGCCGTGCTGTCCGTCACGACCATCGCTGCATATGCTCAGGACACCAAGATCGGTTTCATCGTCAAACAGCCCGAGGAGCCGTGGTTCCAGGACGAATGGAAGTTCGCCGACCAGGCCGCCAAGGAAAAGGGTTTTACCCTGGTCAAGATCGGCGCCGAGGACGGTGAGAAGCTGATGTCGGCCATCGACAATCTCGGCGCCCAGGGCGCGCAGGGCTTCATCGTCTGCACGCCGGATGTCAAGCTTGGCCCCGGCATCGTCGCCAAGGCCGCCGCCAACAATCTCAAGCTGATGACTGTCGACGACCGGCTGGTCGGCGCCGATGGCAAGGCGCTGGAAGACGTGCCGCATATGGGCATCTCGGCCACCAAGATCGGCGAGGCCGTCGGCCAGGCGATCGTCGACGAAATGAAGGCGCGCGGCTGGAAGGCCGACGAGGTCGGCGCTATCCGCGTCTCCTATGACCAGTTGCCGACCGCCGTCGACCGCGTCGAAGGCGCCATCTCGGTGCTGAAGGCCAACGGCTTCAAGGCCGAAAACATTTTTGACGCTCCCCAGGCCAAGACCGACACCGAAGCCGCCCTCAATGCCGCGACGGTGGTGCTCAACGCCCATGCCGACATTAAGAAGTGGGTTTCCTTCGGCCTCAATGACGAAGCCGTGCTCGGTGCCGTGCGCGCTTCCGAAAGCGTCGGCATTCCGGCCGACGGCATGATCGGCGTCGGCATCGGCGGCGCGGATTCGGCGATCAACGAGTTCAAGAAGCCGACCGCCACCGGTTTCGTCGGCACCGTGATCATCTCGCCGAAGCGGCATGGCTACGAGACGGCGCTCAACATGTATGACTGGGTCGCCAACAACAAGGAACCGGAGAAGTTGATCCTGACCTCCGGTGCGCTGGCCAAGCGCGACGACTACCAGAAGGTTCGCCAGGGCCTCGGCATCGAATAATCCTCCCTGTACAGCCAGGCGGCGGCCTGTGCCGCCGCCTGTCTGGCATTCGCGCAGAAGGATCGGAGCCCTTGTCCTTTCTCGAATTCTCCCGCATCACCAAGACCTATCCGGGCGTCAAGGCCTTGTCGGACGTCTCGTTCGGCGTCGAAAAGGGCGCCGTGCACGGGCTGATGGGCGAGAACGGCGCCGGCAAATCCACGCTGATCAAGATCCTGTCCGGCGACCAGCATGCCGATGCCGGCGAAATAAGCATCGACGGCAAGATCCAGGCCTATGCCTCGACCAGGGACGCCTTCGACAATGGCGTCATCGTCATCCATCAGGAATTGCAGCTGGTTCCCGAATTGACCGTCGCTGAGAACCTCAGCCTCGGCCGCTTTCCTGCCAGCGCCGGCGTCATCGCCCGGCGCCGGATGCTCGATGACGTCGGCGTCAAATTGAAATCGGCCGGCATCGACATCGACATGCGCCGCAAGGTCAAGACGCTGTCGATCGGCGAGCGCCAGATGGTCGAGATCGCCAAGGCCGTGATGCTCGACGCGCGCGTTATCGCGCTCGACGAGCCGACCTCATCGCTGTCGTCGCGCGAAAGCGAAATCCTGTTTGCGCTGATCGACCGACTGCGCGGCGAGGGCAAGGTCATCATCTACGTCTCGCACCGGCTGGATGAAGTTTTCCGCCTCTGCGACAGCCTGACGGTGCTGCGCGACGGCAAGCTCGCGGCGCATCACACATCCCTCAAAGATGTCACGCGCGACCAGGTCGTCGCCGAAATGGTCGGCCGCGAAATCTCCGACATCTGGGGTTTTCGCGCGCGGAAATCGGGCGATGTCCGCCTGAAGGTCGAGGCGCTTTCCGGGGCAAAGCTGAAGACGCCAGCCAGCTTCGAGGCGAGGGCCGGCGAGATCGTCGGCTTCTTCGGCCTGATCGGCGCCGGGCGCTCGGAATTGATGCGGCTGGTTTTCGGCGCCGATCCGCGCTCCGGCGGCACGATCAGCGTCGACGGTAAGGTCGTCCATGCCAGCGACCCGCATGACGCGATCCGCGCCGGCATCGTGCTGTGCTCGGAAGACCGCAAGCATGACGGCATCATCCAGGGCCGCTCGATCGAAGAAAACATCAACATCTCGTCCAGGCGCCATCACACGCGCTTCGGCGTCTTGAACCGCGCCAGCGAGATCGCCACGGCCGAGACCTTCATCCAGAAGCTCAAGGTGCGCACGCCCTCGCGCAAGCAGGACATCATCAACCTCTCCGGCGGCAACCAACAAAAGGTCATCCTTGGCCGCTGGCTGTCCGAGAAGGGCGTGCGCGTCCTCATCGTCGACGAGCCGACCCGCGGCATCGATGTCGGCGCCAAGGCGGAGATCTACGAGCTGCTTTACCAGCTTGCCGAGGACGGCATGGCGATCGTCGTCGTCTCGTCCGAATTGCCGGAGGTGATGGGCATTTGCGACCGCATCCTGGTGATGTGCGGCGGCCGCATCAGCGCCGAACTCGCCCGCGACCAATTCGCCGAGAAGGCGATCCTTGCCGCCGCTCTGCCTGACACCAAAACCCCTGACGCGATCGCCTCCTGAGGACTTGCCATGACCGACCAGTTGAAGAAAATCCTGCTCGGCGAACAGGGCCTTGTCGTCATCTTCATCGTCGCCTTTGCGCTGGTGTCACTTTTGGTGCCGAACTTCCTCACCGACCGCAACATGCTCGGCCTCCTGCAATCGGTGGTCACCGTCGGCATCGTCGCCTGCACCATGATGTTCTGCCTCGCCGCGCGCGATTTCGACCTGTCGGTCGGCTCCATCGTCGCCTTTGCCGGCATGGTCGCGGTGATGGCGTCGAACTATACCGGCTCGATCCTGCTCGGCCTCATCGCGGCCATCGCTTGCGGCGCGGTCGTCGGATGGGTCAATGGCGTGGTCATCGCCAAATTCCGCATCAATGCACTGATCACCACACTGGCCACCATGCAGATTGTGCGCGGCTTTGCCCTCATCGCGTCGGACGGCCGCGCGGTCGGCATCAACAGCCCGGATTTCTACCAGCTGGCGCTGTCGAAGCTGCTCGGCATTCCGACTCCGGTCTGGGTGCTGGCCGTGCTGTTCTGCATCTTCGGCTTCGTACTGAACAGCACCGTCTTCGGCAAGAACACGCTCGCCATCGGCGGCAATCCGGAAGCCTCCCGCCTCGCCGGCGTCAATGTCGACAGGACACGCATCTGGATTTTCACGTTGCAGGGCGTGGTCTGCGGCATCGCCGGCATCCTGCTTGCCTCGCGCATCACGTCGGGCCAGCCCAATGCGGCGGTCGGGCTCGAGCTCTCGGTCATCTCGGCCTGCGTGCTCGGCGGCGTCTCGCTCGCCGGCGGCCGCGCCACCATGTCGGGCGTCATCGTCGGCGTGCTGATCATGGGCATCGCCGAGAACGCCATGAACCTGCTCAACATCCCGGCCTTCTATCAGTACATCGTGCGCGGGGTTATTTTGCTCCTGGCGGTGTTGCTCGACAATCTGCGTTCTTCGGCTTTGGGCCGACGCTGACTGTCTTCGACTGGAGTGACTGATATGACTGAGCGCCTTTCGGGCAAACGGATATTTCTGACCGGCGCGGCGCAAGGCATCGGGCTTGCCATCGCCGAAGCCTGCCTTGCCGAGGGTGCAAAACTGTTCCTCGTCGATCGCGATGGCGCGCTGCTGGACAAGACGGTGGCCGGTCTCGCCGCGTCGCGTGGGTCTATCGGGCATGTCGCCGCCGATATCAGCGACGGCGCCGCGATTGCCGCCGCCGTCAGCCAGGCGACCGCCGACATCGGACCCGTCAACGCGCTGATCAACAATGCCGGGATGAATGTGTTCTCGACGCCGCTCGAGGCGACGGATGAGGAGTGGAACCGCAATTTCGACGTCAACGTCAAGGGCGCCTGGAACTGCAGCAAGGCGGTATTGCCGGGCATGATCGCCAGTGGCGGCGGCGCCATCCTCAACATCGCCTCGACGCACAGCTTCACCATCATCCCGCACACCTTCCCCTATCCGGTCGCCAAGCACGCGCTGCTCGGCCTGACCAAATCGCTGGCGCTTGAATATGCCGGGCAGGGCGTGCGCGTGAACGCGCTGGCGCCCGGCTATGTCGAAACGCAGAAGGCGATCGACTATTGGAACAGCTTTGCTGATCCGACGGCGGCGCGCGCCAACACTCTGGCGCTGCATCCCGGCGGCCGCATCGCTACGGCGGGCGAGATCGCGCTTGCCGCCGTGTTCATGATTTCCGACGAGTGCCCGTTCATGAACGCGGCGACCCTCGTCGTCGATGGCGGCCTCAGCCAGCTGCAGCATCCCGCTTGAGCGTCAGGAAAAAAAGCCATGACCAAGAGACGATCGCAGCACTGGTTCGGCGGGCTCGGCAAGGATGCCTTCATCCACCGCAGCTGGATGAAGAACAACGGCCTGCCCGACGATGCTTTCGACGGCCGCCCGGTGATCGGCATCTGCAACACATTTTCCGAATTCACGCCCTGCCACGTGCATTTCCGCGGCCTGATCGAACACATAAAGGCCGGCGTGCTTGAAGCCGGCGGCCTGCCGCTGGAATTCCCGGTCTTCTCCTGCGGCGAATCCAATCTGCGACCCACGGCCATGCTGTTTCGCAACCTCGCCTCGATGGATGTCGAGGAAGCGATCCGCGGCAACCCTATGGACGGCGTCGTGCTGATGGCCGGCTGCGACAAGACCACGCCCTCGCTGGTCATGGGTGCTGCCTCCTGCGACCTGCCCTCGATCGTCATTTCCGGCGGGCCGATGCTCAACGGCCGCTTCCAGGGTCGCGAGATCGGCTCCGGCACCGATGTCTGGAAGTTTTCGGAAGATGTCCGCGCGGGCGTGATGAGCGAACAGGATTTCGCCAATGCCGAGAGCGCCATGTCACGCTCGCCCGGCCATTGCATGACCATGGGGACAGCCTCGACGATGGCCTCGATGGTCGAAGCGCTCGGCCTGGCGCTGCCTGGCAACGCCGCCTATCCCGCGGTCGATGCGCGCCGCAGCCGCATCGCTCGCATGACGGGGCGGCGCATCGTCGAAATGGTCAATGAGGATCTGCGCCCGTCGGCGATCCTCACCAAGCAAGCCTTCGCCAACGCCATCCGTGTCAACGGCGCCATCGGCGGCTCGACCAATGCGGTCGTGCACCTGCTGGCGATTGCCGGCCGCGTCGGAACCGAACTCAGCCTCGATGACTGGGACCATCTTGGCCGCGACGTGCCGACCATTCTCGACCTGATGCCGTCGGGCCGCTTCCTGATGGAGGATTTCTGCTACGCCGGGGGCATTCCGGCCGTCATGAAGGAGATCTCCGACATGCTCGATCTCGATGCTTTGACCGTCACCGGCAAGAGCATGGGCGAGAATATTGCCGACGCCCAGAATCACAATCCTGAGGTGATCCGCCCGCGTGACAAGGTGCTTATGCCGCACGGCGGCATTGCGGTGCTGCGCGGCAATCTGGCGCCTGACGGCGCCATCATCAAGCCATCAGCCGCATCGCCCACCCTGATGAAGCATCGTGGCCGCGCCGTCGTGTTCGACGATATCGATGACTACAAGGCGCGTGTCGACGATCCCGCGCTCGACATCGACGAGACGTCGATCATGGTGCTGAAGAATTGCGGTCCGAAGGGCTATCCCGGCATGGCCGAGGTCGGCAACATGGCGCTGCCGCAGAAGCTCCTGAAGCAGGGCATCCGAGACATGATCCGCCTCTCCGACGCCCGCATGTCCGGCACAGCCTTCGGCACGGTCGTGCTGCATGCGGCACCGGAGGCAGCCGTCGGCGGCCCGTTGGCCCTGGTCAGGAGCGGCGACGTGATCGAACTCGATGTCGAGGCGCGAAAGCTGCATCTCGACGTCTCGGACGAGGAACTGGCGCGGCGGCGTCAATCCTGGCAGCCACCCGTGCCGGCAATGCGTGGCGGCTATCAGGGCCTCTATGTCGACCATGTGCTGCAGGCGGACCGTGGCGCTGATCTTGATTTCCTGGTCGGCAGCCGGGGTCATGCCATTCCGCGCGAAAGCCATTGAGGTCGATCGGATGCCAAAGTTCCGGCCCGATGATTTCCATGGCATCCACGCCATTCTCTACGCACTCTTCGACGAGAACGAACGGCTGGACCGCGCGGCGATGCGCAAGCAGGTCGAGATTTGCCTGGCGACGGGCGTGCATGGCATGGCCGCGCTCGGCCTTGCGACCGAAGTCGCCAAGCTGACCGAGGCCGAGCGCCGGACGGTTATGGACTGGACGGCGCAGGACACCGCCGGCAAGGTGCCGCTCGCCTTCACCATCTTCGGGTCTTCGGTTGCCGAGCAGATCGCGCAGGTGCGTCACGCCGAAAGTGTCGGAGCGGATTGGGTGATCCTGCAGCCCCCGCCGGTCGGGTCTTTTGGCGCATCCGAATACATCCGCTTCTTCGGCCGTGTCGCGGAGGCGACCGACCTGCCGGTGGCGATCCAGAATGCGCCGGCTTTTTTCGGCCGTGGGCTGACATCGGATGAGATCCGCGACCTCGTCACGCTTCACCCCAACATCAAGTTGGTCAAGGGCGAGGGTCCGGTCACCGATATTGCCGGCCTGATCGAGCGCACCGAGGGCCGGATTCCCGTTTTCAACGGGCGCGGCGGTCTCGAACTGGTCGACAATTTCCGCATCGGCTGCCGAGGCATGATCCTGGCGGCGGATTGCGTCGATTATGCCGTACGCGCCTACGAGGCGTTCCGCGCAGGAGACGAAGCGGCAGCCGAAGCCGAGTATGCAAAAATGCTGCCGACGGCGGTCTTCGTCATGCAAGGCATCGAGAACCTTATCTGCTACGGCAAGCGGCTGTTCGGCGCCCGCGCCGGCATCACGATCCACGATCGGGCGCCGGCGATGCGGCCAACCGGGGTTGGCCTTGCGATGGTCGAGCGCTTTGCTTCCCAACTCCGCAAATTGCCAGGATAGGGCTCTATCTGTTCGGCGTTGACCGTCCCGCTGCCCTGGCGTGAGCATCCGTGATCAGAAACGCTCGCGGTAGTCGCGCGGGTTGGTGCCGAGGACGCGTAGAAAGCCGCGCCGCATCGTCTCTTCCGAGCCGAAGCCGCAGCGGCGGGCCGTCCGGTTGACGGGCTGGCCCCGCTCCAGCATGCGCCGCGCCGCCTCGATGCGGATTTCCTCGATCGCGCGGGCGGGTGTCCGTCCCGTGGCCTCGCGATAGCGGCGCGAGAAACTGCGCGGGCTCATATTGGCTTGGTCGGCCAGTTGCGTGAGCGACAGGTCGCCGGCCAGATTGTCGAGGATCCAGCTGTGCAACCGATCGAAGCGCCCGTCGCCTTGCTGCAGCTTCAAGGTCTGACTGAATTGCGCCTGGCCGCCGGGACGTTTCATGAACACCACCAGCTCGCGCGCCACCGCAAGCGCCGTGGGCCGGCCAAGGTCGGCCTCGACAAGCGACAAAGCGAGATCGATCCCCGCGGTTACGCCGGCGGATGTCCAGATATTGCCGTCGCGGATGAAGATCGGATCGGGTTCGAGGCGGACCGCGGGAAAGCGTCGGGCGAACTCCGCGCAGCGTCCCCAATGGGTCACCGCACGCCGGCCGTCGAGCAGTCCTGCCGTCGCCAGCAGCATGGCGCCGCTGCAGACAGAGGCGGTGCGCGTGGCGTCACGCGAGCGCCCGGCCAGCCAATCGATCAGTTCGCGATCCTCACAGGCGGCATTGACGCCCCATCCACCTGGCACGACCAGCGTGTCGATCGCCGACCCATGCGCCGGCAGCGCCGCCGCCTCCAGCACGAGACCGGCCGATGTCCTGATCCGCGGCAACGCTGCGACGACCAGGACCTCGTAAGGTACAGCCTCGCCGGCGTGCATCCTGAAATCGTTGGCACTGGCGAAGACCTGAAGCGGCCCGCTGACATCGAGCAATTGGACGTCGGGATAGGCAAGCACTTCGATGCGGCGCATGGGTTTGGCCCGAAACGAGGGGTGAATGGCAATCGTGCCAAACCATGATGCCGTAGATTGCCCGAAGTCAACCCCGGAGATTTCCATGGCTCTTCGTTTCGGCATTCTCTTATTTCCCAACGTCCAGCAACTCGACCTCACCGGCCCTTACGAAGTTCTGGCATCGGCCAAGGGCGCCGAGGTGGAATTGATCTGGAAGGATCGCAATCCGGTGATGTCTTCGACGCGCCTCTCCCTCACGCCGACGGCGACTTTCGAGGATTGCCCGCCGCTCGACGTGCTGTGCATTCCAGGCGGAGGCGGCGTCAACGCGCTGCTGGAGGATCAGGCGGTGCTCGATTTCGTTTGGCAGCGCGCAGCGCAGGCGCGCTATGTCACCTCGGTGTGCAGCGGCGCCCTGGTGCTCGGCGCGGCCGGGCTGCTGCAGGGCAAGCGGGCGACCACGCATTGGTACGCGCATGACTTTTTGGATGAATTCGGCGCGATCCCTGTCGATGCACGTATTGTGGAAGACGGCAAGCTGATCACCGCCGGCGGCGTCACCTCGGGGATCGATTTCGGCCTGGCGCTGGTCGCGAGGCTGCTCGGACAGGAGGAAGCCGAGATCGTGCAGCTGTCGCTCGAATATGCGCCGGCTCCTCCTTTCCAATCGGGCACGCCGGCCGAGGCTTCGTCTGCGGTCCTGGCGCAGGCAAAGCAGCGGCTTTCGGCTTCACGCCGGGTTCGTGAGGAAATGTTCGCGCGCTGGCGCGACGCAGGCGCAGCCAAGATCGCGTAGCCGTCGCCGAATCCAGAGCGAGATGGCAGGGCCGAATGGCGCGTACCCGCGCTGTTCGGCCCTTGTCGCGTTTCGACTGTTGACACGCCCGTTTGTCTGTGCAGAAATTGGTTGGACCATTGAACCATTTGGACTCCGCTGGCGTGACCGATTTCCTGCCGCCCATCCAGACGACAGCCCGCGACGACGCGGTGCTGAAGGCGTTGGTGGGTTTCGTGCGGCAGGAAGCGCTGGGGCCTGGCGGCAAGCTGCCGACCGAGCGCATCCTGGCCGAGCGCCTCAAGGTCAGCCGCAACACGGTGCGCGAGGCGCTGACGCGCTGGGAGGGGCTGGGTCTCGTCGAAAGGCGGCAAGGCTCGGGCACTTATCTCAAGGCGGCCGTCTCGGCTGACATGCTGCACATGCCGCTGACCTTGGCCGGCGGCAATGATTTCACCGGCCTGATGCGCACGCTGGAAATCCGCCGCGCGCTGGAGGCCGAGGCGGCAGCCCTGTGCGCCGTCCGCGCCGGCAAGGCCGAAATCGCCGAGATCGAGCACAAGCTCGACATCATGGAAGAGGCGTTTCGCACCCGCGCGGGCATGTCCTCGGAGGAGGACTGGGAGTTCCACCAGGCGGTCTACCGCGCTTCCGGCAATCCGTTGTTCGAGCAGATCATCGCCGCCATGCATGAGCTGTTCCATCGCTTCTGGGAACATCCGCTCGGCGTGCGCGATTTCGGCCATGCCAGCTTCCCCTATCACCGCACTATCTTCGAATGCATCGCCGCGCATGACCCCGTGGGCGCCCGCGCTGAGGCGCTGAAGCTCATGGCCACCGTCGAGGACGATCTGAAGCGCGGCGCCGCCAACCTCAAACTTTCGGACCGCAAATGAACGAGCAGCCAAACACTTTCGATCCAGCTTCCCTGGCGGCCGACTACCTCGCCGAAGCTGCCACGCTTCTGGCGCATGACGATCCCTTCCCCGGCAACGCCGTGGTGCCGCCGATCTACCAGACCTCGCTCTTCACCTTCGCCAGCTATGCCGACATGGCCGACACCTTTGCCGGCCGCAGGAAGCAGCCGACCTATTCGCGGGGCGACAATCCGACGGTGATGGAGTTCGAGGCGCGCGTCGCGGCCTTGGAAGGCGCTGAAGCCGCACGCGGCTTCTCCAGCGGCATGGCGGCGATCAGCGCGACGCTGCTTGCCTTCGTCGGCGCCGGTGAGCGCATCGTTGCCGTGCGCAATTGCTATGGCGACGCCTACCGGCTGTTCGAGCGGCTGTTCCCGCGCTTGAACATCAAGGTCGACTATGTCGATGGCGCCGATCCGGACGCGGTTGCCGCGGCTCTTCCGGGCGCCAAGCTGCTTTATCTCGAAAGTCCGACCTCGATGATGTTCGAGCTGCAGGACCTGGCGCATCTGACGCGGCTGGCCAAGGAGCATGGCATTGTCACCACCATCGACAATTCCTGGGCAACGCCGGTGTTCCAGAAGCCGATCGCGCATGGTGTCGACCTGGTGCTGCATTCGGCCTCGAAATATCTCGGCGGCCACAGCGACACCGTCGCCGGCGTCGTGGCGGGTTCGGCGGCGCATATCAAGCACATCAACGAGCAGACCTATTCCCAGCTCGGCGCCAAGCTGTCGCCCTTCGAGGGCTGGCTCTTGCTGCGCGGCCTGCGCACGCTGCCGCTCCGCTTGCCGCACCACATGAAGAGCGGGCTGACCATCGCTGAGCGGCTCAAGGCGCATGGCAAGGTCGAGCGGGTCAATCATCCCGTTTATTCCAATCACCCCGGCAAGAAGACTTTAGCCGGCTATGCCGGACTGTTCTCCTTTGAGGTCACGGAGGACGTCGACATTCCCGCCTTCGTCGACGCGCTGAAACTGTTCCGCATCGGCGTCAGCTGGGGTGGCCATGAAAGCTTGGTCGTGCCGGCAAAGGCCTCGCTCGAGCAGACGCCGGGCATCAATTCGATGGCGCGCTTCGGCGTCAGCCCCCGAACCATCCGCTTCAATGTCGGATTGGAAAGCGTCGAGGACCTCTGGACGGATATCGCCCAGGCCTTCGACAAAGCAAAAAAATAACGCGTCCAAAATGGGAGTTTTGAACATGAAGAGACTGAGCATCATGCTTGCTACCGTGGCCGGTCTGGCGATTTCCGCCAGCGGCGCGCTGGCCGACACCACCATCAAGCTGGTCGAGGTCATCACCAGCCCGCCGCGCACTGAATTCCTGAAGAAGCAGATCGCCGAATTCGAGAGCGCCAACCCGGGCATCAAGGTTGAAGTGATCTCGCTGCCCTGGGGCCAGGCGTTCGAGAAATTCCTGACCATGGTGCAGGCCGGCGACACGCCGGACGTCGTCGAGATGCCGGAACGCTGGATGGGGCTCTATGCCAATAATGCGCAGCTCGAGGATCTCGGCCCCTACATGGCCAAGTGGGACGACGCCAAGACGCTCGGCGACCGCGCCAAGCAGTTCGGCTCGACCGTCAACAATACCCAGTTCATGATCCCCTATGGCTATTATGTGAACGCGCTGTTCTGGAACAAGAAGCTGTTCAAGGAAGCCGGCCTCGACGGCCCGCCGGCGACGCTCGACGACTTCGTCGCCGACTCCAAGAAGATCTCGGCCATCCCGGGCAAATACGGCTACTGCCTGCGCGGCGGTCCCGGCGCCTTCAACGGCATGCACATGTTCATGAACATCGCCGACGGCAAGGGCGGCTATTTCACCGATGACGGCGTCTCGACCATCAACGATGAAGGCTCGGTCAAGGGCCTGCAGATGCTGGCCGACATGTACAAGAACGGCCTGGCGCCCAAGGACGCCGTGAGCTGGGGCTTCAATGAAACGGTGACCGGTTTCTATTCCGGCACATGCGCCATGCTCAACCAGGATCCCGACGCGCTGCTCGGCATCGCCGACAAGATGAGCGCCGACGATTTTGCGGTCGCGCCGCTCCCCGTTGGACCGAGCGGCAAGTCCTATCCGACGCTGGGCTATGCCGGCTGGGCGATGTTCGCCAATTCGCAGCACAAGGACGAAAGCTGGAAGCTGATGGCGACGCTTCTGTCGCCCAAGGACAATCTGGAATGGGCCAAGGAAGTCGGCGTCATCCCGATCCACAATGGCGCCGACCAGGATGCCCATTTCAAGACCGAGCAGTTCAAGGGCTGGTTCACCGAACTCAGCGACAGCTCCAAATATGAAATGGTGACACCGCCGACGCATCTGGAAAACCTCGGCAACTTCGTCGACCAGGTGGCGATCAAGAACTTCCAGGAAGTGCTGCTCGGCCAGAAGCAGGCCAAGGACGTGGCCGACGAATGGGCCAAGTTCCTGACCAAGGAACAGCAGGATTGGCTGGCGAAAAATAAGAAGTAAGCGCAGGCTTTTCCTTCTCCCCGTTCACGGGGAGAAGGTGGCCCGAAGGGCCGGATGAGGGGCAGCGTTGAGTTCTCAGAAGCTGGCGCCGCCCCTCATCTGCCTGCCGGCATCTTCTCCCCGTAAACGGGGAGAAGATGCTGTTGCCACGCCAGCACCCCTCATCACCGTAGAGCCAAAGACTTATGACCTACGCAGTGTCCGAAATCCGATCCGCCGGCCGGCCGCGAAGCAAGCGGCTGAGCAAGGCTGCGATCGAGCCGTGGCTTTATCTCTCGCCGGCTATCGTTCTGCTAGTCCTGGTGCTTTTGGTGCCGCTGATCATCGGCATCAGCTATTCCTTCCGCAAATTCTCCGCCTTCAAGTCGCAATATGTCGGCCTTGCCCAATATGAGGCGATGTTTTCCGACCAGGTGCTCGGCCAGGCGCTGGTCAACACGCTGTGGTGGACGGTGGCCAGCCTGTTCTTCCAGTTTTTCCTGGGGCTCGGTCTCGCGCTTTTGCTCGACAAGCCTTTCTACGGCCGCAAGGTCGTGCAGGCCGTTGTCTTCCTGCCCTGGGCGGTGCCGTCCTTCCTGTCCGGCCTCACCTGGGCCTGGCTGTTCAACCCGATCATCGGGCCGCTGCCGCACTGGCTGTTCGCACTGGGGCTGAAAGCCGAGCCGACCAATGTTCTGTCCGATCCGGCCACCGCCATGTGGGGGCCGATCGTCGCCAACATCTGGTTCGGCATTCCCTTCTTCGCCATCACGCTGCTGGCGGCGCTGAAGTCGATCCCGTCGGAACTCTATGAAGCGGCGGCGATCGACGGCGCCTCGCCATGGCAGCGTTTCACCAAGGTGACGCTGCCGTTCCTGGCGCCTACCATCGTCATCACCGTCATGCTGCGCACCATCTGGATCGCCACTTTCGCCGACCTGATCTTCGTCATGACGGAAGGCGGGCCGGCCGGCTCGACCAGCACGGTGCCGGTCTACATCTATGTCAGCGCCTTCAAGTCGCTGGACAAAGGTTATGCCTCGGCCGTCGCGGTGCTGCTTCTGGTGCTGCTGATCGTCTATGCGGTGGCGCTGATCGCCATTCGCCGCACGCTGGTGAGGCACGTCTGATGATCGCCGGACGCTCCATCTCCTCGCGCATCATCGGCGGTCTAGGCCTTTACGCGGCGATCGCCGCTTATGTGGTCTTCGCGCTATTCCCGATCTTCTGGACGCTGAAGATCTCGGTGACGCCCGAGCGCCTGCTCTATTCCGAAGGCATCACCTTCTGGCCGTCGCAGACCACGTTCAAGAACTTCGTCACCGTGCTCGAAGCCTCCGACTTCCCGCGCTATTTCCTGAACAGCGTCATCGTCTCGGTGTCGACGGCCGCACTGGTCACCGTCATCGCCACGCTCGCCGGCTACGCCATGTCGCGCTTCACCTTTCGCGGCAAGGCGACCTTGGCCATCCTGCTCTTGCTGACGCAGACCTTCCCGTTGGTCATGGTCATTCCGCCGATCTACCGCATCATGGGCGATCTCGGTCTCACCAACAGCCTGGTCGGCCTGATCATCATCTACACCGCCTTCAACACCGCCTTTGCCACCTTCCTCATGCAGTCCTTCTTTGACGGGATCCCCAAGGACCTCGAGGAGGCGGCGATGATCGATGGCTGCACGCGCGCCCAGGCGATGCGACGCGTGATCGTGCCGCTGACCTTGCCCGGCATGGGCGCAACGCTCGGCTTCGTTTTCACCGCCGCCTGGAGCGAGCTTCTATTCGCGCTGATGCTGATCTCCAGCGACGAGCAGAAGACCTTCGCCGTCGGCCTGCTCACCTATATTGGCAAGTTCGCCGTCGACTGGGGGCAGATGATGGCGGCGTCGATCCTGGCGCTGATCCCGGTCTGCATCTTCTTCGCCTTCCTGCAACGCTATCTCGTCACCGGCCTCACCGCCGGCGCGGTCAAAGGATAATCGATGGCTTCCGTCACGCTGCAAAATGTCGAGAAGGATTATGGCGCATTGCGCATCCTGCACGGCGTCGATCTGGAGATCGCCGATGGCGAGTTCGTCGTGCTGGTCGGCCCGTCCGGCTGCGGCAAGTCCACCCTTTTGCGCATGATCGCCGGCCTGGAGGAAGTCACCGGCGGCGAGATCCACATCGGCGAACGACTGGTCAACGATGTCGCGCCCAAGGATCGCGACATCGCCATGGTGTTCCAGTCCTACGCGCTCTATCCGCATATGGACGTCTCCTCGAATATGGGCTTCAGCCTGCTGCTCAAGAAGGCCGAGAAGACGACGATCGACAGCAGGGTGGGTGCTGCCGCCAAGCGGCTTGGCCTCGACACCTATCTCGGTCGCCTGCCGCGCCAGCTCTCCGGCGGCCAGCGCCAGCGCGTCGCCATGGGCCGCGCCATTGTGCGCGACCCGAAAGTGTTCCTGTTCGACGAGCCGCTAAGCAATCTCGATGCCAAATTGCGCGTCCATATGCGCGCCGAGATCAAGGCGTTGCACCAGCAGCTCAAGACGACTTCGGTCTATGTCACCCATGACCAGATCGAGGCGATGACCATGGCCGACCGCATCGTCGTCATGCATGACGGCTATGTCCAGCAGGTCGGACCGCCGCTGGACCTGTACGACCGACCGGCCAACACCTTCGTCGCCGGCTTCATCGGCTCGCCCGGCATGAATTTCTTGCCGGCTAAGGTCGCCAGGGGCGGCAAGGTCGACGCCGTGCTCGCCGACGGCCAGAAGCTCAGATTGCCGGATGGCCTGCCTCTGCAGGACGGCGATGCGTTGACCATCGGCCTGCGGCCGGAGCACATCAAGCTCGCCGACGATGGCGCGCTGAAGGCCGAAGTCGAGGTGGTCGAGCCGCTCGGCCTGTCGACGCAGTTTTATGTCCAACTGGCCAACCAGCAGGTCTGCGTCTTCGTCATGGGCCGCAGCCAGGTGAAACCGGGCGACACGATCCGCCTCGCCGCCGACCCGGCGGCGCTGCATCTCTTCGATCCGAAGACCGGCAACCGCATCGGCTAGCTTGCCAGCAACGCATCCGTCCGCCAGCAGGCGATCAGATGCCCATCGCCGAGATTGATCGACGCGGGCTCCGCCTCCTGGCAGGCAGGCGCGGCAAGCGGGCAGCGATCGGCGAAGGCGCAGCCCTTGTTGGACGCGGCATCGACCGCAGCTGCCGCCTGAACGATGATCGGCCGGGCCTCGTCTGAGGACGCCTTGAGCAGCAGCTTCGTATAGGGGTGGTTCGGTCCGCGAAAAACCTGTTCGGATGAGCCGGTTTCGACAAGACGGCCGCGATAGAGCACGCCGATCCGGTCCGCCATGTAGCGCACCACCTTGAGGTCGTGGCTGATGAACAGATAGGTCGTGTCCTTGTCGCGCTGCAGATCGTTGAGAAGGTTGAGCACCGTCGCCTGCACGGAGACGTCGAGCGCCGAGGTTGGCTCGTCCAGCACCACTACTTTCGGCGCGCCGGCAAAGGCGCGCGCGATCGCCGCCCGTTGCCGTTGGCCGCCGGACAGCGATCGCGGCTTCTGCTCGGCGGTCGTGCCGGCCAGCCGCACGGAACGCAGCAACTCGCCGATCCGCTCGCGCGCCGCGCGCCGGTCAAGGCCGGCCAGGCGGCGCAGCGGCCGGCTGAGGATCCGCCCGATCCGGTGACGCGGGTTGAGTGTGCGGTCGGGCGACTGGAAGACCATCTGCACATCGCGCCGGTCGCCGGCTGCCCGCTTCTCCGCGCGCGCAGCGACCGTCCTGCCGAACAGCTCGACGGAGCCCTGGCTCGGCGTCTGCAGCCCGGTGACGATCCTGGCGAGCGTCGATTTGCCGGAGCCGGATTCGCCGATCAGGCCGAAGGTTTCGCCTTGCGCGATCGCAAGGTCGATAGCGTGCAGCACCGGTTGATTGCCGAAGGAATGGCTGATGCCCTTGCACGCGATAGCGGTCGGGTGTTCCGCCATCTGCCCGCTTTCACCTGGTACCTCTGTCCGGGCGCGCACGCCCGCGCCGGCTTCGGCCAGCCGACCGTCCCGTTTGGTGAAGTTGAGCGCCGGGATCGAGGCGATCAGCGCCTTGGTGTAGGCGTGCGCCGGGTACTCGAACACATCGCCGGCTGCACCCGTCTCGACCACCGCGCCCGACTGCATCACCGCCACGCGGTCGCAGGAGCGGCGGATGAGGTTGATGTCGTGGCTGATCAGCAGAAGGCTGGTTTTATGGTCGCGGCGCAGATCGTCGAGGATGGCGATGATCTCCGCCTGCACGCTGGCATCGAGCGCCGTCGTCGGTTCGTCCATCACCAGCAGCGCCGGGTCGAGCGCGATCGCGATCGCAATGTTGGCGCGCTGCTGCATACCGCCGGACAATTCATGCGGGTAAAGGTCGAGCACCCGTTCCGGATTGCTGACCCGCACACGCTTGAGCAATTCGGCCGAACGCCAGCGGGCTTCTTCGGCACGGACGGGACGATGGCGCATGATCGTCTCGCCGATCTGCCTGCCGATGGTCATGGCCGGGCTGAGCGCAGCACCCGGATGCTGGTAGACGGCCGCGATCCGATCGCCTCGCAGGCTGCGCAACTCTTCGCCGGAAAGGTTGCTTATTTCCCGTCCCTGGAACTGCAACGCGGAGGCCGCGACGCGGGCGTTACCGGGCAGATAGCGCAGGATGGCCATGGCCACGGAGCTTTTGCCTGAGCCGGATTCGCCGACCAGGCCGAGCGCTTCGCCTTCGCCGACGGTTAGCGACACGCCGTCGACGGCGGATTGCCATCCTCTTTTCCCATCATAGGCGATGGAAAGTTTTTCCACATTCAGCACCGAAGGAGACATGCAAACCTCGAAATCGCTTTCTGCCGGTGCCCTAATCAAGGGCAATCGCTTCCGCTTATTTAGTATATTATCTCTATAAAATTACTCGAATTAAAGCCGAACGCAATCTAGCCTTTTGCAAATTGGAGATGCGGGCCGTGCCGACTGGTGCGGCCGCCGTCTCCCCAGTGGATTGCAAGGAGGCCGGAATGGCTCGAAATCAGTTGATCCTAAGCGCGTTCTTCTTCAACCCGCAGGGCGACCATCGCATGTCGTGGCGCCACCCGCGAGCGCCTGGTCGCGAAGTGCTGGGCTTCGACTATTACCGCGACCTGGTGCAGGCGGCCGAGCGCGCCAGGATCGACACCATCTTCGTCGCCGACCACGTGTCGATCTGGGATTCGGTGAAGAGCGGCGTCGCGCATTACGCCAATGCCCGCCTCGAGCCGTTGACGCTGCTTTCGGCGCTGGCTGGCGTCACCAAGCATATCGGCCTCATCACCACGGCATCCAGTTCCTACAGCGAGCCCTACAATGTCGCGCGGCTGTTCGCCTCGCTCGACCATATCAGCCAGGGCAGGGCGTCGTGGAACGTCGTCACCTCGGCCATGGACGAGGAGGCGCGCAATTTCGGCCGCGACGGCAACATCGAGCACGCCTTCCGCTACCAGCGCGCCGTCGAGTTCCTCGATATCGTCAAGGGGCTTTGGGACAGCTGGGAAGACGAAGCCCTGCTCATCGACAAGGACTCGGGCTTTTTCGCCGATCCCGACAAGGTCCATGTGCTCGACCATCGCGGTGCGCATTTCAAGGTGCGCGGCCCGCTCAACGTCTCGCGCCCGCCGCAAGGCCATCCCCTGATCGTGCAGGCCGGCTCTTCCGAGGACGGCAAGAACTTCGCCACCGCCCATGCCGACGCGCATTTTGCCATCTACAGCAGCAAGGAAGACGGAATCAAATACCGTGAGGACATCAACGAGCGCCTGGCTCGTCACGGCAGGCGGCCGGAAAGCTTCAAGATCCTGCCCGGCATCCTGCCGATCGTCGCCGCTTCCGAGTCCGAGGCGCGCGACCGGCAGGAATATCTGCAGAGCCTGCTGCCGGACCGCGTAGGTATCGACCTTCTGTCGAGCTGGAGCGGTATCGATCTATCGGTCTATCCGCCCGACGGACCGTTGCCGCAACTTCCCGATGAAAGCACCTTCAATGGCGGGCGCACGTCGCTCAACCGGGTCAAGCAATGGGCGACGCAGAACCTGACGCTGCGCGAGATCGCCCGCAAGCTCGCCAACAGCGGCTCGGTGCCGACAATTGCCGGCACGCCGAAGCACATCGCCGACCAGTTGCAGGACTGGTTCGAGGCCGGCGCCGCCGACGGCTTCAACCTGATGTTCCCGTTGCTGCCGGAGGACTGGATCAACTTCGCCGAGCAGGTCGTGCCCGAATTGCAGCGGCGTGGCGTCTTCCCGACGGAATACGCGCCCGGAACGCTGCGCGACCGCTTCGGCCTTGCCCGCCCCGCCAACCGCTTTGCCGAGCAGCGCACCAATCAGCGCGCCGTATCCTGAAGGAGGAGCCATCATGACCGCCGCCCCGAGACTGCAGCCGCGCGAGGCGACCGCGCCGCAGCTGATCAATGTCCTGCACAGCCCCAAGCGCATCCGCGTCAAATTCGGCGGCCGCGTCATCGCCGACAGCCGCAACGTGCTGGTGCTGCGCTCCAACCATTTTTTGCCGATCTATTTCTTTCCGCTCGCCGCGGTCGACCAGTCGGTTCTGAAGCCATCGAAGCAGGGACAGCAGCATCCGATCGGCGGCGAAACGAAATACTGGGATATCGATGCCGGCGACAAGCGCGCCGCCGACGCCGCCTGGTCGTTCACGGCACCGCCCGATGAAAACCTTGCGCCGCTCGCCGGCCGCATCGCCTTCACCTGGAACCTCGTCGACCAATGGTTCGAGGAGGATGAAGAGGTCTTCGTCCATGCCCGCGACCCCTATGCCCGCATCGACGTGCTGCAGAGTTCGAGCCATGTGCGCATCTCATTTGATGGCGAGGTGATCGCTGACAGCCGTCGTCCCGTGCTGCTGTTCGAAACGCATCTGCCGACACGTTTCTACCTTCCGCCGGAGGATGTCAGGCTCGATCGGCTGAGGGCTTCGCTGACCAGGACCCGATGTCCCTACAAGGGCATCGCTTCCTACTGGTCCGGTGTGCTCAAGGACGGCTCGCAGCGCGAGGACATCGCCTGGAGCTACCGCGATCCGATCGCCGAGATGCCGAAGATCAAGGGGCTGATCGCTTTCTACCCGCAAGCTGTGGACCGCATCGAGCTCGACGGTCAGCCGGTCTGACCCGGCGCCTGTCCCCCACTTCCTTTCAAGATCACAATTTTCAAACGAGGCAAAAATGACCAAACGCACCGACATCGACGCCCTTCGCAACCTGTCCGGCGACATCTGGAATGTCGCCGTCGACGAATACGCCCAAGGGTTCCTCAGGCGCCGCGACCTGCTGAAATACGCGGCGCTGATCGGCCTGACCGGCTTCGCCGCTTCGCAAGGTCTGAGCTTTTCCGGCACGGCGCGCGCCGCTGCCGGTGGCGGCACGGTCCGTGTCGGGCTTGGACAGCCGACCAAGGCGATCGATCCCGTCACGCTGACCGATCCGGCCAGCATCGGCGTCATCAGCCAGGTTGGCGAATATCTGATCCTCGATGATCCCAAGGACGGCCTGCAGCCGAAGCTAGCCGTGTCCTGGGAAGCCGACGAGACCGCCAAGCGCTGGACGTTCAAATTGCGTCCGGGCGTAAAATTCCACGATGGCCGCACTGTGACCGCCAAGGACGTGGTGGCGAGCTTCGAGCGCCTTGTCGATCCGAACAGTGGCTCGTCCGCGCTGTCGGCCTATAAGGGCATCCTGTCCAAGGGCGGCGCCAAGGTCGTCGACGACGAAACCGTCGCCTTCGACCTCGACCAGTCGAACTCGAATTTCCCGTTCTATGTTTCCTCCGACGTCTACAACGCCGTTATCCTGCCGGCAGACTATGCCGGCGATTTCGAGAAGACCTTCAACGGCACCGGCCCCTTCAAGCTCGAATCCTTCCGTCCCAAGCAGGGCGCCAGCTTCGTGCGCAATCCCGACTATTGGGGCGACAAGTCGCTGCCCGACCGCGTCGAGATCAAGTTCTTCGACGACGAACAGGCGCAGGTCGTGGCGTTGCAGGCCGGCCAGCTCGACGTTATCCCCAGCACCACGCGCCTGGAACTGGCGATCGACGGCAATCCCAACTTCAAGCTGCTCACCGTGCAGGCAAGCTCGCATGATCCGGTGCATCTCAGGACCGACCAGCCGCCATTCACCGACAAGCGTATCCGCCGCGCGCTGGCGCTCACCCTCGACCGCGAGGCCATCGTGAAGGGGCTGCTCAAGGGCCGCGCCGTCGTCGGCAATGACTCGCCCTTCGCGCCGATCTTCCCGTCGGCCGATCCGTCGGTGCCGCAGCGCAAGCAGGACATCGCCGAGGCCAAGCGCCTGCTCGCCGAAGCCGGCGTGCCGAATGGCTTCGAGGTGACGCTGACCACCGAACGCGCCTACGACATTCCCGACTACGCCGTGATCATCCAGAACTTCGCCAAGAAGGCCGGCATCGACATCAAGCTCAACGTGCTGCCGCAGGATGCTTATTATGGATCAGCGACATTCGGCAGCTCGCCATGGCTGGATTCCAATCTCGGCATCACCGATTTCGGTCATCGCGGCACGCCTGACATCTTCCTCAACGCGACGCTGAAGAGCACGGGTGCATGGAACGCGGCGCATTTCAAGAATCCCGACTATGACACGTTGCTGGTCGACTACGGCAAGGCGCGTGATCTTCAGGCGCAGCGCCTCGCCGCCGGCAAGATCCAGGCCCTGCTGCTCGACGAGACGCCGGAAATCATCAGCTACTTCTCGCAATACACGCGCATATCGAGCACCAAGGTCGAGGGCGTGCGGTTCACGGCGATCTCGCATCTCCTGCTCGACCGCGTTACCTTCGTTCAGGCATGACGCGGAAACGTCAAACCAGCCGGAGCGCCGGAACCCGATGCTGAGCGGCCGCACCTTGTCGACGCGGGCAGCCTCGCTTCTGCTCACGTTGTGGCTGGTCAGCGTGCTGGTCTTTCTCGCCGGGCAGGTCCTACCCGGCGATGTCGGCCGGGTTATGCTCGGCCCATTCGCCGACGCCCAAGCCGTGGCGGCGCTGAACAAGCAACTCGGCGCCGACCAGCCCTTGCTCGTCCAGTACTGGCGCTGGTTCAGTGCCGCGCTCACGGGCGACTTCGGCACATCGCTGTCGATGCGGGCGCCGGTGGCGCCCTTCGTGCTGCAAAGTCTGGGCCGCTCCGCCGCCCTTGCCGGCATCATCCTGCTGTTTCTTGTGCCGGCCGGTGTGGGAGCAGGCATCGTCGCCGGCCTCAACCAGGGCCGCCTTGCCGACCGCCTGATCGTGCTCACCGGTATCTCTTTCGGCATCGTTCCCGATTTCGTGTCCGGACTTCTCCTGCTTATGGTCTTCGGCCTGTGGCTCAACTGGTTCCCGATCACCGGCGCTGCCCCGGACGGCGCCGGCTTCTGGACGAGCGGCTATTACCTCATCCTGCCGGCCTTGCCGCTGGTGCTGAACCTCACCGGCTATCTGGCGCGCATGACGCGGGCCGGCGTCGTCGAGGCTTTGGCGGCCGACTACACGCGCACGGCGACGCTGAAGGGGCTCGACCGTTCGCAAGTCATCCTCCGGCATGTATTGCCCAATGCGCTGACCCCGACCATCGCGGTTCTAGCCACCCAGAGCGGCTACATGCTTGGCGGCCTCGTCGTTATCGAGGCCCTCTTTGGCATCCAGGGGCTCGGCAATCTGGTGCTCAACGCTGCCAAGTCGCGTGATTTTCCGATGCTCGAGGCGGGCGTCCTCGTCATGGCGACGATCTTCGTCCTGTCCGCCGCTGCAGGCGATCTTATTCAGGCGCTGCTCGACCCGCGGCAACGGCGGCGGGCGTCGCTATGATGGATCTTCTCGAATTCCCGGCGCCGGCGCGCGCCTCATCGATCCTGCGGCTTGCGGGCAGGCTCGGCCGCGCGATCCGCGGCCTGCCTCTGTCCGTGATCGTCGGATCGCTCATCCTGCTGTTTTGGATCGCTTGCGCTCTGTTCGGCGATCGGCTGGTGCCGTTCGACCCCTATGGCGAAGATTTCCTCGCCACCCTGGCGCCGCCGGACGCGACCCACTGGTTCGGCACCGACCAGCTCGGCCGCGACATCTTCTCCCGCATCATTGTCGGTTCACGCGACATCCTTCTGGTGGCGCCGCTGGCGACATTGGGTGGTGTTGCGTCAGGCACGATCATCGGACTGGTGCTCGGCTATTTCGACGGCCTGGTCGACGCCGTCGGCGCGAGGCTGCTCGACACGCTGATGGCCTTTCCCTTCATCGTGCTGGTCACCATGACGCTGGTGGCGCTCGGACCCTCGAACGTCACTGTCATCCTAGTGATCGCAATCGCCTATGCGCCGCTGGTGGCGCGCACCGTGCGCGCCGCCGTCCGCGAGCAGCGCGAACGTGAATATGTCAGCGCCGCGCGCCTCGGCGGCGAGAACGCTTTCGCCATCATGGTCCTGGAAATCCTGCCCAACATCCGGGAGACGATCCTCATCGAGCTCGTCACCCGTCTTGGCTATGCGTTCTTTTCGATCGCGACGCTGAGCTTCCTCGGCCTGGGTATCCAGCCGCCTTCGGCCGACTGGGGGCTTGCGGTCGCCGACGGCTATGGCTTTCTCACCGGCGGCAAATGGTGGGGCGTCGTCTTCAACTCGGCGGCCATCGTCTCGCTGGTGATGGCGACCAATCTGATCGCTCAAGGGGTCGGCGCGTTCGAGAATGTCGACAGGTGAATTGCTGCTAAACTCCTGTTGATTCGTCTCGACAGGAAACGGCATGAGCAAGGCCCTCGGCACATTCGCACTGGTCACGGTTTTCAGCGCCTTGCTGACGGCTTTGTCGCTGGCAGTGGCGAGGCACGGCTATCCTTATGGCGCCTTCGGCATGAAGCGCCTCGACGGCATAGCCGACGCCGGTTCCTTCCTGGCCATCGCCGCCATCTACTTCTTCAGCGCGATGCTGATGATGATCCTGCCCATCCGCGCCGCCGGCGTCGTGCTGACCCACGCCGCCGATGCGATCTTCTGGACGACGATTGTGCTCTTCGCCACCATCGTCGGCTCGCTTCTCGCCCGCTGGGCCTTCGGCCAGCACGAGGTGCTCTGGGCGCTTTTCAACTGGCGCTTCCTGTTTGTCGCTGCGATCGTCGGCGCGCATCTCACGATGAACGAATTGCGCCGCAATCTCCTGCTCAGAAGCCTGTTCTTCGTCGTCTTCGCTGCGGTGACGCTGGCCTGCCTGTTCTGGTCGTTTTCAGCCTGACGGCAGCGGATCTCGCGGTGGACTTTCGCGGCCGGTTGCCTAGGTTTACCGAAGGCTTCGGCTGGACCTCCGTGCACACAGCCACTATATCATTTGTCTGACAATTGATCAGGCGCATCGCCACCGCGACAACTTTCGAAGGAACTAGAATGACCGTGCACCGCAAGAACCTTATCGATGGCGAATGGCTGGGCGAGCCCGGCTCGCGCAACATCAATCCATCGAACACCAACGACGTGGTCGGTGAATACGCCTCGGCTGGCCCTGAGGAAGCAAAGCAAGCCATCGCGGCCGCCAAGGCAGCCTTTCCGGCCTGGTCGCGCTCCGGTCCGCTCGCCCGGCATGCGGTGCTGAAGAAAGCCTCCGACGAGATCATGGCGCGCAAGGACGAGATCGGCCGCGCGCTGGCCCGCGAAGAAGGCAAGACGCTGGCCGAAGGCGTTGGCGAGACGATCCGGGCGGCCCAGATTTTCGATTTCTTCGCCGGCGAGACGCTGCGTCTCTCGGGTGAGCTGGTGCCGAGTGTGCGGCCAGGCGTCGGCGTCGAGTTGACGCGCGAAGGCGTCGGCGTCGTCGGCATCATCACGCCTTGGAACTTTCCGATCGCCATTCCCGCCTGGAAGATCGCGCCGGCGCTCGCCTACGGCAACACAATCGTCTTCAAGCCGGCTGAGCTTGTCCCCGAAAGCGCCTGGACCATCGCCGATATCCTGCATCGCGCCGGCCTGCCCAAGGGCGTGCTCAACCTGGTCATGGGCAAGGGCTCGGTTGTCGGCCAGGCGATGCTCGACAGCCCCGACGTCAATGCCATCTCCTTCACCGGCTCGGTTGGCACGGGCAAGCGCGTCGCCGCGGCCAGTGTCGAGCATATGCGCAAGTTCCAGCTCGAGATGGGGGGCAAGAATCCGCTCGTCGTGCTTGACGACGCCGATCTCGCGGTCGCCGTCGACTGCGCCATCAACGGCGCCTATTTTTCTACTGGCCAGCGCTGCACGGCCTCCTCGCGCTTTATCGTCACCGATGGCATTCATGACCGTTTCGTCGAGGCCATGAAGGAGCGCCTGGACAAGCTCGTCATCGGCGACGCGCTGGACGCCAAGACGCAGATCGGCCCCGTTGTCGACCAGACCCAGCTCAAGCAGGACGAGGACTATATCGCCATCGGCCGCCAGGAAGGCGCCGAGCTTGCTTTTGGTGGCGACCGGCTGGAGCGGGGAACACCGGGCTTCTATCTGCAGCCAGCGCTGTTTGTCGGCTCCACCAATGCGATGCGCATTTCGCGCGAGGAGATCTTTGGGCCGGTCGCCAATGTCATCCGCGTCAAGGATTATGACGAGGCGCTGACCGTCGCCAACGACACGCCGTTCGGCCTGACCTCCGGCATCTGCACCACGAGCCTCAAGCACGCCACGCATTTCAAGCGCAATTCGGAAGCTGGCATGGTCATGGTCAACCTGCCGACGGCCGGAGTCGATTTCCATGTTGCCTTCGGAGGCCGCAAGGGCTCCAGCTACGGTCCGCGCGAGCAGGGCCGCTACGCCATGGAGTTCTACACCACGGTGAAGACCGCCTATACATTCGCCGGCTAACCAAATTCCAAAGGGCGAGCGATGGCGTCAAGCATGACCGACATGACCTGGCTCAATCCGCCGCCGCACCATGGGTTCGGCGACGGCACGCTTCAGGTTCGCACCGGCAAGGACACCGATTTCTGGCGCGAGACCTTCTATGGCTTCTGGCGCGACAACGGCCACTTCCTCTATCGGCCGGTCGAGGGCGACTTCAGCGCCGAGGTGACGGTCAAGGGCCATTATGAGGTGCTCTACGATCAGGCCGGGCTGATGCTGCGCCTCGGCGAGACGCAATGGATCAAGGCCGGTATCGAATACACCGACGGGCTGGCCTATTTCTCGGTCGTCGTCACCAACGACACATCGGACTGGTCGCTGGTCAGCATTCCGACGGACCCCAGCGGCACCCGTATCCGCTTGACCCGCCACGCCGAGGCGGTCCGCATCCAACATCTCGATGCCAGGGATGGTCGCTGGAAACCGGTGCGGCTCGCCTATTTCCCGATCTCGAAAACCGTCGATATCGGCATGATGTGCTGTTCGCCGCAGCGCGAGGGTTTTGACGTGACCTTCAGCGATTTCACCGTCGGCCCGCCGATATCGAGAGAATTGCACGACTGACGGTATAAATTAGAAACCGGTCATGCTTCCCCGATCCTGCGGAAGGGCGTATGAGAGGGCATCGACGTGGCCCTGGAGGACCGATGCCGTCAGACGTTCCGCTCATTCTTTTCTACACGCGCGCCTTCAAAAAAACCGTCGACGTCGCCGCCATACCGGAATGCTGCGTCCCCGTTGAGTGGACCACCGACCGCAGCCGCCTCGCCGAAGCCGACGCGGTCGTGTTCCATATCCCGAATGCTCGCGAGATCGGCGATGCCCGCAAATATCCGGGCCAGCTCTGGGTCGCCTGGTCGATGGAGAGCTTCGAGAACTATGCCTGGCAGGCCGATCCCCGCTTCATGCGGCATTTCGATCTCACGATGACCTACGAATTTGGAGCGGATGTCTGGGAGCCTTATCTGCCCAAAGCCGAATGGTGGGAAGCGGCACGCAGTTCGGTGATTGCGCCCAAGACCGAAGCCGCGCCGGCGGTGACTTTCCAGTCTTCCAAGCTCGACAAAAGCGGGCGCGCCGGCTTTGTCGCGGAGCTCTCCAAAAGCATCGGCGTCGATCGCTATGGGCGGTTCAATCGCCGCGCGAAGCTCCAGCCCAATCGGCAGATCGAAGGTCCGGATCTTGGCCGGCAGACGAAGCTCGAAACCATCGGGCGTTATCACTTTTGCCTGGCGCTCGAGAACTCGATCGCTCAGGACTACGTCACCGAAAAGATGTTCGACCCGTTGGCGGCTGGCACGGTACCGGTCTATCTCGGCGCTCCGAACGCAGCGGAACTCGTTCCCGAAAATTGCTATATCGATGCATCGTCCTTCGGGACGCCGGCGGAGCTTGCAGCCTATCTTCACCATCTCGTCGAAACGCCGCAAGAGTATGAGGCTTACCTGGCCTGGCGTTCGAAACCGCTGCCGGACCACCTCGTTCGACGCCTGGAACTGATCGCGACTGGAACGAAAAACCGTCTCGCGGAACTCGTGCATCGATTGGTTGCGGAGCGTGGCGAAGTTCCGTCGGGCCGGTCTTCCCTCCCGTTTGGCTGGATGGCATTTCTGAAGACGCGGCGAGAGCGCTGGTGGATGGCCCACGCCGGCCGCTGAGCGTTTAGCCCAGTCCCTGGCTCACCGCTTCGCGGATTGCCTGAGGGCCAAAGCGGCTCCACGCGGTGTCGAGCGCTCGGATACGCAGGTTCTCCATGCGACCGAGGTCGGAACAGAGCTCGACCGCGAGATCGGCAAGGCCTTGCTCGGTGCCGGAGAACAGCACATCTTGCCCATCGACGAGGTCGAGCCCTTCGGCCGCAAGCGGCGTCGCGATCACTGGAACGCCCGCGACCATAGCCTCCAGTATCTTGATGCGCGTGCCGCCGCCTGTCGTGAGCGGAATGACGGACAGATGTGCTGTCGCCAGGAGGGGGCGGATGTCATGAGGATTCTTTACCAGCGTAACACCGTCCAGCGCCGATAGCGCTTGCACGGCTGCATTCGGCGATCGGCCGGCAAGTATGAGCTTTGCCATCGGCAATGCCTGTCTGATACGTGGCAGAATGATGCGCGCGAGACGCTCCGCCGCATCGACGTTCGGCGGGTAGCCAAGGTGCCCGACAAACACCATCGCCGGAAAGCCATTTGTGGAATCAGGCATTGGCGGCAGCCCATGGAGCTTTTCTTCGGCTCGCGGTATGCCGTTCGGCACGACGTCGAGCGGTATTGAGCCGGCAATAATTGTCTTGAGCCGCTTGCGATCAAGATCCGAGCAAACCCATATCCTGTCGACAGTCCTCGCTGCTTTCCGCTCCAACGTCCTGAGATCGGGGGAGAACGGCCGTCGCCATTTGCGCCGCGGCACCTGCCGGGCGAGGTCTGACTCGACATTGTGCATGTCGAGGATGAGTTGTTTGACCGAAGGCCGAAGATGATCCAGCAGCCTGACCAATGGCGTGCCTTCGACCACGATAGTGTCGGGGCGAAAGTCCTGGATAAGCGCCTTTAGCCGGGTCAAGGCCAGCCGTGGGATCTTGCTCTCACCATATGCTCTTCGCCAGCCCAAGATCGGCCCGCGCTTTTCGCCAGGGATGGTCAGCGGTGCAACCCGGATATTCAGGTCGACGGCCAGTGTGTCGCTGGTCAGCGGCTTGATGGTAGCGACGCAGACAGGGCCGAATGTCACGGCCGCCACCGCATTGCCATGGATCCTGAGATCCGTTCCGGATATTGGTGGAAAGGGGGGCTCGTGGCAGACGAATAATGTACGTCTGGAGGGCGGCTCAATATTCTGAAATGATTTTATATTTTGACTTGCGTCAGAATTATTGCGCATCTGAGGTATTAGCGATATCTCATATTTGTAGTTGCAGGCTTATCTATCAGCCATATTCCTGTGACGCAATAACCGACAGCTGCGATTCCTGCTGATGTCGCGATGATCATGCGCCGGAGCCACGCCAGCTTGATGGTCTCGAAGTAGTTGCCTCTAAATCCGGTGCTGGAAGAACTGCAGGAACAATTCTCGCTCGGTGGTGATGTCGAGCTTTTCGTAGATGCGCCTGCGGTGGTTCTTCACCGTGCCGATCGTGATGCCCAGCCGCTCGGCGATGTTGGCGGTCGGGTGCCCGGCGAGGATCAGTTGCACCAGCTCGCGCTCGCGCAAGGACAGCTCCGGCCAAAGGCTTGGCGGAATGCTCGGCTTCTGCTGCGGTGAAGCGCCGGGGCCGGTTGGCGCCGAGGTGCGCGAGAAGTCGCTGCCGCGTGCCTTGATGTCCAAGGCATGCAGGGCCTCGAACACCGATAGTCGCTCGTCCAGCAGGGCGATCTCGCTGTCCTTGAAGGAAGAGGTCGAGCGGTCGAGAAAGATACCGAGGCACCAGTCGCCGCCATCGGCGAGCATGATGCCGACCTCGTCGCAGATTTCGGACTGCGCCAGGAAGCCGGCGATGTACTGGCCGCGCTTGGCCTCTTCATCCGCCAGCCCTTTGAGCGGCAGGATGCCGAGACGGCGCTCGCGTCGCCACGAGGCGTAGAACGGGTCGAAGACGTAGTAATTTTCGAGATAGCGCCGCACCATCTCGTCCGAGAAACGCCTGTGTTTGACGAATTCGGGCGTCTTGGTCGCCGAGTAGCGGGTGACTGTCACCAGGTCGTGCGCAATGTCGGCCCCGATCAGATCGATCAGGCAGTCGACATGCCGGTCGGTGCCGGTGGCCGAGATCGCTTTGGCCAGCGGCGCCCAGATGTTGCCCATGCGCATGCCCTTTTCTCGGCGAACCGCGCCGCGCGGTCATTGTGTCTTTAGGCATATGGCGCGATCGGCGCGATCGAATCTAGCCTGCGGTCATTCTCGAAAAGGGAAGGCAATCGTGGACCAGATCACCACCAACCCCATTGTTATCGGCATCGACGCCGGCGGCACCATGACCGACACCATCCTTGTCGATCAGGACGGCCACTTCAAGATCGGCAAATCGGCGACCACGCCCAAGGACGAGGCCGAAGGCTTCCTTGCTTCCGCCGAGGACGCGGCCGATGCCTGGGGCATTTCGCTGGAGACGCTCTTTTCCGGCGTCAACGTCGTGCTCTATTCCGGCACCGGCATGCTCAACACGCTGTTGTCGCGCACCGGCCGCCGCCTTGGCCTGATCACCACCAAAGGCCTCGAGGACATGATCCTGATGGGCCGCGGCCTGCAGGCCTGGGCCGACTATTCCTACGCCGATCGCCTGCATGCGGTGACCCATCAGCATCCCGATCCGCTGGTGCCGCGCCGCCGCACCCATGGTGTCACCGAGCGCATCGACCAGTTCGGCGACGTCATCCTGCCGCTCTACGAGCACGAGGTGCGCACCGCCGCCAAGAAGCTCATCGCCGACAAGGTCGAGGGCATCTGCATCATGACGATCTTCTCGCACGTCAATCCCGTGCACGAGAAGCGCATCGCCGAGATCTGCCGCGAGGAGGTCGCCGCCGCCGGGGCCGACATCCTTGTCCACACCAGTCATGAGGTGCGCCCGGTGATCCGCGAGCAATCGCGGCTGAACTCCGTGCTGATCGAAGCCTATGCCACCTCGCGCGGCCGCAAACAGCTTAAGGGCATCGAGGACGTCTCGAAGAAATACGGCTTCAAATATGGCGTGCAGACGCTGCTCTCCTTCGGCGGCCTGACCTCGATCAACCATCCGCGGCTGCATGAGACGATGATCTCCGGCCCGATCGGCGGTATCCTCGGTGCAGCCTATGTAGGCAAGCTGATCGGCAACGACTCGCTGATCTGCTCGGATATGGGCGGCACCTCCTTCGACATGGGCGTCATCACGCGCGGCCAGACACGGATCGAGAACGAGCCGTTGATGGACCGCTTCAAGCTCAACGTGCCGACGCTGCATCTCGACACCATCGGCGCCGGCGCCGGCATGATCCTCAAGGTCGACCCGTTGACCAAGAAGGTCTCGCTCGGGCCGGAAAGTGCGGGCTCCGATCCCGGGCCGATCTGCTTCGCCAAGGGCGGCACCGAACCCACCATCGCCGACTGCGACGCCATCCTCGGCCGCCTCAACCCGCATTATTTCCTCGGCGGCAAGGTCGTGCTGCAGGTCGAGAAAGCCAGGGCGGCCTTCGAGGAGAAATGCTCGCGCCTGCTCGGCGTCGGCGTCGAGGAAGCCGCCGAAGGCATGATCGACATGCTGGAGGCCGACGCCAACAACGCGCTGCGCCGCGTCATCTCCGGCCAGGGCATACATCCCTCCGAATTCACGCTGCTGTCCTATGGCGGCTCCGGCCCGCTGCACCTTGCCGGCTGCTCCAGGGGCATCGGCTTCAAGGACATCATCACCTTTCAGTTCGCCGCCGCCTTCTCGGCCTTCGGCTGCACCACCGCCGATTTCATGCGCCGCCATTCGGTGTCGACGCAGCACGACATCGGCGCGCGCGCCGGCGATGACGAACTCGCGGCCTTCGGCAACAAGGTCACCAAGGTCTGGGACGATCTGACCAAGGCGGCCGTCGACGAAATGATCGAGGACGGCCACGCACGCGAAAAGATCAAGACCGTGCCGTTCTTGATGATGCGCTACACCGGCCAGCTCGAGGACGTCGAGGTGATGGCGCCGTTGTCGGCCATTCATTCCGCCGACGACATGCGCAAGGTCATCGACGAGTTCGAGGCGGTCTATGCCAAGGTCAACCATCGCGTCTCGCGCTATGGCGAAGCCGGCTTCTCGATCACCGAACTCGGCCTCATCGCCACCGCCGACAAGGTCAAGCCGGTGCTGCTCAAGCGCCCGCTCGGCAAATCGGATCCGTCCGCCGCCCACAAGGGTGTGCGCGAGGCCTATATTGGCGGCCGCTGGCACAAGGCCAATCTCTACGAGATGGACCTTTTGCAGCCCGGCCACGAGGTCATCGGCCCGGCCATCGTCGAGCATCCGGCGACGACGCTCGTCGTTCACCCGCAAGACCGTGTCCATGTCGATGAATGGACGCTGCTGCACTACACCCACGCTTGAGAAGGGCGAACGCCATGCTGGACAAACCCGCCTCCGCGCTGCGCATCCGCGAACGGCTGATCGAATCCGAACGGCTCATGGAAGAGACCGGCTGCTATGACGGCATCACCGAGCTCCACCTGCGCAACCAGGATCCGCTGAAGTTCGAAACTCTGCACACCAAGCTGCGCGCCTACTGCGTCTCGGCCCGCGAAATGGCCCGCCGCATCTCGGCTTCGCCCGGCGTGCGTGAAGTCGGCGAAATGGTCGTCGCCATCTACACGCCGGAAGGCGACGCGATCGCGCTCTCCAACGGCATCATGGTGCATGTCCACACGATGAGCCGCTTCATCAAATGGATGATCCGCAACGGCTACGAGGAAAACCCCCGCATCCGCGACGGCGATATCTTCGCCAACAACGACGCCTTCATCGGCACCGTGCAGGTGCCCGATGTGATGGACGTGGTGCCGATCTTCCATTCGGGCAAGCTGGTCGGCTGGGCGGGCGCGGTCTGCCACGAACTCGAGGCCGGCGGCATCACGCCCGGCGGCGACGTGGCGCTCGCCCAGGAGCGCTTCACCGAGGGCCTGTTCGTCTGCGCCGAAAAGGTCGGCGAGAATGACGAAATCCGCCGCGACTATGTCATCCGCTGCGAGCGCAATCTCAGAATGCCTATCTACTGGGTGCTCGACGAGAAGGCCAAGGTCGCCTCCTGCATCGACATGCGCGAAAGCGTCAAGGCGCTGATCGACGAGATCGGCCTCGACTACTGGATGCAGGTGTCGAAGGAGTTCATTGAGGAAGGCCGCCGCGCCCAGCTTGCCCGCACGCGCCAGCTCACCGTGCCCGGCATCTATCGCGGCCACACCTTCTATGGCCATGTCACCGCCGGCAAGCCGGGCTATCAGCCGCTCGGCGATCCCGACTGGCTCTACAACATGCCGATCGAGATGGAGATCACCACGGACGGCAAGATCATCATGGACTTCGAGGGCACGCAGCCCTGGGGCTACCATTCGATGAACTGCACGCCGGCCGGCATGGATGGCGGCATGTTCGTGACGCTGACCCAGCACATGAATTTCGAGGGCCTGGTCAATGACGGCGCCTGGATGGCGACCGAGCTGAAATTGCCGCACGGCACCTGGACCAACCCCGACAACGAGATGGTGGCGACCGCCACCTCTTGGGCTCTGCTTCTGCCGGCCTACGGCGTGTTCCAGCGGCTATTGTCGCGCTCCTTCATTGGACGTGGTTTTGTCGAGGAGGCGTTTGTCGGCCAGGTCAACAGCCCGATGATCGAGATGGGCGGCACCAGCCAGTATGGCAAGCTGTTCGGCATGGCGCATTTCGAATGCGCGGCCGCCGGCTCCGGGGCGCTCGCCATCAAGGATGGGCTCGACACCGCCTATGTCGGCTGGAACCCTGAATCCGACATGGGCAATATCGAGATCTGGGAACAGAACATGCCGATGCTCTATATCGGCCGTTCCATCGTTCCCAACTCCGGCGGCGCCGGCAAGTACCGCGGCGGCTGCTCCTTCGTCTCGACATGGCTGGTCTCGAAGACCGACCATCTGCGGCTGGTGACCTCGGAGCATTCCTCCCGAGTGTTCGACAATGGCGGCATGTGTGGCGGCTATCCGGCGCCGACCTGCCAGAAGCACCGTGCGGTGCGCAACTCCAACATCTTCGAACTTGCCGAAAAGGGTGCGCCGCTGGCGCATCAGACCGGCACCAACCCGCATCGCTCGGAACTCGAAGTGCGGCTGCAGGGTGAGCATGTGACGATGGAGGGGCCGTATATCACCGCCCCGCACAAGACCGGCGACGTCTTCACCCATTCCTACAATGGTGGCGGCGGCTATGGCGACGTGTTGGAGCGCGACCCGATCAAGACGGCTGCGGATGTCGAGAACGGCTATCTCACCAAGGAAGCGGCAACAGGCATCTTCGGCATCATCCTCGATGAGGACGAGGAGGGTTATCCCGTCGCTAACCTCGAGGCCACCAAGCGCAACCGCGCCGAGATGCGCGCCAACCGGCTGGCAAAGGCCAGGCCGGTTTCGGACTGGATCGCCACGGAGCGCGGCCGTGTCGAAAAGGCCGATTTCGCGCCCGAGGTGAAGAAAATGTATGCCAGCGCGATAAAACTGTCGTCGCGTTTCACCAAGGATTTCAGCGATTTCTGGAACGTCGACGCCAAATCGATCTTCATGCCGGGAGCAAAGCCATGACCTCATACAGCAAGGAAGTCATCGCCGATCTGGTCGCGGGCACGCTGCCCTGGCCGCAGACGCGCCGCGTCATGAGCGCCTACAAGGACGACGACCGTTTCTTCAAATATGTCGCGGTGCTGCAGGACCGCGTCGGCTGGAAGGACCCGATCCTGCTGCCGGTCTCGGATCACCTCTTCATCTGCCAGAGCGGCGATCAGCGGGTGACGAAATGCGAGTGCGGCCATTGCTTCGGCGACTATCGCAAGAACTGGAAGCTCAACGCCGCGATCATCGTGCGCAACACCGAGGAATCGTTGCGCGAAATCTATCCCAACAGCGATATCCCCGACCCGCAATGGATGGAGATCCGCGAATTCATCTGCCCGCAATGCGGCACCATGCACGAGGTCGAGGCGGCGGCACCCGGCTATCCCATCGTCCACGATTTCCAGCCCGACCTCGAAGGCTTCTACCGCGAGTGGCTGGGCAAACCATTGTAAGGATTTTGTTTTTGTGAACCGCGTCGCAGGCAAGGTCGCTTTGGTCACCGGGGCCGGCACGGGCCTCGGGCGGGCGGCCGCTTTGTTGCTTGCGGCTGAGGGCGCAAAGCTTGTTGTCACCGACATCGATGAGGCCGCCGCCCATCAAACCGCCGACCTGATCACCTGGGGCGGCGGCGAGGCTCTGCATATCGTGCATGACGTCTCCTCGCCAGAGGCTTGGCCGCAGGTGATGGCGGCGGTGTTGAAACGCTTTGGGCGGCTCGACGTCCTGGTCAACAATGCCGGCATCGCCATCGCCAGGAACATCGAGGACACCTCACTCGAGGAATGGCGGCGCACCATGGCTGTCAATCTCGACGGTGTCTTTCTCGGCTGTCAGGAAGGCATAAAGTTGATGAAGCAATCCGGCGGCGGCTCGATCATCAATCTGTCTTCCATCGACGGCATCATCGGCGAGGCCGAGCTTGCCGCCTACTGCGCCTCCAAGGGCGGCGTGCGCACCTTGACCAAAGCGGTCGCGGTGCACTGCGCCGAAAAGCGCTATGGCATCCGCTGCAATTCCATCCACCCAGGCTACATCTGGACGCCGCAGACGGAAAATTACCTGCGCGATCTCGGCACGCTTGACGCGGAAAAGGCGAAAGCCCTGTCGCGCCATCCAATCGGCTTCCTCGGCGACCCCGACGACATCGCCTACATGGTCCTCTACCTCGCCTCGGACGAATCCAAATTCGTCACCGGTTCCGAAATGGTCGTCGACGGAGGCTATCTTGCGGTGTGAATACGGAGACTTGTTGCGATGACCAACCTCACCGGCCGCAGCGCCATTGTCACCGGCGGGTTTTCCGGCATGGGCTTTGCCATCGCCTCAGCGCTTGCCAAAGCCGGCGCCAATGTCGCCGTCGGCTCCTATGTCGCGCCGCCGCAGGTGGGCAGGGTGGATGCCGCCTACTACCCCGGCGCCGACGAGATCGAGCGTGTGCGCTCCGCGCTCGCCGCACACGGCACCAAGGTGCACGCCGCCCATCTCGACGTGCGCGACAGCGATCTCGCCAACCGTTTCATGGCCGAGGCCGAAGCGGCCAATGGCCCTGCCGATATCCTCGTCAACGCCGCCGGCACCACCGCCGAGCAGCCGGTCTGTGGCCATTCCGACGAACTGTGGGACAAGATCGTCGACACCAATCTCACCGGGGCGTTCCGTACGACGCGCGCCGTGCTGCCCGGCATGATCGAGCGCGGCTGGGGCCGCATCGTCAACATCGGCTCGACCGCCGCTTCCGTGGGCTGGAAGGACAATCCCGCCTACTGCGCCTCCAAGGCCGGCCTGCTTGGACTGACCCGTTGCGTCGCGCTCGAAGGTGCTGCGCATGGCGTAACCTGTGTGATGATCAGCCCAACCTGGGTCGAGACCGAGCTGATGCGCCGCAACGTCGCGCAGGTCGTCGAGCGCGAGGGCAAGGGCCGCACAGCCGAGGCGGTGATGGATGAATTCAGGAAGGGCAATCCTCAAGGGCGCATGATGCAGCCCGAGGAGATCGCCGCGCTCGCGGTCTTCCTGTGCTCGGATCTCGCCAAGGGGATCACGATGGAAAATATCCAGATCACCGGTGGAGCCTTATGGTGAAACCGCTGCCGGCAGACAGAGCGTGCAACCGCTCGCTGCCGGCGAGGGGATCGGCGTCACGCCGCCCGCAACGGAAGCCTTTTCAGCTTCGACACCGTGCCCGCGCCAAGCATCTTTTCGGAATATTCGACGAGCAGCGCTCTTGCCTCCAGATGCGAGATGGCTTCGTCGGAATGGCCGCGCCGCAGCCAGAAGCCGTCCAGCATGGCGGCGAAGCCGCGCACGAAATGGTCGATCTCCGGTTTAGCGCACAGCGGCGTCAGCGCCGAGCCGATATTCGACCGCAGGCGCTTGTAAAACAGCTCCTGCAGCTGGGCATAGCGGGGGTTGTGGGCGGCCTCGGCGTAGAAGGAAATCCAGGCATTGGCGGTGTTGCGCTCGAATTTCTCCTGCGGGAAATTGCCGTCGACGATCGCCGTCAGGCGATCCCATCTTGTTTCGGCCTGGCGCAGATTGACCACCACCGCATCCATCAGGACGCGGTTGGCGTAGCGCACCATCTCGAACAGCACCTGGTCCTTGTCCTTGAAATAATAGGTCAGGATGCCTTGCGACATGCCGGCCTCGTGGCAGATGCGCGTGGTCGTCAGGCCCTTCAGGCCGTCGCGCAGGAAGATGCGATGCGCCGCTTCTATCAGCTCGACCCGCCTGATGTCCTCGATTCGAGTCTTCTGCTTCTTCGTCTTGGTCGCCATGGATTTCGTATATCCGACGAAATTTTTGTACGCTCTAACAAATTTTTCTATTGTCATATAATTTTGGCAGGCCTAGGCTGCGATGGCAAGCAGATGCCAGACGGGCAATCGATGACGTCGCACACACAAACGATGCGGGCCGCGGTCCTTGGCGGATATGGCGAGCCGCTGGAGATCACCAGCGTGCCGCGTCCCGTCGCCGGCCCCGGCCAGATCCTGGTGCGGCTGCAGGCCTGCGGCGTCTGCCACACCGATGTCCACATCTGGCGCGGCGAGAGCGTCCCGCCGCATGCGCCGTCTCCCTTTGTCATGGGTCATGAAGGTGTCGGCCGCGTCGAGGCGATCGGCGAGGGTGTCGGTGGCTGGGCGCTCGGCGACCGGGCCGGCGTGCCATGGATCCACGACACCTGCCGCCATTGCGACGAATGCCTGGATGGCCAGGAATCCTTCTGCCAGCACCATCGCGCGCATGGCCTGAACGTTCCCGGCGCCTTTGCCGAATACGTCGTCTGCGACGCCGGCTTCGCGGTGGCATTGCCGGAGACTATCGACCCGGTGACCACCGCCCCAGTGATGTGCGCCGGCATCACCGCCTATGGTGCGGTGAAGCGAGCCCGATTGCAGGCAGGCGAGAGCGCCATCGTCTTCGGCTGCGGCGGGCTTGGCCTCTACGCGGCGCAGATCGCCAGCCGGCTCGGCGTCAAGGTGCTGGCGGTCGACCGCGATCCGGCGAAGCTGGAGATCGCGCGCCGCTATGGCGCGGCTGAAACCGAGATCGCCGACAGCGGCTTGCCGACAAGGCTGAAGGCGCGGGGCGAGAAATATCACGCCTGCATCAATTTCGCGCCGACCACGGCGACCTGGGACGCCATGGTCGCTGGCATCCGCCCGCGCGGCAGGATCATCGCCGCCGCCATGGTTTTCCAGCCGGTGCCGCTCATTCAGGAATGGCTCACGGCTACCGGCGTCGTCATCACCGGCACCAGCGTCGGCACCAGGCAGGAAATGCGCGAACTGGTCGCCATGCACACAGCGCATCCGCTCGAAACCACGGTGGAGCTCATCCGGCTCGACGACGTGTCGAACGCGCTTGCCGCGCTCGAAAAAGGTCATTCGAAAGGGAGGTTCGTCATCAGCTTTGAAGACTAGCAGCATGTTCCAGCGGCCAGGGGAGTGGCGCGCGGAAGGAGGCTAGCGGCAGCCTCGCCATCGAGCGTGGAATCCAGCTCAAATCATAAAATGCAAAAACAGGGGAATAATCATGCCGACTTCAAGGAACAGACTGAGAAATGCAGGAATTGGCCTGGCGTTGATGCTTGCCGCAACGACGCCTGGTCTAGGCGCCGATCTTGGCGCCAAGGACGAGCCGATCAAGCTCGCCATGCTCGAATGGACGGGCGCGCATGTCTCCACCCATATCGCCGGACAGCTTCTGCAGAAGCTCGGCTATAAGGTCGAATACGTGACCGCGGGCAATTTCCCGCAGTTTTCCGGTCTCGCCGATGGTTCGCTCAGCGCCTCGGTTGAAGTGTGGATGAACAATGTCGGCGACATCTATCCGAAGACGCTCGCCGCCAAGCAGATCGAGGACATCGGCAAGCTTGATCTGAAGACGCGCGAAGGCTGGATCTATCCGAAATACATGGAGAAGATCTGCCCCGGCCTGCCGGACTGGACGGCGCTCAACAAGCCGGAATGCATCCAGGCGCTATCGACGCCGGAAACCGCGCCCAATGGCCGCTTCCTCGACTATCCGGCCGATTGGGGCTCGCGTGCGGCGACCATCCTTGCCGACAATTCGATGCAGTACACCGCCGTTCCGTCGGGCTCCGAAGGCGCGCTGGTTGCCGAACTCGAATCCGCCGAAGCCGCCAAGACGCCGCTGATCATGATGTTCTGGGGGCCGCACTATGCGCTCGCTGAAAACGACGTCGGCTGGGTCACCATGCCGCCGTGCAAGAACCAGACCAACGAGCACTGCATCACGCCGCCGGATGTCGACAAGATCGTCTGGTCGGGCTTCGGCGCCAAATGGCCGGCGGCCTATGCCCTGCTCAAGGCCTTCAAGATGGATGCCGGCGAACAGGAGAAGATGATGCTCGCCGTCGACAAGAAGGGCGAGGATCTCGACGCGGTGGTCAAGGCCTGGGTCGACAAGAACGAGGCGGTCTGGAAGCCTTGGGTCGACGGCGCCAAGGGCTGACCCGGCCGATGTACCCGACAACCGCCGAAGGCAATCGAGGCCCGGTTCCCGCAACGCGCGGAGCCGGGCGATCGGCCGGCATGGGCGATTTGCGATGAATGCCGCCGCTCGCCCGATAAAACTCGTCTGCCGCAATGTCTGGAAGGTCTATGGCCAACGCCCAGCCTATTACTTCGATTCACGCGGCTATGTGATCGATCCCGACGCGCTGGCCGAACGCCTGCGCGCCGAGGCGCATTTGCCGGCCGTGGTCGATGCAAGTTTCGAGGTGGCGGCCGGCGAGATCTTCGTCATCATGGGATTATCCGGTTCCGGCAAGTCGACCCTGGTGCGCTGCCTGTCGCGCCTGGTCGAACCGAGCGCCGGTGAGATCCTGCTCGACGGCAAGAACCTGCTTCAGGCCACCGGCAAGGAACTGATCGAACTGCGCCGCCACGCCATGGGCATGGTGTTCCAGAATTTCGGCCTGCTGCCGCATCTCACCGTCCTTGACAATGTCGCCTTCCCGCTGAAGATCCAGGGCAGGCCGGCAAAGGACCGCGAGGCCCGCGCCCGCGAAATGATCAGCCTGGTCGGGCTCGAGGGTCGGGAAACCTCTTTCCCGCACCAGCTTTCCGGCGGTCAGCAGCAGCGGGTCGGCATCGCCCGCTCGCTCGCTGTCGGACCGGAGCTCTGGTTTCTCGACGAGCCGTTCTCGGCGCTCGATCCGCTGATCCGCAAGCAGATGCAGGATGAATTCCTGCGGCTCCAAAGGATGCTGAAGAAGACCATCATCTTCATCACCCATGACATTACCGAGGCCTTCCGGCTAGCCGACCGGCTGGCCATCATGCGTGCCGGCAAGATCGTCCAGATCGGCCGCCCGGCCGACATCGTGCTCAATCCGGCCGACGACTATGTCGCGCAGTTCACCGAGGACATGCCGCTGCTGCGCGTCATCACGGCTGGCGATATCGCCAAGCCCGCCAACGGAACGGCAATGCCCGAGCAAAGCGTTGCCGCCGATACCAGCCTGGAGGCGCTTATCCCGCAACTGGCGTCGGGCGTCACGGCCTTCGCCGTGCCTGGCGCGGACGGCGACCCGCCGGCGCTGCTTCACGCCAGCGCGGTGCTTGCGGTGCTCGAGCGCGAGCAGGCGAGGCGCATACGCTCATGACGGCGCCGGCCGCGACCTTGAGGTCTTCCCCGAGGCCCGCGATGGAGCCGGCCCTGCTTGGCTGGTGCGCTTTGGCCCTGCTGACGGCGCTTTGCTTTCTCTTGAAGGCGGATTTCCCCTGGCTGGTGAATTTCCCCAAGGGGTGGACGCTGCCGCTGGCCGACTATGTCAATGCCGTCACCAACGCCGTGGTCACTGTCGTCCAGCCGGCGTTCCGCGCGCTCTCCGCCTTGCTTGATGCGCCGATGCGCGGCGCTCGGCTGGCGTTCGGCTGGCTGCCTTGGCCGGCGGTCATGCTCGCCGTCGCGGCGCTGGCGCTGAAGTCGAGCGGCACGCGGCTGGCGATCTTCGCCGTGCTGACGCTTGCCTACATCCTGCTCGCCGGCTACTGGCCGCAAAGCATGAACACGCTGGCGCTGGTGCTGCTGGCGGTGCCGATCTCGACCGTGCTCGGCTTTCTGCTCGGCGTGCTTGGCTACGCCAGCCCGCGCCTGCGCCCCATTCTCAGCGGCGCGCTCGACCTGATGCAGACCGTGCCGGCCTTTGCCTATCTCATCCCGCTCTTGCTTCTGTTCGGCTTCGGGCCGGTGGTCGGGCTGATCGCTTCGGCGATCTATGCGACGCCGCCCATGGTGCGCAACACCATGCTTGGGCTCGACCGCGTTCCGGCGGCGATCAGCGAGGCCGGCCTGATGAGCGGCTGCACGCGCCGCCAGCAATTCTGGCAGGTCGAGGTGCCGACAGCGCTGCCGCAGTTGCTCGTCGGTTTCAATCAGACGACGATGGCGGCACTGTCGATGGTCATCGTCGCCGCCATCATCGGCGGCTTCGAGGATATCGGCTGGGAGGTCTTGTCCTCCATGCGCAAGGCCGAGTTCGGCCAGAGCATCCTGTCGGGCCTGGTCATCGCGCTGCTTGCCATCCTCATCGATCGCCTCACCATCGGCTTTGCCCGCGAGCCAGCCACGGGGCCGACGCGGGCGATGCAATGGATGACGCCGCGCCGGCTGGTCCTGGCGCTGCTAATGACGCTGGCGCTGGCCGTGGTGATCCACCTTGCCGCGCCGAGCGCGACGCTCTTGCCTGAAACCGGCCTGCGTACCGAGATGGGCGGCGTCAACCAATGGCTGCTCGGCATCGTCCGTGACGATGCCTGGTTCTTCGACGGCGTCCGCAACAGCGTCCTTTACTGTCTGCTTCTGCCGCTCAGGATCGGCATTTCCGGATCCGCCACGCCGGCCATCTGGGGTTTTGTCTTGTCGCCGGCGGCGATGATCACCTATTTCACTGCTGTCTTTGCCACGGCCGGATTGATGCAGCGCGGCTTCGGCTGGCGCGCGGCACTTACCGTGCTGGCCGCCGGGCTTGTCCTCTACAGCGGTTTTCTTGGCCTGCCCTGGCCTGTGTTTATCCTTGGCGTCGCGCTGCTTGCCGGGCAGGTGGCGGGCTATCGCCTCGGCTTGTTCGCTTTGGTCGGCTTCGCGCTGATCCTGGTCGACGGATTGTGGCCGGCGCTGGTGCAGTCGCTCTATCTCTGCACGCTGGCGGTGTTGCTTTGCCTTGTGATCGGCGGCGCGCTCGGCACCTGGGCCGCGCATAGCGATCGCGTCTCGCGCGTCCTGAAGCCGATCTGCGACGCGCTGCAGACGATGCCGCAATTCGTCTTCCTCATTCCGGCGCTGATGTTCTTCAAGGTCGGCGAGTTCACCGCGCTGATCGCCATCATGCTCTACGCGATCGTGCCGCCGATCCGTTATGTCGAACACGGCTTGCGGCATGTGCGCGCCGACGTCGTCGAAGCGGTCGAGCAGATGGGGGCCACGCCGATGCAGACGCTGCTGCAGGCCAAGCTGCCGCTGGCGCTGCCTGTCGTCATGCTCGGCCTCAACCAGACGATCATGGCGGCGCTGTCGATGCTGGCGATCGCCGCCCTTGTCGGCACCCGCGATCTCGGCCAGGCGGTCTATGTCGCGCTCGGCAAGGCCGATGCCGGCATGGGCCTGATCGCCGGCCTGTCGATCGCCTTCCTGGCCATCCTCGCCGACCGCCTGATCCAGGCCGCCGTCGCCCGCTCAGGGGCGGCTTGAGGCTCATTCCAGCGCTCTCGCCCCATTCCCGCCGTTTCATCGTGCGATGCGGCAGGCCTATGGCACTCAGCCGTCCGCGGCAACTTTGCGGTTGAGCCGGCGGCCGTATGGCGGTAGGCTATGCTGCAGTGCACAACGGATGGCGCGCGGGCCAGAGGCTTGGCCAGGGCAGATAAGGGCTCACGGACAAAAATCCGGTATGAAGATTCCAAAATCCATTCTGATCGACCCTGACCGTAACGAAACCTACGGCATTTTCGCCGTCGTGGTTTCCATCATTGCCTTCGCTTACTCGCCCAATTTCGGCCAGATCCTGATCCTTGCCTATTACGCTGTCTGGCTGCCACTGCTTTTCGTCGATTACCGGCGCTTCACCTGGAAGCTTTCCAGCGCCTGGCTGCCGATCCTCTTTGCAGCCTATGTCTGCCTCTCGGTCTTCTGGTCGCAGGCGGCGGGCGTCAGCGCCCGCGCAGCGGTGCAATATTCCTCGCATATCGTCTGCGCCTATGTCGCAGCGCGCACCGTCAGCATGCGCACGCTGGTGGTCGGCTCGCTGATCGGCATCTTCTTCGTCCTGCTCTATTCGCTGAGAATCGGCGCTTACGCGCTCGACACCATCGACGGCACGGTCAATTTCGTCGGCGCTTTCGGCTCCAAGAACCAGATCGGCTTTTTCTCCTCGCTCGGCATCTTCTTCTGCCTCGCTTTCCTGGCGTTTTACCGGCGCAACTGGCTGAGCTTCGTGTGGACCACGCCGATCCTGCTTCTGTCGGTCTACATGCTGGCGATCGCCCATTCCGCGACATCCGTCGCCTCGCTGCCGGCGGTGATCGGCATCGTCGCCCTGCTCACCGCGAGCAAAGTGCTGTCGCTGCGTTACCGCCGCGTGATTTTCATCGTCGGCGCCGGTGCGCTGCTGACTGGCGTGGTGGCCGCGCTCAACCTTGGTCTGCTCGATGTTGTGCTCGGCATCTTCGGCAAGGATTCCACACTCACCGGCCGCACCTATCTGTGGGAGCAGGGCTGGAACGCGGCGCAGCAGCGTCCGCTGCTCGGCTATGGCTATGCCGCCTATTGGGTGCAGGGCTTTGCCGAACCGGAGCGCCTGTGGGCGGAATTCTACATCTCGACCCGCACCGGCTTCCATTTCCACAACACTTATGTCGAGACGCTGGTCGAGATCGGTTTCATCGGCGTTACCATGCTGGCGCTGATTGTCCTGCGCTCCTTCTCCGGCCATGTCTCGAAGGTGGTGTTTGGCGACTGGAACGCCGATTCGGTGGTGCTTGCCGGCGCCATCGGGCTGATGCTGATCCGCTCCTTCTTCGAGGTCGAGATCCTCGGGCCCTACTTCATGGCGTCGTTCATCGTCTACTACGGTCTGTTCAAGCTCAGCCCACTGCCGGTCGCGCGGCGACGCCGGGTGGCGATGCCGGTTGAGAACGACAGCCGGGTTAACGGACGCATGCCCGCCCCGGTCTGACTTTTCGCTTCCTTGCAGTTTCCGGGCGGAAACCCGTCACACCTTTCCTGGAACTGCCGGGCGCAAAAGATTTGAGGAAGTTTTAGGCGACCGCGCGCCTGCGCTGCATCAACCGCTGCAGGAAGCGCCGCACCGGCTCGTCATAGAGGCGGGTTGCGATATCGGCGATGACGATGACCGCGCCCGCCATGACGATGCCGAACCAGGGATGGTGCGCAAACGGGTCGATCGAGACAGCTTTCCCGGCGCCGGCGATGATCATCAGCATCGGCGTGTGGATGATGTAGATCGGGTAGGAAATCCGTCCCAGCCAGCCATAGAAGCCGGACAGCCGTGGCATGGTCGGAGCTATGGCGCCGGTCACCACCATGACCGGGAAGACGATGACGATGCAAGCGAGGTCGTAGACGACGCGCGCGCCGCCGACCGGCGCGATTGCAAAGACGATGAGCGTCAGCAGGATCGCGCCTTCGACCCAGAAGCCGCGCCGCAGGAAGTCGAGGCTGCCCTGGTAGCGCGCCATCGAGCGGCACAAAAGCACGCCGAGGAAGAAGGAAAAGGTCACGCGCGGCAGGCCGCTGATGATGGTCTGGCCCGTCATGCCGAAATCGAGCGTGCCGGCGACAACGGCGGCGACGACGAGCAGCACGAGGCTGACGATGACGAGCCCGGTCAGCACTCGCCTCGATAGCAGAAAGAACACCGCGACATAGGCGATGTTGACGATCAGCTCGAAGAACAAGGACCACGAAGCGGGATTGAGCGGGAAGATCGTGTGGTAGGCGTCGCTGATCAGCGGGACAAAGAACATGCCCGTCGTCAGCTGCATGCCGATCTCGGAAAGCGGCATGTACTCGCCCGGCATCAGCCGGTTCTTGACCAGCAGGTAGAAGAAGCCGAGCAGCGTGCCGGCGAGATAGAGCGGATAGAGGCGGATCAGGCGGATCATCACGAATGTGCCGAAGCCCATGCCGTTCTCGATCTTGCGGTCATAGGCATGCGCGATGACGAAGCCGCTGAGCAGGAAGAACAGGTCGACCGCGAGATAGCTCGACGGCAGCACCTTGCTGTCGGCGAGGAAGGGCGAGAAATGGTAGAGCATCACGCTGATCGCCGCCACGCCGCGAATGGCGTCGAGGTTGAGATAGACGTGACGCGGGGCGGCGGCGGACTGCATTTTATGCCTTCAAGCGGTACAAACAGATCGCCCGTCCGCACCCTGGCGCGAACGAGCCTGACATGTTCCTCCCCCCTCAGTCGCCAGCCGCGCCGAAACGCAGGCCTACTGGCTGGCCATCGGCGCCAGCTTCACCTTGATCACGTCGCCCGGCAGCACCGGCGTGTCTTCCTTGGCGTCGATCTCGCTGGTCTTGCCGTTGGCGACCCGCACCAGCGAATAGAGAAGCGTCGGTGCCTCGCTGCTGGTGATCGAGGCCGTCGTGGCAGGATCCGATGCCTGGGCGATAAGGCCCTTTTGCATGTTCACCCGCAGCGCCGCCTCGTTGAGGTTGGCTTCGGTCTGCTGCCGGTCGGAGGCGAGGCTCGAGTTCAGCGTGTTGCGGGCGTCGATGGCGTCCTGCGTTGCCTTGCTGATCGATTGCTTGGCGGTGAGGATGGCCGTTTCATAGTCGAGGATCTTGCCCTGCAGGTCGGCGACGGACTGCTTCGAATCGAGCAGTCGCGCATTGGCGACCAGGCCCTTCTGCGCCAGCGGGCCGATGGAGGCGAGCTGCTGTTGCGCCAGATCGACCTGCTGCTGCTGGTTGACGATCTTCTTCTGCAGCGATTCAATCTCGGACTGCAGCACGCCCTTGAGGTCGTCGAGCGCATCGAGCTTCAGCTTGAGCGCCTTCTGGTCGGAGGTCAGAATCTGCATCTCATCTGCAACGATGGTCGGCAGCTTCGGATCGCCCTCGACTTCTTTCGGTGGGTCGAAGCTGTCCTTGCCGGCAAGATCGGCATCGATGCGCGCGCGCTTGACGAGCAGGCGCACGCGCTGGTCGTCATAGATGTCGTAATTGCCCTTGGCGGTGACCAGGTCCTTGCCAAGCTGCGGTCCATAGTCGGCATTGCGCCGCATGCCGCCGGCAATGCTGATCGCCTTCAGCACCGTCAGCTCCGGCACATAGGGGAACTGTCCGGGGTTCTGCACCTCGCCCGAAATATAGAATGGCCGGAATTGCGCCATCTCGACCGAGGCTTCCGGCTTGTCGGGCAGCGCCAGCTTGCGCTGCAAGGCAAGCCCGATCGCTGCGGCGATTTCCGAGGTCGTCTTGCCGGCGGCCTGCATGTCGCCGACAAACGGCACCGAAAGCGTTCCTGCCGGGCCGACCGAATATTCGCCGTTGAGCGCCGACCAGTCACGGAACGTGCCGTCGACGGTCTGCCATTCGGCAACGCGGATGTTGAGCTTGTCCAGCGGGCCAAGCTGGTAGTCGCCGGCTGCAGCAATGTGCGGCATGGCGAGACAGGCAACAAGCGCCACGGCCGCGAGCCGGCCGGGCGCCCTGTTCAGGAGACTGCGTGACAGTCCGATAGGGTCTTTTTTCAAATCAACGTTCCGATCCGCTTGGCCCCATCCGCCCGATGAGATCGCTGCCGGATGCCCGCCCCGTTTTCCGGGGCCAGGCTCGATGGTTAGTAGCTGCCGCGCGACATCCACACGGCAGGCACGGTCTTGAAGATGATTCGAATGTCCTCGAACATCGACCAGTTTTCGACATAGTGCCGGTCGAAGGCGACGCGCGTGTCATAGGACACGTCGTTGCGACCGCTCACCTGCCACAACCCGGTCAGGCCGGGGCGCGACTTCAGGTAATAGACGGCGGCGCTGCCATAGATCTCCAGCTCGTCGCGCACGACGGGACGCGGTCCGACAAGGCTCATGTCGCCCTGCAGGATGTTGAGGATCTGCGGCAACTCGTCGAGGCTGAGCTTGCGCAGCACCTGACCAACCCGCGTGACGCGCGGATCGTTCTTCAGCTTGCGCGTCGCGAGCCATTCGGCATTGGCGTCCGGATTGGCCGCCAGGTACGCGTTCAGCACGCGCTCGCCATCCTGCACCATGGTGCGGAATTTCAGGCAGGCGAACACGCGGCCGCCGCGGCCGATTCGCTTATGGCCGTAAAAAATCGGGCCGCGGTCGGAAAGTTTGACCAGCAGCGCGACCATCAGAAAGAGCGGGCTCAGTAAGACAAGGCCAGCCAATGAGCCGACGATATCGAAACCGCGCTTCAACAGACCACCGATGGGGGGTGGAAAATCAACGCCAGCTTGCGAAAAACCCGCATTAGCCGACTTGGCTACGTCCCTCATGCAGAAGCTCCATACGTTGAACGGATGGTTTACCGTACGATATCAAAAAAATGCTGCAGCGCAACACACAATTTCCTATCCCGCTGAAATGTTCACGTCATGAATTGACTAAATAATAAACCTGCCGTGCCCAAAATTTAACCTTTGTGGCACGTTCATGACAAGATGAGGGAAAACCATGAAAATGTAGTCCGCTTTCTGGGCCATTTTTGGGCAGTGCATTCTTTGCTGCAGACAAACGGCGGTTGCAGGAGGCGAGAATCACTCGCAGGGATAAGTTATTCAGGTAAAATACTAATTAATATTGTACGTTTTACTAAGGTGGATTTCAGCACCTTGAATAGGTGCCGGCGTCGGAGTGTGCATCGCACCATGCCAGAGTCGATCACGCAAAATCATTGGAAATCGCCGCTGTCTGGCCTTGTTGCCAGCGCCCGGTCTTAATAGAGTCGCAAATTGTTCCTGTCATAGTCTGCATGGGTAAGGAAGGCCGGAAGCAACCGGCCGGATTGGGCAGCCAAAAATAGCTCTTTGGCGCAACGGGGAGTTACACAGGGTGGGTAAGTCGCAGCTTTTGCATGTTCGCTTTGGTTGAGGGGCCTGGGAACATGTCTCTGCCAAAATTCATTATCGGCATGGTCTTCGCACTGGCGATCGTCGTCAGCTGGTCGTATTTCGATGGCGCATCGCTAAGCACCATCCTCATTCGCGCCGTTGTCTGCGCCGTCATCATTCAGGCTGGCTACTTCCTGTTGGTCTTTGCCACGATTGCCAGGAGCCCCCCGACGTCGGCGGAAAAGACCCGCGACGCCGAGCGCGGCGCGATCCTCGACAAAGTCGCCGACGGCGAAAAGCTAGGCGCCAGGCGCGGCAGCCTCCACTGACCGCTCGACCGGCGCCGGCGCAACGTCAGTTGGCGGGGCGGTTCCCGCCTGCTCGCCGGACAGCATCCTGGCCAGCCGGCTGCCGGCCTTGGCCTTCAGCCGCTGATACTGGCCGACCTCGACGATGCGGCCGTTCTCGATGGCGACGACCCAGTCTGCAAAAGCGATCATCGATGGCCGGTGCGCGATGGTCAGGATCGTCATCTGGCCGCGCAAGCCATCGATCGATTGCGCGATTAGCGATTGATTCTGCCAGTCGAGCGCGCTCGTCGCCTCGTCGAGGATGAGCAGCGAAGGCTTGCGCAGCAACGCGCGCGCCAGCGCGATGCGCTGGCGTTCCCCGCCCGAGAGCCGCACGCCGCGGTCGCCCACCACCGTATCCAGCCGCAGATCGAGCTGCTTGACGAAATCGGCGGCATGCGCGTCACGCAGCGCCGTCCAAAGCTGATCGTCGCTTGCTTTCGGCGCGGCGAGGCGAAGATTGGCGGCGATCGTGTCGTGCAGCAGGAACACGTCCTGCGGCACGTAGGCCACCTGGTCGCGCCAGGCCCGCCGGTTTTGCGCCGTGATCTCGACGCCGTCGGCCAGGATCCGCCCTTGCGTGGGTTCGAGCAGGCCGAGCAACATATCGGCAATCGTGCTCTTGCCGGAGCCGGACGGGCCGATCAATGCCGTCACCTTGCCCGCCGGCAGACCGAAGGTGATGCCCGAGACCACCGGCTTTGCTTCGCCATCGCCATAGGCGAACGACACATCGCGGATGTTGAGCCCGGTAACGAGCGACAGCCTTGCGATTTCCCCTGTGCCGTTTTGCGCCGGTTCGCGCTCGGCATCGAAACGCGCCTGCAAGGCTTGCATGGAAGCATAGGCTGGCAGGTTGATTAGCACCTGCTGCACCTGGATCTGCATGTCCATGAAGCGCGGCGCCACCCGCATGAAAACCAGGAGCAGCACCACGATCTCGGCCAGCGACAGGTGGAAGCGGACCAGCGCGATATAGATGAACAGGCTGAGCCCGATCACGCTTGCCATTTGGAAAAGCGCGGTGCCGAGCGTGGAGTTGCGGACAAAAGCGATGTTGTCGGCCTTCATCCTATTGAGCGTTGCGCCGAGTTCGGCAAAGTAGCTGGCCTCTACATTCAGGCTTTTGGCCACTTTGATACCGCCGAGGAATTCGGAAACCGTTCGATACTGGTCCTGCCGGTTGCTGGTCAGCGTGCGGCCATAGGCGCTGGCGCGCGCCCGGAACGGCTGCAGCGCCACCAGCAGCACCACGCCGATCAAAATGGCGAAGGACGTCATCACCGGCGAGATGAACAGCGACACCACCAGGTAGCCGGTCAGCAGCAGCGCGGCCTGGGTGAACATCAAAAGCGAGAAGGCCGCCACCTGCACGCGGTCGACATCGCCGTTCAGCGCATGGTCGAGATCGGAGCTGCGCATGCGGGTGAAGACACCCCAGCGCGCCTTGCCAATGCTCTCGAACAGGTTGAGGCGCACGCGGTTGACGAAGTCGTAGAGCAACCGCGCCATGTAGACCGACTTGAAGCGGTTGAAGGTCGCTTGCAGCGCCACCAAGGCCACGAGCAGGCAAAGGATCGTCGCAAGCGGCAGCATCCCGCCCGGCACCAGCCATTGCAAGGCCTCCGGCAGCCGCACCGCGTAGTCCTGGTCGGCCTTGCCGATCAGATGCAGCAATGGGATCAGCAGCAGGATCGAGACGCCTTCGGTCAGGCTGCCCAGGATCAGGAAGGCGAGCGCCGTCAGCGTGCGCCGCCCGCCGACATGCGCGATCATCGCTCCAAAACCAGCGATATCCCGAAACAGCGACAGACGCAGCTTGGATGACCAGCCCATTTGGCTCATCTCGTCCCGGACGCCAGGTCGTCGTCGATCAGGGCGACCGCTTCATCGATCCGCGCCAGGCCGGTAGGCACCTCCAGCCGGCACACGCCGATCCGCCCGGCAAGCGCGGCGCTCTGGCGAAGATGCACAGCCGCGAAATCGCCGGTGAGTGCCTGCCGGCCGAACCGTGTGATGTAGGAGAATTTGATGATCGCGGGCAGGGCGGCGAGGCTCGGCAGCGGTGAGATCGCCGCCCGCTCGCCGCGCTCGAGCACATAGATGCGTGACACCGGCACTGCATTGTCGGAAAATCCGCCGCGCAGGCGATGCTGCGCCTTGTCGATCTGCGCATGCACTTGCGGGCGCACTTCCGCTTGCTCCAGGCGGATGGCCTCGGCTGCGTCCGCGGCGAGCTTCAACTGCGGAAATCCGGGCAGGAGCATCGGCTGGCCGGGATCGGACAGGTCCAGCGCCACGACGTCGTCGGTCAGCAACCGATGGCCGGCGCGGATCATGGCGCCGGCGGTGGTGGACTTGCCGGCGCCCTTGTCGCCAAGGAAGACCACGCTCTTGCCGCTGACGGCAATGGCGCTGGCATGCAAAACAAACAAGCCGCGCTGGTGCAGGGCAAGCGCCAGCACCGGCCCGAGCAGCGGGAAGGCAAGCAACGGGTCGTCGACGCCTGCCGCCGGATCGACATCGATACGGTTGCCGCCGCTGATCAGGAAGGTGCCGACCGCTTGCCAGGAGAGATACTGCCACGCTGGCTCGAAGCGAAAAGCGGTCGCCGCTTGCGCCGCTTCGGGAAAGTCGATCGGCGTGACCGCGATCTCGAGATCCGGTGCTGCGGGCGTTGCCGGCTCCAACTCCGGCAAGACCACGTCAGAGCTGATGGTCAAGCCATATGCCTTGTAGAAGCGGCGGATCCGCCCCCTTTGCACATCGCCTTCGATAGACGGCTGGGATGTCGTGGCGATGGAAGCGGTTGCGGTGCTCATACAGGGTTCCCGCTTGCCTGGACCTGCCGCAGCCACAGCGACAGCGACACCGAGCGCCAGACATGCTGGACATCGGGTAGTGTCGCGCGTTCAGGCTCAAGCAGCAGGCGCCGATAGACGGCGTTGACCTCAGGCAGGTTGACATAGGGCGCGATCAGGTCGCTGTCCGACACCAGCACTCTGTCCAGAAGCTGGCGGTGATTGCCGAGCATGCCTTTGACCAGATTGGCGGTGAAATCGATCTTATCGCGCCGCCACTGCACCGCCGGCGGCAGGACGCCTTGCATGGCTCGGCGCATGACATGCCGGCCGAAGCCATCTTTGAGTTTTTCCTCGCCGGGCAGCGACAGGCAGAATTCGACCAGCGGCTTGTCCCAGAACGGGTAGCGCGGCTCGACGCCGAAATTGGCGGCGGCCTTGTCGAGGACTTCGAAGGCGTGCGGCACCAGTCCGGTGGACAACAGCCAGCGATGCGTCAGCGCTTCGCTGGCGCTGACCGCGGCCGGCATGTGGCCGGCGCGATGAAATCGTTCGGCAAGATCGGTACGCCTGGCGAGATCCGGGTTGACCAGTCCCGTCCAGGCGGCGCGCCGCGCCGGGGTCGGTCCGCGCCACAGCTTGCCGGCAAGGCGATTGGCGATCGACCTCGCCCTGGCGATCCGCCAGGCCGGCCCGTAGATCGTCAGGAATTTGAAATACAGCGAAACCATGCCCTCGCCATAGGTGTTGGCGGCGCTGTGCAACTCGCGCCACAGCTCAAGCCAGCGGCGCGCATTGGCGAGCTCGTGGAGATGGCCATGGCCTTGCGAGACGACCTCGTCGCCGCCATGGCCGTCGAGAAGCACTTTCACGCCCTTGGCGCCTGCCGTGCGGTAGAGATCCCGGGTCAGCGACAGGCCGGGCGCCAGGAACGTCCCTTCCTGCTCTTCGAGGATACGATCGAATTCGGCGAAAGGCGCGTAGTTGCCGACGCCAATCAGCGTGGCGTCGAGCGGCTGGTGACCCAGAACAGCATCGATGAACGGCTTTTCGTCCATCGACGAGCCCTTGTCGAAGGTAAGCGAGAAGGTCTTGAGCCGAGGCTTGCGCTGTGCCGCGGCGCGCAGCGCCGCGACGCAGGCGATGGAGGACGAATCGAGGCCGCCGCTCAGCATTGCGCCGATGGCAGGCGTGCCGCGCATGCGGTTTTCCACCGATTGCGCGAAAAGGTGCCTGAACTCTTCCGCCGTATCCGAACGCGGCGGCCGCTGCGACGGCTCGATCTGCCAGTAGCGGCGCAGCACCACCTGGCGGTCCGTAACCGTCATGCTGTGCCGCGCCGGAAGGCGGAATATCTCGGCGTAGGGTGTTGCCTGCGGATCGTCCGGCAGGCCGGCGAGGAAGCCGGAAATCTGGTGTTCGCTGATGCGCCTGCCGACATCGTCGAGCGCCAGGATCGGACCGATCTCCGAGGCAAAGGCAAAGCGCCTGTCGGCCGAGTGATAGTAGAAGGGTTTGACGCCGAAATGGTCGCGTGCGCAAAACAGCGCCTGGTGCTCGCTGTCCCAGATCGCGAAGGCGAAGTCGCCTTGCAGATAGGTCGGGCAGGCCTCGCCCCATCTGAGATAAGCGCGCATAATGAGCGCCGCATCGGCAATTGACCGGTCACGGATGCCGAGCCGTGCCAGGAGTTCATCGCGGTTGTCCAACCGGCAATCGGCGGTGATGGCGAGCTTGCCGCCGGCCATCGTTAGCGGGCCGGGGCCGTCTTCGCCGGTGGTGTCGAGCCAGGCATGGCCTAGCGCCACACCGCCATCCGTCCACCACGAACTGCCGTCGCGGGCGCGATGGCGCATGCGCGCCAGCATCTGCTGGATGTCGCTCGCGGTGGCGGGTTTGCCGCCTTGCCTGGGCTGAATTCCAGCGACGCCACTCATCGCCTACGACCCGTGATCGACGAGATGGGTAAAGCCGTTGATCGAGCCGCCAAGCACGATGTGATGGCCACTCATCAACCAGGCATGCGCCTTGAGCTGAGAGCCGCTGTCGCGCTCGATGCCGATCGTGATCTTCGAAGCGTTACCCTGGCGCGCCAGCAGATATTGCCCGGCCAGCGCCTGGGTGAGACAGCTTGCGCCCGGCACCAAGCGCGCCGCGGCGGCGACACCCCAGGCGACGCGTCGCAGGTCGGCGATGCCGGCATCATTGCTGGCGTCCAGCCGCGTCACGAGGCTGCGGACACGATTGTAGGAAAACAGTGTCAGCCCAAGCCGCGCCGCCGCAACCACCACGAGGCAGCGCGCCAGGAAGAAAGCCTCCGACAGGCTCAGCGAGCGCAGCCTAGACCAGTTCCTCATGGTGCAGCCTCGCAAGCCCTGCTTCGGTCAGCCCCTTGAGCAAGCCCTCGACGTCAGCCTTGCAGCGCTCGGCATCGACATTGTAGCGTGCAAGCACGGCGTTGCGGACATCGAGGATCGATCGGGGCTCCTGGATCTGCTCCCAGACAAAGGCGCCGACGCCGTTCAGGCTGTAATAGACATTGGATTTGATGTGGAGCAGCGCCAGCCCGGCGCCGAATTCGCAGGCCACCGCGTCGCCTGTCGCAACCACGCGGTCATGGTCGGATGGGTTCCAGTGCATCTAAAACCTCGCTGCTGGCCGCCACGCCCTGAACTTCGACTGGAAAGCCTTCAACTGGAAAGAACGGAACCGGGCTCGGTTGCCGGCGATGCCCGGATGAGGAAGCCGGGGGACACCGCCCCCCGGCTCGCCTATGGGAGCGTCCGGAGCCCCAACTTCGTCAACCCCGGATGCCGCTGAGACTGATCTTACGAGAAAGTCAGCTCGCCGACCGGCGTGTGCGCGGGAAAACTCGCGTCGAGCGCTGTCGAGCCAGCACCGCCCTGCGTGATGGTTTCAATCGAACCATGAACCGTCAGGCTGGGGGTCTCGTACTCATGCTTGTCAACATTCTGTTCCATTTTACTCTCCAACTGAGGACTGGAAGCGGCTGTAGAGGCCGCCAGCATAGTGCCATGCTGCAATGCAATTGCTGCATGGCAGCATTTATGAGTCAAGCCTGATTTACCGGGCGTTAATCAATTCTCGGTTGCGCCTGCCTCCGTTGGTGATCAAACCGTGGGCAGTCCCATCATAGACCCTGTTGCCCGTTGAATTCAACCGCGCAACTTTGCCGCTTTAATAAGCATATGATTTAATTATGATAATTTTAGAAGCACGAAACTGCCTTCGCACGTGCGAAAAAATTGCTGCAAGAATCCATGTGTCTGCCAAGTCTGCCCGGCTGCGCGGGCCTGTCTTCAAAAGTGAACGGCTCTGTGGTTATTTAAACGCGCTGGTTGTAGAAATGAGGCGTGCCAACCTGCCGACCAAGAACTCGGGTTAATTTTCTCGGTGCTTTCCTTCGCAGTTGCGGTATAAATTGCGCCGGCGGTTTTTGCGGAGAACGACATCGGGCATGCCCATGCAGGACGGCTCCTATGACAGGCTGCGTGCAGCCGGCTGTGCCGATGAAGTCGCCTATGTGCAGGCCTGCCTGAGGCTGTTTTTCGCGCCCGGTGCCGAGATCGCCGCCGTTTCGGCCAAAGGGCCGGCTCCGGCCATCTCGGCGGAAAACGTCGCCGACATCGCGCGACTGAACAAGGTCGCGGTCTTCCTGCTCAAGGCCCTGGCGCGCGCGCCTGTCGACGTGACGCCGCCGGAACTGCTTGCCTGGCTCGACGGCTACCGCCGGCGCACCATTTCGATGAATGCGGCCTGTCTCGGCGATTCGGTGGCCATCCATCGCGTGTTGCGCGACAAGCGGGTCGACTTCGTTTTCCTCAAGGGGCCATTCCAGCAACATCTGCTTTACGGCGACCACTTCATGAAACCGTCCGGCGATGTCGACATATTGGTTTCGCCGGCCGGTTTCACGGCGGCCCGCGATGCCTTGCGCTCGATCGGCTACGAAGTCGCCGGCAAGTCGCGCTCGGTCTGGTGGGTGCGCTTCCTCGGCGAACAGCATATGGTCCGCGACGATGGGGCCAGGGCCTCCACGGTCGATCTCCATCACCGGTTGCAGCAGCCTGGATCGCCCAGCCCGCGCGACATCGACGGCTTCCTGCGCCGCAAACGCGAAGTCCAGGTCGCAGGCGCCGAAATGCCCATCATCTCGGCGTCCGACACGTTGCTGTTGTCCTCGATCAGTGTCGCCAAGGCGTTTTTCAATCGCGAGCCCTGTGCCGGCTATGTCTGCGATGTCCGCGCCAGCGCCAGCCGCCTGAGCGAGGCCGAGCAGCAGAAGGTGCTCGATCACGCCGCCGAACAAGGGCTCGCCGACACGCTGCTTCTGGGTCTGCGCGCCGCCGACGTCCTGCTTGGCGGTGCGGGCACGCTGCTGTCGGATCGCGCCACCCGCATTCTGGCGCGCATCGACAATGCCGATCTCTTCCACATGGTCATCGCGCCCTGGCTGTCGTCGCTGCGCTGGCCGCAGCGCCGCCATGTGCTGTGGGAGCTCTGCGGCCGCCAGCCCGTCCGCTACCTGGCGGAAGCCGGCTGGGCGGCCTCCGCCGACCTCAGCCGGCGTCTCTTCGAACGTCCTATCGCGGTCGGACCAGTGCGCGACGACGTCATCAAAATCACGGGCGGGGCAGCCTCCAATGCAATCGAAGGGTGAACCAATGCCTGTGACGACAACCGTGACGGCCCCGGGAGTCTGCGTCATCATTGCCGCGCGCAATGCGGCGCGGACGATTCCCGTCGCCATTGCTTCCGCGTTGCGCGAGAGAGAAGTCGCCGAAGTCGTCGTCGTCGATGACGCCTCCACCGACAACACGCAAAACGTGGCGCTGGCCGCTGATGATGGCAGCGGCCGGCTCTCCGTCATCCGCCTGGATGTCAACCGCGGGCCGTCCTTCGCCCGCAACACCGCTATTAAGGCATCCCGGTCGCCCTTCATCAGCATCCTCGACGCCGACGATTTTTTCCTGGAAGGTCGTTTTCGACGCTTGTTCGCCGGCGCCGATTGGGATTTCGCCGCCGACAACATCATACTGATCCGCGACGATGCCGCGACCGATCCTGCCAAGGTCGCCGCGCCGCCCTTCGCAGCCGATCCGGAGTTTCTCGATTTCGAGCGTTTTATCGAGGGCAACATTTCGCGCCGCCGCGTGCTGCGTGGCGAACTCGGTTTCCTCAAGCCGGTGATCAGCCGGGCTTTCCTGGATCGGCATGGGCTGAGCTATGACGAAAATCTCAGGCTTGGAGAGGATTACGAGCTCTACGCACGCGCTGTCGCCAGCGGCGCGCGGTTCAAGATCATCAAGTCCTGCGGCTATGGTGCCATCGTGCGCGCCGATTCGCTGAGCGGCCGCCACAAGACGCAGGACCTGAAGCGTCTCGCCGATGCCGATCTGGCGCTGCTGGCGATCAACGACCTGCCGGAGCGTTCGAAGGCCGCGTTGCGGCGCCACGAACGCCATGTGCGCGACAAGTACCGGCTGCGCAATTTCCTCGATGTGAAGGCCGAACGCGGTCTGGCGTCCGCCGCGGCCTATGCCTTCGCCAGCCAGTCGAATCTGATCCCGATCGTGCGTGGCGTGGCGGCCGACAAGCTCGACGCGCTGTTCCGCCGCACCGGCATTGCTGCAAAGCAGCAAGTGCCGCCGACGCGCGTTCTTATGGCGGCGACAAATGCCGCAAAAGAATGATCCTTCTGGCGATTTCGAGGTCCCGCCGGTTCGAAAAACCGCGTACGCAAAACTATAAGGTTGCCTACTCGTCCAGAGGATGGCAGTCTATGTTGCAATGCAGCAATTTCGAAAGGCCAATCGGATGGCTTCGATTTTCGGCTTCAGGTCCAGGAATCCAGACCGGGACAGGCAGACCGATCTCCAGCGTTTCGACCGGTTGGCGAAGCTGTTCGACCAGATCGCGGCCGAGATCGAGGCGGAGAAGATCGGCCTGGAGAATCGCTATCGGTCGACGGCCACCAATGCGGCCTTTCTGGTCGAGGCGATGGAGAATGGCTCGGCGTCGACGAGCAAGCTCTCCAACGTCGGCGCGATGACGAACGCGATTTTGAATTGCGAGCGACGCATTGCCGAGCTCGCGCGCCAGAATGGCGTGATGAAGGAACTGCGCCATTCGCTCGACGCGATCGTCGAGGATGACGCCGATCGGTTCGGCTCACAGGCCGGCCGGACCAGTTCGGTAGGATGACGCTGGCCTGCACAGGCAGTGTCATCGGCATGAGACGATAGAGGAGTTAGTCGAGGGCGGAGGATCGGAATCGGCCTGCTCCAGGCCAGTGAAGACTTTGGGTTGGGCGGACAACACAAGGTGAGTTTGTTATGAACGTAGATCCGAACAACACCTCCACGCCGGCGGATTTCGATCTGTCGCGCGGTCGTTCGAACGGGCAAAAGAGCGCTTGGCTTGGCCTAGCCGGTGCGTTGCTTGCTGCTGGTGCCACATTTGCGGCGGCCCCGACTGCTGTACGCGCCGAGGAGCCTTCGGCGGACGCCATGCAGAGCGCGCCATCCTTCGTTGACAATTTCTCCAATTTCGACCGCTCGCGCTGGTTCGTCTCCGACGGTTGGAACAATGGCGCGCACCAGAACTGCACCTGGTCGAAAGACCTCGTCCGGCTTTCCGACGGCGCGCTGTCACTCGGCTTCGAAAAACGCAAGCTGAAGGATCGCGAGTTCGCCTGCGCCGAGATCCAGACCAAGCAGCGCTATGGCTACGGCGTCTATGAGGCGCGGATGAAGACAGGCACCGGCTCCGGCCTCAACGCCGCCTTCTTCACCTATATCGGGCCGCAGGACAAAAAGCCCTGGGACGAGATCGACTTCGAGGTCCTCACCAAGGATCCGTCGAAAGTCCAGGTCAACAGCTACATCCAGGGCAAGCCGAAGAACGCCAAGCTCGTCGATGTCGAAGGCGGCGCCGACAAGGGCTTCAACGACTACGGCTTCGTCTGGGAAAAAGCCCGCCTGCGCTGGTACGTCAACGGCAAGCTGGTCAACGAAGTAACCAACCCCGACGAACTGCCGACCAATTCGCAGAAGATATTCTTCAGCCTGTGGGGCAGCGAGAAGCTGACCAACTGGATGGGTGCCTTCACCGATCCCGGCAACAAGGTGACCATGGAGGTCAAGCGCGTCGCTTTCACCGCCTTGGGCGAGCCATGCCAGTTTCCGGAATCGCTGGCATGCAGCATAAACAAGAGCAACTAAGCATGATCCCGAAAAAGTGGGAACCGGTTTTCGGAAAAGATCATGCGCAACATCTAACAGGCATGATCCCGAAAAGTGGGAACCGGTTTTCGGAAAAGATCATGCGGAACTAACTGGGCCGATCGGGCCTGGGGGCATCAGAATCGACCGGGCCCGATCGCGGCCCGGCCTTGCACAGGAAGAGAACCGAATGAACTTGACGGTGTTTGGAATTGGCTATGTCGGTCTCGTCCAGGCCGCGGT
>Ga0209026_1000045_pt1 | contig 263431 bp, 217 predicted proteins | sample AraplaCL_Col_mCL_FD_184262 | JGI IMG/M metagenome (GOLD analysis project Ga0209026, IMG submission 184262) | Arabidopsis root microbial communities from the University of North Carolina, USA - plate scrape CL_Col_mCL (SPAdes) (version 2) | ecosystem: Host-associated > Plants > Roots >... | reverse complement strand
CAACCGGCGAGCCGAAAACTCATACACTTGCCTCCAGGAAACTGCAGTTGATGTACGGTGCGCACCCTCAGCGTACCGTGACTGGCAGAGCTTCGAAATTATCGCCACCCCATACTAGCCGGTCAAACCACGACTCATGCCGATCAATCCCTTGCAGGGCGCCCAATTCGTGCTTGCCGCCCATCGCGTCAACCAATTGCCTGCCGACGAGGGCGCCGAAGTGGCGTTCGCCGGCCGCTCCAACGCCGGCAAATCCAGCGCCTTGAACGCCTTGACCGGCCAGAAGGGTCTGGCGCGCACCTCCAAGACACCGGGGCGCACGCAGCAGATGGTCGCCTTTTCACTGCCTGCGGTGGTGCGTGGTGAAACGTCGCAGCCGCAGGATACGCGCCTGATCGACCTGCCCGGCTACGGCTACGCCAAGGTGCCCGATGCGCTGCGCGACCACTGGCGCCACGAGATCGACCGCTACCTGCACGTGCGCCGCAGCCTGCGCGGCGTGGTGCTGATCGTTGATATTCGCCATCCGATGAAGGAATTCGACCGGATGATGCTGGACTTCTGTCTTGCCACCGTGCTGCCCTGCCACGTATTGCTGACCAAGGCCGACAAGCTGTCGCGCAATCAGGCGAGCCAGGCGCTGGCGTCACTTCGAAAGGAAGTCGGTACGAATGCGCCGGTGACGATGCAGGTATTTTCCGCGCCGGCCGGCACCGGCGTGGAGGAAGCGCGTGCGGCCGTGATGACGTTGCTGGAAAGTCACCCGCGCACCATCCTCGAATAGTCGCGCAGGTTGGGGTGCGAACCCCAACATCCGGCGACAACATGCATGGCGACGTTGGGGTTCGCACCCCAACCTACGCGAGGGTCTCCATGAACACCGCGCACAAGGCTTCCATGCCGGCGCGATCTTCTTCGTCGAAGCGCCCGACCAGGGGACTGTCCACGTCCCACACACCCAGCAGCGTGCCGTCGGCCTTCACCAGCGGCACCACGATTTCCGATTGCGACGCGGCATCGCAGGCGATGTGTCCGTCGAACGCATTGACGTCGCGCACCACCTGCGTCTGGCGCGTCTGCGCGGCGGTGCCGCACACGCCCCTGCCGATGGCGATACGGATGCAGGCAGGCTTGCCCTGGAACGGGCCCACGACCAGTTCCTTGCCGTCATACAGGTAAAAGCCCGCCCAGTTGAAATCGGGCAGGCTGTGAAACACCAGCGCCGCGAAATTGGCCGCGTTGGCGATAAGGCTGGGCTCGCCGGCAAGCATGCCGCGCGCCTGCTCCACCAGCTCGGCGTATTGCTCGCGCTTGCTGGCGCTGTGACTGGCTTTGATCTCGAACATAGGCTGTAAAATGGAATGCTCGGTGCGGTTTGCAAGGGGAAGGGCGATCACATGACGGAGCATTCTACTGCGCGCGCCTGCTTTATCGCCGGCACCGATACCGGCATCGGCAAAACCCACGCCGCGTGCACGCTGATCCATGCGTTGCGTGCTGCCGGGCAGAACGCCTGCGGCATGAAGCCGGTTGCCAGCGGTTGCATCGATACCGCGCACGGTTTGCGCAACGAGGATGCGCTGGCGCTGCAAGCGGCGAGCGCGCCGGCGCCGGCTTATGAGGCGATCAATCCCGTCGCTTTGCGCGAACCCCTGTCGCCCCATCTGGCCGCCGCTCACGAAGGCGTGACGATTACGCTGCCGCCGCTGCACGCGGCGTTTCAGAAACTAGTGGCGCGCTACGACACGGTGGTCGTCGAAGGCGTGGGTGGCTGGCGCGTGCCGCTGTCGCCCAGCCTGCTCGCCTCGGACATACCCAAGGCCTGGACGCTGCCGGTGGTGCTGGTGGTGGGTCTGCGGCTGGGCTGTCTCAATCACGCGCTGCTCAGCGCCGAAGCCATCCAGGCCGACGGTTGCCGCCTGGTTGGCTGGATTGGGAACTGCATCGACCCGGCGATGGCCGCGATCGAGGAAAATATCGCCACGTTGCGCGCGCTGCTGCCGGCGCCATGCCTGGGGATTCTGCCGCATGGCGTATCGCCGGATCGCGCATGGAGCCTGCTGGATCTGGCGGCGCTGCAGTTTTGACAAAGGCCGTCGGGCCCAGGAACGGTCGACAAAAGGAGCAATCATGAGCCACCGCAGTCACTACTACCTGCAGATCAAGGATCTCGCGCACGCGCGCGGCGCGGAGCCGTCGCTGAGCTACAGCGGCGCCGGCCCGAACGATCTGGCCGCGGCCCTGCAGGAAGCCCTGCGCAGCCCGCTGTTGTTCCAGCGCTGGCGCGCCATGCAGCCCGATCCCGACAGTGTGGACGAACGCCTAGGCATCACCGACCAGCTCGCCACGGTGACGGCCAAGGTCGAGGATCTGCACACCGAAGTGAGCGTAATCAGCGACCTGCCGATGAGCATCCTGCGCCAGCGTCTGAACTGGCTGATCGGCACGAACTGGCAGCTGCATGACGTGCGTCCGGCTTGAGCAGATCTCTGCAGGTTGGATTAGCGCAGCGTAACCCAACAACGCTGCTTCGAAGATGTTGGGTTACGCTGCGCTAACCCAACATTGCACTCCAAGCCTACGCCGCATCGATAGCCACCTTGCTGCGCGCGGGAAACAGCAACTGCAACGGATTGGCCAGCACGTAACGCCACAATGCCCGATTGATTTCGCGCCGCGCGCGGCGTTGCATCGGCCGCGCCCGCAACGCCATCTGGAACGCCAGCGTAAAACTGACCGCCACGTTGAGCGAGGCCATCACTGCGCAGCCGGCCACGGACCACCAGATTTCATGCGTCTGGAACGTGGCGTTGCCGAGTACGCCCAGCGCGGTGCCGATCGATCCGGCGGCGACGGTGATGTGGCGTACTTCGTAGGGCAGCGCGAAGGCGGTGAGGATCGCCGGCACCAGGCCAAGCATGAGGCCGAGCGAGAAATTGGCGATCACGCCGGCGACGTTGCGGCGCGAGAAGTTCGCAAAACGCACCGCGCCGCGCTCGCCGAACACGAAACGCAGGCGGCGGTTGTACGAGAGCACGTCGCGCAGCCGATGCAGCACGAACCAGTTGTCGGCCCATCCTGCCAGCAAGCTCGACACCCACAGCAGCACGCCGGTCATCGCCGCAAACAGCGGCGTGGCGCCGAGCAGCGAAAACGAATGGATCGCCGCGTGCGCCTTCTCCGGCGTGATCAGGTTGATGCCGAACAGGTAATGCGCGGCGAGCTGGATCGCCAGGCAGGCCGGAAACACCGCCACCAGGTTGCCGAAGATCGCCGCGGCCTGCGTGCGGATCAGCGCCACCACCGCCTGCACGAAGTCGTCCATGCCTTGCGGCGTGCCGATGCCGTCGAGCTTTTGCGCAAGCATCGGCGCGGTCATCGCCGGTTGCTTGGTGGCCAGCGTGAAGTGCAGGAAGTGCATCAGCAAAAATGCCGCCGCGTAGTTGAGGCCGGCGAAGAAGCCTTCGATCATCGGATGCAGGTGCAGGCTGAAGATGAAGAACTTCACGTATACCGCCGCCGCCATGATCAGGCCGCCGCCGAACGCCATCCACCACATGTTCAAGTAATTCTTGCGGTCGTAGGCGACGTAGTGCTCGCCGTCTTCCGCGCTGCGATCGACCACCTTGCGCGCCAGCAGCGAAAAATTGCTGCGCACCAGGTAACCGACGCTGTGGCTGGCATGGTTGGCGGCGATCAGGTCGGCGAACAGGCTGGCGATCGGTTCGATCGATTCACCTTGCTGGCGGATCGCCAGCCATGCTTCGAGCAAGCGCTCGGCGCGCGTGATGCGCACGCGCATCCGCTCGAGCTGGAACACGATGTCCACGCTTACGCCGTTTTCGTTCAGATGCGTATGCACGTCATCGAGCGAACGCAGGCATTCATCCAGCAGGGCGCGCAGGTAATTCACTTCCTGCAGTAACGCTTGGCTGATGCGGACCGTGTTGCCGTCAGCCTGCGCCGCATCGTCGGTTTCGCCGGCGCGTTCCACCGCGAGCATGGCGCGCGGCAGTTTGTAGAACGGCAATGTGTCGAGCCGCTGTTCCGTCAAGCGTGTGCGGATGGCCTTGGACAACCCGATCGAGCCGATCTGCCCGGTGAGGTAATGCAAGGCGGCGATCAGTTCGAGCGAGAGGCGCGATGGATGCGCCTGTTCGCGCGCGGCCTGCGCGTCGTCGTCCTCGGTTTCGCTATCGACCAGCAATTCGCTGAGTTTGGCCAACAGCTCGCGCGGCAGCGCCGCTACCCACTGCGCATCGTCGGCGGAGGGAAAGATCAGCGTGAACAAGGCGGACAGATCGCGGCTGTTCGGCGCCGGCGGAATCAGCGAGGCCTGCAGGCGTTCGATCAGCGCGCCGCTGAATCCTGCGTGCGCGGGCATGCCCGAATCGCACAGCAGCGCCATCGCGTCGGTGTCGCGCACGATGCTTTGCAAGGTCGCCGCCACGCGCGCTTTCCATTCCGGATTGCGATCCAGCAACTGCAAGAGATAACGCAATCGCGTGTGCGGCGGATATTTCGGTGCCTGGTCGGGCTGCGCTTCACCGCTGGCGATGGCGCCGCCGCGGCGCAGCCAGTGCGCAATCTCGATCAGCCATTCATTACGTGCGGCCAGCTCGGCAGCGGGATCGGCGTGCGCCAGCAGGGCATCGATCTGCCGGCCTGTGCGCAACGCGTCCCGCCATTTGCGCCAGAATGTCGCGAGAGAAGTGAACATCGGTCAACATCCTTCCTGTCGTTGTTCATTCACGCAAGGTCAGGTGTTACCACACCTGATGGCGAATGGGACAGTCCCTGTGTCTCAAAAACTCCGGCCTGCACGCGGCCGGCTTGCTCCCCGGCGCCACGCCGGGGAGGGCACGGTGTTTCAGTGCTTGCGTTGCTGAATGTAATCGGCCAGCCACAGCAAGGGTTCGGCATGGCCGGAGATGCTGCGCGCCGCGTTGCGCGCCTCGTCGAACAGGGCGTCGGCGCGCTGCCTGGCCGGTTCCAGCCCCAGCAGGGACGGGAAGGTGGACTTGTGCGCGGCCAGGTCCTTGCCGGCGGTCTTGCCGAGCGTGGCGGTGTCGGCGATCTGGTCGAGCACGTCGTCCTGGATCTGGAACGCAAGGCCGATGCACTTGCCGTAATGCTCCAGCGTGCGAATCGTCGCCTCCGGCGCATGGGCCGCGATGCCGGCGAGCTGGCAGGTGACCAGGATCAGCGCGCCGGTCTTGCGCGCGTGCAGCGATTCCAGCTGCGCCAGCGTCAGCGTCTTATTTTCCGAGGCCATGTCCACGGCCTGGCCGCCGACCATGCCGAGCGAACCGGAGGCATGCGCGAGCGCGCGGATCATGCGCACTTTCTGCTCCGCATCCAGCGCCGTGGTGGTCGCCAGCGCTTCGAACGCGGAGGTCTGCAGGGCATCGCCGACCAGGATGCCGATCGCTTCGTCGTAAGCCTTGTGCACGGTGGGGCGGCCACGGCGCAGGTCGTCGTTGTCCATCGCGGGCAGGTCGTCGTGCACCAGCGAATAGGCGTGGATCAGTTCCACCGCGCAGGCGGCGGCATCGAGTTTCTCGGCGGCCACACCCAGCGCTTCGCCGGCGGCATACACCATCAGCGCGCGCAGGTGCTTGCCGCCCTCGCAGGCATAGCGCATGGCCTGATGCAGGCGTGCCTGGTCCGTGTCGGCCGATGGCAGGAGAGCGTCGGTGCTGCGTTCCAGCCGTTGCAGATAAGCCGGCACGCGGTCGGCGAACGCGGAAACCTCGGGGGACGTCAGGTTCATTCGAAATCCGGGAAACGGGCAGTGAAAAGGCTACCCGCACCGGAATCCGGGCGGGAAGACCGTAACTTTAACATCGGCCGGGATCAGGCCTCGCGGTACCAGAGCAGGATCACGCCGACCAGCATGAAACACAGCGGCCACACCCAGCCCGCGATGCGGCCACCACGCCCAGGCAGGCGCAGTTCCAGCCAGCGCGCCCAGCCCGAGGCCACGCCCGCCAGCGCCAGCGGCGTGTGGGTAAGCTCGATCAGCAACTGGTCTTTCACGTTGGAAATCTGGTGGCTGTGCGTGAGCAGCATCGCGCCGCCCACCGACACCAGCAGCGGAAACACCAGCGCCGCCTTCGGATTGCGCAGGCGCCCCGTGCGCACCGCCCATTCGAACAGGCCGAACAGGATGATCAACGCCACGAAGAAGCGATGCTGCGCCACCTCCACGTCGCGCCATGCGGCCCAGAAGCCTTCCTGGCCCATCGGCCACACTTCGGGGTCCGAACGCACCAGCAGGAAGCCGGCCATCAGCAGGAACAGCAATGGCCAGTGCCTGAGCCATCGCACGCCGGCGCGGTTGAGCAAGGCGAGCAGGCCGATCAGCAGCACGAAGATGCCGGCCCAGTGGTGGTTGTATTCGGACCAGGCGATGTCCTCGGCGTTGCGCGGCGGCAACACGCCCGAGCCCGGAATGATCGCCTGCGCGGCAGCCTGATGGCGCTGCCCGGCTTCGTGATCCAGCTGCGCCTGCGCCTGCGAGACGGCGAGCTGGTCGTGATCGGGCGAGGTCAGCCGCGGCCACGCCGGCGCGTTGCGCACGGCGATTTCGTGCAGCGTGACGCGATCGGTGGTGAGGTCCACGGCCGGCGGCACGGAGGTGAGCGATGCCGCCGCGAAGAAGATGGTGAAGCCGATGCCGATTTCCACTTCGGCGAACCGGCGCAGGCGGATCACCGAGGCATCCTGCTTCTTGCGCAGCCGTTCGGTCACCAGCAGGTTGCCAAGGCCAAGCAGCAGCAGCGCTACGAACATGGCGATCTTCGCGCCCACCATCACGCCGTAAGCCGTGCCGTAGAAACCTTGCACGTCGCCGATGTAGAACACGCTCATGATCGTGCCGGAGACGACGATGCTGGCTACGCCGATCATCGACATGCGCGAGAACCGCGCGCCGACCACGCGCCATCCGTCCACATCCTGCAGCTTGCTCAACGCCAGCACGAAGCAGGGGATCGCGCCGATCCAGATCGCCGCGCCGAACTGATGCAGGCCTTCCACGAACAGCAGCAGCACGTTGTTGTCCAGGCGTGCGTAGGCATGCGTGGTGAACGTGGCGGCGGTCAGTTCCACTGCGCCGATCGCCAGCGGCAGGATCGCGCCCAGCAAGCCGCGGGACATGCGTGCGCTCAGGCATGGAATCAGCAGCAAGGCGCAGACGATCTTGATCGTGCCGGCGATTGCGAACGGCGCCTGCATGACGTCCAGGAAGGGCAGGTTCACGGTGGATTCCACCACCGCCACCTGCAATCCGACGCCCGCGACTTCCGCGAGGATCAGGCCGATGGCGCTGTAGATGGTCAGCCGTGCGATGCGTCGTTCCAGGTTCGCGCCTTGTGGCAGCAGATGCGCGAACGGGCGCATCAGGAAAACCAGGAACAGGATGCCGCCAAGCGTCATCGACTGCGCGACGATGGTGATGCCGTGCAGGATGATGCTCAAGTAGCCGAAGATGTCGACGAGAAGTTCCACGGGGAATCGCTCAGGAAAAGATCAGGGTTGCGCTAGCGCGGCCCTTAAAGAGAGGGGCACGCATGAAAGCTGGTCATGCGTAGGTTGGGGTGCAAACCCCAACTCGGGACGCACCTGCGCACGACGACGTTGGGGTTTGCACCCCAACCTACTGGCCTACCACCGTAAACGGCAGATCGCCACGCGTGATGTGGCCATCCAGCGCCAACGCCTGCCAGCGCAACGTGTATGCGCCAGGTTTCAGATCGGCGCTGGTATCGAGCTCATTGCTCTTGCTGTCGGTGGCGATGGCCAGCACCGTTTCGCTCTTGTCGGGCGCGATCAGCACCAGGCGCGAACGGTGCTGGTCGATCTTGCTGTTGTACTTGAACACCATCTGCACGTGGCCGGCGGCCAGCGTGCCGTTGGGCTTGGGCGTGCTGTCGAGCAGGATGGCGTGCGCAGAGGCGGCTACGCTGACCAGGGCGCACGCGGCGGCGAGCAGCAAGGATCCAAAACGATGCGGGGACATGCGGGGTTCTCCAGGCGGAAGTGTTCTTCTAGCGAGGCCAGCTCAACGCAGGTCCCGCGGCTTGGGCGGCGGCGCGCAATGCGTGTGTGGCTCGTTGCATGCGTGAGTATAGTCGGGGCAGCTCGCTCACAAGGGACGGCTGCCGGCCAAACGCCGCCAGCAGCCGCAACGGACGCGGGCGTCCCCAGGCATCGACACTGCCGTTCAAAGCCGGTGGGATGGCATCGTCCGCTTCATCGACGATGGCGCGCAGCACCGCGAAAGGCAGGCCTCGCTCCTGCGCGACCGCCGCCACGGCGGCGCTTTCCATATCCACGGCGAGCGCGGTGCATTGGTCATGCGCCGTGCGCTTGGCGGCGGCGGTCAGCAAGGGCGAGGCGACGCTGAGCAGCGCGCCGGTTGCGTGCAGCGGTGTTGCGATGCCGGCGAGCCGCTGTTGCAAACTCGTGCGCCATGCAACATCCGTTACATATGCATGGCCTTCATCGTCCAGCACGCGCTCCGGGCAGAACAGTGTCCCGTTGCGTAGCGTATCGTTGAGCGCACCCGCCACACCGAACACGGCCAATGCGGAGGCGCCCGCTGCCGCCAAGACCTCGGCAGCGCGGCGGGCGGCCATCGGCCCCATGCCGCTCAGGTACAGCGCGGCGCCTTCAGGCAGTGCGGTGATGGCGTCGGGCTTTACAGCGTGCGCGGCGAGTGCGCGGGCTTCCGATGCCAGCGCGACGACGATGCCGGTGGTGCGAATCGACGCGCCCGTATTCAAGCCGCGGCCGACTGCAGCAACTGGCGATAGCGCGACAGCGCCCACAGCGGGAAGTACGCGGTATAGCCGTGGTACTTGAGGTAGTACACGCGCGGAAAGCCGGGCGCGTTGTGCGAAGGATGGAACCACAGGCCTTCGGCGTGCTGCTGCGCCACCAGGAAATCGATGCCGCGACGCACCGACTCCGAGCGCACCTCGCCCACCGCCATCTGCGCCAGCAGGGCCCATGCGGTGGATTGCGGCGTGCTGACACCGTGGTTGCTGCCGCGCAAGGCCGGATCGATGTAGCTGTCGTTGGTTTCGCCCCAGCCGCCATCGGCGTTCTGGCAGCCGCGCAGCCATTGCACCGCCTTGCGGATGTACGGCTGTTGCGGATCTTCGCCCGCCAGCGCGAGGCCGGCCAGCACGCTCCAGGTGCCGTAGATGTAGTTGCTGCCCCAGCGGCCCCACCAGCTGCCGTCTTCCAGTTGCGTGGAACGCAGATAGTCGACGCAACGGCGCAGTGCCTCGCGATCCTGCGGACGCGCCAGGACGCCTAGCGCCGCAACGACGCGACCGGACACGTCTTCTGTCGGCGGATCGAGCAGGGCGCCGTGGTCGGCGAAGGGAATGGCGTTGAGGTAGTAATAGGTATTGTCCGCATCGAACGCGGCGAAGCCGCCGTTCTTCGATTGCAGGCCGATCATCCAGTCCGCCGCGCGATCGGTGTTCATGCGATGGCGGCCGGGTTCGCCGCGGCGGCGATCGTGGATATGCAGCAGTGCGGCGGCGACGGCGGTATCGTCGATGTCCGGGTAGTACGCGTTGTTGTACTGGAACGCCCAGCCGCCCGGCGCCAGGTTGGGCGCGCGCACGGCCCAGTCGCCTTTCAGCTCGCATTCCTGCTTGGACACCAGCCAGTCGATCGACTGGTCGATCGCGCCCTGCGTCTCATCATCGTCGCTGGTATGCATCAGTGTCAGCGCGCTCCACACGGTGTCCCACACCGGCGATACGCAGGGCTGGCAATACGCGGTGCCGTCGTCGCGATGCACCACCAGCTTCTGGATCGAGCGCAGGCAGGTTTCGCGCGCCGGGTGATCCTTGGGATAGCCGAGCAGCGCCATCGCCTCGAGGCTGTTGACCATCGGCGGGAAGATCGCGCCGATGCCGTCTTCGCCATTGAGGCGCGGCATGAACCAATCGACGGCTTTCTTCACTGCACGCTGGCGCACCCGCGTTGGAATGAATGGATCGATGACCGTACGGGCGATCTTGTCCAGCGCCAGGAAGGTGCGGTTCAACAGGCCGCCGCGAACGAAGTAGTGGCGCTCCTGCTCCGGCGGCGTGATGAACAGCTCGCGGATATGCACCTTGCGCGGATTGGCCGCCTTCGCCTTGAGCGAGCACAGGATGGTGAGCGGTACCAGCGTGGTGCGCGCCCAGTACGACATCTTGTCGATATGGAAGAAGAACCAGCGCGGCAGCAGCATGATTTCCACCGGCACGTACGGCGTGGCGCGCCACGGCACCTGCTCGAACAGTGCCAGCAGGATGCGCGTGAACACGTTGGCTTTCGCCGCGCCGCCAAGCGCGAGAATCGCCTTGCGCGCGATGCGCATGTGCTCGGCTTCGGGATCGTCGCCGGCTGCCTTCAGCGCGTAGTAGGCCTTGATCGTGCACGACAGGTCGATGTCGCCGCCGTGGTACTGCGGCCAGCCGCCATGCGTGTCTTTCACCTGCGTGGCGCGCAGGTAGCGCGCCATTTTCTCCTGCAGCACGTCGTCGATGTCATCCATGAAATGCATCATCAGGATGTATTCGGCGGTGATCGTGCAGTCCGATTCCAGCTCGAAGCACCAGTGCCCGTCCGCGTGCTGCTGCGCCAGCAAGGCTGCACGGCCGCGCTCGATCGCATCGTCCAGCCCGCTGGCAGCGGGGTTCCGGAAAAGATCGGCAGTAGCGGCTGTGGCGGTCTTTGGCGTAAACGGATTCATCGGTGGTGAACTTCCTGTACATCGGCCGGTTCGCGCCAGGCGACATCGGCAATGTGCGGGATGGAGCGCTTGGGCCAGGTGCGGGCCGGGGTGGAAGGCTCGCTCCATTCCGCGGTCAGCGGCGTCAGCGGCAGGCCGCGCGCGGTCATCGCGAACAGCCAGCGCAGGCCAGAGTTCGACTTGCCCAGCACACGCGTGAGCAGGATCGTGCGCGCCACTGCCTTGCGCGAGATCTTCACCTGCGTGCCGGCGGAAAAATCGAGATTATGCTGCAGGTTGCGCAGCGTGAGCAGCGCCATGCCGATCGCCCATAGGCAGAAGCGGCGAATGCCCGCATGCTTGGTGGGAATCAGCAAGGTGTACTCCAGCGCCTGGCGCAGATGCGCATGCGCGATGCCGACCAGCTCGGACATGGTGGCGGCGTAGCCGGCGTTCTGCTTGCCGGCCTCAAGCGTGGCGAGCTTCACGCCGTGGCGCGCGAACATGTCCTGCGGCAGCCAGCAGGCGCCGCGCGTGCGGTCTTCCCACTGGTCCTTGAGGATGTTGACCATCTGCAGGCCCTGGCCGAACGACACCGCCAGGCGCAGCATGGTGTTGCGATGCGGCGCCAGCAGCGGTTCGAAATCGACGAACAGCTCGGTGAGCATCTCGCCGACCACGCCGGCCACGCAGTAGCAGTAGCGGTCCAGGTCGTGCAGCGTGGGCAAGCCCTGCAGGCCGGCCTTGCGCTGAAAATCGTGCATGCCGTGCGACATGATGCGCAGGCACTTCACGATCGAGGCCTGCTGCGGCGGCGACAGGCTGCGCGTCACGTCCAGCACCAGCGGCAGCTGCTGCATCAGGTCGCGTTCGGCTTCCAGCGTGCTGGCCGACAGCAGCGGCGCGACTTCGTCGGCCACTTCCTGTGCATCGGCATCGCCGGTGACCGCATCGACGAACGCGTTTTCGAAGGCGCGCTTCTGCTCGGCCGACAGTGCCGGCTCGTCTTCGATGGTGTCGGCGATGCGGCACAGCAGATAGGCGTTCGCGACGGCGCGCCGCAGCTGCGGTGGAAGTTGCGGGATGGTCAGCGCAAAAGTCCGCGATACCTTCGGCAGGATCGCGTCCTGGTAGGTATCGGCCTTCCCGCGTCCGGTGCCGGCGGTGGCGTTGTTCAATTCGATCATGGGTAGGCCTCGATCGCCGGAATTATGTCACACCCATACGGGTGCGATTCCGACAGGTCGGTCCCATGCGTGACGTCCACGTAGGCGGAAGATGGGGGGCAAATGCGCACGATGCGGCTGGCTCGGGGCTGGCGGGGTGGGGTGGGCATCGCAATATGCTGAAGCACAGAAGGTGCACGAACAAGTCCGCATCGCTCTGGATGATGCTTTCCAGACCGGATTGGTTGAAATGTTGATGAAAGGATGTCGGTGGTGCGGCGGAGCATCCGCGTCCGATTTTCATCCATAATCGCTGGATGACCATCCCAACTTCTTCGACCGCGCAGGTCGTTTTCCATGCGCCATGGTCCCTCGATAGGGTGATCGCGTCGTGAGGGCGCTGGTGACCGGAGCCACCGGTTTCGTCGGTTCGGCCGTGGCGCGCCGCCTGCTGCGCGATGGCCACCGTGTGCGCGTCTTGGCGCGTGCGGGCTCGGATCGCCGCAATCTGCAGGGCCTGGACGTGGAAGTGGCCGAAGGCGACCTGACCAAGCCGCAGAGCCTGCTGCCCGCCTGCGACGGCTGCGATGCGCTGTTCCACGTCGCCGCCGATTACCGCCTGTGGGCGCCCGATCCGTCGGAGCTTTACCGCGCCAACGTCGACGGCACGCGCGCGATGCTGGAAGCGGCCAGGCGCGTCGGCGTCGAGCGCATCGTCTACACCAGCAGCGTGGCCACGCTGGGCATTCCCAAGGACGGCACGCCCGGCAGCGAAACCACGCCGGTGACGGTGGACGACATGATCGGCCACTACAAGCGCTCCAAGTTCCTGGCCGAGGAAGTGGCCAGGCAGTTCGCGAACGAGGGCACGCCGGTGGTGATCGTCAATCCCTCCACGCCGATCGGCCCGCACGACGTGAAACCCACGCCCACCGGCCGCATCGTGCGCGACGCGATGGCCGGACGCCTGCCGGCCTATGTGGATACCGGCCTCAACATCGTGCACGTGGAAGACGTGGCCGAAGGCCATTGGCTGGCCTACGAGCGCGGTGTGGTCGGCGAGCGCTACATCCTTGGCGGCTTCAACATGAGCCTGCGCGAGGTGCTCACCGAGATCGCCGACATCGCTGGCCGCTCACCGCCGAAAGTGCGCTTGCCGCATGCCGCCGTGATGCCGGTGGCGTACGTGGCCGAAGCGTGGGCGCGCGTGACCGGCATGCCGCCGATCGCCACGGTGGAGGAAGTGCGCATGTCGAAGAAGCGCATGTTTTTCAGCAGCGAAAAGGCGCGGCGCGAGCTGGGTTATAGCGCGCGTCCGGCGCGGCTGGCGCTGGAAGATGCGGTGCGGTGGTTCAAGAGCCGGGAATCGGAAATCGTGAATCGTAAATAGGATAGAGCGGTGCTCGGCAAGCGCGTCGAGCGCTTTCCTTGCGATTCCCTATTGGCGATTCACGATTCACGTTTTTTGCGTTCCGCAAAAAACCGCAACACCGGCAGCGCGCACTTCACCAGAAATGGCATCGTCGTCGGCCGCAGCAAACGCGGATCGTAGCCTGAGAAACGACGGTCGTTTTCGCTGAGGCAGGTGGCCATCAGTTCGGCCACGCTCAATTCCTTTTCCGTCATCGACTGCGCGCCGGTGACGGTGAAGTTGTTGTCCTGCGCGTGCTCGTTGCCGTCGGCGTCCAGGCTCTTGGCCAGTTCCATGCGCTCCATGCCGAGGAACCACCACACGCGAAACACCTTCCATTCGAAGGCGACGCGCTGGAACAGATTGAGGTTGCGCCGGTGCCATGCCACCCAATTGGCGAACAGCAGGATGTGACGGCATTCCTCCTGCATCACCGGCTCGAAGGTATCGATCAGTTCGGGCGGAAACAGGCCCGAATCATGCGCCACCTTGAACAGGCCGAAGGCGAAGAAGCTGTCGATGCATTCGCTGTAGCCGGTAACCAGGTATGCCCATTCCGGGTCTTTCGGATACTCGTACGGCGGTTCCGGCACCAGCGGGATGCCGTAGTGCTGCACCATCTTGGAGAGCACTTCCTTGTGGCGGTTTTCTTCCCACGCGTTCTGCGCCAGCGCGTTGCGCATCTGCGCATCGGGGACGGTGCGTGCATACGCGGCCATGCGCAGGCGCGCCTTGCCCTCGGTCTGCACGGCGATGTCCCAGATCGGCAGCGAGGTGATGCGATTGAGGGCCGCGTCGTCCAGCGCCGGCCACTTCAGCACCGATGGCCGGTACGGATTGAAGGTTTCTTCGAACATGCGGCACATCATCTGTTTGTGCGCATCCGAACCGTACGTGATGCGGCCGGCCTGCGTACCGGTCCAATGACGCGTGCGCGTCTCCGAGGCGGCGATGGTGGCCGCGTCCGGCTCGCCCTGCGGCAACACCGGCTCGTGGAAGCCCGGCACCAGTGCTTCCGGGTCAAAAGCGTCGTGTTCGAACGTCATCAATGGTTCTCTTCAGATGGACCGCTGACGCGAGCGGCGGAGCCTGCGTAAAGCCTGCGCGTTTCGGCCCATTGCCAGGAAATAAGCGCCGGCACGCCGAACGCCACTTCGCGCATGCGCTTGACCAGCGACAGCGCGACGCTCGCTTCCGGCGGCAGGCCGATCATGTTGCCAAACAGCACCAGCCCGCCTTCCTGCACGCCAAGGCCGGCCGGCACGACGAAGATGATATGGCGCAGCGCCTGGGTGACGGCCTCGATGGCGATCGCGTCCCACACGCTGATCGGATAGCCGAGCAGGTGCAGCGCAAGCCAGGTTTCGAAACTGCCCACCACGTAGCCGATGAACTGCCAGCCAGTGGCGGCCATCAAGCGCAGCGGGCGTGAATACTGCTCGCGGATTTCCTGGTCGAGATTGGTGCCATCGATCAGCTCGGTGAGCTTGGAGCGCCCGCCCAGCAGCTTTTCGGCGAAGCCTTCCAGGCGCGAGAACACCTTGCCGTGGCGCAGGATGATGATCAGGAAGATCGGCAGCGGCAGGCTGGCGGCGAGCGCGGAAATCACCGTGCTGAACGCGCTGATGCTCTGCGTCAGCTCGATCAGCAGGATGATGCCCAGCGCCGTGAACAGGTACTGGTTCACCAGCGTGAGCAGCACTTCCATGATCACGCTGGCAGCCGCGGCGGCGCCGCCGATGCCGCGCCATTTCACCAGCCGGATGCCGATGATCTCGCCACCGATGTTCGCCACCGGCAGCAGGCGATTGCTGGCTTCGCGGATCGCCGCCACCCAGAACAGGAACGGCAACGTGGCCTGGCGGCGCGGATCGCGCGGTGCAATCAGCACGCGCCAGCCGATCACGTCGAACAGCAGCGGCAGGATATGGAACGGCAGCAGCCACAGCAGCGGCCAGCCGGCGCGATCGATCGCCGCGGCGATTTCGCCCCAGCCTTGATGCGCCACCAGCGCGATGGCGACGCCAAGGCCTAGCAAGCCGGCGATGTAACTGATCAGCTTCATGCTCATAAGGCGACGGCGAGAGGATCGGAAAAGCCGTCGCACAGGTGATAGCGCTCGGCGATGGTTTGGCGCACGCGCGGGGAGAGCAGCGCGGCGAGTTCGTCGGCATGCCGGTAATCGGCCATGCTGTCGGTGATGTGGCCGTGCGAAGCGGGGTGCAGGTAGACCTCCGACAGGCCATCGGGCAAGTCGCGCAGGATGTCGAGCATCACCGCTTCATCCATGCCGCCGCTGTGCCGCAACCCGAACACATGATCGTTGTAGCCGACGCCGGCGCGATCCAGCCGCGCGCGCATCAACGCCAGCCACGGACGCAGCCACGGCCCCATGCCCGGTTCCGACGGCAGGCGGATCGCGCGCAAACCAAATTCACGGCCGATGGTGAGCATCAGCGTGAGGATGGTCGGATGCAGGTGGAAATGCTTGTGCGCATTGACATGGTCGAGCGTCAAGCCGGTCGCCGCGAACGCTTCGAACTGCGCACGGATTTCGTCGGCCAGCTGGCGGCGCACGTGCGGCAGGAAGAAGAAGCGAAAGCCGTTGCGCACCATGTTCGCATCGAACATGCCTTGCGCATCGACCAGATCGGGAATGCGTGCGGGCGGCAGCATCGCGCGGCCATCGGCCAGCACCAGATGCAGGCCGATGGCGAGTCCAGGGTTGCGTGCGGCGCGCGCCACCGCATCGGCTACCGCCGGCGCGGCCACCATCAGGCTGGCCGCACGCAGCACGCCGTCGCGATAGCCGCGTTCGACGGCTTCGTTGACGGCTTCGTGCAGGCCGAAATCATCCGCGGTGACGATCAGGCGCGGGCGGCCCCCGCTCTTGCTCCCTCTCCCCTCCGGGGAGAGGGTTGGGACGAGGGGCGGCTCTTGCTGGGTAGAAAATTCGGAGCGCGGTTTCATTGGGGTTTAAGGCAAGCCGTGGCCCCTCACCTCAATCCTCTCCCCGGAGGGGAGAGGAGGCGAACGTGGCTCGCTGCGCTCGCAATTGAAGTTGATTAAGCTTCGTGCGCCCGCAGGAAGCGGAAGAACTCCACCCCTTCGCGCAGGCGGCGTTTCATCATCTCCCAGCTCGTCAGCATTTCCTTGACGATTTCCCAGATCTTCGACGGGCGGAAGTAGAAGGCGCGATAGAACTTTTCCACGCCGTGGAAAATTTCCTGCTTGGACAGATGCGGGTATTCGATCAACGCCAGCTGCACGCCCTTGTCGTTGACCAGGTTGACCGCTTCGTTCTCTTTCAGCCAGCCGTTCTCGACCGCCTGCTTGTACAGCGAGGTGCCCGGATACGGCGCGGCCAGCGATACCTGCACAGTGTGCGGGTTGATTTCCTTGGCGTACTGGATCGTCTTTTCGATCGTTTCCTTGGTCTCGCCCGGCAGGCCGAGGATGAAGGTGCCGTGGATGGTGATGCCCAGCTTGCGGCAGTCTTCGGTGAAGCGGCGCGCGATGTCGGTGCGCAGGCCCTTCTTGATGTTGTGCAGGATCTGGTCGTCGCCCGATTCATAACCGACCAGCAGCAGGCGCAGGCCGTTTTCCTTCATGATCTTCAGCGATTCGTACGGCACGTTCGCCTTCGCGTTGCACGACCAGGTCCAGCCCATCGCGCCCAGGCCGCGCGCGATCTCGTGCACGCGTTCCATGTTGGAGCTGTCGGTGAAGGTGTCGTCGTCGAACATCAGCTCGCGCACTTCGGGCATGTTCTCCTTGATCCACTTCGCCTCGGCCAGCACGTTCGCGGCCGAACGCGTGCGGTAGCGATGGCCGCCGACGGTCTGCGGCCACAGGCAGAAGGTGCACTTGGAGCGGCAGCCGCGGCCCGTGTAGATCGACACGTACGGGTGCTTGAGGTAGCCGATGAAATAGTTGTTGATGGTCAGGTCGCGCTTGTAGATCGGCGCGACGAACGGCAGGTCGTCCATGTTCTCGATCATCGCGCGCGGCGGATTGTGCTGCACGCTGCCGTCGGCCAGCTTGTAGCTGATGCCGGTGATGCTTTCGAACGGACGGCCTTCGGCCACTTCCTTGCAGGTGTAGTCGAACTCTTCGCGCGCCACGAAATCGATCGCGGGCGAGGCGGTGAGCGACGCGGTGGGATCGACCGCCACCTTGGCGCCGACCAGGCCGATCAGCACGTTCGGCTTGCGCGCCTTCAAAAGCTCGGCGAACTTCGCATCGGTGGGGAACGAAGGCGTGCTGGTGTGGATGATCACCAGGTCGTAGCCCTCGGCGATCTTCAGGCTGTCTTCCACCGAGATCTCGTCGGCGGGCGCGTCGAGCACGCGCGAGTCGGGCACCATCGCGGCCGGCTGGGCCAGCCAGGTGGGATACCAGAAGCTCTTGATTTCGCGTTTGGCCTGGTAGCGCGAACCCGCGCCGCCATCAAAGCCATCGAAGGAAGGAGCTTGCAGAAAAAGCGTTTTCATTACGGATGACTCCTGCGGGGGCGTTCAATGCCCGGGGACAGCAGATAGTTCAGATATTCAACCAGTCAAACAGTTTACGGCGCTGAACCGTCGCCACGTGCATGCAGTACTTGACCGCGCCATCTTACCTGCCAACCGGCGAGGGCGGCTGCCCATTCCATCAGCAATAAGGCGTCGCGGAGGGGAATCAACAGGACTTCATGCCAGGCGAAGGCTTGATCGCTGATGCGCCGCTGCAAAAAGTGTAGCAAAAGCCGCGCGCCGCCACCGAGCACGGCCAGTCCCCCTGTGAACGCGCCCGGCGCCAGGGCCAGCCCCAGCAACAGCAAGGGCGAGGTAAAGCATACGAACGTCATGGCGAAACCGGACGGAGCGATCGAGCGGATGGTGCGCAGCCAGCGCAATTCATGCGACCACAAATCTTTCAGCTTGCTTTCGCTTACTTCCGTGCCGACCACCACGTCCGACAGCACCGTGCGCAGGCCGGCGCGTCGGGTGAGCTCGCCCAGCCAGAAATCGTCGGCCAGGATGTCGCGCAGCGCTTCGAACCCGCCGATCCATTGCAGGCTGTCGCGGCGCAGGGCGATGGTGGAGCCGAATGCGAAGCGCGTGGAGCCGAAGGCATGCGAGAGGCGTACCGACGGCGCGAACCAGTCGTCGATGAATAGACGGCCAAGCCGCGACCACAGCGAAGGCCCGGGAATGCCGTAGTAGAGGCAGGTGACGATGCCCACGCCGGAGTCGGCCAGCGGCGCGGTGACGCGCGTCAGGTAATCCGGGCCGACGTGGATATCGGCGTCGGCCAGCACCAGCAGATCGTGCTGTGCGTGCGGCAGCATGTTGATGAGATTGCTGACCTTGAAGTTCGCACCATGCACGCGCGGATCGATCACCATGGCAATCGAGCGCTGCGGAAACTCCCTGCGCAGGCGCTCCACCACGGCGATGGCCGGGTCCTCCGGATCGCGCACGCCGAACACCAGCTGGTACTCCGGATGCGCCTGCCGGCAGAAGCTGCGCAGGTTCTCGTACAGCCTGGGTTCGGCACCATGCAGCGGCTTGAGCACGCTGGCCGGGCGGGGCGGGGCAGGGTCTGGCGGAACGCGTTGCGGCTTTCGTGATCCTTTCATCACCGCCCATAGCGCTACGCAGGCATAGCCTGCCGCGGCAAATGCCAGCGCGATGCCCACTGCGTGGAGGGTGTCGAGCAACCAGTTCGAGGACATAGGCGTTTATGCTACCGGGAATGCGTCGACACGAAGCGCGCACATATGAGGCCTGGCTCGCGATGATGCAAGAGGGTTTGCGATGAGAAAGGGTGCCTGGCTGAGCGCATTGGCCTTCTTGCTGCTGAGTCTTGCGGCGCATGCGGCCGACCCTTACGTGCCCACGCCTTCGGCCATCGTGGGCGACTGGCTGGTGGAAAGCCACGACGCCGTCATCCGCATCGAGCAGGTCGGCGACGAATACCAGGGCACCATCCTGTGGCAATTGCACGATACCTATGGGCCTGAAGATGGCCCCGACCTCAACGGCAAGATCGTCACCGACCGCCACAATCCCGATCCGGCCTTGCGTTCCCGGCCATTGACGGGCTTGCGCCTGCTCACCGGGCTCAAGTTCGACCCGGGCAGCAGGAAATGGAAAGGCGGCCATGTCTATAACTCGGACGATGGCCGCACCTATAATTGCTGGGTTCGGCTGCGCGACCCGGACCGGTTGCAGCTGCATGGCTACATCGGCATCAGCCTGTTCGGCGGCAGCACCGTGTGGACCCGCGTCACCATGCGGCCACCCGCGCCAGGTCAGCTGCCGTTCGTGCCGGACGCGCCAGGCAAGTAACCGGCCGAGCAAAAGTTTCCTTTCCCCCAGCGAGACATCATGAACCGCGAACCACGCACCGATGCATCCGGTGAATTGCGTGCTGCCTCCCAGGCGCAACCCAACATCGCCTTGATCAAGTACTGGGGCAAGCGCGATGCCGCGCTGAACCTGCCGGTGGTCGGTTCGCTCTCCATTACGCTGGAAAGCCTGTGGACGCGCACCGACGTTGAGTTCGTGCCCGGCCAGAAAGAGGATCGGGCCAGCCTCAACGGTCGCAGCGATGACGCCGAAACCCGGCGCATCAGCAAGTGCCTGGACCTGCTGCGCGCGCGCGCCGGCGTCGACTACGGCGCCAACGTGGCGAGCCGCAACAACTTTCCCACCGCCGCTGGCCTGGCTTCGTCGGCATCGGGCTTTGCCGCCCTGGTGCACGCCGGTGCGCGCGCATTGGGCTTGAATTTGAGCCTGGACGAGCAATCGGTGTTGGCGCGCCGTTGTTCCGGTTCGGCCGCGCGCTCCATTTTCGGCGGTTATGTGGAATGGGCGCACGGCAAACTTGCCGACGGCACCGATTCGGTGGCGCGGCCGGTACTGGACGCCAACGCATGGCCACTGCGCGTGGCGGTGGCGATCACCTCCACCGCCGCCAAGCAGGTGGGTTCCACCGAAGGCATGCGCCGCACCGCCGAGACTTCCCCGTATCAATCCGCCTGGATCGACACGCAAGAGGCGGATTTGAGCGTGGCGCGCAACGCCGTACTCGCGCGCGATTTCGACGCGCTGGCGCAGATCTCCGAATACAGCTGCCTGAAGATGCATGCGCTGGCGTTGGCCGCGCAGCCGGGCTTGTTGTACTGGAACGGCGCCACGGTGGAATGCATGCATCGCGTGCGTGCACTGCGCCAGCAGGGCGTACCGGTGTTCTTCACGGTCGATGCCGGTCCGCAGCTGAAGGCGGTTTGCACGCCATCGGCGATCGAGCAGGTGAAGGCCGCTTTGCGCGATGTGCCCGGCGTGCTCGAAGTGCTCGATACCGGCCTGGGCGAAGGCGCGCGCGCGATCGCCACGGACCTGGTGGAGGCCTGATGGAAGTCGTCGCCAGCGCTCCCGCCAAGCTGGTTCTGCTGGGCGATTACGCAGTACTGGAAGGCGCGCGCGCCCTGGTGCAGGCGGTCGATCGCCGTGCCCAGGTGCGGATCGTGTCGCGCGAGGATCATGTCTGCGAGGTGCATGCACCGGATCTCGGCATCCCGAGCGCGCGTGCGCTCATGGGTGAGAACGGCCAGTGGCAATGGCAGTGCGATGAGGCAAGCAAGGCCAAGCTGACGTTGGTCGACCATGTCTGGCACGGCATGCTGCGCGAAGGTCTCGCGCCGGTATCGGGAAAAGGGTTCGATCTGTACCTGGATACTTCCGGCTTCTTCCATGCCGATGGCGTGTCCAAGCTTGGATTGGGTTCCAGCGCGGCTCTCACTGTCGCGCTTGCCTCGGCGCTGGCGACCTGCGCCGGCCACGGCGATGCGATCACCGATCGCACGCAATGGATGCGCCGGCTGCTGCACATGCATGGCGATTGGCAAGGCGGCCGCGGCAGCGGCGTCGATGTGGCGGCCAGCGTGGCGGGCGGCTTGATCGGCTATCAGCTCGTTGGCGCTACGCGCGAGCCCACGTATGAAGCGCTTTCGACGGACGGCCTGCACTGCCTGTTCGTATGGTCGGGCCAGTCGGTATCCACGAACCAGTCGTTGCAGCATCTGGCGCAATGGCGGCAGGGCCATGCTCTGGATTACGACGCGCATATGCGCGAACTGGGCCTGGTTTCCGCGGCGGCGATCGATGCGTTGAAGCGACAGGCGCTGCCGTCTTTCATCGGCCTTACAAAAGACTATGCGCGTGGCCTCGAGCGTTTCAGCGCCGCATGCGGGCTGGAAATCTATTCCCCCGCACAAAAAGCGCTCGCCGGTATGGCTTCCGGCACCGATGTCAGCTATAAGCCTTGCGGCGCCGGCGGTGACTTCGGCGTGGTTTTTGCCGAGGACGCGGAAAGGTTGGCGACATTTGAACGCGTCATTGTCTCGGCCGGTATGCACGTCGTTCCCCTGGGGCTTGATTCCCAAGGGGTGAGTTGCCATATGCGCACGGATGCGGCTTCTTCTCCCGCAAGGACATTGACGTGATCACAGCCCCCACCCTCCGTCATGGCATCCGTGCCGCTTGCAACGCCGTGACGCCAGGGTCTGTGACTTTCGACCTATCACGGAGTGCTTAAGGCTTATGAGCGCCGAATCTTCGAGTGCCGAACGGTCCCGATTTCCCGCTTTCTACAAACTCTCGGTATCCGACCGTGTACGCATCATCCATGAGCGTGGCTGGCTGTCGGCCGAGGATTATCAGGCGCTGGTCTCCGGCGAGCACACGCTGAAGATCCATAAAGCCGACAAGATGATCGAGAACGTCGTCGGCGTGATGGGCTTGCCGGTGGGTCTTGGTTTGAACTTCCTGGTCAACGGCCGCGACTACATCGTGCCGCTGGTGGTGGAAGAACCCTCCATCGTCGCGGCGCTGTCGTCGGCGGCCAAGCTGGTGCGCGGCACCGGCGGCTTCACGGTGGAAAGCACCGAGCCGGTACTGATCGGCCAGGTGCAGGTGGTGGATGTGCCGCATCTGGCCCACGCCAAGGCGGCGCTGCTCCAGCGCAAGGATGAACTGCTCAACCTCGCCAACAGCCTGCATCCGCAGATGGTGGCGCGCGGCGGTGGTGCGCAGGATCTGGAAGTGCACGTGCATCCGCGCCCCGAAGGCGGCGACATGCTGGTGCTGCATCTTCTGGTCGACACGCGCGACGCGATGGGCGCCAACCTCGTCAACACCATGTGCGAAGGCATCGCCTCGCTGGTGGAAACGATGACCGGCGGCCGGGTTTTCCTGCGCATTCTTTCCAACCTCACCGATCGGTCGATGGTGCGTGCGCGTTGCGTGATTCCCGCCGACCAGCTTACCGGCAAGGGGTTCGAAGGCGAGGAAGTGCGTGACGGCATCGTGCTCGCGAACGAGTTCGCCAGCATCGATCCGTATCGCGCGGCCACGCACAACAAGGGCATCATGAATGGCGTCGACGCCGTCGCGCTCGCCACCGGCAACGACTGGCGCGCGATCGAAGCGGCCGCGCATGCGTATGCCGCACGCGGTGGCCGCTACACCTCGCTCACGCGCTGGTACAAGGGCGAGAAGGGCGAGCTGATCGGCGAGCTCGACATTCCGATGAAGGTCGGCACCGTCGGCGGCCCGCTGCAATCGAACGCCACCGTCGCGCTCAACCTGCGCCTGCTCGGTGTGAAGACCGCGCGCGAACTGGCCGAAATCATGGGCGCGGTCGGCTTGGCGCAGAACTTTTCCGCCTTGCGCGCGCTGGTCACCGAAGGCATCCAGCAGGGGCACATGACACTGCATGCACGCAGCGTTGCCGTGGCGGCAGGCGCCACGCCGGAAATTTTCGATACGGTCGTGGAGCGCCTCGTGGAAACCGGCGAGATCAAGATCTGGAAAGCGCAGGAGATCGTCGAACAGGTGCGCAAGGAGTCGCGCGGCGTGCCGCTGACCACCATCGAACAGCCGTCGGTGGATCATCGCGCCTGCGGCCACGGCAAGATCATCCTGCTCGGCGAGCACGCGGTGGTGTACGGCAGCCATGCCGTCGCTGCACCCGTACCGCTGGCGGTGCGTGCCGTGGCGCAGGATACGAAGTCCGGCGGGGTGGACATGTTCATTCCGCGCTGGGGCGTGGAATATCGCCTGCACCGCGATCCGGCGCACCGCGATTCGTTCCAGCGTTCGCTCGGCATCATCTTCGACGAGCTCGAGCTGACCGACCGCTCGATGCGGATCGAAGTGTTCCCCAACGTGCCGCGCGCGATGGGCCTGGGCGGTTCGGCCGCGATGGCCGTGGCGGTGATCCGCGCGCTCGACCAGCACTACAAGCTGGGCCTCTCCGACGAAGAGATCAACGCGCTGGCGTTCCGTTGCGAGGAAGTCGCACACGGTTCGGCCTCGGGCATCGACAACACCGTCGCCACCTACGGCAAGCCGCTGCTGTACAAGCGCGCCGCCAAGAAGGGCGAGGCGCCGATGGTGCGCGAGCTGCATCTGCCCAAGCGGATTCCCTTGGTAATCGGCATCAGCGGCAAGGAAAGCCTCACTGCGGTGACGGTCGGCAAGGTGCGCACGGCATGGCAGCGCAACCCGGCGCTGTACGACGGCATCTTCCAGCAGATCGACGCGCTCACGCTGCAAGGCGTGGAAGCGATGCAGCAGTACGATCTGGAGCGCCTCGGCGACTTGATGAACATCTGCCACGGCCTGCTCAACGCGCTGCGCGTGTCGAGCTGGGAAGTGGAAGAACTGGTGCAGATCGCACGCGAACACGGCGCGCTCGGCGCCAAGCTCACGGGCGGCGGCGGCGGCGGTTCGATCGTCGCGCTGTGCCCGCAGAACCGCGAAAAGGTGGCCGCGTCGATTCGCGATGCCGGTTACCAGGCGATGGAGGTCGACATTGGATAACACAGAACTCGAGCGCCAGAACACGTCGATGGACAGGTGGCGCGATTCCAACGAAGTGGTGTCGTTCGACGACGAACCGCTGGTGCTGGTCGACAGCGACGATCGCGAGATCGGTTTCCTCGACAAGGCCTCCGCGCACGTCGGCAAGGGCACGCTGCATCGCGCGTTCTCGCTGTTCGTGTTCAACACGAAGGGCGAACTGCTGCTGCAGCAGCGCGCGCCGGGCAAGCGTTTGTGGCCGGGTTACTGGTCGAACACCTGTTGCAGCCATCCGCGCCGCGGCGAGACCATCGACACCGCCATCCATCGCCGCCTCAAGGAAGAACTGGGGCTGGCCTGTTCGCTCACGTATCTGTTCAAGTTCCAGTACCAGGCGCAGTTCGATGCGGACGGCGCCGAGCACGAACTGTGCTGGGTGTACGCGGGCCGCAGCGACGATGCGCCAACGGTGAACGTCAACGAGATCTCGGGTTTGCGCTACATCGCGCCGGATGCGCTGGACGCGGAAATCGCGGCCAAGCCGGAGGCCTTCACGCCCTGGTTCAAGATCGAGTGGGAACGGATTCGCCGCGAGCACCCCGAGGTGCTCAAAGGTTAACGGCCGGACGCAGCCAGGACCGTGGCTGACGTTCGAGTGACTTATACTGTACTGAACAGGTAAGATTTTCAGGCGCTCTGCGGTACAGGCGTCCAGACATTCCGGAGAAGTCCCTTGGGTATCCCTCTTATTCAGCAAACCACGATCGCTCAATACATCATTAAGAAGAAGCTGAGTGGTCAGAAGCGCTACCCGCTGGCGATGATGTTGGAGCCGCTGTTCCAATGCAATCTGGCATGCGCCGGCTGCGGCAAGATCGACCAGCCGAAGGAAATCCTGCAAAAGCGCATGAGCGTGGAGCAGGCGCTGGCCGCGGTGGACGAATGCGATGCGCCGGTGGTGTCGATCCCCGGCGGCGAGCCGCTGATCCACAAGGATCTGCCGAAGATCGTCGAAGGCATCGTGGCGCGCAAGAAATTCGTGTATCTGTGCACCAATGCGATCCTGATGCCCAAGCACATCGACGAGTACAAGCCGTCGCCGTACTTCACCTGGTCGGTGCACCTGGATGGTCTGGAAAAGCAGCACGACAAATCCGTATGCATGGACGGCGTGTTCGATAAAGCCGTGGCGGCGATCAAGCTGGCGCTGTCGAAAGGCTTCCGCGTCACGGTGAACTGCACGCTGTTCAACAACGAGGCGCCTGAAGAAGTCGCCGACTTCTTCGACTACGCCATGGAACTGGGCGTGGAAGGCATCACCGTGTCGCCGGGCTACAGCTACCAGCATGCGCCGCGCCAGGACGTGTTCCTCGGCCGTACCGAGAGCAAGCAGCTGTTCCGCGACATCTTCAAGATCGGCAAGGAACGCAAGCGCAAGTGGGCGTTCAACCAGTCGGCGATGTTCGTGGACTTCATCGCAGGCAACCAGAGCTACCAGTGCACGCCGTGGTCCAATCCCACCTACAACATCTTCGGCTGGCAGAAGCCGTGCTACCTGCTGGTGGACGAAGGCTACGCCAAGACCTACAAGGAGTTGATGGAAGACACCGAGTGGGACAAGTACGGCGTGGGCATCAATCCGAAGTGCGACAACTGCATGGCGCACTGCGGTTTCGAAGGCACGGCGGTAAACGACATGTTCGCGCATCCGCTGAAGGCGCTGAAGGTGTCGATGTTCGGTCCGCGTACCGATGGCCCGATGGCGCCCGATCTGCCGGTGATGTATGGCAACCGCGCCGATGCCACCGCGATCCATATTCCGATCAGCTCGATCCAGCGTCGCAACGCGGAAACGAGTACCGAAGCGAATCATTGATCCGCGCAGGCTGAGATGAAAATCCCAGCCTCAGAATCTGAGGAAGCTGGGATTGCATCCCAGCCTACTCGACCGATAGCTCTCTAAGCGAATCGTCGACAACGATGGGCATAGTTCAATGGGTTGCCGCGTCGCTGCCGGCGCTGATGTGGTTGGGTCTGTTGCTGGTGCCGTGGCGACCATGGAGTACGCGTGAGCGTATTGAGGCCGATCCGCAGACAGGATCGGTCGATCTGAGCCAGATCACGGTATTGATTCCCGCACGCAACGAGGCTGACGTCATCGGCCTTACGTTGTCGGGTTTGCAAGCACAAGGCACGGGCTTGCAGGTGATCGTCGTCAACGATCAGTCCAGCGACGATACGGCAAAAATTGCCGCTTCCTTTCCAAGCGTTCGCGTGATCAGCGGCCAGCCGTTGCCGCAAGGCTGGGCCGGCAAGTTGTGGGCGCTGGAACAAGGCAAGGAGCACGTGCATACGCCGATCACCTTGCTGCTGGATGCGGACATCCAATTGCAACCCGGATTGCTGCCGGCGTTGCTCGCGCACAAGCAACGCGATAACCGCCAGTTCGTCTCGCTGATGGCGGACCTGCGCCGCACCAGCTTCTGGGATCGCCTGCTGCTGCCGGCGTTCGTCTACTACTTCAAGCTGCTGTATCCGTTCTCGGTTTCCAACTCATCTTCGCGCCTGGTTGCCGCGGCGGCCGGTGGCTGCATCCTGGTCGATACCGAAGCGCTTGCGCGCGCAGGCGCCTTCGCCAGTTTACGCAATGCCTTGATCGACGATTGCACGCTGGCGCGGCAGGTGAAGAATGCGGGTTATCGCACATGGCTGGGTTTAAGCCGTGGCGTGGTGAGCCTGCGCCCTTACGGCAGCCTGGGTTCGATACACGACATGGTCGCGCGTTCGGCGTTTACGCAGCTTGGTTATTCGACCTTGCTGCTGCTGGTGGTAACCATTCTGTTTGCCATCGCCTACGGTCTGCCTTTTGTGTTGCTGGCTTCGCCGGTTGCGTGGCGTCTGGGCATGATCGCGCTGATCGCGATGATGCTCAGCTATCTGCCCATGCTGCGTTACTACAACATGCGCTTGGCGTGGGCGCTGCTGCTGCCGTTCGGTGCTGTGCTGTACCTGGGCATGACCTGGAGTTCGGCCATTCGCTATTGGCGCGGTGTGCGCTCGCGCTGGAAAGATCGCACCTACAGCACCTGATGTTTCCCGTAGGTTGGGTTAGCGCAGCGTAACCCAACGGTGCCGCTACGAAGACGTTGGGTTACGCTGCGCTAACCCAACCTACGGGGGTATTCGTGTCAATGCGAATCGCGCCCCACCTCATCGCCGCTACCGCCGACCAGAATGTCCAGATCGGCGCCAAGGTGCGCCTGCTGCACATGATCGACATAAAGCTTCGTCCAGCCACGTGCCGGCGAAGTGGGTGCTTTCCATTCGGCGCGACGTTGCGCCAATTCCTCTTCCGACACATCCAGATGCAGGCGCCGATTCGCCACATCCAGCTCGATGAAATCGCCATTGCGCACCAGCGCCAAGGTACCGCCGGCCGCCGCCTCGGGTGAAACATGCAGCACCACCGTGCCATAAGCGGTGCCGCTCATGCGCGCATCGGAAATGCGGATGATGTCGGTGATGCCGCGCTTGAGCAGCTTCGGCGGCAGCGGCATGTTGCCGACTTCGGCCATGCCGGGATAACCGCGCGGGCCGCAGTTCTTCAGCACCATCACGCAGGTTTCGTCGATGTCGAGCGCTTCGTCGTCGATGCGCGCCTTGAGCTCTTCGACGTTCTCGAACACCACGGCGCGGCCGCGATGTTGCAGCAGCTGCGGTGAGGCCGCCGATGGTTTGATCACCGCGCCATTCGGCGCCAGGTTGCCGTGCAGTACCGCGATGCCCGCCTCGGGCTTGAACGGTTCGGCCAGCGGACGGATCACGTCGCGGTTCCAGCACGGCGCATCGGCGATGTTTTCGCCGAGCGTGCGGCCATTGGCGGTGAGCGCATCCAGGGCCAGATGCTCGGAGATCTCGCGCAGCACGGCGGGAAGGCCGCCGGCGTAATAGAAATCCTCCATCAGGTATTCGCCGGATGGTTTCAGGTTGACCAGGCACGGCAGGCGCGAACCCAGCCGGTCCCAATCGTCCAGGCTCAGCGGCACGCCGATGCGGCCGGCGAGCGCCAGCAGATGGATCACGGCATTGGTTGACCCGCCGATCGCAGCATTGGTCTTGATCGCGTTCTCGAACGCGTCGCGGGTGAGGATGCGCGACATGCGCAGGTCTTCCTTCACCATCTCGACGATGCGCCGGCCGGTCAGATGGGCAAGGCGGAAACGGCGCGCATCCACGGCCGGGATCGCAGCGTTTTCCGGCAGCGACATGCCCAGGGCCTCGACCATGGAGGCCATGGTCGAGGCGGTGCCCATGGTCATGCAGCTGCCCTTGGAGCGCTGCATGGAGGCTTCGGCCTCGACGAAATCGCGCTGGCTCAATTCGCCGGCGCGTACCATCTCCGACATCTGGATCACGCCGGTGCCCGAACCCACCGGGCAGCCGCGCCAGTTGCCCGACAGCGATGCGCCACCGGACAGGCCGATGGTGGGCAGGTCGACGCTGGCCGCGCCCATCAACAGCGAGGGCGTGGTCTTGTCGCAACCCATCAGCAGCACCACGCCGTCGAGCGGATTGGCGCGGATCGATTCCTCCACGTCCATGCTGGCCAGGTTGCGCCACAGCATGGCGGTGGGCCGCACCTGCGTTTCGCCCAGCGACATCACCGGGAATTCCAGCGGAAAACCGCCGGCTTCGTACACGCCGCGTTTCACATGCTCGGCCAGCTCGCGGAACGACGCGTTGCACGGCGTAAGTTCCGACCAGGTATTGCAGATGCCGATCACCGGCCGGCCATCAAACATGTCGTGCGGCAGCCCCAGGCTTTTCAGCCAGCTGCGGTAATAGAAGCCTTGCTTGCCGTCCCGGCCAAACCATTCCTGGCTGCGTCTGGACGGCTTCTTGGGTGAGCCCATAAAGAAAGGAATTCCTTCGGTGGCGGCAGCGACGAAAAGCGCGCGGCGTTTCGGCCTGTCAGATGAGGACGCTCTACGCCACCGATGCTACAGAGCATAGTGATACGGTAAAAATGACAATATTTGCCGCATCGATATACATATGCTTATCGGTGCACGCTTTGACCGGATGGACGCACCACCGCCTTCCTCCCCTGCTCCACGCAGGGGGGAGCGGATCGCGCGATGCTCACTCAACCGCCGAACCATAAATCTGCACCGCCGCCGCCTTCACCGCCTGCAGCACCGTATGCGCGGCGGGCGACAGCAGCCAGTCGCGGCGGGTGATGATGCCGAACGAATCCATGCGGCACGACAGCTCGTACGGCACCACCGCGACCATGCCGAATTCCGCATAGTGGCGGGCCACGTCGGTGGGCACCACCGCCATATAGTCGGTCTCCTGCAGGATCTTGGAGAGAAACATCAGCGCCGCCGTGCCGATCACCTGCCGTGGCGGCTCCAGGCCGGCGCTCTGGAACATCAGTTCGAAACGATGGCGCAGCACGCTGCCGACCGGCGGCACGATCCAGTCCGCCTTGGCCAGGTGGGACAATTCCACCTTGGGCAGCGACAGCACCGGATGCTGCGGGCGCACGATGGCGCACACCTCTTCCTCGGCCAGCGCCTCATACAGCAGCTGGCTTTTGTCGTGGCGCGCGAACAGGCGCGCCACCAGGAAATCCACGCGGTTCTGCGCCAGCCGCTCCAGCAGCACATCGCTGCTTTCCACCAGCAGCGAGACGCGCAGGTCCGGGCGCTCGCGGGTGATGTGCGCCAGCGCACTCGGCAGCAAGGTCATCGAGGGACCGGCGATGGCGCCGATGGCGACGCTGCCGGCCTGGCCGGTTTTCAGCGCCTCGATCTCCGCGCCCGCCTCGCGCAGGCTGGAGAGGGAAATGCGCGCGTGGCGGATCAGGCTTTCGCCATACCAGGTCGGGCGCATGCCGCGCGGCAACCGTTCGAACAGCGGTACGCCCAGCATGTCCTCCAGATCCTTGAGCAGCTTCGATGCCGCCGGCTGCGACATGTTGAGCACTTCGGCGGCGCGGTGGATGTTGCCCTCCTCGTCGATGGCGATCAGCAGCATGAGCTGGCGCGTCTTCAGGCGCGCGCGGACGAACCAGGGATTGGAGTGCATGGACTGATATACGTGCTTTGCTATCGATGTGTTCCAAATCTATATTTGTTGTATATCCATTGCAATCGCAAAATAGCCAGAACCGGGCCTGCCGCCGGACTGCTGTAGCCTCTGGCATGGCAGGCCCGCGCATCCGGCCTCACTGTGTTTGCGAGGTAGGACGACACGATGCGATTGATCCAGCTTCTCGATGATGCCGCCGCGACGCGCGTTGGCGTGGTGGATGACGACGGCGGACAGGTGCGCTTGCTGGACGGCATTTCCTCCATGTACGACCTGGCCCGGGCGGCGATCGCCGCGGGCCACACGCTCGAGCAGACGACGCGCGCGCAGAACGGCGATAAAACACTGGACTACCGCGATGCCTTGGCGCGGCAGCGCGTGCTGAGTCCGCTGCATCATCCCGATCCCGCGCATTGCCTGGTCACCGGCACCGGCCTGACGCATCTGGGCAGCGCTGCCGCGCGCGATGCGATGCACCAGCAGCTCAAGCAAAAAGCCGATCACGAGCTGACCGATTCGATGAAGATGTTCCAGTGGGGCGTCGAGGGCGGCATCCCGCGCGACGGCCAACCAGGTGCGCAACCGGAATGGTTCTACAAGGGCAACGGCAGCATCGTGGTGGCGCCGGGTGCGGCCTTGCCCTCGCCGGATTTCGCGCTCGACGGCGGCGAGGAACCGGAACTGGTCGGCCTGTACGTGATCGGCGACGACGGCCAGCCTTATCGCCTGGGTTTCGCCATCGGCAACGAATTTTCCGACCACGTCACCGAGCGCAAGAATTACCTGTATCTCGCGCACTCCAAGCTGCGCGCCTGCGCGATCGGTCCGGAACTGCGCACCGGCGAATTGCCGGCTGACTTGCGTGGCACCAGCCGCGTGCATCGCGATGGCCAGGTGATCTGGGAAAAACCCTTCCTCACCGGCGAAGCCAACATGTGCCACTCGCTGGCCAACCTGGAATACCACCACTTCAAGTACGCCGCGCACCGCCGTCCCGGCGATGTGCATCTGCATTTCTTCGGCACCGCCACGCTGAGCTTTGCCGACGGCGTGCGCACGCAGCCGGGCGATCGCTTCGAGATCGATCTGCCGGCGCTCGGTGCGCCGCTGAGCAACCCGCTAGGCACCGTTGCCGCCAACTTCGCACTCGGCGGCATTCGCGCGTTGTAAGCCGCGCCGTCCGTCAGGAGCCCCAAGCATGAGTCAACGTTTTCAGAGCTACATCGATGGCCAATGGATCGCCGGCAACGGCAGCGAGCCGGATGAAAATCCATCCGATCTCGATCGTCCGGTGGGCGAGTACGGCCAGGCCGATGCGGCGCTGACCGCACAGGCGGTGGAAGCGGCGGCAGCGGCGTGGCCGAAGTGGTCATTGAGCACGCCGCAGCAACGCGCGGACATCCTCGATGCGGTCGGCAGCGAAATCCTTGCGCGCAAGGAAGAACTGGGCCGGTTGCTGGCGAGCGAAGAAGGCAAGACCTTGCCAGAAAGCATCGGCGAAGCCGCGCGCGCCGGGCAGATCTTCAAGTTCTTCGCCGGCGAAGCCTTGCGCATTCCCGGCGAAAAGCTCGCTTCGACCCGTCCCGGCGTGGACGTGGAAATCACGCGCGAGCCGGCCGGCGTGGTCGGCATCATCGCGCCGTGGAATTTTCCGCTGGCGATTCCCGCATGGAAGATCGCGCCGGCACTGGCTTACGGCAACACCGTGGTGTTCAAGCCGGCGGAGATCGTGCCGGGCTGCGCATGGGCGCTTGCCGAAATCCTCAGCCGCTCGGGCTTGCCGGCGGGTGTGTTCAACATGGTGATCGGCGCAGGGCGCATCGTGGGCGCGGCGATGGTCGAGCATCCTTCGCTCGATGCATTGAGCTTCACCGGTTCGGTGCCCACCGGCAATGGCTTGCTGCGGCAGGCCGCGGCGCGTGGCTTGAAGATCCAGCTCGAAATGGGCGGCAAGAATCCGCTGGTGGTGCTGGCCGATGCCGATCTCGACAAGGCGGTGGAGTGCGCGGTGAACGGCGCCTATTTCTCCACCGGCCAGCGTTGCACGGCGTCCAGCCGGCTGATCGTGGAAAACGCGGTCTACGATGAATTTGCCGCACGCATGCGCAAGCGGCTGGCGCAGATCAAGGTGGGCAATCCACTGGAAGCGGGCATCGATATCGGTCCGGTGGCCAGCCTGGCGCAATTGGAAACCGATCTCTCCTACATCAAGGCAGGCCATGAGGACGGTGGCGAACTGCTGTTCGGCGGCGAACGCATCGAGATCGCCACGCGTGGGCACTTTCTTGCGCCGACACTGTTCGCGGCCAAGCCCGAGCATCGCATTGCGCGCGAAGAAATCTTCGGCCCGGTGGCTGCGCTGTTGCGCGCCGACGATTACGAACACGCACTCGCCCTGGCCAACGACACCCGCTTCGGCTTGTGCGCCGGGATCGTCACCAATTCGCTCAAGCACGCCACGCATTTCAAGCGGCATGCGCAAGCGGGCATGGTGATGGTCAATCTGCCCACCGCCGGCGTCGATCCGCATGTGCCGTTCGGCGGCCGCAAGGCTTCCAGTTACGGGCCGCGCGAGCAGGGCCGCTATGCGGTGGAGTTTTATACGACCGTCAAGACTGCTTACACCGCGGCATAAACGTCGACCAGGCGGCATGATATGGCACAGCGGCTATGCGCATCCAAAAGCTGGGTCGTGCCTTGTCGTCATTGACCAGCTTCGCTGTTGAAAAGCGCCTCGGTGAACGCCGGAATACGGCCTACATATGCTGTGCGAAGCACTCAAAAGCGGCGCTGCGTCCTTCGGTGCCGTAGTGGAACTGGATTCCGGCTTTCGCTGGAATAACATGAGGTGTCATTAGGGCATTTCGAAAAGCTGTTCGATATCCATGTCCCAGGGAAGGGCGCGCCATCCAAGGGGAGAGCGTCATGCACCACCAGAAACTGAGCGTGATCGAAAAACTCGGCTACGGCGCCGGCGATATGGCGGTGAACGTCGTCATCTCCTCGATGATGCTGATCATCACGTTCTTCTACACCGACGTGTATGGCCTCAAGCCGCAGGATGTCGCGTTGCTGTTCATCCTGGTGCGCATGGTCGACGCCGTGGCCGATCCGATGATGGGCACCTTCACCGACCGACATACCACGCGCTGGGGACGCTATCGGCCGTATTTCCTGGTGATGGCGTTGCCGTTCGGCATCTCGGTATTCCTGACCTTCACCACGCCCGATCTCAGCTACAACCTGAAGCTGGTATGGGCGTATGCGACGTACCTGCTGGTGATGCTGATCTTCACCGCCGTCACCATTCCGTACATTTCGTTGATCGGCGTGCTCACCGCCGACCCGCAGGAACGCCTGTCGGCAAACGGCTATCGCCTGTTCTTCGCCAAGGTCGCCGCCTTCCTGGTCACCATCGTGGTGCCGCAGCTTGCCGTGGTGTGGGGCGGCGCGCGCCTGGCCGATGGTTACAAATGGGCGATGGGCCTGATGGGCTTGATGGCGGCGTTGTTGTTTCTGTTCTGCTTCTTCAGCACCACCGAGCGCATCCAGCACCAGGTCGACCGCAAGCCGCTGCGCGAGCAATTGCGGCTGTTGTTGCGCAACGATCAATGGATGGTGCTGGCGACGGTGTGCGTGGTGGGCACCATCGGCTACGTGATCCGCGGTTCGGTGGCGGCGTATTACGCCAAATATTACCTGCACGGCAATGCCGGCATGATGTCCGCGTTCATGGCCACCGGCGTCACTGCGGCGATCCTCGCCATGGTCGCATCGACCTGGATCACCAAGGTGTATTGCAAGGTCAAGCTGTTTCGCTACAGCCAATTGCTGGTGGGTGTGCTGAGCGTGGCGATGTTCCTGCTGGTGAAGCCGGGCGACGTCACGCTGGCCTTCGTGCTGTATTTCCTTATCTCGTTCGTGGTCGACCTGCACGCGCCGGTGTTCTGGTCGGCGATCGCCGAAGCGGTGGATTACGGCCACATGCGCGAGGGCAAGCGCGTATCCGGCCTGGCCTTCGGCGGCATCTCGTTCTGCCAGAAGGCGGGCATGGGCGTGGCCGGCGCAATCGTCGGCTGGTTGCTGGCGGGCTTCAACTACGTGCCCGATCGCCCGCAAAGCCATTTCACGCTGACCGGTATCGCCTTGATGCTCACCATCATTCCGGGCGCGTTCCACGTGCTGATGGGCGGACTGATGTACCTCTACCGCATCACCGATGCGTACTACAACCAGTTCAAGGGCCAGATCGTCGAGGAAATTCCCGAGTCTCCCGACGCGCAACGCGCGCATCTGCTTGCCCCTGGCACCACGGAATGCTTGCCATGAAACTTGCCAACCCTTTTATCCTCAACCGTGCCGATCCTTTCGTGGGCCGTCACGATGGGCATTACCACTTCACCGCTTCGGTGCCGGAATACGACCGCATCATTCTCCGTCGTTCCGCCACACTCGAAGGACTGGCGACAGCGGAAGAGTTCGTGCTGTGGCGTGCGCCGGCAAGCGGTCCTGCCAGTGCGCTGATCTGGGCGCCGGAAATCCATCGCTTCGATGACGCCTGGTATATCTATTTCGCGGCAGCGCTGTCGCGCGATATCAAGGACGGCTTGTTCCAGCACCGCATGTACGCGCTGCGCAATCCGGCCGCCGATCCTACCACCGGCGAGTGGCAGTTTGTCGGCCAGGTCGACAGCGGTATCGATGCTTTCTGCCTGGACGCCACCAGCTTCCGCCATCGCGGCCAGAACTATTACGTGTGGGCGCAAAAACACCCCGACATTCCCGGCAATTCCAATCTCTATATCGCGCCCCTGGCGACACCGACGACATTGGCTGCCGCACCCGTACTGCTGACACGCCCGGAGCTCGATTGGGAAGTGCAGGGCTTTGCGGTCAACGAAGGGCCGGCGGTGTTGATCCGCCACGGCAAGGTGTTCATCACCTACTCGGCCAGCGCCACGGACGAACGCTACGCCATGGGTCTGCTGTGGGCGGATGCCGAAGCGGACCTGCTCGATGCGCGCAACTGGCACAAATCGCCCACGCCCGTATTCGTGACCGATGCCGAGCGCCAGGTGTTCGGTCCCGGCCATAACAGTTTCACTGTCGATGGCGATACCGACCTGATGATCTACCACGCCCGCGACTATCGCCAGATCGAAGGCGACCCGCTGTGGAATCCGGACCGCCACGCACGCATACAGCCGCTCTCATGGGATGCGCAGGGCATGCCGGTATTCGGCCGTCCGCAGCGCGACGTGGAATGGTCTGCGGAAGTCACCGCATGAGCTTCAGGCGTGCGCTTGCAGTCGTGCTGATGCTTGTCGCGAGTGCGGCGTGCGCAGCGGATCAGTCGAAGCAAGACATGCTGCAGGCGCCACCCGTGCCCAAGCCGCACAAGGGTTATTCCGCCGACGTGCTGGCGCATGATCCGGTGATCGCGCAGCAAGGCGATACCTGGTACCTGTTCATCACCGGCCCCGGCATTCCGGTCTATAGCTCGAAGAACCTCAAGACGTGGAAGGCCGAGCCGCCGGTATTCCCGCAGATTCCCGGCTGGGCGTACGAGGTGGTGCCGCATTTCAACGGCCATATCTGGGCGCCGGACGTCACCTTCCATAACGGCGTCTACACGCTGTACTACGCCATTTCCGCCGGCGGCAAGAACACTTCGGCGATCGGCGTGGCCACCAGCACGACGCTCGATCCGTCGAGTCCGAATTACAAGTGGGTCGACCACGGCATCCTTATCCGCTCGCTGCCGCAACGCGACCTGTGGAACGCGATCGATCCGAACCTCATCACTGACGTCGACGGTACGCCGTGGCTGACATTCGGCTCGTTCTGGGGTGGCCTGAAACTGGTGCGCCTCAGCGAAGATCGTTTGCATCTGGCCGAGCCGCAGCAGTGGTACACGATCGCCAAGCGCGAACGCTCCACCCTGCTCGACGATGCCGATCCCGGTCCTGCGGCGCTGGAAGGCCCTTTCATCTTCCGCAAGAACGGCTGGTTCTATCTCTTCATGTCCTGGGACTACTGCTGCCGCGGCATGCAGAGCAGTTACCGCATCATGGTCGGCCGCTCGCACGATTTGAAAGGGCCGTATCTGGACAAAGACGGCAAGCGGTTGGACCAGGGCGGTGGCAGCGAAGTGCTGCACGGTACCGCGCGCTGGGCCGGCCCCGGCCACAACAGCGCGTATACCTTCAACGGCAAGGATTACCTGGTTTTTCATGCTTACGATGGCAAGGATGGTGGCTTGCCGAAGTTGCATGTTTTGCCGATGGCGTGGGATGCGCAGGGGTGGCCGGTGGTGGATCAAAAGGCGTTGAATTACTGAGATTCACAAGGTAGACCGGGATGACAGTCCCTACACCCACGGGCGCCACAAGCAAGCAGGGATGGTCATCCAAGCCTACGTGATCATTGCATCTCCCTTGCTGCGTCAGAACCGTTCGTGTGACAGGGGGCTGGCAGCAGTTAGCTCCTAGAAAAGCATCGGTCTATACTGCTTCCATGAGCCAGCCAAGACCCGATTTCATAAACCTCTCCGTGGCCGAGCGAATCCAGCTTGCAGAGGACATATGGGACAGTATCGTGGCCGAAAATCCCGAGGCTGCCACCTTGTCGCCTGCCCAGCTGCAAGAACTTCATGCCCGTCTTGAGGCGCATGAGCAAGATCCGTCCTCGGCGGTGTCATGGGAACAGGTTCGCTCTGAGCTGTTTCAGCGCGATCACTGATGCGCATTCTCTTTCGGCCTGAGGCCAGGGCGGAAGTTCTGGAGGCCCAGGTCTGGTATGAGTCCCGGGCGCGTGGGCTTGGATTTGAGTTCGCGCGATCAGTGGAGGCGGCAGTTGCCTCGGCGGTACACAACCCGGAGGCGTTCATCCTTGTAGCTGGCAACTGCCGTCGGGTTTTACTTCGCCGGTTTCCGTTCTCCATGGTTTATCGGGTACGCGGTGATGAGCTCCTCGTTGTTGCCGTCTTTCATCATCGGCGTGATCCATCGAAATTGGCTCGTCGCGCTGGGCGCTAGTATTCGTTCAAGGTGGACGGCTCCGTCGTCGCTCAACTCCATCGTTAGGCCTCAAGAGCATGGCTGCTTTTACTTTTCGCAAGCGCTTGAACGCCGTCGCCGGCCTCCTTTTGCTAGCGACCCTTGGTTACATGCTCTGGTCATTTGTCGTCGGTCGCGCACAGATGCAGCATTTCTGCACCACGCTACCCCTCGGCGCTTCAGTTTCCCAAGTGCAGGCGCTGATTACTGCACGAGGCTACAAAGTCTCGTCGCTCATCAACGGCGAGGCCTTCGTTCACGATCCACGCTCAATGGGCCGCTTCAATTGTGTACTGCACTTTGACGCCAAAGGCCTTGTATCCGCTCCGTATGCAGACAATCCTTAGGTCTAGCATTTCGTTCCAGGCGGCTGTGCCGCTGCTTAACTCCATCGGCCGTAACAGAAGGAGACTTCTGAGTGACCGTATTTCGTGGTGGCTGCCGATGTGGCGCTGTGCGATATGAAACAACCTCTGATCCGCTGAATCAGAGGATATGCCACTGTAGGGCGTGTCAAAAAGTCATCGGCGCGGCTTTCAATGCTCGTGTGCTCATGCGCATTGAACATGTTGCTGTATCAGGTCCAGTCAGCCTGTTTCAGTCTTCGGAGGCGCTTGAGCGCGGTTTTTGCTCTCAATGTGGCGCCAGCATTTTTTCCCGGCGCGTTTCTGCCGGAGTCATCGGCTTGACGGTCGGCAGCCTCGATGATCCTTCGCTGTTCAAGCCCGACATGCACTTCTGGGTGTCGTCAAAGCAGCCATGGGTGAAAATCAATGATGAGCTTCCCCAATACCCAGAAGGCCCGCCATCGTTAGGCTACCCATAACGAGTGAATCGCCCCGGATTTGCCGGCGGCAAATCCGGGGCGTCGAGACTACCAGAGCGCGTTCGGCCAGCCGCTGGAATTCCAGGTCAGGTTGTTGATGAACAGCACGGGCGTGTAGCTGTTCTGCGAATCGAGCGCATACCACGACATGATGGTGTCGCCGATGGCGCTTTCGCCGCCCGGTGCGATGAAGCGCGAACCGGAGGATGCGATGGTCAGGCCGGAGCCGGGGTTCATCATCGAGTTGCCGTTGTTGTCGACATAGGGGCCGGTGATCGAGGTCGAGCGGCCGACGACGATGTGATAGGTGCTGCTGGCGCCGCTGCAGCACGAGCCTTTCGACAGGAACAGGTAGTAGTAGTTGGTGCCGTTGAAGACGTGCTTGACGATGAATGAGTTCTCGACGACCTGCGACGTGTCGCGGGCGATATTGGTGGAGGATCCCACCGTCAGGAAGGTCGACTTGCTCACCTGCCGGATATAGATGCCGCCCCACGCCGAGCCGAAGCTGAGCCATAGGTTGCCGGAATAGTCGGCCACCGGTTGCGGATCGATAGCGTTGAACGCGTTGCTGCTGTTGGAGGTGACGACGGTACCGTTGTCGACCCAGTTGCCGGCGGCGATGCCGCCCGCGGAGGTGGTCAGGCCGATCGCCGAGGTCTGCGAACCGAAGGTCGACACGGCGTAGTAGCAGGCCGTGGTGTTGTTGTAGTTGATGCAGCCGGGCGCCCAGACCTGTGCCGGATCGGCCGACGGGTTATAGGCTTTCCACCAGCTGAGCCCGTTGCCGAAGATGGGCGTGCCTTGCGTCCAGCTCGTGCCGTTGGACGAGTATTTCACGCCGATGCCGCCATTGGCGGTGGTCTCCATGATCCAGTAGGTGGCGCCTTCCTTCTGGATGTCCGGATCGTGGGTGACGAGCGCGCCGCTCAGTGTCCAGGGGGCGGTCTGGGCGTGGGTGACGAGGGGGGCGCAGCCGAGTGAAGCCAGGGCGAGCGCCGTGGTGAAGAACGTAGTCTTGAAACGCATGAATTCCCTCCAACGTAGCTTGTGTAAGGAAGGCCCGAATGACGGGCCGATACGTGGCGCTCACTAAGACACTTGTGGGGGCGTGCTGGAACCGGACCTTCTTGTTGCGGGACGAGTTACCTCCGAGAACGGGGTAACCCGACCCACGTGCGGCAGTCGAATCACTGCAACTTCAACATCACGATTGCCTTCGCCGGCAATTGGACGTGCAATTTCCCGTCACTGATTCGCGCACCTGAAAAAGCTGCTGGCTTGACTGCATCCGGATGCTCGAAGGTATTGAGCGAAGTGATCGCCGGCGCCGTCAAAATCTGTCCACTCACCTGACTGGCATGGCCGCTCACCGTTACGTTCACTTCGGCTGCGTGCTTCGGATCGAGATTGGTCAGCGCCACATATACGTGGCCATCCTTCGCCTTCACCGCCGAACCATGCACCGCCGGTACCGCGAATTCGCCGTGGCGATAGGTCGGCGCGCTGATCTGAAGCGGCAGATGCGTGGCGTCCTGGTACGGCAGGTACATCGCGAATACGTGATACGTCGGCGTCAGCAGCATCTTGTTGCCGTCGGTAAGGATCATCGACTGCAGCACATTGACCATCTGCGCGATATTGGCCATGCGCACACGATCGGCGTGGTCGCTGAAGATGTCCAGCGTCAGCGAGGCGACCAGCGCATCACGCAAGGTGTTCTGCTGCTGGAGAAAACCCGGATGACTGCCGGGCAGGCTGGCGTACCAGGTTCCCCATTCGTCGACCACCAGGGCGACTTTCTTCTGCGGATCGTATTTATCCATGATCGCGCTGTGCTTGGTGATCAGCTCGTCCATGCGCAGCGCCTGCTGCAGGGTGTCGATCCATGCGGTCTCGTCGAAATCGGTGGACGAGTCGTGCGGCGGGAAGCCGCCGGGTGCGGTGTAGTAGTGCAGGCTGAGGCCGTTCATGAACTTGCCGGCCTCGCGCATCATCACCTCGGTCCAGTGGAAATCGTCGCTGTTGGAGCCGGATGCGATCTTCAGGATGGACTGATCCGCCGGCGCCTTCACGAAGGTCTGGTAGCGGCGATACACGTCGGCGGCGTATTCGGCGCGCATGTTGCCGCCGCAGCCCCACAGCTCGTTGCCGACGCCGACGAAGGCCACTTTCCAGGGCTTATCGCGGCCGTTGGCGCGGCGTTGCATCGCCAGGGTCGAATGCGTGGGCGCGGTCATGTATTCCACCCACTGCGCCAGTTCGTCGGGCGAGGCATCGCCCACGTTGCCGGCGACGTAGGCGTCTGCGCCCAGCAGCTCGGTGAAGTTCATGAACTCATGCGTGCCGAAGCTGTTGGGTTCTTCCACGCCGCCCCAGTGCGTGTTGACGCTGGTCGGCCGCTTGTCGCGCGGACCGATGCCGTCGCGCCAATGGTATTCGTCGGCGAAGCAGCCGCCGGGCCAGCGCACGTCAGGCACGTGGATGGCTTTGAGTGCGGCCAGCACATCGTTGCGATAGCCGTTGGTGTTGGGAATCTTGGAATCGGGGCCGACCCAGATGCCACCGTAGATGCCGGTGCCGAGATGTTCGGCGAACTGGCCGAAGATGTAGCGCGATACCTGCGCGCCGGGCTGGTCGGTGTGCAGGCTGCCTTGCACCTCGATTTCGGCGGCTTGCAGCCAGCCACTGGCGAAGAACAGCGCGGAACACAGCAGGGAGAGGCGCAAACGTTTTTTCATTGGGGAAGCGGCCATGGCGGTTTCTTTGTCTGAAAAAAAAGCGCCGCCGCCATCGCGCGGATGGCGGCGGAGGGGAAATCACAGGCGGAAGCGTGCGCCGAACATGAAAGTGCGTTCCATCATGATCGCATCGCGCGGAAACAGGTACTGGCTGTTGCCGAACTGGGTGTGTACCACGCGTCCCATCAAATTGGTGCCTTCCAGCGTGAGCGTCAGATGCTTGTTCACGTCGTAGTTCACGGCAAAGTCCAGATCGTCCACCGGTGCGTTGTAGATGGATTGCGGTTGCGCGCCGCCGGGGTTGTAGGCCACGGCGTAGCGGCTGCGCCAGTTGTAGGCAAGGCGGGCGGAGTAGGGGCCCTTCTGGTAGATCAGGATCGCGTTATAGGCGCGCTTGGAAACGTTGACCAGATCCTGCCGCTGCCCCGTCGGCGATTGCGTGTTGGCGTTGATGAAGGTGGCATTGAGCTGCGTACCGAAGCCGGACAGCCAGCCCGGCAGGAAATCGTAGAACTGGGTATAGGCCAGCTCCGCGCCTTCCAGCGTGCCGTTGCCGGTGTTGCGCGGGCGGCTCACCAGATAGCTCACGCCGTCGACCACTTCGCTGTCGGCATAGGTCTGGATGTAGCCGTTGATGTCGCGATGGAACAGCGCCGCGGAGAGCAATGAGGCGGGATGGAAATACCATTCCAGCGACAGGTCGGTATTGCTCGAGCGCACCGGGTTGAGATTGGGATTGCCGCCGCTGCCGCTGGCCGGGATCGTCGCGGTGGCCTGGTACAACGACAGCTGCGGGTTGAGCGCGGCGAACGCAGGGCGCGTGATGGTCTTGCCGTACGCCGCGCGCAGGATCAGATCGTCGCGCAGATTGAAGTTGGCGCTGAAGCTCGGCAGCCACACGTCGCTGCTCTTGTTGATGGTGACGGGCGTCTGTTCGGTGCCGAGAATCTCGGTGCCCTGCAGCGTCGAATTCAAGCGCACCCTGCGCACGCCGAAGCCGCCGTCCACCGGTACGTCGCCGAGGTTGAATCCGTAACGGGCCTGCGCATACAGCGCGTAGGTGTCTTCCTTGTCGTTGAAATACAGCGCGGGATTGGCCAGCGGCGCGGACGGGCTGTAACCCATCGCCACGCGTATCTGCGCCGAATGCGTCAGCAGATAGTTGGGGTTGGCCAGCATCCACTGGTTGGGCGAGGTGTTGAGCGCGCCATTCAACAGATTCGACGGCGTAAGGCTAGCCATGCCGGGGAAGCTGCTCATGAATGCTGTGGTACCGCTGATGTTCGGACGTCCGCCGGTATCGGCAGCGATGTTGGTGGCGGTGCGCCAGCTTGCGCGCAAGCCCACGTCGATGGCGTTGATGGGACCGGCATCCAGCTTGATGGTGGCATCGTTTTTCCACGACCAGTCCTTGCCGGTCTGGTGATTCCACTGATCGTAATACTGGTTGAGAAAATAATTCGACGGATTGGCGAGATTGAACGCGCTGCCATCGGCATTGGTCACCATGGCACTGGTGGCGCCGCCGTTGTCGAAGTTCATGGCGATGCGCGGCGCGATAAAGCCGGTATCGAGAATGAAGTCGCGCGTGGACGCCTTGCTGTAGGTATAGGCCAGATCCGTGGAGAGCGTCACGCGCTCGCCCTTCCAGCTGCCGCCGAGCGCGCTCTGGTACGTATCGGAACTGGATTGGAACGCCTGGTCGCTGGTCAAGGTGAACAGGTTGTCGGCGGTCAGGCTCTGCACGACGTTGGTGCCGGGCTTGGTGGTGAGGCTGGTGACGTTGCTGCCGTTGACGATCACCGGCAGCGGAATCCAGAACGGATTGTTGTACGTGTTGCGATAGCCGACGTAGAAGTTCTCGAAATAGATGTCGGTCTTGTCGTTCGGCGCCCATTGCACGGTGAAGTTGGCCGAGCGGCGGGTGCGATCGCCCAGGTTGTAGATCGAACCGATGGTTTCGGGGATATATACCTTGCCGCCCGTGCCCATCGGGTTGTCGCGCAGATCGGAAATGAAGTTGAAGGTGCTGCTTTCCTCGTAACGCTGCTTCTGATACGAGGCCGCCGCCATCACGCCGAACTTGCCGGCGTCGGTATGCCAGATCTTGTTGGCCGTGATGCTGCCGAAGGGATCGGTATGGCCGGCGTTGCGGCTGTAGATGCCATTGGCGGTGCCGGCCAGGGTCCAGTCGTCCTTGAAGTCGAACGGGCGGCGCAGGCGCACATCGATCAGGCCGCCGATGCCGCCTTCGATGCTGCGTGCATCATTGGTCTTGTAGACGTCCACGCGCTGCACCAGGTCGGCGGGAATGTCCGCCAGCGCAATGCTGCGCCCGGTGGTGGTGAAAATATTGCGACCGCTGAAGGTGGTCACCACATCGGGCAGGCCGCGAATCAGCACGGTGTTCACTTCACCGCCGCCGCGCGCCACCTGCACGCCGGTCACGCGCTGCAGCGCTGCGGCCACGCTGTTGTCCGGCAGCTTGCCGACGTCTTCGGCCACGATCGAATCGACGATCAGCGGGCTGCTCTGCTTGATCGCGATGGCGTCGGCGATACTGCCGCGCACGCCGTTCACCTGCACGGTATCGAGCTGGGTGATATCGGTGCTGCGCTTGCATGGCTTGCCATCGGCCGTGGTGGTTTTGCACGGGACGCTGGCGTTGTCGTTGCTAGTGTCCTGGCTGCTTTGCGCATGCGCGGTGGTGGCCAGCGCCAGGGCGAGCGCCGCTGGCAATACACGGAACATCAGGCGCTGCGTGCGCTGCGCGTTACGTACGTTCTGCATGGTGCTTGACTCCCCTCTCCCAAAGGTCTCGTTGTGTCGCGCACCTACGTAGGGTGCGTCGAACCGTATGCCGAACGGCTACCGCCCCTTTGGTTTTGGCGGCCACGTGCGGCCGCGGATGCAAGGGTGAGCGATCAGCAAGACGTGATTGCCGTGTTGCCCCGGCGATCACGTTCGGCCGGAGTATGGGATGGCGTGCTGATAAGAGACTAATGATTTAAATAGCCATATCGATACGGTTATTGCAATGATGCGATGCACTATCTGTTGCGCTGCCGCATGCCGAATTGCCCTGCGGGCATACCGTTCTTGCCATGGTTCGAAACCGGTGCAGCTCGCTATGCTGCGTGGCTTGTTTCTGTGCGAATCGACTCATGCAACGCGAATTTGGACGAATCGGCGATACCGTGATTCACGCCATCACCCTGGCAAGCGAAGGGGTGCAGGCCGAAGTGCTGACCTACGGCGGCATCCTGCGCAGGCTGCAGGTCGAAACAGCGCGGGGGCCGGTCGACGTGGTGCTCGGCCTGCCGGATCTGGATGCCTACCGCAACGATCGCGATTACCTCGGCGTGCTGGTCGGCCGCTATGGCAATCGCATCGGCGGCGCCCGTTTCGAACTGGATGGACACCGCTATGCGCTGAGCGCCAACGAGGGCGTCAATCATCTGCATGGCGGGCACGTCGGTTTCGGCCGCCGTGTGTGGACGGTTGCCGCATGCGAACCGCACCGGCTGTTGCTGCGTTACGTGTCGCCCGATGGTGAAGAAGGTTATCCCGGCGAACTGCATGTGGAGGCCGAATTTGCGCTTGCTCGGCAACGTTTGCAGCTGACGTACCGCGCGCGTACCAATGCGGCCACGCCGTTGAACCTGACGCATCATCCGTATTTCAACCTTGCCGGTGACTCCGCCGTGCCCGTCGCAACGCAAGTGTTGCGCGTGCCGGTGGAGCGCTATCTGCCGGTCGATCAGCAGTTGATTCCCACCGGCGAGATGGCGAGCGTGAATGGCACGGCGTTCGATTTCCGCGTGCCTGCCACGTTGGACGAACGTCGCGCGGCAAGTGGCGCGCAACTGCGGGCAAGTGGCGGTTTCGACCATTGCCTGGTGCTGTCCACCGATCGCCGCTGCAGCGCTGAACTCTATTCGCCGCACAGCGGCGTGGCGATGCGCCTGATCAGCCCTGCGCCGGCCGTGCAGCTTTACGAAGGGCAGGGGCTGGATCGCAGCCATCCCGAGCTTGGGCGGGGCGTATGCCTGGAGCCGCAGGATTTTCCGGATGCGCCGAACCATCCGCAGTTTCCGCCGGCGATCCTGCGTCCGGGCCAGGCGTACGAGCACCGCATCGTCTATCAGTTTGCGACACCGGGTGCCGCTGCGGACTGGCCGGCCGTGCAGGCGGCGCTGGATGCGGCCGAACAGCGCGGCTGAACGCGTATCGATCGAGCCCGTCCAATACGGACACGACGACGCAGAAAAGAAAACATTCGTTATGCCGCTCCGCTGACCTTCAGCAGGCTTGGAACCCGCTCGGGCTATGGTTACAGTCGTGGGCTTATCTGCCATGCCTGGGAAACCTCATGCCCCGTCTTCATCTTCTCGCCGCCGCCACCGCGCTGGCGCTCGCCGCCTGTTCGCAGGCGCCCAACAACGGCAGCAACGCCGCCCCTGCGGCGTCCGGCACGGCGCCGGCCAAGGCGTCCACCACGGCCGCGGCGGAAGCGCAGGTCAACAACCCGTTCTTCACCGCCAGCACGCTGCCGTACCAGGCGCCGCCGTTCGACAAGATCAAGGACAGCGACTACCAGCCGGCGATCGAAGAAGGCATGCGGCAACAGCAGGAAGAAGTCGACAAGATCGCCAACAATCCGGAGCCGCCGACGTTCGAGAACACCTACGTGGCGCTGGAAAAATCCGGCGTATTGCTCAATCGCATGATGGCCGTGTTCAACGCCGTGACCGGCGCCAACACCAACGACACGCTGCAAAAAGTGCAGGAAGACGAAGCGCCGAAACTCGCCGCGCATGAGGACGCGATCCACCTCAACGGCAAGCTGTTCCAGCGCATCCAGGCCGTCTACGACCAGCGCGATTCGCTCAAGCTCGATCCGGAATCCCAGCGCCTGGTCGAGGTGGTGTACCGTCAGTTCGTCATGTCCGGCGCCAAGCTGTCCGATGCGGACAAGGCCAAGCTCAAGGATTACAACAAGGAAGCCGCGGGGCTGCAGGCGCAGTACAACAACAAGCTGCTCGCCGCCGCGAAGGCCGGCGCGCTGGTGGTCAGCGACAAGAGCAAGCTGGCCGGCCTTTCCAACGAAGACATCGATGCCGCCGCACAGGCCGCGAAAGAGCGCCATCTCGACGGCAAATGGGTGCTCACGCTGCAGAACACCACGCAGCAGCCGGCGCTGCAGGACCTGACCGATCGCGCCACGCGCCAGGCGCTGTTCGAGGCATCGTGGACGCGCGCCGAAAAGGGCGACGCCAACGATACGCGCGACATCGTGTCGCGTCTGGCGCAGTTGCGCGCGCAGGAAGCCAAGCTGCTCGGCTTCCCCGACTTTGCCGCCTGGACGCTGGAAGACCAGATGGCCAAGACGCCGGAAACGGTGATGAGCTTCATGGAGAAGCTCGCGCCTGCCGCCGTCACCCGCGCCAAGGTGGAAGCGGCCGACATCCAGAAACAGATCGACAAGGACCAGGCCGCGCTCAAGCAGCCCACCTTCAAGCTCGAACCGTGGGATTGGGAACACTACGCCGAGGAAGTGCGCAAGGCGAAGTACGACATCGACGAAGCGCAGATCAAGCCGTATTTCGAGCTGGATAACGTGCTTGAGAACGGCGTGTTCTACGCGGCCAACCAGCTGTACGGCCTGACCTTCAAGGAACGCAAGGACATCCCCGTCTACAATCCTGACGTGCGCGTGTTCGAAGTGTTCGACAAGGATGGCAAGTCGATGGCGCTGGCCTACTTCGACTACTTCAAGCGCGACAACAAGAACGGTGGCGCGTGGATGGACAACTTCGTGCAGCAGTCCAAGCTGTTCGGTACCAAGCCGGTGATCTACAACGTCGCCAACTTCACCAAGCCCGCGGACGGCCAGCCGGCGCTGCTGTCCACGGATGACGTGATCACCATGTTCCACGAATTCGGCCATGGCCTGCACGGCCTGTTCGCCGACGAGCAATACCCGACCTTGTCCGGCACGCAAACCGCGCGCGACTTCGTCGAATTTCCTTCGCAGTTCAACGAACACTGGGCGTTCGATCCGAAGGTGTTCGCCAACTACGCCAAGCACTACAAGACCCACGAGCCGATGCCGCAGGAGCTGGTCGAGAAGATCAAGAACGCGCGCCTGTTCAACAAGGGCTACGACATGACCGAGCTGGTCGCCGCCGCCATGCTCGACATGAACTGGCACATGCTCAGCGCCGACCAGCCCAAGCAGGATGTGGATGCGTTCGAAGCGGCCTCGCTGAAGAAGGACGGCGTGGATCTTTCCTACGTGCCGCCGCGCTACCGTTCCAGCTACTTCCTGCACATCTGGAGCAACGGCTACTCCGCCGGCTACTACGCCTACCTGTGGACGCAGATGCTTGCCGACGACGCCTTCGAAGGCTTCAAGGATCACGGCGGCCTGAGCCGCGAAAACGGCGACCGCTTCCGCGCGATGATTCTTTCGCGCGGCAATACCGAAGAGCTGGACAAGCTCTACAAGGCATGGCGCGGGAGTGATCCGAGTGTGGAGCCGATGCTGATCAATCGGGGGTTGAAGCAGGAACCCAAGAAATAATCCGCAGGTTTCCCGCAACATGAAAGGCCGGCATCATGCCGGCCTTTTTTTACGCCTGCGAATATCAAAGATTCAAACTGGAAATGCTCACCACGATCGGACCGGCCAGTGATCGTTCGCCCTGTGTGCTGAGGCATGCATTGTTGAACTGCAGAAAGCCGTAGCTGGGCAGCACAGTGGTCTGCACTGCCGTACCGCCCGCACCCACACCGGCGGTCACCGTGCCGATTTGCTGTTCCACCTGAAAGCCCGCGGGATTGGTACTTTCCGTCGCCGGGCCGTAGTGCACCGTGCTCGACGAGCCATCGTTCCAGTTGTACGTAACGGTCTGGGCGGGTAGCCCGATCTGCAAAAGACTCAGGCATGACGTGGAGATGGTCACCGGCGGCACCGATTCCGTGCCGCCGGTGAGCTGCGAGTTGCTGCCAGCCGGCAAGCAGGCGAGCGTGATGTTATCGGCGACCGTGGTCGATTGCAGCAACTGGTTGATGCCTGGATTGAACGTTCTGCTGTTCACGCCGCTGCATACCAGGGCGGACGGCAAGCCTTGCGCGCGCAAGGCAGGCGCAGGGGCGATGCAGGACATGGTCAGTGCGGCCATAAACAAGCCAACGGCAAACGGACGTGTGCGCATGATGGTTCCCCAAGTAGCGTCAGAGTGTTCGCACGCTGCGAAAAGCGCGGCGGTCAGGTACGGCTCGAATGAGTTCACCACAGCCAAAGTAAATCCATCGCATACGCGACGCATGCAGCGAATAACAGGCCCTGGTTGACTTCGTAGGTTGGGCGCCAACTCAACATCAGGATGCGTGCGAGCGTGCTTGGTGTTGGGGTTTGCACCCCAACCTACGTGACTGAAGCAGGAGCCCAAGAAGTAAGCATGTGCTTCTTGCAATATAAAAAGGGCCGGCTTCATGCCGGCCTTTTTATGGAGGGCTTATTCAAGCAGAAAGGTGTTTACGCCGTTGACATAATAAATCGGGACGGTACCCAATGCGCAAAGTGTCTGGCTGATGTATGGGACAAGGGTGAGGTCGAGTTCAACCTGGTGGCCGGAAAAATGTCCGCTAGTAATGTTGAAGGTAAGAATTCCTTCACCGATCAGGGCGGCAAGCGGCAAGGAGTTGGCCAATTGTATGGTGCTTGTCGTGTTGTCAGACCAATAGATAAGGCTTGGCGCCACTGACGACTGCGTGATGTTCGTGTCCAGGCAGGAAGCAGTCAATGACACTGTCCAAAGCAGCTTCGCCGGCTGGTAGGATGCGAATGCGCCGCACGCTGCCATATTGGAATCCACGCTCGCCTGTTGTGTCTTGATGACGTTTGTCAGCCCATCGGCAAAATGGACTACCGTCGCGCCATTGCACTGCTGGGGAAGAAGTGACTGTGCCGCGGCTGGCGCTGAGGGCAGCAGGCTCAAAAAGAACGCCAGGGTTATGCCGAGCCAGATCGGGTGAATGGCATGGCGCATGATGGTTACTCCTAAGGGAGAGCGCCGGCTATCCGAACATACTTTACGCAAGCACGACGTGCAGGATTCGTTCTTGCAAAAAAAACGGGACCGGGTTGCGTTCTCTGTCAGCCGAACCGCTCGCGCATGCGCAGCAACGTTGCAAGATTGGCGGCAGCGATGTGACGGAAGTTTTCGCTTATCTGCGCATGCGCAGCGACGCGTTCCCAAAATAGTGTTGCCTGCATGGCCGCTTGCTGCCATGGAAGGAATGCGTCCGGTCGTGGCGGTGGCGGTTGATAGTCGCGCACAGGCAGGCCGCCGCTGCTGTCCGGACGATAGAGCATCGGCAGCATGTCGTAGCTGGGGCATGGCGTCAGCGGCAGTGCATCGTCGAGAAAGAACGACAGGTTGCCGAAGTGCATGTCGGTGTTGGCGATCATCTGGCCGAACCACCACAGCCGCTGTATCTGCTTCACCGCCTCGTCCGTCAGCCAGCCCTGCTGCTGCATGCGCTGGGCGGCGCCCGGCCAATGGTCGCGCACGCCGTCATGCGCGTCGCTCCAGGCTGCAAGCGACACCACGCCGAGCCGGCCATATGCACCGATGCGATCGAAGCGCGTCGATTCCAGGCAGAGTCGGCCCTCCGACCAGATCAGGGCGCTGCTGGCGCCCAGCAATCCGTGCTCAGTGAGCACCTCGCCGGCAAGATGCTCGCTGATCAACAGGTCGGCCCAGCGGCGGGCTACCGGGTTGGCATCCACCCGCTCGGAGAACTTCACGATGACGTGTTGCAAATCGCCGCTGCCGGTTTCTATGCAGGCGGTGAATTTCGGTTGTTCGCCGGCCGCGGACGAGCCGACCGGTTCGCCGGCCAGCGTGGCATCGGCCAGCGCAGCGTAGCGTTGTTCGCGTTGTGTCGAACGGATCGGTTCCGCTGCGGCGCGCAGCGCGTGTTCGAGCGCGGATTCGCCAAGCACGAAATCGCCGGGCCCGTCTTCGCCACGCAGCAGGAGTGCGGTGAGGACAGCGTCGCCGTTCCATCGCAGGATGTCATCGCCAAGGCCCAGTTCGCGCGCGTGGCGTTGCGCAAACATGCGGCCCAGGAAACCTTGTGGGCGTAGGTCGTCCAGAAACCAGGGCAGGCCGGGGAACAGGCCATCGCTGAATTCGCCGCGCAACCAGTCGGGCGGCTGCGCGGTATCGAGCCAGCATGCGTCGCCGTGCAGGGCCACAAGCTGGCCGAAGTGCTGGGGCCGTCCGCGGCGGTCGATGCGATAGAGCGGCCACCGGCTGCCGAGCCCGCGCACATCGCGTACCGCCGCGTAGCGGGAGCTGCGTGCACGGCCGATCTTGACCACCTGGTCGCCCGCCGCCGTAAGCAGGCGCGAGATGGTGGGCTGGCTGACGCCAAGGGCTGCGCTCAGCTCACGTGCCGTGCCCACCCGGCGCAGGCGCAGGATGGCCAGCAAGCGGTCGAGTTCGGCATTGGACGGAGACATGGATTGAATAGATACATGAATAGATAATTTCTGTCAATTACGTTTAACTTCAGTTAGTTATCGAAGATTACGCCGTCATGCTGAATAGATAATTTGCCCATCAAATTGTTCTCGGGCAAGAAAAAGGGCCGGCATCGTGCCGACCCTTACGCTGGCTGCGAACCGATCAACCGCTCACTTCAACTGCCACTGCTGCGGCGGCAAGCCGTTGTCGGTCCAGATCTGCAGCTGCGTGCCGTGCGTGGTCGAGCCGCCGGTGTCGTCCAGCATCAGTGAGCCGGACGCCTGGTTCATCAGCTTGTAGCTGCCGTTGCCCAGGTCCATGAACAGCCACGCCTGATTCGCGTTGCCGACGCAGCCCCCAGGGGGACCTTGTTGCCGGGCGTGGTGCTGCCGCCGGTGTTGTCCACGCACAGGCCGGAGTACTGGTTCTGGATGCTGTACCAGCCGCCGCCTTCGGCATGCACGGTCCAGTTCTGTACCGAAAGGCCGTTGCAGTCCCACAGTTCCGCGCTGGTGTTGTTGGTAGTGCCCCAGCCGGTGTCGTCCAGGCACAACGACGTGTTCTGCATGTTGTGGAACGCATGCGTCGAGCCGTCGGCGGGCAGGTTGTTCCAGGATTCGCTGCCGTAATACGTGATGCAGCCGCCATTGTTGTAATCGGATGCCAGCTCCAGAATGCTCGAACCATCGGTAGCTGGCAGCAATGCGGACGAATAGTTCGGGCAGTAATTGTCGTACGCGGTAGGCACCTGCACGGGTGCGGCGATGGTGTACCAGTTGCCGGCGCCGTCGACATTGGTGTTCACGAACAGCACCTGGCCGTTGTAGCTCGACACGCTGCCGTTGGCTTCGTACATCACTTGTCCCACCAGCAGGATGGCGCCGTTGCTGGAAATCACCGAGGGGCTCCAGGCATTCAGCGGTGCGTGCTCCAGGTACTGGCCGCTGGCCGTGGTGACCTTGGTGCCCATGTTGGTGGGATCGCCGAAGTTCCAGCCGTCCGTGGACGTGCGATAGAACACCGTGCACGCAGCCGGTCCGCACAGCTCGTTGCTCATGAAGAAGTGGCCGTTCGGCAGCTTGCTGACGGTGGCCATGCCGGGGCGATCGGCCTGGATCGTGCTGGCCACGGTATTGGTTTGGTCCCGCCAGGTCTGGCCGTCGTAGCTGCGGATCTGTGCCAGCTTCTGGCTGCAGCAGGGATCGGTCTCGTCGGACCAGAACATCACCAGCGCACCGTCGTTGGCCACTTCGAACTGCGGCTCCCACAAGCCATGCGAACTGTCGCCGCGTTGCACCGGCGTGCTGTGGTAGCTCCAGCTCGCGCCCTGATTGGTGCTGGTATAAACCTCGATCGCCGGCGTGGTGCCGTTGACGGTATACGTGGCCGCAAACACCAACGTGCCGGCAGCCAGGGCGCCGACCTGCTGCGGAAGCTCATACAGCGTCGCGCAGCAATGTTCGGAGCTGCCGCTGATCGTCGGCACCGGGCCGAGCAGATTCCAGCTCGCGCCGTTGTTCGTACTCTGGAAGATGATGCCGTTGGTGCTGGCCACCAGCATGCCGTTGACGGACGGCGGACCGTGCTGCAAACGCACCACGCGTGGATAAAGCGTACTGCCGGTCAGCAAGGTACCGGTCGCTGCGTGGGTTGGGCGTGCGCTCACGGTGAGCAACACGACCAGCAACAATGCACAGAGGGAACGCCAAGCCGACCGAAGCTTCGGGTGTTTCATAAACCATCTCCTGTGCCGCCTGGGCGGCAACGTGATGTGTTGAAGACCATGCCGAAAGAGTCGTTCTTGTTGTGGTGTGGCAACCGGCCGGCGTGGTCGCCGGTCGGGGGTTCCCTCTATGAAAAAAGTGCTGACTGCATCGAGTCTTGGCCCGACGTAAGCAGTCCCCTCCCCTACGTGTAGTAGGAGAGGGTTAGGGTGGGGTGAAGCGACCTCGCGTTGAACTCAAGTCAGGCCGCGAGCTCGTGCGACCCCACCCCAGCCCTCCCCTGCGCGCAGAGGAGGGCGTGCATCAAGGGTTAATCAGCGGCCGATATCGCGCAGTCGCTTGCCGCTCATCAGGTTGCGTTCGATCTGTTCCAGCGTGATGCCCTTGGTTTCCGGCACCAGCCAGAGCGTGAGCACGATGAACAGCGCGTTGAAGGCCGCATACAGCCAGAACGTCTGCGCATTGCCGATGCCGTTGAGCAGGCTCAGGAAGGAGACGCCCACCACCCAATTGGCCGCCCAATTGGTGAAGGTGGAGCAGCCGATGCCGAAGTCGCGGCCCTTGAGCGGCTGGATCTCCGAGCACAGCGTCCAGATCAGCGGGCCGGCGGACATCGCGAAGCCTACGATGAAGAGCAGCAGCATGCCGACGGTGAAGATCTGTTCGCCGTGCGTATGGATGCCCAGGTGCATCATCGTGCCGACCACGCCCAGGCCCAATGTCATCACCACGAAGCCGATGTACAGGATCGGCTTGCGGCCCAGTTTGTCCACCAGGCCGATCGCGATGAAGGTTGCCAATACGTTGACCAGGTCGACGATCACCGTGAACCACATCTGCGCTTCGGTGGCATAGCCCATGCTCTCGAAGATGCGCGGGGCGTAGTACATCACCACGTTCATGCCAGTGAGCTGTTGCATGATCTGCAGCAACACGCCAAGGCCCACCGAGCGGCGGAAGTTTACGTTCTGGAAGAACATGTGCACGCCGCGCTGCGGTGTCTTCAGCTGCTCGCGGATATCGCCGATCTCGCGGGCAATGTCGTCTTCGCTGCCGAGCAGCTTGTGCAGCACCTGTTCGGCCTCGGGCTGGCGGTTGCGCATCATCAGCCAGCGCGGGCTTTCCGGCAGGAAGGCCACGCCGAACAGGAACAGGGCGCCAGGGATCGCGATGATGCCCAGCATCCAGCGCCAGCTCCCCGTGTAGCTCAGGGCGGCGTTGGACAGCGCCGCGACGAGGATGCCGGTGGTGATCATCAGCTGGTACAGCGAGATCATGGCGCCGCGGATCGATTCGGGGGCGATCTCGGCCAGATAAAGCGGCGCCGTGAAACTGGCAATGCCGATCGCCAGGCCGAGCACAAAGCGACCCACGATCAGTACGTCGGGCGTCCACGCAACACCGCACAGCACTGATCCGGCCACGAACAACACCGCCCCAAGAATCAGCGAGCGCTTGCGGCCCAGCTGGCTGGATAGCCAGCCTGCACCGAGCGCGCCGAGCGCGGCGCCAGCCATCATGATCGAGACGATCCACTCGATGGTGCTGTCGTCGATCTTGAAGTCTTTCTGGATGAACTGCTGCGCGCCGGCGATGACGCCGATGTCCAGGCCGAACATCAGGCCGGCCAGTGCGGCCAGCACGCAGATGAAGATGGCGGTTGCCTTGCCGTGCGGCTTGGCCGAGGCGTGGGATGTAACAGGTGGTGTATACGTGTTGGCACTCATGAATGACTCCGTGTTGTCGGGTGTCGAGCAAGTGCTTCCCCCACTTTCTCGACGCGCCGAGCCCGGCACCTGTCCGGACTCTGCTTCGCCGAATCAAACACCCTCGTGTTCGATTCGCGACAGGCCATCCGTGGACCTGCTTGGAACGCATCGGGCGGATGTTCTCATCTTCTTCCCCATGCATGCATAAAAAAGCCGGCTTACATGGGCCGGCCTGCAAAACGCGGTTCGGGTATGCCGGTGAACGGCACCTCGATGGCGAACAGCCCGCCGGCATGCGGCTCGTTGGCCAGCGTTTCCGCTGAAAGACCGTCGCGGGCGCTGGTGATGTAAAGCGTATTCAAGCGCTCGCCGCCGAAGGCGACGCGCGTCGGCTGGCTGGCCGGCACCTCGATGACGAGGTCCTGCTTGCCGTGGCGATCGTAGCGCACCACGCGGCCGGCGCCCCATTCGGCGTTCCACAGGCCGCCTTCGCTGTCCACCGCCGAACCATCCGGCTCGCCGCGCTGCTGGGTCAGGTCGATGTGCACGTGAGGTTCGGCCACGCTGTCGCCATAGCTGCAGCGATGCACGGTGCGGGCAAACGAATCGCAGTAATACATGGTCGCGCCGTCGGGACTGAACGCAATGCTGTTGCTGATGGCGACCGGGCCCAGCGGCAGCTGTTCCAGTGTCAGGTCGGCATGCAGCCGGTAGAAGGCGCCGGCTGCACGCCGCGCTTCGCCGCCGACCGGTTCGTGCAGCGTGCCGAACACGAAGCGCCCCTGGCGATCGCAAGCGCCGTCGTTCAGGCGCGTGGGCAGGCCCGCTTCGACATCGGTAATGCGGATCAGCCGGCCGTGTTCCAGATGGAAGAACGCCAGCCCGCCGGCCAGGCCGAGCAGCAGCCAATCATCGTCTTCGCACAAGGCGAACGACGCCAACCGGTCCGGCATCGGCCAGCGGCGCGTGCTGCCGTCGGACGGGCGATAACGCCACAGCACCGACGCGTGGATGTCCGTCCAGTACAGCGACTGGCTGCGCGGGCACCAGGTGACGCCTTCGCCGAGCGTATTGTGTGCGTCCAGGATCAAAGAAGCTTGAGAGCCGGCTTTCATATCCTCAGTGCCTCGCGTTGTGTTTGAGCAGCCGCCATGCGGCAGCATGTGGCGCAGCGCCGGACTGGCCGTCTGGTCAAGCCGCGCGCTGCCGCATGGCGGCCGCTCAGGCGCAACGCGCGGTGCCTGGGGTGTGAAAGCCGGCTCTCGAGAGTCATGCCCAACCGCCGTCGACGATGAAATCATGGCCCGTGCACATGCGGCTGTCGTCGGAGGCGAGGAACAGGGCCGCACGCGCAAGATCGTCCACGCCCAGGTAACCGGGCATGCACTGCTTGCGCCGAATCTCTTCTTCGCCCGCCGCATCCAGCCACAACTCGCGCTGCTTGTCGGTGATTACCCAGCCCGGCACCAGCGCGTTGATACGGATGTGGTGCTGGCCCAGTTCGCGCGCCAGGCCGTTCACCAGCCCGCGCACCGAGGACTTGGCCATGGCGTACATCGGATAACCGGCGTTCTTGATCATCCAGCCGGTGGAGCCCAGGCAGATGACCGAGCCGCCGCCCAGTTCGCGCATGCCGGGCACGACCGCCTGCGTCGCGAAATACTGATGGCGCACGTTCACCGCGATGCTCTGCTCGAACTCTTCCGGTGTGGTGTCGTCGAGGCGGTGGCGCCGATCGTTGGCGGCGTTGTTGATCAAGACGCTGAAGGTGCCGACCTTGTCGCTGGCCGTGGCGATCGTCGTGCGCAGGGCGGCGATATCGGTGATGTCGCACGGCAGGAACAGCGGCGCATGGCGCACGTGGGTCAAGGATGCGTCGAGCGCCGCCGCGCTTTGCGTGTCGATGTCCAGATACGCCACGCGCGCGCCCTGCTGCGCGAAGTGCGCAACGAACGCCGCGCCGATGCCGGTGGCGCCGCCGGTGATCAACACCGAGCGGTCGGCCAGGCTGGGATAGGTGGCAAACATGGATAAGTCGGGTCTCTTTGCAGCAATTACCATTCGGCCACACTGCCGTCGTCGTGACGCCAGATCGGATTGCGCCAGCGGTGTCCCACGGACGCGCGTTCGGCGACGTAGGCTTCGTTCACTTCCACACCCAGCCCCGGGCCGCCCGGCATGGAAACATAACCGTTTTCGTAGGCGAATACGCTACGGTCGGCGATGTAATCGAGCAGATCGTTGCCGGCGTTGTAATGAATGCCCAGGCTCTGCTCCTGGATGAAGGCGTTGTGGCACATCGCATCCAGCTGCAGGTTGGCGGCCAGCGCGATCGGACCCAGCGGGCAGTGCAGCGCGAGCGCCACGTCGTAGGCCTCGGCCATCATCGCGATCTTGCGCGTTTCGGTGATGCCGCCCGAATGCGACGGATCGGGCTGGATGATGTCCACGCCGCCGGTGGTGAATACGCGCTTGAAGTCGTAGCGCGAATACAGGCGCTCGCCCAGCGCGATCGGCGCCGGCGAAATCGAGGCCAGTTCCGGAATGCATTCCAGATGATCGGAAAGCACCGGCTCCTCGATGAACATCAGCTTGAACGGCGCCAGTTCGCGCATCAGCACCTTGGCCATCGGCTTGTGGACGCGGCCGTGGAAATCCAGGCCCAGGCCGATTTCCGGCCCCACCGCATCACGCACCGCCTGCACGTTTTCCAGTACGCGCGACACCTTGGCGTGCGTGTCGACGAAATGCATTTCCTCGGTGGCATTCATTTTTACCGCGGTGAAACCGCGCGCGACCGCTTCTTTCGCGGCGCGTGCGGTATCGGACGGACGATCGCCGCCGATCCACGAATACACGCGGATGCGATCGCGCACCGGCCCGCCCAGCAGCGCATGCACCGGCACGCCCAGGTGCTTGCCCTTGATGTCCCACAGCGCCTGGTCGATGCCGGCGATCGCGCTCATCAGGATCGGGCCGCCGCGATAGAAGCCGCCGCGGTACATCACGTTCCAGTGGTCTTCGATGTGGCTGGGATCCTTGCCGACCAGGTAGTCGGACAGTTCTTCCACAGCCGCCGCGACGGTATGCGCGCGGCCTTCAACGACCGGCTCGCCCCAGCCGCTGATGCCCTCATCGGTATCGATACGTACGAACAGCCAGCGCGGCGGAACGAGGAAGGTGGTCAGGCGGGTGATCTTCATGCGTTGTTTCCTTCAGCGAGGGTCTTCCAGGCGTGGGCGAAGGCGCGAGCGCGACGACCGACGTCGTCCGCGCTGCGGCCGGGTGCGTAAAGCGCGGAGCCAAGGCCGAAGCCACTGGCGCCCGCGGCGATATAAGGGGCCATCGTTTCCGGCGTGATGCCGCCCACCGGCAACATCGCCAGGTCGCGCGGCAGCACCGCGCGCCAGGCCTTGAGCACGCTGGGCGTGAGCATTTCGGCCGGGAACAGCTTGATTGCGTCCGCGCCGGCCTGGATCGCGGCGAACGCCTCGGTGGGTGTGGCCACGCCAGGCACGCAATACATGCCTTCGCGCTTGGCCGCGGCGATCACGCGCGTATCGGCGTGCGGCATCACGATCAGGCGGCCGCCCGCGGCCGCCACCTGCGACACCTGCTCGGGCTGCAGCACGGTGCCGGCGCCGATCAGGCAGCGCTGGCCCAGTTCCGCCGACAGCAGGCGAATGCTTTCCAGCGGTTCGGGCGAATTCATCGGTACTTCGATCACGGTGAAGCGTTCGGCGACGAGCGCACGCCCGATGTCGAGCGCTTCGTCCGGCCGCAGGCCGCGCAGAATCGCCACCAGGGGAAGGGAATCGAGCCACGCGCGAATCATGCTGTTACTCCGGAATAAGAATGCAGGGGTGCCTGCGCGAGCAGTCCCGCGGTCGAGGCCAGTTGCCACAGCCCTTGCGCCGCGGCGTCATCGATGACGGTAGGTTCGGCATAGCCGAAATGCGTCGCGGCCACGATGTAGCGCTCGCACAGCGATGCATCGCCGATCAGGCATAGAGGTGTTTCGCGGCCATGATCGCGTGCGCGTGCAATGCGAAATTCCTCGCCGATCATCAGGCCGGAAAGAAAATCCGGCACCTCCTCGGCGGACAGCTGGCCGGCAAGCATCAATGCGCGCGTCGAGAACAGCCGGCTGAAAACACCTTGCTCACGACTTTCCTTCACGGTGTGCAGGCCGCGCAGGAAAGCATGCTGCGACAACGGACGCGTGGTTTGGGCAGGCAATCCGGCGCCGAGAATGGAGTGCTTGGTCAACAGCGCATACAGCTCGCCGGTCATCACGGTATCGAAGGCGGTGATGCGGCCATCGAGGACGGTCGCCCACTTGCTGTGCGTGCCGGGCAGGACGAAACACGCGTTCGCCTGGTAGTCCGGATGCAACGCGAGCGCGCCGATGATCTGCGTTTCCTCGCCGCGCATCACGTCCGCCGGCTCCTTGCGGCAAAGGCCGGGGGCGATCCACAATTCGCGGCCGGCCTCCGCCTCGATGCGCAGCATGCCTTGGGCGATGCTTGCCGCATCCGCCGGCACATCGACATAAGGTACTTCGCGCCAGCCTTGCCGGCTGCCGACCATGCCGGCGGCAACCGCCACGCATGCGGGCCAATCCCTGGTGATGGCCTGCCATGCGGCGGTGAACCCGCCTTCGGGCAAGTGGCGAATGCCCCATGCCTGCTGGCGCGAGGCCACGACCTTGCCGGCGCCATCATAGAGATAGGCACGCAGGCTGCTGGTGCCCCAATCCAGGCCGATCAGCCGAACGTCTGCGCTCATGCGGATTTCCTCATGCGGCGCTTGCCGCTCATGTTGGCGCGCGAATCGACAATCATCTTCTGCATGGCGTCGCGTGCGAGTTCGGGTTGGCGCCGGCGGATCGCCTCGCACACTTGCTGGTGATACGGCAGCGAGTATTTGAAATCGCCACTCTTGCGCGCCGATTCCACGAAGAAGGTGCCCAGGGCGGTTTCCACCACGGAAAACAGCGAGATCATCAACTCGTTGTTGGTGGCGATCAGCACGGCTTCATGGAACTGCAGGTCGGCCTGCGCCCATTCGTCGGTGTTGCGCGCCGCTTCCATCGCGCGATAAGACGTTTCTATTTCCTTGAGCTGTGCGGCATCGCGGCGACGTGCCGCGAACGCCGCGGCCGCCGGTTCGAAGACTTCGCGCATCTGCGCCAGCTTCTGCACGAAATCGGTCGTTGGCATGGATGCGCAACGCCAGGCCAGCACGTCGGCATCGAGCTGATGCCAGTAGCGCTCCTCGCGCACGCGCGTGCCCACCTTCGGCCGCGCCTCGACCAGGCCCTTCGCCGACAGCACGCGCATCGCCTCGCGCAGGGCGGTGCGGCTTACTTCCATCTGTTCGGCCAGGGTTTCTTCTCGCGGCAGCACTTCGCCCGGCTGGAGCTGGCCGCTCACGATCCGCACCCCCAACTGCTGGGTGACGTGGCCGTGCAGATTTCGGGCGCTGGCAACTCTCATCGGCTCTCTGGGACGGTGGCGGAAACGAGAAGGTCGTGTTGCATTGCGCAAGTGCTGTTGCGTACGGTTCGCCGATCACAGGACGCTGCAGTGCGCGCGGAGAGTGACGCGTTTGTCATCCCACTCGCGTATAACGCCTGAGTTTTCAACACCGTCAACACACCACCCCGGATATGCGAAACCCAATCTTCATGTTCCCGCTGGTTTCTGTCGGCGGTCATGCTGCAGCGCGTAAAGCTCCAGCAGCCGCCGGTCTATATAATCATACAATATGCTCAGACGCGACAGGGCATATGGCCGTTCGATTTCATAAGGGGATTTGCTTGAAATCTGTAGTCCTGTTCGGTTCCATCGTTACGGCGGCGTTGCTGCCATTGACCGCTACAGCCGGCCAGGCGACCCGTGCGTCGTTCGGCCATACGGCGGATGGCCAAGACGTTGAGATCGTGACGCTTACCAATAGCCACGGCATGCGTGCGCGCGTGATGAGCTATGGCGCCGCCTTGCAATCGCTGCTGGTGCCCGACCGCAACGGCAAGCTTGCCGACGTCGTGCTGGGCTACGACACGCTGCAGGGCTATCTCGACCGCCGCCAGTATTTCGGCTCCACCGTCGGCCGCTACGCCAACCGCATCGCCAAGGGCACGTTCGATCTGGACGGCAAGACCTATCACATGAGCTTGAATGAAGGCCCGAATGCCCTGCATGGCGGCAGCAAGGGTTTCGACATGCAGGTGTGGAAGGTGCTCGACGTGAAGGCGGGGCCGACGCCGAGCGTGACGATGGAATACGTGAGCCCCGATGGCGATCAGGGGTATCCCGGGGCGCTGACGGTCAAGGCCACCTATACGCTGAGCGACGAAAACCAGCTCAAGATCAGCTACGTCGCCACCACCGACAAGCCGACCCTGGTCAATCTGTCCAATCACACCTACTGGAACCTCGCGGGCGAGGGCTCCGGCACGGTGATGGATCAAACGCTGATGATTGCGGGCGATGCGATCACGCCGGTAAGCGACTCGGCGGCGATCCCGACCGGGCAGATCGCGCCGGTAGCAGGCACGCCGTACGATTTTCGCGCCGCCAAGCCGATCGGCCGCGATATCCGCGACGGCAACTCGCAGCAGTTGCTGTTCGGCAAGGGCTATGACATGAACTGGGTGCTGAGCCGCAAGGAAATCGAGCCGCGCGTGGTGGCGCGCGTGGAAGATCCGCATTCCGGCCGCGTGATGACGCTGTGGTCGGGCAAGCCGGGCCTGCAGTTTTATTCGGGCAATTTCCTCGATGGCACCACGGTCGGCAAGGATCACCACATCTATCGTCAGGGCGACGCGTTCGTGCTGGAGCCGCAGTTGTTTCCGGATACGCCGCACCATCCGGACTTCGGTTCGGCGCGACTGGCGCCGGGCGAAACCTATCGCAACGTGATGGTTTACCGCTTCGGCATCGACCAAGCCGCGAAATAAAGCGTCGGGCCGGATCGGTAAGGGAAGCGGTACCGCGCAGGATGCGCTGCTGTAAAAACCAAAGAAAAGCCCATCCTGTACGCAGGATAGGGACATAAAAAAAGATACAAAAGGTGGATGTGACAATGAAGCGAACGCGAAGGGCAGGGCGCCTGGCTCTGGCGCTGCTGCTCGGCATTTCCGTGGCGCATGCCGCGGATACGGAGCGCTGGACGGCGGCTCAGGCCGATGCCTGGTATGCAAGACAGCCGTGGCCGGTCGGCAGCAACTACATTCCCGCCAGTGCGATCAACGAACTGGAGATGTGGCAAGGCGCCACGTTCGATCCGGCGCGCATCGATCAGGAGCTTGGCTGGGCGCAGGGCATCGGCATGAACACCATGCGCGTGTTCCTGCACAACCTGTTGTGGGACCAGGATCGCGATGGTTTCAAGAAGCGCATCGATACGTTCCTGACGATTGCCGCGAAACACCACATCAAGCCGATCTTCGTGCTGTTCGATTCGTGCTGGGACCCCGATCCCGCGCTGGGTCCGCAGCATCCGCCGATTCCCGGTGTGCACAACTCCGGCTGGGTGCAGGCGCCGGGCACGAAGGTGCTGGACGATCCGTCGCAATACCCGCAGCTGGAAGCCTATGTGAAGGATATCGTCGGCAGTTTCGCGCACGACCAGCGCGTGCTCGCCTGGGACGTGTGGAACGAACCGGACAACGACGGCGGCGGCAACTACGCCGCGCAGGAACCGAAGGACAAGTTCCAGCGCGTGGCGCAATTGCTGCCGCAGGTATTCGCGTGGGCACGCAGCCAGCATCCGACGCAGCCGCTGACCAGCGGCGTGTGGCATGACGATGACTGGTCCAGGCTCGACAAACTCAACGCGATCGAGCGCACGCAGCTTACGCAGTCGGACATCATCACTTTCCATAACTACGATTTCCCGGAAGCCTTCCTGCGTCGCGTGCAGCAGTTGCGCACCTATGGCCGTCCGCTGATCTGCACCGAGTACATGGCGCGCAGCGCGGGTTCGACCGTGGATGGCGTAACGCCGCTCGGCAAGAAGCTCGACGTCGGCATGGTCAACTGGGGTTTCGTCTCCGGTAAGACGCAGACGATTTTCCCGTGGGATTCCTGGCAGAAACCGTACACGCTGCAGCCGCCGGTGATCTGGTTCCATGACCTGTTCAATCCCGACGGTACGCCATATCGCCAGCGCGAAGCGGAGATCTTCCGTGCATTGAGTGCTGCGCCCAAAGGCGTGGTGCCGGCGAATGCGGCCATGCTTCCGGTTGCCGAAAACAGCCGAGCCATGAACGCGGCGCACTAACTTTTTACTGCGATGAAGACCGCGGGAGGCGGTCTTTTCTGTGGCCGGATGCTACTGACCATATAGTAGTACTAAATAAAGATTTGGCCCATAAACACACATTCGGCGTCGGTAGACATGTACGCACGGCTCAACCGAAGGGGAGAAAACCATGAAGCGGAACAACACTCTTACCTGCGCCATGACCTTGCTGGCCGTGGCCATCGCCGCGTCGCTGGCGCCTGCGCATGCGGAGACGACCACGGCACAACCCGGCGCCAACCAGGTCGCTGCGGATGCGCAAAGCAGCGACACCGCCTCCGGCAATAGCAACAACGCCAAGGATCAGAAAAAGAAGCAGGAGGCCGTCGCCTCGACGCTTTCCACGGTGGTGGTGACGCCTTTGCACGCGAGCCTGGGATCGGCTGCGGAAATCAAGCAGGACTCGGACAACATCGTCGACTCGATCGTGTCGGAAGACATCGGCAAGCTGCCCGACAACAGCGTGGCCGATGCCTTGCAGCGCATCACCGGCGTGCAGATCGCGCAGGGTTTCCAGGGTGAAGCCAACAGCGTGGTGATCCGCGGTTTGCCGAACGTGGTGACCACCTTGAATGGCCGCGAGATTGTCAGCGGCGTCGGCCGCGCGTATGCGTTCCAGAATCTGCCGGCTACCGCGGTGAAGTCGGTGCAGGTATACAAGACCAGCGACGCCAGCCTGCCCGCAGGCGGCATCGCCGGCCTGGTGGACATGCAGCTGTATCGGCCGTTCGATTTCAAGGGACTGGAAGTGGCCGGCACGGTCACCGGCATCAACAGTTCCAACGCGGGACGCACGGACGGCACCGGCAGCTTCCTGGTCAGCGATCGCTGGAAGACCGATGCGGGCGAATTCGGTGCGCTGCTCAACGCCAGCATCATTACCCAGCACTATGACTACAAGGCGGTGTGGGGGGATTTCCCGCGCTTGTTGACCGACGGTTCGGGCAACCCATTGCGCAGTCCGTCGGGCACGCTGGTGGAAGTGCCGAATGGTTTCGGCGCGGACTACAACCTGGGTTATCGCCGCCGTCCCGAAATGAACTACGCTGTGCAGTGGGCGCCGAACGATCACACCGAGATCTACGCCGAAGGCCTGTACGACTGGGACAAGGACAGCTACAGCCAGCCGTTCTTCTTCAGCTTCCCCACCGGCGTGGTGGGTCCGAGTGCCTACACCGTCGGCAACCATTGCTATCCGGACCAGTTGGCCGGCCAGTATTACGGCCAGACCATCTGCGACGCCACCAGCGCCACCTGGAGCGGCAACAGCTACGCGGCCACCAGCACGCAGGCGCATGCGCAGCACGGGCATGACATCCAGAACGCGATCGGTGCGAAATGGCACAACGAAGTGCTGAGCCTGTCGACCGAACTGTCGTCCACGCTCAGCTCCTTCATGGACAACACCTTCATCGTCGATACGTTCCTGAAAGGGCCGATCACCACGGTGTGGAACGGCACGTCCGGCAACCAGCAGAACTGGTCGCTGGCAGGCAGTCCGCAGAACAACGCCAGCAATTACTACTTGAACGGCCTGTTCCAGAACTGGTCGGTGCAACGCGGCAAGGAACTGTCGTGGCGCGCCGATGGTGTGTACACGTTCGATTCGGGCTTCTTCCAGAACCTGCAGTTCGGCGTGCGCGCCACCGATCACCGCGCCAACTACGAAGGCAGCGTCACCAATTCGATCGCCCCGCCGGGCGGCACGGGTGCGATCGCATTGAATCCCAACCCCGCCAACCAGGTGCTGGCGCGTTTCCCGGCCAACTATTTCTGCGCCATGCCCAGTTCATCGGCCTTGCCAGGCGGCTGGCTGACCGGTTGCTACAACTATCTCAACGGCAATGCGGATGCGATCCGCGCGCTGTACGGTACCAACGAAGGATTGCAGCCGATCAATCCGGGCCGTTTCTACAGCATCGACGAGAAAAACTTTGCCGGCTATCTGCAGACGGCCTACGCCACGACGCTGTTCGGCATGCCGTTGAATGGCCTGATCGGCGTGCGCATCGAAGACATCAATCGCAATCTCAGTGCCTTCTCGTACAACAGCGCCACCAACATCTACTCGCCGCTGAGCCTGTCGACCAGCGCACCGGTGTACCTGCCGAACCTGAGCGCGGTGCTGCACATCACCGATACCTTGCAGGCACGCTTCGTGGGCGCCAAGACGGTGACCTACCCGAATTTCGGTGATCTCAATCCGTCGATCTCGCTCAATCCAGGCACCATCAACCGCGCCGGCCAGGGCAACAGCGGCAATGCGTACCTGACGCCGGTCAAGTCCAACAACTACGACCTGTCGCTGGAGTGGTATTTCGCCCCGGGCAGCTACGCGAGCGCGGGCGCGTTCTATCGCAACATCAACGGTTACGTGCAGACCTATGTCACCAACGAGGTGATCGGCGGCCAGCCGTACCAGATCAGCAGTCCGCAAAGCGCGGGCAACGGCTTCCTGGACGGCGTGGAACTGGCCTACCAGCAGTTCTTCGATTTCCTTCCGGGCGCGTGGAGCGGGCTGGGCGTGCAGGTCAACTACACCTACATCAACGGCTCGACCAAGTCGCCGCAATACCTGGGCGGACCGATGGTGACCACGCCGCTGCAGAACGTATCCAAGCACAACGGCAACGCGGTGCTGATGTATGAAAAATACGGCTGGTCGGTACGTTTGGCGTATGACTACCGCAGCCGCTTCATCGACGGCTTCAATGCGCCGAACGTCGCCGGCGTGAACGATGAAATCGTGCCGGCGAACCAGGTGGACCTGTCCGTCAGCTACAACCTCAGCAACCACAGCTCGGTCGTGCTGGGCGCCACCAACCTGTTGGGTGCGAACCTGCATCAGTACTGGGGCGATGGCACGTCGCGTCCGCGAGATATCCGTTACCAGGATCGTACGGTGAGCCTGGGCTTCCGCTTTAAGCTTTAAGGATGAGTTGATTGATTCTGCGCGGATGCCATCGGTTCTGTTTGTTCGCAGGCCACAGGGCCGTCGGCGAAGGCAGACTGGCTGTCTGTCGAGCCGGCGGACCGAAGGCATGCGGACAAACAGAACCGATGGCGCCGACGCAGAATCGATCAGCTCGTCCTCTGGTTCCCCTCGGGAGCATCGTTCGCGGTGCTCCTTTTTTTTATTCCTGGCGGTCGCATCGTGCGGCCGCCGCTTTACCGTTCGAGGATGAAGCATGCGTCGAACGCTATGTATTTATACGGGTTGCCTGTTGCTTGCGGCGGCTGCTTCTGCGCAGGACCAGCCGCCGGATGTGGCGAGTGGCCAGATTCTGGCCAAGGGCACAGGCTATGCATCGGTGGTGCGGTTATCGCAGCAGGGCGATGACCAGCTGCTGCTGGCATTCGAGCAGGAAGGCATGGCAGGCATTCCGCTCTATGCGAGCAATGATGCCGGCAAGACCTGGCACTTCATGCAGAACGTGGTCGATCAGGTTCATGCCGGCAATCCACTATGGCAGTTGCGCTGGCAGCCGAATATTTCCCAGCTGCAGCAGGACAGCGGTGATTTGAAGCGCGGCACCCTGCTGCTTGCCGCCAACGCCACGCGCAACGATGCCAAGGGGCACGTGGTCGAGGAAGACCTGCAACTCTACGCTTCCACCGACCAAGGCAAGAGCTGGCACTACCGCGGCTCGATCGTGCGCGGCGGCGGCCATCCGGAAGACAAGGACAATCGCGGCGTGTGGGAACCGAATATCCACCTCCTCGACGATGGCCGGATGATCGCGTACTACTCCAGCGAGCAGCACAAGCACGAAGGCTTCAACCAGATCCTTGCACACAGACTTTCCAGCGATGGCGGCAAGAGCTGGGGCCGGGAAACAGTGGACGTGGCAATGCCCGGTGGCGTGGAGCGTCCCGGCATGGCGATCGTGACGCGCCTGCCCGATCGGCGTTACGTGATGAATTACGAGGACATCGATGGTCCGAACAACGGCCAGGTCCATCTGAAATTCAGCGCGGATGGCCTGCATTTTGGCGATCCCTCCGATCACGGCACGGCGGTACGGACCGAAGGCGGCGCGTGGCCCGCAGCGTGTCCGGTGGTGAGCTGGTTTCCGGTGGGCGGACCGCAGGGCGTGATCGTCGTGTCCGCCGAACGTGCGGGCGGCAATGGCGATACGGCCGGCCGCAGTCTTTACTGGAACAACGACGGCGGCCGCGGCCCGTGGTGGGAAGTGCCGGCGCCGGTGCAGAAGGCGACCGGCAATATCCATGCGGGTTGGACGCAAGCGCTGTTGCAACAAGAGGATGGCCGTTTCCTGCACATCACGTCTTCATCGGCGCCGGAGCTGGAACACGCATGGAAGGCTGCCTACAACGTGATGCTGTATGCGCAGGCGCCGCTCAATTTCGATCGCTACGAAGCGGAGGACGCGGCGCGCACGAACGCGGCGGTGATCGGCAGCCCGCATGCGTCGAATCGCCGCTTTGCGCGGATTGCCTCAGCGCCGTACGGCAGTTTGAGGTTCGATGCGCATCGCGATCAAGGCGGTACGCATGTGTTGCGCCTGCGCTATGAAGACATGGGATGGCCTGCGGCACCGCGCATCCGTGTCGATGGTGCTGCGGTTTCTGCCGGCAGCGGCAAGCCGGATGGCGACAGCGGCTGGAACGTGATGGATGTGCGCGTCAATCTGAAGAACGGCGACAACGTGATCGAGGTGATGGGTGCGGAGCACGCTTATGATCTTGATTACATCGAATTCGATCCCGCGCCGCTGTAGCTTGGGGTGCAAACCCCAACATCGCGATCCACATGAACATGGCGACGTTGGGTTTGCACCCCAACCTACGGGATCACGCTTTGCGGCGCTTGTTGCTCAGGTTTTCGCGCGTATCGGAAATCACCTTGAGCATGGCCTTTTGCGCTGCTTCTGCATCCTTCTCGCGGATGGCCTGCAACACCGCGCGATGCTGCGGCAGCGAGTACTTGAAATTGACGGCGCTGAGCGCCGACATGGTGAAGTAGCTGCTCAGCGCCGTTTCGATCACCGAGAACAGCGAAATCAGCAACTCGTTGCCGGTGGCCGCGAGGATCGCTTCGTGGAAGTCGATGTCGGCGCTGGTCCAGGATTCCGGATCGTGCGAGGCCTCCATCGCGTCGAACGCGGTCTGCATGCGCTTGAGCTGCGTCACGGTGCGATGGCTGGCCGCGCTCGCCGCTGCGGCCGGTTCGATGATCTCGCGCATTTCCGACAGCTTCTGCACGAAATCCGCGGTGGGCATCGATGCGCAGCGCCAGGCGAGCACATCCGCGTCGAGCTGGCTCCAGAAGCGCGCATCGCGCACGCGCGTGCCGACCTTGGGCCGCGCCTCCACCAGGCCCTTGGCCGATAGCACCTTCATCGCCTCGCGCAGGGAGGTGCGGCTGACTTCCATTTCCTCGGCCATGGTGGCTTCGGGCGGCAGCACTTCGCCTTGCTTGATGGCGCCGCTGACGATGCGCTGGCCCAGCACCTGCACCACGTGACCATGCAGGTTGCGCGCGGCCATGGGGCCGACGCCGCTGCGAAGCCGCCGCGAAAGCGCGGGACGAGCGGTCCTGGTGGCGTTGCCGTCCCTGCCGCCTCGAAACGATGCCATGCAGCTGATCTCCTTCAATGCCACGCCGTGGAATGGGCCCGCCCGATAGACAAACCAGATCGTTCAATAATCGCGGCGGGACAGCACCAGTCTGAGCGGTTTCTCAACGCGCCTTGGGAGATGATGCCACGTTTCCAGGAAGCGGCTGCAACCGCTGGATTTATCAGGCGGCGGGGCGCAGCGGCGGGTGGCATTCCGGCCGGAGACCGGCTTGCTGGCGGGCGGCGCGGATACGGCCCGGGCAGATGCCGCTGACCCGTTTGAACAGCCGGCGGAATGCGGCCTCGCTGCGGTAGCCGAGCTGTTCGGCAATGGCGGCCACCGAGAGCTGGCGGTCGTGCAGCAGGCGTTCGGCCACGCTGACGCGCCACTGGGTGACGTACTGCATGGGCGGCATCTTCATCAGCTGGGCGAAGCGTTCGGCGAAGGCCGAGCGCGACATGCATGCCAGCGAGGCCATCGCCTGCATGGTCCAGGGATCGCCAGGGCGTTCGTGCACGGCCTGCAGCACCTTGCAGATGCGCACGTCGGTGAGCGCGGTGAACAGGCCGCGACGGTCGGCGTGGCGCTGCGCATACTCGCAGATCGCCAGCGTGAACAGCGTATCGGCCAGCTTGTTGAGCAGCACCTGGCGGCCGGGCACGCCGGCGTCGGTCATGCCGATCATCATGGCCGACAGGTTGCGGAACAAGCTATTGGCCTGCGCGGCGCGAACCACGAAACAGGCGGGCAAGGCGTGCTTGAGCGGATGTTGCGTGTGGCTGGAAAAATGCAGCTCGCCGCAGATCATGCGGGTGATGGGAGAGCCGCCGGTCGGCGCCGCGCGCAGGCGATGCGCGTCGCCGTGCGGGAACACCACCAGGTCGCCGGGCTCCAGCAGCAAGGGTTCGCCGAGCGCGTCGCTCACCACTTCGCATTGGCCGACGCCGATCAGGTGGAACACGCCATGGGCGAGGCGCGGCTCGTCGAAGAAACGGGAGCCGCATTGCCACAGCTCGTCCATCACCTCGGCCCGCAGCATCGACTGATTGAGCAAGGCTTCCAGCGCCGGTTCCAGCCGCGGCGGACATGGGTCGCTGGCAAAGCTGCAGGCGTGCTCGATGTACATGTGGCGACACTTCCATGGCGAAACGCTATGCCAGCTATTCGCGGGAAGTGCGGCGGCGGTTACACCGGGGATGGCCCCCGGAATAGATCAGGCCATCCCTAACCCAGGCCCCGCAGCAGGCCGGCGCCGGCCCAGGCCTGCAGCAAGCCCACCATGCGGCCCATGGCGGCGGTTTCGCCATGGCGTTCGGCCAGGATGGCGCATAGCGTGGCGAACGTTTCACCGCGCCGGGCGGCCGCGAGGACTTGCCACTCGTCCTCGTCCAGCCGCCGGTAGTGCACCGACATGGCCTGGCGCCACACCAGCTGGCGCCGCGGCCTGGCGTATCGGCGCAGATGCGGGCGTGCTTCGCCGCGATCGGCTGCGCGCCGGAAGGCGTCCACGTTGTACGCGCAATCCAGCGTGTGGAGGTTGGCTTGCGGCAGCAGACGCAGGCCGGCCCATGCATCGGGAGGAATGCTCGCGAGCTCGGCCATGCCGAGGCTAGCTTCGTCGGTGGCGTCGAACACGGTGGAAATCGCCCAATCCAACCGGGCCATTTCCGACAGTTGGGGGCGATCGGAATGTGCGCCTTGCAGAAAATTCGCCAGGCCCGCGCCGTACCAGCGAATGTTGTAGTGGCCGGACGGATGCGTTTCCACATAGGCGTCCAGCAGCGCATCGAAGCCGCGGCCGGCCAGGCATTGCAAGCCGGCGAATTCGTTCTTCAGCGCATCGCGCAGGCGGATGCGGTAGCCATGCTGGTAGATGGCCAGCCTGCTGTGCGCATCGGCGATGGCGTCGCTGCGGATCGGCGGCAGCGGGGCGGTTTTTGCAGCAAGCACGGCCTCCAACATCTGCTGCTGGATCGCTTGCAGCGTACTCATGCCGCATCCTTTAGCAGCGGTTCGGCCAGGGCGCGGGCGTGTTCGAGTTCGGCGATCAGCTCGGGCAACGGCGGAAAATGATCGTCGCGCTCGATCATGGTCGATACGCGCCCGAAACGGCGCACGGCCTGCACGTAGAGATCCCATACGGCGTTGGATACCGCCGCGTCGTGCGTGTCGATGATCAGCTGCTCGCCCTGTTCGTAACCGGCCAGATGGAACTGCTGCACGCGCGACACCGGAATGCCGTGCAGGTAATCCAGTGCGGAAAAGCCGTGGTTCGTCGCACTGACGTGCACGTTGTTGATGTCGAGCAGGATCAGGCAATCGGCACGCCCGGCCACCTCGGCCAGAAATTCCCATTCGGTGAGCTGCGATTGCGCAAAGCTGACGTAGCTGGATACGTTTTCCAGCAGGATGCGGCGCTTGAGCTTATCCTGCACGCGCTGCACGCGGCTGACCACGTGGTTCAATGCTTCTTCCGTATACGGCAGCGGCATCAGGTCATGCAGGTTGACGCCCTGCACGCCGGTCCAGCACAGGTGGTCGGACACCCACGCGGGTTCCACGCGCTGGGCGAGTGCGGCAAGCCGTGCGAGATAGTCTTCATCGAGCGGATCGGTGCTGCCGATCGACATCGACACGCCGTGCATCACCAGCGGATAGCGCTCGCGGAAACGTTCGAGCCATACCAGCGGCAGGCCGCCGTCGACCATGTAGTTTTCCGACACCACTTCCAGCCATTGCACTTGCGCAGGTTTGGCCAGCAGCGCCTCGTAGTGATCGACGCGCAGGCCGAGGCCGTAGCCGAGGTAGGGGAGCGAGTCGGGGCGTGTTGCGGTCATGGCGTGGCTCATTGCGAATGCCGATTCCCTCTCCCCTCCGGGGGAGAGGGTCAGGGTGAGGGGGCAATCTTGCGATGTTGTCGCATCCATGCGTCGCGTCGCTCTTATGCAATCTGAGGCAAGCCCCGCCCCTCACCCCAGCCCTCTCCCCGAAGGGGAGAGGGGGAGTGCGACATTACTTCTTCGCCGCGGCCTGCGCCGCGTCGCAATCGGCCTGGGTCTTCTGCATGGTGAAGCCCTGGCCCTTGCACGAGTTCTGGCCCTTGCAGGAGTTGGTGGCCTGTTTGCAGGCACCGTGGCCCTTGCAGGACGAAGAGTTCATGCACTTGACCGCAGCCTGGTCGCCGGAAGCGTGGCCGCCAACGGGCGCGGCGGACACGGCGGCGGCAGCGAACAGACCGGCGACCATTACGGCCATGGCGCTGGCATTGACTGTCTTGATGTTCATATCTATGGCTCCAAGAAGTTTGTAGGCGCCGCAAGGCGGCACGGGGGAATCACGGGTCCATCGCGCAGGGGAGCTGCGAGTCCGGACAAGCGCATTGTGCTGCTCCGATCCATCGATCGCTGCACCCGTGCATCCCGCATTTATGCCCGTTCGTCCAGTGGATGCCAGGCAAGAAAGTCCGGACTTCTGGATATGGTGGGCGTGGGCGAGCCCGCGCATCATGCGCTCACTTCATGAGCAGGAATATGTGCAATGCGTCATATCGTGGCTACAACCGCTTCGCGCCTGCTTGGCATTGCGCATGCTTGGCGCTGGCTCGGTCCGCTGGTGGTGCGGCTGGTGTTCGGCTACTTCTGGCTGGAAACCGGCATCGCCAAGGTGCATAACCTCGACGGCTTCACCCAGCGCTTCGTGGGCTGGGGCATTCCCCATCCGGCGTTCAGCGCGGCGCTGTCGGCGTGGACGGAACTGCTCGGCGGCCTGCTGCTGATGCTCGGCCTGTTTACGCGCCTGGTCACCATTCCGATGATCATCAACATGATCGTCGCAGTGACCCTGGTGGTGTCGAGCAACCTGATGGGATTGGACGACTACGTCGAGGCCGACGAAGTGGTCTATTCGCTGATCTTCTTCTGGTTCCTGATCGCAGGGCCGGGCAAGGCGAGCCTGGACACGCTGGTGGCGCGCTGGCTTGGCATCCGCACGTACGATTGATGTAGGTTGGGGTGCAAACCCCAACATCGCGATGTATGCACGCATGGCAGCGTTGGGGTTTGCACCCCAACCTACGATCGCACCAGGAAAGAGAGCAGCAGCTTGCCCGCAATGCTCCACATCACCAGCGCAATCAATACATCCAGCACGCGCCACGCCAACGGCTTGCGGAACAACGGCGCCAGCAGGCGCGCGCCGTAGGCCAGGCCGAAGAACCAGATAAACGACGCGGTGGCTGCGCCCACGCCGAAAAACGCGCGCGGCCAGGGTGCCGGCCACGGCGCTGCGAGGCTGCCGATCAGCAGCACCGTATCCAGATAGACGTGCGGATTGAGCCAGGTAAAGCCGGCGCATGCGGCCAATACCTTCCACACACTGCCGGTGTCAGCGTGCGTGTCGGCGGTGAGCACTTCCGGATGGAACGCGCGCCGCATCGCCTTGATGCCGTACCACGCCAGCACCAGCGCGCCGGCGCACGCCACCACCATCAGCAGTCGCGGATGCTGCCCGACGGCTGCGCCCAACCCGCCCACGCCGGCGGCGATCAGCACCGCATCGGACAGTGCACAGAACAAAGCCACCGGAAAACGATGCGCTTGCAGCAGGCCCTGTCGCAGCACGAAGGCGTTCTGCGCGCCGATCGCGATGATCAGCGAGGCGCCAAGCAGCAATCCGGAAAGAAACGGGGCGTGGACAGCGCTGGTGGCGATCAATATGCGAATTCCTTGAAGACCGGATCCACGCTGCCGTTCCACGCGCCATGGAACAGTTCCAGTTTGCGCTCGGCGGGCGTCTGGCCGGCTTCCACGATGTCGATCATGGGCTCGAGGAAGATGCTTTCGTCCGCGCCGTGGCGATTGAGGCGGTTGCGGCGCTTCAATCCATGCGCCGCAATCTGCAGCGCTTCGCGCGCCAGATCGCGCACCGTGCCGCTGCGGAAGGGCAGCTTGAGCGCATGCTTGGGCACGCCATCGCGCAAGGCGTGGCGTTCCTCGCGGGTGAAATCCTTCACCAGGTCCCACGCGGCATATAACGCATCGTCGTCATAGAGCAGCCCGACCCAGAACGCCGGCAAGGCGCACAGCCGGTTCCACGGGCCGCCGTCCGCGCCGCGCATTTCCAGGTATTGCTTCAGGCGCACTTCGGGGAAGGCGGTGGTGAGGTGGTCGCCCCAATCCTTCATGGTGGCGTGCACGCCGGGCAGCTCGTCGAGCGTGCCGGCCATGAAGCGCTTGAAGTCCTTGCCGGCCAGGTCGATGTAGCGACCGTCCTGGTAGCTGAAGTACATCGGCACCTCGAGCATGTAGTCGACGTAGCGCTCGTAGCCGAAGCTGTCGTCGAACACGAAATCGAGCATGCCGGTGCGATCGGCGTCGGTATCGGTCCACACGTGCGAGCGATAGGACAGGTAGCCGTTCGGCTTGCCGTCGGTGAACGGCGAATCGGCGAACAGCGCGGTGGCGATCGGTTGCAAGGCCAGGCTGGTGCGGAACTTGCGCACCATGTCGCCTTCGCTTTCGAAATCCAGGTTCACCTGCACGGTGCAGGTGCGCGTCATCATGTCCAGGCCGAGCGAGCCGACCTTGGGCATGTATTCGCGCATGATCTTGTAGCGGCCCTTGGGCATCCACGGCATTTCGTCGCGCCGCCACTTGGGTTGGAAGCCCATGCCGAGGAAGCCGAGCCCCAGCCCGTCGGCCACCGAACGCACTTCCTCCAGATGGCTGTTCACTTCGCAACAGGTCTGGTGGATGGTTTCCAGCGGCGCGCCGGAAAGTTCCAGCTGCCCGGCCGGTTCCAGCGTGATGTTGGCCTTGTCGCGCACCAGCGCCACCGGCGTGTCGCCTTCGCGGGCGATGTCCCAGCCGTAGCGTGCGGCGATGCCCTCGAGCAGTGCGCGGATGCCGTGCTCGCCTTCGAACGCGGGCGGGCGCAGGTCGCTGGTGCGAAAGCCGAACTTCTCGTGCTCGGTGCCGATGCGCCATGCCTCGCGCGGCTTTTCGCCGGCCGCGAGATAGTCGATCAGTTGCTGGCGACCGTAGATCGGGGTGCTTTTGACGGCACTGGGTATGGACACGGGGCATGCCTCACGGGAATAGCCCCCGACTATGGAGGCATCGCACCGCCGCGAAAAGGGGGTGAACGAAAAAATTGTACGGGGCGGTATAGGAGTTGGGGAATGGGGAATCGGGAATCGCACGAGCGGGGTGGACGGTATTCGGCAAGCCGCTTTTAACCGTTCCCGATTTATGATTCCCGATTCCCGTCCGCGCAAGCGGCAAACGTCACGCGCATGCGCGCACCGGTTCCCTCATGCGCGTCCAGGATCTCGAACCGCGCATGATGGCTGCGCGCGATCTCTTCCACGATCGCCAAGCCCAGGCCGCTGCTTTGCCCGTCGCTGCCAGCGGCGCGGTAGAAACGTTCGCGCACGCGCTCGCGCTCCGCGGGCGGGATGCCGGGGCCGCTGTCTTCCACTTCCAGGTACGCCACCCCTTCGTACCGCCCGCAGCGCAGGGTGATGCGGCCGCCATCCGGCGTGTGCCGGATGGCGTTGTCGAGCAGGTTGATCAGCAGTTCGTGCAACAGCCACGGCACGCCACGTGCGTGCGCCGGCTCGCATTCCGCGCCCAGGTCGATGTTGCGCGCGAGGGCGCGATCGAGCATGGAGTCGGCCACGGTGCCGATCAGTGTCGCGAGCTGCACGTCGACGAAATCGCCGGGCGTGTGCGCCGATGGCTCCGCGCGCGCCAGGGCCAGCAGCTGGTTGGCGGTGTGCGTCAGGCGGTCCACGCTGTCCTGCAGGCGCGTGATGCGGTCCTGCTGGGCTTCGTCGCGGGTTTCGGTGGCCAGCACTTCCAGTTGCGCCTTCAGGCCGGTCAGCGGCGTGCGCAGCTGGTGCGCCGCATTGGTGAGGAAATGCTGCTGCGCCTGCGCCGCATCGCGCACGGTCAACAACAAGGTGTTGAGCGATTGCACCAGCGGGTGCACTTCGCTGGGCACCGATTCCAGCGGCAGCGGTTGCAGCGATTGCGGCGAGCGGTGCACGATCCGCTCGCGCAGCCGGTTGATCGGGCGCAGCGCGACGGTGATGCCGAGCAGGCACAGGCCCAGCACCAGCAGCAACTGGATGCCGTCGCTGAGGCCGATCACCGTGTCCAGCCGGTGCACACCATGGTCGCGCCGGTGCACGGTTTCGCCCACGCTGACGATCACCGGCTCGCCGCTTACCTGCGTGCGATAGCTGACCACGCGCAGCGTCAGCTGTTTGTAGGTGACGTCGCGGTAGCGGAAGCCCTCGGCGGCGTCGACCTGGGTGATCGGCAAGCCCGCATCGCCGGCCAGGGTATGTCCGTCCGGCAGGCATACGCGAAACAGGAAGCTGTCCCGCGCCCCCGGAAACAGCCGCGTCCATACCGTCGGCCGCTCGCCGGCTTCGAAATGCGGTGGTGGACGGTCATGCTCGCCGGCCTCGCGCTCGGGCGGTGGCGGTATGGGACCCGGGCCGAAATCGGGCTTTTCCAGATAGATCTGGCCGTCGTCGCCACGCTCCAGATGCGCCGCAATGGCGACCGCGGCACGCGAGAGCGCGCGATCGAACGCGTCGTAGATCGGCGTGACGAAGCTGCGGTGATCCACCCATATGCTGGCCACCAGCAGCAGCACCAGCGGCAGCAATAGATACCCGAGCAAGCGTCCGCGGATGCTTGGCGCGCGTCTGTGTGGGGACTTGGCCATTCGCCTGCTGTGTCTTAGGCGTCGTCGAGGCGATATCCGAGGCCACGAATGCCGCGCACCGTCGCCGACTCGCCCAGCTTGGCGCGCAGGCGCGAGACGTGTACCTCGATCGCGTTGCCGGAGATTTCCTCGTCCCAGCTCACGATCGCCTGGATCAGCCGCTCCTTGCTCACCACGCGGCCGCTGTGGTGGGCCAGGCACTCCAGGATCGACCATTCGCGGCGGGTGAGTTCCAGCACGCGCCCGCCTTCGTCGATGGCGCGGCGGCCGGCCAGGTCGATGCGCAGGCGGCCGACCACCATTTCGTTGGCGGTGGCGGCGGTGGCGCGGCGGATCAGCGCACGGCAGCGCGCGGCCAGCTCGGGCAGGGCGAACGGCTTGACCATGTAATCGTCGGCGCCAAGATCCAGCGCGTTGACGCGATCGTCCAGGCCGTCGCGCGCGGTCACGATCAAGAGCGGCAACGGGCTGCCGTCGCGGCGCAGGCGGCGTACCAGGGTGAAGCCGTCTTCGCCGGGCAGGCCCAGGTCCACGATGGCCAGGTCGTAATGGGTGACGTCCAGGCGGCTCTGCACGGATTCGGCATCGGTCACCGGGTCCACGACGTAGCCGGCGGTAGCCAGTCCGCGCACGATGGCATCGGATACCAGAAGATCGTCTTCAACCAGCAGTATGCGCATACGACCAAGGCGTGAGTGGGATCGCAAAATCCTATCAGCTAATGCCGTTTTTAGCTGTCATGTCATAGGACCGGACAGGCGCCCGGGACTGTGGCGCTACAATGCACGCCCACTCTTTGCTGCGCCGCGCCCCATGTCCGACATCCCCGCCTGCCCGATCTGCCGCATGGAGCACACCTATCCGGACGGCGAGCTCTATATCTGCCCGGATTGCGGCCATGAATGGCTGCAGGTGGCCGCGGCGCAGGTGGAAGCCGAGCAGATCGTGCGCGACGCGAACGGCAACGTGCTGAAAAGCGGCGACAGCGTCACCGTGATCAAGGATTTGAAGGTGAAGGGGGCTTCGATCCCGCTGAAGCAAGGGACGATGATCCGCAACATCCGCTTGATCGATGGCGATGTGGAACACATCGAGGGGCATTCGGACAAGATCAAGGATCTGGTGTTGAAGGTGTGTTTCTTGAAGAAGGCGTAGGTTGGGGTGCAAACCCCAACCATTGCGTCATGGCGCCGTTGGGGTTCGCACCCCAGCCTACAAAAAAGCCGCCTTTCGGCGGCTTTTTCATGAAGCTCATCGCTTCATCGAATTGAAGAACTCGTCGTTCGACTTGGTGTTCTTCATCTTGTCGAGCATGAACTCCATCGCCGCCAGTTCATCCATCGGATGCAGCAGCTTGCGCAGAATCCAGATCTTGGCCAATAGGTCCGGTTCGATCAAGAGATCCTCGCGGCGCGTGCCGGAGCGGTTGATGTCGATGGCCGGATACACGCGCTTTTCGGAGATGCGGCGGGACAGATGCACTTCCATGTTGCCGGTGCCCTTGAATTCCTCGTAGATCACCTCGTCCATCTTGCTGCCGGTGTCGATCAGCGCGGTGGCGATGATGGTGAGCGAGCCGCCTTCTTCCACGTTGCGCGCGGCCCCGAAGAAGCGCTTCGGGCGCTGCAGTGCGTTCGCATCCACGCCGCCTGTGAGCACCTTGCCGGAGCTCGGCACCACGGTGTTGTAGGCGCGGGCAAGACGGGTGATCGAGTCGAGCAGGATCACCACATCCTTTTTGTGCTCGACCAGGCGCTTGGCGCGCTCGATCACCATTTCGGCGACCTGCACGTGGCGCACGGCCGGTTCGTCGAAGGTGGAGCTGATCACTTCGGCGCGCACGGTGCGGGCGATTTCGGTGACTTCTTCCGGACGTTCATCGATCAACAGCATGATCAGATGCACATCGGGATGGTTGTACTGGATCGCCTGCGCCACGTTCTGCAGCATCATCGTCTTGCCGGACTTCGGCTGCGACACGATGAGGCCACGCTGGCCGCGGCCGACGGGTGCGACCAGATCAAGGATGCGTCCGGTGATGTCTTCGGTGGAGCCGTTGCCGCGTTCGAGCCTGAACGATCTGCGCGGGAACAGCGGCGTCAGGTTCTCGAACAGCATCTTGTTCTTGGATGCTTCCGGCGGATCGCCGTTGATGTCGTCGACCTTCAGCAGCGCGAAGTAGCGCTCGCCTTCCTTCGGGTGACGCACGCGCCCGGTGATGTAGTCGCCGGTGCGCAGGTTGAAGCGACGGATCTGGCTGGGCGACACGTAGATGTCGTCAGGACCGGCCAGGTAGGACTCGTCGGCCGAACGCAGGAAACCGAAGCCGTCCTGCAGGATTTCCAGCACGCCTTCGGCCCAGATGCCGCCGCCGGAGCGGGCATGGGCCTTGAGGATGTTGAAGATCACGTCCTGGCGGCGCTGGCGGGCGACGCCCTCCTGGATGCCGAGCGATTCGGCGAATTCCAAGAGCTGCACCGGGTTCTTGCGCTTCAGCTCGGTGAGGTTGATGACGCGATCGTTGCTGCCGATGTCGGCGTTCTCGTCATCCACCGGCAGGCCGTGCGGATTGCGCTGCGGGCCGCCACCACCACCCGGGCCGGGCGGGCGCTGGCCGCGCTCGTGACGGCGGCGGCGGTTGCGGTCGTTACGGTCGTTGCGATCATTGCGGCGCTCGTTGCCCTGGCCATGCTGACCCTGGTTCTGCGCCGGCTGCTGTCCGCCGCCATTACCGTTGCCGTTGCCGCCCTGCGTGGCGTTGTCGCGGGCCTCGGACGCCTCGCCGTTCTGCCCGCCGTAGCGCAGCGGTTCCTGCGTGGGCGTGTAGGAAGGGGCGGCTTCGGTGGGCGGCGGGGTCGGGCGCTCCGCGTAGGGGGCGGGCGTTTCGGCCACGCCTTCGGCGGGGCGGCTGGCCTCGCTCGCCGCGGCAGCGGATCGGCGGGGCGAACGGGTTCGGGTAGGCGTTTCAGTCACAGGCTTGGAGTCGGCGCGAATGGCGTCGGAAGAATCTTTGCTTTCGATATCGGACACGGGCAAACCTCACGGGGCGCCGTTGATGACAGGAGGGAGGACGAGCGTTGCGCAGAATGCGCGGAGGGCAAGGACAGCCCCGATAGGATTGAATCTAACACCCGTCGCGCAGCGCCGTAAAGGGTGGCTGCAGCGACGGGTGGTGCGACCTTAGATCAGATCGTCTTGTCGATGATCTGCTTGAGCTGACCCTTGCTCACCGCGCCGATCTGGGTGGCTTCCACCTTGCCGCCCTTGAACACCATCAGGGTGGGAATGCCGCGCACGCCGTAGGTGCGGGGGGTCTTCTGGTTATGGTCGATGTTCAGCTTCACGATGCGCAGCTTGCCCTCGTATTCCTTGGCCAGCTCGTCCAGCGCCGGGGCGATGGCCTTGCACGGGCCGCACCATTCGGCCCAGAAATCCAGCAGTACGGGGGTGTCGGACTTCAGCACTTCCTGATCGAAGGCGTCGTCGCTCACATGGGTAATCAATTCGCTCGCCATGGTGTCTCCGGGGGGTAAGGCGGATGGGTTAAGACCGCGTGCCAATCATCAGTTACACTAGTGGAAGTGCCCATGGGGCGCGGGTCGATCCGGGAAGTGGAATCAATGCCGTTGCGGCATGTGTTCCATTCCAGCCTAAGTCGGGACGCGATTCAAGCGATTCAAGGGCACCCCGTGGCTGCCCGGCCGGCATAGGTGAAGCCTGCTTCACGAGCCGCTTCACCTATGCCGGCGGGGATGCAACCACTCTCCCGGCGCCAGTTGCGCGCCGCATTCATCCACCTGTCCCAAGGTTTGCCAGACTGACTGCGGGACCGGGCCCAAGCGCTCGTTCGCTGGCCTGTACCAGATTCCCATTCATGTCCCAAACCGTACTTACCGAAACCTTCTTTACCCAATTCGATTTGCACCCGCTGCTGCAGCAAGGCCTGGACGAGGCCGGTTTCGCACGCTGCACGCCGATCCAGGCGCTGACCCTGCCGGTGGCGCTCACCGGCCGCGACGTGGCCGGCCAGGCCCAGACCGGCACCGGCAAGACCTGCGCCTTCCTGGTCGCCCTGATGAACCGGCTGCTCACCCGCCCGGCGGTGGCCGAACGCAAGGACTCCGACCCGCGCGCCCTGGTGATCGCGCCCACGCGCGAGCTGGCCATCCAGATCGAGAAAGACGCCAAGAACATCGGCCGCTACACCGGCCTGCGCACCGCGCTGATCTACGGCGGCGTCGACTACGACAAACAGCGCCAGCAGTTGAAAGACGGCTGCGACATCATCATCGCCACCCCCGGCCGTTTGCTCGACTACTACAAGCAGAACGTGTTCGGCTTCAATGGCGTGGAAGTGATGGTGATCGACGAAGCCGATCGCATGTTCGACCTGGGCTTCATCAAGGACGTGCGCTTCATCTTCCGCCGCCTGCCGGCGCGCGAGCAGCGCCAGGTGCTGCTATTCTCCGCCACGCTGTCGCACCGCGTGCTGGAGCTGGCCTACGAGCACATGCACAACGCCGAGAAGATGACGGTGGAGACCGACAACGTCACCGCCGATCGCGTGCGGCAGGTGGTGTACTTCCCGGCCAAGGAAGAAAAAATGCCGCTGCTGCTCAACCTGCTCGAGCGCACCAAGGCCGAGCGCAGCATCATCTTCGTCAACACCAAGGCCGCGGCCGAACGCATCACCGAGCGCGTGAAGCGGCAGGGGTATCGCGTGGGCGCGTTGTCCGGCGACGTGCCGCAGCTCAAGCGCCAGAAGCTGCTGCAGCGGTTCCAGGATTCCCAACTGGAAGTGCTCGTGTGCACCGACGTCGCCGCGCGCGGCCTGCATATTCCCGCCGTCAGCCACGTGTTCAACTACGACCTTCCGCAGGATGCCGAAGACTACGTGCACCGCATCGGCCGCACCGCGCGCCTGGGCGCCGAAGGCGATGCGATCAGCTTCGCCTGCGACCTGTATGCGATGTCCTTGCCGGATATCGAAACCTACATCGGCCAGAAGATTCCGGTCGCCAATATGGAAGCGGACCTGCTGGTGATGCCGCAGCCGAAGCAGATCGATCCGCAGTACGCCGCCGAGTCCGCGGCGGACAGCGCGGAGTTCGGCGACAAGGTCACGCCGCGCGCCGACGGCAAGCCGTCCGGCTCGCGCGGAGGTCGTGGCGGACGCGGTGGCGAACGCCGGGGTTCGGAGCAACGGCAACGGCGTGACGATCGTCCGCGCAAGCCGCGCGAAGAACGCGATGCAACGGCGACCGAAGCAAAGCCTGCGACGCTTGTACATGCTGCACCCAGCACGGCGCCTGCACAGGAAGCCGCAACTGGCGAAGGCAAACGCCGCCGCCGTCGCGGCGGCCGCGGCCGTCATCGTTCGGGCATGCCGCCGGCCACCGAAGTGGCGGTGAATCAATCCGCCGCGCCGAACAGCAACCGTCCGTCGCGGCAGGTGGTGGCGCAATCGCCGTCGGGCGAGCAGGCTGCGCCGAAGAAAATCGGTTTCTTCCGCCGCCTCGCGCGCCTGTTCTCGGGGCGGGAATCGTAAATCGGGCGGGAATCGTCAATCGGGAATCGTCAATCATCAATCGGGAATCGTTGAGGGCGGTGCGCGGCGAGCTTGACAGATTGCGCTCCGCCTCAACGCTGTTCCCGATTCCCGATTCCCGATTCCCGATTCCCGATTCCCGATTCCCGATTCCCGATTCCCGATTCCCGACCGTTCTCAATTCCCTTTATCCTTGCCGCCAGGCAACCAGCGCAGGACAGGGAAACGCGTGATCCGCTTCGATCAAGTCAGCAAGCGTTATGAAGGGGGACACGAAGCCCTTTCGCAGCTTACGTTCGAAGTCGCCAAAGGCGAGATGGCGTTCGTCACCGGGCACTCCGGCGCCGGCAAGAGCACCTTGCTCAAGTTGCTGGCGCTGATCGAGCGGCCCACGCACGGGCACGTCATGCTGGATGGCCAGAACCTGGCCAAGGTCGGCCAGAGCGGCATTCCCAAGCTGCGCCGCAGCCTCGGCATGGTGTTCCAGGATCATCGCCTGCTGATGGATCGCAGCGTATTCGCCAACGTGGAGTTGCCGCTGGTGATCGGCGGCATTTCGCCATTGGAGCGCGGCCGGCGCGTGCGCGCGGCGCTGGAAAAAGTCGGCCTGCTCGATTACGAACGGCAACTGCCGGCTTCGCTCTCCACCGGCGAACAGCAGCGCGTAGGCATTGCGCGCGCGATCGTCGCCAAGCCGAGCGTGCTGATCGCCGACGAACCCACCGGCAATCTCGATCCGCAGCTGGCGTTCGAGATCATGAGCCTGTTCGCCGAGTTCCAGCAGTTCGGCACCACCGTGCTGGTCGCCAGCCACGATCTGCCGTTGATCAAGCGCGTGAAGAAACGCGTGGTCGTGCTCGATCACGGCCGGCTGGTGGCGGATGTGGCGGCGGAGGAAGTGCTATGAGCGCACCGACCGAAACGCAAACCCAGGCGCCGGCGCGCAGCGAACGCAGCCATCGCCGTCCGTTTTCCAGTTGGCGCGAACATCACGGCTGGAGCGCGGGCGCCAGCCTGCGCCGCCTCGCCGCCAAACCGGTCGGCAGCCTGCTCACCATCGCAGTGATGGGCCTGGCGCTGGCGCTGCCGTTGGCGTTCTATCTGCTGCTTTCGAACGTGCAGTCGCTGGGCAATGCGCTGGGGCGCAACCAGGTCATCAACGTGTTCCTGAAAACCGACCAGGTCGCCGGCAACGCGCAGATCCTGGCAAGGCAGATCGAACAGCACGATGGCGTGGCGCACGTCGCGGTGAAGTCGCCGCAGCAGGGCATGGACGAACTGAGCAAGATGCAGGGCTTCTCCGATGCGCTGCATGCGCTGGACGACAATCCGCTGCCGTTCGTGCTCGAAGTGCAACCGCAGGATGGTATTTCCGCGGCCGCGGCGAGCCGGCTGGTGGACGACCTGCGCGGCATGCAAGGCGTGGACATGGTGCAGGACAGCGGCACCTGGCGGCAGCGCCTGGATGCGTTGCTCGGCGTGGGCAATCGTCTGGTGCTGATCCTGGCCGGGCTGTTTGCGCTGGCGGTGCTGCTGGTGGTTGGCAACACGGTGCGCGTGGACATCACCAGCCGCGCCGAAGAAATCGGCGTGCTCAAACTGATCGGCGCCAGCCGCGCGTTTGTGCGGCGTCCCTATCTGTACGCTGGCATCTGGTATGGCCTGTTCAGCGGCGTGCTGGCGGTCGGCCTGGCCTTGGCGATCGAATTCGCGCTGGCCGAACCGGTGGCGCGGCTCAGCCAGGTGTACGAAGGCACGCTGCGCATCGGTGGCCTGCCACCCTGGCTGCTGCTGGCGGTGCCGGTGGCGGCGGCGTTTCTGGGCTGGCTGGGCGCGCGGCTGGTCAGCGCCTGGCAATTGCGCAAGGCCGCCTGACCCATGTCTCTCCCTCTCCCCTCCGGGGAGAGGGCCGGGGTGAGGGGCCAATCTTGCTGTGATCTTTCTTTCAATAGCGACCTGCGCACCGTCGAATCCCACAGCGGTGAAGCCGTTCGCACCCCCTCTGCACCATTCTGAGTCACCATAGCGGTCGTTTCCGCGAGGCCGGATAGAATGGCGTCCTACAGGTGCAGGGGGCACCTGCCGAATGGCTATGCACGGAAGCCGCGCAAAACCGGGATGGTGGGGTTTTTTTGATGAGTGCAAGCATCAGCAACCGTGATCTCAGCGCCGCACCGCGCGTGCTGGTGGTGGACGGTTCCAAGGTCGTCCGCCAACTGATCACGCGCGTGCTGCAAAAAGAATTGCCGCAGGCGGAAGTGGTCGATTGCGGCTCCGGCGCCGATGCGCACCGGCTGCTGCAGGCAGGCGTATTCGATTTCATCACCGTCGCCTTGCGCCTGCCCGACATGGACGGGCTGGAACTGGCGCGCTACGTGCGCGAGTCCGCGCCGCAGATCTACGTGCCGATCGTAGTGGTATCGGGCGACGTGGACGATCGCCTGCATCGCCGCGCCCTCGGCGAACACGTCACCGATTATTTCGACAAGTCGCTCGGGTTCCAGGCGCTGGCCGAATTCATCCGCGGCTACGTGCGGCCCGAAAGCGCCGCCGAGGGCGTGGTGCTGTACGTCGAGGACAGCCGCGTGGTGGCGCTGGCCACGCGCCGCATGATGGAAAAAATCGGCCTTACCGTGCGCCACGTGGTCAGTGTGGAAGACGCATTGGCGCTGCTCGAAACCGAGCGCGAGCAAGGCGCGGTGGGCGCGGACGTGGTGTTGACCGACGTCAGCCTCAAAGGCGAACTCACCGGCGGCGATCTGCTGCAACGCATCCGCACCGAATTCGGCTACGGCAAAGGCAAGCTGCCGGTGCTGGTGATGACGGGCGATGAAAATCCCGACAACCAGGCTGCGTTGATTCGCGCCGGCGCAAACGATCTGGTGGAAAAGCCGGTCGAGGAAAAGCTGCTGATCACCAAGCTGCTGTTCCAGTTGCGCGTGGCGCAACACCTGCGCGCGCGGGAAAGCGCCGCGCCGTAGGTTGGGGTGCAAACCCCAACATGGTCATTTTCATGTAACCGATGTTGGGGTTTGCACCCCAACCTACGTGCCCCATGATGATCATGGGGCACGCGTGATGATGGCTTAGAAGCCCAACCCGTACGGATCGTTGCCCACCAGTTCGGCAGTCTCCGAATTCCCGCCTTCGGACAGGCGAATCTTCAACGCCAGGCCATCGCGCGAATCGGCCTTCGCCAGCGCTTCTTCCAGCTCGATGCGGCCGCTCTTGTACAGCTTGTACAGCGACTGGTCGAAGGTCTGCATGCCTTCCTGCAGGCTGCGGTCCATGGCCTCTTTCACTTCATGGATCTGGCCGCGGCGGATCATGTCGCGGATCAGCGGCGTGTTGAGCAGTACTTCCACCGCCGGCAGGCGGCGGCCGTCCTTGCCGACGACCAGGCGCTGGCTGATCACCGCGCGCAGGTTCAGCGCGAGGTTCATCAGCACGTTCTTGTGCGCCGACTCGGGGAAGAAATTGAGAATGCGTTCCAGCGTCTGGTCGGCGTTGTTGGAGTGCAGCGTCGCCAGGCACAAGTGGCCGGTTTCGGAGAAGGAGATCGCCGCTTCCATCGTGTCGGTGTCGCGGATCTCGCCGATCATGATCACGTCCGGCGCCTCGCGCATCGCGTTGCGCAGGGCCTCGTGATAGGTGTGCGTATCCAGGCCCACTTCGCGCTGGTTCACGATCGACTTCTTGTGGCGATGCAGGTATTCGATCGGATCCTCGATGGTGAGGATGTGCCCGGACGAATGGCTGTTGCGCTGGTCGAGCATGGCCGCCAGCGTAGTCGACTTGCCCGAGCCGGTGGCGCCCACCACCAGGATCAGGCCGCGCGGCTCCATGATCAGATCGCGGAAGATCGCCGGCAGCTGCAGTTGATCGATGCTGGGGATTTCGCTCTTGATCGCGCGGATCACCATGCCCACTTCGCCGCGCTGCTTGAACACGTTGATGCGGAAACGGCCGGCTTCTTTCACCGCCAGCGCCATATTGAGCTCCAGGTCACGCTCGAACTGCGGCACCTGTCCTTCATCCATCAGCGAATAGGCGATTTTCTTCACCATGCCGCTGGGTAGCCCGGTATTGCCGAGCGGGTACAACTTGCCCTCGACCTTGATGTTCACGGGGGCGCCCGTCGTCAGGAACATGTCCGACGCGCCCTTGTCCACCATCAGCTTGAGGAAGTAACCGATATCCACCTTAAAGACCCCAGTTTTTGATGCATTGCATTCAAGGATTATGCCTGCCCACAATACGCCTTGACGCTCCGAGAGGAATGAGTGATGGTCCACATATTTTCCCCGTTCGCGGTGCGTAAAAGGCGCATCCCGGCGGTGGCGCCGGCGCTGGCGCTGGCTGTAACGCTGAGTCTGGGCGGCTGCGCAAGCGTACCGCCACCGGACAACCTGATGAACCAGGCACAAGCGCAGTTGCAAAGTGCGCGCGATGCGGGTGCGCCCGATTACGATCCGGTCGATTTCGGCTTCGCGCAGGACAAGTTCCAGCAAGCGCAGCAAGCCATGGCCAATCGCAAATATGCGCAGGCGGCCGATCTGGCCGACGAATCGCGCGCGGATGCCACGCTGGCGCGCACCAAGGCGCAGCTCGCGGCGGCACGTGCCCAAATACAGTCCAAAATGGACGCAAACAGTCGCTTGCGCGCGCAGAACGCCGCCGCGCAATCGGAAAACGATCAGCACTACCAGCAGCAGAAGGCGCAGCTCGCCGCACAGATGGCCGCCGCGCAGCAGCCGGCCGATGGCCAGGGCAATGGCGAGAACGACGGTAACCCGGCATCGCCTTCGTCCAGTGCGCCCGCACCGGCCGCCAGTTCGCCGCTGCCGCCGCAGACGCCCATGCAGCAGGACATGCCGGCGCCTTCGTCCTCGGTGCTGGGCAATCCGCAGCCACAGCAACAGGGACAGGGTTTCCAGACCTTGCCCGATTCTGGTCAGCAGAATCCTGGCCAGCCCAATCCTGGCCAGCAGCAGAATCCGGGAGGCCAGTAATGAAACACGCCATGTCCAAGAAATTTCGCCTGTCGCTCATCGCTATGTCGCTATTGACCCTGCTCGCCAGCGCAACCGTGCAGGCGCGCAAGGACGACATGGATGTCGACCGTTTGACCAATAGCTTGAATCAGCTCGCCGCCGATCCGAACCTCGGCACCTACGCCCAGGCCGATCAGGCGCTGGCGCGCGATGCGATCAACCAGCTCGCCCAGGCCGGTTCGCGCGAGCGGCCGCATGCGCTCTACATCGCGCAACGCCGGGTCGATCAGGCCAAGGCCGAAGCGCAGCTGCAGGCGTCGCAGCGCCAGCTCAACCAGCTCGACCAGGAAAACGCGCAACTGCAGCTGGAGCGCAGCCGCATCGACGCCACGGCCGCGCAGCAGCAGCTGGAGATCCAGCGCATGCAGTACCAGATCGCCCAGCAGGAAACCATGCGCCTGCAGGCGCAGGGCCAGGCGGCGGCCGACCAGGCCGCGCAGGCCAAGGCCGAGGCCGAGCAGGCCCGCAAGCTCGCCGCGGCCCAGAGCCGGGTCGCCGCGGCGGCCCGGCGCCAGGCCGATCTGGCGGCCAAGGCGGCCAAGGCGCTGCGTTCGCAGATGCAGGACCAGTCCGGCGGCGGCAAGTAGGCCGCCGCCACGTCCCTCTCCCCGTCCGGGGAGAGGGTTGGGCGGGCGCCAACTTCGCCCACGATTTCGACGGAACAACCCACCCTCTTTACAGCTTTTTGACTACCTCTCGCGCTGCCATGCGCCTTCCCGAGGGGTCCTTGCGCACCCGTCAGGCCGGGAGTAGGGTCGAAGTCGCCGCGGCCCCATCAGCCGCCGCGGCCTACCGACTGAATCATGCGCATACCTGTCATTTCCATGTCACCCATTTCCCCTTCCAGGGGCGTGGGTTTTGGCCATGCGTGCGATTTGCATTTGTTTGCGAGCGCCCCGCGCGGGCGCCGTCAGTCTTACCGCGAGGAGGTTGGATCATGTTCGAAGATCAGCAGCGTGACGCTGTCGAAGCCCTGATGAAGGCCGATGCCGAATTCCGTCGGCTCTACCAACGACATAGAGAGCTCAACAGCAAGGTGGACAATGCCGAAATCGGCGTTCTCCCTGTTGACGACATGACCCTCAGTTCGATGAAGAAAGAAAAACTGCACATCAAGGAACGCCTGCAGACCATGTGGGACCACCGGCAGGAGCAGCACATACACTGAGCACCCCGTACAACCCAAGACCCCGGCGCCGCAACACGCCGGGGTTTTTTATTGGGTGGCAAAAACGGCGCACTCCTTCCACGTCGCGCCCGTTATGATTGCGCTTCATATCCTGGTGGATACCACACTCACATACGGAGCTTTCATGACGGTCAACGCAAGCGTCCTCGAGCTGATCGGCAATACCCCCATGGTGCGCGCGCAGCGCCTGGATACCGGCCGTTGCGAGCTGTTCCTGAAACTGGAAAGCGCCAACCCGGGCGGCTCGATCAAGGACCGCATTGGCCTGTCGATGATCGAAGGGGCGGAAAAGGACGGCAAGATCAAGCCCGGCGCCACCCTGGTCGAGGGCACCGCCGGCAACACCGGCCTGGGGCTGGCGCTGGTCGCGCAGGCCAAGGGCTATCGCCTGGTGTTGGTGGTGCCCGACAAGATGAGCCGCGAGAAGATCTTCAATCTCAAGGCGATGGGTGCCGAAGTGGTGCTCACACGCTCTGACGTCGCCAAGGGGCATCCGGAGTATTACCAGGACATGGCCGAGCGCATTGCGCGCGAAACCCCTGGCGCGTATTTCATCAACCAGTTCGGCAATCCGGACAATCCGCGCGCGCACATCGAGACCACCGGTCCTGAAATCCTCAAGCAGATGGACGGCAAGGTTGACGCGGTGGTGGTCGGTTGCGGTTCCTCCGGCACCATGACGGGCCTGTCGCAGTACTTCGCCAAGGCCTCGCCGAATACCGAAATCGTGCTGGCCGATCCGGTCGGTTCGATCCTTGCGCAATACATCAATGAAGGCGTGCTCTCGACCAAGTCCGGCAGTTGGATGGTGGAAGGCATCGGCGAGGATTTCCTGCCCACCATCAGCGATTTCTCGCGCGTGAAAAAAGCCTACGCCATCTCCGACAAGGAAAGCTTCCTCGCCGCGCGCGAACTGCTGGCGAAAGAAGGTGTGCTGGGCGGTTCCTCCACCGGCACCTTGCTGTCCGCCGCCTTGAAATACTGCCGCGAGCAGACCGAACCCAAGCGCGTGGTGACGCTGGTATGCGATACCGGCAACAAGTATCTGTCGAAGATGTACAACGACTACTGGATGCTCGACAACGGCTTCATCGAGCGCGAGCAGCATGGCGACCTGCGCGACCTGCTGCTGCGCCCGTTCTCGCGCCGCGACACCGTGGTGGTCGGCCCGAACGAACTGCTGATGACGGCCTATACACGCATGAAGCTTTATGACATCTCGCAGTTGCCGGTGATGGATGGCCATCGGCTGGTCGGCATCCTCGACGAATCGGATGTGTTGATGCACGTGCACACCGACGAAACGCGCTTCCGCGATTCGGTCGCCACGGCGATGATCAGCGACCTGCAGATGCTCGACGTGCGCTCGCCGATCCAGGCCTTGCTGCCGGTATTCGAGCGCGGCCACGTCGCCATCGTGATGGACGACGGCCAGTTCCTCGGCCTGATCACGCGCATCGACCTGTTGAACTACCTGCGCCGCAAAGTGCATTGAGAATGCCTGATGGCCGTAGGTTGGGGTGCAAACCCCAACATCGGGATATACATGCATGGCGACGTTGGGGTTCGTACCCCAACCTACGGCTGCCCTGTGGCGCAAGCATATTGACGATCCGCTCACCCGCTTTCCGGCAAGGATGGCGGCGGTTGATGCAGATCAAATTTGCCTCGATGCAAATGCGTGCAGCAGCTTCCATGGCGGCGGGGCGCAGCGTAGTCTCGCCAGCCATGAACCCTGTCATCGAAAGTTTGTCGAAACGGCAGCTCGTCAAAGTCGCCGCCTTCATTGGCTTGCCATAGGAACCCGACCATGTGTGGAATCGTTGCCGCCACCGCTCAGCGCGATGTCGCGCCACTGCTGATCGCCGGCCTCAAGGCGCTGGAATATCGCGGTTACGATTCGGCCGGCCTGGCCGTGCTGGAAGACGGTGAAGTGCATCGCGTACGCGCCAAGGGCAAGGTGCGCGAGATGGAGTCGCTGTACCTGGCCCATCCGTTCCCCGGCGGCACCGGCATCGCGCACACGCGCTGGGCCACGCACGGCGTGCCCAATGAAGTGAACGCGCATCCGCACATGATCGGCCGCGTCACCATCGTGCACAACGGCATCATCGAAAACTACGCGCAGCTGCGTACCGACCTGCAAGCGAAAGGCTATGTGTTCGCTTCGGAGACCGACACCGAAGTGATGGCTGCGTTGATCGATCGGCACCTGGCCCAGGGCATGAAGCTGCGCGAAGCGGTGCTCGCCACCGTGCGCGAACTGGAAGGCGCCTATGCCATCGCCGTGATCGATCGCAACGAGCCCGGCCGCGTGGTCGGCGCGCGCCGCGGTGCGCCGCTCTTGGTCGGCGTGGGCATCGGCGAAAACTTTCTCGGTTCCGATGCGCAAGCCCTGGTGCAGGTCACCAACAAGATCATCTACCTGGAAGAAGGCGACGTCGTCGAAATCAGCCGCGAAGGCGTGCAGGTCTACACGCTGGATGGCAAGCCGGTCGAGCGGGGCGTGCAGGAAAGCGAATTGTCCGCCGATGCGGTGGAGCGTGGCGAATACCGCCACTACATGCAGAAGGAAATCTTCGAACAACCGCACGCCGTCGCCAATACGCTCGAGGCCCGCGTCAACATGCACGGCGTGCTGCCCAACATCTTCGGCATCGACGGCGACCAGTTGCTGGCCAGGGTAAAAGGCGTGCACATCGTCGCCTGCGGCACCAGCTACCACGCCGGCCTGGTGGCGAAATACTGGATCGAAGACTACGCCCGCCTGCCGGTCAACGTGGAAGTGGCCAGCGAATACCGCTACCGTGAAACCGTGGTGCCGGAAGGCTCCTTGTTCGTCGCCATCTCGCAGTCGGGCGAAACCGCCGACACGCTGGCCGCCATGCGCGAATCGCGCCGCCGCGGCTATCTGGGCACACTCGCCATCTGCAACGTGCCCGAATCATCGGTGGTACGCGAAGCCGACCTGAAACTGATGACGCACGCCGGCCCCGAGATCGGCGTGGCTTCCACCAAGGCCTTCACCACCCAGCTCGCCGCACTCGCGCTGCTCACGCTGCACCTGGCCAAGCAGCAAGGCCTGGATGCAGAGCGCTACCGCAACCTCACCGAACAACTGCTGCGCCTGCCGCGCGCGCTCGACGAAGCGCTGCGCCTGGAACCGCAGGTGATCGAACTGGCCGAACGCTTCGTCCATCGCCACCACGCACTGTTCCTCGGCCGCGGCGCGCACTATCCCGTGGCCCTGGAAGGCTCGCTCAAGCTCAAGGAAATCTCCTACATCCACGCCGAAGCCTATCCCGCCGGCGAACTCAAACACGGCCCGCTCGCCCTGGTCGACGAAGACATGCCCGTCATCGCCGTCGCCCCGAACGGCCCGTTGCTCGACAAACTCAAATCCAACCTGCAGGAAGTCCGCGCCCGCGGCGGTGAGCTGATCGTCTTCGCCGACGCCAAAGCCCAATTCGACGGCCACCCCACCCGCGGCGCCGTACTGCGCATCGACGCCGGCGGCGATTTCATCGCCCCGGCGGTGTTTACCGTGCCGCTGCAGTTGCTGGCGTATCACGTGGCGGTGTTGCGGGGGACGGATGTGGATCAGCCGCGGAATCTCGCAAAATCCGTCACGGTCGAGTAGGGCGGGGCGCAAGCCCCGACATCGATATGTCGATCACGATCGTGATGTTGGGGTTCTCACCCCAACCTACGAGTTGAGCACTGCAGGTTGCCTGCGCCAGATCGATTGCATCAGCCAATAGAGCGCAACGCAGTGCGTGATCATCAGCATGGGCACGTAGAGAATCGGGATCGCGTACATCGCGCCAAGCGCTTCGGCATGCGCCGGAAGATCCGCGCGTGTGGCGTGGTAGTAGTCGATCAGTATGTCGGCCGTTCCCACGAGGTTGAAGGCGACAACGAACAGCCAGAAGAGCGGGCGCAGTCTTAGTGAAAGCAACGCAAGAATCGCCAGCACGCCGGTTGCAAAATCGCCGTAGGCGGCGACCGTGGCGAAGCTCGCGGGCAGGTGAGGGCCGACCACGCCGGGCAGAATGAACACGAGACCGAAGAAACGGAAGCTATGCAGCGTGGCGATGGCGCGCTGGGCTTCGAAGCGCTCCATCGATTTGAGTTTGGGCCATACATACGTGCCGAAGCAAAGCAGGCACGTAACGTAACCAAGAATGAGATGCGAGCGGAACAGCCATTCGGTTGACATGGGACCTCCTACGGCGCACTCGTCGGAATCGCTTCGAACACCGCCATCAGGATGCCGAGCCGGCCTTCCATAAGGTTCCGCCCCAGGTTGGTGGTCAGTTGCACAAAGTCTGGGCCCATCACCACGCCAAGATTGGGAGACGGTGGCGGTCCGGATGCGCGCAGTTGCGTGGCCCAGTTCCGTGCGGCCTCGGTGTCGTCCTGCCATGCCAGCGTGCGGAACCCCGCTTGTTCGACCGCTTCGCGTGTCGCGTCGGGTGTAAGCAGAAAGCTCGTTTCCGGTGTGCGTGCCCAGGGAACGGGATAGTGCGGTTCGCCTTTGTTCAAGACGACATCGAAGGTGGCGAACTTGCCGCCCGTTCTCAACACGCGTCGGATTTCCCGATAAAGCTGCGCACGATCGGCGATGTTCATTGCCACGTGTTGCAGCAACACCACGTCGAAGCGGCCATCGTCGAAGGGAAGCGCCAGCGCGCTGGCGGTCTGGAACGACACCTGTTCGCCTTGCCCGGTACGTTCGGTCAAATGGCGTGCGGCTTCCACGAACGGCTCGCTCAGGTCGATGCCGGTAACCCGGCAGCCGCAGGTATCGGCAAGAAAACGCGCGGGGCCGCCAACGCCGCAACCGACGTCCAGCACGGAGGCGTCGGCGGTGATGCCGGCCAATTTTGCCAGGTCGGCGGTTGCGGCCAGTCCGCGTGTATGGAATTGATCGAGGGTGCCCAGTTGCTGGGGTGTCAGGCGCTGGTCTTCCGGCCCGAACACGGCGAGCGCGGTCTTCAGTCGTTGGGTCAGGTCAGTGACGCGGTAATGGCTGCGCACGTCTTCGAGTACATCGGCCATGGTGGTTTCCTCTTAGGTAGTGGTCGCGGCACGTGCCGTATCGGCACAGGCCCTGTGGATGAAACCAGATGTACCATCGCCTCGATTGGGTGACTATTCGCCATAATGTGGACGGGGTATGAAGCAGAACTTCACAGTCCGGCAAGGTGCGCTCGATGGTGTCGAGGTGTTTCTGAGCGTTGCCCATCACCGCAGTTTTCGCAAAGCGGCGGTGGAGCTCGGAGTAAGCCCTTCGGCGATCAGCCAGGCGATACGCGTGCTTGAAACACGCGTCGGCGCGGCGCTGTTCATGCGTACGACGCGCAGCGTCGGCCTGACCGAAGCCGGCGAACGTTTTTTCTCGCGTGCAAAACCCGCTTTCGAAGAACTCGTTGCAGCAAGCGAAGCGGCGCGTGGATTGGGACAACGACCAGCCGGGCTGTTGCGGCTATCGGTACCGCGGGCGGTGGTGCCGATTCTGCTGGAACCGCTGCTCGCATCGTTCTGCCAGGCCTATCCGGAGGTCGAAGTGGAAATCGCCGCGAGCGAGGAACTGGTCGACCTTGCGGCCGAAGGCTTCGATGCGGGCATCCGGATGGGCCAGTTCGTTGCCGCCGACATGGTTGCGGTAAGGCTGACGCCGCCATTCCGTTTCGTTACCGTCGGCAGTGACGGGTATTTCAAGCGCCATGCGCAACCGGAGCATCCGAACGATCTACAGCAGCACGCATGCTTGCGGATGCGCCGGTCCAGCGGAGCGCTTGCGCCATGGTCGTTCAACGACAACGGCCACGTCTTCGAGATGGCGGTCTCTGGCCCCATGATCGCCAACGATTTTCCCACCATGCTCGGCGCGGCGATCGAGGGCGTGGGACTTGCGCAGGTGCCGGAACCGATCGCCGTAGCACCGATGCGCGCGGGAAATCTGCTGCAGGTGCTGGAACCGTTCGCGCCGATGACGCCGGGCGTGTTTCTCTACTATCCCGGCCGCCGGCAGATCATGCCGAAATTGCGGGCGTTCATTGATCATGTGAAGAGTCGTGCGAGTGCTAACGACAAGGCTCGAGTTCGAGCGGATGTGAAGCGTCATACGTCGCGCAAGAAGAACTGACTTTTTTTGAAAACTTGCGACGCCGTTCCGCCAATCTCAGCTTTCCTGTGATGTCATCGGTGCTGGGGTTATCATCCCAGTCTACGAAACACCGACATCGACGGGAGCCGACATGTTCGAGTTATCCACCTTGACCACGTTCATTGCCGTCGTGTTGGGCTTTTTCCTGATCCCCGGGCCGGCGGTGCTGCTGGTGCTGACGCGCGCAATGCAAGGCGGGCGCAGGACCGGCATCATGACTGGATTGGGCATCGCTTGCGGCGATTTCGTGCATGCGCTTGCGGCTGGGGTGGGGTTGTCCGCGTTGCTGATGACCTCGGCGCTGGCGTTCAATGTCGTGAAGCTGATCGGCGCGGGGTATCTCATCTATCTGGGAATCAAGGCCTTGCGTGCGCCGCCTGCAGATCCGTCGCTGCCGAAGGTGCCGTCCGTATCGGCGGCAAAGGCGTTCTGGCAGGCGATTCCGGCGGAAGTATTGAATCCGAAGACGGCGCTGTTCTTTCTCGCTTTCCTGCCGCAGTTCGTGCATCCGGAACGGGGCTCGACCCTGCTGCAGTTCATGCTGCTCGGGGCGATCTTCGTGGTGATGAGTGTGGCCTATACGACGTTGATCGTGCTGGCGGTACGTCCGCTGTCGCATATCGTCAAACGATTGCGTTGGATCGGGCGCTGGCAGGGCAAGATCATCGGTTCAATCTTCATTGCGCTTGGCTTGAAGGTCGCGATGCAGCATCGCTAGGGAGGCCGCGTAGGTTGGGGTGCAAACCCCAACATCGCCATGCATGGCTGTAACCGCAACGTTGGGGTTTGCACCCCAACCTACGTGGATCGCGTGTTCTTCAAAGCTCCCGGTGCAGGAACTGGTTGAAGTCGCTCTTTTGGTAATGGGAAAAAGCTGCGCCGTTGACGAAGCCGTGCCGCCGATAAAGGGCGAGCGCAGGCTCGAAGGCGGGGCCGCTGCCGGTTTCCAGGCTCAGGCGACGCAGACCGCGCTCGCGCGCCTCTTTGACGATGTGCTCCAGCAGCGCCGCGGCCACGCCGCGCCGGAGGTAATCGGGATGGGTGCGCATCGATTTTATTTCGCCCGTATGGTCATCGAGTTGCTTCAGCGCGCCGATGCCGCAGATGTCGTCGCCATGCCATGCGCTCCACACCGTCACGTTGGCGCAGGTAAGGCCGGAAAGGTCGAGTGCGAAAACCTGCCCTGGCGGCGAATTCGAATGCATCCCCGCCAGGTGCAAATGGAGCAGCGACCGGGTTGCAGCGCTGGAAAGATCGTCGATACGAATCTCCATATGTCCCCCTACTGGCGATACAGCGCCACCACATAGCGGCACGGCTTGCTGGTTTCGTTGGCGAAGACGACGTCGGAAGGTGCGCCAAAGGCCAGGCAATCGCCTGCGTTCAAGCGATGCCGTTCGCCGCCTTCGGTGAGGGTGAGCGTGCCGGAGCGCACCCACACCAGCTGGCGGATCAGCGCGAAGCTGTGCGCGGGAAAGCTCACGCTGCCGGCCGGCGGCAATTCGATTTGCGCCAGCTCCAGCGGATGATCGGGAATGGCCAGCACTTGCTTGCGGACATAACCGGTTTCCGGATCGGTCCATTGCGGTTGATCCGCGGTACGCGAGATGCGCCCCGCTTGGCCTTCCGCGCGCACCAGCAGGCCGGCCAGCGTAAGGCCGAATGCCGAGGCGAGACGCACGAGCAAGGCGGCGGTGGCGCTGACTTCGGCCCGCTCGATCTTGCTGATCATGGTCTTGGAGACGCCAGAGCGTTCCGCCACCTCCGCCAGCGACCAGCCGCGTGCCTCGCGCTCGAGCCGAAGCCGTCGCGCCAGGCTCGCATCGATATCCCAAACCTCACTCATGGGGCGGTGTTCCTTCCGGTGTGCAACGGGCGGCGTCGCACGGCGTGGCGTCTCGGATGGGCATGGCCGGTCCATTCACTATAGGGAACAAACGTTCACAATGGTGGATGGTTGCACAGCGGGTTCCATCGCCGCAAGCGGGTGAAAGACCGAAACGCAGCACCAAAGATGGTCTACGGAAACAAACTCGTTGCTGCACCGCACCGGTGCAAGCTCGACGCGTTTTAGCCCTTGGCTGGTGCTCGGCGCAACTTGGGCATGCACGGCATATGTTTGAAAAATATATGAAATTCGCGAATCGGACCGCTGGCATAAATGATGCAACGCATCATCCATCAAGGTCCGCTGATCGGCGTTTTGTGCGACGGACGGGCCACGGCCAGGGGCAAGTCTTCAGCGGGGTAGGGCATGTCGAACAAAGCTACGCGAATCGAGTTATTCCAACTGCGCACGCCACAGATGCGGGCGTTCCATTTGAGCTGGCTGGCGTTCTTCGTCTGTTTTTTTGCCTGGTTCGCGGTGGCGCCGTTGATGCCGCTGATCAAGGGCGAGTTCCATCTGAGCAAGGACCAGCTCGCCAACATCAGCATCGCCGCTGTGGCGGTCACCGTGTTTGGACGGCTGATTGTCGGCCCGTTGTGCGATCGCTTCGGCCCGCGGCGCACGTACACGTGGCTGCTGGTGCTCGGTGCGATTCCCGTGATCGGCATCGCTTTTGCGCACAGCTATGCATCGTTCCTGTTCTTTCGTCTGGCGATCGGCATCGCCGGCGCGGGCTTCGTCATCACGCAGTACCACACCTCGGTGATGTTCGCGCCGAACGTGGTGGGTACCGCCAATGCCGCGGCGGCCGGCTGGGGTAACGCCGGCGGCGGCGTGGCGCAGTCGGTGATGCCGTGGGTGCTGGCTGCGGTGGTCGCGCTGGGTGTGCAGCAGGGCCTGGGTTGGCGTGCGGCGATGTTCGTGCCGGGTGCGGCAATGCTGATCGTCGCGGCGCTGTATTGGCGTTATGGCCAGGATTGCCCGCAGGGCGATTACCGCGAGCTGCGCGCGATGGGCGTGCTGACCGAGTCGGGCAAGGCCAGCGGCTGGCGCGTGTTCGCCACCGCCGCCAGCAACTATCGCGTGTGGATGTTGTTCGTGACGTACGCAGGCTGCTTCGGCATCGAGCTGTTCGTGCACGGTGTGGCGGCCAGCTATTACGTGGATCGTTTCGGTCTCGATCTGAGCCATGCCGGGCTTGCCGCAGGCAGCTTCGGTTTGCTGGCGTTGTTCGCGCGTGCGCTGGGCGGTATCGCTTCGGATCGTCTGTCGCGCGGGCACGGGCTTGCTGCGCGCAGCTGGTTGCTGGGTGCGTTGATGCTGGGCGAAGGGCTGGGCCTGCTGTGGTTTTCCGGTACGCAGACCGTGGGCGTCGCGGTGGCGGCGATGATCACCTTCGGCATGTTTACGCACATGGCATGCGGCGCCACCTATGCGCTGGTGCCGTTTGTCGATCGCAAATCGCTCGGCGGCGTCGCCGGCATCGTCGGTGCGGGCGGCAACGTGGGTGCGGTGGCGGCGGGCTTTCTGCTCAAGAGCACCGGTTCCGTGCAGCACACCTTCGCCTTGCTTGGCTGCTTCGTGATCGTCGGTTCGCTATGCGCGCTTGCGGTGCGCTTCAGCGCCGAACACACGGCGCGCGAAGAGGAGCTTTATCAGGAGGCGTTGGGTTTGAACCAGGTTGAACCGGCGGCTTCGTCGGTGGCGGCGTAAGCGGGAGGGCGCGGCATATGACAGTGAAACTGTTAGTGATCGGCAACGGCATGGTCGGGCACAAGTTGCTGGAAGAGCTGATGGAGCGCCAGCCGCCGGGCCTGGAGATCACCGTGCTGTGCGAAGAAAGCCGGCCCGCGTACGACCGCGTGCACCTGTCCGAATTTTTCAGCGGCAAATCCGCGCAGGATCTCTCGCTGGTCCAGCCGGGCTTTTTCGATCAGCCGGGCATCCAGCTGCGCCTGGCTGCGCGCGCCGCGCATATCGATCGCCAGCAGAAGCGCGTCACCACCGCCGACGGCGAAGTGCTCAGCTACGACAAGCTGGTGTTCGCCACCGGTTCCAAGCCGTTCGTGCCGCCGATTCCCGGCAACGATCGCGATGGCTGCTTCGTCTATCGCACCATCGACGATTTGCTCGCCATGCAGGAGTGCGGTGCGCGTTCCAAGATCGGCGTGGTGATCGGTGGCGGTTTGCTCGGCCTGGAATGCGCCAAGGCGCTGCGCGACCTGGGGTTGGAAACGCACGTGGTGGAATTCGCACCGCGCCTGATGGCGGTGCAGGTCGATGACATCGGCGGCCAGATCCTGCGGCGCAAGATCGAGGAGCTGGGCGTTACCGTGCACACCGGCAAGAGCACGCAGGAAATCGTCGACGGCGAGGGCACCCGCCATCGCATGAAATTCGCCGACGGCAGCCATCTCGATGCGGACATGATCGTGTTCTCCGCCGGCATCCGTCCACGCGACGAACTGGCGCGCCAGTGCGAACTGGGCGTCGGCGAGCGCGGCGGTATCCACGTGGACAACTACTGCCGCACGCGCGACTGGGACGTCTACGCCATCGGCGAATGCGCCTACTGGGGCGGCAAGACCTTCGGCCTGGTTGCGCCCGGCTACGACATGGCACGTGTGGTGGCGGCCCACTTGAGCGCCCTGCTGGAACGCAAGCACGCGCTGCAGCTGCCGGAATTCGTCGGCGCCGACATGTCCACCAAGCTGAAACTGATGGGCGTGGACGTGGCCAGCCTGGGCGATGCGCATGGCGCCACACCGGGCAGCCGCAGCTATCAGTTCAGCGACGAGCGCCGGCAGATCTACAAGAAACTTGTGGTGTCCGGCGATGGCAAGCGCCTGCTCGGCGGCGTGCTGGTGGGGGATGCCAGCGAATACGGCACGCTGCTGCAGATGATGCTCAACGAGATCGAGCTGCCGGAGGAACCGGAGTTCCTGATCCTGCCGTCCTCCGACGGCAAGGCCAAGCCTGGCCTGGGCGTGGACGCATTGCCGGCGTCGGCGCAGATCTGCTCGTGCAACAACGTTTCCAAGGGCCAGCTGTGCCAGGCAGTGGCCGACGGGGCCACCTCGATCGGCGCGCTGAAGAGCGCCACCAAGGCCGGCACCACCTGCGGCGGCTGCGTGCCGCTGGTCACGCAGGTGATGAAGGCGGAGATGAAGCGCCAGGGCCTGGCGGTGAACAACCACCTGTGCGAGCACTTCGCCTATTCGCGCCAGGAGCTGTACCACCTGGTACGCGTGGAACGCATCAAGCATTTCGACGAATTGCTCGAGCGGCATGGCAAGGGCCTGGGCTGCGATATCTGCAAGCCGACCGTGGCCAGCATCCTCGCTTCGTGCTGGAACGAGTTCGTGCTGCAGAAAGAACACGCCTCGCTGCAGGATTCCAACGACTACTTCCTGGCCAACATCCAGAAGGACGGCACCTATTCGGTGGTGCCGCGCATGGCCGGTGGCGAAGTAACGCCGGATGGCCTCATCGCCGTAGGCGCGATCGCCAAGAAATACGGCCTCTACACCAAGATCACCGGCGGCCAGCGCGTCGACATGTTCGGCGCGCGGCTGGAGCAGTTGCCGCTGATCTGGGAAGAACTGATCGCCGCCGGTTTCGAATCCGGCCACGCCTACGGCAAATCGCTGCGTACGGTGAAATCCTGCGTCGGCTCTACCTGGTGCCGCTACGGCGTGCAGGATTCGGTCGGCACCGCGATCGACCTGGAAAACCGCTACAAGGGTTTGCGCTCGCCGCACAAGCTGAAGTTCGCCGTCTCCGGCTGCACGCGCGAGTGCGCCGAAGCACAGAGCAAGGACGTGGGCGTGATCGCCACCGAAAAGGGCTGGAACCTGTACGTATGCGGCAACGGCGGCATGAAGCCGCGCCATGCGGAACTCCTGGCGGGCGACCTGGATACGCCCACGCTGATCAGGTACATCGACCGCTTCCTGATGTTCTACATCCGCACCGCCGATCGCCTGCAACGCACCAGCGTGTGGCGCGACAACCTCGAAGGCGGTCTGGATTACCTCAAGGACGTGATCGTGCACGACAAGCTCGGCATTGCCGCGGAACTGGAAGCGGACATGCAGCGCGTGGTCGACACCTACGAGTGCGAGTGGAAGAAGGCGGTGACCGATCCGCAGACGCGCAAGCGCTTCCAGCATTTCGTCAACAGCCGCGAACAGGACAGCAACGTGGAGTTCGTGCCCGAGCGCGGCCAGATCCGCCCGGCGCGTCCGGAAGAAAAGCGCGGCCGGCGCATTCCCGCGCACGTCACGACGGAGTAAAGCGATGGATACGGTGACCGTGCAAGGCTGGGTCCAGGTCTGCTACCTGGACGACATCGTGCCGAACACCGGCGTATGCGCGCTGGTGGACGACGAGCAGGTGGCGATTTTCCGCGTTGGCAAAAGCGAGCTTTACGCGCTGGATAATTACGACCCGAATGCGAAAGCTTCGGTGCTGTCGCGCGGCCTGATCGGCAATCTGGGCGAACGGCTCGTGGTCGCCTCGCCGATCTACAAGCATCATTTCGACCTGCGCACCGGCGAGTGCCTGGAAGCCCCGGAGCATTCCGTGCACGCCTGGCAGGTCAAGCTGCAGGGCGAGCACGTGCTGTTGAGGCGCTCGTCACGATGAGCGCAGCGCGGCCCAAGCTTGTCGTTATCGGCAATGGCATGGCCGGCATGCGCACGGTGGAAGAGCTGCTGCAGCTCGCGCCCGGCCTGTACGACATCACGGTGTTCGGCGCGGAGCCTTACGGCAATTACAACCGCATCCTGCTGTCGATGCTGTTGAGCGGCGAGAAGAGCGCGGACGAGATCATGCTCAACACGCGCGAATGGTATGCGGAGAACGGCATCACCCTGCATTCGGGCGATCCGGTGGTATCGATCGACCGTCACCGCCGGCGCGTGCATTCGCGCAAGGGCGTGGAAGTGCCTTACGACCGCCTGCTGATCGCCACCGGCTCCAAGCCGTTCATGCTTCCGCTGCCGGGCGGTGATTTGCCGGGCGTGATCGGCTTTCGCGGCATCGACGACGTCGAGCAGATGCTCGAAGCGGCCAGCACCTACAAGCACGCGGCGGTGATCGGCGGCGGACTGCTCGGCATCGAGGCTGCCAACGGACTCCTGCGTCGCGGCATGCAGGTGACGCTGCTGCATCGCATCGACGTGCTGATGGAGCAGCAGCTCAATGCGGATGCATCACGATTGCTTTCGCACAACCTGAAAGCGCGCGGCCTGAACGTGCTGCTGAACGCGCAGACTTCGGAGCTTTACGGTAATGGACGCGTGCAGGGCATCGCGCTGGCTGACGGCACTCGCATCGATGCCGACCTGGTGGTGATGGCGGTGGGCGTGCGTCCGGATATCGCACTGGCGAAATCCTGCGGATTGCATTGCGATCGCGGCATCGTGGTCGACGATACGCTGCAGACCTACGATCCGCACATCTACGCCGTGGGTGAATGCGTGCAGCATCGCCGCCTTACCTTCGGCCTGGTGGCGCCGGTGTGGGAGCAGGCGCGCGTCTGCGCGTCGCACCTGGCGCGCGTGGGCCATCGCCGCTACCGCTTCACGCGCACCGCCACCAAGCTCAAGGTGACCGGCATCGATCTTTATTCGGCCGGCGATTTCGTGGGCGGCGCCGGCACCGAGGATCTGGTGCTGCGCGATCCGCGCCGCGGCATCTACAAGCGGCTGGTCTTGAAGGACAACCAGATCATCGGCGCCGTGCTGTATGGCGATGTGAAGGACGGCGGCTGGTATTTCGAGTTGATCCAGAGCGGTGCCGACATCACGCCGATTCGTGATCGCCTGCTGTTCGGCAAGCATTATTGCCAGCCGGCGGAGGTGGCGGCATGAATCGGTGTAGGTTGGGGTGCAAACCCCAACATCGACATCTTCCATGCATCGCGACGTTGGGGTTTGCACCCCAACCTACGAGGTGGGCAGCATGACGGTAGCCACCACTTGCCCCTACTGCGGTGTCGGTTGCGGCGTACTCGCGCGCGCCGACGCCGACGGCTCCGTGCATGTGGAAGGCGACACGCAACACCATGCCAACCATGGGCGACTGTGCGTAAAGGGTTCGGCGCTGGGCGAAACGGTCGACCTGCGCGGCCGCCTTTTGCATCCCCTGCTGCGCGCGCCGGACGGCACGCTGCAGCGTGCCAGCTGGAACGATGCGCTCGATCGCGTCGCCGAAGGCTTCCGCCGCGTGATCGAGCAGCATGGCCCGGATGCGGTGGCGTTCTACGTCTCCGGCCAATTGCTCACCGAGGATTACTACGTCGTCAACAAGCTGGCCAAGGGTTATATCGGCACGGCCAATATCGACACCAATTCGCGCCTGTGCATGTCCTCCGCCGTCGCCGGGCACAAGCGCGCGTTCGGCGAGGACGTGGTGCCGGGCTGCTATGAGGACCTGGAGCAGGCCGAGCTGATCGTGCTGGTGGGTTCGAACACCGCCTGGTGCCATCCCATCGTGTACCAGCGCATCGCCAAGGCGAAGGAAAGCGGTACGCCGCCGCGCATGGTGGTGATCGATCCGCGCCATACGGCGACCTGCGAATCGGCCGATCTGCACCTGCCGGTGAAGCCGGGCACGGATGTGTGGCTGTTCAACGGACTGCTGGCGTTTCTGTTCCAGCATGGCGCGATGGATGCGCGTTTCGTGGAAGCGCATACCGAAGGTTTCACGCAGGCATTGGCGGCGGCGCAGGCGGATGCCGGCGATCCGGCCGAAGTGGCGCGCATCTGCGGCGTGCAATTGGCGGATCTGTTGAACTTCTACCGCTGGTTCGCGCGCTGCGAGCGCACCGTCACGCTGTTCTCGCAAGGCGTCAATCAATCCTCCAGCGGTACCGACAAGGTCAACAGCATCATCAATTGCCATCTGCTTACCGGACGCATCGGCAAGCCGGGCATGGGGCCGTTCTCGCTCACCGGTCAGCCCAATGCGATGGGCGGGCGTGAAGTCGGTGGCCTGGCGAACATGCTGGCGGCGCATATGGAACTGGAAAATCCGGTGCACCTGCAGATCGTGCAGACGTTCTGGCAGTCGCCGCGCATGGCGCAGCGGCCCGGCCTGAAAGCGGTGGACCTGTTCGATGCCATCGGCGATGGCAAGGTGAAGGCGCTCTGGATCATGGCCACCAATCCAGTGGTGAGCCTGCCCGACGCCGATCGCGTAAAGCAGGCGCTGGCGCGCTGCGAATGGGTGGTGAGTTCCGACATCGTCGCGCAGACCGATACCAACGCCTATGCGCACGTGCTGTTGCCCGCGCTGGGCTGGGGCGAGAAGGACGGCACCGTCACCAATTCGGAGCGGCGTATCTCGCGCCAGCGCGTATTCATGCCCGCGCCGGGCGACGCGCGTGCCGATTGGCGCATCGTGTGCGACGTGGCGCAGCGTCTTGGCTTTGCCGATGGTTTCCAGTTCGATGACGTGCACGCGGTTTTCGCCGAGCACGCGCGACTGACCGCCTACCGCAATCACGAGCCGCAGCAGAACGATGCGCCTGCCGCGCGCCGCCTGCTCAACCTGGAAGGATTGGCGAATCTCGACCGCCATGCCTACGACACGCTGGCGCCGGTACAGTGGCCGGTGGCGGCAGACGGCGAAGGGGCTGAGCGCCTGTATGCCGATGGCCGGTTTTCGCATGCGAACGGGCGCGCGCGCTTCATCGCCACGCCGGCACGTGCGCCGGCGCATGCCACCGATCGCGAATACCCACTGGTGCTCAACACCGGCCGCGTGCGTGATCAATGGCACACCATGACGCGTACCGGCAAGGCGCCGAAACTCACCGGCCATATTCCCGAGCCCTTCGTCGACATGCACCCGCACGACGCACTGCGCTGTGGCGTGCGTGAAGGCGAGCTGGCGCGCGTGCAATCCCGTTGGGGCGGCATGGTGGCGCGCGTGAAGCACAGCGGCGGCATGCGTGCGGGCAACGTATTCGTGCCGATCCATTGGAACGATCAGTTCGCTTCCGACGCACGCGTGGGCAGCCTGGTCAATCCGGTGGTCGATCCCGTTTCCGGCGAGCCGGAATTCAAGCACACGCCGGTGAGCGTCGAGCCGTTTCCGGTGCGCTGGTACGGTTTTGCGCTCAGCCGCAACCTGCTGGCGCCGGACGGCCTGAGTTACTGGACCTCGATCCAGGGCGATCGCTTTCGGCGCTACGAGATTGCGCATCGCGAACGCCCGCCCGAATGCAGCGCCTGGGCGCGCGCGTGGCTGGGCGTCAGCGACCCGGATGCCGATTGGCTGGAATACGAAGACCGCAGCACAGGTGTGTATCGTGCGGCGCATTTGGTCGACGATCGCATCGAGGCCTGCGTGTTTCTTTCATCGCGCCCGGATCTGCCGTCGCGGCATTGGCTGGCTGGCCTGTTCGTGCGCGAGCAGTTGGACGAAGCCGATCGCATGGCGCTGTTGATCGGCGAACCGGCCGATCCCGGTGCGGCGACCGGGCCGATGGTGTGTTCGTGTTTCGGCGTGGGACGCAACACGATTTGCGAGGCGATCCGCAAGCAGGGTTTCGAGACGCCGGCGCAGATCACCGCGGCCTTGCGCGCGGGCGGCAATTGCGGTTCGTGCGTGCCGGAGTTGAAGCAGCTGATTGCGGAAATGAAGGCCGAAGTGAACGCGTAGGTTGGGGTGCAAACCCCAGCGTCGTTACGTGTCGGTATCGAATGTTGGGGTTTGCACCGCAACCTACGAACCCAGTCGCGCGATCAACGCCTGCGTCAACGGCTTCAGGTAGAAATTGTCTTCCGGCACCACTTGCGGTTGCACGCCATGTGCGCGCAACGCATCGGCGACGATCGGGCCGATCGCCGCGACCAGCGTATGCGCAAGAGCCTGCCGCAGCCGCTCGGCTTCGATCAGGCGAAACAGTCGCTCCACCTGCTGCAGGCTGGTGAAGGCGATTGCGTCGACCTCGCCTTGCTGCATGGCGTCGATCAGCGCCTGCACTTGTGCATCGGCGGCGGCATCGGCATACACATACGGCCATACCGGCAAGGCGTGCGCGCCCGCGCCGGCGAGAAAATCCATCAACGCCTGGTTCGGCTCCGTGCCGTAAAGCTGCACGCCCACGCGGCGTCCCTTGAGATCGAGCGTCTGCAGCAGCGCGATCATGCCGGGGGTGGTGGCGGGATCGGCGACCAGCGTGGGCTTCAAGCCAAGCTCACGCAGCACGCGGCCAGGCTTGGGACCGCGCGCGAGGGTGCGCACGATGCCGAGTTGCGTGATGAAGCGTTCGCGCAAGTCAGGCGCATGATGTTCGATCAGGCTCAGCAGGCGGCGCACGCCTTCGCCGGTGAACAGCAGCAGGTCATCACAGCCGCCGGTGCAGAACGTGCGCAGCCATTCCAGCACCGGGCCGGGGTTGGGCGTATCGCGAATATCGACCAGCGGGCAGCGCAGCACCGACGCGCCGCGACGCTCCAGCAGCGAGGCGAACATGTCCAGCTCGCGCGATTCGGGGATGGCGATGCGGCGGTTTTGCAGCGGTTGATCGGATGTTGGTTCGGTCATGCCTGATAAGACCTGCAAGCGTATATGTCCCTCACCGTCATTCCGGCGAAAGCCCATGGCTTTCCGGGGGAAATCTCCGCATGCCCTGCGGAAATAGCTAAAAGTTCGTCATCCCAGCGAAAGCTGGGATGACGACTCGGTAGCGTGAATGTGCAGGCAGAAATCGTGCATTTGGGGTTATGTGCCGGTTTCCGATTCATGTTTCCCCCTACAGCAGTGGGTTTTCGCCGGAGACGGTGAGGCAAATGTAGCGCTAAGCGCCGAACCATGCATGCTCGCGCGCCAACGCCGCCACTTCGCCAACGATCAAGAGCGCAGGGGGGTGGATGCCATGCTCCTTCGCCCGCGCCGGCAACTCCTGCAACACCCCGCTCACCACACGCTGCTGCGGCAACGTGCCGTTTTCGACAATCGCAAAGGGCGTATCCGGCCGCCGGCCGTGCTCCAGCAGGCGCTGCGTGAATTCCTCCAGCCTGGCCACGCCCATATAGACGGCCAGGGTCTGGTGATCCTGCGCCAGCGCGGGCCAGTCCATCGCATCGAGCGATTCCTTGCCGTGGCCGGTCAAAAGATGCACCGAGCGCGCGTGTTCGCGGTGTGTCAGCGGAATGCCGGCGTAGGCGGCGCACGCGACCGCGGCGGTAACGCCCGGAACGATTTCGCAGGCAATGCCGTGCTGGTGCAGGAATTCCATCTCCTCGCCGCCGCGGCCGAACACGAACGGATCGCCGCCTTTCAATCGCACCACCAGCTTGCCGGCTTGCGCCTGTTCGAGCAGCAGCTGATGAATCTGTTCCTGCTGCGTGTGGCGTCCGCCGCAGCGCTTGCCCACGTCGATGCGTTCGGCATCGCGGCGCGCCAGCGAGAGCACCGCTTCGCTGACCAGGGAGTCATGCAGGATCACATCGGCCCGGTTGAGCGCACGCAAGGCGCGCACGGTAAGCAGGCCGGGATCGCCAGGGCCGGCGCCGACCAGCATTACCGAACCCTTGCGCGAAGTGGGTTCGTTCGATTTCAGCGCATCCAGCAAAACCCGTTCGGCTTGATCGGGACGTGCGTTGCGCAGCTGCGCCATCACCGGCCCGTCGTGCAGCCAGTCGTAAAACGCACGGCGTTCGGCCAGGTCCGGCCAGCGTTGCGAGATGCGTGTGCGATACCGCTGCGCGAGCGCGGTAAGTGGTCCCAGCGCATGGTCCAGATCGGTTTCCAGCATTTCGCGCACGCGCCGGGCGATCACGGGCGCCGCGCCGCCGGTGGAAACGGCCACCGTCAATGGCGTGCGGTCCACCATCGACGGCACCTGGAAACGCGACAGGGCGGGGGCATCCACCACGTTGGCCAGGATGCGTCGTTCTTCCGCCGTGGCGGCCACGCGGGCATTCAATTCGTGATCGTCGGTGGCGGCGACGACCAGCCATACCTCATCCAGCCAGGCCGGTTGGAACATGCCGGCGAGATGCTCGACCTTGCCTTCTTCGGCCTGCTGCACCAGGACGGGGGTGAGCGATGGCGCGCCCACGCGTACTTTCGCGCCGGCCGAAAGCAGCGCAGCCGTCTTGCGTTCGGCGACGTGGCCGCCGCCCACGACAAGTACAGGCAAGCCGGTCAGATCGGCGAATAGCGGATAGAGCCCCATGGTGCGTTGTTCTCGATGCACAGACGTGTCTGCCTAGATTAATGCGGATGCGCGTCGGTGCTTTGCGACTATCCGGAATAAAGCGACGACTTATTCCCTCCCCTGCAAGCAGGGGAGGGAGTCCATGGTTCAAGGCCGTACCGCCGTCACCTCGATCTCCACCCGGAATCCGGGATTGGCCAAGCCGGCCACCTGGAACGCCGAACGCGCCGGCAGCTTCGGCTGCTCCTTGGTGCCGAAGAACTGCGTATAGCCGGCCATGAAACCGGCGAAATCCATATGCCCGCCGTGCGCTTCGTCGCCGACCAGGAACACCTGCATCTTCACCACGTCGCCCATGTCCAGATGCATGCTCTGCAATTGTTTCTGGATCGCGGTGAGCGCGCCGATGGTCTGCGTCTTGGTGTCGCCATAGGCCGCCACCGAATCCTTCGGCGCTTTCGCATCGACCACCGGCGGCACCATGCCGCTGAGAAATACGATGGATTTGCCCGCCGGTATTTCCACTGCGGCGGAGATCGGAAAATTGCTGTTGGGCAGCTTGTAGCGGGTTACGTCCTGCGCGTGCGCAAACGCAGGGGCGGCAAGCAATAACGCCAGGGCGACGAATTTGGATGTCTGCATGGGTTGTCTCCAGTCAGGGATGCATGCCGGCAACCTCTTGGGCGGTGATGCGGTCCGCGTAGTGATTGCCGAAGTGGGTGCGCACGTAGTTGATCACATCCGCGATCTGCGTGTCGCTGAGCCTGGAGTTTTCCAGCGGCCCGCTATCGCCGGTCTGGATGAACGAAGGCATGTCGCGCCGGCCGTGCAGGATCACCGCCGCCATATAAGCGGCCGACACCAGGCGAGGATTGCCGGTGAGCGCGGGATAGCTGCCGGCCCCGGTCGCGCCCTTGGCGTCGGGCATATGGCAGCCCTGGCAGATGTGCTCGAACACCGCCTTGCCGTCGGCGAAGCCTGGCGCCGATTGCGCGTGCGTGGCGTTGTCCGATGATTGGGCGTGCAAGGTCGTGGCATGCGAAAGCAGGCCCAGGTACAGGCACGTTGTCAAAAGCCGATGCAGTTTCATGCGCGGGCCTCCGCCACGGCGCGCCGATGGATGCGCTCGATCACATCCAGCGCGGAAGTCACCGCGCCTTCCTGCCAGGCCGGCAGATACGATGCGTGTTCGCCGGCCAGCGCGATGCGCCCGTCGATCTGGCACAGGTTGTCGTAGTGCTTCGCGCGCGTGTCGTCCGACCACAGGCCGAAGCAGCCCATGGTGAAGGGCGACCGATGCCAGCCCACCGCGACGCCGGTTTCGAATTCCTCGCGATATTGCGGGTGAATCTGGCTGCCGTATTCCAGTGCTTTCTGGATCCGCTGCGCCGGCGGCATCGCGGTGAACTCGAATGCATTCAGGCCCCAGATGTACGCGCCGAGCAACACGCCCTTGCCGCTGCTGTGAAAGCCGCTGCTCGGATAGCCGATGGTGGCGATGGGCAAGTCCGTATACGTGATGCCGCCATAGATATGCTCGTCTTCCTCCCAGAAGCGGCGCTTGAACTGCAGGCCCACCTTCACCGATGCGGCATACGGCACCGCGCTGATCGCCGCCGTCATCGGCGCGCTGACATTCATCGGAATCTGGCTGAGTACCGACAACGGAATCGTGCAGATGCACCAGTCGGCCTGCGCCTTGTGCGTGCTTCCGGGCTTGCCGGCGTCTTCATAGCTGACGCTGACGCCGTGGGCGTCCTGCTGGATCGCGGTGACTTTCGCGCCGTACCGGATCACGCCATCCAGCGCGTGGCCGAAGGCTTCGCCGATGCGTCCCATGCCGCCGACCGGCTGGAACAGGCTGGTCTGGAATTCGTAGATTTCGCCCGCGCTGAGCGCGCTCCACAAACGCGAGCCGAGCAGTTCGTCGAGCGCGATCGGTTTGGACGGCACCGGACGGGCGGACAGGCCGCCGCCGGGATCCTTGTCGAAACCGCGCCGGTTGCTGCTGGCGATGCCGCTGCTGTAGGCAAGATTCTTGTCGAGCGCGCCCCAGTCGCGCAGGGATTCGAGCAGCCTTTCCTGATCCTGCTTGCTCACCGTCTCGTCGAGTTTGCCTTGCTGCGTGCTCTTGGCGAGCAGCTCGGCCACATGCCCACGGTAATCGGCGTTGATGGTGCGATACCGCTGCGGCTTGCCGCCGAACGCGCTGGCGCTGTGCACATAGGCGTTGTGGTTCACCTGCACGAACGGTTCCAGCGGCACGCCGAGTTTCTTGCAGTAACTGAGGATGCCGTGATGGTGATACGGCAGCCGCCATGGCCCGGGATTGAGATAGCAGCCGTCGTCGAACTGGCAGTGCTGCGAAAAGCCGCCCAGCTCGGTGAAACGATCGCCGCCGCGCAACGACCAGTTGCGTCCGCCCGGACGCTGGTTGTACTCCAGCACCTGCACCCGGTAGCCCGCCTGGCGCAATTCATACGCCGCTACCATGCCGGCGATGCCGGCGCCAAGAATCAATACCGACGTGTTGTTCGGCGCGCCCTGCAGTTTCGGCGAACCCTTGAAGCTCGATTCGGCGGCAAGGCCAAGGCTGCTCATCGCCTGGTACATCGCCGCCGCGCCGGCGCTCATGCCGATCATGCGCAGCAGGTCGCGGCGTTTCATGGAAAACGTGTTGCCGTCATGCATCGAAATGTCCATCCAGCAGGATTTTTTTCGAGCGGGGTACCGCGTAGGTTGGGGTGCGAACCCCAACGTCGCCATGTGTGTAATCGCGACATGTTGGGGTTCGCACCCCAACCTACGCACGCTCCAAGCAAGATTGGCCCCTCACCCCAACCCTCTCCCCAAAAGGGAGAGGGAGTGAAAGAGCATCAGAACCGGTACGTGACCTTTCCGTACCAGTACCGTCCGTTGAAACCGAACGGCGACAACGACGAGTACTGCAGACCGTCCGCACGGTCTTCGTACACGTTGTTGAGCGAGGCCTTGGTCGGGTACTGGTTGGTGACATTGTCGGCGCCGGCGGTGAAGGTCCAGGCCTGCCAGGTGTAGCTGGCGGACACGTCGAAGATCCAGCGCGCGGAAAACACCTGATCCTCATCGGCGTTGGCGTCGTCGCCCAGGCGCGTCACGCTGCCGTAGCGCGTGGCGTTGGCGTGCAAGTCGAAACCGTGAATCAACCAATCGCCGGCCAGCACGAACTTCGTGCGCGGGGCGGCATCGGTCAGCAGGCCCTGGCTGGCGCGGCCGAACGCAGGCGTGGAAACGTGCAGGATCGTGGTCTGGTTGTAGTTGGCGCTGCCGGTGAGGTTGAGCGCGCCCCAACGGTCCAGGTCCAGGTGATAGCTGGTGATCACGTCCGCGCCGCGCGTGCGTGTAGTAGCGCCGTTGACGAAGAACTGCGCGCCGGTGACCTGGTCGCCGGGAATGCTTACCGGAATCTGGTCCGAATACAGGATCTGGTCCCAGATGCGGATCTGGTAGACGTCGACGGTGGCGGTGAAGTTACCGGTCGGCTGCCACACGCCGCCGAGGCTGTAGTTGACCGATTTTTCCGGCACCAGCGGTTTGGCGCCCAGGGCGATGGCGGTGGGATTGGACGTGCGATAGGTGCCGATCTGCGCGAGCGCGCCGTTCTGGATCAGCGTCACCACCGATTCGTAGTTCTGCTGCGCAAGCGACGGCGCGCGGAAGCCGTTCGATACCGTGCCGCGCAGCGCGAAGGTGGGTGTCAACTGATAGCGCGTGGAAAGCTTGCCCGAGCGCGTGGAACCGGCGTCGCTGTAATCCTCGTAACGCGCGGCGATGCCGGCCGACCATTTGTCGGTGAGATCACTTTCCAGATCGATATACGCGGCCTTGCTGTGGCGGGTGAAATCGCCCGCCACTTCGGGCGTGAGACCTGGATACACCTGCGAGCCGCCGGCATACGGATTGCTGGTGCCGGGAATGAGCGTGTTCGGATCGAAGAAATAGGAATCGGCATCGCCCGCGCCGATGTCATAGCTCTCGTTGCGGTATTCGGCGCCGAACGCCACCGTCACCGGATTGGGCAGGAAGCCAACGTTGAATTCCTTGCTCAGGTCCACGTTGAGCACGCCCTGCTTGTTGGCGAACGTGCCGGCGTGGAAATAGGTCGGCGAATAACCCTTGGTGTAGTACAGGTTGGTGTTGACGCTGTGCTGGATATCGAACACCAGGTTGTTCTGGCCGTAATCGGCCGAAACGTCCCAGTGCCAGCCGCCGTCGGTGTGGCCTTTCACGCCGAACACGACGGCCGCATCGTTGGTGTGGTTGACGATCTGCGGAAGAAAGCCGTTCGGGTAGATCTCCGGCACGTTGCGTGCGGAGTTGTAGGCGCGGTAATAGCCGTTGGAGGTGACGTCGCGCTTGCTGCCGTCGACATAGCCGTACAGCTGGATGTTCGGCGTGATGTCGTAGGCGAAGTTGAGCAGCAGCTGATAGGTTTTTTCGGCCGGGTCGCCGTAGCGTTCGTAGGGATAGCCGGTGGTGTTGGTCGCGCCCGCGATGGTGGTGGCGCGATCGGTATTGGCGGAGCGGTTGGTGTTCATCTGGCTCTGGTAATTCCAGGCCAGGCGCATCCAGCCGGGTGCCTTGCCGTTGGCGCCGCCCAGCGGAATGCCCACCGAGCCTTGCACGCCATTGTTGGCGCCGTCGCCCTCGTCCATGATGCCGGCGTTGGCGGTGACGTCGTTGCCGCCCGGCTGGCTGCCGTGCTTGAGCACGATATTGATCACGCCGGCGATGGCATCGGAGCCGTACTGCGCCGCCGCGCCGTCACGCAGCACTTCGATATGGTCGATCGCGGAAATCGGAATGGAATTCAAATCCACCGGCGCCGAACCACGGCCTACCGCGGAGTTGTAATTGACCAGGGCGGAGGTGTGGTAGCGCTTGCCATCCACCAGCACCAGCACGTCATCGGGCGACAGTCCGCGCAGCGAGGCGGGCCGGATGGCGTCGTTGCCATCGTTGATGGCGGGGCGGGGGAAATCCAGCGAGGGAAGCACCGTGTTGAGCGCGCTGGCCAGATCCGTATAGCCGCTGGAGGAAAGATCGGCGGGCGAGATGATGTCGATCGGAGAGAGCGATTCGTCGGCGGTGCGATTGGATGCGCGGGTACCGGTAACGACGACTTGTTGAAGCTGCTTGGCGTTCTGTGGAGCGGATGCGTCGGCCGGCGTGTCATCGGCCCAGACGGCGGTGGTGAAGCCTAAACCTACAGAGAACATGGACAGCACGGCGGCCGCCAACGGATGTCGAGCAAGTCGTTTCATTGAGATCCCCACAAAGTTTTTAGGCAAAAAGCGTCCCTCCAAGGGAACTTGGATGTATGCAAATCGCAGGTTTGCGCCGCAGCAATGCGTCTCCCCGGCTGCGGCAATTTGAGGCTATGACACGTGTTGCGGTGCGTCAATAGCTGGTCACGCCATGGTTATGCGTTTGACACATTTGTGTGCATGCAGGCGCGCTTTTGTGGGCCACGTTGGTGCAAACCCAGCATGGCGCGTGCTTTTTCGGGTTACCGGTCTAGGCTTGCGCGGCCCATTGACCCAATCGGCGCATCGCGCGATCGAGCTTGTCGTTCCATGGCAAGCCGCAACTCAAACGCAGGCAATCGGCGTAATCGCCGCGGCTTGAAAACAACACGCCCGGCGAGGTGCCGATGCCTTCGCGCAAGGCTGTTTCAAACAGCGTCTGCGCATGCATGCCCGGCAATTGCAGCCACAGCGAAAGGCCGCCTTGCGGCGTGCAGGCGCGTGTCGAGGCGGGCCAGTGACGCGCGATCGCCTCGTGCATGCGCTGCGCGTTGTCCGCCAGCGCGCGGCACAGCTGGCGCAGGTGGCGTTGCAGATCGTGGCGCTGCAGGTAATCGGCCAGCGCAAGCTGCGGCAGGCTGGCGCTGCCGACGGTGGAGAAATACTTGGTGCGCAACAGCGATTCGGTCCAATCGCCGCCGACCGTCCAGCCGACGCGCAAGCCGGGCGCGAGGATCTTCGAGAACGAGCCGCAGGTGATCACGTTGCCGTCCCAGCGCCGAAGCGGCGCGGGACGCTGGCCGGACCAGGCCAGTTCGCCGTAGATGTCGTCTTCGAGGACCACCGTCTTGTGCCGCGCGCAGCACTTCAACAGCGCCTGCTTGGCGGCGTCATCGGTCACGCTGCCGAGCGGGTTGTTGAAGTTGGGCACCAGCACCGCCGCGCGCACCTTGTTTTGCTGCAGCAGTTGTTCCAGCCGCGCGACGTCGATGCCGCGGCCGGGCCGGTTCGGCACTTCAAGCACCTTGAGCTTCAGCGCCGCGACCGCCTGCAGAATGCCGTGATAGGTCGGCGCTTCCACCAGCACCACGTCGCCGGGTTCGGTCAACGTGCGCAGGGCCAGGCTGATCGCTTCCATCGCGCCGGCGGTGATGACGATTTCATCCGGTGACACGGTGACGCCCACCTGGGCATAGCGCTGCGCAATCTGCCGGCGCAATGGGAGATGGCCTTGCGGTGGTGCGTAGTCCAATGCGGTCGTGGTCGCGTGGCGCAGGCAGCGCGACAACGATGCGGTGAGCGCCGCCTGCGGCAGCAGGGCCGGCGAGGGCGTGGCGCTGTGCAGCGGCAGCAGATCGTTGCGCGCAAGCATGTCCAGCACGTCCTGCAGCATCGGATTGCTGACCGTGTTCGGCGTGCGCCGGCGTGAAGGGTGCGTTTCGGGGGCCTGTGGCGCGGCGGCGCGCACGAAATAGCCCGAACGAGGCCGTGCCTGCGCCAGGCCTTCGCGCTCCAGCTGCAGGCAGGCCTGCACGGCGGTGGCGATGCTTACCTCGTGGCTGCGGGCAAGCTGGCGGATCGAAGGCAGCCGTTCGCCGGCGCGCAGCGCGCCCTGGGCGATCTGCTTGCGCAGCTGGGTGGCGAGCTGTTCGTAGAGCAGCATGGGTGCGTTTTCAACTGTACTGGTCGAAATGGAGCCTATCTGAATCTGTAACGGTTGGGCGTGACGCCGTAGGTTGGGGTGCAAACCCCAACATCGCCAATGGCCAACATCCGGACGTTGGGGTTTGCACCCCAACCTACGCCAAAGCCGGGAAAATCCATGCTCGAACAACACGACAATCGCACACCGCTGGCTCAACTGCTCCTCGCCGAACTCCTCATCGGTTCGGTTGGCGTGTTCGTCCACGAAAGCGGCCAGGATGCGGTCACCGCCGTGTTCTACCGCTGCCTGTTCGGCAGCCTGTTCCTGCTCGGCTGGGGCCTGGCGCGTGGTCATCTGCGCGGTTTGGGGCAGGAACGCACGCTGATCCGCGGCGCCATCGCAAGCGGCGTGTTGCTGGTGCTGAACTGGGTGTGCCTGTTCGCCGGCATGGCGCGTTCGTCGATCGGTGTGGCGACGATGGTGTATCACTTTTTCCCGTTCGTGATGCTGATCCTGGCGGCGCTGTTGCAAGGTGAGCGCACGCGTCCGGTCGACGTGATGTGGACGGTGGTCGGCTTCGTCGGCGTGGCGTGCTCGGCCGATCCGCAGCGCATGTGGCATGGCGCCGATACGTCCTACCTGATCGGCATCGGGCTCACCTTCCTGGCGGCCTTGCTATGCGGCGCTTCGCTGCTGATGTCGCGCAAGGTCGGCAAGCAGCGCCCGTTTGCGCTGGTGACGATCCAGTGCTGGGTCGGCGTGGCGATGCTGGCGGGGTTTTCCAGTTCCGGCGCGCTGCACTGGGGCACGCATTGGTTCTGGCTGGTGGGCCTGGGCGTGATTCACAGCGGCATCGTCTATGTGCTGTTCTACACCTCGTATCCGCGCTTGCCGGTGGTGACCATTGCGGTGATGGCGTTCGTGTATCCGCTGGTGACGCTGTTGCTGGATTATGTGCTGTATGGGCATCGCCTGGCCGCCATCCAGTTGGCCGGGCTTGGCTTGATTGTGCTGGGTACGCTGGGCGTGAACCTGAAATGGACGCTTGGCGTTTCGCGCAAGCATGTGCTCGCGAACAACCCGTAGGTTGGGGTGCAAACCCCAACGTAAGGAACCACCAGGCATGGCGATGTTGGGGTTTGCACCCCAACCTACGTTTGTTGCCACCAGGCGGTGATGTCAGTGGCGATCGCGTCGACGGTTTGCGTTGCATCGATCGTCAGCACCAGCGGTTCGCCCGTTGGCGGTTCCAGATCGCGAAACTGGCTTTCGATCAAGGACGCCGGCATGAAATGGCCACGGCGATGAGCGACGCGCTGTGCCGCCTGTTCGGGCGTCAACGCCAGGAATACGAAACCGAGATCCGGCACAACGTTGCGCAAGCTATCGCGGTAGCGGCGCTTGAGCGCGGAGCAGGTGAGCACCACGCGTTGCGATAGCTGGAGCTGATCGAGCGTTTCCTGCGCCAGCCGCTCCAGCCAGCCTTGCCGGTCGGCGTCGTTCAGCGGAATGCCCGCGCTCATCTTGCGGACGTTTTCGGGCGGGTGGAAGGCGTCACCTTCGATCAGGTATGCGCCGTTGCGTTGGCAGACGGCGGCAGCAACGGTGGATTTGCCGCAGCCGGAAACTCCCATGATGACGATGGCGCGCATCTAGCCGCACCACCGTGCCCTCTCCCCTGCGGGGAGAGGGCTAGGGTGAGGGGGCACTCTTGCGGGAGGGGTTGTTTCTGAGGTGCTTGGCATTTCATCGAGGACCATAGAAGCCATGCATATCATGGCAAGCCCGGCCCCTCACCCCGGAGGGGGGAGGGGGCTGGCCATCGGTCACGCCGCGAGCTCTTCCTTGTTTTCCACCACCGGCAAGCGGATCAGGTAATCGAACGCGCTCAGCGAAGCCTTGGCGCCATCGCCCATCGCGATCACGATCTGCTTGTACGGCGTGGTGGTCGCATCGCCTGCTGCGAATACGCCCGGCAGCGAGGTTTCACCGCGCGCATCCACTTCGATCTCGCCGCGCGGGGACAGCCTCAGCGTGCCCTTGAGCCATTCGGTGTTGGGCAGCAGGCCGATCTGCACGAACACGCCTTCCAGTTCCACGCGCTGGCTCTGGCCGCTCGTGCGGTCCGTATAGGCCAGGCCGGTCACTTTGTTGCCGTCGCCGAGCACTTCGGTGGTCTGCGCGCTCACGATGACCTTCACGTTCGGCAGGCTGCGCAGTTTGCGCTGCAGGACTTCGTCGGCGCGCAGCTTGCCGTCGAATTCGAACAGGGTGACGTGCTCGACGATGCCGGCCAGGTCGATTGCTGCTTCCACGCCGGAGTTGCCACCGCCGATCACCGCCACGCGCTTGCCCTTGAACAGCGGGCCGTCGCAGTGCGGGCAGTAGGTGACGCCCTTGTTGCGGTATTCCTGCTCGCCCGGCACGTTCATGTTGCGCCAGCGCGCGCCGGTGGAAAGGATCACGCTGCGCGATTTCAACGTAGCGCCGTTGGCCAGGCGCACTTCGATCAGGCCGCCTTCTTCCGTGGCCGGGATCAGCGCTTCGGCACGCTGCAGGTTCATCACGTCCACATCGTATTCGCGCACGTGGTTTTCCAGCGCGGAGGCGAGCTTGGGACCTTCGGTGTAGGAGACGGAAATGAAGTTCTCGATCGCCATCGTATCCAGCACCTGGCCGCCGAAGCGCTCGGCCGCCACACCGGTGCGGATGCCTTTGCGCGCGGCATAGATCGCGGCCGCGGCGCCGGCCGGGCCGCCGCCCACCACCAGCACCTCGAACGGGACCTTGGCGTTGAGCTTTTCCGCATCGCGCTGCGCGGCCTTGGTGTCCAGGCGGCTGACGATCTGCTCGATCGTCATACGGCCCTGGTCGAACGGCTGGCCGTTCAGGAACACCGTGGGCACGGCCATCACCTGGCGCTCGTTCACTTCGTCCTGGAACAGCGCGCCGTCGATGGCGACGTGCTTGATGTTGGGATTGAGCACGCTCATCAGGTTGAGCGCCTGCACCGTATCCGGGCAGCTGTGGCAGCTCAGCGACATGAAGGTCTCGAACACGAACTCGCCTTCCAGGTTGCGCACCTGCTCGATCACCTCGGGCTCGGCCTTGGGCGGATGGCCGCCGACCTGCAGCAGCGCCAGCACCAGTGAGGTGAACTCGTGGCCGAGCGGAATGCCGGCGAAGCGCACGCTCACGTCGGTGCCGGCGCGGGTGATGGCGAAGGAGGGCTTGCGCGCTTCCTGGCCGTTGGTGCGCAGCGATACCTTCGGCGACAGCGATTCGATATCGCGCAGCAACCCAAGCAGTTCCTGCGAGGCGGCGCTGTCATCGACGGAGGCGACCAGCTCGATCGGATGGGTCACCCTTTCCAGGTAAGCGCCGAGTTGTTCTTTCAGATCGTTGTCCAGCATGGTGGTTCTCCATCAATGACTTGAATTTTGAGCAGACGCCGCCGGCATCCGATCGAAACTGGATGGGCGGCGTGTGCTTGCTTTCTGTTCCCTCTCCCCCGTTTTTGACCAATGATGGGGGAGAGGGTTAGGGTGAGGGGAAAATCCTGCTTCAGGGGTAAATCGGAGCGTGGCTTCGATGCGGATAGAGGCCAGTCTTGGCCCCTCACCCCAGCCCTCTCCCCGGGGGGAGAGGGAGTGGATGCAACTTAGATCTTGCCGACCAGGTCCAGCGACGGCTTCAGCGTGGCGGCGCCTTCCTTCCACTTGGCCGGGCACACTTCGCCCGGATGCGAGGCGACGTACTGCGCGGCCTTCACCTTGCGCAGCAGCTCGGAGGCGTCGCGGCCGATGCCGTTGTCATGGATTTCGCACAGCTTGATCTGGCCTTCCGGGTTGATCACGAAGGTGCCGCGCAGGGCCAGGCCTTCCTCTTCGATCATCACGTCGAAGTTGCGGGTGAGGGTGCCGGTCGGGTCGCCCACCAGCGTGTACTTCACCTTCTTGATCGCGTCGGAGGTGTCGTGCCATGCCTTGTGCGCGAAATGGGTGTCGGTGGAAACACCGTAGATCTCGACGCCCAGCTTCTGGAATTCAGCGTAATGGTCGGCCAGGTCTTCCAGCTCGGTCGGGCACACGAAGGTGAAGTCGGCCGGGTAGAACACGACCACGGACCACTTGCCTTTCAGCGAGGCGTCGGTCACTTCAATGAACTTGCCATCTTTATAAGCGTTGGCCTTGAACGGTTTGATTGCGGTGTTGATCAACGACATCGGCTGTTTTCCGTGTTGGTGGGTGGTGAGGCTTGCAAAGATACGGGAGCTCGATTGAAAGAGCCAATTGATTGTTGGGATAAGAATGATTCATCGAACCTATCAGTGTCCTATCCGCAACGTCCTTGCATATGAGGGTACCCGGCGGGTATTTCAAAGCAGGCGCGGGGCGCCGGCGGAGCCTGCATGGTGGACGAAAAACCGGATGAAGCGGGCACGGTAGCCGCTGCGGTATCCAGCCACCGTCAAGGCGCGCGGCGACAACGGCGCCGGGTCACGCGCCGTCGATGGCGCAACGACACGGCCTGCACGATTCGGATTGCTTAATGCATCAAGCTCGGCAATCGGACTGGCGCCGATCGATGCATGACGCAATCCAGTGGCTGCACCTTCTCGCGCTCGGCTCGCTTGGCCTGGCCGGCCTTTGCGCTGCGGTGATCTTCGCGCACATCAACGGCCACCCCCAGCGCATGGGCATCATGGACGCGGTGTGGCCGATCTGCGCGCTGTTCGGTTCGGTGCCGGTGCTGATCGCCTACTTTTGCTACGGCGTGCAGGACGCAGAGGACGTCGCTGAAGCGGAGCGCGAACCGGCCCCGTTCCCGGTAATGGTGGCCAAGGGCACGCTGCACTGTGGCAGCGGATGCGCGGTCGGCGACATCGTGGCGGAGACCTTGCTGCTGATCTTTCCCGCGGCGGCCACCTGGTTCGGCTGGCATTGGCTGTTCCAGGAAAAAATGTTCGCCGCATGGGTGCTGGATTTCATCCTTGCCTACGTCGCCGGCATCGCTTTCCAGTATTTCTCGATCGTGCCGATGAAAAAGCTTTCGCCCAGGCAGGGCATCGTCGCCGCATGGAAAGCGGACAGCCTGTCGCTCACCGCCTGGCAGCTGGGCATGTATGGCGTGATGGCCCTGCTGCAATTCAAGGTGTTCAAGCCCCTGCTGCATGCGCCGGTATCGGCCGGCACGCCGGAGTTCTGGCTCGCCATGCAGTGGGCGATGATCGGCGGCTTCATCACCAGCTATCCGGTAAATGCGTGGCTGATCCGCGCCGGCATCAAGGCAGCCATGTAGCGTGGGAGCGGCGATGCATAGCGACGATCTGGAAAAGCCCACCGAGATCCGCGACTACGCGGCCGTCGGCAATTGCCACGGCATTGCGTTGATCTCCAGGGCGGCGCGCGTGGAGTGGTGCGCGCTGGAGAGCTTCGACGCGGCGCCGGTGTGCTTCCGGATGCTCGACGATCATATCGGCGGCTACCTGGACACGCGCCCCACCGAGCCCTTCGAGGTCACGCGCCGCTACCTGCCGAAAACCAACGTGCTGGAAACCACCTTCACCACGGCGGCGGGCAGCGCGACGGTGACCGATTTCATGCCGCTGGGCCGCCACCCGGACGCCGCGCCCGATGACTTCGTGCGCCTGCAGCCCTTGCCGTGGCTGGTGCGCATCATCCGCGCCAGCGACGGCGAGATCGATATCCAGCTCGATATGCTGCCGGGCGTGGGCTGGGGCACCTGCGCGCCGGACGTGCGCCGGATCGATCACGGCGTGGCCTTGAACGGCGCGAGCCTGTTGTGCAGCCATGCGATCGACGTGGACGGTGCGCGCGTACGCGGCGTGATGCATCTGCGCGCCGGCGAAGAGGTGCGGCTGGTGCTGATGGCCGGACACTGCTCCATGCCGTCCGACGTACTCGCCAGGCTGGATCGGCTGCTCGCCGTCACGGTTGCGTACTGGAAGGCATGGATCGGCCGCTGCGGCTACAAAGGCCCCTACGCCGATGCCGTCGAGCGCAGCGCGCTGGCCCTGAAGCTGCTCACTTACGCGCCGAGCGGCGCCATCGTCGCCGCCGGCACCACTTCGTTGCCGGAAGTGCTCGGCGGCAACCGCAACTGGGATTACCGGCTGAGCTGGGTGCGCGATTCCACCTTGAGCCTGTTCGCCTTGGCCGTGCTGGGCTATCGCGAGGAGCCGGAGGCGTTCCGCAAGTTTCTCTTCGACTGCGGCACCGGCGCGGTGTTTCCCACGCAGATCGTCTACGGCATCCATGGCGAACACGACCTCACCGAACGCGAGCTCACGCACCTGCGCGGTTACGGCGGCGCCCGTCCGGTGCGCGTGGGCAACGCCGCGCATCGCCAGCGCCAGTTCGACGTGTACGGCGAGGTGATGGACTGGCTTACGCTGCATGGCGAACTCGGCGGCAGCCTGCGTCCGCCGGAACTGGCACTGCTGCGGCGTACGGCCGACTACGTGGCCGAGCACTGGTGCGAACCGGGACAGGGCTTCTGGGAAGAACGCGACGAGCCGCGGCATTTCGTCTACGGCAAGATGATGTGCTGGGTGGCGCTGGACCGCGCGCAGGCCTTGCTCAACTGCCGCGACTACGACGCCGTGATGCGCGCGATGGTGGAAGACGTGCACCGGCGCGGCATCGCACCGCGCGGCTACCTGCGCAAATGCTACGACAGCGACCAGGTCGATGCGGTCTTGCTGCGCACGCCCACGCTCGATTTCCCGCTGCCGCCCGGTTGCCTTGAGGCCACTATCGACGAGGTGATGGACAAACTGGCCACGCCCCGCGGCGTGTATCGCTACAAAGGCTGCGATGGACTCGACGGCGATGAAGGCATCTTCGTCGCCTGCGGTTTCTGGCTGGTGGATGCCTTGCTGTTCACCGGCAGGAAACGGCAGGCACGGGACTGGTTCGAAACCATGCTGCAGCAGGCGAACGACGTGGGCCTGTACGCCGAAGAGATCGACCCGGCAAACGGGCAGTTCCTGGGCAATTTTCCGCAGGCGCTATCGCATCTGGCCTTGATCCACGGCGCGGTGCTGCTTGATTTCGTCGAGCACGGCGGTCCGGAGGTTTTGAAAGGCACGCATGCCGATCGTGTGCAGCATGCAGTGCGCATGATGGAGGAGGCGAACCGGGCCAGGCAGGCGCCGCAGGCGGAACTGGATGCGGGCGATTGGTTGTTGGATCTGGCTGCGTTGGGGCTAGGGTAGATCGGGCGGCTATATTCCGGCGAAGGCCCATTGCTGTCCGGGGGAAAACGATGGCCCATAAACTCACGCTACCGATTCGTCATTCCAGCGGAAGCTGGAATCCAGTGCCTTTCACGCTCTACAAGTCCACGCTCTACAAGTCGCTGGATCCCGGCTTCCGCTGGGATGACGAACGTTTCGCTATTCCTGCAAGACGTATAGAGGCTTTCCCCGGACAGCCATGGGCGAAGGCCGGAATGACGATCAGGCAGCCATAGCTACATCTGCCGCCTCAACTGGTTCCTCGGCATCCTGCGCGAAAACGCCACCGCCGCCAGCGCGCCGATTCCAAGCAACACCGCATTGCGATTCGACGTCAGCCACCATTGCAGGCTGGTCGATTTCGCGCGCTTGTCGAACCGCCCGTGCGTGCCGAAATCCACCGGCGCTGGGTCGAACAGATTGTCGGGCCGCTCTTCGGGTACCGGTTCGTGGTCCACCTGTCCCTGATAGCCCTTGCGTGCCAGTACGCGATCGACCAGCGACGGGAACCATTTGTTGATCGCGATCGCCTTCACCGCGGGGAAACCCACGCACACTTCGCGCCGGCGGTGATGCGCGGCCCAGTGCACGCCCTTGGCCGCCAGCTCCGGCTGGAAGATCGGCGGCACCGGTTGCGGACGTCCGTGCAAACGGTTGCGCGCCCATTCGAATTGCGGCGTGTTGAAGGCGGACAACTGCACCATGCTCACGTGCACCTTGCTGCGGTCGTGCAGCAGTTCCACGCGCAACGCGTCGGTGAAGCCGCGGATGGCGAACTTGGCGCCGCAATACGCCGCCTGCAGGGGAATCGCGCGATAGGCGAGGGCCGAGCCCACCTGCACGATGCTGCCGCGGTTGCGGCTGCGCATGCGTTTCAAGGCGGCCAGCGTGCCGTGCACGGTACCCAGGTAGGTCACCTCGGTGGCGCGGCGGAATTCTTCGGCGGGCGTCTCGCTGACCGGCGCAAACACGGTCGCCATCGCCGAATTGATCCAGATATCGATCGGTCCCAGTTCCTGCTCGATGCGTTCGGCCGCCGCTTCCACCTGTGCCGGGTCGGAGACGTCCACCGCAATCGGCAGCGCCGTGCCGCCCAGTTCGCGCACCTCCTTGGCGGCGTGTTCCAGCGCGGGATTGTCGCGGGCGAGCAGAGCCACACGCGCGCCGTCTTTGGCGAAACGCTGCGCGGTGGCGCGGCCGACGCCGGCGGAGGCGCCGGTGATCACCACTACTTCGGGTTTTCTGGTCATGGTCATTCACCTGCATAGGCGATGGTGGAGATGAGCGCGAGCGCCTCCTGCCGCGCATCCAGGCGCGTGTGCTGCACCACGATGGGCAGATCCGATTCGATCAGCGTGGCGTAGTCGGTGTCGCGGGGAACGGGTTCCGGATCGGAAAGATCGTTGAAGCGCAGATGCAGCGTGCGGCGCGCGGGCACGGTGGCGCGGTACGGGCCGGCCGGTTCGCGATCCTTGAAATACAGCGTCAGGGTCACCTGCGCTTCCCGGTCGTTGGTGTTGAGCAGGCAGGCCGATTCGTGGCTCATCAGGCGCGGATCGTCGTTCGGCTTTTCATCGATGGGGATGTAGCCCTCGGCAATGGCCCAGCAGCGGCTGCCCACGGTATGCGTGGCGATCATCAGGAATTCTCCTTGTGCTTGAACAGCGCCAGGCCGGCGTCGGTGTCGTAGTCCTTGTGCAGTTGCACGGGCGCTTCGGTCATGATCACTTCCAGGCCGGCGTCGGCATGGCCTTCCAGCAGATAACCGTCGAAGGTCTCACCGTTGCTGTCGCCGAGCACGGCGCGCATGCGCAACTTCGGCTGGTTGTCGTGCAGCTCGACGTCGCCGGCCAGCGAGATGATCTGCAGGCGGTGAGCGAGCGGATCGCGCCGGAAATCGTGCTCGCCCGGCGCTAGCTGGCCCAGCACGGCATCCTGCATCGAGCCGGTGGCGGTGAAATGGGTAGGGTTGAGCACTTCGGCGCGAGCGAACGCCTGCAGGCAGCTGGCCACCTCGTCGCCGGCGTCCAGCACGATGGCCCACGTGCGCGAGCCCTGACCATGACGGATGAGCTGATGCTGCATGGCTGACCTCCTAAGTGTCGGCGCGATAGGCGTCGACGTCCTGCTGCTTCAACGTAAGCCCCAGACCCGCGCGCCCGACGTCGACGACGAGCTCGCCATGGCGCAGTTCCGGCAGGCCATCGAAGAACATCGATTCGATGCGGACGTGGTCGTGGAAATATTCGATATCGCGCAAACCCGGCGCCGCGCAGCACACGTGCGCGTGCAGATGCGGCGCGCAGTGCGCGGAACTGGGAACACCGTACGCCTGCGCCAGCGCCGCCGCCTGCAGGAAGCCGGTAAAGCCGCCGCAACGGGTGCCGTCGATCTGCAGCACGTCCACTGCGCCGGCCTCCAGCATGCGGCGGAAATACCAGCTGTCCCAGCCGTATTCGCCGGCCGCCACCTCGGTGCGCGGAGGCATGTGTCGACGCAGCAGATGCAGGCCTTCCAGGTCGTCCGACGACACCGGTTCCTCGAACCAGTCGACCTTGCACTCGTCGAACTGCTCCATCAAGGCGAGCGCCTGCTTGCGCGTGTACGCGCCGTTTGCATCCACCATCAAACCGGCATTCGCGCCGATCGCTTCGCGCGCCGCGAACACGCGCTTGGGATCGTCCGATGGCTGCGAGCCGACCTTCATCTTGACGCGCCCGATGCCCAGTTCCACGAAACCGGCCAGTTGGGTCTGCAACTGATCCACGGTGTACGAAGTGAATCCGCCGCTGCCATAGACCGGCACCGCATCGCGCACGCGGCCAAGCAGCGTCGCCACCGATACGCCGAGCATCTTGGCCTTCAGATCCCACAGTGCGTGATCGACGGCGGAGATGGCCATCATTCCCACGCCAGGGCTGCCGATGTTGCGCAGGCTGCGGCGCATCGCCTGCCAGAGGCGTGGAATATCCATCGGGTCGGCGCCGAGCAGGCAATCGCGCAAGGGTTTGGCGATCAGCGCCGCCACGGCGCTATGGGCATAGGTGTAGCCCAGTCCTTCGTAATCGCCGCAGCGCACCTCGGCGATCACGATGGTGGTCGCGTTCCAGCGGATCGTGCCGTCCGCTTCGGGTGCGTCGGTGGGAACGGTATAGGCCGTTGCCTCGACGCGATCGATCTGCGTCGCGGCGCTGCTCATCGAAGCGCCCTGCGGATGATGTCTGGTTCGATGCGTGCGGGCATGGCGGCGACCGGAATGCGCTATAGAAAATCATCCTGCGCGGAAAAAGGTCATGCGTGGGTGAACGGCGCGCGGTGGTTATGTGGAACGGGCGCGATGTTTCATGCGCCATTTTCGCATGCGTTCGCCGCATCACAGTTCGCCGCGGCTGGCCAGCGCTTCGATCCGGTCCGCGGTGCGGTAGGCGATCGCCTGGATCGTCAGCGACGGATTCACCCCGCCGACGGTGGGAAACACCGAGCCGTCGCAGATCCACAGGTTCGGAATATCCCAGCTGCGGCAATCGGCATTCACCACGCTGGTGTGCGGATCGCTGCCCATGCGCGCCGTGCCGTTGAGATGGCAGGTATCGTCGGTTTCGCGCCAGATGTCCTTCGCGCCGCCGGCGGCGAGGGCTGTTTCCATGAAGTCGAGCGCATGCTGGATCAGGCGCCGGTCGTTGTCGCAGTTCGAATGGGTGACGCGCGCGATCGGCAGGCCGTAGTCGTCCTTCTCGTCGGCGAGCGTGATGCAGTTGCGTTCCTGCGGCATGGTTTCGCCGACCATCTTCAAGCCAACGTAGTGGTTGTAGTGCTGCATGTCCTTCAGCAGCGCGTCGCCCCACAGGCCGCGGCGGCCTTCGGTGAGCGCCCAGACCACCGGCAGCGGGCCCTGGCTCATGTAGCTGTAGCCGCCGAAGAAATCCTTCTTGTCGTGGTAGTTCCAGTGTTCGGTGATGGCGAGCGAAGGCGGCCCTTTGTAGGAACGGATCTCCTGATCCATCACGCCCCATGCCGCCTGGTTCGACTGCACCATGAAGTTCTTGCCGACCAAGCCGGAACTGTTGGCCAGGCCGTCAGGAAAGCGGCTCGTGGCCGAAAGCAGCAGCAGGCGCGGGGTTTCGATGGCGTAGCCGGCGACCACCACGTTCCTGGCGCGCTGGAACTGCCAGCGTCCTTCGCGGAAATATTCCACGCCGGTGCACCGGCCCGCATCGTTGACGACGACGCGGCCGACCATCGCCAGGTCGCGGATTTCCGCGCCGGCTTGCAGTGCGCGCGGAATCCACACGTTGAGCGTGCTCTGCTTGGCGTTGGTGGAGCAGCCCGAGACGCAGAAGCCGCGGTACGCGCATGGATGCGCCAGGCCGCGTGGCGCGGACACGGTCGCCAGCGGCGTCGGTGTCCACGCGATGCCGAGCGCCTCGGCGCCGCGCGCCAGCACCAGTGCGGCGGCATTCAACTCATGTGCGCGATACGGATAGCGCCCGCGGTCCGGGCCCCACGGATAGTTCACCGGGCCGGAAATCTTCAAGGCGTCTTCAATGATGCCGTAGTAGTGCCACATCTCGCGCCAGTCCAGCGGCCAGTCGACGCCATAGCCGAGCAGGCTGCGCGCCTTGAACCATTCGGGCCGGAAGCGCAGCGACACCATCGCGAAGTGCACCATGCTGCCGCCGACGGCCTTGCCGCTGTTGTTGTTGCCGAGCTTGACGGGATCTTCGCCGTCGCACAGGCGTTCGTCGGTCCAGAACAGTTTTTTCTGATGCGATTCGTCGGAGGCGAATTCCTCCAGCGGCCGCCACCACGCGCCGGCATCGAAAGCCACCACCTTGAAGCCTTTTTCGGCCAGCCGGCAGGCGAGCGTGGCGCCGCCGGCGCCGGTGCCGACGATGGCGAAATCCACCTCGTCGTTCTGCAGGTATTCGCGCATCGGCACCCAGCCGCCCACGCGCAGCACGTCCGGCGCACGGCCGTGCTTGCCGCGCGGTTCGTCTTGCGCGTCAGCGGACACGGCGGTTTTTCTCCATCGCCTGCCGCTCCTTGCCCGGCTTGGCCTCGACCGCTTCCCACGGATCGCGGCGGTCGTAGTACATGCGCACGTAGCCGCGCGGATTGGCCGGGCCGCCGAAGCCGATCTCGTTCCACGCATACGGATGGGAGTAGTACGCGCCGCAGATGTCCGGCAGCACGCGCTGGCTGAAGAACAGCGTCGCGTCCATGCCTTTCCAGTGTGAGCTGGACAGTTCGCCGTGCTGCATCTGGGTAAGCAAAGTGTTCTGCGCGGCATGTTCCAGGCTGGCGAACGGGAGCTCGTGGCGGGCCTTGCTCTCCTCGTCCAGCGCGTTGAGGCCGATCAGCCACGCCTCGCGCAACGGCGGCAACCGCGCATAGCGAAAACCGTCGCCGGCGTTTTTCTGCAGCCGCATGTCGACCATCCCGGCCAGCGGCACCTGCGGCCGGTCGGCGGGTTGCGGAACGATGCGCGCGCACAGCGCTTCCAGGGCGCGCCAGCGGACGACATCGAGAAAGCCCGGCTCCGACGGCGTGGCCATGCGCTGCGCGATCACCTTGCGCGTGATCGCATCCCACGACGGCGTGTCGCGCTTGTTCAGCACGTCGTAGCCGGGATAACGCGAAGTGTACGGATTCATCGGCGTTCTCCTTCGCGCAAGCGCAGCGCGGCCAGGCCGGCCAGCGCCAGCGCGGAGAAACTCGGCGGCGCCGGCACCGGCGGTCCGTTGAACAGGTTCTGGCTCCAGTTGCGCCAGCCGCCGTGGTGGCGCGCGACGCCGCGCACGTGCAGCGCGGTGCCGATCCAGCCGACCAGCCAGGTCAGTTGCAGCACCACGCGCGCCAGCCAGCGCGGTTGCGGCCTGGTCAGCGATGCGTGCAGCAGCAGCGCGGATGCGGCAGGCGGCACGCTGACCGGCGCATACATCGCCTTGTGCTGGAACGAACCGCGAAAATGCAGCAACGCCGCTTCGATCGCGGTGCCGGCCAGGCCGATGCCGCTCAGCAAGCCCAGCGCCTTGCCCGCCGGCATGCCGAGCAGCCGAGGTTCGTGCGCAGGCTGGTTGCGCAGGCGTTCGGCGGCGGCGCCCAGCGCACCTGACAACAGCAGGGCGGTCGGCGCACCCAGTGGCGCGGCGTAGAACAGGTTCTGCCAGCTCCAGCCGCCCGGGCGTTTCATCACGTTGTAGAGATGAAAACCGGTGCCGGCCAGGCCGGTGAGCGTGGCACCCCAGTAGATCGCGTGCCGCACCGTGTGGGTGGCCGGCGTGCGATCGGCGCCGCCGTGGAAACCGGCCAGCAACGAACACGTGGCCACCGCCGGCGGCACGTACATGGCGACGTTGGAGAACGCGCCGCGGTAATGTTCCATGGCGCTGTCGGTGAGCACCGAGCAGGCGAGCAGGGCGGAACTGCGGTTGAATGCGCGCGAGGTTTCGATGTGCAGCAGGCGTTCGGTGCGACGGCGGCGGCTGATGGCGGCCACCGCGGCGACGCCGGCCAGCGCGCAGGCGACGCCGGTCCACGTTTGGCGGCTGAGGGTCATCGCTCGTTCCTTGTATCTATCTTTGCGATGCCGCCGTTCTGGCCCGAGCTGTTTGCTGTTCGGAGACATTTCTGCCGAACTCGCGGAACGCCCGAACCTGCGTCATCCCAGCGAGAGCTGGGATCCAGCGACTTACAGAGCGTGAAAGGCACTGGATTCCAGCTTTCGCTGGAATGACGAATCGGTAGCATCAATGCACCGCTACTTCTCACCGTCCTTATGTCCCGGCAACACCGCGCTCAACACCTGCCGCGCGGTATCGCGCAGCATGTTTCCCTGTTCCGGATCGCCGGTCATCAGCGTGGAGGCGAACGCCTTGGCCTGCGCCAGCGTGATGTGCGGCGGCAGCGGCGGAATTTCCGGATCGGCCTTCACTTCGATCAGCACTGGGCGGTTCGCGCTCAGCGCTTCGTCCCACACCGTTCCCATGCGCTCGGGATCGTCCACGTAGATGCCGCGCAGGCCGATCATTTCGGCGAAGCGGTGATACGGCACCGAGGGAATTTCCTGCGAGGCCTCGAACTTCGGATCGCCTTCCATCACGCGCTGTTCCCAGGTGACCTGGTTGAGGTCGGCATTGTTCAGCACCATGCAGATCCAGCGCGGGTCGGCCCAGGTGCGCCAGTATTTGGCGACGGTGATCAGCTCGGCCATGTTGTTCATCTGCATCGCGCCGTCGCCGACCAGTGCGATCACCGGCCGTTGCGGATGGGCGAACTTGGCAGCGATCGCATACGGCACCGCCGCGCCCATCGAAGCCAGCCCGCCGGAGAGCGAACACATCATGCCGCGCTGTATTTTCAGGTCGCGCGCAAACCAGTTGGCGACCGAACCCGAATCGCTGGTGACGATCGCGTTGGAAGGAAGGCGCGGCGACAGCTCCCACACCGTACGCTGCGGGTTCATGCCGTGCTCGGCCTTGGCCTTGGCGCGCGCTTCCAGTTTCTTCCACCAGTCGGTCATCCATTTTTCGATGCTGTCGCGCCAGGCGCGGTCTTCCTTCTTCTCGAGCATCGGCAGCAATGCGCGCAGCGTTTCGGCGCTGTCGCCGACCAGGTTCACCTCCATCGGATAGCGCAGGCTGAGCATGTCGGCCTTGATGTCGATCTGCACGCCGCGCGCCTTGCCTTCCTCGGGCAGGAATTCCGAATACGGGAAGCCCGAGCCGATCATCAGCAGCGTGTCGCATTCGGTCATCAGCTTGTAGCTGGGCTCGGTGCCGAGCAGGCCGATCGAGCCGGTCACCCATGGCAGATCGTCCGGCAACACCGCCTTGCCGAGCAGCGCCTTGGCGGCGCCGGCGCCGAGCTTGTCGGCGATGGCGATCACTTCGTCGGTGGCCTGCAGCGCGCCGGCACCGACCAGGATCGCGACCTTCTTGCCGGCATTGAGCACCTCGGCGGCGCGCTTGAGATCGGCTTCGTACGGCACCGTCCTGGGTTTTTGATAGCCGATGCCTGAGTGCACCGTGCCGTGCTTGCGCGCGGGCGGCTCGAACGGCATTTCCTGCAGGTCGTTCGGCAATATGATCGCCGTGACCGTGCGTCGATGCATGGCGATGCGGATCGCGCGGTCCACGATGTGCCGCACCTGCGCCGGCACGCTCGCCAGTTGCACGAAATCGCCGGCGACGTCCTTGAACATGGCCGACAGATCCAGCTCCTGCTGGTAATGCCCGCCGAGCGCCGCACGCGCCTGCTGGCCGGCGATGGCGAGCACCGGCATGTGGTCCATGCGCGCGTCGTAAAGCCCGGTGATCAGGTGCGCCGCGCCGGGACCGGAGGTGGCGATGCAAACGCCGAGCTCGCCCGTGAATTTCGCGTGCGCGGAGGCCATGAACGCGGCCATCTCTTCGTGCCGCGCCTGGATGAATTCGATCTTGCCGTGGGCGCGGTTCAGCGCCCCGAATACGCCGTTGATGCCGTCGCCGGGGTAGCCGTAGATGCGGCGTACGCCCCAGTCGTGCAATCGCTCGACGATGAAGTCTCCGACAGTTGGCTTGCTCATGCGCTTGGCTCCGGTTGTGCTGCGGGCACTGGGCGACGCAGTTCTTATGGGAACCTAGGCAGAGCGGCGTACAGGGGGTGTGCAGTTTTTGTGCTTGAGGCGTGGGGAATTTTTTGCGAACGAACGGGCTCGGCTTTGCCAAATCACTCCCGCTCGGCCAGCGCCTTGTTCACCCGCAACGCGATCAGCGTGCACGCCACGCCGGAGAGCAGATACACGCTCACCGCCACCAGGCCGAAGCGCGCGGATAAACCAAGCGCGACCAGCGGCGCGAACGCGGCGCCGATCAGCCACGCGAAATCGGATGTCAACGCCGCGCCGGTGTAGCGCAAACGGATTTCGAAGTTGGAGGTGACGCTGCCGGCCGCTTGCCCGTACGAGAAGCCCAGCAAGCCGAAGCCGATCAGGATGAAGGCATCCTGCGCGGCCTGGCTGCCGCCGAGCAGCCACGGCGCGAACAGCGCGAACACGCCGATCAGCGCGGCGGCGGTGCCCAGCGTGGTGCGCCGGCCGATGCGGTCGGCGACGATGCCCGAGGCGATGGTGCCGCAGATGCCCACCAGCGCGCCGATGATCTGGATCGTCAGCACCGCGCGCACCGATTGGGTGGTGCCCAGCACGATCCACGACAGCGGAAATATCGACACCAGGTGGAACAAGGCATAGCTTGCAAGCGCGGCAAACGCGCCGACGAAGATGTTGTAGCCCTGGCGCCGCAGCATGGCGATGATGCCGATCGGCGCCAGTTCGCGCTCTTCCATGGCTCGGGTGTATTCCTCCGTCACCACCAGGCGCAGGCGCGCGAACAGCGCCACGACATTGATCGTGAAGGCGACGTAGAAGGGATAGCGCCAGCCCCAGTTGAGGAAGTCGTCGCTGGCCAGCTCCTCGTGCAGGAACAGGAACAGCGCGCTGGCGATCAGGAAGCCGATCGGCGCGCTGAGCTGGCCCAGCATGGCGTACCAGCCGCGCCGCTCCGGCGGCGTGTTGAGCGCCAAGAGGGAAGGCAGCCCGTCCCACGATCCGCCCAGTGCAATGCCCTGCAGAAAGCGGAAGAAGGTCAAGAGGCCGATGGCCCAGCCGCCGATCACGTTGTAGCTGGGCAGGAAGGCCATGCCGGCAGTGGTGCTGCCCAAGAGGAACATGGCGATGGTCAGCTTGGTGCCGCGGCTCCAGCGCCGCTGGAAGGCCATGAACAGGGTGGTGCCGAGCGGGCGCGCGACGAACGCCAGCGAGAAGATCGCGAACGACAGCAGCATGCCGTCCAGCCGGGTCTCGAACGGAAAGAACACCGACGGAAACACCAGCACGCAGGCGATGCCGAACACGAAGAAGTCGAAATATTCCGCGGTTCGCCCGACGATGACGCCGACGGCGATCTCGCCGGGAGCCAGGCGGGCATGGGCATGGATGCGCCCAAGATCGTCCGGAGAAAAGCCGGCTGGTTCGCGCTGATCCTCAAACGTACTGGACATAGTCGTTGCTCGGATAGGGAGGTGCGGCGGCGACAGCATGGCACCGTTGCGCGGCCAAGGCTAGGGATGGAAGGGTCTATTTTGTGTCGTGCGGCGATTTGGCAGCGCCGCTCGAGCGGCCATGGCTTGCATAACCCGACATCTTGGGTGACATCGTTGGGTTACGCTGCGCTAACCCAGCCTACAAAAGCCTGTTCGCTCGATTTTGGTGCCATCCCACGGACACGCTACAACGACGGAGCATTCATGCCGCAACTCGGCATGATGCGCGTCCCATGACAGCGCAACCTTCGTTTCAGCCTGCACGCAGCCGTGCGAATTGTCGCAGTACACCGCCGATGATGATCGGACCATTTGCGCATCGCCCATCGATCGGCGTACCTTTCGACCCAGCAGTACCCCTTCCCATTCGGTTGCGTCGGTCATGTCCATGAAGGCTCTCCGCGGACTGCTACTGCTGGCCCTCGTCCTGGCGCTTACGGGCTGCCACACGGTGCTGATGTCGCCGTCCGGCGATCTGGCGCTGCAGCAGCGCAACCTGATCATCATCGCGCTGGTGCTGATGCTGCTGATCGTGGTGCCGGTGATCGTCACGGCGCTGGTGTTCGCCTGGCATTACCGGGCATCCAACCAGAAGGCGCACTACGATCCGGAGTGGGACCACTCCACCATCGTGGAACTGATGATCTGGTCGGCGCCGCTGCTGATCATCATCGCGCTGGGCGCGGTCACCTGGGTCAGTTCGCACAAGCTCGATCCGTACCGGCCGCTCGATCGCCTCGGGCCTGGCCGGGTGGTGGCGGTCGACACCAAGCCGCTGGAAGTGGATGTGGTCGCGCTGGACTGGAAATGGCTCTTCATCTATCCCGAGCAGAACCTGGCGGTGGTCAACGAACTGGCCGCGCCGGTGGATCGGCCGATCCATTTCAACCTCACCGCCTCCACGGTGATGAATTCGTTCTTCATTCCCGCGCTGGCCGGGCAGATCTACGCCATGCCGGGCATGCAGACCACGCTGCAGGCGGTGATCAACAAGCCCGGCGATTACTGGGGCTTTTCCGCCAACTACAGCGGCGCCGGCTTCTCGTACATGAACTTCACTTTCCACGGCATGAGCGAGGATGATTTCGCCAAATGGGTGGCGCATGCCAAGAGCGGTGGCGGCACGCTGGATCATGCCGAATACGCCAAGCTGGAAGCGCCGAGCGAGCGCGAGCCCGTGCGCTATTACGGTAGCGTGGCTCCGGGACTGTACGCGTCCATTCTCAATCGCTGCGTGCAACCGGGCGCAGGCTGCATGAACATGCTGCGCATGTCCGAGCCCCCTGGCGGAGCGGAAGCGGCCACATCGTCCGACAACCATGCGGTCATGCCGATGGCTCGTCCACAGTGAAGAAGGCGCCGGTGCGATGACTCTCCAACATCCCGATCTGGCCAAGCTGATTTTCGGGCGGCTCACCTGGGATTCGATTCCCTATCACGAGCCGATCCTGATCGTAACCTTCATCGGCGTGGCGATCGCCGGCATCGCGGTGCTGGGGCTGGTCACCTATTTCAAGCTGTGGGGTTATCTGTGGCGCGAATGGTTCACCAGCGTGGACCACAAGAAGATCGGCATCATGTACATCGTGCTGTCGCTGGTGATGCTGCTGCGCGGTTTCGCCGATGCGCTGATGATGCGCGCGCAGCAGGCGGTGGCGTTCGGCCCGCACGAGGGTTACCTGCCGGCCGAGCACTACGACCAGATCTTCACCGCGCACGGCACGATCATGATCTTCTTCGTCGCCATGCCGATGATCACCGGCCTGATCAACTATGTGATGCCGCTGCAGATCGGCTCGCGCGACGTGGCCTTTCCGTTCCTCAACAACTTCAGCTTCTGGATGACGGTATCCGGCGCGCTGCTGGTGATGACCTCGCTGTTCATCGGCGAATTCGCGCGCACCGGCTGGCTGGCGTATCCGCCGTTGTCCGAGCTTTCCTCCAGCCCCGACAGCGGTGTGGACTACTGGATTTGGGGGCTGCAGATAGCCGGCGTCGGCACCACGTTATCGGGCATCAACATGATCGCCACCATCGTGAAGATGCGCGCGCCGGGCATGACGATGATGAAGATGCCGATCTTCACCTGGACCGCGTTGTGCGCGAACGTGCTGATCGTGGCTGCGTTCCCGGTACTGACCGCCACGCTGGCGCTGCTGGCGCTGGATCGCTACGCAGGCACGCATTTCTTCACCGCCGATGGCGGCGGCAACATGATGATGTACATCAACCTGATCTGGGTATGGGGCCATCCGGAGGTGTACATCCTGGTCTTGCCGGCGTTCGGGGTATTTTCCGAGGTCACTTCGACGTTCTCGCGCAAGCGCCTGTTCGGTTATGCGTCGATGGTGTACGCCACGGTGGTGATCACGGTGCTGTCGTACCTGGTGTGGCTGCACCACTTCTTCACCATGGGCTCGGGCGCCAGCGTCAACGCGTTCTTCGGCATCACCACCATGATCATCTCCATTCCCACGGGGGCGAAGATCTTCAACTGGATGTTCACCATGTACCGCGGCCGCATCGTGTTCGACGTGCCGATGCTGTGGGTGGTGGCCTTTATCGTGACCTTCGCCATCGGCGGCATGACCGGCGTGCTGCTGGCGGTGCCGCCGGCGGATTTCTCGCTGCACAACAGCCTGTTCCTGATCGCGCATTTCCATAACGTGATCATCGGCGGCGTGCTGTTCGGCATGTTCGCCGGCATCAACTACTGGTTCCCCAAGGCGTTCGGCTTCCGGCTCGATCCGTTCTGGGGCAAGGTGTCGTTCTGGTTTTGGGTGGTCGGCTTCTACTTCGCCTTCATGCCGCTGTACCTGCTTGGCCTGATGGGCGTGACGCGCCGCCTGCGCCATATCGACGATCCGTCGCTGCAGATCTGGTTCGAGATCGCAGCGTTCGGCGCCGTGCTGATCCTGCTGGGCATCGTGGCGATGCTGATCCAGTTTGCGGTGAGCATCATGCGCCGCGACCAGCTGCGCGATACCACCGGCGACCTGTGGCACGGGCGCACGCTGGAATGGTCCACGTCTTCGCCGCCGCCGCCGTACAACTTCGCCTTCACCCCGCAGGTGCACGACGTGGATACCTGGTGGCAGATGAAGCAGCACAACTGGCGCCGGCCGGTGGAAGGCTTCGTGCCGATCCACATGCCGAAGAACACCGGCACGGGTGTTTATCTCTCGGTGCTTAGTTTCATCTTCGGCTTCGCCATCGTCTGGTACATGTGGCTGATCGCGGCGGTGTCGTTCGTCGCGCTATTGGCGGTGGCGATCCACCACACCTTCAACTACGACCGCGACTATTACATCCCCGCCGACGAAGTACGGCGCGTCGAAGCCGCCCACGCTGGAGCCTAGCCATGTCCGACATGACGATGACGGTAAGCGGAGGCAGCGGGGCGCAAGAGACGCTGCGCTTCCACGTGACCGAAGGCCATCATCCGGAAAACGCCACGCTGCTCGGCTTCTGGCTGTACCTGATGAGCGACTGCCTGATCTTTGCCTGCCTGTTCGCCACCTATGGCGTGCTGGGGCGCGAATACGCCGGCGGGCCTTCCGCGGCCGAGGTGCTGGAATTGCCGATCGTGGCGGTGAACACCACGCTGCTGTTGTTTTCTTCCATCACCTACGGCTTCGCCGTGCTGGAAATGCAGCAGAACCGGCGCGGGCCGATGATCGCCTGGCTGGTGGTCACGTGGCTGCTCGGCGCGGGCTTCATCACGCTGGAGCTGACCGAGTTCGCGCATCTGATCTCGATCGGCGCCGGTCCGCAGCGCAGCGCGTTTCTCTCTTCGTTCTTCACCCTGGTCGGCACGCACGGCCTGCACGTCACCTGCGGGTTGATCTGGATGATCGTGCTGCTGGTGCAGGTCGGCAAGAAAGGGTTGATCGCCGCCAACAAGCGCCGCCTGATGTGCCTGTCGATGTTCTGGCACTTCCTCGACGTGGTGTGGGTGGGCGTTTTCAGCTTCGTTTACCTGATGGGGAAACTGGCATGAGCGAACAGACTGCGCATGACGATGGCCACCACGAGCACGGCCACGACGGCGTGGACGCCATCCACGTCACACTGAAAGGCTATCTCACCGGTTTCGCCGCCGCCGCGCTGCTCACCATCCTTCCGTTCTGGCTGGTGATGTCGGGCGCGTTCTCCAAGACCGGTCCCGCCGATGCGTTCATCCTGCTGCTGGCGGCGATCCAGATCGTGGTGCACATGGTGTACTTCCTGCATCTGAATGCGAAATCCGAAGGCGGCTGGAACATGCTCGCCTTGATCTTCACCATCGTGCTGGTGGTGATCACGCTGAGCGGTTCGATCTGGGTGATGTACCACCTCAACCAGAACATGATGCCGTCGATGATGAAGGACGTACGCAACCTGCCGTGACGCGGCATTTCTCCCTCTCCCCTCCGGGGAGAGGGTCGGGGTGAGGGGCCAATCTCGCCGCAAGCTCGCATCAGCATGCGATCATGCTCCGCATGGCTCACCAAGATACTTCTCCCTATGACACGCCGCGGTGTCCGCGCGGTCCCATCGCATTAACGCTGCTCGCCCTGCTTGGCGCTGCACTTTTCATCGGCTTCGTTTCCCTCGGCAACTGGCAGGTGCATCGCCTTGCGTGGAAGCGCGCGCTCATCGCCCGCGTCGATAGCCGTGTGCACGCGCCGCCTGTGGCGCCACCGTCGCGCGACGAATGGCCCAGCGTCACCGCCGAAAAAGACGAATACCTGCACGTGCGCCTCAGTGGCCAGTTCCTGCACGACCGCCAGACCCTGGTGTGGACCGCGGCCGACGAAGGCAGCGGTTTTTGGGTGATGACGCCGCTGCGCATGGCGGACGGTTCCATCGTGCTGGTCAATCGCGGTTTCGCGCCAGCCGAGTGGTGCGGACGCGATGCTCATTGTTCGCCCGGCCCGGCCGGTGAAATCACGGTGACCGGCTTGCTGCGCATGTCCGAGCCGAACGCGTTCATGCGGCACAACGATCCGGCGCACAACGTCTGGTACACACGCGACGTGCCGGCGATCGCCGCCGCGCGCGGGCTGCACGAGGTGGCGCCTTATTTCGTGGATGCGGATGCGTCGACCGGCAAGGACGCGCAATGGCCGGAGGGCGGCAAGACCGTGATCAGCTTCCCCAACAACCATCTCAGCTACCTGATTACCTGGTATCTGCTGGCCTTGATGGTGCTGGGCGCCGGCATCTATGTCGGCTACGACGAATATCGTTTGCGTCGCGGACTGGCGTAGGTTGGGGTGCAAACCCCAACATGGCGCGATAACTGGCATGGCGATGTTGGGGCTTGCACCCCAACCTACGGTCGTCCGCCGTGCGAACCGAAGAACGTTGCGCGGAAAATCAGGCTCAGCACGGATTCGATCGCGTCATCGGGCAATTCACCCGGCATGCTCATGTTGAAATACAGCACGCCATCGATCAGGCCCATCATGGCCAGCGCCAGATCGGGCGCTGGTGCGGGCAGTTCCAGTTCCATGCGCTCGCAGAACTTCGTAATGAAGTAGGCGATCTGGTCGCGCTTTTCCAGGCACAGCGCATTCAGCCGATGACGGAATTTCGCATCCCGCACCGCGAGCAGGCGCGCTTCGGCCCATAGCACATAGTTGGCGTGATCCCGGTAGAGCTGGCCGTAGAACTGCGCGAGCCGCTTCTGCAGTTCTTCGCGTGGCAGGTCGGTATCCAGCAGTTCCTGCAGATCCTGGTGCGCGTCGTCGTGATCGCGGCTGAGCAGTTCCAGGAACAGGTCGGTCTTGCTCTTGAAGTTCGAATAGAACGCGCCGCGCGTGTAACCGGCATGTTCGGCGACGTCTTCCACGCTGGTCGCGGTCAACCCTTTTTTGGCGATCACGGCCGCTGCCGCCTCCAGCAGGCGCAGGCGGGTCTGTTCGCGGCTTTCTTCTCGGGTCAGGCGTTTGCGTGGCATGCGGCATCCTACCACGTGGCCGTAACGCTGTATCGGAAGTCATATTTGAATTCAGATACAGATATGTATTAGAGTTCGCTCCCGTATCGACACTCCCACACCCCAGGAGCACCCCGTGCTTACCCCACCGTTCCCAACGCCGCGCGCACGGCCGTCGCGGCATGCCTGGCTGCCCTGCGCCATGGCCCTTTCCCTGATCCTGCTTGCCGGCTGCGGCCGCAAGGCACCCGAAGCCGAGGCCGCCGTGCCGGTGATCGCCCTGCCGGTAAAGGCTGGCGACGGCGCCGTGACCGGCCGCTTCCCGGGCGAAGTGCACGCGCGCTACGAGATGCCGCTGTCGTTCCGCATGCCAGGAAGGCTGGCGGCGCGCTACGTCGATCCGGGCGAGCTGGTGAAGCAGGGCCAGCCGCTGGCCGAGCTCGATCCCGCCGACCCTGCCCAGCAGCAGGCCTACGCCAAGGCCGCGCTGGCCGCGGCCGAGCATCGCCTGCTGTTCGCCACCCAGCAGCGCGACCGCGATGAAGCGCAGTTCAAGCAGAACCTGATCAGCCAACTGCAGCTGCAGCAGACCGAGGACACCTATGCGTCCGCGCTGGCCGGCCGCGACCAGGCCCGCCAGCAATTCAAGCTGGCGCAGAGCACCACGCTGGTGGCCGATCACGACGGCATCATCACCAGCCGCCAGGCCGAAGTGGGCCAGGTGCTGGCCGCGGGGCAGGCGGTGTTCGGCTTCGCCCAGGCCGGCGAGCGCGAGGTGTACGTGGACGTGGCGGAAAGCCGCGTCGGCGGCATCACCATCGGCCAGGCCGCCACGGTGAACCTGCCGGCGTTGCCGGGCCATGCCTACGCGGCGCGCGTGCGCGAGATCGCGCCGGCCGCGGACACGCAGTCGCACACCTATCTGGTGAAATTGGCGATCGATCATCCGGATGCCGCGCTGCAGCTCGGCATGACCGCCGACGTCGCCCTGCAGGGCAGCAAGCCGGCCGATGGCGCCATCACGATTCCGGCCACGGCCTTGTTCCATCAGGGCGAGCATCCGGCCGTATGGGTGGTGAACCCTGGCGATTCCAAGCTGGATCTGCGTCCAGTCACAGTGGCGCGCTACGGCGAGCGCGACGTGCTGATCGGCGCCGGCCTCAAGGCGGGCGAGCGCGTGGTGATGCAGGGCGTGCACGCGGTGGCCGCGGGCGAAAAGGTGGCGCCGATTGCGCCGCCGCATCCTGAGGACGCGCCGCAATGAGCCACGAGGAACGCTTCAATCTTTCCGCGTGGACCTTGCGCCATCAGTCGCTGGTGTTTTTCCTGATGGGTTTGATCGCGCTGTTCGGCCTGCTGTCGTACAAGAACCTGTCGCAGTCGGAAGACCCGCCGTTCACCTTCAAGGTGATGGTGATCCAGACCTACTGGCCAGGCGCCACGGCCAAGCAGGTGCAGGAAGAAATTACCGACCGCATCGGGCGCAAGCTGCAGGAAACGCCGAACATCGACTTCCTGCGCAGCTATTCGCGTCCGGGCGAATCGCTGATCTTCTTCAACATCAAGGATTCCGCCCCGGCCTCCGCGGTGCCGGAAACCTGGTACCAGGTGCGCAAGAAAGTCGGTGATATCGCCGCGCAATTGCCGCAGGGCGTGCGCGGGCCGTTCTTCAACGACGAATTCGGCGACGTCTACACCAACATCTACGCGCTGGAAGGCGAAGGCTACACGCCGGCCCAATTGCACGACTACGCCGACCAGCTGCGCGTGGAGCTGCTGCGCGTGCCGGGCGTGGGTAAGGTCGATTACTTCGGCGACCAGAACCAGCACATCTATATCGACGTCGCAAACGCGAAGCTGGCCAAGCTCGGCATCAGCCCGCAGCAGATCGGCCAGGCGATCGACGCGCAGAACGCGGTGGCCTCGACGGGCGTGCTCACTACCGCCGACGATCGCGTGTACGTGCGCCCGAGCGGCCAGTTCGACGATCTGAATGCCCTGGCCGACACGCTGCTGCACATCAACGGCAAGAGTTTCCGCCTTGGCGACATCGCCACGATCCGGCGCGGCTACGACGATCCGCCCAGCGAGACGATGCGTTTCATGGGCAAGCAGGTGCTGGGCATCGGCGTCACCATGCAGGCAGGCGGCGATGTGATCCACCTCGGCAAGGCGCTGGATGCGCAGATCGGCGAGCTGCAGAAGCGTCTGCCTGCAGGATTGACGCTGTCGGAAGTCACCAGCATGCCGCATGCGGTCTCGCACTCGGTGGACGACTTCCTGGAATCGGTGGCCGAAGCGGTGGCGATCGTATTGCTGGTGAGCCTGCTCAGCCTGGGCTTCCGCACTGGCATGGTAGTGGTGATCTCCATTCCGTTCGTGCTCGCGGCCACGGCCTTGTGCATGGACATGTTCGGCATCGGCCTGCACAAGGTGTCGCTGGGCACGCTGGTGCTCGCGCTGGGCTTGCTGGTGGACGATGCGATCATTGCGGTGGAAATGATGTCGGTGAAGCTGGAGCAAGGCTGGGGCCGCGTGCGCGCGGCTGCGTTCGCCTACACCAGCACCGCGTTCCCGATGCTCACCGGCACGCTGGTGACGGTGTCGGGCTTCCTGCCGATCGCGCTGGCCAAGTCGAGCACGGGCGAATACACGCGCTCGATTTTCGAAGTGTCGGCCATTGCGCTGCTGGTGTCGTGGTTCGCGGCGGTGATCGTGATTCCGCTGCTCGGCTATCACCTGCTGCCGGAACATCACCAGCGCGCCAAGCCGGGACAGGAGTGGTGGGCGCGGTTTCTGCCCACGCGCTGGAACCAGGCGCGCGCCGCCAAGGCCGTGCAGCCCAGGCATGACGGCGAAGACATCGAGATCTACGACACCACCTTCTATCGCCGCCTGCGTGACTGGCTGGATGCCTGCCTGCGCTATCGCTGGCTGGTGCTGGCCTCGACCGTGGCGTTGTTCGTGCTCGCGATGGCCGGTTTTGCGCTGGTGCCCAAGCAGTTCTTCCCCAGTTCCGATCGTCCTGAACTGCTGGTCGATCTGCGCTTGCCGGAAGGCGCGTCATACGCGGCGACATTGCGCGAAGCGAAGCGGCTGGAAAACGTACTGAAGGATCGCAAGGACATCGCCAACTACGTCAGCTTCGTCGGCAGCGGCGCGCCGCGCTTCTATCTGCCGCTGGACCAGCAACTGGCGCAGCCGAACTTCGCGCAATTCGTGATCACCGCCAAGGACGTGAAGCAGCGCGAACAGTTGGCGGCTTTCCTCGAAGGCGAACTCAAGCGCGACTTCACCGCGGTGCGCACGCGCGTCAGCCGCCTGGAAAACGGCCCGCCGGTGGGCTTCCCCGTGCAGTTCCGCGTGGAAGGCGACGATATCGCCACCGTGCGCGGCATTGCCGAGCAAGTGGCCGGCGTGATGCGCGCCAATCCCGACACCGTCGGCGTGCAATTCGATTGGGACGAGCCGGCCGAGCGCTCGGTGCGCTTCGAGGTGGATCAATTCAAGGCGCGGCAGCTTGGCCTGACCTCGCAGGACATCGCCAACTTTCTCGCCATGAACCTGTCGGGCACCACGGTGACGCAGTTCCGCGAACGCGACAAGCTGATCGCGGTGGACCTGCGCGCCGAGCATGGCGATCGCGTGCATCCGGACCAGATCGAGCGCCTGGCGATTCCCACCGCCAGCGGCGCCGCGATTCCGCTCGCGCAACTGGGGCACGTCAGCTATGGACTGGAATACGGCGTGATCTGGGAACGCGATCGCCAGCCGTCGATCATCGTGCAGGCCGATACGCGCAACGGCGCGCAGGGGCTGGACGTGACCAACGCCGTCGACAAGAAGCTGGCCGATATCCGCAGCCATCTGCCGGTGGGCTATCGCATCGAAGTGGGCGGATCGGTGGAGCAGAACGCGAAAGGCCAGGGTTCGATCAACGCGCAGATGCCGGTGCTGTTCGTGGCGGTGCTGGTGCTGTTGATGGTCCAGCTGCAAAGCCTGGGCCGCACGTTCATGGTGGTGCTGACCGCGCCGCTGGGATTGATCGGCGTGATCCTCGCGCTGCTGCTGTTCCACCAGCCGTATGGTTTCGTGGCGATGCTCGGCACGATCGCCATGTTCGGCATCATCATGCGCAACTCGGTGATCCTGGTGGACCAGATCGAGCAGGATATTCGCGCCGGCCATCCGCGCTGGGAGGCGATCGTCGGCGCGACCGTGCGGCGCTTCCGCCCGATCACGTTGACCGCGGCAGCGGCGGTGCTCGCACTGATCCCGCTGTTGCACAGCAACTTTTTCGGCCCGATGGCGACGGCCCTGATGGGCGGCATCACCGTCGCCACCGTGCTCACCTTGTTCTATTTGCCGGCGTTGTATGCCGCATGGTTCCGCGTGCGCGCCAATGAACCTGCCGGCGAACCGGAGGCTGCCGTATGAAATCCGCAAGCATGATGATCTCCGCGCTGGCTGCGGCCTTGACGCTGGCAGGATGCGCTTTTGCGCCGCCTGCCAAACCGCCGGCTTCGCCTTCGCCCGCGCATTACACGGCCGCGCCCACGCCTACCGCCAGCGCCAACGTGGACGGCGTGGCCCAGCGCTTCAGCCTGGGCGAGCGCGCCGTACCGCAGTGGTGGCGCGAGTACGGCAACGCCACGCTCGACGCATGGGTGGAAGAGGGGCTGCGCAACAATCCTTCGCTGGCCGCCACCCAACACACGCTGGAATCGGCGCGGCAACTGCTGCGCGCGCAGGTAGGCGCCAGGATGCTGCCTTCGCTGGATGGACAGGCGCAGAGCACCCGGCAGCGCGCCTTGGGCTTCCCCAGCTTCGGGCCGCCGACGAATCTCTACGACGTCTACGCCGGGCAGTTGGCGCTCAGCTACGACTTCGACCTCTTCGGCGCCAATCGCCATGGCATCGAGCAGACGGCGGCACAGGTGGATCAGCAATCCTACGAGTTCGATGCGGCCAAGCGCAGCCTGGCCGCGAACATCGTGATGGCGGCGATCAACGCAGCGTCGCTGGAAGAGCAGGTCCGCGCCACCGAGCAGATTTCCAGGCTTGCACACCAGCAAGCCGATCTGGCCGAGCGCGAACGCGGCTTGGGCGCGGCATCGCAGGACGACGTATTGAGCCTGCGAGAACAGGCGGCCAGCACCGATACATCCTTGCCGCCGCTGCGCGCGCAGGCGCAAAAGGCGCGGCATGCACTGGCCGTTTTGCTGGGACGCACACCCGACCAGGCGCCGACGAACCTGGCGCTGGCGGACCTGCACCTGCCGCAGAACGTGCCGGTGAGCGTGCCGTCGGACCTGTTGCAGCAGCGGCCAGATATTCTTGCCGCGCAAGCCGCGGTGCACGCCGCATCCGCACAGGTAGGTGTGGCAACGGCGAACCTGTTTCCGCACATCTCCTTGTCGGCCACGCTGGGCACGGAAGCCTTCAAGCCTTCGAACCTGTTCACTGCCGCCGGTTCGGTATGGAGCGCCGGGCTTTCGCTCACGCAGCCGATCTTCCACGGCGGCGAATTGATCGCCAAACGCAAGGCCGCCATCGCCAGCTACAACGCCGCGATCGCGGACTACCAGCAGACCGTGCTCAACGCGTTCCAGAACGTCGCCGATACCTTGACCGCGCTCGACCAGGATGCCTTGACGCTGCAGGCGGCGCAGACGGCGGCCGCGTCGGCGCAGCAGTCGTTCGACAATGCACAGGCGCGTTATCGGCTGGGCGGTGTTTCCTATCCGTCGAAGGTGCTGAGCGAGCAGCACTGGCAGAGCGCGCGGTTGACGGAAATCCAGGCGAGGGCGGCAAGGCTGGCGGATACGGCGGCGCTGTTCCAGGCGATGGGTGTGCCGCAGGATGCGGCGCTGGCGGAAAATTCGCGGCGTTGATTTGCGAGAAATGTTCCTCGACTTGCCGCCATCTGTTCCCTCCCCTGCGAAGTAGGGGAGGGTTAGGATGGGGTTAGTCAACCTCGCGACGAATTTCAACGACGTGACAAGCCCGTGCAACCCCACCCCAACCCTCCCCTGCAAGCAGGGGAGGGGGCCATCATTCGCGTTGTAGGGACTCGACGCTAAGCGGCGCGCAAGTCGTCATTTCAAAATCCCAAGGCTCATACGTCTACCAGGGAAACAGCCACTGCGCCCCCGGAACGAACGCCTTGAACAAACCCAATCATCCCCCTGCCGGCGTGCTGGGCATAGGCCTGGAAGCCTTGCTGGCGCCGGGCGCTTATGTGCCGGCTTCGCACCGCTCTGCAGCCGCCAACGACGCGCGCCAGGCAACGGCAGTCAGCGCGCTGGTGGACTTTCTCGATTCGATGCGCGATCGGCACGACTGGACCGGGCCCTGGTACAAGCGCAGCGTGACCGCGCTGAAATACCTGGTGCGCAGCATAGGCATGAGGGCACAGCATCAGCGTTTTCTCGCCTCCATTGCCGCCGACCCTGCCATGCGCGCGTATCGCCGACGCGATCCGCGGTTGCTGGAACGTCACATGCATCGTTATGTCAACGCGCACTGGCATCGGCGCGATCGCCTCACCTATCTGCAACAGCACTACCGTTTCGCGAAGGCGCATTTGCCGCGCGGCTTGTTCGAGCTGGTCTATGCCATGGGCCATGCAAGTTTAGGAGCCCTGCAGGCCAAGGATGGCTCTCTTTTGACGCTGTGCCTGCGTCCGCCGATCTACAAGGGCTGCGAGGGCGAGCTTTGCCTGCAACTGTGCGACGTGAACGAAGATCCGCTGTACAGCATCGTCTTCTCCGTGGCCGACGAACAGCCGACCTTGATGATCGGCTGCCTGCAAGGCCCGCGCGGCGAACACGCCCGTGACGTGGTGCGCGATCTCACGCGCAACCTGCATGGCATGCGCCCCAAGCAATTGATGTTGTCGCTGGCGTACACCTTTGCGCGGCACTACGGCATCGAACGCCTGGTGGCGATCAGCAATGAGGCGCACCCATTGCGCCGTAGCGGTCGTCCGTTGTATTCGGATTACGACGCCTTCTGGGAAGAGCAGCACGGCCAGCGCATCGGCGGCGGCTGGTACGCGCTCCCTTCGACGCTACCGCACAAGACCGAGTCTGAGGTGCCGAGCAATCACCGCGCCGCGTTCCGTCGCCGCGAGGCCTTGCGGCGCGAGGCCGAACAGTTGCTGGTCAATGCGCTCGCGCCGCCTTCCTCACGCATGCCGCGCGCGGTTGTGGCAGGCTTTTGACGGTCCACGAGGGTCCATGAGCACCGTGACACTGTCCGTACACGTGAGCGACATCGAGAAGTTGTTCCGCGAGCACAACCTCGCGCTGATCGCTTTCCTGCAATGTCGCCTCAATTCGCTTTCGGATGCGCAGGAAGTGGCGCAGGAAGCGTATCTGCGGATGCTGACCATGGACAACCGCGAGGAAGTCGATTCCCTGCGCGGCTATCTGTTCAAGATCGCCGGCAACCTGGCCATCGACCGCCTGCGCAAGCGCAAGGTGCGCAGCGATTTCGCCGTCGTGCAATCGCACGACGAGCCAGTGGACGAGCAAAGCCCCGACCATCATGCGGTGGCGGTGGAGCAGGTGGCCGGACTGCGCCAGGCGTTGCGCGAACTGCCGGCGAAGGCGAGCCAGGCGTTTGTCATGCACGTGATCGAGGGCCGCGATTTCAACAGCGTCGCGCAAACCATGAAACTCAGCGAGCGCATGGTGCGCTACCACGTCGCCCATGCGCTGGCCCACTGCCGCGCGTACGTCGACGAGAAGGAGATGCCGTGATGGCAAGCCAACAACAGCAAGACACGCTTCTGCGCGCCGCCGCCGATTGGTGGGTGCGCCTGCGCGAACCCGACGATAGCGGCGATACGATCGAACAATGGCTGGCGTGGACCGCCGAGGACGAGCGGCATCTGCAGGCGTTCGAGCACGTGAGCGCATTGGCCGAGCGGTTCGGCCAGCTCGATCGCGTTTCGCGCCAGGCGCTGATCAGCACGTTCTCGCGGCCTGCCGCGCCACCGCGGCGCTGGCTTCCGCTGGCGGCTGCGGCATCCATCGCGGCGGTCGTATTGTCCGGCGCGCTCTATGTCGGCTGGACCCGCTTCGGCAATGCCACGCAAGTTTTGCAGAGCGCGGTCGCGCAGAACCGTAATTTCACCCTCCCCGATGGCACCAAGGTGGCGTTGGGAGGCGCCTCCACGTTGACCGTGCAGTACAGCCGCGACCGTCGCAGCGTGGAACTGAATGGCGGCGAAGCCTTTTTCGACGTGGTGCACGATGCGCAGCGCCCGTTCGTGGTGAAGGCGGGCGAGGTCTCCGTGCACGACATCGGCACCGCCTTCGACGTGCGCCGCACCGGCGAGCGGGTGATGGTGGCGGTGACGCAAGGACGCGTGGCAATCGCCGACCTGCGCGCGGGCGCGAACCAAAACAATATGCTGGAGGCCACTGCGGGCCAGCGCGTCTCCTTCGACCCCGACGCCACGGCGATGGCGATCGACACCATCGCGCCCGCACAGGCGACCGCGTGGCGCAGCGATCGTCTGGAGTTCATCGACGAGCCGCTGAGCGTGGTCATCGCCAATCTGAATCGCTATACCAACAAGCCGGTGCATATCCTCGACGCGGATTTGAACGCCTTGACGTACACCGGCACGGTGCGGGCGGATGCGATCGACAGCTGGGTAAGCGCGTTGCCGGAAGTGTTTCCGTTGCAGGTGAGCAAGGAAGCGGATCGGGTGACGCTGTCGGATGCCAAGTACCGCCATTGAGCGGAATAACCCTCATAAATTGCCGGCATCACCCCATCTACGAAAGCTTGCCGCAAGCTGGCGCGATATTGTCCCGATCGACGCGCGCAAACTCGTGCGAACGGCTGCGACCCATGTCACACTCGTGATTTCGCGCTGAGTCGACGCACGTTATGAGGCGGTTTGCCTGGCTGCCAGCTTACGGCTGCCTGACATGGGGAGTGATGGCCTGGAGCGCCTGCGCGGCATCGCCGCAAGCAGCGGAGCAAGCCTCGGGCATTTCGTTTGCCATACCTGCCCAATCGCTCGCCACGGCGTTGATCGCCTTCGGCAAGCAGGCCAATGTGCAGGTGTTGACGGCGGGCCAGGCGGTGGATGGACAGCGCGCGCACGCGGTGCACGGAAACTTGGCGCCGGAAGCGGCGCTGGCGCGTCTTCTCGAAGGCACCAACATGGGCTTCGCGTTCGTCGATGCGCGCACGGTGGTGGTGAAGCCGCGCGCAACGGCGGCCGTACAGACGTCCAAACCCCCTTCGGCGCCCATGGCGCCGGTGGCCACGCTGCTGCCTCCGATCCAGGCGATCGGCCTGGTGGGCCGGGATGCGGAATTCATGGCCGACGTGAGCAGTGGGCCGGAGCGCACGGTGGCCGATCCGATCGACGTGCCGCAATCGGTCAGCATCGTCACGCAGAGCCTGCTGCAATCGGAACAGGTGCAGACGATTGCGGAGGCCATCCGCAACGTGGCCGGCGCGCAGTATGTCGAGGGTTCGAGCGGCTTGCCGATTTTTGCCGTGCGCGGCTTCATCACCGGCAACGGCATGACCGACGGCATGCCCAACAACGTACTGGGCGTGGGCGATTATCCGCCGATGATCGGGGTGGAACGGGTCGAAGTATTGAAGGGGCCGCAGGCCATACTGGGCGACGTCTCCGCGTACAACAACTTTGGCGGCCTGATCGACGTGGTGCTGAAAAAGCCGCAAAGCGATCCCGTCCATCGGCTGATGTTTTCGTTCGGCGAGCATGGCGAGAAGCAGCTTGGCCTGGACCTGGCCGGCCCCTTGAACGACAGCAAGTCGCTGACCTATCGCCTGATCGTCAACGGCGACATGGCCGACCGCACGCCGCAGGGCATGCGCGGACAGCGCAATCGGTATGTCGCGCCATCGATCGGATGGTCGACGCCCGACACGACCTTCATCACCGGCGCGTCCTGGATGATGAACCACATGCCGATCCCCGATCACGTGATTTTGCTGGGCGATACCGTGGGTTCCGCATCGCCGTGGGGACTGTTGCTGGACAATCCCAACGACCACACGTCAGTGGAAACGCGGCGCTTGTTCTACATGCTGGAGCACCGCTTCAACGACACGTGGTCGTTCCGCAGCCGCGCGCAATACGTACGCGAAGCGATCGACCTGCAGGACTGGCCGCTATCGGATATCCAGCCGTTCGGCGATACCGCCGCGGTGGCGGAGCAGTACCGTTCGTCCGATGCCTATTACACCTTGCAGAATGATGTGACCGCCGCGTTCGGGCATGGCTGGCTGCAACACGCGGTAGTGCTCGGCTTCGATTATTCGCGCGTGCAGGTTGGCAATGGCGTCGATGCCTTCAGCAACGGCGGCGCGGGCATGGCATACAACATTTTTGCAGATGGACCGCTGCCTGCACCGACTTCCGCGTTGGCGCCGGATGACTTCGCCACCGGTCATTTTTCCGGCCAGGGCTGGACCACGGATAGCGGCATTTTTGTTCAGGACCAGATGAGCCTGGGCACACGCTGGCAGGTGCTGCTGGCATGGCGGCGAACCAGCTATGAGCTGGAAACGACACACCCCGACGGTACCGCGTGGGACCTGCGCAAATCGCGCTGGGTACCCAATTTCGGCGTGGTCTATAAGCTGGCGCCGGAGATGGCGCTGTATGCCAATACCTCGAACGGCTTCCAGCCCGACACCTATCTGGGCAAGGACGGCCGCCCGTTGCCGCCGTCGCTGTCGCGGCAACTTGAAGCCGGCGCGAAGTTCGATCTGTTCCAGGATCGCGCGCGGCTCACCGTGGCCGCATACCGCATCATGCTCGATCACAGCAGCGATCTGGTTTCACTGCAGCCGCCGTATTACATCGTCAACGGTCCCGGCCAATCGAACCAGGGTTTCGAAATCGAGTTCAACGGACAGCTTGCGCCGGGTCTGCACCTGAGCAGCGCCTACACGCGTGCATCCGTGCACAACAACGACGGCACGCCCGCGACCGGGCAATCGCGGCAGCAGTTCAACCTGTGGGCCAGCTACAGCTTGCAGAGCGGGGCGTTGCGCGGCTTCGGCATCGCCGGCGGCATGCTTGCGCGCAGCCGCAGCCTGGGGCAGATGTCCGACGGCAGCGCGTACATCAACATACCCGGGCAAGCGGATGTGGCGATGAATGTGTTCTACCGGACGCCGCGCTGGAGCGTCACGCTCGGCGTGAAGAACCTGCTGGCGCGCAAGCTGTATGCGCCGACGTTCGATGAGACGTTCGTACCGTTGGACGAGCATCGGGCGTATGTGTTGAGCGGCGTGGTGGATTTCTAGGGCGCTGTGTTGGGTTAGCGCAGCGTAACCCAACAATAGTGCGCGGGCGTTGGGTTACGCTGCGCTAACCCAACCTACAAGACCGGAACGAGACACCTACAAAGTGTGCTCTTTAGTTCGCTTCACCGAGCCGTCGTTCCTGTCTTTGCAGGAACAGACTTGGACGAAGCAGAGTGGGTTGTGAACACGTCGCTGCCGAAGGTGCGCAGTTGATCATCTTGTGCATAACCAAGATGCGATAGCCCGAACATGTCTTCCAGGCTGCGCAACAGGCTGTAGTGGTTGTATTCCACCTCCGATTGCGTGCCCGGCGCTATGAAGGGCGAAAGCAGCACCGCACCGATCTGCCCGCCGCCCGGGCCGATCTGTCCACCCGGTTGCGGGCCGCCGGGTAGCGGCTTTTCGTTGCAGCAGGCCTTGCCGTCGTTGCCTTCGTCGAAGGTGACGATCAGCAGTCCGTCCTGCTTGAACGCCGGCGCATCGAGGATGCGCGGCACCCAGGTGCGCAGGAATGCGTCGGCGGAGATCAAGCCGCCCGGTTCGCCGTTCTTGCAGGGTGCATCGTGGCCGTCATGGCAAAGATTCGGCGTGATGTAGACGAGGTTCGCCGTGCTGTCGACCTTGGCCAGATCATTGGCCAGATGATCGAGATTCACCACGCGGCTGTCGCAGTACTTCCGCTTGTCGATGATGGAATGGAAGTACACGAACGGGTTGTGCTTGGCCGCGTATTGATCGTTCGGCGCGGCATGTTCGGTGAGATCGGGCGCGCCGATGGCCGGATGCGCGCAGGTAGCGGCTTCGCGTTTGGGGTCCTTGCCCATGTCTTCCATGTAAGCCTTCCAGGTGAAGCCGGCGTCGGTCAGCTGGTTGGCGAGGGTGTGCACGCTCTTGGGGTAGACGCAGCCCGTACCTGGCAACTGCCCGTTTTCATCAGCCTTTCCGCTCGGCACGAATTCGCTGAAGGTTACGCAATCGCCCTGGGTGGCCGGGTTGGGCGCCTGGCCGCTGATCATGGCAATGTAATTGTCCAGGCTGTAATGGCCGACGCCGTAGTAGTTCGGCAGCAGTGCGCCTTGCTTGGGCAGCTCGCGCGAGAGGTATGGCGCAATCGACTGCGGCCCGAACGTGACCGGGTAGGACTCGTTCTCCAGCATGATGATGAAGACGTGCTTGATGGGTGGCAGCGCAGGCGAGGGACCGGCCAGGCCGATCGCCGGGAGGCACGATGCGAAGAGAAGCAGGCAGGCTCGCGTCAATGTATGGCGCAGAGCGGAGCGGAGCGAATAGAAAGGCATGCGGATTCCTTGAGCCAAGGCCTATGGCGCCACGCTATTGCAACCGGCTTGACCGGCGGGATCAAGGTTTACGGCGGCAATGCGAGCGCAAATAGATGGTGGATTGCGCTGACTCGTTCGGTTTTCGCCGTTAAGTTCAAACCCGTCCCATCGTCGCCCCGGCGAAAGCCGGGGCCCAGTGTCTTTAGCCGGTATGCTTCAAACCGCTGGGTCCCGGCTTTCACCAGGGCGGCAAGCGATCAAGCATCGCAAAACATGACTGTGGCAGCTGCGCTCAAGCTCGCCCGTACACATCATCAAAGCGCACGATATCGTCCTCGCCCAGATAACTGCCGGACTGCACCTCGATCAGCTCCAGCGGGACCTTGCCCGGGTTGCGCAAGCGATGCACGCTGCCGAGCGGGATATAGGTGCTCTGGTTTTCCGCCAGCAAGAACACTTTTTCATCGCAGGTGACTTCGGCCGTGCCCGACACTACGATCCAGTGCTCGGCACGATGATGATGCTTCTGCAGGCTGAGGCTGGCGCCGGGCTTGACCACGATGCGCTTCACCTGGAAGCGCCCACCCTCTTCGAGCGAATCGTAACTGCCCCACGGCCGGTGCACTACGCGATGGAACGAGTGCTCGGTGCGGCCGGACGCCTTGAGCTGATCGACCACTTTTTTCACATCCTGCGCGGCATCGCGATGCGCCACCAGGGTGGCGTCCGGCGTGCTCACTACGATGAGATCATCCACCCCGACGGTGGCGATCATGTGGCGATCGTGCGAGCGCAGCAGCGAGTTGCGCGTGTTCACCGTGAGCGTATCGCCCTCGCGCTGATTGCCTTGCTCATCGTGCTGGCCGGACAGCCACAACGCCGACCACGAACCGATATCGCTCCACGCGCAACTTACCGGAACCACCGCCGCGCGCTTGGTCTTTTCCATCACCGCGTAGTCGATGGAATTGTCCGGCACCTTGGCGAAGGCCTCGGCATCCACCCGCACGAAATCCAGATCGCCATGCCCGGTGGCGTACGCCTGACGCACCGCCTCGAGCATCTCCGGCGCATGCTGGCCGAGTTCTTCCAGATAGCGCGCCGCCTTGAACAGGAACATGCCCGAATTCCAGTCGTAGCCACCGTCCTTCACGTAGCCTTCGGCGGTAGCCAGGTCCGGCTTCTCCACGAAGCGCTCGACCCGGAACGCAGCCCCGCCGATCGATTCGGCGCGGCGGATATAGCCGAAGCCGGTTTCAGGGCGGTCGGGACGGATGCCGAAGGTGACCAGCCAGCCGTCGCGGGCTGCGGGGAGGGCTTGTTGCACGGCCGCGACGAAGCTTCCCGTATCGCCGATGAGGTGATCGGCGGGCAGCACCAGCAACAAGGCCTGCGGGTCGCGTTCCACGGCCTTCAGGGCACCTAGGGCGATCGCGGGTGCGGTGTTGCGGGCAACCGGCTCCAGCAGGATGGTGGCGCCGCTGACGCCGGCTTCCAGTAGCTGGTCCGCGGCGAGAAAACGGTGATCCTCGCTGGCTACCACGATAGGCGCGGTCACATCCGGGAGCTTCTGCGTGCGTGCAACCGTCTGCTGGAACAACGTGCCGTCACCGCTCAGGGAAAGGAACTGCTTGGGAAGGTTCCGGCGCGAAACCGGCCACAGGCGCGTGCCGCTACCCCCGCTGAGGATCAAAGGGATCAGCATGGTTCAACGATCCTGCTTTGCGAGAGTGTCGAGAACATGATCCAGCCCTGTCTGCCAGTCGGGCAAAGCATAGCCGAAGCCTTGCTGGAAGCCCCGGTTATCCAGCACCGACCAGGCGGGGCGTTTGGCCGGAGTGGGATAGTCGGCGGTGGCAATCGGCAGCACCCTTGGAGCGCGGGGAATCAGGCCTCGTGCACGGGCTTTGTCGAAGATGGCGCTGGCGAAGCCGTGCCAGCTGGTGTGGCCGCTGGCGACCAGATGATGGGTGCCCTGCATGGCCGCACGCTCGCCGCTGCCGGCATGCTGCCAGGCGGCCAGGGCGGCGCAGGTCGCCTGGACGATAAGGTCGGTACTGGTCGGCGCGCCCTGCTGGTCGGCTACCACGCGCAGTTCATCACGCTCGGCCCCGAGCCGCAGCATCGTGCGGAGAAAGTTATGGCCGTGCGGCGCATAGACCCAGGCCGTGCGCAGCAGAAGATGATCCGCGCCGCTGGCCCGCAATGCATGTTCGCCGGCCAGCTTGCTGCGCCCGTACGCACCGAGCGGAGCGGTAGGGGCGTCTACGGCATAGGGCGCGGTGGCGTTTCCGTCAAAAACGTAGTCGGTGGAGTAATGCACGACCAGCGCATGATTGGTCGCCGCCCAGCGGGCGATGACGTCCACCGCTTCGCCATTTACCGTCGTGGCCAGCGGCTCTTCCTGCTCGGCACGGTCGACGGCGGTGTAGGCCGCGGTATTGATGATGATGCCGGGACGTACCTTGTTCAGCAGTGCCGGCAACGTAGCGGGCGAGGAAAGATCGGCCACCTCGGCAGGCCCACCATCGAAGCGCGTGCCATCGCGGCTGGCCGCAACGACATTGCCCAACGTCGACAGCGCATCATGCTCGAGAAAACTGCGGCCGAGCTGGCCGTTGGCGCCAAGCAGAAGAATGTTGTTCATTCGGCGAATACAGGCAGTTTTTCGGCCGGGATGTCCGCCAGCAGAGGCGCCTTGAGATCCTTCTCGGAAAGCTGCGGCGAACTGATGGGCCAATCGATACCTAGCGCGGCATCGTTCCAGAGGACACCTGCGTCAGCCTTCGCGTCATACAGCGCCGTGCATTGATACGAAAACGTGGCGTACTCGGACAATACGCAGAAACCGTGCGCAAAGCCCTCCGGGATCCAGAAATGCCGATGATTCTCCGCGGTGAGCATCACGCCTGCCCACTGACCGAACGTCGGCGAGCCGCGTCGGATATCCACCGCCACGTCATACACCTCGCCCTCGAGCACGCTGACGAGCTTGCCTTGCGGATTGGGCCACTGGTAATGCAGGCCGCGCAGCACGCCTTTGCTGGAGCGCGAGACGTTGCTCTGCACGAACTTGGCCGTGATCCCGGCGTCCGCGTATTTCGCCTGGTTGTAGCTTTCGTAGAAGAAACCGCGAGCGTCGCCAAAAACCTGTGGTTCGATGACAACGGCACCCGGCAGGGAGGTCTGGATGACCTTCATTTGACGAGACCCTGTTCAACAAGATGCATGAGGTATTGACCGTAACCAGTCTTGAGCAGCGGCGCGGCGAGGCGCTTGACTTGCTCGGCATCGATCCAGCCGTTGTTGTAAGCCACCTCTTCCGGGCAGCACACCTTCAGACCTTGGCGGTTCTCGATGGTTTCGATGTAGTTGCCGGCTTCCATCAGCGATTCGTGCGTGCCGGTATCCAGCCAGGCATAGCCGCGACCGAGCTGCTCCAGATGCAGCGAGTTGTCTTCGAGGTAGCGGCGATTGAGGTCGGTAATTTCCAGCTCGCCGCGCGGTGACGGTTTGAGCTCCGCCGCGTAATCGCACACGCGTGAGTCGTAGAAATACAGGCCAGTCACTGCGTAGTGCGACTTGGGCTTGGCAGGCTTTTCTTCCAGCCCGATCACCCGGCCGCTGGCATCGAACTCGGCTACGCCGTAGCGTTGTGGGTCTCGCACAAAGTAACCGAACACGGTCGCGCCTTCCTGGCGATTGCCGGCGCGCTTGAGGCGCTCCGTCAAGCCCACGCCGTAGAAAATATTGTCGCCCAGCACCAGGCAGCTCGGGTCGTTGCCGATGAAGTCGCGGCCGATCAGGAAGGCCTGAGCCAGGCCATCCGGCGAAGGCTGCACGGCATAGCGGATATCGATGCCCCACTGCGACCCATCGCCAAGCAGGCGCTGGAACAAAGCCTGCTCGTGCGGCGTATTGATCACCAGGATCTCGCGAATACCCGCCAGCATCAGCGTGGCCAGCGGGTAGAAGATCATCGGCTTGTCGTAAACAGGCAAAAGCTGCTTGCTGACCGCCTGCGTGATCGGATAGAGGCGCGTGCCGGAACCCCCGGCCAGGATGATGCCCTTGCGTGTGCTCATACGCCCAGGCGCTCCATGCGGTAGCTGCCGTCGAGCACGCGCTGCACCCATGGCTGGTTGGCAAGATACCAATCGACGGTGGCCTCGATGCCGCTTTCGAAGGTATGGGACGGCTGCCAGCCCAGCTCGCGCTGCAGCTTGCTGGAGTCGATCGCGTAGCGGCGATCGTGGCCCGGGCGATCCTTCACATAGGTAATGAGCGACTCATGCTTGCGGCCGTCCGGAAGCGGGCGCTTGGCATCCAGGAGGGCGCAGATGGTCTTCACCACGGTGATGTTGGTGCGCTCGGCATTGCCGCCTACGTTGTACGTCTCGCCGACGCGCCCCCCATCAAGCACCCGGCGGATGGCGCTGCAATGGTCGCCCACGAACAGCCAGTCGCGGATGTTTTGCCCATCCCCATACACCGGCAGCGCTTCCCCGGCCATGGCCTTCTGGATCACCAGGGGGATCAGCTTTTCCGGGAACTGGTAAGGCCCGTAATTGTTGGAGCAATTGGTGGTGAGCGTCGGCAACCCGTAGGTGTGATGGAACGCACGTACCAGATGGTCCGAGGCCGCCTTGGAGGCTGAATAGGGGGAATTGGGCGCGTACGGGGTGGTCTCGGTGAACTTGCCTTCGGCGCCGAGGGAGCCGTACACCTCGTCAGTGGAGACGTGCAGAAAGCGGAAAGGTTCCTTGTCGGCGCCATCCAGACTACGCCAATAATCTCTTGCGGTTTCCAGCAGGCCGAGGGTGCCGACTACATTGGTGTGGACGAAGGCGGCAGGGCCATCGATTGAACGGTCGACGTGGGATTCTGCGGCGAAATTGACGATCGCGTGGGGCGTGTGCTCTTGCAGCAGATTAGCCACCAGGGCGCGGTCGCCGATATCGCCCTGGACGAAAACGTGCTTGTCGTTGCCGTCCAGGGAAGCGAGGGTATCGAGGTTTCCGGCGTAGGTAAGCTTGTCCAGGTTCACCACGCGCAGGCCATGGACAACGGCTTGGAGTACGAAATTGGCCCCAATAAACCCGGCTCCGCCGGTAACGAGCAATGTTTTCATGTATGGCTCCCAAAGGGGGCGGTTATTCTGTCATATGGTGGAAGACTATGGTCATCGCCGGCTGGGCGGGCCTCGAGCAGGCCGGTTCATCGAGGGCGCCCCATGAAGATTCAGGGCCAAGCCGGTAACATGTCAGGTTTGCCACCATACTGATCTGGGCATACGTCAGCATGAAAACCGCCAGCAAGCGTCAACCATACGGGTTGGGAACCCGGGCCATTCACGCCGGTCAGCAGCCCGACCCCAGCACAGGCGCCATCATGACTCCCATCTACGCCACGTCAACTTACGTGCAGCAGAGTCCCGGCAAGCATAAGGGCTACGAATACTCACGCACGCAGAACCCGACGCGCATGGCTTATGAGCGCTGTGTGGCAGACCTGGAAGGCGGTGTGGCGGGGTTCGCTTTTGGTTCGGGTCTGGCCGCAGCGGCCACCGTCCTGGATCTGCTGGATTCCGGCAGCCATGTGATCGCCATGGATGACCTCTACGGAGGTAGTTATCGCTTGTTCGAACGAGTGCGTCGCCGATCGGCAGGGCTGGATTTCAGTTTTATTGATCTCAACGATGGCGATGCGCTCAAGGCCGCGCTCAAACCCAACACGCGCATGATCTGGGCCGAAACGCCCACCAATCCCATGCTCAAGCTGGTTGATCTGTCCAAGGTTGCCCGCTTTGCGAAGAAACATGGCCTGATTCTGGTGGTTGACAATACCTTTTGCTCACCCTGTTTACAGCGGCCGCTTGAACACGGGGCCGATCTCGTTTTGCATTCGGCCACTAAATATCTGAATGGGCATTCGGATATGGTCGGCGGAGTTGTTGTAGCGGGAAGTGCAGAACTCGCTGAGCGGATGGGGTTTCTGCAAAACTCGGTGGGGGCAATTGCAGGGCCGTTTGACGCATTTCTGGCCATGCGCGGCTTGAAGACATTGCATCTTCGAATGAAAGCGCATTGCGAAGGCGCGGCCGAACTGGCGCGCTGGCTGGAAAAACACCCTGCAATTAATCGGGTGATATATCCAGGTTTGAAAAGCCACCCCCAGCACGCGCTCGCCAGGCGGCAAATGAATGGCTTTGGCGGGATCATCTCCGTCGAGGTGAATGGAGGATTGAAGAAGGCACGGCGCGTGCTCGAGCGCTGTGAATTATTCGCGCTGGCAGAATCGCTCGGTGGCGTCGAAAGTCTGATTGAGCACCCTGCGATCATGACGCACGCTTCTGTACCCGTGGCAAACCGTCGGCGGTTGGGTATCAGCGACGGATTGCTTCGTTTGTCGGTCGGTGTGGAGGACGTGGCCGATTTGCGTGGCGAACTGGTTCTTGCGCTGGATCGTTAAGGTAGCTTGACCGATATATATAGGGAGATATGAAGTTGGAGTTTCCTGCTACGCACGCCCAGTCTTCCAAAGCGCCGGGTCCATTCGGTGCATTCGGCACCTATCGCTCGCTGACGCTGGAACTGGCCAAGCGCGACGTGTTGGGCAGGTATCGTGGTGCCAGCTTTGGCCTGCTTTGGTCGCTGATCAGTCCTTTCCTCATGCTGATGGTGTATTCCTTCGCCTTCGGTTTCGTCATGAAATCGAAGTGGCCGCAGACGGCGCAAGGGCACGTCCATTACTCGATCATCCTCTTCGTCGGCCTGATCGTGCATGGCTTTTTCGCAGAATGCCTGAATCGCTCCCCGCACTTGATTACGAGCAACACCAACTTCGTCAAGCGAGTGATCTTTCCGCTCGAGATACTGCCGTGGCCCATGGTGGTGTCCGCATTGTTCCATACCGTGATGAACTTCCTGGTATTCATGGTCTTGCATCTCGTGCTCGATCATTCCATCGCCTGGACAGTCGTATTCCTGCCGGTGGTTTTACTGCCGCTGGTCTTGCTCACCTTGGGTATTTCCTGGTTTCTGGCCTCGGTCGGTGTATATCTGCGCGACATTGGCCAAGTCACCGGCGTACTTGCTACCGCGATGCTGTTTCTATCCACCGCCATGTTTCCGATCGATGCCTTGCCGGAGTCGTATCGGTGGCTGCTGATGATCAATCCCTTGTCTTTCATCATCGATCAGGCGAGGGATGTTGCCCTGTGGGGATTGCTTCCCAACTGGAGCGGGCTAGGTATCTACACTATCTGTGCGTTTGTCGCGTTCTATCTGGGCTACATCTCATTTCGTTTGACGCGCCGGGGGTTCGCCGATGTCATCTGAACTGGCGATTCGGGTCGAGCGAATAAGCAAGGCGTTTCCTGTCTACGAAAAGCCCATGCACCGGCTTTACCAGATGATGTCGCCGCGCACCGCAAAGCGTCGATGGTACCGGGAATTCGTGGCATTACGGGATGTCAGCCTACATGTGCGAAAAGGTGAGACGCTGGGAGTGGTCGGCCGCAATGGATCGGGTAAATCCACGCTTCTGCAAATCATCTGCGGCACGTTGAGGCCGTCGGCAGGCGAGGTGCAGGTCAGCGGCCGCATTGCGGCGTTGCTCGAGCTCGGCGCGGGTTTCAATCCCGAATTCACCGGTCGCGAGAATGTCATGCTGTACGGTACAGTACTCGGACTGACGCGGCAGCAGGTTGAAGCGCGCTTCGATGAAATTGCTGCATTCGCCGACATCGGCGCGTTCATGGGTCAGCCGGTCAAATGTTATTCCAGCGGCATGTTTGTGCGCTTGGCGTTTGCGGTGGCCATCAACGTGACGCCAGATATCCTGGTCGTGGATGAGGCCTTGTCAGTCGGCGATGAAGCATTCCAGCGCAAGTGTTTCGCGCGCATCAACCGCATTCGTGACGATGGCGCAACCGTGTTGTTCGTTTCCCATTCCGCAGGCGTCGTTACGCAGCTATGCGATCGTGCTGTATTGCTGGATCAGGGTGAGCTGTTAAATCAGGGATCGCCCAAATTCGTGGTCTCGCGGTATCAGAAAATGCTCTATGCACCGCCGGATCGCGCAATGGCCATACGCGAAACCATTCGTGCAGAACGCGAAGATCAGGACGTGCTAGAGGCGGAGGCATCGCCCCTGCGTTCGAACGTGGAGCGTCAAGACGCGCAACTGGTTGCGTCGGCGAGCGGACCAGCTGAAGTACAGGGATCGGCGGATTCTCGCGGCTGGTTCGATGAAGGACTGGTACCGAAAAGCACTGTTCGCTACGACACGCGGGGTGTCCGCATTGTTGACCCAGAGATACAGACACCAGATGGCCGCAAGGTTAACGTGTTGCATGCTGGCGATGACTATATCTACACCTACCGAGTTGAGTTCGAAGAGAAAGTGCTAGGTATGCGCTGCGGAATGTTGATCAAGACCCTGACCGGCCTGGACCTTGGCGGCGCAGCCAGCAGCCTGCCGGAGGATGCAGTCCCGGTGATCGATGCGGGCAGTACTTTGGAAGTGCGTTTCCGTTTTCGCTGTCTACTGGACGCAGGAACTTATTTCACCAATGCAGGCGTCCTCGGGCGTATTGGAGAAGAAGAAACCTATATGGACCGGCTGATCGATGCGGTCATGTTCAGGGTGATGCCGCAGCCTGAGCGTCTGGCCACGGGCATCGTTGATTTTTGCGTAAAACCCGATATGAAAGTGGTGGAATCCAGAACGGTGAAAGCATGATCGAAGAGCGGAGCAATCGTAGGCAAGCCTTGCTTGTTCTTGGCATGCATCGTAGCGGAACCTCGGTATTGACGAGGACGATCAATCTGCACGGGGTCCCGCTGGGGTCCGAATTACCGGACGCTGCATTCGACAATCCCGCAGGTTTCTGGGAGAACCAGCACGTAGTGCGATTCCATGAGCGTCTTCTACAGGAGCTCGATTCGAGTTGGGATGATCCACGCGAATTACGCGAAGGGTGGTTTGAAGAGCCTGGAATTGCTCCCTTTCTCGACGAGCTGGTGACGCTGATTGCTAGCGAATTCGGTGATGCGGCGATCTGGGCGGTTAAGGATCCGCGGTCGTGCCGGCTGCTACCGCTGTGGTTGGCAGCGTTGGGGCGTTTGAATGTCGAGGCGAAGCTCATTTTCGCGATACGCAGTCCTGATGAGGTCGTCGGATCGCTGATGCAGCGCAATCGTCTTCCGGCCGGAAGCGCATCACTGATGTGGCTTCGTCATTTGCTTGAGCCCATGCAGGCATCACATGGCGTTCGCCGCTGCGTGGTCGATTACACCGAGATATTGCAGGATTGGCGCGGTTGCATGGCGCGGATTGCCCGGGATCTCGATATTACATGGCCTGTTTCGTCGTCGGATTGCGCCAGGGAGGTCGATGCGCATGTTCGCGATGATTTGCGACATCAGCGCTCCGAGCGTACGAAAGATCTCCTGCCCACTGCCTGGAAGGAACCGTTGCTTCAAATTTACGGCATTGGCCAAGCTGTGGCGGTCGGCCGTGCGCAGTGGACCGATTTGGAGTTGACTATGCGTGCGTTCTTTGAGCAGCTCGAATTCGCGCGGCCATTGCTCATCAAGGATCTGCAGCCAGCGTCGATTTATGAACGTCTGCGTGACCAGTTGATTGAGGCGGAGGCTGGAAAAGAGGCATATCGGGCCGAGGCGGCGCGGCTATCCGACAGGCTTAATGTTGAACATGAGCAACTGGTTTTAGCCAGGAACAAGCACGACACCGAGCTGAAGGAGCTGGCTGCCACGCAACTTGCCGAGCGTGAAGAGTTGATCGCCACCCATCACGTCGAACGTGAGCAACTGGTTCAGGCTCGCGGTGAAATAGCCAAGAGCAAGGCACGAATCCTTCAGTTGGAGCGAGAGAACCTCGACCTGCAAATGATCAAGGCGAGTCGTTCCTGGCGTTGGACTCGTCCGATGCGCGTGGCTATGCGAGTCCTTCGCCATAAAGGGTTGGGTGACGCGGATCGTGTAAAGTTGCAGAAGCTGTTGCGAGCAGGAGCAAATCTGGCGTCCACTGATCAGGCGGGATCGTCAGAAATGGCTGGCATTCACTTGTTACCGCAGGCGGCCGGGCACCGTGACGTCTATGTTTGGTCGGTAATCGACTGGCACTTTCGTATACAGCGCCCGCAACACCTTTCTCGGGAGCTTGCCCTCGGTGGCTCTCGGGTGTTCTACATTTCCAATCGTTTCATTGATAGTGATCAGCCTGGCTTTGCTGTCGAGCCATTAGATGCTTCGGGACGCCTGTTTCAGGTTCGGCTTCATTTGTCAGGTGGCCCGGAAATTTATCACGCGGTTCCTACGCCCGATGCCCAGGAGCAGCTAAGAGCCAGCACCGCAGAGCTGTTGGCGTGGGTGGGCAGCCGCTCGTGCCTCTCCCTCGTGCAGCATCCATACTGGTTGGAAACGGCACGGGTCTTGCCTAATCAGCGTCTCATCTACGATTGCATGGACCATCATGGTGGGTTTGCAGACAACAGCGCTGAAGTGCTCGCCCGTGAACTTGAATTGATGCGCACTGCCGATTTGCTGGTGGTGACGTCCGATTGGCTCTATGAGGAAGCCGGCAAACAAAACCCGCATAAATTGATGATACGCAATGCCTGTCAGTACGAGCATTTTGCGGCTCGCCCTGACGAGGTTTTCGAGGATGAGCAAGGACGCAGGGTTATCGGCTATTACGGGGCTATCGCAGAATGGTTCGATGTGGACCTGCTCGAAAAAGTGGCGCAGCGCTTTTCGGATTGCCTGGTGCTCATGGTTGGTGCGGATACGATAAACGCACAACAGCAGCTACGGCATTTGCCCAACATCCGTTTCACCGGAGAAGTTCCGTATGCGAAGTTGCCGTTCTATCTGTATGCGTTTGATGTTTGCACATTGCCGTTCCAAATAATTCCACTGACGCTCGCCACCAATCCTGTAAAAATCTATGAATATCTAAGTGCAGGCAAAGAGGTCGTATCAATCATGCTGCCCGAGATTCGGCAGTTTGGTGATTTAGTGCGAACCGGCCATGATCACGCAACGTTCATCGAGGCGGTTGGCGCCGCGTTGTCAGTTGAGCCCGATCCGTTCCTGATAGAGCGGCGGCGGAAGTTTGCGGCGGAACAGACGTGGGCGCATCGCGCACACGATCTAATTAGAGGCCTCGACTCTCTTGCCGAGCCGCGCGTCAGCGTGGTCGTGGTGACGTACAACAACATCGAGTTGACCAAGGCTTGTCTGCATAGTATTGAGCGATATAGCGATTATTCCAATCTCGAAATAATCGTGGTTGATAATGCTTCCTCTGATGGTACGCAAGCCTTCCTAGCCTCTTGGGCGATGGGGGATAAGAGTCGGCGCGTTATCTACAATGAGGACAATCGTGGATTTGCCGCAGCGAACAACCAGGGGCTGGAAGCGGCCACCGGCGATTACCTCGTGCTTTTGAACAACGACACCTATGTCACGCCCGGCTGGGTTGCGACGTTGGTCGCTCATCTGCGCAAAACCAAGACGCTTGGCCTCATAGGCCCAGTTACCAACAATATCGGCAACGAGGCACGCATCGATATCTCCTATAGCGATATGGATGGCATGCTGAAGGCCTCGTCCGACTATACGCTGCGTCATTTGGGCATGTTGACGCCATTGCATACGGCAGCGTTCTTTTGCGTCATGATGCCGCGCGTCGTATACGAGACGGTTGGTCCATTGGACGAGGCGTTCGGGATCGGCTTTTTCGAGGATGACGATTATTGCCGTCGCGTAGAGCAGGCCGGATGGAGCATTGCCTGTGCCGATGACGTATTTATTCACCATCATCTATCGGCATCGTTTGACAAGTTGAAGCAGGAAAAGCGACAGGCTTTGTTCGAAGGTAACAGAGCCATCTACGAAGCCAAATGGGGCCCATGGGTGCCGCATGGGTATCGTGTAAAGTCGTAGGCCCGTATAGGGTCTCAGCTGGTCCTGTGGCGTAATGCTTCGACACGAGCAGCAGGATGGTTGGGATATTTCTTTCCGATTTTGGAATACCAAATTAGTTTTGGCTTAAGCCGGGCTGGCTCTTCTGGCCTAAAAGATGACATCATGAAACATATCGTCTGCATTGTGGGTACCCGCCCCGAGGGCATTAAAATGGCGCCGTTAATCAAGGCGCTGAAGAAAGAGACCTGGCTGCGTGTAACGGTTTTGGCCACAGCGCAGCATCGTCATTTGCTCGACCAGGTGCTGTCCTTGTTCGACATCCAGCCGGACGTAGACTTGGATATCATGCGTCCGAATCAGGCATTACCAGAGCTTACCTCGCGACTGATTACCGCACTTGACGAAAAGTTTGGCGAGTTGGCCCCAGATGTGGTGCTGGCTCAGGGCGATACGACGACCGTCATGGCGGCCGCCATGGTGGCGTTTTACCGGCGTATCCCATTCGGCCATGTCGAAGCAGGCTTGCGCACGCACGACCTGAATAATCCGTTTCCTGAAGAAATGAACCGGCTAGTGGCGGGCCACTTGGCAAGCTGGCACTTTGTGCCCACCGAACGCTCTCGGCGCAATTTATTGCGAGAGGGCATTGCAGATGCGGCAATACATGTCACTGGCAATACAGTAATCGATGCTTTGCTTGAAGTGGCGGCGACAGATTGGCCGTTGAACGTTCCACTGGATCCGAGGCGGCGGTTGGTTTTGGTTACCGCCCATCGGCGCGAAAATTTTGGTGAGCCGTTTCGGGCGATCTGCCGGGCCATTCTTCAGCTACTGGATCGGTATCCGGATATCGAAGTCGTCTATCCGGTTCACCCAAATCCCAATGTCCAATTAGTTGTGCGCGAGCTGCTAGGGGGGCATGCACGAATTCTCCTATGCGATCCGCTCGACTATGCCCCTTTTGTCGAGATCCAGAAACGCTCGTTTCTAATCCTGACCGATTCCGGCGGGGTGCAAGAAGAGGCCCCCGCGCTGGGTAAGCCGGTACTTGTCCTGCGCGCGGAAACCGAGCGACCTGAAGCGGTGGATGAGGGGGTCGTGCGGCTGGTAGGCACGGATGAGGCGCTGATCGTGGCAGAGGCATCGCGTCTACTCGACAGCGACAGCGAATATCGAAGAATGGCACGTGGAGTTTCACCTTATGGTGATGGTCTGGCGGCAGGCCGAATCGTAAACGTGCTGCGCAACGCGCTGGGTGCCAGCTGATAACGCTTTGATGAACCTAAAAAAAGGCGCTCCTTGCCAGCGTTGGATCGACATGCGCTCCGGTCTATCGTTGATGGGTAGTGGATGGCCCTTGAAACATGTATTCTTACGCCAGGCTGACGATTTCCACTTAGGTATCGACGAAGCGGTAGTCATCTGAAGGAGCGTAAACGAGCTGTTCCAGGCGTGGCTTCGCAAACTCGGGTACGGACACCTCACCGTTACTTTTCATCCTGGAGATTCAAGGGATGCTCGAAGTGGGTGGGACGCGAAATTCAGGTCCAGTCTTCGTAGTGGGGGCACCTAGATCCGGTACCAGCATTCTCACCTGGTGCCTGGGTCAGCACCCCAATATCCTTCCCCAGGAAGAATCAGGATGGATGGGCGAGTTTGCTATCAATGTCGGCGTCCAGTACCAGATTGGAAGCTCTCGCGGAGATCGCTCACAACTCAGCGCGATGGGTATAAGCCGCGATGCGTTCTTCCGAATCTTCGGGGATGGCATCAACGCCATGATCCTAGGGAATCGTACCGGGCAAGAAGAAGTATCTCGGAATCGGGCTCACTCGAATCCATCGCACTGCAGTGCCGCGTTCAGCCTATCGCGGTCGGTTAGCGATACGAAATTACGCTGGGTTGATGGAACGCCTGAATATTCTTACTACATTGCCGCCTTGAGAAAGCTGTTCCCCGATGCAAAATTCGTGCATATCGTGCGCGACGTCAGATCGGTGGTGAACTCCATGCTCCACTTCAAGATGGATGGCGGACGAAGCCTGGTCGAGACAGAGCGCCAAGCCTATGAATATTGGCTGGGTACGGTGCAGTCGTGCGTGCAGGCCGAGCGTGCGTTCGGTCCACAAGTGGTGCATAGAGTGCGCTACGACGATCTTGTGAATAGGCCTGAATGGGTTATCAAGGGCGTCCTCGAGTTTCTAGATGAACCGTATACGGAAGCCTGCCTGAGGCCGTTGGTGAATCGCATCAACAGCTCCTGTGTACCGGAGGGCTTCGATTCCACGGATGAACGTACGCCCATCGGCTTGATCGAGCGTGCTAGACGCTTGAGTGGGCAACTGCAGCGGCCAGATACAACGTTTCCAATGTCTGAAGAAGCGCTGGCCAAGATTGAAGAAAAAGTCGATCAGCGGGTTTCTTTCATGAGGGGGCTTGATGTCAGAGCAGTGGCTTTGACTAGAAGCCTGAACTGGTGCGGCGCGATATTGGCCGGCTACATGCTGTTATTGGCCATTCTGTGTGGCTTTATATTATTGATCCCGGATTACCTGTTGCGTGGAACGATATTATTTTTGCTCGCCTATTCCATTGGCAGCGTGGTTATATATGCGACGGTGCGTGGTGTGCGTTTACGGGATTTTGCCCACCGAGTCCATCGGCGTCTTGTTGGAGAGTGAGGTTTTTCTCGGCGGGGCTCTGTCGTCGTCAGGCCGATAAGGCGGCTCAGGCGCGCAGGCCGTCGTCGACATAAGGGCAGTGTGGCGTGGGTTCTGTCCAGCGACCTAGGCGAAGCGCGGAGTTTAGGCAGAAGGCCTCATTCTTTGCCCGACCACCAACTCCGGCGTGCGCTGCGGTCTACATTGAAGGAATGGAACGCATTTCCTTCTCGTTAGATGCATGCGTTCCGTCCATTGCTTCAAGCCAGCAGACTGTATGCAATGCTTGGTTAGACCGAACTCTTAGAATCACATTTGCAGTTCGGTGCTATACACGTGTTCAGGATATCGCTTATTGCCAAGGCGGTGCGGAGGTTTGAATGGAGGCTGCACCGACGATCCACCAGTTCATCGGGTATACCCAGTTTTGCGTAAAGCCTTGAGGCATGGGTGCGGGACCGGAACGGATGCTATCCGAACCCAATGGGCCGCTGGTAAGGAGTTCGTTTGATGGTGCATACAGAGCATAAAGTCCTGTCGTATTTACGCCATTGCTTTGAATGATGTAACCGCCTGAAGCGAATTCAGTTTGCCCCACGTTTCCGCCACCCCATATGTTGGTGCGCGTGAAGCCTGTTTGATTGCCATAGGCATCGAACGTTCTGGAATAAAAGTCACCCCTGGCCGTGCCTAAGGACGTAGTTCCTTGCCCTTGATTAGCGTACTCGACGCCAATGCCGTTGCCCATGTAGCCACCACCGATCGCCCATACGTACGTCATTTCCCCACTGCTAAACAGTTGGTAGGATTTGAAGCCCGTCCGCGCGCTATCCCATACCCACAAATCGTGGGCCGAACTGGTCCATAGAATGCTGATGCGATTAGCGGGGGAGTAATAGCCGATTCCAACGGGATAATAGCCACAAGTAACCGGAATGATTTTATAACCGGTTCTTACCGCACCATGCATGGTCCAGTAAGCGAATTGGCAATCGGAGGGGTCCAGCCACAGCAAGTCGTCGTATCCGTCGCCGTCTACATCGCCTGCGCCGATCAATTGCCAGTTGCTAGGGTAAGTGCCCATTGCCTGCGGCGTGAAGCCTCCGCTCCGATCATTGGTCCACAAGACCAGGTCGCGGTTGGCGCTGGTGAAAACAAGGTCGGCGCTCCCGTCGTTGTTGAAATCACCTATAGCCCCTACGAAATAGCCAGGTATTACGCTGAATGCGTGTGCGCCAGTCTGTGTAACGCTGCTACCTGCGGCAGACATGGTCCAGTAGCCAACCTGGCTCTGGGGGGAATTGAACCAGAGGATGTCGGATATGCCGTCACCGTTGAAATCGCCGGGGACGTGCAGGCTGCCCGGTATCGGTGTTGTGGCTTGCAATACGGGCAGAGTTGCAAAGGACACTACGGGGGAATAGCTAGAGCTGCCGGCTAATGTGGGCTCTTGTGCAAATACGATGGCTGCCAGCGGCAAGGCAACTAGCGTTATCAACCTGCTGCTACGGATAAGATGAGGCGGCTTGTTCATGACGAATCTTATCCCTGATAAAAAGCGAAAACCTACATCGACTCCAGTGAGCAGTGCTATGGCCAGCCAGGCGGTGGGCTTTTTAAAAAAAGTTTGCAGTATATATATAATACCCAAATAAATTCGCTATCTGCAAGGACGCGGTGTCCGGTCTACATGCCGCATTCTTATTTTCTTCTGAGCCCGACGTCCCTCCCCGCCTTGAGTAGTGGGATGCTTTGGAGCCCGTTGTCACTTTAAATGCTTTGCATAGTCTGCGGGCGTCAGACCGCCCAGTGCTTTCTTGGGCCGTTCTTCGTTGTATTCACGGCGCCAGGTCTCGATCTCGGTGCGTGCATGAACTCCAAAAGCTCGGTACTCAATTACGGGGCGTCGCGGTCGAGAATTGCGGCAAAATAGTCATGCTAGGTCGTCTTCTTCCAGCTCTTATCATTGCGGCGGTCATGCGGTGTAAAGTGACTGCTATCCCTGCTATGCTAAAGAATTCGCCTGGTCCTCGTCGGGTATAATCGGTTCAATTTGCGCATAAGGACTGGTGCCTGGTCTCGTTGCAGGCTTAAAGGAAAGACGATGAAAGAGCTCTTGATGGTAGCAAGGCGGTGGCCATGGCTTCCCGCGGTATTACTCTTTCTGATTTGCGGACTGAGATACATCGATTTTCCGGGTCTATATATGGATGCCGTGAACCCGGACTATTTGGCGGCCCATGCGCTCCATCCGGCACTGGACAATCCTCGATTTCTGCTTCCCGGTAATGAGCGCTATACCTTTCTTGGTAGTTATTACCATGGCGCGCAAAATTACTACGTACTGCGTCTGTTCCTTGCTTTTTGGGGTTCGACTGTTTTTACCATCCGGTTGGCACAGATGTTGTTCGGATGCATCATTATCGCCAGTTCTGTGACACTGGTGTCCAAGTTGACGCGCTCTTGCGCGTTGGCAATGACCACAGGCTTCGCTGCCGCAACGGATATTGCTTTCATTGCCTCCTTTCGGGATCAGAACTATATCGTTCTAGGTGGGCTCGCCTGGCTTCTGGTCGCTGTCAACTTGGCTTTACCTCGCGACGACCGCACGGACAATACGTTCAAGCGCCTATTTTTTTCCGGCATATTTGCTGGTCTTTCAGTATATGGATACTTCGTCAATCTTTTCTTTTTGCCGGCATTAATGCTGCTAGTGCTGCATGGAGTTCAGAACAGATCGCGCGGCATGCTTTGGTGGATGGCTGGATTGCCCATTGGAGCGATACTCTATTTTGTAGGTTATTTCCGTATGTACCGCGCTCTTGGAGGCTTGCACGGCATGATTTCCAATCTGTCGACTGGTATCCGGGCGCTTAATCCTGTGCAGTCGGAGACTTTGTTCGAACGTATTTCGCACATTTATTCCTTTGCACATATGGCGGTCTCAAACGACGAAAATTGCTTCATGATTTTAGGCGGACCTCTTGGGAGCCATTGGGGAAACGCTAAATTCTATCTATTGACCATCGCCATTATGATTCTCCTTGGATGGGCGGTGTCCGAGTGGGTGCGCAAACGTCTATTTGACAATACGGTATGCGTCACGCTGTTACCGCTTTCCTTTGCCGCAGTGGCTCTGGTCTTTGGGGGGCGATTGGGTGCTCATCATTTCTCGGTTCTGATCGTGTTTGTATACATCACAATTTGTATATTGCTTTATCGGGTTCTGATGCTTGACCCATTCCAAGGAAAAGCACTAGCGGCAAGGCGGGCTATTGCTGTGGTTGCAATAGTCTTGATCGGCGCAAACTTGTTGCAGCAATCGATATTCTTCAAGCAGCTGAATGAAACCGGAGGAGTTTTCCGCTCATCTAATGCCCTGACTACGATGGCGCAGGAGGCGATCAGTGATCGCGGGTCTGCTCTCTATGATTTTCCGGAATGGGGTTTCTTCACTTCATTTGCGCTGCTGACGGAAAACAAAGTGCCTTACCTGATAGATGACAGCACCGGGGCGATCAAAGCTGCACATGCCCGTTATCAAGGTTATGGCGAATTGCGATTGCTTTACTGGAGCGATGCCGATTCGGTGCAGTATGTACGTAAGTTACAGGATGCGGGGTTGAAGGGCATCCGCAAAAGGATTTTTTTCCAGCGGAACGGTCGTGATGCCTTTTATATGTTGACGGCACACTTTGATTAGCGAGCGCGCCGACATTGTCTGTTCGGGTTGCGTGCAGAAGAGATTTATTGGAAGAGAGAGTGTGTTGATATGAAAAATCCTAAAGTTGTGGTGCTGGTGCCTTGTTATAACGAAGAACGAACGGTTGGGACGGTTGTGGCGTCATTTAAAGATGCATTGCCGGAGGCCGTTGTTTACGTGTACGACAATAATTCCACCGATGGCACCAGGGATGAGGCATTGGCTGCCGGCGCGATTGTTCGCACCGAGCCACAACAGGGGAAAGGTGCCGTTGTGCGACGAATGTTTCGCGACATTGAGGCTGATTTTTTTATCATGGTCGACGGCGACCACACGTACGATGCTGCTATGTCCCCAGCAATGCTGGCCATGGCCATCGATGAGCAATTGGATCTTGTCAATTGCGTGCGTATGGAGACGGAGGATTCGGCCTATCGTTCGGGACACCGATTGGGAAATCGGATGCTCACTGGTGCGGTTCGTATGATTTTTGGCGATCGGGTCCAGGACATGCTGTCCGGATATAAGGTTTTTTCCCGCCGATTCGTCAAGTCGTTTCCTGCTTCCTCGATCGGCTTTGGCATAGAAACAGAACTGACCGTTCATGCATTGGAGCTGCAAATGCCTGTGGGCCATCTACCAGGTTCGTACGGCGGCCGACCTGCTGGTTCTGTCAGTAAATTGAGCACCTACAAGGATGGAAGCCGCATTCTCTGGTTGATTGTTCAGCTGTTTAAGCATGAGCGTCCGCTGTCCTTCTTCGGCGGCATTTCCGCCGTGCTCGTACTTCTTTCTTTATTGCTAGGCTTGCCTGTGGTGGAGTTCTATCTTCAGCACGGTACGGTGCCTCGCTTTCCTACCGCTATCCTGGCTACCGGAATCATGCTGCTTGCGACCATGAGTTTTGTTGCTGGCCTGGTACTCGACACCGTTACGAGGGGGCGTCGTGAATTGAAGGCACTGGCATATCTTTCGCATCCGTTTTTTCAACACGACTAATGCGCCAGGCAGGAGGGGGATGATGAACGTTGAGACTGCTGTGGGCTCTGCCGTATTTGAGCGCATATCTGTCGCCATTTACGGTTCGCGTCGAAGTGTCGGCGAAGTGATTGCTACGCATCATAACAATTTCAACATCGTGAGATTCATCCTGGCGGCGTCGGTCATCTATTTCCATTCTTCGCACATTGCCGGCAGTGCAGAGGCCGACTGGATTACGCGTTACCTCTTGCTTCCGGTGACAGATTTAGGTGGGATGGCAGTCCAATGCTTTTTCTTCCTTAGCGGATTGTTTGTCACGCAGAGTATTGTGAAAGATCGTAATCTGCTTGATTACGTAATCAAGCGTGCCATGCGCATTTTTCCGGGACTTTTTGTCTGTACGGTGGTAATGACACCTCTGCTGGCAATGCTTGCTGGATGGGGCGCTTTCAGCCGGCTGTTCAGAACGCCTGAGCCTTACACGTTCATGCTTGCCAACGCATCGCTTAATTTGCGCTGGACGTTGCCGACGGTATTGGCGGGCAATCCGCATGCTGTGCTTAATGGTTCAATTCACACGCTCCCCACGGAGTTGAAAATGTACGTGATGCTGGGGTTGCTCGGCCTGCTTTGCGTCACATCCCGGCAGTTGTGGGTTGGAGCAGTAACGCTGCTCATTATGATAATCGCGGCATGCGTGGGCCCTACAGTCACGGCGATCTGGCACACCGCGCCAGATACCTATGCCATGATTATGATGTTCCTGGCCGGGATGTTGACCTTTGCGCTCGCCAACCACATTTACGTAAATTTCTCCCAGGGTTTAGTTCTTTTATTGCTTATTTTGCTGTGCAAGCAGTTTTTTTTGTTTCGTTGCGTCGCCACCTATGGTTTTGTCATCTGGCTGATGCTCTACGTAGGCCAGAGCCAGAGCCTTCATCGGCTTTTTAATCCAAGATACGACACCAGCTATGGCGTCTATGTGTACGGATGGCCCAGCCAGCAGTTGGTGAAGGCTCTGGTTCCACAGGCCGGCACCGTATTGATCACCACTATGGGGCTTCTCTTAGCATTTGCCTTTGCGCTGGTGAGTTGGATCTATATCGAGCGGCCGGCCATGAACGTAGCGAGGACTATATCCGGAAGGCCAGACAAGCTCAGGGCAACGCTCGCGGTCATTTCATGGGGCCGCGGTAATCGCGCCCTTTGCATCCAGCTGGCCGCACTAGCGATGCTTGTCGGGCTGGCGGCGTTAACTGTCAACGTAGAACTGATACACCCTAAGCCCTTGTCAGAGCGTATCGTTGGTTGGGGGCCAACGCAATCCAGGGCGGGCCATGGTTTTAACGTTCAGCCTGATGGATCATCGGCACTGTGGGTCAAGTTGGATGGCGAAGCGCCTGCTGGCAGTAAGGTCGTGCTCGATGGGCATTGGTTGCGGACGGATGTGACGACCGATCCCGCAATTCTGACGGCCTTGGTGCCAAAATGGCTGGTCTATCGCCAGGGCAGGAAGCATATCGAAGTTTACGTGCTTGGTGCGAAGGCAGCGTACCGATCAAATTCTGTTAACTTGGACATCGTCAAGTGAGACTGGTCAGGGGGAAAGGCGGAAACGGATGGTTCGCCATTTCGCATCCTCACGCCAAGCATGAGTAGCCTTATGAACACCCGTTGCGCTTATCTAGATCAGCTTGAGGCTGAGAGCATATATATCTTGCGCGAGGTCGCCGCGGGTTTCCAGCAACCCGTTATGCTGTATTCGATCGGAAAGGACTCCTCAGTGCTGCTTCATCTGCTGCGGAAGGCGTTTTATCCGGCACGACCACCCATACCGCTCCTGCATGTAGATACGACATGGAAGTTTCGCGAAATGATCGCGTTCCGCGATCAGATCGCGGCCACGGAGGATCTGCAGATGTTTGTGCACGTAAACGAAGAAGGGGTGCGGCAGGGCATTTCCCCCTTGGTCCACGGGGCAACAGTTCACACGGACGTGATGAAGACGGCGGCGCTAAAGCAGGCACTTGACAAGTATGGATTCGATGCAGCCGTTGGCGGGGCCCGCCGTGACGAGGAAAAGTCGCGTGCCAAGGAGCGCGTGTTCTCCTTTCGCAACGCTCAACATCGTTGGGATCCTAAGCGCCAGCGCCCGGAGTTCTGGAATCTTTACAACACGCACATCCACAAGGGCGAAAGCGTACGCGTATTCCCTATGTCCAATTGGACAGAGATGGATGTATGGCAATACATCCGCAATCAGGATATTCCGGTAGTACCGCTCTACTTCGCCAAGCTACGGCCGGTAGTGGCACGTGACGGTGCATTGATCATGGTTGATGACAACCGCTTCGTGCTACGTGAAGGAGAGAAAATCCAACAGCGCATGGTTCGCTTCCGTACGTTGGGTTGCTATCCACTGACCGGCGCCATCGAGTCCAGCGCGTCCACTGTCGATGAGATCATCGAGGAAATGGCTACATCCCGCTCGTCTGAGAGGCAGGGAAGGGTGATCGACCAGGATCCATCCGCGTCCATGGAACACAAGAAGCAGGAAGGGTATTTCTGATGCCCCACTCTTTCATAAAGGAGCGTGGTCAGCTTCGTTTCATTACCTGTGGCAGTGTTGATGACGGTAAGAGCACTCTGTTAGGCAGATTGCTTTACGATGCGGGCATGTTGCCTGACGATCAGATCGAAGCACTCCGTCGCGACAGTCTTCGAACGTATCCAGATGGAGGCATTCTGGATTTTTCGTTGCTGACGGATGGCCTGGATGCAGAGCGCCAGCAGGGTATTACCATCGACGTTGCGTATCGTTATTTTCACAGCGCACGACGAAGCTTCATCGTTGCCGATTGTCCGGGGCACGAGCAATATACGCGCAATATGGCCACGGGTGCTTCGCATGCTGACCTGGCGGTGGTGCTGGTAGATGCTCGCAAAGGTCTGCTGGTTCAAACACGCCGGCACACGTATATCTGCGCGCTGCTAGGGTTGCGCAAGGTAATCCTGGCAGTGAACAAGATGGATCTTGTGGACTATAGAGAGGAACATTTCGAATCCATCCGCGCCGCTTACGATGAATTGGCTACGCAGCTAGGTATCGAAGACGTGCATGCGTTGCCAGTTGCTGCACTGGCAGGCGACAACGTCGGGGTACGCTCGCAGAGGATGCCCTGGTACAACGGAAATACCTTGCTTGAGCTCCTGGAAACCATTGAAGTAAAGCTTGTTGACGGCGTCGATTTCCGCATGCCCGTTCAGTGGGTAAACCGGCCGGACCAGTCGTTTCGCGGTTACGCGGGAACCGTTTGCGGCGGGCACATTCGACGGGGCGACGAGGTTATCGTACAGCCGGGCGCGCATCGCGCTCGCATAGCCCGTATTGTAACGGCCGATGGTGATCTTGACGAAGCGAAGGCGGGGCATGCCGTCACCCTGACGCTGGACAAGGAAGTCGACGCAAGCCGGGGCGATGTCATTGCCGATGCTTTGCGTCCCGCCCAGGAAGCGGATCAATTCGCTGCTCACCTGCTCTGGATGGGGGATGAGCCTTTGCTTCCTGGTCGTGGCTATTGGTTGAAGATTGGTACTCGGACAGTCAATGCCCGTATCACTTCCATCAAGCACAAAGTCGATGTAAACAGTCAAGCGAAACTCGCTGCGCATCGCCTTGAACTGAACGAGGTTGGCTATTGCAATCTCGATCTCGATCAGGTCATTGCATTTGAAGCCTATGCGGTCAACCCATCGCTGGGTGGTTTCATACTGATTGACCGGCAGAGTCATGCAACTGTCGCTTGCGGCATGCTGGATTTCGCCTTGCGTCGCGCCACCAATGTGCATTGGCAGCAGTTGGACGTAGACAAACGAATGCGCGCGCGCAGCAAGGGACAACGACCGTGCTGTGTGTGGTTCACGGGTTTGTCCGGTGCGGGAAAATCTACGATTGCCAATCTACTTGAGCGGCGGCTTAGCGCGCTTGGATGCCACACATATCTCCTTGATGGCGATAACCTGCGTCACGGTCTCAATCGCGACCTTGGTTTTACGCTTGAGGCACGCGTAGAGAACGTTCGCCGAGTTGCCGAAGTGGCGCGCCTGATGGTTGACGCCGGGCTGATAGTGTTGGTTTGCGTCATCTCTCCTTTTCGTAGCGAGCGGGAATTCGCGCGTGGTCTGTTCGCCGAGGGCGAGTTCGTCGAGATATTTGTGGACACGCCGCTGGAGGAGTGCGAGCGCCGGGACCCTAAGGGGCTGTACCGAAAAGCCAGAGCCGGAGAAATCCAGAACTTCACCGGCGTGGATTCGCCGTACGAGGCACCCGAGCATCCGGACGTGCACTTGCGGTCCAATGGCGCAACGCCCGACATGCTTGCGGACCAGATTGCCTCGCATGTAATGAATGCAATACGTGAGAACTGAAACTTTCGTAGCCACTTCGATAACATGGGTCGATCGGAAAGTGAGAGATTCAGATCTTTCATCGCATTGTCTTATCTGGACATAAGTAATGAGCAATGCATTTCAGCAAATGACTCATGATGCTTCGTGTACGGATGAGTCTGGTGCTGCCTGGTTGGTCTTGCTGCTTTCGCCGCTGGCGGCAAGCGCGATCATTTTGCGAGTGGGGGTTTATTGCAGCCTGTCGTTTCACGCGGCTGCGTGCCTTCTGCTCATTATGTCTGGACTGATGGCGGGCTCATTGGCCATGTGGCTTTGGCCCCTTCTGTCCAATCCCATGCTTCTACTGGCGACGGACAAAAAAAGAGATGCATCACGTTATCTAGTAGGGCTTGTTTGCGTTATCACCGGTGTTGCGGCGATATGCCTGCATCGCCCCGACGCAGACGATGCCACATACCTGCCCAAGATCATTCACTACCTGGCTTATCCCACGTCGGTCATGAATGGTGTGGTCCCTGAGGTCGCAAGTACGCCACCGGCTGCTTTTCCCTTGGCCGCGGCACCTTATTACCCAACCTCGTATGAATTTGCGCAGGCAGCATTTGCTCACCTGACGGGTATCAATTTTTTTACTGTGTATTATGTGTTGACACCCTTGGTGGCAGGCATAGTGGGGGTGTTGGCCTTGATTTATATGCTGCGATTGCTGGGTTGTTCCAGCGATGCCGCGGCAGGCGCGGTGCTGGTGATGATTCCCGTGATATTGCTGATGGGGGAGACTCACCGCAGCTTGGGTAACGTTACGCTGCTGCGCCTGTTTCAATCCAAATTCGCTTTCTTCTGGTTTGGTCTGCCTATCTTCATCGACCTGACGTTGATTCATTTGCGCGAGGGAGGACGGATCACATGGATCTGCTTGTTTATCGCTGCCACGGCCTTAGGGGGCATCACGAGTTCAGCCTTGGTCATGCTGCCGATTCTGGCCTTGCTTCTGGCCGCAGCCTGGCAGTTGCTTTGGATAGGCCATAAGTGGTGTATACGGCAGTGCCTTATCTATGGTCTTTCGTTGCTGCCGATAGTTGGCTTTGCTCTGGATTTCAGGCGATTTGCATCGAGCCAGATTGGTTATGGGTCGGAGATTAATGTCGGATTTCCACAGGACTTTTCCGCCCAATTTGAACTCGTCTATGGCGCCGGCGTACTGCCAACGACAATGATTGTGCTCGGTTTAGCCCTATTGGTTTGCCTGACAAACCCAAAAAAAAATGCTTTTCTCCTTGGTTGGATGGTGCTGGGATTCTTGATGGTTCTAAACCCTCTATCTGCCCCGTGGATCATGAAGCATCTGACAACGGAGAATATTTATTGGCGCCTGTTCTATCTGTTACCGCAGCTGCCGCTCCTCGGTGTAGGTATCGCTCATTCCCTTGAGCGAATCCGTGCGACCAGGCTCAGGATCTGGGTACCCTCGATGATCTGTTTTGCGCTGGTTGGATTGGCATTCTTTTTTCCTACCTCCACACTAAGAAAGACAAATGGCACCCGCATAGGTCCGCCAGGTCCCACCGTTGACAGCGTAGTTGACGATGCGAGCAAGGTTCTCAAGTTGGCTCCTCCTGGAGTTATGCTTGCGCCGATCGAGCTTGCTCAGAACATGGCAATTGTTTCTGCGGAACACTCGCAAATTGCCACGCGGGAATCACTTATGGCAAATGTGTTCCACGACCGGCGGCAGGAGTACGTAGAGCGCCTGGCTGCGGCTCAGTTCCTCGCAGGCAAGGGGGGAAGTATGGGAAGCCTTAATCAGATGTTGCGCAGCTATGAACCCAAGACCGTGGTAATAGCCGATGGAGCATTAACTCCCGCCGTGGCACGACTGTTGGCGTCGGAGGGTCTTCAATTGGCAGGGCGCGTCCAACCGTGGCAGGTATACATTCGCAGGTAGCCCTGAAAATTAGCCGCATCAACGCGCACGGCCACGAGTTGCGGACGATGACTTGCCTTATCATGCGATCGGCTAGCGGGAGTTCGACCCCGGCTTTTTTGACAAGCGATGCAGCAGTTGGGGGAGTAAACACAGGCCACCTGAAATGACCAGAAGCGGGGTCAGTAAGCGCAACGCTATTGCCGCGGCTTCGGCTTCTGCCTGCGACTTTCCGAGCCAGATCAAAATGCCCTGACTCCCCAATTCCGCAACACCCAGCCCTGCAGGTGTCATGCTGGCAATCATCGTGAGCATTACGCCACCCAGCAAGATGCTGACTTGCCCGAATCCGACGGTAACATGGATAGCACTGATGGCGCTCCACCATAGTGCTGCGTAGAGCAACCACAACATGATTGTCAGTAAGCTTGCGGCCGTCATCCGGTGGTAGTGACGCAACAATCCGATGTACGATTGAGTTCGATTCGGGAGATACCGGGTGAGCGAACCAAGCAAGTAAAGCAGTTGGCCGCTCCACACTGGCAGAAGAAGGGCGATGAGGGCGGGCCACGTCAAATCGAATTGCGTGCACAGGCCACAGAGCCCCACGCCGGCCACTCCAGCCAGGTCCATCACGCGCTCAACAAAAAGGGCCGGCACTCTTTCTTTCCAGGTATCCGTGCCCGAGGTTCGCATCATATGGATTTTGAGGATTTCCCCCAATTGGAACGGCGTAAGCGACGCAAGACCGGATGCTGCGCCGTTTGCCCGAAATGATTGCCAGAAGCTTTGGCGGTCGAAGGGAAGTCCCAATACGATCAGCCAGCGGACTCCTCGAATGAAGAACCCACAGGCGATCAGCATTAGGCCGCCGAGGATGAACATACCCCACCGCATTCGGGCCACAGCTATTCCAATCTGCCGCCAGTCGAACAGGTGGATGGTCCATATCACGCAGCCGAAAGTGATCAGCGCAATAACCGATATGCGAAGAACGTGGCGTTTCAAGGCTGCTGACCGGTCAAGTAGAAGCCATGGACATCGCAGTGCCCGAGACGGCAATGGTCATGCCTGTACTTGGGACGAAGGCTTCGGATCATCGTGCCGGGCTAATTATGGCTTGCGCAGTGCGCGTTATATGATCCAGATGTTCCTCGATACCCACCCACAGTGGAAGGCGAACGAGTCGCTGGCTTACGGATTCGGTGATGGGCAGCTGGTCCGAGCTGCGCCCGTATCGTCGCCCCGCGGGAGAACTGTGCAAGGGTACGTAATGGAACACTGTACCGATGCCCGATGACCTCATGGCGTCAATAAAGCGCGTACGGCTATCCAGATCGTTCATTAGTAGATAGTACATGTGCGCGTTATGCGTACAGTTAGGGGGAATAAAGGGACGGCGGACCAGGCCGGCCTGTTCGAGCGGTTCGGCCCATGCTTGATAACGTTTCCAGATGCCGATACGGCGGCGGGTGATCTCTTCGGCTTGTTCCAGCTGCGCTGCGAGGAAGGCCGCTATCAATTCGCTAGGAAGATAGGACGAGCCGATGTCCACCCACGTATATTTATCGACTTGTCCCCGAAAAAATTTGCTACGGTTGGTGCCCTTTTCACGAATGATTTCCGCGCGCTCGATCAACTTGGGGTCATTGATCAGTAGTGCCCCGCCTTCTCCAGAAATGACGTTCTTCGTCTCATGAAAACTCAACGCAGCCAAGTTGCCGATACCACCTAGCGGACGTCCATCGCAACTGGACAAAATGCCCTGAGCCGCATCTTCGATTACAGCTAGCTCATGGCGCACCGCTATCGCTATGATGGACTTCATGTCGCACGCGACACCAGCGTAGTGAACGACACAGATTGCCTTGGTGCGCGAGGTTATGGCGCGTTCGATCAAGCTTTCATCGAGATTAAGGGTATCGGGGCGGATATCCACGAATACGGGCACCGCCCCTCTCAATACGAACGCATTGGCGGTGGACACAAACGTGAAGGAGGGCATGATCACTTCGTCGCCCGGTTCCAGGTCGAGCAACATCGCCGACATTTCGAGCGCAGCGGTGCATGAGTGGGTAAGCAGCGCTTTCTGGGCACCTGTTTTCTCCTCCAGCCAGGCATGGCACCGGCTGGTGAAGGACCCGTCACCGGACAATTGCCCATTGGCGTGAGCCTGTGCAATGTATTCCAGTTCCTTGCCAACGAGATAAGGGCGATTGAATGGGATATTCATATGGATATTGGATCGCGTTGCAGACTAGGCGTGCGGAGTACCATCGCTGGCCGACGATTTGGCCAGTGGAGTCGGTGTCTTGCTGCCAGATCGCCATCCCCATATATAGTCGGCAGCGTGAGGTCCTGCATTGAAGATTAAATCTATGATGCTTATGGCATGTTCAAAGGGAGGGTAGAGCTGGCCATATTCCGGATAGCCGGAATAATCCTTGAGCGTCAGGGTGATGCCAAGTTCCTTGAATTTCGCTTCATCCAGATAGCAGGACGCCGTTGGACCGGAAAGATAGCAATCGGCATGACTGAGGCGAAGAAGATCCATGATCTTCGCCTGTTTGGCACCCTGCGAAGCATAAGCCCGCGAATCCGTGAATACTGTCTGGATACCTAGTAGCTCACGTGAGATCCGCTCTATCATGTGGCGATTCATCTGCGACAAATTCGTCCACGTATGATTACGGTAGAGCTCTGCGAAGAAATCGGCATATTGGCGAAAATAGGGCGCACGGCCATAGTTGTGAGCAATACTCTTCCAGTGTTTTTCCTGCCAGCTGCTGTCTTCCAGGGTGACATCGCAGATCAGTCGGCTGCGATCCGAGCCAGCTGGAACTGTCAACCATATCGAACCGTTGGCCGTTTTGATTCGGTTGCGTGTACGCCAGTCTCGAACTGTGTACTGAACGTCGTCGAGAAATATGAATTCGTCGACATCGTGAATGATGTCGAAATATCCCTTCCAGGGGATATAGGACGATTGAATAATCGCAACGGTATGTCTGCTCATGAATTTACGCAGGCGTGATAAGCGGTAAGAAGGCTGTCCACGACATCGATGCGATCGCTGTCGTCTGAAGACAAATCCCTGGTCATGCCGTCATGGTGGTTGATGAAGCCGCCAGTGCGCCGGATGATCAGCGCGTGAAGGTAGCCGGCCCGTACGGCGCCAACGCCGTCGCGGAAATAATTGTCACCCACCATGACCAGCTGCGATGGATCCAGTGCAAGTGAGCGAGCCGCCTGGATGAATCCGCTTCTATGGGGCTTTTCGTAGCCATGTTCCCGGGTATAAATCACGGTGTCCACGCAATTGAGAGCATTGGCATTTGCCACTTTCGAGCGCTGCGTAGCCGGGGGATTGTCGGTGACGATGGCCACCGGAAAACCTTTTGACTTGAAGGCCAGCAGGATTTGAGCGGCGTCGTTGTATAAAGGCGTGTCCGCGACGACGGCCTCGCGATAGGCGCCGATAGCCTCTGCGCGCAAAGCGTCCGGTAAAGAAAGTTCTGAGAGCAGCCTGTCGATGAGGTCGCTTCGTATCCCCTCATCGATCAACTGTGCAGCGCAGAGTAGAAGGCGGCTTCTGTCGACATGTTTCGCGAAACAATGTGGATGCGTCGCCTCAATCTTCTTGAGCATCCAAAGTTTATGGTCGACCAGCGTATCGTCGAGATCAAACACGACGCCCTTCGGAGCGTTCGCCAACTGGGGAACGTAAATATCCTGAAGGAGCCGTATCGTTCGCACTTTCTTTCTGCGGACGGGAGCGATTGCGGTGCCTGCTGTCGTCGAGTCGACGAAAAAGCCCGGAAGATTGATGCCCTCGGCAAGCGCGTGGGTGGCGGAAGTGCCGCTGCGTGGATTGACGTCCGAAATGAGATACTCGCAGTCATTTGTCGCCAATACCTGGATGTTGAACAGTCCGCGTCCGCCAAGATCGCTGAGAGCCTGTGCCGCCCTCTTTGCCAAATGAAAAAGAGGAGCGTCCGTGACCGATTCGGATATGAGCGAAAAGCCACCCGATACACGTAGGCGTCGGCGCAAGACGATGGGGGAAACATCGCCGTTGAGCCCGATGGCGAAGTCAAGCGAGAATTCATCGAAGCCGGAGAGCCAGCGAGTCCAGATATGAGTGGCCCACTCGTTATGATGATTCTGAAGCTCCTCTGCGTTATACACCGCAATCAGGCCACGGCCGCCCCAGCCATTGCGCGGGCGGCCAAGAAGCGGATAGGAAACCGTGCAATCTGCCGGATCAAATGTTTCTTGTACTGGCAGGCCGGCGGTCTGCAGCCATTCGTACGTTTTAAGTTTGTCTAGCAAGATATCAAGTACATTCGTGCCAGACACCGCAACACGCGTTCCGATCGATTCCAGTTCAGCCTTCAAGCGGGATAGTGCTGGAAGTTCGCGTGCTGTCGCTGGAAAGATAACATCGACGTGGTCTTGTTTGGCGGTATCCAACACGAAACGGGAGAATGCGTCCAGGTTAGATATAGGTGGTGCGGTGCGATAGTCCAGGCAGAGATAGCGCGTTGGATTTTCGGGGAAGATGTCGCAGATGATTACATGCACATCACTACGCTGCTGTAGCGCGCGCACCAGTGTGAGTCCTTGAAACCCGCCTCCGCTGATGACCAGTACTGTTTTCATGGCGCTTTCGCGACGAGCAGAACCCCATTTGCAATATCCGGGTTGTCATAACCCACTTCGATGAAAGCATCTTCAACGCGCGCGTCGAGCGAAAGCTGAAGTAGCTGGCTTGTGGTGAGGGGCTTGAGGACAAGTCCGCACGTCTCGAGCACGCTATAGCCTGATTCTTGTACGAGCGCGGTAATTGTCCTGGAATCAAAGTAACGCTTGTGACCCAATTCCAGGTCGTGCCGGCTCAATGCGTAAATGTCCTGCAGATACCCCGCAGACTGGCCTAGCAGACGATGCAGGGAGCGGGCGTTGGGCACTGCGGCGAACAGAATGCCGTCCGGCTTTAGCAGAGGACGGAATTTCCGCAGAATGAAGCCAGGATCGTCCACGTGCTCGAGCACGAAACCCATTTCGATCGCATCGAACGGCCGGTCGAATCTGGCCGTCTCGAAATAGGTATGGTGAACGAATACATTGGGAGGGGGCGTGGTTTCCAAGCGATAACGCTCGATAATATCTTTCGAGCCTTCGAGGATGTGATATTCAGCAATAGCAAGCTGTTCGCGAATGGTGCGGCTGACGCGCTGCCCACCGATGCCGAGGCTGAGTATCCGCAGGTTTTGGCGCTGGCCAAGCCTTTCCACGATCTTCTTCGCATAAGCTCTAAGCAGTAGCTCCTCATCCCAGTGGTAGGGGAAGCGTTCCGTGTATGCCTCTTTGTATGCGTTTAGATCTTCATTGATCAGTTGCTTTTCAGTCATGGTAATCACGGACGATGAATAAGGGGCGGGCCTGGGTCTGCGTATAAATACGGGCGATATAGAGTCCAATGATTCCAAGGACCGTGATAACGATGCCCGCCATTCCAATGATGACGATCATGATGGAAGTGAAGCCGGCGAGGACCGCTTCTGGATGGAGGATCTTCCGAAGCAGCAACATAGTGCCACCCAATACCGCAAGGAAGGTCACGATGACGCCTATCAGGAGCACCAGCTTTAGCGGCACCGTCGAAAACGAGGTGACCGCTTCCAGCAGCAGCGACAACCTTTTGCGGAAGGAATAGGTTGAGCGACCTTCGCGAACCGATTTGGGGATGGCAATTGCAATTTGCTGGAAACCAGCCCAATACATCATGCCGCCGAGGAAGATGTTGCGATCGCCTAGTGAGAGCAATGCTTTGACGTAGCGTCGTGTCATGAGGCGTTCGCTGAGTACATTTGCCGGAACAGTCGTATCGCTCAGCAAATTGAACAGCTTCCAGAAAAGAGCCCCACCAATACGCTCTACCGCCGACCCCTTGCGTCTTTCCTGTATGCCGTATACCACATCGGCGCCCGTGCTTTGGAACGTATCCAGGAAACGTTTTAGCACGCCTGGCCGTACCTCCAGGTCACAATCGATGATGAATATCAGGTCGCCGCAAGCATGTGCGAGTCCCGCCAGCATCGCCTTGTGGTGGCCAAAGTTGCGAGAGAGATCGACGATCTTGATTTTGGAATTTGATTGCTTTGCTTGTAGCAAGAGATCCAAGGAATCGTCTGGCGACCCGTCATTCACGAAAATAATTTCGTAGTCAGGTATGCCGGCTTCCGAAACTGCGCTGATCGTCTCGTCGACGAAGATCTGCAAGAATGACCGGGAACGATAGACCGTTGTAACGATGCTTAGCGCGCGAGCCTGGGCTATCACCTTTGGACTCGAAGTCGGGTCAGTTGGCGTTGCCATGCGCGGGGTTCCTTGGGCATAGAGCGACTGATCAGGATGAGGCATGTGCAAGGTCTCGCCAGAATGGTTGCAGGCGATTGCTCGGTCGACATCCCTGTCGACGTCTGTGGATGCGGAATTTCCGACAGCGCTTCAGCCCAGATGTTGCTCCAACTCTGGAATGAGCTTGAACAAATCACCTACCAGGCCGATATCGGCGATCTCGAAAATCGGGGCTTCACTGTCCTTGTTGATTGCCACGATGGTTCCGGCGTCCTTGATCCCGGTCAGGTGCTGAATTGCACCGGATATACCTATGGCCATGTACAGCTCAGGAGCTATGATCTTGCCCGTCTGGCCTACCTGCAATTCGTTCGGCACATATCCGGCATCGACGGCCGCACGGGAGGCGCCCACGGCGGCACCCATCTTGTCGGCAAGCCGATAGATGATTTCGAAATTTTCCCTGGAGCCTACGCCGCGGCCGCCTGACACAACCTTGTTGGCGCTTTGCAGGTCCGGCCGATCGCTTTTTCCCTGCCGGAGCTCAATGAAGCGGGTGTGCGAAGGAAGGTGCGCGTCTACGCTCAATGCCTCCACTGGCGCCGGGCTGACGGAGGTGCCGGCCGCCGCTGGCCAGGATGCGGTGCGAATGGTCGCTACAACGGTGTACTGGGGATCGGCTTCTACCGTAACGATGGCATTGCCTGCGTAGATGGGGCGCTTGAAGACGTGGCTGCTCTCCACGCTCATCACATCGCTGACTTGCGCCACGCCCAGCAATGCGGCGACGCGGGGCGCGATGTCCTTGCCGAAGGTGGTGGAGGGCACGAACACGTGGCTATACCCCTCAGCAGCCTTTGCGATTTGGGGCGCAAGCACGGCGGCCAACGGGTGTGTATTCTCGGCGCGTGCAATGGTCAGTACGCGGCCTACGCCTTCGATCTGCGCGGCTGTGGCGGCGACAGCGGCGACTTCATTGCCGAGCACCAGCACATCGATTGTGTTAGGTTTGACTGAAATCGCGGCGCTGACGGCGCGTGCGGTGGAAGAATTCAGCTTGCCGTCCAGATGTTCGGCGAGTACCAGGATCTTGCTCATGGACATTTTCCTCGTCAGGATAGCTGCTCAGAGCAGCCCCTTCTGCTTCAGTGTCGCCACCAACTCGGCAGCATCCTTCACCATCACTCCTTTGCTGCGTTTCGGGGGCGTGGCGTAGTGAGTGGTTTTGAGCTGATCGTGCGCATTTACACCCAGCGATGCGAACTCGATTATATCGATAGGCTTGGATTTTGCCTTCATAATGTCAGGCAGCTTGATAAATCGGGGCTCGTTCAAGCGCAGGTCCGATGTGATCACAGCTGGGAGCTCTGTTTCGATCACTTCCAGGCCGGCGTCGACTTCGCGGGTGACCGTGGCCGTTCCGTTGGAGATCTCAACCTTGCTGGCAAATGTGGCTTGCGGCCGATCCCAAAGGGCCGCCAACATCTGGCCAGTCTGATTGGCATCGTCATCGATGGCCTGCTTGCCGAGGATGATCAAGCCTGGCTGTTCTTTCTCTGCCAGCTTCAGGAACACTCGCGCCGCGGTCAATGGCTGCACGGTATCAGTCGTCACCACATGAATAGCGCGATTTGCGCCCATGGCAAGACCGTTGCGCAGGTGCGCGGTCAGGTCGTTTGGGCCAATGCCAACGACGACCACTTCCTGAGCCATTCCCTTTTCACGTAGACGCAACGCTTCTTCCAGTGCGATATCGTCAAAAGGATTGGCGGAAAGTTTCACCCCCTCGGTCACCACCCCGGTGCCATCGGGCTTGACCTGGATGCGGACGTTGTAGTCCACCACACGCTTGTAGCCAACCAGAATCTTCATCTCAATACCTTCACTGTACGCCAGTAGGGGTGCAAACGGGCCCATGCAAAGTGCAAATTCTATCCGATGCTCCACCTGGGCATGAATGATGTTCGCTTTGCGAATGCGCTTTAAACCGCCGGGAATCCCGGTAAGGCTCGGCGAAGAGCTTCTCGGGCGGCTTCAAACGAAAAGTGCTCGCGTATGTTATCAAGGCCGCCATCGGACAGGCGATGCCACAACGTCTCGTCATCGTATAACCGGAGGATCGCGGCGGCAAAAGCTTCAGCGTCGTCAGCAAGCAATATGTTTTCGCCATCGTGCAATTGCATGCCTTCGGCCGCAATCGTGGTGGCCACTACCGGCAAGCCGTAACTCATCGCCATGTTGACTTTGCCTTTGACGCCCGCGCCGTAACGCAATGGGGCCAGCGCAACGCGGCATTTATCCATCCATGGCGCCAAATCGTCTACCTTGCCGTGGATGCAAATGCCCGGTCCTGCCAGCCTGGGCCGGTACGACTCCGGAATGTCCCCGATAAGATGCAAAGCGATTTCAGGGCGCGTGGCGTAAACACGAGGGTAGATATCGGAAACCAGCCATTGCACAGCGTCGACGTTTGGCGGATGGCCGAATCCTCCTACGAATACGAGGTCATTGCGCTTGCCGAATTTTTCGCGGCGCCCGAACACTTCATGCACATTTGAAACTAGTTCGACCTTTGCCTGAGGGATTTCTCTCAGCAGCAGTTCCTGCTCGACGGGACTTACCACGAGAGTAACGTCGCACGCGCGTATGAGGGCCAGTTCACGGCGCCTGGAGGATCGGGCTTGACGGACCAGGGTACGATTCCCGGTGTGATGGGCTGTACGCAGCTCGCGCAAAAAATGCAGGTCGACTGTATCAAAGAGAATTTTTGCGTGCGGGACTATCCGTCGCATCAGGCTCAGGTTGGGAGCGGCAATATAGTGCCGTGACAGCATGACGGCTTGCACGGAATTTTTTTCGCGTGTCAGCCAGCGAGCGAGAGAAGGTGACCACGGCTTGCATAGCACCTGCACTCCGGCGCGTCCTAACTGGGTAATCTCCCTGTCGCTCGCCATGCGGTTATCAGCCATAAAGGTGACGCGCCAACCCAACTGGCGCAGCAGGCGCATGATGTTGATCATGCGCAATGAGCCCGAGTCACGTGATGGATCGGGCGCCAGGGCGTCAATGATGAGAATGTGCGGACGGCCATCGTGATGAATGGCCGAGTCTATAGGTGAACCAGCTTCGGGCTGGCGCTTCAAGGCCTCAGCCCATTTTCTTTGAAATTTTGATTTATTGATTAACTGGTACTGCTTCACGCCTGCTTGCAGATCGGTTCCTGAGCTAATGCCTTCAAAATGGACTACGACGCTTTCTGGTTGATATATGACGCGTTTACCTATCGCGCGGACAGCGAAGGCAAGATCGGTGTCCTCGTAGTAGGCGGGCGTATAAAGGCTGTCGAAACCGTCGAGACGGTTAAACAGTTCCGACTCGATCATGAGAGAAGCTCCAGACACATAATCGGCATCGCGTCGATAGCGGAACCTGGGATCGTCCGGCGACTCGAAGCGCCCGTAGTTCCAGCCGTCCGCGTTGGAGAATACGATGCCTCCCGCTTCTTGCAGGCGTCCGTCAGGATAGACGAGGCGGCTGCCGGCCATTCCGCAGTCAGTCTCGTCCTCGAAGCATGCCAAAAGGTGATCGAGCCAGCCAGGAGTGACTTGCGTGTCGTTGTTCAGGAATAGCAGGTAAGCTCCCCGCGCCGCCGCCGCGCCTGCGTTGCAACTGCCAATAAAGCCCAGATTTTGCAGATTGCGAAGCAACTGCAATCCTGCAATGGCCTCCAGGGTCGACACTGTCGCGTCGGGCGAAGCGTCATCCACAACGATGACCTCGAACGGTGCAAGCGCACCGTGGTGGGCGATGGATCGAAGGCAAGCCAGCGTATAGTTTAGTTTTCCATGTACGGGGATAATGACCGATACCAACGGCGCGCTGCTGGTAGGAAGGGCGAACGGTGCGCCGGAATCTTCGAGAGGTTCTAAAGCTAAAATTGGGAATTGCCTGGCCTGTTGTTGAAATTCTTGCGCGATGCGCGCAACAGTACCTTTCAAGCCACGCTGAACTACGCTACCGGCTATGCGCCGGGTCAAGTAATACAGGCGCCTGACGCGCCAGATCAAAGAACTGCTCAAAGCCAACTCCGAGTGGCGTGATTGAAAAAATCACAGATTCTGATAATTCGGCCCCGACCCACCCTCAGGCGGAACCCAGTTGATGATTTCGTAAGGATCTTTAATGTCACACGTCTTGCAATGCACGCAGTTCGCGGCATTGATCTGCAGCCGCTTGCCCGTTTCGTCATTGACGATCTCGTAGACGTTCGCAGGGCAGAAGCGTGTGCAGGGGTTGCCGTATTCCTCCGCGCAGCGGGTGACGCACACGGAGGTATCCTTCACGTGCAGGTGCACGGGTTGGTCCTCGTCGTGTTCGGTGGCGGCGAAGTACACACCGGCCAGGCGGTCGCGAGGCGGCAGTTCACGTTGCACGTAGTCGCGCTTGGGTTCCTCGTACTGGCCAAGCTTGTGCAGCGCGTTCCAGTCGGGCTTGTTTTTGAGCGTCCATGGCGACTTACCGCCGATGGCGGTCTCCCAGCCAGCGTTAAACATGCCGAACCACAGGCCTTTCTTGAAGCCGGGTTTGATGTTGCGCACTTTCTTCAGTTCCGCCATCACGTCCGAGCCGCGCAGCTTGGCGTCGAAGCCTGCGGGCTTGAGCTCGTTCGCGGCGAGGTGTTCGGCGGCGAGCATGCCGCTCTTGATGGCCTGATGGGTGCCTTTGATCTTGGGCACGTTGAGCAGGCCGGCGGTGTCGCCGATCAAGAGGGCGCCGGGCAGTTCCACCTTGGGCAGGGATTGGTAGCCGCCGGTGACGATGGCGCGCGCGCCGGCGGAAAGAATGCTGCCGCCTTCGAGCAGGGGTTTGATCATGGGGTGGTTCTTCCATTGCTGGAAGGCTTCCCATGGCTGATAGTTGGGGTCGCTGTAGTCGAGGCCGCTGACGTAGCCGAGCGCGATGCGGTCCTTGTCCAGGTGATAAAGGAATGCGCCGCCGTAGGTGTGGTTGTCGGCCGGCCAGCCGAAGCTGTGGAAGATCTTACCGGGGGTGACGCGTCCGGCCGGCACCTGCCACAGTTCCTTGATGCCGATCGAATAGCCTTGCGGATCGCTGTGCGCATCGAGCTGGTAGCGTTTGATCAGTTGCTTGGTGAGGCTGCCGCGCGCGCCTTCGGCCAGCACGGTGACCTTGGCCTTGATGTCGATTCCTTGGGTGTAGCCGGGTTTGTGCGAGCCGTCTTTCGCCACGCCCATATCGCCGATGCGCACGCCGGCGACGGAACCGTCCTCGTTATAGATGGTGTCGGCGGCGGCGAAGCCGGGGAACACGTCCACGCCCAGCGCTTCGGCCTGCGGGGCGAGCCATGCGCACATCGCGCCAAGCGAGACGATGAAGTTGCCGTGATTGTTCATCGTCGATGGCACCGGCAGCTTGCGGCCGCCGGTCTTGGTTAGCAGCCAGAACTCGTCTTCGGTGGCCGGTACGCAGATCGGCGGCGGGTTGTCGCGCCAGCCGGGCAGCAGGGCGTCCAGCGCCTGCGGTTCGATCACCGCGCCGGAGAGGATGTGCGCGCCGATGGTGGAGGCCTTCTCGATCACGCACACCGTCACGTCCGGCTTGAGCTGCTTGAGGCGGATCGCGAACGAGAGTCCGGCTGGCCCCGCGCCGACGACGATCACGTCGTATTCCATCGTCTCGCGTTCGGTCATGGTGGACTTGGCTCCGGCGTGGCAGGGTGGCAGAGAGTAGCCGCACGGAGGGTTTCCGTGGCGGTCCGGACGGGTATTCTCCGGATTCGCCTACTGCGCGGCAAACCGGGGGCTGCTTGCGGGTGTGCCGCAATGGTCGGACATAATCGCGTTTCACCCGTGCCGGAGCGTGCATGAGTTCCCTACCGCCGATCGCCGATATCGACCTGCGCCGCGCCACGCTGTGCCAGCTGCTGCATTGGCTTGCCTCCGGCCGGGTGCAGGCGGGCCGATTGGCCGAGGTGCATCTGCACGCGATCGAGCGCATTAATCCGGCGCTCAACGCCTATGTGGGCCTGAGCCCTGCGCTCACGCTAGAGCAGGCGCGCAGTGCCGAGCTTCGCCGGCGCGATGGCGTGATCGGCCGGCTCGATGGCGTGCCCATCGCGCTCAAGGACAACTTCGACATCGCCGGCTGGCCCACGCGCGCCGGCCTGCCGGGGCCGGGCGTGCCGGCCACGCACGATTCGCACGTGGTAGCGCGGCTGCGCGCATCGGGCGCCGTGCTGATCGGCAAAACCAATATGGATGAAGGCGCGCTCGGCGCGGTCACCCGCAATCCGCATTACGGCGCCACCCACCATCCGCAACGGCATGGCTACACCGCGGGTGGTTCGTCCGGTGGCGCGGCGGCCGCCGTGGCGGCGGGGCTGGCGGTGGCGGCGATCGGTTCCGACAGCCTGGGCTCCGTGCGCATTCCGGCCAGTTATTGCGGCGTGTTCGCGCTCAAGCCCACGCAAGGCGAGATTTCCGCGCGCGGCATGACGCCCGCGGCGCGCCGGCTGGATACGGTGGGCCTGCTCGCGCGCGGCGTGGACGATCTCACCGTGTTGCTGCAGGTGCTTGCCGGTTACGACGCGGACGATCCGCGCTCGCGCCGCCGCCGCGTGGCCTTGTCGCCGCCGGATTGGGAACCCGGCAAACTGCGCTGCGGCATGCTGCCGGACCTTGTCGCGCTCGGCGTGCAGCAGGACGTGATCGACGTGTTCGACGCGGCGCTGGCCAAGCTCGATCGCGAACTGGGCGAGTGCCGCAAGGTGGATTTCGACGACTGGCATTTCGCCCGTGCGCGTCGCGCCGGGTTCCTGTTGATGGAAGCGGAGATGCTCGGCATCTTCGCCGCGCAGCTTGCCGATACCGAACACCCGGTCTCGCCGCCGTTCCGCCACCTGCTCGATTACGCCGCGCGCAAGAGCGCCGCCGACTACGCCGCCGCGGACCGTGTGCTCGATGCCGCTACGCTGAAAATGCGCCGCCTGTTCGCGCAGATCGACGTGCTCATCACGCCCACCACGCCGCAGGGCGCCTTTCCGCTGGACGGCCCGGTGCCCGATACGCAAGCCGATCTCACCAGCTTCGCCAACCTGGCTGGTTGCCCGGCGGTGAGCATTCCCATGGGCACGTTGCCGAATGGTCTGCCGATCGGCATGCAGCTGATCGGCGCGCGGGGATCGGACCTGCGCCTGCTGGAGCTGGCGGCCGTGTGGTCGGCCACGCTCGACGCGGCGCCGGACTATCCTGCGATCGCCTGATGGCGGTGACAACGTTTTGTTACATCGCGCCCGCTAGAGTGGCGCAAAGTCCCCAGGTTTCATCCCATGTCCGCCTACACCCAACAGCTCACGTTCTTCCGCGAGTGGATCAAGCATCCGCTGCAGATGGCTTCGGTGCTGCCCTCCGGCAGGCCGTTGGCGCGCATGATGGTGGCGGCGATGCCGGCCCGGGCGCACTGCGTGATCGAACTGGGCGCCGGTACCGGCGTGATCACCGAGGCACTGCTGCAGCACGGCGTGTCGATGGCGCAGCTCCTGGTTCTGGAAATGAACGAGACGCTGCATGCCGTGCTGCGCCGCCGCTTTCCGCAGGCGCATGTGCTGTGCGCCGACGCGCGGCACGTCAACGAACTGGCCCGGCGCACCGGTGTGCTGGCGCCGGCGGGTGCGGATGCCATTCTCAGCAGCCTAGGCCTGCTGGCCATGCCGCCTCAGCTGCAGCACGACATCGTCTCCGCGGCGCTGGCGGTGTTGCGCCCCGGCGGCGTGTTCGTGCAATACACCTACGGCTGGCGCAGTCCCATGCATCCGGACGTGCAGCGGCAGCTGCGTCTGCGTTGCCATCGTTCCGGCATGGTGTGGCGCAACCTGCCGCCGGCGCAGGTGTACACCTATGTCCAAGATGTTGATTGAGCATGCCGGCAGCCGTTGGGAACGGCTACCCCTCGCCGATGCGGATGTGCGCTACGCGCCGTGCTGGCTGGCCCGCGAGGAAGCCGATGAACTGTTTCAGCGCCTGCAGGATGAGATTCCATGGGAACGGCATCGCCTGCGCATGTTCGGGCGCGAGCTCGAGGCGCCGCGCCTGAGCTGCTGGATCGGCGATCCCGGCGCTACCTACGTGTACTCGCGCAGCCGCTTCGAGCCGCGGCCGTGGACGCCGTCGCTGTTGTCGGTGCGGAGGCGCGTGGAGCAGGCATGCAACGCACGATTCAACAGCGTGCTCGCCAACCTCTACCGCGACGGTGACGACGCCATGGGCTGGCACAGCGATGACGAGCCCGAGCTCGGAACGCAGCCGGTCATCGCGTCGCTGAGCCTGGGCGCGGAACGCCGCTTCCGGTTCCGCCGCCGCATGCCGCGCGGCGTGCGCGCATCGCCGCCGGTCGGTCTCGCGCTGGCGCATGGCAGCCTGTTGCACATGGCCGGCGGCACGCAGCATCACTACCAGCATGATTTGCCCAAGAGCGCCGCAGTTGTCGGACCACGCATCAATCTCACCTTCCGCCTGATCGGCCGGGCATGACGCCCTGCAGCTTGGATTGATCCAGGCCGCTGGACATAATGCGTGATCCCCATGTCTCAACTTGCAGGCTCGCAATGACCCAGAAGACCGTACTCAATGCCCTCCATCGCGAACTTGGCGCGCGCATGGTCGACTTCGGCGGCTGGGACATGCCGATCAACTACGGCTCGCAGATCGAAGAACACCACGCCGTGCGCCGCGACGCGGGCATGTTCGACGTGTCGCACATGACCGTGGTCGATCTGCACGGCGCGCGTGCGCGCGCCTTTTTGCGCCACCTGCTGGCCAACAGCATCGACAAGCTGAAAGTGCAGGGCAAGGCGCTGTACACCTGCATGCTCAACGAGCAGGGCGGGGTGATCGACGACCTGATCGTCTACCTGCTGGGCGACGAACACTTCCGCCTGGTGGTCAACGCCGCCACGCGCGAAAAGGATCTGGCCTGGATCGAGCAGCAGGCCAAGCCGTTCGGCGTCACCGTCAAGGAGCGTCCGGATTTCGCGATGATCGCCGTGCAAGGCCCCAACGCGCGCGCCAAGGTGATCGGCCTGCTGCACGAGGTGGATCGCCAGCGCATCGAGAAGCTCGGCCGCTTCGCCGCCGCCGCGGCGCAAGGCCCGCACGGCATGCCGCTGTTCATCGCGCGCACCGGCTACACCGGTGAGGACGGCTTCGAGATCATGCTGCCGGAAGAACACGCCATCGCCTTGTGGAAGGAACTGGCCGCCGCCGGCGTCGCCGCCTGCGGACTGGGCGCACGGGATACCTTGCGCCTGGAAGCGGGCATGAATCTGTACGGCCAGGACATGGACGAAAACGTCACGCCGTGGGAAGCCGGCCTGGCCTGGACCATCGTGCTGGATGAAGGGCGCGACTTCATCGGCCGCAAGGCGCTGGAAGCGCAAAAGGCCGCGGGCGTGCCGCGCAGCATGGTCGGCCTGGTGCTGGACGAAAAAGGCGTGCTGCGCCACGGGCAGAAAGTGCTGACGCCGCAAGGCGAAGGCGAAATTCTTTCCGGCAGCTTCGCACCCACCTTGAACAAGTCGGTGGCGTTCGCGCGCGTGCCGGCGGGCGCTGCGGACAACCTGCGGGTCGACATCCGCGGTCGCGAGGTGCCGGTGCGCGTGGTGAAATTCCCGTTCGTGCGCGACGGCAAAGCCTGCGAAGGCATCTAAGGACTTACGCCGCGGGCATGTCCCATTCCCGCGACGCCAGCAGTTAGAATTTGCACCCTCCAACCCTGATCGAAAACGACTGGACCCGACCATGAGCGCGAGCGAGATTCCCGGCGATCTGAAATTCCTCAAGTCCCACGAGTGGGCCCGTGTCGAAGACAATGGGCTGATCCGCGTGGGTATTTCCGACCACGCGCAGGAAGCGCTCGGCGACCTGGTGTACGTGGAGCTGCCGGAAGTCGGCGCCCAGGTGCAGGCCGGCAACAGCGTGGCGACGGTGGAGTCGGTCAAGGCCGCATCCGACATCTATGCGCCGGTTTCCGGCGAGATCGTCGAAGTCAACGAAAGCCTGGCCGACAAGCCCGAAACCATCAACGAAGATGCCTACGGCGACGGCTGGCTGTTCGTGGTGAAGGCTTCCGATCGCGGCGAGCTGGATGAGCTGCTCGACGCCGACGCCTACGCCGAGCAGATCGAGAACGAAGACCACTGACGCTCGCTTGGCATGATCCGAAAACGGCCGCCTAGGCGGCCGTTCTCATGTCGGCGGTTCGCCGCGCTATGGCCGCCCGAACAACGCAAGCGATGTCATGCGCGGCGTGAAGAAACGCACCGCCGAACATCGTCGACACCCGCGGCGACCATCCATCGCATGCACGCGACGGCATGTCGTCGCGGAGCGCAGCGAGGGTGTTCGGGGTGCTTCGGACCGTTTCCGACACCCGATCGGGCGCCTCCCGGTCTAAATTCGTTCATGCTTCCGAATCGCCCGTTCGGGTCGTCCGAACGGCGCGGGACGGCGCATGGCAGGCGGGCTTGCATCGACGTTATGCGTGTATCAGCGTCGATGAGAAAAATCACAATTTTCAGCTTGTTTTTGGCTTTTTTTTAAAAATGCGCGAGGCGATTTCTCTGGACGTTTGGACGGCTGTTCGTATTGCATCCAGTCATCGAAATTCCGTTTTCCCGACCATGCCGCCGACCGGCTGTCGGGGCGAAGGGATTGATTTCATGGCAAAAATCAATTGACAGTTGAAATGTTCGGGAATAGCTTTCGCACCATAAACGGGGAACGTTACCAATGGTGGCATCGAAATTCGTCCAACCTTACATAGAACACGGCGAAAAATCCGGCGCGGTGAGAAAGATCACTGTTTCGATACCCATGCATGTATTGCGACTGCTGTCGGATCTGCGTACTTACCGACAGGTCAACAATTTGCGGCACGCCACCAACAGCGATCTGCTGGTTGAGGCGTTCCTCCACGCTTTTACTGGGCAACCACTGCCAACTGATGAGGAGCTAAGACGTACTATGGCCACTGCCAAGAAAACTGCACGTAAGTCGGCGAAGAAAGCCGCCAAGAAAACCACCCGTAAAGCTGCTGCCAAGCGGCCGGTCGCCAAGAAGGCCACCGCCAAGAAGCGCACCGCGCGCAAGACCGCCAAGAAGGCGGGTGCCAAGCGCGTAGGCGCGAAGAAGGCCACCGCCAAGCGCGTTGGCGCCAAGAAGGCTGCCAAGAAGGCAACCCGTAAGCGCACTGCCAAGAAGGCTGCTGCTGCCAAAGTCGTGAAGGCCACCAAGGCCGCCAAGGCCCCCAAGGCCAGCAAGAAGTAAGCACAACAACTAGACGTTGCACTCGATTTGTCTCCCTGCGGTGCCCAGCGCAGGGAGGTAGTTCGAAAGCGTTTCGTCCCGGCCTCGTGCCGGGACGCTTCATTTATAGAGGAAGGAATAGAGAATAGGGATTGAGGGAATAGGGGAGCGAAAAGCGGTCGCGCATTCGCCGATCCTGTCCTTATCACCCTCTCGCCGGGACTTGCCCGTCCCATTCCCTATTCCCTCAATCCCTATCCCTCCCCCCATTTGCCCAGCCGCCCCAATAGCGCTACCTTTGATCCATCCGCGCCGCGGCCCTGGGGCGCCGCACCTGGATAACAGGGGGGAAGCGCGGGTATCTAATGCCACTGCAGTAGCGAAAATCATGGATACCCGAAACAATCGTCATGCGCGTTCGCGTACGCGCGGGGCTACCAAGCCCGTCATCATTGCCGTTCTTGGCGTCGTTGCCTGCCTGGCGATCGTTGCCTGGTTCCTTATCATCAAGCCGCATGAAGACTTGTTGAGCGCCGACTCCGGCGGGCATCCGTCCACACCCGTCAGCGTCGCCCAGCAGCAGGCCGCCGCGCCGCCGGTGAACGTGGATGCGCTGAGCATCAACGACCTGCTCAACGAAGCGCGCAGCGCGATGAACCAGCAGCGCGTGGTCGCGCCGGCCGGCAACAACGCCTTCGAGTTCTACCTGAAGGTGCTGCAGAAGCAGCCCGGCAACCAGGTGGCGGCCGATGCCTTGCGCGAAACCTTTCCGTTCGCGGCCAGCAACGTGGAACAGGTGATCAACCAGCGCCAGTTCGACGAAGCCGACCGCGAGATCAACCTGCTGGCCAAGGTCGACCCCACCAATTACACGCTGACCATCCTGCGTTCCAAGCTGGATGCGCAGCGCAAGACGCTCGACCAGGAACAGCAGAAGCAGCTCGACCAGCAGCACCAGGCCGAACTGGCCGCGCAGAAGGCCGCTGCAGACAAAGCCGCGGCAGACAAGGCGCTTGCCGACAAGGCCGCCGCGGACAAGGCCGCGCAACAGCAGGCTGCATTGGCCGCGCAGCAGAAGGCGCAACAGGAAGAGGCCAGGAAGCCGGCGTCGACCTCGGCCGGAAGCGAAGTGGCCAGTGCCGGCAATGCGTCGGCGGGCGGCGGCGAAACGCGCGACGCCATTCCGATCTCGACCATCCGTCCGCGCTATCCGGCCACCGCCCTGCGCAACAACCAGGAAGGCTGGGTGGACGTGCAGTACACCGTCAATGCCGATGGCAGCGTCAGCAACATCCAGGTGACCGGCGCCGAGCCGCGCCACGTGTTCGACAACGCCGCCATCGATGCGCTGCGCCGCGCCAAGTTCTCGCCGGCCATGCGCGGCGGCACCGCGACCGCGTCGCAGCAGCAGAAGCGCATCGAGTTCAAGCTCAATACGCCGCAGTAATGCCACTTGGCCCATGAGCCGGAAAATCTTCCGGCTTATTGAGGGGCTTGCCGCACCGTTGAATCGCCCCGCGAGCTTGCTTCACCCAGCCTGACCCTTCCCTGCGACCCGCAGGGGAGGGGACGCATCCGGCAAGCTGAGATCAACCTTCGCGCCGATGCGTCTTGTGTCGCGCCTTCACCGCCGTGGCGCGGCTCGCAGGCGGATCGCTTTCCACGCCGGCCCAGTCGACGTGCGGCAGGCCGAGCATGGCGTCGAACAGCATCGGCATCAGATCGGTGCCGACCGCGCCCGGTGAATTCCACATCGACACCACGCCCACGCGGTACTTCGGAAAGAACGCGATCATCGTGCGATAGCCTTCCACCGCGCCGGCGTGGAACACCATGGTTTCGCCGCCGTAGGTGAATACGCGCCAGCCCAGCGCATAGCTGGCGGCGGTGACGCGGGCATGGCGCCATGGCGTGGAGTGCATTTCACCCGGCGTAGGTACGCCCGGCGCGTGCAATTGATCGAGCAGCGTCTGCGGAAGCACATCCGGACGTCCGCCCATTTGCGCGATCAGCCACTGCTCCATGTCGCGCAGGCTTGCGTTTACGCCGGCCGCCGGCGCTACACGGTAATAGGCTTCCTTGGGATCGAACGACTCCCACGCATGCGCGCCGTGCGGACGATGCGGGCGTGCCCAGCTCTTGCTGCTCTCCAGCGCTTCGCGGCCGTAGCTGGCGGTGGTCATGCCCAGCGGAAAGAAGATGCGCCGATCGACCTGGTGATAGAAAAAGTCGCCGGTCTCGGCGTAGATCAGATCGCCGATCAGACTGAAGGCCACGTTCTGGTAGCCGTAGCATTCCCCGACGTTGCAGGTGAGCGTCACCTCATCCAGCTTGCGCACCAGCTCCTCGTAGGGAACGTTGTCTTCCAGCATCTGATCGTAGGTGTTGTGCGGGAGCCCAAGCCGTTGCCCGAGGATGTCCCGCACCGTCACTTCGCCGGAGGCCTGTGCATCCTTCAGCTGGAAGAACGGCAGCGCGTCGGCCAGCTTGGTGTTCCAGCTGAAGCGGCCTTCATCGATCAGCAAGCCGGTAACGGCGGTGGCGAAAGCCTTGGACAACGACGCGAGCCGGAACACGGTGGTGGGTGTGATCGGCTCCTGCGTGTTGGCGTCCGCATAGCCGAGGGTGCGCTCGAACGCGACCTTGTTGTTCACCACCACCGCGGTGGCGAGCCCGGCCACTTCGTTGCGCTGCGCCACGGTATCCAGCCAGTGCGAATAGGCATCCAGCGCGTCCTTCACCTGCGCCGGCGGAAGGGTGGCTGGCGCGCTCACGTCGTGGGTATCGCGGCGAACCGGGTGGATGTCGGCAGCGGGCTGCACGTCGGTGGAGCCGGCGCGCACGGGGAAAGCGGAAATCAGGCTTGCCGCGATGCCGAGCGAGGCGATGATCAGCAGGGAAAGCTTACGGTACTGCATGCGGCTCGGCTTCTTCGGTCATGGGCTGGTTGAGCTCGTCCATGGGCATCGCTGGATTGTCCTGTACTTCGGACACGGTCACAACGGCGTGAGGCGGTGCCGGAGCATCCCTCGCGAGCGCGCCCATTGCCATGGGCGTGTGAATATTCCGCATGGCGCGCCTTATGCCAAGAGAAGGGCGGCGGCGCGTTCAGCGATCATGATGGTCGGTGCATTGGTGTTGCCGCTGGGCAGCGCGGGCATCACCGAAGCATCGACGACGCGCAAGCCGGCCACGCCCCGTACGCGCAGTTCGCTATCCACCACGGCGTGCTCGTCACGTCCCATGCGGCAGGTGCCGACCGGGTGATAGACGGTTTCGGCCTTGCGGCGGATGAAGGCCTCCCATTCCGCGTCGCTGGTCGGTTCCGTCTCCGGAAAGACCGGCTGGCCACGATAAGGATCGAACGCCGGTTGCGCAAAAATGTCGCGCGACAGCTTCGCCGCTTCGACCATGCGGGCGAGATCGTGGCCTTCCGGATCGCTGAGATATCCCGCATGGATCGCCACTGGCATCGACGGATCGGCCGAACGCAAACGCAAGCTGCCCCGGCTGCGCGGATGCAGGTAGCACGCGTGCAAGGTGTAGCCCCAGCCGGGCAGGCGATGACGCCCATGGTCGTCCAGCAAGGCCGGCACGAAATGGAACTGGATGTCGCAACGCGCATCCGTCGCTAGGCGGCTGCGCACGAAACCGCCTGCTTCGGCGATGTTGGAGCTGCCCGGCCCGTCGCGGTGGCGCAGGTAACGCCAGCCCACCGCCAGTTCGTTGAGCTTGTCGTAGGTAATGTTCTGCGTGCAATGCACCAGCGTGCAGATGTCCAGGTGATCCTGCAGTCCGGCGCCCACCCCGGGCAGGTCGGCTACCGGCACAATGCCGTGTTCGCGCAGATGATCCGCCGGTCCCATGCCGGACAGCATCAGCAGCTGCGGCGAATTGATGGCGCCGGCGGCCACGATGATTTCGCCGGCGCGAACGGTCTGCCGTTCGCGCCCATGGCGCAGTTGCACGCCCGTTGCCCGCCCGTGTTCGATCACGATGCGTTCGGCCATGGCATGCGTGCGGACGTGCAGATTGGTACGTGCGCGTACCGGACGCAGATAGGCCGATGCGGTGGAGCAACGCGCGCCTTCGCGCTGTGTGACTTGATAGAGGCCGAACCCGGCCTGCTCAGGACCGTTGAAATCCGGGTTGCGCGAGTAGCCGGCACTGCTGGCCGCATCGATCAGTGCCGCCGAAAGGATGTTGTGATGACGCAGATCCGAAACGTACAGCGGCCCTTGTGCGCCATGCTGCGCACTTGCGCCGCGGCTGTTGTTCTCGCTGCGTACAAACCAGGGCAGCACCTGTGACCACGACCAGCGTGCATCGCCGGCCGCTTCGGCCCAGGCGTCGTAATCGGCGGGCACGCCGCGGATGTAGCACATGGCGTTGATCGAGCTGGAACCGCCGAGCGTCTTGCCGCGCGGCCACCACAGGCGACGGTCGAGCAATTGCGGTTCGGTTTCGGTTTCGTAGTTCCAGTTGAGCCGGCGGTGTTTGGGCAGATGCGCAAGTCCAGCGGGCATATGGATGAAGGGATGCCAATCCGTGCCGCCGGCTTCCAGCAACAATACGCGTTTGCCCGGGATGGCGCTGAGCCGATGGGCCAATACGCAGCCGGCCGAGCCGGCGCCGACGATCACGTAGTCGTAGTCCATACCCGCCCCCCACACGTGGCCGTGTGTCACGGGGGACATGCTAGTCTTGCGCGGCCTTCCGCTGGAACCCCGCCCGGTGCGTTCGACGTCTTCCGACTCTCCGCGTCACGACGCCACGCCGGCACTTTCGGCGCTGGCCTTCTTCTTCGTGCTGACCGCCTACTACATCATTCGCCCGGTGCGCGATCAGCTGGTCGGCGCGGTGGGCTCCACGCAATTGCCGTTGTTCTACGCCGCCGTGTTCGTGGCCATGCTCGCACTGACGCCGCTGTTCGGCATGTTGGTGGCGCGCTTTCCGCGGCGCCGTGTGCTGGGTTGGAGCTACAGCTTTTTCATCGTGGGCCTGCTGGCGTTCATTCCGGCCTTCATGGCGCAGGATCGCATCGGTGCGCGCACGCTGGGCGTAGGGTTCTTCATCTGGGGCAGCGTGTTCAACCTGTTCGTGGTGTCCCTGTTCTGGAGCCTGATGGCGGACGTTTTCGACAGCCGGCGCGCACGCGAAGTGTTTTCGTTGATTGCGCTGGGTGGCATGGCCGGCGCGATTGCCGGGCCCTCCGTGACCAGTCTGCTGGTTGTCTTGATTGGCGTGGCGCCGCTGTTGCTGGTGTCCGCCGCGATGCTTGGCGTCGCGCTGGGGCTGCTGTTGCGCATATCCGCGCAGCGGGGACAAAACACCCATGCCGAGCAACCCGTGGGCGGTTCGCTATGGGCAGGCGTGCGCGAGCTGTGGTCGCGTCCGTTCCTGCGCTCGATGGCCATCCTGATGTTCCTGGGCGACGGCGTCGGCACGCTGGCCTATGCGCTGGTGTCTGACTACGCCAAGGCGCACCTGGCTTCCGCCGGCGCGCGCACGGCGTTTTACGCGCACCTGGACCTGGCTGCGAATCTGCTCGGCGCGCTGCTGCAGTTCACGCTGACGCGCTGGTTGCTGGTGCGTCGCGGCGTGGTGTGGGCGATGGTGCTGCCGCAGCTGGTCAATCTTGGCCTGCTGGTGATGGTGGTGCTCGGCGGTCATGCCCAGTGGAACGTGTTCGGCTACGGCGTGCCGCTATTGGCGATGATGATGGTGGGCACGCGCGGCTTCATGTACGGCATGACCAAACCCGCCAGCGATGCGCTGTATACGCGCGTGCCGCGCGAAACGCGCTACAAGGGCAAGAATTTCGTCGACACCGCGGTGTGGCGCTTCGGCGACGTGGTGATCACCAGCGCCATCAGCAGCCTGGTGAAGCTGGGCATGAGCGTGGGCAGCATCGCGCTGATCGGTGTGGGCGCGTCGTCACTGGCGGCGTGGATCGCGCGCAAGGCGGCGACTTCGCCGGATCTGGCGAGGGAATAGGGAGTAGGGATTGAGGGAATAGGAAAGAGCGAACCTTGCGAGCCTTGATCTTTACTTCGCCATTCACCCAAGGCGATAGATTGCTGATCGCGCGAGCTGCCCTCCACTATTCCCTGTTCCCTTCATCCCTATTCCCTGACAACGTCAGCTAGTGATATACCGCTGCAACTGCTCGATCTGCTCGGCCTGCGCACTGATCACTTCCTTGACCAGGTCGCCGATCGAGATCACGCCGATCACGCGATGGCCTTCCACCACCGGCAGATGGCGTACGCGGCTGTCGGTGCACAGGCGCATGCAGTCGAAAACGTCCGTATCGGGTGTCACGGTGAGCACCGGGCTGCTCATCACCTCCGACACGGGCGTCTGTGCGGATGATCGACCCTGCAGAATGATCTTGCGCGCGTAGTCGCGTTCGGAAACGATGCCGACCAGCTGCTCGCCGCGCATCACCAGCAATGCGCCGACGCTCCGCTCGGCCATGTGCTTGATCGCCTCGAGCACCGGCGCTTCCGGTGCAATGGCGAAGATGTCGCTGCCCTTCCTGTCCAGCAAATGCTTGACCTGACGCATCCAGACCTCCCCAGCGGCCGTGGCGATGGCCGCGTGGCGACAGTTTAGCGCTGCGGCGTTGCCTGGGTGTGAACCGTTTTGCGTGCGGCGGGCAGGTGTTCTTCCTCGATGAAATACAGCGGCCGCTGCTTGGTCTCGTTGTAGTTGCGGCCCAGGTATTCGCCGATCACGCCCAGGGCGAGCAACTGGATGCCGCCCAGGAACAGGATCACCACCATCAGGCTCGGATAGCCGGGTACCGGATCGCCGTTCAACAGCGCCTTGAGCAGCACCTTCAGGCCAAACAGGAACGCCGCCACGGCAGCGGCCAGGCCGGTCCAGGTGGCCAGCTTCAGCGGCGCGCTGGAAAACGAGGTGATGCCTTCGATGGCGAGCTTGGTCAACCGCCAGTAATTCCATTTGGTCTGGCCAGCCAGGCGCGGGTCGCGCAGGTATTTCACCGCCGTCTGGCGGTAGCCGATCCACGCGAACAGGCCCTTCATGAAACGCTGCCGCTCGCGCAGCTGCGAGAGCGCCGCCAGGGCGCGCCGCGAAAGCAGCCGGAAATCGCCGGTATCGCGCGGCACGGCGATGTCCGACATCATTTCCATGGTGCGGTAGAACGCGGCGGCGGTGAAACGCTTGAACCCGGTTTCGCCGGCGCGCGCGCTGCGGGTGGCGTACACCACGTCGTAGCCGGCCTGCCATTGCTCCACCAGTTGCGGGATCAGTTCCGGCGGGTCTTGCAGGTCCGCATCGATGACTACGGCGGCGTCCGCATCCACGTGATCGAGCCCGGCGGTCAGGGCCGCTTCCTTGCCGAAATTGCGCGAGAGCTTCAGCGCGCCCGCGCGCGGATCGGCGGCAGCCAGCGCTTGCATGATCGACCAGGTATCGTCGCGGCTGCCGTCGTCGACGTAGAGCACGTCGCAGGTCAGCGGCAGCTGGTCGAGCACCTTGGACAGGCGCTCGTGAAACGCGGCAAGCACGGCCGATTCGTTGTAGGCGGGAACGACAACCGTGAGACGCGGCATGCCGGAAGCATCCATCAAGCGGGCAGATGCGCGAAGTGTAAGTGCTGCGCGGAGGTTCGTGTGTTCGCCGGTTAACGCCGTCGCGCCGGGCGCACATCGCGCGGCGGCTGGTGGCTCTGCAGATAGGCCGGCCCGCCGAGCTGGCCGACCTGCTGCTCGATCCAGCGCGCGCGCTCCTGCACATAAGCGCTAGGGCGATCCACGTGGAAGCGATCCGGGTTGGGCAGCACGGCCGCCAGCCGGGCAGCCTGCGCGGGTCCGAGCTGCGCCGGCGCGGCATGAAAGAACACCTCGCTGGCCGCGCCCACGCCGTACACGCCATCGCCGAGCTGGGCGATGTTCATGTACACCTCCAGGATGCGCTGCTTGGGCCAGGTCAGTTCCAGCAGCACCGTGAAATACGCTTCCAGGCCCTTGCGCACGAAGCTGCGCCCGTTCCAGAGAAACAGATTCTTGGCGGTCTGCTGGCTGATGGTGCTGGCGCCGCGCAGGCGTTTGCCGTCATCGGCGGCATCGATCGCGTTTTCGATGGAATCGAAGTCGAAGCCGTGGTGGAACGGGAATTTCTGGTCCTCGCCGGCGACCATCGCGATCGGTACCCACGGCGAAATGCGCGACCACGGCACCCAGTGCTGGCGCAGCTGGAAATCCTTCTCGCCATGCACCAGGGCGTCCAGCCGGCGCTCCATCATCACGGCCGAGGTCCAGGGCGGCACGAAGCGCAATACCAGCACCACGAACCAGCTCAGGGCGATCCATGACAGGACCACGATACCGGCGTAACGCAACAGGCGGCGAAAAAGGGGAAGATGCAGCATGGCACCGATCAGCGTGAAGAGCCCCGGCAGTATAAGTGGCGCGCACGCCTTGCCATTGTTCCTGCCGGTGCGAGCCCCCATTTCTCGCACCTTGCCGTATCGATGAGGTAGTTCAACGTGGAAACCGTGCTTGCCGAGGATGTGCTCCATCGCTTCTTGCTGGAACGTGCCGGCGTCCGGGGCGTGATCGTGCGGCTGGGCGCAGCCTGGCGCGAAGTGGCCGGACGCGCCGAGTACCCCGGGCCGCTGCTGGACCTGCTGGGCCAGACCCTGGCCGCCAGCGCACTGCTGACCGGCAACATCAAGTTCGATGGCGCGCTGTCGGTGGAACTGAAGAGCAAGGGCGCCCTGCGGCTTCTATTCGCCGAATGCACCGACGCCGGACGCCTGCGCGGCCTGGCGCGCTGGAACGAAACCCTGCCCGAGCCGCTTTCCTTGAGCGAACTGCCGCAGGCGATCATGGCCATCACCATCGGCCAGGCCGAGCGCGGGCAGCGTTATCAGGGCCTGGTGGATCTGGCCCATCCGGAATTGGCGACGGCGCTGGAGAATTATTTCCAGCAGTCGGAGCAATTGCCGGCGCGCTTCGTACTGGCGGCGAACGGACAGAACGCCGTCGGACTGATGCTGCAGAAACTGCCGGGCGAGGGCGGCCACGATACCGCGCACGACGAAGACGGCTGGCCGCGCGTCGAGCAGCTCACCGCCACGCTCGGCCGCGACGAACTCTTGAGCACCTCGCCGGAAGAAGTGCTTTACCGTCTCTACCACGAAGAAGTGGTGCGCCTGTTCAAGCCACGCCCGCTGGCCTTCGGCTGCAGTTGTTCGCGCGAACGCGTGGAGGCGATGCTGCGTTCGCTGGGCCGCGAGGAAATCGAGGCGACCTTGGCCTCGCAGAACGGCACGATCGAAGTCACCTGCGAATTCTGCGCACGCGAATACACCTTCGATCGCGTGGATGCGGAGCATTTGTTGAGTGGGGGCACGGCGGCCAGTTCGACGATGCAGTAGAGCCGTAAATCGGGAATCGTCAATCGGGAATCGTTAAAGCTGCACGCGAATTTCGCCCGAGATCCGCTTTTTACGATTGACGATTCTCGATTCCCGGCTCTTAAGATTCCCAGCTCTCAAGCCCCCCGCCCATCAAGCCACACCTCGACCGGCTGCGCCTGCGCAAACAAAAAACCTTGCCCGAAACGGCAGCCGATATGCCGCAGCATCTCGCGCTGCGCGTCGTCTTCGATGCCCTCGGCGATTACCTGCATCTGCAGCGAATCGGCCAGCACCTGGATCGCACGCACCACCGGCACGCTGTGGCTGTTGGCCTTGGCCAGCTCGATGATGAAGCTGCGGTCGATCTTGAGCGTTTCGATCGGGTACTGATGCAGATAGCTGAGCGAGGAATAGCCGGTGCCGAAGTCGTCAAGCGCAATGCTGACGCCATGCTGGCGCAAGTTGTCGAGCATGCGTTTGACTTGCGCCGGATTTTCCAGCAGCGTGCGTTCGGTCACTTCGATGCGCAGGGAGCGCGGGTTGACGCGATAGGTGCGCAGCAGATTGAGCAGGCGATCGTCCAGGTCGGGTTGGCGGAAATGCCTGCCCGATACGTTGAGGCTGACGAAACCATCCGCACCGGCCAGCGTGCTGGCCTGCGAGGCGACTTGTTCGAAGATCTGCCAGTCGATGCTTTCGGCGCTGCCGTTTTCTTCCGCCACCGCGAGAAAATCGCCCGGGCATAGCAACCCGCGCACCGGATGGCGCCAGCGCAGCAGCGCTTCGTAACCGACCGTGCGTCCGTTTTCGAGCGCCACGATCGGCTGGTAGAACGGCACGAATTCGTTGCGGCTCAGCGCGCGGCGCAGGTCGCCCTCCATTTCCAGCAAGGAGAGCACTTCGCGGCGCAGGCGATCGTCGAATACGGCGGAGCGATGCCGGCCTTCGTCCTTGGCGCGATACATCGCCGCGTCGGCGTCGCGCAGCAGTTCTTCCGGCTGCTGGTAGTGCGGGCCGGGCAGGGCGATGCCGATCGAGGCGGAGGTGAAAATCTCCTTGACGCCCAGGCGAAACGGCACGTGCAGTTCGGCGATGATGCGCTCGGCCACCAGCCTGGCCTTGCCGACGTCGCTGATGCCTTCCAGCAACACGGCGAATTCGTCGCCGCCCAGGCGCGCGACCAGGTCGCGCGTTTTCAGGCAGGCGCGGATGCGGCTGCCGGCCTGGAACAGCAGGTCGTCGCCGATCAGATGGCCGACTGAGTCGTTGATCACCTTGAAGCGATCCAGATCGATGAACAGCACGGCGAACAACGCGCTCGGATTGGCGTGATAGGCCTGCAGCGCCTGTCCCAGCCGCTGCAGCAGCAGCGTGCGGTTGGGCAGGCCGGTGAGCGAGTCGTGCAGGGTTTCGTACATCAGCCGGCGTTCGACGCGCTCGCGTTCGGCGATCTGTTCGCGCAGGTCGCGATTGGCCAGGGCCAGCGCGCGGGTGCGTTCGGTGACGCGGCGTTCCAGGTTCACGTACGCCTGTTTCAGCGATTCGCTGGTCTGCTTGCGTTGCAGCGCGTTGGCGATGTGGTAGCTGACGAAGGTGAGCAGTTCCTGGTCGCGCGTGTCGTAAATGTGCTTGGGCGAGTAACTCTGCACGGCCAGCACGCCCTTGACATGGTCGTCCCAGATCAATGGCACGCCCAGCCAGCACACGGATTTGGCGCCCGTTTCGGTGTATTCGCCCGCGGCGGTCAGGCGTTCGAAGGTCTGGCGATCGGCCAGCAGCGGCTTGCCGTGCTTGAGCACGTATTCGGTCGCGCCATTGCCGATCGGACGTGGCACGCGTGCGGTGTCGATCTCATCCACCGAATAGGGAAACGTAATGTTCTGCCCGCTTTCGTCCAGCAATGCGATGTAGAAGTTTCGCGCGTAGAGCAGGCCACCGACCACGCGATGCACGGCCGCATAGAAGTTCTGCTGGCTTTCCGGCGCACTGGCCAGTTCCGCGATGCGGAACAGCGCTGATTGCAGGCGTTCCCCGCGCTGGCGCTGCAATACCTGCTGGCGCAGCACGCGATTGGTGGCGCGCAGCGCGGCCGTGCGATCGGCCACCCGGCGTTCCAGTTCGGCGTGCGCCTCGCGGCGTTCCAGCGCCGTCTGCATGTGTTGCGCCACGTAGTTGAGCAGGTCGCGGTCCTGGTGCGTGTAGTGCGTGTCCGGCCGATAGCTCTGCACCACAATGCCGCCGACCGCCTTGTTGTTGTGCATGAGCGGCACGCCCAGCCAGTGTTCGCACGCCGGGCCGATCAGCGTGAAGCGGCCTTCGAGCTGACGCGCCAGTTCTTCTACCGAGCCCATCATCGGCTGCGTGCTTTGCAGCAGGTTCCAGGTGAGGCTGTACCGCATGTCCTGCAGCGGGTAGCTTTCGTCCGGCGCCGGCGGCTTCTGGTCGACCGTGTCCACGTAATAGGGAAAGCGGACGCTGTCGCTGACCGGGTCGTACAGGAAGATGTAGAAGTTCTCCGCATACATCAGCATGCCGACGATGGAATGCAGCGACTGCATCATCTCGGCCAGGTTGTGCGTGGTGCTGGCCAGTTCGGCAATGGCGTACAGCGCGCGCTGCAGGCGCTCGGCCATCGCCAGGCGCGAGATCGATTCGTACAGGCGTCCGGTTTCGCTGAGCTGGCGCAGGCGGATGCCGGCCAACCGGCCCAGCCAGGCCAGCTCGGTGCTGCCCGGCGCGTTCGGCGGGGCGGTTTCGGCCTGCATGATCAGAATGCGCTGGGTCTGCGGATCGGTGGCCAGGATCACCCGGCCGGGGTCGGCGCCGACCTCGCCGGCCGGCGGAAGCCAGTGCAGCGTTCCGCGCAGCCCCAGCTGGTCCAGTGCCGTCTCACAGATACGTAAGACATCATCCGCATCCATGGCCCGAAACAGCCGCTCCAACGCCTCACGTAGCGCCGCCGGCAGCGTATCGCCGGAGGCAGGCGCGAAATTGCGGCTATCGGGCATTGAACTCATGACCTATGGGCGGGTCCACGCGGTACGTCGGCTGACTATATATCGTGAAGATACCGTCATGGGGCCGGCGGCCATGGCTTTTCTCGTACGTGAAAAAGATGTCTTCCCCATGCATCCCCCATGCCACAGCACGGCCGCGCGCGCCCTCGTTTTGGCCGACTGCGCCGCAGAAAAATGCGCGCTTTCCGGGTGTTAGTAAAAAGTAAAGTAAGGTATACTGAATCCAGGGAGTTCGTACCGTTTCTCGGTGCGAGCGGGTCTGTCGAACGAGTCTGAATTTGCAATGCGCCGATCGCTGCTGACACTGTCGCTGCTCTGCGTGCCGCTGATGGCGGCAGGCCAGACGCTGTCCGGTGATCAGATCAGCAACACCGCGTGGATGCAGCAACAACAGGCGCTGAAAACCGGCCAGCCGCAGCCTGAGCAGGGCTCGCTGCTGGTGCAGTCGCAAAGCAGTACGACGGCGGACGTACAGAACAATGCCTCGCTTTCGTTGAATCCGCTTGCTGGCGGCACGGTCAATTCCAGCACCGTGCAATATGGTGTCACACCGAACGTTTCTGCGCAGGCAGGTGTCACGCAGCGCTCATGGGTGACGCAACCGCGCATCATCAGCAGCGAAGTGGGCGCCACCTACAACGCGGGCCGCTACAGCGTCGGCGTCAGCGTGGCGCAGGATCAGGCGCCCAGCCCCACGCCGCTGCCGCGCGTCTTGCCGGGTGCGGTGCCGGGCGTCAACGGTCTTCCGGATTTCGACAGCAGCACGCAGGTCAATGCGCGCGGCCGCTTCGCCTTGAACGGCAATAGCGGTGTGCTGCTCGGCGCCAGCATGGGCCGTATCCGCCTGTTGCCGGGCAATCAATTGGGGCTGAGCACGCTGGATCAGAAAGCGCTGAGCTTCGGTATCGAGCACGGTCCGGTCAGCACCAGCATCGTCGGCCGCACCATGCAGCCCGAACCGGGCACTGCGGTACCGGGCATGCTCAACGCGGAACGCCGCTGGAACAGCATCGACCTCGGTGTCACGTGGCGCCTGCCGTGGCAGGGTTCGTTGAGTTTCGGCGCGCAGAATCTGTGGTCGTCCGGCAATGCGGTGAGCACGCCGGCCGGTCCGCCGGAACCGGATCAGTCGCGCACGCCGTACGTGCAATATCACCAGGATCTCTGATCCAACCGATATCAATGAAAACGCCCCCGCATGCCGGGGGCGTTGTCGTTGGCGGCATCGGAAACGCCGCGGCGTCAGTCGCTTTTCCTGATCTTCAGGTCGCCACTGAAGGTTTCGATGTGGATCTTGCCGCTGCCGCTGCCGGCCACCGTATCGAGCGTGTTGCCGGGGCCATGTTCGGGGCGCGTGGGCGTGCCGAAATCGCTGTGCAGGTTGCCGCTGAAAGTGCTGGCATGGATGTTGGCGCTGAGCGGGTGCTGGAATTGCAGGGTCACATTGCCGCTCATGCTGTCGATGCTCATGTTGCCGCCATCGGCCAGGCCGCCGGTGAGCTGCACGTCGCCCGATACCGTGCTCAGGTTGAGCTGCTGCCAGGGACCGCCGCCGGATTGAATGCGGCCGGACACCGTCTGCAGTTCCACCGCACGACCCAGCGACGGCGCGAGGATGTCGCCGCTCACCGTCTGCAGCTTCGCCTGTTCGGCATGGCCGGAGAAGGCGATGTTGCCGCTCACGGAGACCACGTGCAGCGCCGGCGTCTGCACGTTGATGCGTATCGGGCCGCTCACCGAATTGGCTTCGATATCGCCGCCCTTGATGCCGTCGATGCTCAGTGGCGCGCTGACCACGCTGACCTTTACCGACACGGCGCGCGGCACGCTGACGTCCAGCGTGGTGGGCTCCATCGCGTTCTCGCCGCTCCAGTTGAACCAGCCCTCGTGGCCCTTGGCCTGCACGTTGATGGTGAGGTTGTTGTCGCTGCCCTCGATGGCGAGCGGCGCGGCGCCGTCGCCGAGCTGGCCGCCGACGTGCACCTCGTTGCGGTCCCAGGCGACGATGTTGACCGAGCCTTTGACGTTGTTGACGGTGACGTGCGCGGTGGGTGCGGCAGCGTGGTGCAGGTCCAGCGGCGTGTCGGCAGACGCTCCTCCTGGCAGCAGGCTCAGTAGCAGCAGATAGCGGGCGGTTTTCATTGTTCTTGTGTCCTTAGCCGGCTTGTTTCTCGAGGTCGCGCAGTTGATTCTGCTGCGCATGGGTCCGTTGCAGCAGGCGCTGCAGGGCGGGTGAATCGGGAGCTTGCTGCATGGCCTGTTGCAATTCCATGCGCGCGGCATCCAGTTCGAGCGCGGCGCCGGCCAGGCGCGGGTCGCTCGGCTTCCAGGGTGTGCTTTCCAGGGTTGCATCGCTGGCGATGGACGCCACGCCGTGCGGCATCACCTGCATGCGCCACACAAGGCCGCCGGCCAGCACCACGACTGCTGCAATGCTCGCCGCCAGCGCCCACCTGCGGCGATGGCGCGCAGGGGCCGCGGGCGCCGCCGCGGCGATGTTGCTCGACGCCGCGTCGTCGAGCTCCGCATCGATGCGCGCCCACAGATCGCTCCGTGGCGTCACCGGCCGGTTCAAGTCGCGCATCTGGCGCCGCCATTCGAATTCGTTCATCGCACTTCTCCAAGAACCTTGCGCAACAAGCCGCGTGCACGATGCAGTTGCGCTTTGGACGAGCCTACCGCCATCTCCAGTTCGCTGGCGATTTCCTCATGGCGCCAGCCTTCCACGTCGTGCAATACCAGCACCGCGCGCGCCCGTGGCGGTAGTTTGCCTATCGCGCGTTCGAGCTCGTCGCGCTCGGCCGCACAGAACGGCGTTTGGCCATGCTCGGGAACGCTTTCCTCGTCGACATAGCCGACCGGGTCTGCGCCGCGCGCGCGGATGTCCATCAGCGCCACATTCACCGCCAGCCGGTAGAGCCAGGTGCCGAACGCGCTTTGCTCGCGAAAGCTGTCCAGCTTCTGCCACGCGCGCACGAATGCATCCTGCGTAAGATCCTCGGCGCGCGCATGATCGTAGCCGGACAGCCGCAACATCGCGCCATGCACGCGCCCCACGTGCTGCCGATACAGGCGCTGGAATGCCTGACGGTCGCCTGCGGCGGCCGCACGAACGTCATCCATTTCGTTGTTTCCCGCAGCGAGCGCAGGGGGCATGGCGCTTCCGGTGGCGATGCAAGCAGCAATCATCTTGCCAGCTTGGATGCGTGTGGCGGGCGATGGGTTTAGAGGGAGGCGACATTTCGTCGCCTGGCTGACCCTCTCTCCGAAAGAGAGAGGGAACCGACGATTCAGGCGTTGGCCGCCTTCAGGGGTACGTGCAGGGCCTGGGCGATGCGTTGCTGTTCCTGCCGCAGCGAGGCGGGCAGGCGCTGGCCGAAGCTGTCGAGGTATTCGCCGATGGCGTGCAGTTCCGTCTGCCAGCCGGCGTGGTCGATGGTGAGCAGCTCGGCCACCGTCTCGCGCGGCAGGTCCAGGCCGTCCAGCTTGAGCTCGCCGCTGGCCGGCACGATGCCGAGGGGCGTGTCGATGCCGCGCGCCTTGCCGTCCACGCGGGCGATCATCCATTCCAGCACGCGCAGGTTTTCGCCGAAGCCCGGCCACAGGAACTTGCCGTCCTTGCCTTTGCGGAACCAGTTCACGTGGAAGATCTTCGGCAGCCTGGCGCCCGGTTGGTCGAACGACAGCCAGTGCGTGAAGTAGTCGCCGTAGTGATAGCCGCAGAACGGTTTCATGGCCATCGAATCGCGCCGCAACACGCCGACCGCGCCGGTAGCGGCGGCGGTGGTTTCCGAACCCATCGCGGCACCCATCAACACGCCGTGCGCCCAGTCGCGCGCTTCCATCACCAACGGCAGCAGCGACGGACGGCGTCCACCGAACACGATGGCGCTGATCGGCACGCCTTGCGCGTCCTCGGCCTTGGGCGACCAGGTCGGGCATTGCCTGGCGCTGACGGTGAAACGCGAATTCGGATGTGCGGCCGGACCATTGGCCGGATCGTACGGCCGCCCTTGCCAGTCGATCGCCGGCGTGCCGGGCAGGCCTTCCCACCATGGCTGGTTGTCGGCGGTGAGCGCGACATTGGTAAAGATGGTGTCGTGCGAAATCGAGGTCAGCGCATTGGGGTTGCTGTTGGCGCTGGTGCCTGGCGCCACGCCGAAGAAACCCGCTTCCGGATTGATCGCATACAGACGGCCATCCGCGCCAGGACGCATCCAGCAGATGTCGTCGCCGATGGTCCATACGCGCCAGCCGTTCTGGCGATAGCCTTCCGGCGGGATCAGCATGGCGAGGTTGGTCTTGCCGCAGGCGGAAGGGAAGGCGGCGGCAATGTAATGCGTCTGCCCTTGCGGATTCTCGATGCCGACGATCAGCATGTGCTCGGCCAGCCAGCCTTCGCGCCGCGCCTGGAAGCTGGCGATGCGCAATGCATGGCACTTCTTGCCGAGCAAGGCATTGCCGCCGTAGCCGGAGCCGTACGACTTGATCGTCAGCTCTTCCGGGAAATGCATGATGAAGCGGCGTTCCGGATCGAGCTCGCCGATCGAATGCAGACCCTTTACGAAATGACCTTCGCGCTCGATGCGCGCCAGCGCCGCGGCGCCCATGCGCGTCATCGTGCGCATGTTGGCGACCACGTAAGGGCTGTCGGTGATTTCCACGCCGCAACGCGCCAGCGGTGAATCGATCGGCCCCATGCAATAGGGGATCACATACATGGTGCGGCCTTCCATGCAGCCTTCGAACAGCGCATCGATCTTCGCGTGCGCTTCGGCGGGCGCCATCCAGTGATTGTTCGGGCCGGCGTCTTCTGCGTGCTCGGTGCACACGAAGGTGAGGTGTTCCACGCGCGCCACGTCCGACGGATGGGAGCGATGCAGATAGCACCCCGGATGGGTCTGCTGATTGAGTTCGATCAGGTCCCCGGTGCGCAACATCAGCCGCACCAGTGCGTGATATTCGGCGTCCGAACCATCGCACCAATGGATCTTCGCGGGACGCGTTTTCCCCGCTACGTCGTTCACCCATCGCTCGAGCGCCGCTAGCTTGCTCGTCATGCTTTCCTCACTTTGGTATGCCAAGAAAAGATAGCGGTGACGCTAAGTTACGCCAACTGGCCTTGCAAGGTGGAGTGCAGCATAAGTACGACTAAAGCGAGAGCCGGGCACGGTTGATCGCAAGCGCAGCGGTGGCCGCACTTGCGTGACCGGATTTCGATTTACGGTTCCCCGCTCGCGCTTAAGGAATCAGCGTGGCGATCGTATGTTCGACGTACGCGTCGAACTCCTCGTGCGTCAACCTTGGCAGGCCGAGCGTGAAATTGAGCTGCAGAAAACCGACGTAGGCGGCATAGGTAAGCCGTGCGCGGTTGAGCGCCGCGGTGGGCTCCATGCCGGCTTCGGTATAAGCCGTGTGAAGGAATTCCGTGCGCCGCTGGGAGACGCGCGCCATCACCGGCACCACCAGCGGATGATCCAGTGCTTTGAGCAAAGCGGCGTAGACGCGATGCGCCTGCAGTTCGTGCGCGACGCGCCGGAACAACTCGGGCAGGCGTTCGCGCGGATCGGCGATCGCCTCGATCTGGCTGATGATTTCGCGCTCGCCGAATTGCTCCCAGCGTTCCAGCGCCGCCTGCAGCAAGGCTTCGCGCGTGCGGAAATGCCAATAGAAGCTGCCCTTGGTTACGCCGAGCTGACGGGCCAGCGCTTCCACGGCCAGCGCGCCCACACCTTGTTCGGCGATCAGATGGAGGGCGGCATCTTCCCAGTCTTCGGCGGAAAGGCGCGTGCGTTCGGTTTTTTGACGGACATTCATCCCCGTATGGTAGCTGAAGCGCGCCCCGAACTGTGGCCGGCCTGGCTTGCCGCGTGGCCGGAAATGGCCGATTCCGGGGCGGGTTGACGCCGGTGCGATGCGCAACCCATACTCGTGCGTATGGATGCATATCGAGCCAACCGGACCGCATTCGCCACGGCAGACGGCCTGTCGCTGGCGGTCGACCTGCGTTGCCCCGATGGCGCGCCGACGCTGCTGTTCGCGCACGGGTTCGGCCAGACCCGCGGCGCTTGGCATGCCGCGGCCGATACGCTCGCTGCGCGCGGCTGCCGCTGTGTGACCTTCGACAGCCGAGGCCATGGCGAAAGCGATCGGGCAGCGGACGGCGACTACCACATGCAGCATTTCGCCGACGACCTGCTCGCGCTGGCCCATGCGCAACCCGAACCGCCGATCCTGGTCGGTGCATCGATGGGCGGATTGCTGGGCCTGGTAACGGCCGGTGAAGTGCGGCCCGCGCCGTTCCGCGCGCTGGTGCTGGTCGACATCACGCCGCGCTGGGAAACGGCCGGCGTCGAGCGCATTCTTGCGTTCATGCAGGCACACCCGGATGGTTTTGCCAGTTACGCCGATGCGGCGGAGCAGATTGCGGCGTATCTGCCGCAGCGCCGTGAACGCAAGAGCGAGCAGCAATTGCGCCCGCTGCTGCGCGAAGGCGCCGACGGCCGCCTGCGCTGGCATTGGGATCCGGCGTTGCTGGCGGGCGGCCTGGTCAGCGAGAGCGAACGCTATCAGCCGCGCCTGCTCAACGCCGCGGCCAGCGTCGACGTACCGGTGCTGCTGCTCTCGGGCGAACGCAGCGATGTCGTTTCGCGCGGCACGGTCGAAGAATTCCTTGCGCTGGTACCGCATGCCCGGCATGCCGAGGTGCCCGGCGCCACCCATATGTTGGCCGGGGATGCGAATGACGCATTCACGGCCGCCATTGCAGGCTTCATCGAAAGCCTGGAAACCGCCGGTGACACGGCGAAGCTATCTGCCATGAGGTGTTGAGATGTCCGTACTACTGACCGTGTTGGCCGCGCTCATTGCGACCGGCGCCTGCGCTTATCACCGCAGCAGTCTGCGTACCTGGGCGATCGCCACGACTGTCACCACGCTGGTCGTGGGATTGCTGGTGCACGCGCCGGCCACGACGGTGATCCTGCTGGTGATCGAACTGGCGATCGCGCTGCCGCTGTTGAACCTCGGCTTCCGTCGCAAGCAGATCAGTGCACCTTTGCTGAAGGTGTTTGCGAAGGTCACGCCGAAGCTGTCCGATACCGAGCAGACTGCATTGGAAGCCGGTACCGTCGGCTTCGAGGGTGAGCTCTTTTCCGGCAAGCCGGACTGGCACGAACTGCTCAAGCAACCGAAGCCGGAATTGAGCGTGGAAGAAAAAGCCTTCCTCGACGGCCCGGTGGAACAGCTGTGCGGCATGCTGGACGACTGGCAGATCACGCACGAGCTGGCCGACCTGCCGCCGGAGGTGTGGGACTTCGTCAAGAAGCACAAGTTCTTCGGCATGATCATTCCCAAGCAGTACGGCGGCCTGGGTTTCTCCGCGCTGGCGCATTCGGCGGTGCTGCAGAAGCTGGCCACGATGTCGGCCACCGTCGCCTCGACCGTCGCCGTGCCCAATTCGCTCGGTCCGGCCGAACTGCTGCTGCATTACGGCAGTGACGAGCAGAAGAATTTCTATCTGCCGCGCCTGGCGGTGGGCGAGGAAATTCCCTGCTTCGCGCTGACCGGTCCGTATGCGGGCTCGGACGCCACCTCGATTCCGGACTACGGCATCGTCTGCAAGCAGATGGTCGATGGCGTCGAAACCATCGGCATGCGCCTGAATTTCGACAAGCGCTACATCACGCTGGCGCCGATCGCCACGGTGGTGGGCCTGGCCTTCCGTTTGTACGACCCGGAACATCTGCTCGGCGACAAGGACGATCTGGGCATCACGCTCGCGCTGCTGCCGCGCAGCACGCCCGGCCTGGAAATCGGCCGTCGCCATTTCCCGTTGAACGTGCCGTTCCAGAACGGGCCGGTGCGCGGCAAGGACATCTTCGCGCCGCTGTCCACGCTGATCGGCGGTCCGCACATGGCCGGCCATGGCTGGCGCATGCTGGTGGAATGCCTGTCGGTGGGCCGCGCCATTTCGCTGCCTTCCAACGCCACCGGCGGCGTGCGCATGGCCACGGCTGCGACCGGCGCCTATGCGCGCATGCGCAAGCAGTTCGGTTTGGCGGTGGCGCGGTTCGAAGGCGTGGAAGAAGCGCTGGCGCGCATCGGCGGGCTTACCTATGCGACGGCGGCGTTGTCGCGCGCAACGGCCGCGGCGGTGGATCGCGGTGAAAAGCCCGCGGTGCCTTCGGCGATCGCCAAGTACCACGCCACCGAATGGGGCCGCGCGGTGGCCGGCGATGCGATGGACGTGCATGGCGGCAAGGCCGTGCAACTTGGTCCCAAGAACTACGCCGGCCGCGCCTGGCAGGGCGTGCCGATCGCGATCACGGTGGAAGGCGCGAACATCATGACGCGCAGCCTGATGATCTTCGGCCAGGGCGCGATCCGCTGTCATCCCTATGTATTGAAGGAAATGCAGGCGCTGTCGATTGCCGATTACAGCGAGCGCCTGAAAGCGTTCGACCGCGCGCTGTTCGGACACATCGGCTTCGGCATTTCCAACGCGGTGCGCAGCTTCGTGCTGGGCCTCACCGGCGCACGCATCGGCGATGCGGCGGGCGATGCCTACGTGCGCCGCTATTACCGCAAGCTCAATCGCTATTCGGCCGCGCTCGCCTTGTGCGCCGATACCTTCATGGGCGTGCTGGGCGGCAAGCTGAAGTTCAAAGAGAAGCTCTCCGCGCGCCTGGGCGACGTGCTGAGTTATCTCTACATCGCCAGCGCCATGCTCAAGCGCTACGAGGACACCGGCCGTCCGGAAGCGGATCGCCCGCTGCTGGCGTGGGCCTTCCACGAATGCATGTGGCGCACGCAGATGGCGCTGGATGGCGCGATCCGCAATTTCCCGGTGCGTCCGGTGGGCTGGCTGCTGCGTGTGCTGGTGTTCCCGTTCGGCCGCCGTGAAGTGCCGCCGTCGGATCGCCTGGGCCGTCGCGTCGCGGCGATCATCACCGCACCGGGCGAGGCGCGCGATCGCTTGCTGGAATGGACGTATCTCACACCCACGCCCAACAACACCGTGGGCCGCATGAATGAGCTGTTGCCCGACGTGATCGCCGCCGAGCCGGTCGAGCGCAAGTTCGGCAAGGCGCAGAAGGCCGGCCAGTTCAAGTCGCACGATTACGTTGCGCAACTGGACGAAGCGGTGAAGGCTGGCGTGATCGATGCATCGGAAGCCGCCTTGCTCAAGCGTGTGCGCGAAGGCGTGTTCGAGTTCATCTCGGTGGATGATTTCGATCCGGCGGAGTTGCGTTCGGCCCTGATGCGCAAGGATTCGAAGAAGCTCGCGGACGCTGCGTAGGTAGGGGTGCAAACCCCAACGCGGAATGGATGGCAATGTTGGGGTTTACACCCCAACCTACGGGGGCGTGATGAGCATATCGCTGTTGTCGCTGTACCAACGCATCACCCGCTGGCCCGGCGGCCATTGGCTGTTCTCCCGCGCCATCTGCCTGCGCGCGCCTTACTTCGCCACCATCGCACCGCACTTCGTCGCACTGGAACCCGGCCGCTGCGAGGTGCGCATGCGCGACCGCCGGCGCGTGCACAACCATATCGGCAGCGTGCACGCGATTGCCTTGTGCAACCTGGCGGAATTGAGCGCCGGCGTGATGGCCGAAGCGACCTTGCCGCCGACTGCGCGCTGGATTCCCAAAGGCATGCGCGTGGAATATCTCCAGCGCGCCAAAGGCAGCATGCATGCCGTCGCCACGCCAGACGTGCCGCTAGGAGAAATCCACGCCGGTCACGAATGGCCGGTACGGGTGGAGGTAACGGACCCGAGTGGAACGCCGGTGTTCCGCGCCCACATCACGTTGTGGGTGTCGCCGCGCAGGAAACCGTAGCTCGGCGCGACCAGCGCGGTCGCACGAAGCTACGGCGCCGCCAGGCGATCACCAGCAGCGCGAGCGAAACCGTGCTGCACACGGCCAGTGCCACCACGGAAGCTTCCGCACCGAACGCGCCGCCGCTCAGCCAGTCCGGGCCGGTACGTGAAGACACCAGCCAGCCTTTCGCGTCGGTGCCCGATACGGGAATGCCGTAGATCGTGCCTTGGCTGATGTTCCACGCGGCATGCAGGCCGATGCACGCCCACAGCGTGCGCGTGACATGAAAGATCAGCGCCAGCAGAACGCCGGCCTCGATCGCGATGGCCAGCGAGCTCCACAGCGTGGCGTTGGGGTTGAAGATGTGCGCGATGCCAAAGAACGCCGCCGAAATGCCCAGCGCCCACCAGGTGCCGAGCCCTTCCTCCACGATGCGGAACAACACGCCGCGCGTGATGATCTCCTCGCCGATGCCCGCGCCGACGCCCGCAACCAGCACCGCCGGCAACCAGTTCACCTGCTGGTTGACGCCGAGCACGTGGTAGCTGCCGAACAACCACAAGAGGCCCACGACGGCGCTGAAAATCAGAAAGCCGGCGACCAGCCCGCCAAGCCCATAAGTGGGAACCGTGCGCAGGGACAGCTCGCGCAACGCTCTTCGCTCGACCAGCAGCACCAGCACCGCATACGCGATGACGCTGGACAAAAGCTCCATCGACAGCACGGCCAGTGCATGCTGCAGCGGTGTCGCGGTCTTGCTCATCCAGCCCAGCGCCAGCAGCACGTTGTGCACCGCATAGCCAATGCCGAACGCCAGCGCCACGAAGATGATGATGCGCGCCACCGGCGAAAAGACCAGCCAGCGCTGCCACGCCGGCGCGTCCTGCGGTGTGCGAAAAGCGATGCTGGACGACATGTCGATTCCCCTATGATTGACGATCGCCAGGGTAGGCTCGGACGCCGGGCGACTGCAGTGCCACAGGTCATCCGCCGGCATGCCTGATTACGTGGAAGCCAGCGCACACCCGTTCTTGCCGTGATCTTTCACTTGATACATGGCCCGGTCGGCGGCCTGGATCAGTGCCTCGTCCGAATCGATCTGTTCGTTCCACACCGCGATGCCGATGCTGGCGCTCACGTGCGCGAGAAACGCGCCGTTCTCCCCCTGCAGCGGATAGGGCTGCGCCAATACCTTGCAGATGTCCTGGCAGCGTTGCAGCAGCGGCGCGACGTCGCCGGCGTCGCGGAAGATCACCGCGAATTCGTCGCCGCCCAGGCGCGCGGCCGTGTCGTTGACGCGCACGTGCTGGGTCAACCGTGAAGAAATCGCCTGCAGCAGCGCATCGCCGGCAGGATGGCCGTAGGTGTCGTTCACGCCCTTGAAGCCGTCGATATCGACCAATGCCAGGGCGAAGGGAACGCCGTGCACCATGCTGTATTGCACCGCCGCGCGCAGGCGGTCGTGGAACAGCACGCGGTTGGGCAGGCCGGTCAGCATGTCGTGCGTGGCCTGGTGGCGCACCTGGGCTTCGATGCGCTGGCGCTCGGCGATTTCCGCCTGCAACTGCCGATTGCGATCGGACAGCTCTTCCATCGCCTGTTGCAGTTGCATGCGCGCGTTGTGCAGCTCCAGGAACACGCGCACCTTCGATTTCAAGATGGCGTCGTTGATCGGCTTGGCGATGTAGTCGACCGCGCCGGAACGGTAGCCCTTCAGGCGGTTGAGGTCATCGGCGTAGGCGGCGGTGACGAAGATCACCGGCGTGTCGCGCAGTTGTTCGGTATCGCTCAGCCATTGCGCCACTTCGAAGCCGTCCATGTCGGGCATGTTGACGTCGAGCAGGATCAGCGCGAAATGCTGGTCCAGGCATTTGGACAGCGCCTCGTTGCCGCTGCTGGCTTCCACCAGCTCGGCGCCGCTGTCGGCCAGCAGGTGGCGCATCGCGACCAGGTTGGCGCGGGTGTCGTCGACGACCAGGATTTTGGGAACGTGTGTAGTCATGCCAGGCAGAGTCGATTGAGCAGAGGGGCGATATCCGGCAGGGGCACGCAGTAGTCCGCGCCGGCGACCTCCAATGCCGCCTGCGGCATGGCGGCGGCTTCGGCGTCCGCGGGAGATTGCACTACGGCAAGGCCACCCAGTTGACGAATGCGTCGCAATCCGGCGGCGCCATCGGCATTGGCGCCCGTGAGCACCACGCCGAGCAGTCCGCCGCGCCAGGCTTCGGCGGCGGAGTGGAACAGCACATCGATGGAAGGCCGCGCATGGTTCACGCGCGGGTCGATGGACAAGGCAAAATGCAGATCGCTTTCCACCAGCAGATGGTAGCCCGACGGTGCAAGATGCACGACGCCGGACTGCACCGGTTGCCGCTCGACCGCTTCGGTTACCGGCAACGGCGATATGCGGCCCAGCACGCTGCGCAGCATGTCCACGGTATCGGAGCGGCTGTGCAGGCACACCACGATCGCCTGCGGCAGCTGGGCGTCCAGGCCGCCGAGTACCGCCTTGAGCGCATCCACGCCGCCGGCGGAACAGCCGATCGCGATGGCCGCCGGCGCGCTCATGCGTGTGCGCCCTCGGTGTGGCCAGCCAGCCGAAAAATGCGCAATGCCGCGTCGAACGGTGAAAAGTCCTGCGCGTGCGGCGCCTGGTTTAGGTTCTCCCGCAGCCCGAGGCAGAGAAAGCCGCCGCGCACCAGGCTGTCGCGAAACAACGCCAGCGCACGATCCTGCAGCGCATCGGAAAAATAGATCAGCACATTGCGGCACAGGATCAGGTGCGCTTCGCAAAACACGCCATCGATGGCGAGGTTATGTACGGCGAATGTCACGTGCCGACGCAAACGCTGGTGGAACTTGATCAGCTTGTAGCCGGCGCTGCAGTAGTCGGCCAGCGAATGCATGCCGCCTGCCGCCTGGTAATTGCGCGACCACTGCTGCGCGTCCTTGCCCGGGTAGATGCCTTCGCTGGCGCGCTGCAGGGCACGGTCGCTGAGATCGGTAGCGAAGATCTGCGTGCGATCGTACAGCCCGGCTTCTTCGAGCAGGATCGCCAGCGAGTAGACCTCCTGCCCGTGCGCACAGCCGGCCTGCCAGATATTGATGTGCGGATAGGAAGCCAGCAGCGGAAACACCTGCTCGCGCAGCGCGCGAAACGCCGCCGGGTCGCGAAACATGTCCGAGGTGGGCACGGTGAGCCCTTCCAGCACGTTCGGCAGCAGTTGCGGTTCGTGCAGCATGCGCTCGGTCAGGCCGGTGACGGTCTTGCAATGCAACTGGTCGGCCAGCAGGCGCACGCGCCGCTTCAGCGAGGCCGGCGCGTAGCCGCTGAAATCGTAGCCATGGCGTTTGTGCAGCGCCTGCACGAACAGCTCCAGTTCGATGCTGTCCAGCTCCGGCGCGTTCGCGCTCACGTCGCTCATGGATCAGTCGCGCAGCCACATGCGCATGATCGAAGCGAGCTTGTCCACGTCGATCGGCTTGGACAGGTAGTCGTTGGCGCCCGCTTCCAGGCAGCGCTCGCGGTCGCCGCGCATGGCCTTGGCGGTCAGCGCGATGATCGGCAGCTTGGCGAAGTTCGCCTGCGCGCGGATGGCGCGCGTGGCTTCGTAGCCGTCCATGCCCGGCATCATGATGTCCATCAGCACCAGTTCCACCTGCGGGTTCTCTGCCAATACCTGCAATGCCTTCTGTCCGTCCTGCGCCATGCTCACCTGCATATGCCAATCGCGCAGCACCTTGGAAAGCGCGAACAGGTTGCGCATGTCATCGTCCACCAGCAGCACGTGATGTCCGCGTAAACCATCATCGCTGGCCGCCGGCGCGGGGGCGCCCTGCCGCGCGTCGCGAATGCTGTGCAGGAACAGGCTCACCTCGTCCATCAGGCGTTCGGGCGAACGCGCGCCCTTGATCACGATGCTGTCGGTGTACTGGCGGATGCGCAGGTTTTCCTCGCGGCTCAGTTCGCGCCCGGAATACACCACCACCGGCGGAATGCTGCCGCTTGCCGCCAGCTTCTCCAGCATGTCCATGCCCGACATGCCCGGCAGCCCTAAGTCGAGCACGATGCAGTCGTAGCCGGTGGCGGCGATTTTCTGCAATGCCTCCTCGGCGGAGCCGGCTTCGTCGATGGCCACATCGTCCTGGCTGAGCAGCGTGCGCACGGCGCTGCGTGCGTGGGCGTCGTCATCCACCACCAGCAGATGGCGCGTGCGGCCCTTGGCGAAATGCAGCAGGCGCTCGAAGGCTTCGTTGATCGCCTCGCGCGTCACCGGCTTGGTGAGAAAGCCGACCGCGCCGAGCTCCCGGCCGCGCCCGGTATCGTCGGTGGCGGTGAGGAAATGCACCGGGATATGGCGCGTGGAAGGGTCGGCCTTGAGCCGTTCGATCACGGTCCAGCCGTCCATGCCCGGCAGCATCACATCGAGCAGGATGCCGATCGGGCGATAGCGGCGCGCCAGTTCCAGGCCTGCTTCGCCGTTGGGCGCATGCAGCATGCGATGGCCTTTCTGATGCACCATTTCCGCCAGGATGTGCGCGAACGCCGGATCGTCTTCCACGATCAGGATCGCGCTGTCGCCGGGCTCGATACGTTCGCGATCGTCGGCCATGCCTTCGGTCGGTGGTGCGCCGCGTCTTGCACGATGCGGTAGCGCGGCCGCGGCAGGCGCTGTGGCAGTAGCGGCGGTCGCGGTGGCTTCGGTGCTGCGCTCGGGCAGCAGCAGCACGAATTCGCTGCCTTGTCCGACTTCACTGCGCAGCAGGATGTCGCCGCCCAGCAGTGCGGCCAGGCGCCGCGAAATGCTCAGGCCCAGTCCGGTGCCCCCGAATTGCCGGCTGGTGCTGTTGTCGGCCTGTTCGAAGGCATTGAAGATGCGCTCGAGCTTGTCGGCGGGAATGCCGATGCCGCTGTCTTTCACGCTGATCGCGAGCATCGGTTGCGCGCGCAACGGCACGGGAATGGCCAGATCAGCCGCTGGCCGGCCGATGCAAACGCGAACGGCGCCCTTGGCGGTGAACTTGAAGGCGTTGGCCAGCAGGTTGTTGACGATCTGTTCCAGCCGGGTGGGATCGGTATGGATGCTTTCGGGCAGGCCGTCTTCCACCTTCACGTCGTACTCGAGGTGCTTGTCGCGCGCGACGTGATCGAAATTGCGGCGCAGGCTGCGCGCCACGCTCTGCACCGGGTAGTCGACCAGCGCCAGTTCCATCTTGCCCGCTTCGATCTTGGACAGGTCGAGGATGTCGTTGATCAGGCGCAGCAGGCTCGATCCGGCATCGTGGATGATGCGTGCCGATTCCACCTGCTCGCCGGTAAGGTTCCCTTCGCGATTGTCGCCCAGGCTGCGCGACAGGATCAGCAGGCTGTTGAGCGGCGTGCGCAGCTCGTGCGACATGTTGGCGAGGAATTCGCTCTTGTACTGGCTGGCACGCGCCAGTTCCACCGCCTTCTGCTCGGTTTCCTTCTGCAGTGCTTCCACTTGCCGCTTCTGCTCGCGCAGCGTGTCGGTCATCATCCGCAATTCTTCGTTGGATGCCTGCAGCTCGTCGGCCTGCACGCGCAGCTCTTCTTCGGATGCCAGCAGGCGTTGGGATTGTTCCTCCAGTTCGATGGTCTTGGTCTGCAAGGTATCGTTGGCGGCGCGCAAGGCTTCCTGCTGCTGGCGCATGGTGACGGCGGAGATGCGCAGCTCATCGGTCTGCTCGCGCGTCTGCTCCAGCAGCTGTTCGGTATTCACCGAGCGGTTGAGGTTTTCCAGCGTGAGTGCGGCCAGCGGCAGCAGTTCTTCCAGCAATTGCTCGTGATGCTGCGTGGGTGGGGTGAAGCCGGCGAATTCCAGTACGCCCACCAGTTGGTTGCGCACCAGCAGCGGCAGAATGGTGAGATGGCGCGGCAGTGATTGGCCGCTGCCGGAATCGACACGAAAATAATTGGGCGGCACGTCCTCCAGCACGATCGGATGACGCGAAGCGGCGACCTGCCCAACCAGGCCTTCGCCCGGCATGTAGGCATCCGGCGTGTTCTGCAGGCGCAAGCCATAGCTGCCGAGCAAGTCGAGGCGCTGACGCGATTCGTCAAAGCCGTAGAACAGCGTCACGCCGGCCTGGATCTGCGGCGCCAGCTGGTTCACCAGTCGCTCGGCGAATTCGCGGTGATTGGTGGCCGCTTGCAGGCTGACGGAAATCGCTGCGGCATCGTTCTTCAGCTTCGCCTGCGCATGCGATTCGATCACCATCTGCTTGAACACCTGCAGCGCGCGCGAAATCTCGCCGATCTCGTCCTTGCGCTCCACGCCGCGGATCGGAATGGTGTGATCGTGATTGGCCAGCCGCGTCATCGATTCGCCCAGCCGGCGAATCGGCCGCGCCACCATGCGCGAGGTGAGCGAGATCACCATCAGGCCCAGCGCAAAACCGATCACGGCGGTGATGATGTTGATGTAGAAGGTGTTCCGCCGCAGGCGTTCCACGCTCCGGTTGCGCATGGCGAGCAACTGGCGCTCGGTCTCGCTCATCTGGTCCAGTACGGCTGTGTAATCCTCGACGTGCGCTGTGCGATGCGCCAGGTAGTTGGCCTGGATGGCTGCAATTTGCATGGCGATCTGTGGATCGCCGGCTTTGAGCGAGGCGGCCGGATCAATCACCAAGGCCTGCATTTCATGGTTCCACTGCTGGGCCAGCGTCTGGATCCGATCGACGCGTGACTCCTGCAGTGCATTGTCGGTGGTCAGTTGCCGCAGCTCGGCGAGCTGCGCCATGAAGCGGATGTTGTTGCTCTGGGCGCGCGCCAGTTCCTTGGGGTCATGAATCAGCATGAATCCGCGCAGGCCGATCTGGCTGGCTGCAGCCGTGCGTTGCATTTCCTCGATCTGGATCAACACCTGATAGGTGTGATCCGCCCAGCCGCGCGATTCGGACTGCTGCTTTTCGGAGATGACGTTGGCCAGGCTGTCGAGCAGGAACAAGCCGAGCAGCAGGCCGATCGCGAGGATGATCTTGTAGCGAATGGGCAGGTTGGCCAACCAGCCATACTTCCTTGCCGTCGGCGTCACGTCGGAGCTGACCATGCGAAATCCCGCGCTGAGTTATCTCTGGACATGCCCGCGCCCGGTGTCCCCGGCAGCGGCCCCTGGCGCCAGATTAGCGAGATGCTTGGCCGGGCGGTACTGCCCGGCGAGGTGATGGAGATGTGAAGGCGAACCGTCGCCCGCGGCTTACACGTCGATCGAGGCGGCGTGCTCGCGGGTGGCGGAGAAGCGCACGGCGGGCGAGCGCTCCTGCGTCAGCTGCAGGTTCACGCGCGAGGGTGCGAGATAGACCAGCTCACCGGCCGCGTCGATGGCGAGGTTCATGATGTTCTTCTCGCGGAATTCTTCCAGCTTCTTGGCGTCCTCGCAGTGCACCCAGCGCGCGGTGACCACGCCGACCGGTTCGAAGCTGGCGTCCACGCCGTATTCGTCCTTCAGGCGATAGGCCACCACGTCGAACTGCAGCACGCCGACCGCGCCGAGAATCAGATCATTGCTCATCAAGGGACGGAAGAACTGCGTGGCGCCTTCCTCGGAAAGCTGCGCCAGGCCTTTCTGCAACGCCTTCATCTTCAGCGGATCGCGCAGGCGCGCGCGGCGGAACAGTTCGGGCGCAAAGTTCGGGATGCCGGTGAAGCTGATCGCCTCGCCCTCGCTGAAGGTATCGCCGATGCTGATGGTGCCGTGGTTGTGCAGCCCGATCACGTCGCCCGGATAGGCGCTTTCCACGATCTCGCGGTCGCTGGCCATGAAGGTGAGCGCGTTGGCGATGCGCACTTCCTTGTTGGTGCGCGTCTGCACCATCTTCATGCCGGCGGTATAGGTGCCCGAGCACACGCGCATGAAGGCTACGCGGTCGCGATGCGCCGGATCCATGTTGGCCTGGATCTTGAACACGAAGCCGGTGAGTTTTTCTTCCTCCGGCTTCACCTCGCGGCTGAGCGTGCCGCGTGAACGCGGCGAGGGCGCGTGCTCCACGAAGAAATCCAGCAGCAGCTGCACGCCGAAGTTGTTCACCGCCGAACCAAAAAATACCGGCGTGAGTTTGCCGGCCAGGTATTTGTCCAGCTCGAACGGATGCGAGGCGCCTTGCACGAGTTCCAGCTCCTCGCGCAATTCCTTCATTGCTTCGCTGCCGATCGCCGCTTCCAGTCCCGGCGCGTCCAGGCCCTTGAAGATGGTCGAATCCTGGCGCGTGAAATTCTTGCCTTGCTCGAACACGTGCACCTCGTCCAGCAGCAGGTGGTACACGCCCTTCAGGCGCTTGCCCATGCCGATTGGCCAGGTCAGCGGCGCGCAGGCGATGCCGAGCACGGATTCGACTTCGTCCAGCAATTCGATCGGCGAACGCCCTTCGCGGTCGAGCTTGTTGATGAAGGTCATGATCGGGGTGTCGCGCAGGCGGCACACCTCCATCAGCTTGATGGTGCGCTCCTCCACGCCCTTGGCGCAGTCGATCACCATCAGCGCCGAGTCCACCGCGGTGAGCACGCGATAGGTGTCTTCGGAGAAGTCCGCGTGGCCCGGGGTATCGAGCAGGTTGACGATCTTGCCCTCGTACGGGAACTGCATCACCGAAGAGGTAACCGAAATGCCGCGCTCCTTCTCCAGCGCCATCCAGTCGGAGGTGGCATGGCGCGCGGCCTTGCGGCCCTTCACCGAGCCGGCCATCTGGATCGCACCACCGAACAGCAGCAGCTTTTCCGTCAGCGTGGTCTTGCCCGCGTCGGGATGGCTGATGATGGCGAAGGTACGGCGGCGCTGGGTTTCTTGCAGGTGGGTGGACATGGGCGAATGGGCTGGCATGCGAACCCGATATTGTAGCGTGGATGGGCTGGAGGGGCGTCGCTGCCGGCTGAGCCCCTCTCCCTCCGGGAGGGGTTGGGATGAGGGTATGACCGGCGCGCGATCACCATGGCCTGTGCCAGGCTCGGCATCGCGCTTGGCCCGAACCCTCACCCGCAGGGAGACGGGTTCACTCAGGAGATCTTTTGCAAGTCTTTGCATCAGGTTCGCATTAAGGATGCTCCGATCTATTCCACGCACCCGTCACCGCATACCGTGCGGCCCCAACATTTTGAATTTAAATGACGGGATGACGTCCAGAAGGCCGGGTACGTGGAATAGATCAGAGCATCCTTAAGCATTACGCACGCACTGTCCCGCCGTGACAGATATTGGGCCATCTCGTCCCATGGCCGAATGTCCCGGCTCCGCTTACGATCCCGACGTTTAAAGCTGTGCCCACGATTCTTCACGCTATTCACGACGATCATCGGCGTGATGCGTGTCGCGCGATTTTCATCATCATTCATGCGCTGCCTTTGCACGGCGCGTGAAGCCGTGTCGCGCGGATTATTCATGCCGATTAAAACGATGTGGTGAAAAAAAGCCATGCGCGATAACACGTGAAAAAAAGTTTTATTCAATTTCGTCTGTCATGAATAAATAAAAGACACGTGTTGATGACAAATGGTTTTGGCGATTTTCATCGGGTTTGCGTGTTTTAGGAATTCTCCGATTTGACCTGCGCTGCACACGCGTAGAGTGCTGCCCCGCGCTTTCAGCCCTTTCTCATAAAAACTTTTCAAACCACCATGCATAGCAAAATCGAGCCTACGCTGCCTCACGGCGGTCCAGTCGCGCGCAACCACGCCAATCGTTTGCCCCATCACGTATGGCCACGGCGTACGGCGGCCTGTCTTGCCGTACTTGCCTACACGGCGCTGCTGTCCTCGCAGGCGCATGCCAACTGCACCACGGCCAGCAACGCCACCCTGTGCGACTCCAGCGCGCCATCGCCGTGGACCACGACGATCGGCGCCGGGCCAAACACGGCGCCCGGCGCATCCGCCACGGTGGGGAGCAATGCGCAGGTAGTCGTGGGGGATGCGTCGGCCATCGCGCTGGGCGACCAGGCGACCATCGCCGTCCAGTCCGGCGCGCTGGTACAGAACAAGGCCGTGAGCAACAAGGGGGCGTACGGCACCGGCGCCAACACCATCGATTTCGGCAGCAACGGCACGCTGACGGTGGAGCAGGGCGCGACAGTGCTCTCGTCCGGCACGGAAGGCAACGGTGAAGCGGTCAATCCGGAAGGCGCCGGCAACACCATCGTCAACGACGGCACGATTCGCGCCATGCATGCCGCGGCGATCTGGTTCCAGACCAAGACCGGTTCCAACACGGTCGTGAACAACGCCACCGGTGTCATCGAGACCGACGTGGCCAACGGCAATGTGCTGGGCTCTTCCGGCAATGCGGCGGTGGACTTCACCAACCGCGGCAAGGTGGTGGGCAACCTCGTCTTTGCCGGTGGCGACGACACCTTGCACCTGTACAACGGTTCGTCCGTCAGCGGGTCCATTGATGGCGGCGCCGGCAACAATCTCATCACCTTGAACGGCAGCGGCAGCGATACGCTGCCCATCATCACGCGTTTCCAGACGCTGCAGAAGCAGGACGATGGCACCTGGACGGTGGCCAATTCGCTGAGCGGCATGGGCGTGACCTCGACCGAAGTGCAGCAAGGCACGCTGGTGTTGACCGGCGATAATTCGGCTTATGCCGGCAGCATGCTGGTCGATGCGGCGGGAACGCTGCAGTCGAGTGCGCAGAGCATGCCGTTGACGGTGACGGACAATGGACTGGTGCGCTTCCAGCAGGACGCCGACGGTACCTACAGCGGATCGATCAGCGGCAGCGGCGCGGTGGACAAGAACGGCACCGGCACGCTGACGCTCGATGGCGCCAACACCTACGCAGGTGGCACCACGGTAAGCGAAGGCACGCTGGTGGTGGGCGATCCCAACACGCCAAATGCATCGATCACCGGTCCCACCAGCGTGGCCAGCGGCGCCGTGCTTGGCGGTTACGGCAGCGTCAATGGCGACGTCAGCAATAACGGCACGCTGGCGGTCGCCAATGCACTGGCGCCCTTCGCAGGCGACGCGAACGGCAGCTTCGTGGTGCATGGACGATTGACCAATGCCGGCACGGTGCAGCTTGGTGGCGGACAGACGGTGGGCAATACGCTGACCGTAAGCAGCTATGTCGGCAACAACGGCATCCTCGCGCTGAACACGGTGCTGGCCGGCGACAACGCCGCCTCCGACAAGCTGGTGGTGGATGGCGGCACCGCCACCGGCTCGACCACGCTGAAGATCACCAACGTCGGCGGGCAGGGCGCGGCGATCATGTCGAACGGCATCCTGGTGGTGCAAGCCACCAATGGCGCCACCACCGAGGCCGGCGCATTCACGCTGGCGGGCGGCACGATGAAGGCCGGTGCCTACGAGTATTACCTGGTGCGAGGCGGTGTCACCACGGGCACGTCGGAAGACTGGTATCTGCGCAATACGTTGCCGACACCGGCTCCGACGCCTGCGCCGTCACCAGCTCCGGCGCCAACTCCGGCGCCAACTCCGACTCCGACTCCGGCTCCGACTCCGACGCCGACGCCTGCGCCTGCGCCGTCACCAGCTCCGGCACCAACTCCGGCTCCGGCTCCGGCTCCGACTCCGGCACCAACGCCAGCACCAGCACCGACACCGACACCGACACCGACACCGACACCGACACCGACACCGACACCGACACCGAGTCCGGCGCCGTCTCCCGCTCCTGCGCCAAGCCCGGCAGGCACCGGCGCCGACGCGACGTCGCCGGCCGCACCGGATGCTCATTCGGTGGTGCTGTATCGTCCCGAAGCGGCGCTGTATGCGGCGGCACCATCGGTAACGCGCCAGCTTGGCGTCATGCAGTTGGATAACTTCCATCTGCGCCAGGGCGACCAGTCGCTGCTCGCCGAAAACGGCAATCTGCCGGCGGTGTGGGGACGCGTGTGGGGTGGTCACAGCGTGTCGTCGCAAGGCGGCGACGTAAATCCGCGCTTCAGCGGCTCATTGAGCGGCGCGCAGCTCGGTCACGATCTCTATGCCGCGACCAGCGAAAGCGGTCATCGCGATCACTACGGTGTGTTCATCGGTTTTGCGCGCGCCGATGGCGACGTGCGAGGTTTCGCCCAGGGTGCGCAGAACCTGGGCGTAGGCCAGCTCGCGGTCGATGCCTACAGCGCCGGCGGCTATTGGTCGCACATCGCGCCCGGCGGCTGGTATACCGATGCGGTGCTGATGGGCAGCACGCTTACGCTCAAGCCGGTGTCGCGTGACGGCATGTCGGCCCGCACGCACGGCCATGCGGTGATCGGTTCGTTCGAAGGCGGCTATCCGTTTGCGCTGGGGCACGGCGTGACGCTGGAGCCGCAAGCTCAAGTGATCTGGCAGCAGCTGTCGCTGCACAATTTCAACGATGGCGTTTCCAGCGTGTCCTTCAGCAACGGCGACGCGATCGTCGGGCGACTCGGCGTGCGCGTGTTCGGCAGTTACATCAGCGCAAGTACCGCCTGGCAACCTTACGTGCGCCTCAACCTGCTGCGTGCGATCGGCAGCAACGACACCACCACCTTCGACAGCAGCACGTCCATCGTCACGCCGAACCGCCAGGGCACCGCGCAAATGGATGCCGGTGTCGTCGCAAAGTTCTCCCAGCGCGGAAGCGTGTACGCTTCCGTCAGCTGTTCGACGAGCCTGGGCGGCGAGCAGCAGCGCATAGTGGCGGGTAACGTGGGGTTGCGTTGGGCCTGGTAAGACGCGCCGTAGAATTCGCTGTTTCTCGCTACGTTTGCCGTTGGCTGGAGGGTTTCTCCAGCCAACGGCATAAACGCTTCCTCGCTTGTTCGTGCGTGAATGTGCGCTGCCTTTCCGCAGCGCGTTCGCCGCGTTCAATGCCGTCTCGCAACAGCTCTAGCAGCGCTTGCTGCGTAGCGGATATGGCGGCATCGCCGCGCTTGGCCATTCGACGGCTCATGTGGCGTGCAACTCCTCCCTCAGAATTTGTCGAAAGGTTTCGGCTGTAAGCGGCGGTTCCAAGCTGATGGCGGCGCGCAGGGCTTCATTGATGGCGGTTTGATAACCGATGCCGTTGGCTTCTGCGCGGGCACGGAACGCTTCGATCACCTCGTTGTCGAGCATGATCGTGATGCGTGTTTTGCCGGGAGAAGCAATAACCAGTCCTCGTTTACCTTTGCTGAAATCGTATGGCTTGTTCATGGGTTTCTCCTAGCCTCTGAACGGCGAAGCGCCCGTCGATTACCGGTAGAACCTCCTGGCTTATGCAGAATACTGAGCCGCCTCTCCCGGGCTTGCTTTGCGGCTGAAATCAAACGCACCCGCCCGCGCCGCTGGCTGTATACCAACACCAAGATACGTCCTAGCGCATCAAGGGAAACGAATCGCTGCTCGCCAGGCGCATCAAGGTCCTCAATGGTGATCGCGAAAGGATCACGCAATGCCTGTTCCGCGTGAGCAAAGCTGATGCCGTGCTTTTTGAAATTTGTTGCCGCCTTGGCAGGCGTCGAACTCAAGCTCCATGGCTTCAATATGCATATATGCATATATGTCAAGCAACAAGAACCCGGGTTTTGAGTCCGGGTTCGATTGAGTTGCGACGGCGTTACTTCGCCAGCGTAGTAAGCAACTGATGCCAGAACGCCAACTCAGCCGGCACTTCGCTGGCGGGAAGCTTTTCGTTCAAGCCGTGCGCAAACGTGTCATCGGCCTTGGTGAACGCCCCATCCACCCCGAAACAGGGAATGCCCAGCGTGCGGAAATGCATGCTGTCGGTAGCGCCGTTGGACATGCCGGGTACGATCGGCACAGCGGGAAAGCGCGCATGCACGGCCGCGGTCACCGCCGCCACCACATCCGGCCGCAACGGCGAGGCCGGGCTTTCCACCGGCGTCGGCGGCAGGATGGCAATCTTCGCGGTGGGATCGGCGATCACTTGCGTGAGCGTGTTCTTGATCGAATCGACCGAGACGCCCGGGAAGATGCGGCAGTTGACGGTGGCGCTGACCGATTGCGGCAAGGCATTGCGCGCATGCCCGCCGTGGATCTGCGTGGCCACGCAGGTGGTGCGCACCTGGCCGACGTAAGCCGGATCGGTGCTGATGATGTCGGCCGCCTTCGTATCGTCCGGATGGTTTGCGAAGGCCAGCATGGCCTTGCCCAGTGCGCCAGGCGTGTGTTCGCCCTTGGCGTGCAGCGAGGCGAGGGTGATCGCATTGCTCATCAGCGGGAACTGATACGCAGCGAGTTTCTCCAGATCGTGCGAAAGCCGGTAGATCGGATTGTCGGGCGTCGGTTCGCTGGAGTGGCCGCCCGGCGACGTCAGCGTGATCTCGAAATCGGCATAGGTCTTTTCGGCGGCCTGGATTTCATAGACCACCGGCTTGCCGTCGCTGTCGAGCGTGCCGCCGCCGGCGTCGGCATTGAGCAGGAACTCGGCGTCGTGATAGCGCTTGGCCAGTTCGCGCGTGGACAGCATGCCGGTTTCCTCGTCGCCGGAAAGCAGCAGGATGATGTCGTGGCTGGGCTTGAAGCCTTCCTTTTTCAGGCGGATCAGCGTCTGGATCAGCACCACATCGGCGGTTTTCATGTCCGCCACGCCACGGCCGTAGAGGTAGCCGTTTTCCTCGACCAGGGTGAACGGATCGCGCGTCCAGTCCTCGCGCTTGGCTTCGACCACATCCATGTGACCTGAGAGCAGGATCGGTTTGCCTGCGCCGGTGCCGCGATAGCGCACGACCATGGCGGCGGTGTGCTCCACCGGAATGATCTCGATATCGGAAGCCGCGAAGCCGTTGGCTTCCAGTTGCTTGGCGAAATAGCTGGCCAATGTCGGCACCAGCTCATGCCCTTGCGCGGTATGCAGGGCGATGGCGTGGCGCAGCATGTCCATAGTGGCGGGCATCTGCGTGGTGGCCGCCGGATCGGCGGCGTGGGCGGCGCCAATCAACAAGGCCATGGAGCCGGCGAGAACAGTCGAAGCAAGTCGCATGTTTCCCCTCACGTTGGTCGGTGTGGAACGCATCGGCACAGGAGTACCACAGGGGTTGTCGCCTGTCAGTAGCGCATGAAAAAAGCCCGGGGATCGCTCCCCGGGCTTTTCGTTTTTCCAACATGGAGGCGAAAGCTTACTTCGCTTCCTTCTCCATCAGCTTGGCGACCATGCTCGCCGGCACTTCTTCGTAATGATCGAAGATCATGGTGAAGGTGCCGCGGCCGCTGGTGGCCGAGCGCAGGAAGTTGATGTAGCCGAACATTTCCGCCAGCGGCACGAAGCCCTGCACGAAAGCGTTGGTGCCTTTCTGGCCCTGCTCGCTGACCGAGCCGCGACGACGGTTGATGTCGCCGATCACGTCGCCGAGGTAGTCGGCTTCGGTGACCACTTCGAGCTTCATGATCGGTTCGAGCAGCTTGGGCTTGGACATCTTCTGCGCTTCGCGGAAGCAGGCGCGGCCGGCGATTTCGAAGGCGAGCGCGGAGGAGTCCACGTCGTGGTACTTGCCGTCCACCAGGCGGGCCTTGAAGTCCAGCACTTCGTAGCCGGCCACCTGGCCCTGGCGCGATTCCACTTCGATCGCGTGCTGCACCGCCGGGATGTATTCGCGCGGCACGCGGCCGCCGACCACTTCGTCGGAGAACACCACGCCGCTGCCCGGTTCACCCGGCTCGAAGATGATCTTCACTTCGGCGAACTGGCCCGAACCGCCGGACTGCTTCTTGTGCGTGTAGGTGTGTTCCACCGTCTGGCCGAACGCTTCGCGGAAGCTGACCTTGGGCTTGCCCATGTTCGCTTCCACGCCCAGTTCGGTGCGCATGCGGTCGATGGTGATTTCCAGGTGCAGCTCGCCCATGCCCTTGAGCACGGTCTGGCCGGTTTCCTGGTCCACTTCCATGCGCAGCGACGGGTCGGCCTTCACCATCTTGTAGAGCGCGGTGGAGAGCTTGTCGATGTCGTTGCGGCTCTTCGGTTCCACCGCCACGCTGATCACCGGGTCGGGGAAGCGCATGCGCTCCAGCAGCACCGGATGCTGCGGATCGGTGAGCGAATCGCCGGTCTCGGTTTCCTTCAGCGACACGAACGCGCAGATGTCGCCGGCGCGCACTTCGTCGATTTCCTTGGTGGCGTTGGCCTGCACTTCCACGATGCGGCCGATGCGCTCTTTCTTGCCGCGGGTGACGTTCTGCAGCGTGTCGCCCTTCTTGATCACGCCGGAGTAAATGCGGGTGAAGGTGAGGGTGCCGAACTGGTCGTTGATCACCTTGAAGGCCAGCGCGCGCACGGGGGCGTCGTCGGTGACGTTCTGTTCGCCGATGACGTTGCCGTCTTCGTCCACCATCGAGATGCCGCCGTTCTCGCCCGGGTACGGCATGTAGTCGACCACGCCGTCGAGCATCTGCTGCACGCCCTTGTTGCGATAGGACGAGCCGCAGAAGATCGGCACCAGCTTGCCGGCCACGCAGCCCTTGCGGATGCACTTCTTCAGCGTTTCCAGCGTCGGCTCCTGGCCTTCGAGGTAGGCGTGCATGGCGTCGTCGTCCATTTCCACCGCGCTTTCGATGCTATGCGCGCGCAGCTCGGCGAGCTGGGCCACCCATTCCTTGTCGGCGGTGGTGGTGAAGCCCTTGACCTTCGGGTGATCGGCGACCTGGTCGAGCGGGACGACTTCCCACTTGCTGTCCTTGTCGCTGCTGTCCCAGATGTAGCCCTGGCCGGCGATCAGGTCGACCATGCCGATGAAGTCGTCGCTGCTGCCCAGCGGCACCTGGCAGAGCACGATGTTCGCGCCCAGGCGGTTCTTGATGCCGTCCACGGCGTGCTTGAAGTTGGCGCCGATGCGGTCCATCTTGTTGACGTAGCACATGCGCGGCACGTTGTACTGGTCGGCCAGGCGCCAGTTGGTTTCGGTCTGCGGTTCCACGCCGGCCACGCCGTCGAACACCACCACGGCACCGTCGAGCACGCGCAAGCTACGGTTCACCTCGATGGTGAAGTCCACGTGCCCGGGGGTATCGATCACGTTGATCTGGTGACCCTTCCACTCGGTCGACACGGCGGCGGACTGAATGGTGATGCCGCGCTTCTTTTCCTGTTCCAGGTAATCGGTGGTGGTCGAGCCCTTGCCATCCTTCGTGTCGTGCACGTCGATGATCTGGTGCTTCTTGCCGGTGTAGTACAGGATGCGCTCGGTGGTGGTGGTCTTGCCGGCGTCGATGTGCGCGATGATGCCGATGTTGCGGTAGAGGTGAAGGGGTTTTTGGCGGGCCACTGTCTTAGGTTCCGTAGTAGAAGTCGTGTGTCGAAACAGAAAGCTATTGTCTCTCTTCAGTACGGAAGAGAGCCATGAAAGGTGAATGGGCCATCCATGGTCCGCAGGGTACGTTTCAAATGTGTATGCAACGTTGCCGAAACCAGCGCGTTCATGGCGCGGCTTCGGCGAGCAGGTCTTCGTAAAAAGCGCCGAACGGTTCGGTCGGGTGGGCAATCTGGATCTCGAGAATCCACAGGCCTTGCGCAGGCTTGTGCTCGAAATCGCCCAGGTTGCCGCCCTTGTGCACCGAGTGCGGAAAATCGCTCACGCGATGGCCTTTGATGGCATGGTTGAACTGCCAGCCCATCGCCGCGGCGCGCTCGCAGGCGTAATCATAAAGCTTTTGGCCGCTCAAGCCCTCATGGCGCCATACGCCGGCCACCTCGCGGTACAGCTCGCGTGCGGCCTGGGCGCAAGCCAGGCGCTCAGGCGCATGGCCGGTCACGAAGGTATCGCCGACGTCGCCCTCGTGGCCGTCGAACACCAGGCCCAAGTCGATGAAGTAACTGTCGTTTTCGCCCAGGCGCACGTCCGGCTGGGAGGGCTGGCGATAGGTTTTGGTGGTGTTGGGGCCGATGCGGATGATCGCCGGATGCCACAGCCGCTCCACGCCCAGCGCCTGGAACACCTGCCTGGCCTCGGCCTGGGCTTCCTCTTCGCTGATGCCTGAGCGCATGCGCGCCTGGATGCCGCGCAGCGCCGCCCAGGTCCGCTCGCGCGCACGCTGCATCAGCGCGGGATCGAACCGCCCGCCGACCGCTTCGCGATCGTGACCGCCCACGGCCTCAGCCCGCCAGCACCAGCGCGATGCCGATCGCGGCGGGCAGGCCCTGGACCCATAGCACCTTGCGCGTGGCGGTAAGGCCGCCGTACACGCCCGCCACCAGCACGCAGGCCAGGAAAAACAGCTTCACGTGGGTGCCTTCGGCGCCGCCCAGGATCAGGCCCCAGCCGAGGCCGGCGGCTAGAAAGCCGTTGTAAAGCCCCTGGTTGGCGGCCAGCACCTTGGTCTGCGCGGCGTATTCGGCACTGGTGCCGAACGCACGCCGGCCTGCGGGCTTGTCCCACAGCACCATCTCCAGGATCAGGAACCACACGTGCATCAGCGCGATGATCGCGACCACGATGTTGGCGAGCGTCGACATGGCGATTCGTCCCGCTCAGCCCAGCGCGTAGCCGAACTGGTCCTTGAACTCGGCCGCGAACTCGTCGTACGTGAAGCGCTGGTTCTGCGTGCCGGGGTGCTCCACCTTCAGCGCGCCCATCAGCGAGGACATGCGGCCGATGGTCGGCCAATCCCAGCCCTTCATGATGCCGAAGATCAGGCCGGCGCGGTACGCGTCGCCGCAACCGGTGGGGTCGACCACCTGGCGTTCGCGCGCCGGCGGAATCTCGTGCGTGACGCCGCCGGTGTGGATCAGCGAGCCGCGCGGCCCCAGCGTGACCACATACGCCTTCACACGCGAGGCGATCTCGCTGGCGCTCCAGCCGGTGCGCTGCTGCAGCAGCTGGGATTCGTAGTCGTTGACGATCACGTAGGTGGATTTTTCGATCATCGACCGGAATTCCTCGCCGTTGAACAACGGCATGGCTTGGCCCGGATCGAACACGAACGGCACGCCGCGCGCGGCGAACTCATCCACATGCTGCAGCATGGCGTCGCGGCCGTCGGGGGCGACGATGCCGATGCTGATGTCCTGGATGTTGCGCACGTGGTTGGCATGCGCGCTGGACATGGCGCCTGGATGGAAGGCGGTGATCTGGTTGTTGTCCAGATCGGTGGTGATGAAGCACTGCGGCGTGAACTGCTCGTCGAACACGCGGATGCAGTCCAGGCGGATGCCGCAGCGTTCCAGGTGCTCGCGATAAGGGCCGAAATCCTGGCCCACTGCGGCCACCGGCAGCGGATCGCCGCCCAGCAGCTTGAGGTTGTAGGCGATGTTGCCGGCGCAGCCGCCGAACTCGCGACGCATGCGCGGCACCAGGAACGACACGTTCAGGATATGCACCTGATCGGGAATGATGTGGTTCTTGAACTGGTCCTGGAACACCATGATGGTGTCGTAGGCAAGCGATCCGCAGATGACGGCAGACATGATGGCTGGGGGTTCCCTGGTCGGCAGCAAACACACCATTCTAGCCGGAGCGGGTGGGGGTGGCGATGGGATCGTCAATCGAGAATCGCCAATCGGGAATCGCAACAGCGGATCGCGGAAGGGCAGGGACTGCGCTTTTCCGATTTACGATTGGCGATTTACGATTCTTGGCTTCTTATTGCCACTGCCCTTAAATTTCCCTGATTTTTAACGAGAATGTCCTTGCAGCCACGGATTTTGCTGACTAGACTGGCGCGCTTACTTTTTAGCCAGAGACGGTGCGCGGCGGCCCCATGTTCAAGAAGTTTCGCGGGATGTTTTCCAACGATGTTTCCATCGACCTTGGCACGGCCAATACGCTGATCTATGTGCGGGGCCAGGGTATCGTCCTGAACGAACCTTCCGTCGTGGCGATCCGCCAGGATCGTGGTCCGGGCGGCCCTCGCACGGTTGCCGCCGTCGGCAGCGACGCCAAGCGCATGCTCGGCCGCACGCCCGGCAACATCGCCACCGTGCGTCCGATGAAGGACGGCGTGATCGCCGACTTCACCATGACCGAGGCGATGCTGCAGCACTTCATCCGCCAGGTGCATCGCTCGCGCCTGTTGCGTCCCAGCCCACGCGTGCTGGTGTGTGTGCCGTGCGGCTCCACCCAGGTGGAACGCCGCGCGATCAAGGAATCGGCCGAAGGCGCCGGCGCCCGCGACGTGTTCCTGATCGAAGAGCCCATGGCCGCCGCGATCGGCGCCGGCATTCCGGTGCATGAGGCGCGCGGCTCGATGGTGCTGGACATCGGCGGCGGTACCTCGGAAGTGGCGGTGATCTCGCTCAACGGCATCGTCTACTCGCAGTCGGTGCGCGTGGGCGGCGACCGCTTCGATGAATCCATCATCAACTACGTGCGCCGCAACCACGGCACGCTGATCGGCGAGTCCACCGCCGAGCGCATCAAGCTGGAAATCGGCTGCGCCTTCCCGCAGAGCCAGGTCAAGGAGATCGAGATCTCCGGCCGCAACCTGGCCGAAGGCGTGCCGCGCATGTTCACGGTCAACTCCAACGAGATCCTCGAAGCCCTGCACGAGCCGCTGGCCGGCATCGTGGCGGCGGTGAAGTCGGCGCTGGAGCAGACCCCGCCGGAACTGTGCTCCGACGTGGCCGAGCGCGGCATCGTGCTCACCGGCGGCGGCGCATTGCTGCGCGATCTGGATCGCCTGCTGTCGGAGGAAACCGGCCTGCACGTGCAGGTGGCGGACGATCCGCTCACCTGCGTGGCGCGCGGCGGCGGCAAGGCGCTGGAGCTGATCGATCAGCACGGCAGCGACTTCTTCGCTCCCGAATAAGCCAATCCGGGGGCCTGGCCATGCCGCTAGCGCGCGAGGAATCCTCGCCCCTGTTCGCCGGTACCGCCGCGGGCACCTTGCGGCTGATCTTCTACCTCGCCATGGCGCTGGTATTGATGGTGCTCGACCATCGCAACGGCTGGCTGTGGCGCCTGCGCTACGCCACGGCGATCGTGGTTGAGCCGGTTTACCGGCTGGCGAGCCTGCCGGCCGATGGCTTCCATGCGCTAAGCGTCGCGTTCGCCGATCGCCACATGCTGACCGAGCAGAACCAGCGCCTGCGCGAAGACCTGCTGCTGGCCAATGCCAAGCTCAACCGCATGGCGGCGGTGGCCGAGCAGAACCAGCGCCTGAAGGAACTGCTCGATACCCAGCACAGTCTGGAATTGCACGTGCAACTGGCACGCGTGATCGGCGTGGACCTGGGCGCCTATCGGCATCGCATGATGATCAACCTCGGCGCACGCGACGGTATCAAGGCCGGCCAGCCGGTGATCGACGCGCACGGCGTGGTCGGCCAGATCATCGACGTGCTGCCGAACTCCGCCATGGTCATGTTGGTGACCGATCCGGACCACGCCGTGCCGGTGATGGTCCAGCGCACCGGCCTGCGCACCATTGCCTACGGCTCGCGCAATGGCCAGCAGCTCACCCTGCCGAACGTGCCGATGGCGGCCGACGTGCATGTGGGCGACAAGCTGCTGACCTCTGGCCTCGGCGGACGTTTCCCTCAGGGCTTCCCAGTGGGCGAGATCAGTAACGTGGAAACGGCCGCCAGCGGCATGTTCCTGGAGGCGCGCGCGGAACCCACGGCCGATCTGGATCGCGCCGATGAAGTGCTGGTGCTGCACGATCTGGCCGAATCGGCCGGTCCGCCGCCGCCCGCGCAACCGGCTGGTCCACCGGCGAGCGAAGCGCCCGCGCCGGCTTCCACGACGGCCGTGCCGCGCGGCGTCGTTCCGGAGTCCTCGAAGCCGTCCGCCAAACCGGCGCCCGCGCAAACCACGGGAGCGCCGCCGACATGAGCCGCCAGCGCCTGTCCTTCTGGTGGTTCGTCGGCACGCTGTTCGCGGCGCTGCTGCTGATGCTGGTGCCGCTGCCGCACGTGCTCGACGCGTTCAAGCCGTACTGGCTGGCGCTGGTGCTGCTGTACTGGGCGCTGGAATCGGGCGATCAGCGCGTCACGCTCGGGCTGGCCTTCATCCTGGGCATCTGCGCCGACGTATTGACCGGCGTATTGCTCGGCGAGCAGGCGCTGCGCCTGTGCGTGCTGGCCTTTATCGCGCTGCGCTTCCGTTCGCGCCTGCGGTTCTTTCCGATGTGGCAGCAGACGCTGGCGGTGTTGGCGCTGCTGGTCAACGATCGTTTCCTGCTGCTGGTGGTGCGCGCCTTCGCCGGCGAATCCACGCCGCCGGCACTGTGGTGGGCCTCGCCGTTCGTCAGCGCGGCGCTGTGGCCGTTCCTGTTCCTGCTGCTTGACGACTTGCGGATGCGATTGAGGTTGCAGTGAGCGGGAATCGGGAATCGGGAATCGGGAATCGCAAAAGCAGCGCGCGCTTCGTCATGGCGTGCCCAGCGCATTCCCCGAGGGTTTCTCGCTGCGGGCGGTTCTTCGATTTACGATTCACGATTTACGATTCCCGCCCTGCCGAGTCATGAAACGCCTGCGCACCTACAAAGACACGCGTGGCGAAGCCGAGCTGTTCCGGCGCCGCGCGCTGGCGGGGTTCGGCCTGATCCTGCTTGGTCTGTGCGCGCTGGTGGGGCGCTACGTGTTCCTGCAGGTGCTGCATCACGACGAATTCGCCACCCGCTCGGTCAACAACAGCGTGAAGCCGCGGGCGATTCCGCCTGCGCGCGGGCTGATCTACGACCGCAACGGCGTGCTGCTGGCCGACAACGTGCCGGCGTTCCGCCTGGAAGTGCGGCCGGAGCTGGTGCAGCACATGAATCCCATGCTGGCCGAGCTGGGCAAGGTGATCCCGCTCGACCAGGACGACCTGGACGCGTTCCACAAGCAGCTCAAGCAGTCGCGCCGCTTCGACAGCGTGCCGCTGAAGATGCGCCTGACCGAGGACGACATCGCGCGCTTCGCGGTGAATCGCTGGCGCTTTCCGGGCGTGGACGTGGTGCCTTACCTCACCCGCCATTACACGATGGGGCCGCTGTTCGCGCACGTCATCGGCTACGTCAGCCGCATCGATGCGGACGACATGGCCAATCTCGATCCGGATCGCTACAAGGGCACCACGCATATCGGGCGCATCGGCCTGGAGCGCTCGTACGAAGACCTGCTGCACGGCACGCCTGGCTACGAACTGGACGAAGTCAACGCCGACGGCCGCGTGCAGCGCGTGCTGGAAACGCATCCGCCGGCGCCCGGCAAGAATCTCTACTTGAGCATCGACGCGCGCGTGCAGCAGGCGGCGCAGGATGCGTTCGAGGGCCGGCCCGGCGCGGCGGTGGCGATCGATCCGCGCAACGGCCAGGTGCTGGCGATGGTCAGCGTGCCCTCGTTCGATCCCAACCTGTTCGTCAACGGCATCAGCTCGCCCGACTACAAATCGCTGATCACCTCGCCGGACAAGCCGCTGATCAACCGCGCGCTCAAAGGCGCGTATCCGCCGGGTTCGACGGTCAAGCCCTTCATGGCCCTGGCGGGTCTGGAATACGGCGCGCGCACGCCGCAGGATTCGGTGTTGTCCACCGGCGTGTTCTACATACCGGGGCAGTCGCGTGGGTATCGTGACGACCAGCGCTATGGCGCCGGTACGGTGAATCTCTACAAAGCGATCTACGCGTCGGTCAATACCTATTTCTATCGGCTTGCGCTGGATCTTGGCATCGATCGCATCAGCGAATTCATGGGCTCGTACGGATTCGGACATCCCAGTGGCGTCGACCTTCCGGGAGAGGTATCCGGCATACTGCCGTCGCGCGAATGGAAGGCCAAGCATTCGCCCAAGGAGCGCACTTGGTATCCCGGCGAAACGGTGATCGCGGGTATCGGCCAGGGCTACTGGTCAGTCACCACGATGCAACTGGCGCACGCCCTGGCAACCTTTGCAGGCCGCGGCATACCCCATGCGCCACGCGTGGTGATGTCGACCGCGGATGTTGGCAAGCCCCCGGTGCCGTTGGCCAATCCGCCCAGCGGTCCCACGTTGATCAAGAACATCAAGGACTGGCAGGCCGTGAACGACGGCATGCAGATGGTGATCTACAGCAACGATCCGCTATCCACCGGCTTCGGCACGAAGCTGGGCGATGGATTCCCGTACCGCATCGCCGGCAAGAGCGGTACTGCCGAACGCTTCTCGCGCGTCGGCAATGCGTATAACGAGAACAAGAACACGGCGTACCTCGCTGCGCGCCATCGTGCGTGGTTCGAAGCGTTTACGCCGGCGGAGGATCCGCGCATCGCCGTTGCCGTGGTCTTGGAGGCGGGCGCCTGGGGCGCCAAGGATGCCGGCCCGATCGCGCGCAAGATTCTCGACGCATGGCTTGCTTCGCAGGGCGGCGCGGTGCCGCCGCATCAACCGTTGCAGGAATCCGCCGTAGCGGCAGCCTCGTCGGCGCAGACACCACCTGAGCCGGAAGACACGCCCCAGGGCGACGTACCTGCACCGGCCAGCTCCACCGAGGGAGACGACGCGCAATGACGATCGACACCCTGCGCATCCGTTTTCATCGTTTCCTGCGTCGCGTGTGGACGCGTCCGCGCATCGATCTGCCGCTGGCCTTCGCGCTGATGCTGCTGTGTGGCGTGGGGCTGGTCACGCTATACAGCGCGGGCGACGCCAATCTCGGGCTGGTCGGCGGGCAGGCCGCGCGTTTTGCGCTGGGTGGCGCATTGATCCTGCTGATGTCGCGCATTCCGCCTTCGATGCTGCGCAACTGGACGCCCTGGCTCTACGCCGGCAGCGTGATGCTGCTGGTGGTGGTGGCGGTATTGGGCGAGGGACGCGGTGCTGATCGCTGGCTCAACCTGGGCATCATGCGCTTCCAGCCGTCGGAACTGATGAAGCTGACCATGCCGATGATGGTGGCCTGGTACCTGCATCCGCGCCAGCTGCCGCCGAGCTGGAAGGACATCATCGTGGTCGGCGGCATGATCGCCATTCCCGCCGGCCTGATCGCCAAGCAGCCGGACCTGGGCACCGCCTTGCTGGTGGCGGCGGCCGGCGGCTTTGCGCTGTTTCTTTCCGGCATGGCGTGGTGGCGCATCGGCGTGCTGCTGGCGGGCGCGGCCGGCATGGTGCCGATTGCCTGGCACTTCATGCATCAGTACCAGCGCGACCGCATCCTCACCATGCTCAATCCGGAGTCCGATCCGCTCGGCAACGGCTGGCACATCATCCAGTCGCAGATCGCGGTGGGTTCGGGCGGCGTGTTCGGCAAGGGTTTCGAGCATGGCACGCAATCGCGCCTGGACTTCCTGCCCGAGCACACCACCGACTTCATCTTCGCGGTGTTCTGCGAGGAATTCGGCCTGATCGGCGTATGCGCGATCCTGGTGCTGTACGCCTTCATCATCGGCCGCTGCCTGTGGATCGCGATGGAGGCGAAGGACACCTATTCGCGCCTGCTCGCCGGCGCCATCGGCATGAGCTTCTTCGTGTACGTGTTCGTCAACGGCGGCATGGTGGCCGGCTTGCTGCCGGTGGTGGGCGTGCCGATGCCGATGGTGAGTTACGGCGGCACGTCGGCGGTGTCGCTCTTGGTGGGCTTCGGCGTGCTGATGTCGATTCATGCCAATCGCAAAGTGCACGATTGACATCCATACACGTAGGTTGGGGTGTAAACCCCGACATCGTGGTACCGCAACGTTGGGGTTTGCACCCCAACCTACGATGCAGCTTTTCGATTCCCGTAACACGCGTGCTAACCTCGCCCACATGAAGGGACGAACGATTTTCGAACTCGCCGTACTATGCTTCGCGGCACCTCTCACCGCTTGGGCCGATCATCCCGGCCAGGCGCAACTGGTGGCCGAAGTGGCGAAGGATACCGGCAAGGATCCCGCCGCCTTGAACGCACTGCTCAACGGCGCGCAGCGGCAGCAGAGCATCCTCGATGCGATCAGCCGCCCGGCCGAAGCCAAGCCGTGGAGCGAGTACCGGCAGATTTTCCTCACGCCCGCGCGCATCAACGCGGGCGTCGCGTTCTACCGCGAACACCAGGCGCTGCTGGAAAGCGTGGCCAAAAAATATGGCGTGGCGCCGCAGTACATCGTCGCCATCATCGGCGTGGAGACCTTCTACGGCCGCAACACCGGCAAGTACAAGGTGCTCGATGCGCTGGTGACGCTGGGCCTGTACTACCCGCCGCGCGCCGCGTTTTTCCGCAACGAGCTCAAGACGCTGCTGGAACTGCCCAATTCGCAGCTCGCCGGCCCGTTGGCCACGCTCACCGGCTCCTACGCCGGCGCGCAAGGGTGGGGGCAGTTCATGCCCAGCAGCATCCGCGATTTTGCGGTGGATGAAGATCACGACGGCCGCATCGATCTGCAGAATTCGATGCCCGACATCATCGGCAGCGTCGCCAACTACTTTGCCAGGCACGGCTGGGTCGCCGGCGGCCCGGTCGCCGCCCGCGCGCAACCGGATGCGGCGGCCAAGCCGTTGACGGTGAAGGACGCCACGCCGCAATGGACGGTGGAGCAGCTCGAAGCCTGGGGCTATGGCCCGCTGCAGCACCTGGACCCGGGCGCGCCGGCCAGCATGCAGACCCTGCAAGGCGCGAACGGTCCGGAGTATTGGTTCACCTTCCAGAATTTCCGCGTGATCACCACCTACAACCGCAGCGTGATGTATGCGATGGCGGTGAACCAGCTGGCGCAGGCCATCGTGGATGGTGTGAACGACCAGGAAAACGCCACGCGATGAAGACGCTCTGGCGCCTGTCCTGGCCGCTTGCGATCACGCTGATGCTGGTCGGTTGCGGCGGCCACCGCAGTGCGCGACCGTCTTACGCGTCCACGCATGGAGGCAGTGGCTCCGGTCGCTCCAGTTCCGGGTCCGGCGGCGTGTATGACGACACCAGCCGGCCCCAGAGCAGCCGCTACCGCAGCAACAGCGACAGCATTCCCGATGGCCCGCCGCCCGATGTAAGCAACCTGCCCGAGCCGGTGCCGAAGGTGGAAGCGCGTTCGCTCTACGGCAACAAGTCGCCGTACACCGTGCTGGGCCGTACCTACACCGTGCTGCCTTCGGCGCGCGGCTACGACGAACGCGGCATCGCCTCGTTCTACGGCAGCAAGTTCCATGGCTACAAGACCTCGAGCCTCGAGGACTACGACATGTACAAGTTCACCGCCGCCAGCAAGGTGCTGCCGCTGCCGAGCTACGCGCGCGTGACTAACTTGCAGAACGGCAAGAGCGTGATCGTGCGCATCAACGATCGCGGGCCGTTCCACGAAGACCGCGTGATCGACCTGTCCTACGCCGCCGCCGTGAAGATCGGCATCTGGCCCAAGGGCACCGGACTGGTGGAAGTGCAGGGCATCGATCCGGCGGCGCCGCCACAGCAAGAAGCGCCTCCGCCGCCGCTTGCCACCGTTGCGCCCGCGCATCCGCCCAGTATTTACCTGCAAGTGGGCGCATTCTCCGATCCGGCCAACGCCGAACGCATCGCCGCGCAACTGCGCGTGGCGAATTTCGCGCCGGTGCAGGTGTCTGATGCGACGATTGGCGGCCGGCTCGTGCATCGCGTACGGGTCGGTCCGCTTTCCGACGTGGACAGCGCCGACCAGGTGAGTTCCAAGATCGAAAAAATGGGTCTGCCGCAGCCGCAGGTCGCGGTAGACTGACGTTTTCTGCCTAGAAATCAGGCGCCGCGCGCGCCTGGTCATTATTGGATGTAAAGCCGCCCATGAATCCGTTCCGCCGCCCCCTGCACCTTTTTGCTGCCGCCGCCCTGGTGTTCGGCGTCAGTGCCATTGCACAGCAGACGCCGCCCAAACCCGTGCCGAATCCGCCGCCCGCGCCGGCCGCCGTGGCAGTGCCGGTGCCGCCGCCACCGGATGTGGACGCCAAGGCGTGGGTGCTGATGGATTACGCCACCGGCCAGGTGCTCGCCTCGAAGAATCCCGACGAGCGCGTCGTGCCGGCCTCGATCACCAAGGTGATGACCGACTACGTGGTCTCGGCGCAGCTGGTGGCGGGCAAGATCCACATGACCGATCCGGTGACGATCAGCGAGCACGCATGGCGCGCCGGCGGCGCCGGCACCGACGGCTCCACCAGCTTCCTCAAGCTCAACAGCCAGGTGCCGCTGAAGGATCTGCTGTACGGCATGATCATCCAGTCCGGCAACGATGCCGCCATCGCGCTGGCCGAGCACACCGCCGGTTCCGAGGAAACCTTCGCGAACCTGATGAACGCCTACGCCAAGCAGCTGGGCATGGTGAACACGCATTTCGTGAACGCCTCCGGCTACCCGGCCGACAACCACTATTCCACCGCGCATGACATCGCGATCCTTTCGCGCGCGTTGATCCATGACTATCCGGACGACTACGCCATCTCCGCGATCAAGGAATTCACCTGGAACGGCATCAAGCAGGGCAACCGCAACACCCTGCTGTGGCGCGATCCCAGCGTGGACGGCATCAAGACCGGCCACACCGCCGAGGCCGGCTTCTGCCTGGCCGCGTCGGCCAAGCGTGGCGATGCGCGCATGATCGCGATCGTGATGGGTTCCAGCAACGAAAAGGCGCGCGCCGATGCGGCCATCGCGCTGCTCAACTACGGCTTCCGCTTCTACGAAACGCACAAGCTCTACGAAGTCGGCAAGCCACTGGCGACGCCGCGCCTGTGGAAGGGTGAAGAAAACCAGCTTCCGCTCGGCGTGCAGCAGGACGTGCTGGTCACCGTGAAGACCGGCGACTACGACAAGCTGAAGGCCACCATGGACGTGCCCACCACGCTGATCGCGCCCTACAAGAAGGGCCAGCAGGTCGGCACGCTGCATATCACCGAGGATGGCCAGACGATCCTGGACGTACCGCTGGTGGCGATGAACGATGCGCCGCAGGGCGGTTTCTTCAAGCGCCTGTGGGACAGCATCCTGTTGTGGTTCCACGGCAGCGGCAAGAAATAATCACGCGCGCTCGACCCGTAGGTTGGGGTGCAAACCCCAACACCGCGTTCCCAACCGGATGGCAATGTTGGGGTTCGCACCCCAACCTACGGGTCGAGGCGAATGGAGACATTCCATGAAAGAACTCAACGACATCACAGCGCAGCAGGAAGGCCAGGGGTTCCAGTTCCCCGGCGAATTCGAAATCACCGCCATGGGCAACGCCAGCGCGGACCTGAAAGCCCGCGTGCCGCAGATCCTGGAAGGCATCGGCCTGCACGTGCTGCACGAAACGGTGAAGCACCGCCATTCGCGCGAAGGCAATTTCCTGTCCGTCACCGTGAGCTTCCGCTGCGATACGCGCGAGCAGTACGACCTGGCGCATAGCGTGCTGCGGGCGGATCCGGATATTCGCTATACGCTGTAGCTCGGGACTCGGGACTCGGGACTCGGGACTCGGGATTCGGGATTCGGGATTCGGGATTCGGGATTCGGGATTCGGGATTCGGGATTCGGGATTCGGGATTCGTAGAGCGACCTTGTTCCTATTTTGATGTTCCCCCATTTGAGAGCTATCCAAAAAAGCGGGTGCAGTGCCATGGCCGAATTTTCCCGAGTCCCGAGTCCCGAGCCCCGAGTCCCGCTAACACCCCCGAGTCCCGCCAAAGTGAACATCCGCCGCCTGGGCCGCCAGCCCTACGAGCCGGTCTGGCGGGCGATGAGCGCCTTCACCGACAACCGCACCGCCGAAACCCGGGATGAGCTATGGCTGCTGGAGCACGATCCGGTCTTCACGCTCGGACAGGCCGGCAAGCTGGAGCACGTGCTGGCGCCGGGTGAGATTCCGGTGGTGCCGGTGGATCGGGGCGGACAGGTCACCTATCACGGCCCCGGCCAGATCGTGGCTTATCCGCTGATCGACCTGCGCCGCGTGGGCGTGGGGGTGCGCGAGCTGGTCAACCGCATCGAACAGGCCATCATCGACACCCTGGAGCACTGGAACATCGAGGCCGTCCGCCGCGAAGGCGCGCCGGGGGTCTATGTGGCCGACGCCAAGGTGGCAGCCTTGGGCCTGCGTGTGCGCCGGGGCTGCAGCTTCCACGGGCTGGCCTTCAACGTGAACATGAACCTGGAACCGTTCCACCGCATTAATCCTTGCGGTTACAAGGGTCTGGCGGTCACGCAGGTGCTAGACTTGGGCGGTCCGTCGCGGCTGTCGGACGTCGAGGATGTGCTGGTCGGCGAATTCTGCCGGCAGTTCGGCTTCGAAGCTGTAGCGGCCGCTCCCGTGATCCCCGAACTCCCCGCACGCGTGGCGGTCTGAGCTATTTCATGAGCGATAACACCGCAGCTTCCCCCAAGACCATTCCGATCAGCGTCGTCAGCGGCACCTCTGCGGAGAAGCAGCTCGGCGGCGACAAGATCGCGCTCAACCGCGCCGGTTTCGACACCAGCGTACCTACGTTGCGCAAGCCAAGCTGGATTCGCGTGCGCCTGCCGCAAGGCAACGCCGTACAACAGCTCAAGGCGCGCCTGCGCGAGAACGCGCTGGTGACGGTGTGCGAGGAAGCCTCCTGCCCGAACATCCACGAGTGTTTCAGCAAGGGCACCGCCACCTTCATGATCCTGGGCGACGTGTGCACGCGCCGCTGCTCGTTCTGCGATGTGGCGCATGGCCGCCCGGCTGCGCCCGATCCGCTGGAACCGGCGCGCCTGGCCGACACCATCCGCGACATGCGCCTGAAGTACGTGGTGATCACCTCGGTCGATCGCGACGACCTGCGCGACGGCGGCGCCGAACACTTCGCCGCCTGCATCCGCGCCGTGCGCCATACCAGTCCGCAAACGCGCATCGAGATCCTCACGCCGGACTTCCGCGGCAAGGGCCGCATGGAGCGCGCGCTGGAAGTGCTGAAGGATTTCCCGCCGGACGTGTTCAACCACAACCTGGAAACCGTGCCGCACCTGTATCGCGAAGTGCGCCCGGGCGCCGACTACCAGTGGTCGCTGGACCTGCTCAAGCGCTTCAAGGCGCAGCATCCGGACGTGCCCACCAAGTCCGGTATCATGCTGGGCCTGGGCGAAACCCAGAGCCAGGTCATCGAAACCATGCACGACCTGCGCGCGCACGACGTGGACATGATCACCATCGGCCAGTACCTGCAGCCCACGCCGCACCATCACCCAGTAGTGCGCTACTGGACGCCTGATGAGTTTGAATCACTGCGTGTGGCCGGCGAGGCGATGGGTTTCAACCACGTCGCCTCCGGCCCGCTTGTCCGTTCTTCCTATCACGCCGACCAGCAGGCTCACGCCGCTGGCGTCACCGAGCACGCCTGAACAGGCCCGAAGAGAACCCCATGACCTTTCGCTTTCGTCCCCTGCTTGCCTTGGTGATCGCATTCGGCGTCACGACCACGGCGGCCTTCGCACAATCGGCGGCCGACATGGGCGCCAGCAAGCCGCGCAAGGTATCGGAATTGCCGCTGCAGCCCGATGGCGATGAAGCCAACGCGGCGCTGATCTCGGCGCATCTGCTCACCCGCTTCCACTACGACGCGCAGCCGCTCGACGATGCGATGTCGGCGAAGATCTACAAGCTGTACTTCAAGCTGCTCGACGGCGAGAAGGTCTTCTTCACGCAGGAAGACATGGCGAAGTTCGCCAAGTACAAGGACCAGTTCGACAACGCGATCTGGAACAAGGACCTGGCCGGCCCGTTCGACATCTTCAACCAGTACATCCTGCGCGCGATCGACCGCATGACCTACGCGCGCGGCCTGTTGAAGCAGGGCTTCGACTTCAACACCAACGACAGCTACGCCATCGACCGCAAGAAGGCCGACTGGCCCAAGGACAAGACCGAGCTCGACGACCTGTGGCGCAAGCGCACCATGAACGACTGGCTGCGCCTGAAGCTGGCCGGCAAGAGCGATGATGACATCCGCAAGACGCTGGACAAGCGCTACGCCAACTATATCGACCGCGTGAAGCAGCTCGACGGCCAGGACGCGTTCCAGACCTTCATGACCGCGTATGCCAATTCCACCGATCCGCATACCGACTACATGGGGCCGCGTGCGGCCGAGAACTTCGACATCTCCATGAAGCTCTCGCTGGAAGGCATCGGCGCGGTGCTGCAGCAGCGCGACGACTACACCGTGATCCGCGAACTCGTGCCCGGCGGCCCGGCCAAGACGTCCGGCAAGCTGCACGTGGGCGACTACGTGATGGGCGTGGGCCAGGGCGAAAGCGGCCCGGTCCAGGACGTGGTCGGCTGGCGCATCGATGACGTGGTCAACCTGATCCGCGGCAAGAAAGACACCACCGTGCGCCTGGAAATCGTGCCCGCCGACCAGGGCACCGACGGCAAGCACGAAATGGTCACGCTGGTGCGCAAGAAGGTCACCATCGAAGAGCAGGCCGCCAAGAAGAAGGTCATCGAAGTCACCGACGCCGGCGTCACGCGCAAGATCGGCGTGATCGAGCTGCCGATGTTCTACTCCGACTTCGGCGCGCGCAGCGAAGGCGACAAGAACTTCAAGAGCGCCACCCGCGACGTCGCCAAGCTGCTGGGCGAACTGAAAACCGAAGGCGTGCAGGGCGTGGTGATCGACCTGCGCAACAACGGCGGCGGCTCGCTGTACGAAGCGAACGAACTCACCGGCCTGTTCATCGACAAGGGTCCGGTGGTGCAGGTGCGCGATGCGCGCGGCCAGGTGCAGGTGCAGGGCGACGACGATCCGGGCATGGCCTGGAGCGGCCCGCTGGCGGTGCTGGTCAACCGCGGCACGGCCTCCGCGTCGGAGATCTTCTCCGCGGCGATCCAGGATTACGGCCGCGGCCTGGTGATCGGCACGCAGACCTTCGGCAAGGGCACGGTGCAGACGCTGATCGACCTCAACCGTTTCGCGGCCGATCCCGACGCCAAGCCGAACTTCGGCGCGCTGAAGATGACCGTGCAGGAATTCTTCCGCATCAACGGCGGCTCCACCCAGCTGCGCGGTGTCACCCCGGATCTGCAATATCCGAGCAACGGCGACGACAAGGATTTCGGCGAATCCACCTACGACAATGCGCTGCCGTGGACGCAGATCGCGCCGGCCGACTATAAGCCGGTGGCCGACATGAAGGCCTATCTGCCGCAACTGCAGCAACTGCACGATGCGCGCGTGGCCAAGTCGCCGGCGTGGCAGCTGATGCTCGACGAGCTGACCCAGTACAAGAAACTGGCCGATCGCACCAGCATCTCGCTCAACTACGACCAGCGCCAGGCGGAGCGCAAGCAACTGGATGCCATGCAGGCCGAATTCCGCGCCCGCCACAAGGCGATCGACGGCAACACCGCCGCCGCGCTCGAAGACCAGAGCCAGCTCGACGACGGCCTCAACCCGAACGAGCGCAGCCTGAAGACGGAGCTGAAGGAACAGGAAGAAGCCAAGAAGGCCGCCGACCCGCAACTGCAGGAGACCGCGCACGTGCTGTACGACGCGATCGGCCTGATCAACGCCAACCCGAAGCTGGCCGCCGAAGTGCTGCCCTATGGCGGCAAGCAGGGCGACACCGCCTCGCTCGCTTCCACCAACGGCCAGGTTTCGCTGCCGACGCCGATGGTGGAGCCGGGTGCGTCGCAAGCGCCCAAGCCGGCAGCCTCGAGCAGCAAGTAGGCAGGCGTGGGTTCCAGAATGAAAAAGCAGCGCTCCGGCGCTGCTTTTTTATGTGTGCCGAAAACCTCCCATAGGTTTGGGTTAGCGCAGCGTAACCCAACATTTTCTAGCAGCTTGTTGGGTTACCCCGGATCAAGTCCGGGATAACCCACCTACAGTGGATTTCGTCGCCTTGTTAAAGCGAGGATGGTCAAGACACGGGAGGCCACCATTCATGAACCTGCTCTCCAACCTCGCCCTCGCCGGCGGCCTCGCCTGGGCCAGCGGCATCCGCCTCTACGCCACGCTGTTCATCGCCGGCCTGCTCGGCCGGCTCGGCTACGTGACGCTGCCGCCGGGTTTGGAAGTGCTCAGCCACAATTGGGTGCTGATTACCGCAGGCGTGCTGATGGTCGGTGAATTTCTTGCCGACAAAGTTCCGATGTTCGACAGCGTGTGGGACTCCATCCACACCTTCATTCGCATTCCGGTGGGCACCTTGCTTGCGTGGGGCGTGTTCAAGAATAGCGGCATGGACCAGCAGCTCGCCGCGGCGCTGCTGGGCGGCGCCGTGGTGACGGGTACGCACCTGGCCAAATCCGGCACGCGCGCGCTGATCAACACTTCGCCGGAGCCTTTCAGCAATTGGGGCGCGAGCGTCGGCGAGGATGTTTCGCTGCTGGGGATTCTCTATTTGGCGTGGCAGCATCCGCTGGTGCTCTTGATCCTGCTGGCGCTGTTTATCGTGCTGGTCTGCTGGCTGCTGCCCAAGATTGTGCGTGGTCTGCGCATGATCTTCGCGCGACTGAACAGGCTCGGCCAGGCCACGTAGGTTGGGGTGCAAACCCCAACGCATGCATGGACATGGCGATGTTGGGGTTTGCACCCCAACCTACGCGGCATTCAGCCGGACTTCGACTTGCCCTGCGCCGCCTTCTGCGCTTTCTGCCACTGCTGGAACTCGGTCACCTGCGGCAAATCGCGCAGCAGTTTCGAATGCGGATCGACGATCACCAACGCCTCGGCCGGCACCTCCAGCGTGCCTTCGCCATGCGTCATCGCCAATACGTGCAGCTTGCCGTCCACCTGCACTTCCACCGGCATCGGGAACGGCAGGTCGTGCGGCGCGCGCCAACGCAGGCGCAGCGTATCGCCCTCGCGTTGCTGATCCAGCGCGGGAAGCTGCGCCTGATAGAGATACACGTTGAAGAACCAGCTCAAATCACGCCCGCTCACCTTGTTCACGATCTCGACGAAGTCCTGCGCGCTGGCGTAATGCGGCGCGAAGTGGCCGGGCCTGGGATCGGGCGTGCCGTACACCAGCATGCGCAGGCACTCGAAGAATTTTTCGTCGCCAATCAGCGCGCGCAGCGAGTGCAGCATCAGCGCGCCCTTGTTGTAGATATCCAGCCCAGGGCCGCGGTCGTCGTCGTACACCTGCTCTTCGGTCTTGTGGCTGCCCGACACGATCGGAGAGCGATCGCGCAGCGTCAGGCGTAGCTTGTTGAGCCAGGCGTAGTAGCCCATGTCGCCGTTGATCGACTGGCTGTACAGCGGCTGCATGTAGGTGGCGAAGGCTTCGTGCAGCCACATGTCGTCCCAGTCGGCGTTGGTCATCTGGTTGCCGAACCACTCGTGCGCGAACTCGTGCTGCAGCAGCCAGTCGAAGCCGCTGCCGTCCTTCGCATAGTGGTTGCCGTAGGCGTTGATGGTCTGGTGTTCCATGCCAAGGTAGGGCGTTTCCACCACGCCCATCTTTTCGTCGCCGAACGGGTAGGGGCCGATCATCGCTTCGTTGAAGGCCAGCATGCGCGGGAATTGCGCGAACAGCTTGCGTGCCTGGTCTTCCTCGCCGGGCAGGTACCAGTACTGCAGCGCAATCACGTTGCCGTAGCGGCTGTGATAGTCGCCGGTAAGTTCCTGATAGGGTCCGACGTTGATGGAGATCGCATACGTGGTCGGGTGCTTGGCGCGCCAATGATAGGTGCGCTTGTCGCCTTCCTCGCTGACGCCGATCAGCACGCCATTGGCCGGCGCCACCAGCGGCTTGGGCACGGTCACGTACAGGTCGACCAGGTCGGGCTTGCCTTGCGGATGATCGATGCACGGCCAGAACAGATCGCAGCCTTCGCCTTCCACCGCGCTGCCCACCCACGGCTGGCCATCCTTGGTGTGGCTCCATACGAAACCGCCATCCCACGGCGCGCGCTTGGCCACATGCGGCTGGCCGCCGTAGTGCACGGTGGCGGCGACGCGTTCGCCCGCCTGCAGGGCATGCGGCAGCTGGATGCGCAGGCGTCCTTCCGGATTGCTCCAGGCGTTGGACGCCAGCGCCTGGCCATCCACGTCGATGGCGCTGATCGGCAGGTTGCGATCCAGGTCCAGCGCCAGCACGCTGGTCGGTTCGCGCGCGGTGAAGCTCAGCGTGGCGATGGCGTCGATGCGTTGTTGCGAAGGATCGACCGCAATGTGCAGTTCCGCATGATCGAAGTGCACGCGCTTTTGCTCGTCGGGCATCGCGCCGCCGGAATTTTCCGTAAGCGTGGTGAGCGGCGGCTGGTGGTGCGGGACGCCGGCGCAACCGGCAAGGGCCATGGCGAAGGCGAGCAGGGCAGGACGCAGTGGGCGCATGGTATGAGCGGCGGCTGGCGATGCGCGCATCATGCAGGGTCCGGTGGCGGCTCGTCCAAGCCAGAAGTCATGCTCGGGGCTCGGGGCTCGGGGCTCGGGGCGTGGGGCTTGGGGCTTGGGGCTTGGGAAGAGCGTTGCGACCAAGCGCAACCTGTCAAGCTCGCCATGCGCGGCTTTCAACGATTCTCGATTGACGATTTACGATTCCCGCCCCTCCCCTCAACCGTAGCGCTTGCTCAACAACGCAAACATCGCGCGCAAACCCATCGCCTCGCCGCCGCGCGGCCGGCCGGGACGGTCGCCGTCGTTCCACGCATACGTATCCAGGTGCAGCCATGGCATGCCTTCGGGAATGAAGCGCTCCATGAACAGCGCCGCGGTGATCGCGCCGGCGTGACGCGACGCGCCAGCGTTGGCGAAGTCGGCGATATACGAGTCCAGCAACTTGCGGTACGGCCGCCACAACGGCAAGCGCCACAGGGGATCGGCCACCGCCTGGCTGCACATCAACGCGGCCTCGGCCAGCGCATCGTCGTTGGCGAACAAGGCCGGCACGTCGGGGCCGAGCGCCACGCGCGCCGCGCCGGTGAGCGTGGCGAAATCGATGATCAGCTCCGGCTTCTGCTCGGCGGCATAGGCCAGCGCATCGCACAGCACCAGGCGGCCTTCGGCGTCGGTGTTGTCGATCTCCACGCTGTGGCCGCCGCGCGTGACCACCACGTCGCCCGGACGCATCGCCGCGCCGGAAACGGCGTTCTCCACCGCCGGCACCAGCAAGGTGAGGCGCACCGGCAGCTTGGCTTCCATCGCCAGGCAGGCCAGCGCGATGGCGTGCGCGGCGCCGCCCATGTCCTTCTTCATCCAGCGCATGCCGTCGGAAGGTTTCAGATCCAGGCCGCCGGTATCGAAGCACACGCCTTTTCCGACCAGCGTCACTTTCGGATCGGTGGCCTTGCCCCAGGTGAGCTCCACCAGGCGCGGCGGACGATGGCTGGCGCGGCCCACCATGTGGATGGTGGGGAAGTTGTCTTCGAGCAGTTCATCGCCCACCCACTCGCGCACCTTGGCCTTGTAGGTCTTGGCGAGCGCCTTGATCTGGTCGCTGAGCTGCATGGGCCCCAGCTCCTCGGTGGGCATGTTGACCAGGTCGCGCACGAAGTAGGTGGCTTCGATCTGCGGGGTCAGGGCGTCGCGAATTTCCTCGCTGACCACCAGCGGCGAACCCGGGCGGCGGGCCTTGCGGTAGCGGGTGTATTGATAGCAGCCCAGCGCCCAGCCGAGCGCGGCAAGTTCGGCATTGAGCGGCACGCTTTCGGCGGCCAGGCTGTATTCGCCGGTGGGCAGGCTGAGCGGCAAGCCGGCCAGGGCGGCGAGCGGATCGTTGCGATCCACGCCGACCAGCACGCGCGCCAGTTTGCCGTTCGCCTCGGGCACCAGGCAGACGCTGCCGGGTTTCGCATCGAAGCCGTTTTCCTCCAGCCAACTGCGCTGAGCGGCGCTCAAGCGCTTGCGCGTGGTGCTCAGGTGCACGCTGTCGGTAGCTTCGATCGGGGTGGGCGCGCGGCGGTTGGAGCGCTGGGTGATCAGGGCGGACATGCGATTCCTTGCGCTCGAGCCTGCGCGTGAGAGGGATGGTCGCAAATGATGCGCGTTTTTGGGCGGGGGTTCAAAACGGCAAGACGAGCCGCGCGCGAGTCCCTCTTTCTTCGGGCCCTATCAGTGTCGAATCTCGCCCGGGCCGTCCATTTCATGCTCGTCGCCCCGGCGAACGCCGGGGCCCAGCGACTTTAAAGCGGGAAGACACCGGGTCCCGGCTTTCGCCGGGACGACGGACCAGCATGACGCAGCCAGAGTTCACTTAAGAAAGTGATTTGCGAGTTGCCGCGTCAGGTAACTTCTCAAGCCACTCCACCAACCCCGCCAGATCACGCACATCCAGATCCGGCGCAGCCCCCAGCGCGCCCGGCCACGGATGCCCCGCGCGGTTGATCCATGCCGTGCGCAAGCCGGCGTCGCGCGCGCCGACCACGTCCAGTTCCGGATCGTCGCCTACGTGCAGGATGTTCTCCGGCGCGATGCCCAGCCTCTCCGCCGCGGCGAGAAAAATCCGCGCATCGGGTTTGGCCACGCCGACGTCGCGCGCGCAGATGCGGTGGGCGAAATGCAGGTGCAGCCCGATGCGTTCCAGGTCGGCGTTGCCGTTGGTCAGGCTGGCCACCGGCCAGGTGCCGCGCAGGCGTTCCAGCGCGGGCAGGGCGTCCGGATACAGTTCCACGCTGTTGCGTGCGGCGGCGAAGACTTCCCATAGCGCATCCAGCGGCGCCTCGCTGACGCCGCAGGCATCGAACGCGCGTTGCAGGGTGATGTAGCGCTGCGCGGTGAAGTCGTGCGCCAGGTCGATGCGTTCGGCCGCCACTTGCGCGCGCAACGCGCGCAGCTGGGGAATCGGCCAGGTGCGCGCCACCTCGGGGTAATGCAGGCGCAGGTAATCGTCGAGATCACGATCCGCCCGTTCCAGGGCCGGCAGCACCGGCCACAGGGTGTCGTCCAGATCGATCGTGACGGCGAGAATCTGCAAGCGGAGCGAACGTCAGCGCGTTTCGATGCGCAGCACCTGGCCGGTGCGCACGGTGTTGTCCTTCAGATGATTCCAGCTGCGGATCTGCGCCACGTCCACGCCGTGCTTGCGCGCGATCGAATACAGCGTTTCGCCGGCGCCCACGCGATAGCTGCGCGCCGGTTTCCGTTCCACGCTGGCGATCTTCTTCCTGGACTCGGCCTTCGGCTCGATGCTCGCCGCCTTGGCGGTTTTCGCGGCGGCCTTGCTGCTGGTCTTGGCGACGCTCACGTACGCGTCGCTGGTGACCTTGGCGAAGTTGCTGCCACGGCCGGCGGCGGCCAGCTCGGTGAACGCATCGCCGAGCACGCCCTTGAGGCTGCTCGGTTGCGGTGCGGCCACCACCGCGCCACTGACCTTGTTGAGCGCCGGCACGGTGGGCGTGGCCGGACGCGCAGCGGCCACGGCGGCCGGCGCAACCGGACGCGACGGCGCCGAGGCGATCTGCGTGGGTTCCGCGCTGGCATGTGCGCCGACCTGCGCCAGGATCTGGCTGCGGCGCGAGGCGTCCATCGCGATCAGCGTGCTGCCGGCGTCATACGGCACCAGCGAACGTGCGCGCAATGCGGCCGCGCCCTTGGCGCTCAGCGTGAAGTCGACGAATTCCTTGGCGGCGGCCGCATTCGGGCTGGACGGATTGGTCACCAGGTACAGCGGCACGAACAGCGGATACGCACCGCTGGCGACCGTGCTGGCGCTGGGTGCGGTGCCGTCGATGCGCAGCATCTTGATCTTGGAATTACCGGCCACGCTCGACAGCGTGGTCACGCCAAAGCCGCGCGGATCGAGCATGATCGACTGCTCCATCTGCGTGACGTTCACGTACAAGCGCGGCGCCGCCACCGGCTGGTTGCCGCGGCCGAACAGCAGCTTGCGCAGGCTGTATTCCACGCCGTCGCTGGGGCTCGCCACGGCGAACACGTCGATCGGCGCATCGTTGCCGCCGACTTCCTTCCAGTTGGTGATCTTGCCGAAGTAGATGTCGTGCACCTGCTTCAGCGTGAGGCTGCTGACCGGATTGGCCGGGCTGGTCACCAGCACCAGGCCGTCCCATGCCACCGGCGTAAAGGTGAGGCCGCTGTCCACCGAGCTGCCGGAGCTGGGACGCGCGCTGCCGGCGATGTCGGCCGAACCGCCGGCGACCGCATCCAGGCCGGAGGCGGTATTGAACGGCTGGATCTGGATGGCGCCGTGGCCGGACGATTGCCAGGCCTTCGCCACGCCTTTGACCACGCCATTGGCGGTGACCACGTCGCCGCGCCAGGTGAGCGACTGCGTGGCCGCGGCGAGCACGGCAGTGGAAAAACCGGCGCCGATCAGGGCGAAAGAAAGCAGACGGGTGATGCGTACGGGCATAGAAAGGCGCGACCTGCAAAAGGGGGAAACGGAGCGAGTGTGCCGCCGAAGGCGCTACCACGCAGTGACGGATTGCCGTATTTCAGCCGCCTGGCGCCAAAACATCAAGCAACGGCGCTTATGAACATCGTGTACGTTCATGCAGTTGCGCGGAAAACTTCGATGGCGGTGGAACGTGCGCGGCGCAATTCCCGTTTGGCTTGCGGTCATCATTCGACCGTCGCGCGGGGGTTGGGGTGCAAACCCCGACACCGCCATCTATCCGGCATCGCGATGTCGGGTTTGCACCCCAACCTACCGGCCCGCTACTGCACCACCACGTAATTCAGCCCCTCGTCCGTCGCCACCAGCAACACCAGCTGGCGCGGATGCATCGCCGCCAGCCCCTGCAGATCGCGCAGGCTGGTGATGCGCCGATTGCCGATGCCCACGATCACATCCCCCGCCGACAGCCCCGCCTGCGCGGCGCGGCTGTTGGGGTTCACCGCCGACACCGACACACCCGACATGCCTTGGGTGGCCTGTTGATCGCTCAATTCGCTGAAGGTCACGCCGGTGAGGCGCGGATCGAGCCTGGCCCCGTCAAGCGTGGCGACCTTCTGCGGCGTGAGCTGCACAGAGAACTTGCGCGAGGCGCCGTTGCGCAGCGCAGTCAGCGACACGGTGCTGTCGGCGGGCAAGAGGCCGATGGCGTTGGTGAGTTCTTCGGAACTGTGCAGCGCCTTGCCGTTCACCGCGGTGATCACGTCGCCCACTTCAAAGCCGGCACGATCGGCCGCCGAACCGGGCAGCACGCGCGTCACCACCGCGCCGTCGTTGCTCTTGAGGTTCAGCATGCGCGCGATGTTCGGCGTGATGTCCTGCGTCTGCGCACCCAAGCTGCCGCGGCTGACCTTGCCGTGCGCGATCAACTGCTGCATCACCTCGGTCGCCACGTCGCTGGGAATGGCGAAGCCGATGCCGACGTTGCCGCCCGACGGCGACAGGATCATCGTGTTGATGCCGATCAGCTCGCCGCGCAGATTCACCAGCGGGCCACCCGAGTTGCCGGGATTGATCGAGGCGTCGGTCTGGATGAAGTTCTGGAAGCTCGACCCACCCAGGCCGGAGCGGCCCAGCGCGGACACGATGCCCGAGGTCACCGTCTGTCCCAACCCGAACGGCTCACCCACCGCCACCACGAAATCGCCCACGCGCAGCGCGGACGAATCGGCGATCGGCAACGCCTGCAGTTTGTCCGCTGTGATCTTGACCACCGCCACGTCGGTGGCCGGATCGGTGCCGACCAGCGTGCCCTTGAAGTTGCGACCATCCTGCAGCGTCACGGTGATGTCATCGGCGCCGCCCACTACGTGGTTGTTGGTGAGGATGTAACCCTTGGCCGCATCCACGATCACGCCCGAGCCCAGGCTCTGCTCCACCTGTTCGCGCGGCGAACCCTGCAGGCCGAAGAACTGCCGGAACACCGGATCATCGAAGAACGGATTGCTCACCCGCACGCGCGTCTTGGTGGAAATGTTCACCACCGCCGGCGTCACTTTTTCCAGCATCGGCGCGAGCGAGGGCAGCGGCTGGCCGTTGATCGCCGGCGGCAATCCAGCCTGCGAGCGCAGCGGCAACACGGCGAACGACGCCGCCACGAGGAGGGCAGTAAAACTGCGGAGAAAACGTGCGTGCATGAAGTCTCCTGGAGCGAATGAAAAAAAACCGCTTGTTCGACTCGACGCCGCGCCGGCGGTTCCCAAGCATGCAACGTGCCCGTGGCAGCGCGTGGTCCGCAATGCGTGATGTCGGTGCGTTTCCCTGTAACAAATAAGTTAGCCGGATGAACATTTTCATCCTATTGCTCGCCATGCTGCAGTCAGCCCTTTACATCCATCCGTGGCGGGGGTAACGTTCGCCCAGTCGCAACCACAACATCTTGTGTGCGGGGTTTGATTTGTTACCCAAGTGCTGTGGCTGGATGAATAACGTCAGGAGGGGCTGCCGCTGTTCGCGAAAACGCTTCGACCCGGTGCTCACGCATGCGACGTGAACCGGGTGCGACAGGGCTTTTCTCGTCACTGACGCCACGACACCTCTACCTATAAGAAACCAACGGGGCCGTGAGGCCATGCCAGGAGGTCAGGAAGCCGATGAGCACCCTGCGTGCAACAAACACCAGCCGCGATGCCGCCATTCCGTTGCAACCCGCATCGCAGGACATCTGGGACAAGAAGTACCGCCTGCGCACCAAGACCGGCGAGCCGGTCGACGCCACCATCGACGACAGCTGGCAGCGCGTGGCGCGCGCCCTGTCCGACGTGGAAGCCACGCCCGAGTTGCGCGAGCACTGGTTCGAACGCTTCCTGTGGGCGCTGCGCCGCGGTGCGATTCCCGCCGGCCGCATCACCTCCAACGCCGGCGCGCTGGAACACAAGCCTGCCACCTCCACCATCAACTGCACCGTGTCCGGCACCATCCGCGATTCGATGGACGACATCCTGCAGAAGGTGCACGAGGCGGGGCTTACGCTCAAAGCCGGTTGCGGTATCGGTTATGAATTTTCCACGCTGCGCCCGCGCGGCGCGTACGTGTCGGGCGCCGGCGCGTACACCAGCGGCCCGCTGTCGTTCATGGATATCTACGACAAGATGTGCTTCACCGTGTCCTCGGCCGGCGGCCGCCGCGGCGCGCAGATGGGCACGTTCGACGTCAGCCATCCGGACGTCAAAGAATTCATCCGCGCCAAGCGCGAGAACGGCCGCCTGCGCCAGTTCAACCTGTCGCTGCTGATCACCGACGGCTTCATGCAGGCGGTGGAGCACGACCAGGACTGGCCGCTGGTCTTCCCGGTGCATGTGAAAGAACAGGCCGACATCGATCTGAACGACCCGGCCAAGGTCGTCTGGCGCGAATGGCCCACGCACGAGAACTACGTCGAGCGCGAAGACGGCCTGGTCGCCTGCAAGATCTACGGACACATCCGTGCGCGTCATCTGTGGGACATGATCATGGTCTCCACCTATGACTACGCCGAACCCGGGTTCATCCTCATCGACAAGGTGAACGAGATGAACAACAACTGGTGGTGCGAGCATATTCGCGCTACCAACCCCTGCGGCGAACAGCCACTTCCCCCCTACGGCTCCTGCCTGCTCGGCTCCATCAACCTCACCACCTTCGTGCGCGACCCGTTCGGCCCGAAGGCGCGCTTCGACTGGGACGAATATCGCGAAGTCGTGAAGATCTTCACCCGCATGCTCGACAACGTGGTGGAGATCAACGGCCTGCCGCTGGAAGAGCAGCGCAACGAGATTCTTTCCAAGCGGCGCCACGGCATGGGCTTCTTAGGGCTGGGCAGCACGCTCACCATGCTCAAGCTGCGCTACGGCACCGCCGAGGCGGTGTCCTTCACCGAAGACGTGTCGCGCGAAATGGCCGTGGCCGGTTGGGAAGTGGCGCTGGACCTGGCCAAGGAAAAAGGCCCGGCGCCGGTGCTGGCCAAGAACTACACCGTCACCGGCGACATGCTGCGCAAGCGTCCGGAGATGGTCGAGGACGGCTACAAGGTGGGCGACCTGATCCCCGGCCGCGTGCTGCATGCCAAATACAGCCGCTACATGCAGCGCATCGCCAGCGTGGCGCCCAACCTGGTGAAGGAGCTGGCCGAAACCGGTGCGCGCTTCACCCATCACAGCTCCATCGCCCCGACCGGCACCATCTCCCTGTCGCTGGCCAACAACGCCAGCAACGGCATCGAGCCCAGCTTCGCCCACCACTACTCGCGCAACGTGATCCGCGAAGGGCGCAAGACCAAAGAGAAGGTGGAAGTCTTCAGCTACGAGCTGCTCGCCTACCGCGCGCTCATCAACGCGGACGCCATGCCGTTCAGCGACGACCCCAAGGCCAAGCTGCCCGACTACTTCGTGGCGGCTGACGACATCAGCCCCAAGGAGCACGTGGACATCCAGGCCGCCGCACAGCGCTGGGTGGATTCGTCCATCTCCAAGACCGCCAACGTACCCACCGACTACCCTTACGAAGACTTCAAAGACATCTACTTCTACGCCTATAAACAGGGCCTCAAGGGCTGCACCACGTTCCGCTTCAACCCCGCTGCATTCCAGGGCGTGCTGGTGAAAGAAGCCGATCTGGAAAACACCCTCTACCGCTTCGAATTGGAGGACGGTAGTGTTGTGGAACTGAAAGGCAACGAAGAAGTGGAGTACGACGGAGAGACGCACACCGCCGCCAATTTGTTCGATGCTTTGAAGGAAGGCTATTACGGAAAGTTTTAGGAGTGGCACGCAACGCGAAATCGCGCTACGTTTCTGCTCACGCCGTAAGTCAGGCCTGATGAAGGTTCCATAACAAACGTCCGGAGGGGAATACCCGCATGTCCATCGATACCGAGTTCGAAACGCACACCGATGATCTGTCCACGCCGGCCACGCCGGTTACCGAAGCGCCCGCTGCGGCAGCGCCGAAGAAGGCCCGTCGCAAGAAGGCCGCCAAGAAAGCCTCCGCCAAGAAAGCCGCTCCCGCCAAGAAGGGTGCAGCGAAGAAAGCGGTGAAGAAGGCCGCCAAGAAGGGCACGGCGAAGAAGGCTGCGAAGAAGGGCGCCGCAAAGAAGGCCAGCAAGAAGGCCGCCAAGAAAGGCGCGGCCAAGAAAGCTGCAAAGAAGGTCAGCAGCAAAAAGACGGCCCGCAAGGCCGCAGGTAAGAAGACGGCCAAAAAGGCCGCTAGCAAGAAAACCGCCAAGAAAGCGGTAAAGAGGTCCACTGCCAGCAAGAAGGCCGGTCGTAAGGCGACCAAGAAAACCGCCAAGAAGGCCGCCCGCAAGAAGTAAGTCATGAGCAATCCGGCCCGGCGCGAGTCGGGCCGGATTTCTTTTTTTCAGTCCCTCTCTCATTCAAAGCAATGCAGTGAGGGCACCCGTTCTTCTCCCTCTCCCCTCCGGGGAGAGGGCCGGGGTGAGGGGCCAACCTGGCCGCAGCGCTCGAACGCGCCATTCACCCTACACAGCGCCAACACATCCAAAGGAACCACAACCATGACGATCAAGATCGAAAAGAAGATCAAGGGCTACGAGGTCGTCAAACCCGAAGACAAGGCCGCGCCCGCCCCGCAGCCCACCGCCGTCGAGCAGCCCAAGGAGGCGCCGATGGCCGAAGTCATCCAGATGCACGAGAGCCTGGAGCGCCCCGAAGCGCTGATCGGCTCCACCTTCAAGATCAAGTCCCCGCTGTTCGAGCACGCCCTCTACGTCACCATCAATGACATCGTGCTCAACGCCGGAACTCAGTACGAGCAGCGCCGCCCCTTCGAGATCTTCATCAACTCGAAGAACATGGACCACTTCCAGTGGATCGTCGCGCTCACCCGCATCCTCTCGGCCGTGTTCCGCAAAGGCGGCGACGTCACCTTCATCGTCGAAGAACTCAAGGCCGTGTTCGACCCCCGCGGCGGCTACTTCAAGGCCGGCGGCATCTACATGCCCAGCATCGTCGCCGAGATCGGCGCGGTGATCGAGCAGCACATGAAGAACATCGGCCTCATCCACGACCCCGAGATGAGCGACGCCCAGCGCGCCCTGATCGCCGAAAAACGCGCCGCCTACGAAAACGCCGCTCAAAAAAAAACTGAGCTGAGTCCCACCGACGCCGACACCAACGACTCAGCCGGCTTCCCGCCGGGGGCGACGTTGTGCGCGAAGTGCAATACGAAGGCGTTGGTGTTGATGGATGGGTGTCAGACTTGTTTGAATTGTGGGTATTCGAAGTGTGGATAGACGCTCTACCAAAAGAACAAGAAGGGCGGCATTATTGCCGCCCTTCTTGTTTTTCGTCACAGCTTCTAAGCCCATGCCATGGGGGCAAGCCATGACCGCCATTCTTGCACTCATTGCGGCAATCGTTGCTGCTTTTATTGGTAGTCTTGTGACGGAGCATCATCGCCGCTTTAGGGAGGCTCAGAGTATTGCCTCCGCGATCGCAGGCGAATTGACTGGCTATCAAGAGGCAAGTGACATACTTATACAAAATTTCTCGCAGATGAAGAGTCTTGTCCAGAGTGGTGCAAAGCTTCCATTCAAGCCTTTTGATCCGCCGAAGGATGTGCTCTATGGAGCGCTCGCGGACAAAATTGGACTCTTGGGTCCTGTACTTGCCCGAGACGTTGCTTATGTATATCAGCGGCTTTATGGATTTCGCGTAGGTTTTATGATTTTGACGCGTGATCACGAATCAATGGCTTCCTCTGATGTGCTCGTGAATTTGGCCATGTGCGAAGACGCAATAAAGGCCGCTCAGTCGCGCGGTAAGTCGTTGATTGAAGCGCTGACGGCATTTGCGAACGAGGACTACACTTTGCCTAGCTTGCCAAAGTTTCGTAGAGCGAGACCGGTAGGCAGTGAATGTGATTAAACGAAAATTGTGACAAAATGTTCCAAAGTGACATGTTGCTTTCAAGGCGAGTCGTAGAAAAAACTCTAGATTCACTTTGCAAATTGCACGTGGCTGGCATCCAAGGGGGCGATTCAAATTACTTCTCCGGAAGGGGTCTCTACATTATTGAGAAACTGGGGAGGAGTGCGCTTTGAATAGCGACTCAAGTTCAGTTCCGAGAATATGGATATGAATGCCGATCTATTTCTAAAGGCTGCATCAGTTTTGATAGCGGCAATTGGTGCCTTGAAGCTTCTCGGTGCAAAACGGGGTCCAAAACGGCAAAACGGGGTCAGGTTTACTTCTGAAGCATGAGTGGCGTAGCAACAGCGATGGATATGGTCGTAGCGATTCTTGTTTAGTGTTGAGTGCCAAATCAGTCAGCTGGAATCCGCCGAAGTAGATTCGACGGGAAAACGCAAGGAGCGGTCATGGGATCAGAGCAATATCTGGTACGAATAGAAGCTTCGATGAAGATCGACATCGACCTTTATCGAGGTGGCAATGCGACGTCGCCACGATTCGACAACGTCCGGGACAAAGATGTCGTCAAAGTCAAGGATCCAATGTCTGGCCTTATCAAGGTCAAGGGTATGTCCGGTGGCATATCGACGTTCACGGTGCCACGCCCGGAGCCTAATTGGTGGTGGATCAAGGCGGGAACCATAGTTCCGCATGGATTGGTGGTGACCCGAGATACCACAAACCCGAAAACGCGAATAACGCACTACACGCTTCGACCTTCGGAAGATATGTTGCTGACGGCGTATACCGAACAGCTATGCAGCTTGCTGGGTGTCACCAAGCTGCCTATTGAGGAGGCCATTGCTCGTGGCGGCCGCTGGGTAAACGGTTGAGGAAATAGATATGGAATGGGCTGAAATCAACTGCATCATTGAAGCGCTCCAGGCGCTGATAGAAAAGTACAAAATGCTCCTTGAAAGCGGAGTACAGAACGAAGACGACAAGTCCGATACAAGCAACGATTTGGCATATGCGGAAGTGCTTCTGGGCAAGTATGAAGATATGCGGACAAAGGTGGCACAAGGTTGAGAGTCGCCTGAGTGACACAGCGCAGTAAAACCGTAAGGCAAAACCGGTAAAACGGTTCCCGGTTCACTTCCTAGTGATCGACTATGGCGCTCAGAGTGCGACAGGGGTTTTTATCAATGCGCTGGATGCTTGTTGCTTCCGTGGTGGTTGGTTGTGGTGTTTCGTTGTGCAAGGACCAACCCATTTCTCCAGTCGTGATAAGAGGACCGGCTGTGATCGAATCCCGCTTGCCCAATGGACATCGGTCGTCTGGGGGGAACCTTGCGCAATTTGCCTATCCGGCTGAAATAACTGGCTACGGTGAAGATGGCGAGCATATAAAGACAATCGAGTTTGTTCCCGATCATATGCTTGCTGCCTTTGATGGACAGCTATTGGGCGGCGATCGTGGGGAGTGGGGTGGCGAGCTGGTCTTTCGAGATAAGCATGCCGTAATCCATCGCATACTTGAGCATAACGTTCTGGCCATTATTCGCATGCCGTTTGGAATTGCTGTATTCACCGGACTGGCTCATATGGGTATGAGCAAGGGGGCGATCTATGTGATCAGGCAAGAGGGGCGTCAGTCGCCTCGCGCTAGCTTGCTCCATGAACTCTCCGGTGCGCCGAGCGACATCGAATGGACTGTCGATAACGATCTGGTCTTTACAGTCCAACCTGATATGCGAACCAAGCGCGATTTCTTTTCGCTTTCCCCTTCTGAATGCCATCTGCTTGACAAGAAAGGTGAGCTAAGAACGTTGTCGTGTGCGTTGATTACTCGAAGATAGCGCTGAGGCGCATAGAGATGACGTACCTATTTACATCGCTGACGCTGGCAATTCTGCTGCCCTTTCTGCTCTCAGGATCGGGTCACGAGCAGATTGGCGATTCGGCGATCTACAGATATCCAAAAGGGGTGAGCCGTTTCTTTCTGTACATTGTCCCGGCGACGTCCCCCCGCTTTCAGTAGCGGGACAATTTAGAGCCCGGGGTTACTTTAACTGCTCGGCGTAGGCGGCGGGTGTCAGCCCGCCCAACGCCTTCTTGGGTCGCTCCTCGTTGTATTCCCGGCG